>Ga0209963_1000074_pt1 | contig 419823 bp, 406 predicted proteins | sample ThiBio_1000_biof_2_FD_183957 | JGI IMG/M metagenome (GOLD analysis project Ga0209963, IMG submission 183957) | Wastewater bioreactor microbial communities from Cape Town, South Africa - Thiocy_cont_1000_biof (SPAdes) | ecosystem: Engineered > Bioreactor > Thiocyanate-remediating >...
CGCGCACGCCAGCGCCGACGCCCTGCGCGCCGACGGCAAGGCTGTGCCCGCCGTTCATCAGAGAGTTGCCGACATTCGAAGCAACATTGATCGGATCGATCGCTTCACGGACGCGCTGGAGCACTGGCGGCCGCACCGTGATGCGCGTCGGTTCGCCGTTGCCGCCGATGGCCACGTCGGGCTGCGATGCGACTGGCGGTCGCGCGGGGATCAGGTCATCGAACATGCCCGGTCGCTTCGCCGCCGCTGCGGCGGGTTGCGCTGGAATGAGGTCGTCAAACATGCCCGGTCGCTTCGCCGGGGCCGGCGCGTCGAGCACGAAACCGGGGGGAAGTGGCGGAACGACAGGCGCCCGCGGAGCATCGAGTACAAACCCCGGCGGCAACGGAGGAAGGTCGCGCGTCGTGCCTGCTACCTGCGCCGGCGGCGCGTCCTTGAATGCAGCCCAGGGGTCCACCGGCGGCGCATCGGCGAATTGGTCCCACGGGTCCGCTTGCTTGGCTGGTGCATCCAGGACGAACCCGGGCGGCAACGGCGGCATTCCCGATGGTGCCGCAACCGGCACCGCCTGCGGAGGCGTGGCCGGGATGAGATCATCGAACATGCCAGTTCGCGGCGTTGTCGCCGACGGTTGAACTGGCGCACCCGTCGGACCACCATAGTGCGCCCGTAGTGCTCGCTCCATCTCCGCACGAGGCGTACCGGCCGGAAATTCGACGAGCGCGCCATCAGGGCCTTGGACATAAACCGGAGGAGCGCTCGGCCCCGCGACGGGCGCGATCGAACCGTTCGCATTCAACCAAGGAAACGCGCGCTCAGACGCCGCGATTTCGGGAAGCAGAGAGTTTTGATTTTGAGGCATGGCGACACTTTCACAGGCGCGATTTGCGCAGGTGCCGCCGGCGGAGCGGCTATGTCGCCATTGCGATTACTATACCACGATGGACTTGGATTTTGAAGGCGAGCTGTTCGCTATTCGATGTGGATATTCGGGGGACACGGCATGGTCCTACTCAGAAACGATGGCGATTCAACAAGCCCATATCTTCGGGGTAATTCCGCCCCGTTCGTAATACCAATGCGCCGCCCCTGAGCGATGGTGACAGCCCCGACGCGCGCCCGCATTTCGAAAGGCGGCGCGAACAATGAAAGCCCGTCATGCTTGCAACCGATACCCAATGCCTGAGCTAAACTCCCAGGAGCGTTGCAAAGAGATCGCGGATTTATCGACACTGAGGGCGCAAACTTCTTGCGCCCTCAGTGTCATAACTTCCACGCTGTCCGGCGACGGGCGCAACGCGCGGATTAAAATGGCGCTTCCAAAGCCCCTCGGCCCGCAAGTAAGATTCAAATTGAGCATATGCCGGCCCGGGCACACGTACGCATGCCCTCCCGCCAAGAACATCGACTCGTTAAGCGCTGTCGGCTCTCCGTCCGAGCAATGAGACGCGGGATCGCCCTCGTCGTAGGCTTCAGTTTCTACGATCGCTCCGCCGATACCATTGACGAAAATGCTTACCCCAATCAAATTTTTTGCAACTTCATCGGCGCTGCCTTCGAAGAAGGTCCGCGTTAAAATTGCCGGCTCCCCAATGTTCATCTGAAATTTCCTGTACGTGCTTCAGTCCGAACAATCACTAATCCGGCCGCCGTCACGTCTGCAAGCCCGGTAGTCCCACGGCATAACGTAGCTGCCGGACCAAACGCCGCGCTGCACTTGCTGTGCCTCGCGTTGCGCCACCGCGTACTTGCCGCGCGAGTATCGGGGCCAATCGAACGCAAACCCCTGCCGGACTATCCACTCCCCAAGATCAACACCGCCGACCGTACAGAACGCGACGACACGCTTGTAGCGGTCAACGTCTAGTTGCTCGCAGCTAACCGGCCTGCCTGCGATGAATCGATCTAGCTCGTTAGCGGCATCCGCGCCGCAACGGTATTGCAAGCTATCATCACCACGGCAAAGCTGATCGGACTCGGGCGCGTCGATACCCGACAGGCGAATGCGTTGCCGATGAATCTCGATTGTGTCGCCATCGATGACGGTGGCCTGCCCGGTCAGGGGTTGAGCGTGCAATGGGGTTATCAGTGCAGGCAGAATCACGGCAGCGACTGCAAGCCATAGGCGCATCGTTCTTCACCTCTCCCGCCGTGCTTTGTTGAACCTGGGAATGCCTGCGGGTTCGCGAAGCTTCGGAAGGTCTAGCGGTCGGTCAGGATACATGAACTCTTCGCCACGCATCCATCGACCGTCAAACCTGTCCCAAAATTGAATCGCTGCAAGCTGTTCAGTGAACTCATACACGTACCAATGCCCGTCACGGTCAATGCGCTGCCCGGTCGGATCGAACGGGATGCTGTTCATGCGACAAACGGCTTCGATGAATCCCCAATGCTCGCGAATAAAAAGGTCGTTGAGCGCGACATGGTAAGGCCGTGAAGCGCGCCAGCGAAAGTCCCCACCGCCGCGCGGGTAGAATCCCTTTCTCGGCATCATGAACTCGGGCAGACGCGCAACGCCGTTCGCAATGCGCCGCGCCTCATCGGACGTTAGGCGGCTGTGCGCGTAGCAAATGCCCCGCAAGTCGTCGCGGCACGGCACATAGACAAGCGGAACGCCGTTCCCGTCCGTCACAACGAACGTGTCCGCGTCAGTTCGGCGGACTGTCCACGGCGGTGGAAAACGGCGTTTGGGTGGGATTGACTCCATAAGAACAAAATAAGAACATTGGCCGGTCCCGGTCAACGAGGAACCGCGCCGATGTCCGCCCTGCCCGAACAGAATGTTGAGGATGAAGCCGAGCTTGAAGCCGCGACGGATCAGGCGATTGCGGCTTGCGGGGGCGATCTCCGTAGCGCCATTCGAGCGTTGATACTGGCCAACGGATATTTGCAGCACGAGCTAGAGGCGAAAGTCTCAACGGGATACGTCCGCGCCACGCCTGTCGAGGTCGTGCCGCGTCGGCGTATGGATTGGTACGATTGAATCGCTCTGACACTTCCCGTTAGACTGGCATCGGGAAACGCTGAGGATCACGACATGAAAATCAGAAGTTTATTTCTCGGACTTTGCCTTTTATCCACGCCGGCACTGGCGCAAACGATATCGCCGCAAGATGCAGCATCGCATGTCGGCAAATCAGTGACTGTGCGTGGTGTCGTTGATGAAGTTCATACGTCCGACCGCGGCAACGTGTTTCTCAACATGGGCGGTCACTACCCCAACCACACGTTCACAGGTTTCATCCGCGCGCGTGATGCTGGTGCATTCCCCAATGTCCAATCGTATCAGGGCAAGACTATAAACGTCAGTGGGACAATCAAGCTCTACAAGAACAAGCCGGAGATTGAGTTACAGTCCGGATCGCAGTTGAGCGCGAACTAGCAACCTATGTGTGAGCAATGGGCTGGCGTGGACAAGACAATCGCGATCGTGCGAACGAGCAAGATAGCGCGCCGCGTCCAGTGCAGCTTTGGCTTTTCGTTCTGGCAATTGTGCTGTTCTACGCGGTGTGGGTCGCCGCGAGCATAAGGTGACTCATTCATGCCCGATGTTACTTACTATGTAGCCCTCCCCTTCACCGCCGGAGACGATGGAGTTGCACCAGGTGAAGCGGTTGAGTGTCAAAGTGCCTCTGCCGCCATCCGCCGAGCAGAAGTCCTATCCCGCGCGGGCGGCAATGTCGGCGCCGTTGCGTTCAGTCGCACCGGCGATCCCGCGATGGGGGATTTTTCTGATGCCGTGGTTTTGAAGGCGTTTGGCGAGGTGCCGGACGATTTGAGCGAGTTGTAAGGAGATGGTTGCACCATCCAACTTATGCGCCCTAATGTCGGATCGCCCAAAATCAGACACCCGGCGCTACAGCGAACAGCGATAAACTCCGGAATTGATATGGCTGATTACTACCCGCTGATCGCCCGCGCCATTTCTGGCCTCGATGCGAACGCGCCCGGAGAAAGCCGACGCGCTTTGTACGAGCGTGCTCGAGACGCCTTGACCAAGCAACTGCGCAGCGCGCAGCCGCCCTTGATCGAATCCGAGATCACCCGTGAACGGCTATCGCTGGAGGAAGCGATCCGCATGGTGGAATCCGAGGCAGCGGAGCGGGCCCGTAATCCAGTTCGGCAGCGATTCGGTCCAATGGCCGGAGTAGGAACTGACGCTGAATTCGACCGAGAACCTCCCGCTTGGAAGGAAACACTCTACGCGTCAATCTCCCTGCCTCCAGCATCCGTGATTCCCGAGCAGGACGAACGACGAGCGATCGCCTTTCGGCTATCGTCCGGTGGCGCGCTTGATCTTAAGCCGGACAAATCGGCAAGTGCTTTGGACCCGGAGCAAGCGCAGTTATATTCGCGCCTTCGGTCGCAGTTGCTGAAGATCAAGGAAGACATCCCGAGCCAAGAGCGCCAACAGATCGACGCGATTATCGATGATTTTCTGGATCAACCGCGTGATTGGGAACAGGTCGAATTCAAGAAGATACTTTGGCTATGTGGAAACGCACTTCGAACTTGTTTGGCCAGCCACGATGCAGTCAGCACCTTACAAGAGCCCCATTACAGTAAACTTCCTCTCGGGGTCGCGGAGGCTCTAAGAAAGCCAGTCGAAACCTGGAATGTATTTACGTTAGGGGACGAAGAACTAATAGAGCTAGACGCTGGGCGCCTGGGGCCGAAAGAACAGGCGGCTACGATAGAAAATCTTCAGGCTGCTCGTCCTATTCTAGAAATCGCAGCCGCAGACCGCGCTATTACGACCGATCGCGCCGGGAAGGCGCTAACCACTAGTCTAAAGATTGCGGATTCTTCAAGAAGCGACTTAAACACGAAGCAGGCGCAAGATCTTGCGGAAAGAACATCGCGGAATTTCATCGCTCAATTATTTCGTATAGCTCGCAAGACCGTCGATGAAATCACTGATCCAAAAACCGATGAAGCGAACCAACTCCAAACAGAATTTAAGCGGGGCGTCGCCAATCAGACGGGGAAGACTACAGTTATCGCGGCCGCGGCCCTGGTAGCAACGTCTGCCTGGCCGGTGTTTGAATTTGTTGCCGCCCACGCGGACCAGATAAGAGTGTATCTCGCCGCCGCATATCAAAACGATCAGATGATTCACATTCTCAATGCTATCGAGATGGCCCGAACTCGAGTGAAATTAGAACGTTCATTGACAGAGTAAAAAGCACCCGTAGGCTGCCACGGCTGACGGCTGACACTTCCGTTCGCTGCGGCAAACGACTGAGAGATCGTGATCCCCAACTCTTTGCCAGCGATTCCGTCGCGACAGGCCCCCGAGGATTCTCAATTTTCGCAAATTAGTAATTCCGGGCTGCGAGGTTTGCGCATCACGGCGCCGGCACCCCCCGAGGGGCGGGGGTCAGCCCTCCGGGCCCTGGGGTCGGATGTCAGCGGCCGATCCAGTGCCAGCCCGACCTGGCACGCCGCTTAGCGTCGCGGCGATCGAGCACCTTCGAGACACCAATCACGCCGGCGCTTAACGCGGCGACCGCAACAACTACTGGCAGCAACGTGCGGCCGATCTCCGTTCCGAAGACGAAGGCGGCAATCAACAAGACGCCGCATATCGCTATCAACCCCGCGATACCCCGCAACAAAAGCGGAAGACAAAGAATCACCAACAGCGCGAGCAATATCCCGCCGGCGATTTCAAACATTGCGCACCTCCGTTTCGTCCCATCATACGCGGCGCTAAGCGTTTGAGCGAGCACGAACTACACGCGAAAACACCTGTACCTGTTGGCTTTAACGCTGTTTGTCGACCGCAATATTTATTTTCGCGGCGATAACATCGACGCTTCAATGCGCTCCGTGTCGACTCCTGCTGCGACACGCTCGGCGACGCCAAACCGCTATTGCATTCTCTATTTTTCGGCGCATCCTAGGCGCGGGTCGAAAGCCCAAACGTTAGCCGAATGTCGTTACCGGTCAGTCGGCGATCACATATCAAAGTCCAGGGGCCGCGCGCGTATGTCCAAGGCGCAAGCCCAAAGGCGTGCGGGGCCGTCTAACGTCGGTCATTTCGCCCCTGGATTGGCATTCTTGCTCGAAAGGCAAAACGTTATGGCACGTTCCAACACCCTCCCCGCCCAATCCCCGTCTGCCCTGTCCCGCTACGATGAAGGTATCCTTAAGCATCTGCGCCGGCGCGGTACGTCGGTTTCGCTATTGGTCGAGGATGACTTCGCCGTGGTGCAAGCGCATGTCACGTCCGGCGCGGCGGCGCGAATGCTGGCGCCCCTTGGCCGGAAGGCTGTCGGCATGTTCAAACCGCTCGCGGGCAACATGGTGCTTATCGACGCCCGGGTACCGCTTGAGAAGGCGATGCAGATGCTGGCGGCGAACACTCAGCCGGCGTAGATTCGTCGCTCACGGGGCGCGATTTCGCGCCTCGTGTTTCCCCGGTGCTTCCCTCGACAGGTTGCGCCGGCTTCTGCGAAACGCATGATCGGAAAAAGCTATGACTATTCAGCAAGTTACGTGGTCGGGGCAGCTGGATTCGAACCAACGACCTGCAGTACCCAAAACTGCCGCGCTACCAGGCTGCGCTATACCCCGATCGACCCGCACACACGCCCGAAGACGGGCTTGCCACGGCGAGTTGTCGATACACGCTCCCGGCGGCGCCAGCAAGCCGCGACGCCGCGCCCGGCCCATGATCCCAAAAGTAGAGACCGGCTTTCGGCAAGGATCATGCGCGAACAGAAAGATAAGCGACGAACCTCATCCAACGCAGTTGAAAGAGACTCTAGCGGCCGTTGAACAGCGGATGGGCGACGCGGTCGCCGGGCGCGATGCCGTATTTTTTTGCCGTGCCGGCGATCACTTCGAGCACGCCCTTGGCGAGGCCACGCGACGGAATGATTTTCGTCGATTGCGGCACGGTGTCCTCGGCGATGCGCAGGATCCGCCCGTCGGCGCGGATGAAGATCATATCGAGCGGAATGAAGGTGTTCTTCATCCACATCGAGACTTCCTGCTCGGGTGAGAAATCGAACAACATGCCGCGGCCGTCGGGTAGCTCCTTGCGGTACATCAGCCCTGTGCGCTTCTCCTCCTCGGTGGTCGCCACCTCGACGGAAAACACCTGCACGCCGGACTTGGTGGCGATTTCGAGGGTTTGAAGTTCGGCGGCGCGCGCACCGCCCGCCGCCATGATGCCGACGACGAGTAGCGCCAGCATCGCCAACCAACGCCCCGGCGCCCGGGAGCGCCGTTCAAGCCATCGCACCGATATCATCGACATAGACCCTGACCGCCATCGACGTGGACACCAATGGCGACGATAGGTAACCGCTTTTGCGCTGGGCGCAACCATGCGGCCGGGCCGACCCCGCAATCTGACAGGCTTGTGATGAACGCGCGCGGATCTCGCGGATCAGTGCGAAGCCAGGCCGGCGGGACCATGCTCCGGATGGATTTCCGCCGCCATCATACCCTTGGAGCCGGGCCCGAACCGTACCAGCACGTACTGGCCGGGCCGCAGTTCGGTCATGCCGTAGCGGCGCAGGGTTTCCATGTGGACGAAAATATCCGGCGTCCCCTCGCCGCAGGTGACGAAGCCGAAGCCGCGCAGCCGGTTGAACCACTTCACCTGCGCGCGCTCGAGCCCGCTGGTCGGCGTGACACTGACGTGGGTGCGCGGCGGCAGCATCTGCGCCGGATGAATCGCCGTCGACTCGTCCATCGAGACGACGCGAAACGCCTGATAGCCCTTTTGCCGCTGCACACATTCGCAGACGATGCGCGCACCTTCATATGCAGTCTGATAGCCGTCGCGGCGCAGCACCGTGACATGCAGCAACACGTCGGCCGAACCGTCCTCGGGAACGATGAAGCCGTAGCCCTTGGAGGCATCAAACCATTTGATGACGCCGCGAACTTCGATCAGCTTGTTGGCGTCGCCCATGCCAGCGAAGGGATCCAGCGCGGTTCCACGACTGTCTCGTGCAAGTGGGTCTCGTGCAAGCGAGTCTCTTGCAAACGTATCGGACGTTGTCTTGTCCGTGCCGCCCGCCTGCGTTCGAAATTGCTTGGACTCAAATCCGTCCGACCCCATGATCCCGGACCCCACACGTTCAAAAAACACGGCCACGCTATCTCTACGACAACGCGCAACGACTCTCGCAGCCGCTGTTCTCAAAGACCCCCGCGAATCTCCTGATTCGACGATAGCACTCCCGCTCCGCTCGCAAATACAAAAAACCGCGCGTCAACGATCTATAAACAATCTTGAGTCCCGCGAATCACCATGTATCGTCGCAGCCGGCCGCGCGACGATGGGAATCGATTCATCTGCGATGTGATGTGAATCAATTGCCGACGAACGGCGCGAACACCTCGCCGATGTCGTGACGGATCACCAGATCGGCGTCGTCATCCTGCTCGGTCGGCTCCCTGTTGACGATGACAAGACGCGCGCCCGTCCGCTTCGCCAGCAGAGGCATTCCCGCCGCCGGCCAGACCACCAGCGACGATCCGATCACCACGAACAGGTCGCAGGCTTGCGTCAATTCGGTGGCGCGCTGCATCGCGTCCTCCGGCATCGCCTGACCGAAGGAAATCGTCGCGGTCTTCACCGGCTGCGCGCAGACCTCGCAGACCGGCGCGCGTCCATGCGCGTCGAATTGCGCCTTGGCCCATGCGAGGTCGTATCGCGCCTCGCAGCCGAGGCATCGGGCGTAGGTGGTGTTGCCGTGCAGCTCGATCACGTCGTCACTGGCAATTCCCGATGCCTGATGCAGGTTGTCGATGTTCTGGGTAATGACGCCCGGCACCTTCCCGGCCCTGTAGAGCGCGGCCAGCGCGCGATGTCCCCGCCCCGGCCGCGCGGCAGCAAACGTGGCTTCCATGTTGAAGCGCCGGCGCCAGGATTCGTCCCGCGCCTCCTGACTCGCGACAAACTCGTCGAACGGGATCGGCCGGTTTTGGGTCCATAGCCCGCCCGGCGACCGGAAATCCGGAATGCCGCTTTCCGTCGAGATCCCCGCCCCGGTGAACGGCACGATCGCCGACGATGCCGCGATCATTTCGCCGAGTTGTTCCACGCCGCTCTGAAGGTCTTTTGCGATCATCTGGCTACCCGATCCTTGCGTCCGTTTCGCCAGACGTTATCGCAAATGCAAGGCGCAGACACCCTCATCGCCGGGCGCCTGTTCCCGGCGCGGGCGGAGATCCATTCCACAGATGTGTCGAAACCTACTTCGCCAGATAGCGCCGCACGGCGGCGACAGAACCGCCGACTTCGCCGATGGCGCTGAACAACCGTTCCTGCGAAATGTTCAGGCGTCCGGCCCAATAGGCCGTGGCGGCGGGATCGTTGACGTCGATCACCGGCGCGGGTCGCCCGCCGCGCTCGGCCGCGGCGGCCAGAACAGTCGAGACTGGCGCGAGCGTGATCATCCTTCAAGACTATCACGGCTGCGGGGACGCCAAAGCGGCAGCGCGGCGGACCGTTAACAAAATCTTGCCGCGCTCATGGCTCATGCGCGCTCGCACGGCTCGCGCGGCCGCGATAAAGCGGCTAAATCATCCGCACGACGTGATCCGCGCGACGCGGATCGCCGACCGCCACACCGACGCTGCTGGAGAAACCATCATGCGCTATCTGCACACCATGCTGCGCGTCCGCAATCTCGACACCGCTATGAAATTCTATTGCGATGCACTCGGCCTCAAGGAAGTCCGCCGCATCGACAACGACAAGGGCCGCTTCACGCTGGTCTTCCTCGGCGCCGCCGCCGACGAACATCTCATCAAGGAGAGCAAGGGTCGCGGCGCGCCGCTGGTCGAACTCACCTACAACTGGGACGAGGAGACATACGGTGAGGATCGCTTCTTCGGTCACCTCGCCTACGAGGTCGACGATATTTATGCGACCTGCGATCGTTTGATGAAACTCGGCATCACCATCAATCGTCCGCCGCGCGATGGCCAGATGGCGTTCGTCCGCTCGCCGGATCTTCACTCGATCGAACTTTTGCAGGCCGGCGACGCCAAGCCGCCGCAGGAGCCGTGGGCGTCGATGCCGAACACCGGCCACTGGTAAAAACGCAGGAACCTCCTTCGTCCCTCGGCGTTACCTCGATGACAACAAATTGAGGAGATGCATATGGGACGCGGCATATTGCTGTGGCTGCTCGGAGTGCCGATACCGGTCATCATTCTGCTCTGGCTGTTTTTCCGATGAGCGAAGTGACGCCGGGAATAACCGCGCGATAGACAAGAAAGGCTCCGCAATGGCGGAGCCTTTCTTTTTTGCCATCCGCGTTTCTCGGGCGGCTGTCATAGCGTTTTCGAGCGAAGTGGATACCGGTTCGCGTCACGAAAACGCGTCCAAACAAAATCTGGAGTCCCATTCCGATTCTATCGGAATGGGAATGGCTCTAGTTGAAGCTCTGCTCGAACCACAGAATGCCGAGGATCAACGCCAGTGTCACTGCGGTGACCACGGCGCGCCGGGTCCAGCTCATGCCCTGGCCGAACCACCACAGCAGCGCGCAGCACATCACGACCGGCACGATGATATCGAGACGCATGGCACTCTCCCTGTGTCGCCGCCGTGTCAGCGCGGTCCGCTGCGCAATCCAGATCCGCCGCCGGTGCCGACGCTGATCGAACCGCCAAGCCGGACACAGGTATCGGAGCCCTCGACCTTGACGAATCCCGGACCGAACGCGGCGCAGGGATTGGGCGCTCGCGACAGCGGCTTCTCCAGCGTCTTGCGCGGGGCATTGGACAGACGGCCATCCGACTGCGCAATCGCAGGCAGGGTCGAGGCAAGTGCGAACGCGACAATCAGGCCGGTTTTGAGCATGGTGCGGATAGCCCTCGATGGAAGGCCGGCTTCGGCCTGACCCCACCTTACATGATTGGCTAAATCATTGAAATTGTGGCGCTCCCTAGCGGAATCGAACCGCTCTCTCCACCGTGAAAGGGTGGCGTCCTAACCGATAGACGAAGGGAGCGAAACACCAGGCTGGAGGCGATCGTCGCGATCCGGCCCAAGGTTCCGCGCTGCCGTGAAAATGTCCGCCAAATCAATCGCTTGAATAAACGTCGATCTGGCGCCGGATGGCCGCGAAGCAGCGCGTTCCGGAGACAGCGGCGAACGTATAGAGGCGTTTACCGGCGCGGGCAAGCCATCTTGCCTCGTATTGTGGAAGGAAGCTGACCACGCAGCCAACGCAGTGCTCCTGTTGGGGCTGCGCCCGGCGCGCGCTACTGTCGCTGCGCCACGCATCCGCAGGAAGACAGGAACGACCATGGCCCGCAAGCTGATCGACATTTCCGTGCCGCTGCAAAACGACGTCCCCGCCGACCCGCCCGGCAATCATCCCACCATTCAATACGTCGATCACCAGCAGGGCCTGCCGCGAATGCTGCAATTCTTCGACGGCCTCAAGGCGGAGGACTTGCCCGACGGTCAGGGCTGGGCGGTGGAGATGGTCAATCTCTCGACCCACAACGGCACGCATCTCGACGCCCCCTATCACTTTCACCCGACGATGAATCGCGGCGAGCGCGCGTGGACCATCGACGAGGTGCCGCTGGAGTGGTGCTTGCAGCCCGGCGTCAAACTCGACTTCCGCCACCTGCCCGACGGCTACGTCGCGACCGCGAAGGATGTCGCCGACGAACTCGCGCGCATCGGGCATACGCTGAAGCCGCTGGAAATCGTCGTCGTCAACACCAGCGCTGGCGCCAAATTCGGACAGCCGGACTACGTCGCGTCCGGATGCGGCATGGGCTATGAGGCCACCATGTATCTGCTGGAGCGCGGCGTCCGCCTCACCGGCACCGACGGCTGGAGTTGGGACGCACCGTTCGTCCACACCGCGAAGAAGTATGCCGCGACCCACGATGCCAGCCTGATCTGGGAGGGCCACAAGGCCGGCCGCCACATCGGCTACTGTCATCTCGAGAAGTTGCACAACCTCGACCAGTTGCCGTCAACCGGGTTTGCCGTTTCGTGCTTTCCCGTGAAGATCGAACGCGCGTCGGCGGGCTGGACGCGGGCAGTGGCCATCATCGAGGATTGACCTGCCCGTGCATGGCACGTCTACGCGGTATCCCCGTGCACTGACGTCGGCGCCGGCGAATGCTATCATTGGTGGACATAAGGAGACGCGCCATGCCCCTTCCGGCGGACACAGAAAACCTCCAGTCGAAACTCCACGACGCCGTGCGCGCCAACTGGAAGGCCTTCCTGATCGAAGGCATCCTGCTCGTGATCCTCGGGCTCGCGGCGATGATTCTGCCGCCGCTCGCCAGCCTCGCGGTCACCGTCTTTCTCGGCTGGATGTTTCTCGTGAGTGGCGTAGTCGGACTTGCGCTGACGTTCTGGGCCCGGCAGATGCCCGGCTTCTGGTGGTCGTTGATCTCGGCGCTGCTCGCGATCGCCGTCGGCGTCATCCTGCTGGCGCGGCCGGTTCAGGGCACCCTGACCCTCACCATCGTGGTCGGAGCCTACTTCCTCGCCGAAGGCGTCACCACTATCATGTATGCGCTGGAGCATCGCCGCGAACTGTCGCAGCGCTGGGGCTGGATGCTGACGGCCGGAATCATGGATATCATCGTCGCCGCCGTCATCGTTGCCGGCCTGCCCGGCTCGGCATTGTGGGCGATCGGGCTTCTGGTCGGCATCAACCTGTTGTTCGGCGGCGCGACCCTGATCGGCGTGGCGCTGGCGGCGCGGAAAAAATAGCCAGGCGCCGTCAGCAGCCCCGGCAGATGCTCTTCAGCTTGCGGTCGAGCGCGGCGTCCTCGCGCGAGATGGGATCGTTGGGGTTGTCCAGATTTCGTTCAGAGGGCACGTCGCCGCGTCGCGGCTGACGATGTCCGACCGGGGCATTCGGAAGACTCGTGTCGATGCCCGGCGTCGTCGGACTGGTACCGCTCCGGCCGGTCTGCGCCATCGCACTGGTCGCGGCAACCATCAGCAGCAAGGCCGTCGTCGCAATCCATTTGTTCATGTCGGCCTCCATTGGTTCGGCGTCTTTTGCATTGAAGCGGATTCGAGAGCGGCGCGCTACAGCATGTCGCTCACCGTCCGCTATTCACCTTACGGCCCGGATCATATGCCTGCATCGGTCGCGCGCAACGCAAGGGGCAGTGGCACCTTAACGAGAACGCTCCGGCACATCGATCGTTCCGCAGTTACGCCGCCCCTGCGCCGAACAATCGAGCCCTTTGCGCACATCCGCCATGGTCATCAGCAGCCACGCGCCGGCGGCCACCAGCACGATGAAAAAGCCGAGCAGCACCGCATTTTCGAACCCTCGGTGGCTGTCGTCGTCATCGGGCGGATCCTGCTTCGTCATTGCGTCGACCCGTCATGCTTTCGGCGGATAGGCGTGGAGACCGCCGCAAAAATCGGTGACGTGATAGTCTGTCGCATCGCTGTTGGCGTCGCGCACGAGATAGGTCGGCCCGACCGGCGCCTTGCCGTAGCCGCCCGGAATATCCAGCACGAACTCCGGCTGGCACAATCCCGAGACGCGGCCACGCATCTCCCGCATCAGTTGCTGTCCTTTTTCGAGCGTGGCGCGAAGATGCGCGGTGCCCGGCGCGAGGTCGCCGTGATGCAGGTAATACGGCTTGATCCGGCATTCGACGAAGGCGCGCATCAGGGCTTCCAGCGCCTGTAGGTTGTCGTTGACGCCGGCCAGCAGCACCGACTGGCTCACCATCGGGATGCCGGCATCGACGATCCGCGCGCAGGCCTCGCGCGCAGCCCTTGAAAACTCTCGCGCGTGGTTGGCGTGAACCGCGATCCACGTCGTCGCATTCGGCACACGCAACGCCGCCACCATGTCGGCGTTGACGCGGGTGGGATCGGCCATCGGCACGCGGGTATGGATGCGGATGATCTTCACGTGATCGATGGCGCCGAGATCGGCCATCACCTCCGCGAGGCGGCGCGGCGAGAGCATCAACGGATCGCCGCCGGTGAGGATCACCTCCCAGATCTCGGGATGCGAGCGGATGTAATCGAGCGCGGCGGCATAGACGTCCGGCGTCAGCGCGCTGTCCTTGCCCGGCCCCACCATCTCGCGGCGGAAGCAGAAGCGGCAATACACCGCGCAGACATGCACCAGCTTGAACAGCACGCGATCCGGATAGCGATGGACGATGCCCTCCACCGGCGAGCGCGCGTGATCGCCGATCGGATCGACGTTCTCGACCGGCAGGCTGTTCAGTTCTCTCGCGTCCGGCACGTATTGACGCGCGATCGGGTCGGCTGGATCGTTCGGATCGATCAGCGCGGCGATGTCGGGCGTCAGCGCCACCGCATATCGCGCCGCGACCTTCTCCAGCTCGTGAAGCGCCGACGCCGGCGCGAGCCCCTGCGCGATCAGTTGCCGCGGCTGGCGCAGCGTGGTGGAAACCTTCTCGTTCATGTGTCGCTCGCCGGTGGCGTCCATACCACCTGATCGATGCGCTGCGCGCCGGACGCCAGCATCACCAGCCGGTCGAAGCCGAGCGCCACGCCGCTGGCGGCCGGCATCGATGGAAGCGCCGCGAGAAAATCCTCATCGAGCGGATAGCGTTCGCCGTAAAGGCGCGCCTTGTCGTCCATCGCCCGTTCGAACCGCCGCCGCTGTTCGCGCGCGTCGGTCAGTTCGCCGAAGCCGTTGGCGAGTTCGACGCCGCAGACATAGACTTCGAAGCGTTCCGACACGCGCGGGTCCGACGGCTTGACGCGCGCCAGCGCCGACTCGGGCGCCGGATATTCATACAGCACCGTCGGCCGGCCCTGCCCCAGATGCGACTCGACGTGCTCGACCAGCACCTTGCTGAAAATGTCCGACCAGGTGTCGTCGTCCGCCACGCGCACCTTCTCGCGCGAGGCGACGGCTAGCGCGTCGCGATTGCCTTCGCCGCCCTCGACGGTCGTCAGCAGATCGATGCCGGCGAAACGTTGAAACGCCTCCCCTACCGTCAACCTCTCCGCCGCCGCGAACGGATCGGCGGCACGTCCGCGAAAAGCGAAACCGCGCGTGTGAACGGCGTCCGCCGCCAGCGCGATCAATGCCAGACAATCCGCGATCACCGCTTCGTAAGGCTCGTCGGCGCGATACCACTCCAGCATGGTGAATTCCGGCAGATGGCGGTCGCCGCGCTCGCGGTCGCGAAACACGCGAGCGAATTCGACGATCCGCGCTTCGCCCGCCGCCAGCAGCTTCTTGCAGGCGAACTCCGGCGAGGTGCGCAGATAGCGCGTCAGGCGTTCGCCCGTTGGCGCCGTCAGCGTGGTGCCCGGCGCGTGAAGATGGGTTTCATTCCCCGGCGACACCTGAAGCACGGAGGTTTCGACCTCGACGAAACCGTTCGCGAAAAACCAGCCCCGGCACGCCATCGTTATCGCGCCGCGCGCCATCAGAAACGGCCTGCGATCCTGATAGCGATCCCGGTTCCACCATGGCGAAGGACGATCCTCCAGTTTCATGATCGTCCGCCGGCACAGCGCGCAAGTGTCGAGGCCAGTCCTCTGGAGTCATTTCCGTTCCGATCGAATCGGAACGGGGCTCCAGATTTTTGTTGTAACGCGATTTCTTCAAGCGAACCGGTATCGACTTCGTTTGAAAACGCTCTGGTATAAGCGGCCCAAATCAGTATGTTGCAGCCGGAAACCGCTTCGCCGCCGGAACCGCCGTGTCCGGCTCGGCTCCGAACCCGAACGCTAGGAATATTTTCTGTGAGAGTCATCGCCAGTTCTATCCGCAAGGGCAATGTCATTGAGCAAAACGGCCACCTTTACGTGGTTTTGTCCGCCGAAAACATCCACCCCGGCAAGGGTACGCCGGTCAGCCAGATCGAAATGCGCCGAATCAGCGACGGCGTAAAGATCTCCGAACGCTACAAGACCACCGATCAGGTCGAGCGCGCCACCATCGAGGACCGCAACTACAACTTCCTCTACGAGGACGGCGACGGCTTCCACTTCATGAATGCCGAGACCTACGATCAGGTCCAGGTGCCGAAGGACGTTGTGGGCACTTCCGCGCCGTACCTTCAGGAAAACATGACCGTGAAGCTGTCGATGCACGATGTCGTGCCGGTGGCCATCACCCTGCCGCAGCGCGTGACGCTCGAAGTGGTCGAGACCGAACCGGTGACCAAGGGCCAGACCGCGTCGTCGTCCTACAAGCCCGCGATGTTGTCGAACGGCGTCCGTTCGGCGGTGCCGCCGCATGTCGGCGTCGGAACGCGGATCGTCGTACTGACCGAAGACGGCTCTTACGTCGAGCGCGCCAAGGATTGAATCGATAAGGACCGACTTGATAAGGACCGACCTCGATCCGGTCGCTCACCCGACGGCCCGCGGGAGCCGAACGATTGCGAAACACTCTCTCACGTTGCGCTGATATGCTCTCTGGAAGGCGATGCCTCTCAGCGCTCGTGGGTCTGATGCTTCTCGCGGTCCCCGCCGCCGCGGAAGAATTCAAGACGCCTGCGGTTTCGGCGGTGCATGTCGAATGGCGCGCCGCGCTCGACCAGTTCAAGGCCGAGATCGCCGCGCATCCGGAGCTCGCCGGCCGCTTCACTTTCACCAGCCGCCGCCGGCTGTCGCCGTCCGATCCGCGCGTCATGCCGGCGTTCGAGCAGTTGAACGCCGTCACCTCTCCGCTGTTCTCAGGCATCAGCCGCAGTCCGATCCCGGTGCTGCTGCCGTTCGACGCCGCCGGCTACGTCAAGGATCAGGCGTCCGGCGTCCCCGACAGCATCACGATGGCGCATTATCAATCGGGCTTCGGCGAAGCCGAGATGTTCGCCGCCGGTGCCGCCGGCTACGACGCGCTGTTCAGCCTGCCACGCAATGCCGGCGACGGCTCGCCCGAACGTGTCTATGCCAAGCCGGTCGAAGTGCAGATCACCGGCTCGCTGCTGGTCTACGACCTCGACGATCCGGTCGCCAACCGGGGCGAAGCGGTCCGTGCGCTGCAAGGCCAGTTTCCGGATATCCGGCGTGTGATCCGCGAAGGCTTCGTGCGCTATCGCTTCACGGCGTTCGGCGTGCCTTACGTCGTATCGATCCATTGTCTCGATAGCGTGCCGCGCGCCGACCGGCTTGCCTGCCGCGAGGCCTCGGGTGTCGCCGAACGCTTCATCAAGGCGTTGCGCATCGTCGGCGGCCAGCCGTCGCGCTCACGTAGCAACAGAACCGCGGACCTCGCGCCGCGTCCCGCCAAGGTCTCGCCCGATTTCACCTATCGGCCGCCGGGTGAGATCATTGCCAACAGCGGCTATCGCGAACAACACGGCCACGCCGACTGGACAGTGTATTCGCAGATCCGCTTTCCGCTGCTGGAAGCCCCCGCTTACGCCAATTCGCAATCGTTCCTGAACTGGGGCGACTGCTTCCAGCGCGGGCGGGTGCCGCCGCCGACGCGTAAAGGCGCGGCGTATCACTGCAAATCGAACGACAAGCCGCTGGTGTTCGACGAGTCCGCGCGCGAAAACTACTCCTATCCGTGGCAGGACAATTTTTGCGAGGCGCGCGATTTCGAAGTCGGGCAATGCGCCAGCGGTTTCGGCCATCAGGGCCAGGACATTCGGCCTTCCGCGTGCCGGCTGCGCAACGAGGGCGCCGACCGCTGCGAACCGAATATCTATCCCGTCGTCGCGGTGCGCGACGGCACGTTGCTGCGCTCGCCCAAGCGCGAGGCGGTGACGCTGCTGGTCAACACCCAGACCGAACACGTCCGCTTCCGCTACATGCACATGGACCCGTCGCAAATGGACGCGGACGGCGTGTTGAACGGCCGGCGCGTCGCCGAGGGCGAGAAGCTTGGCCTGGTATCGAACTATCAGGACTATCTGGGCGGCACGACCGTTCACCTGCACTTCGACGTGCAGGTGTTCACGCGCGAGGGCTGGCTCTGGGTCAATCCCTACGTGACACTGATCTCGGCTTATGAGCGCCTGATCGAGGGCCGCGGCCGTGAGGTTCCGGCGACCGACGCGGAAGCCAGGACCACGCCCACCGACAACGCCACCACAAGCGAACCGGCCACGAAAAGCGAATAGCCGGGTTCCATCCGCGTCGAAAAGACCTTTGGCCAGCCGCGAGCCGCCGCCTACACTCATGCCATGGACGATAACGATTCCCGCATGATGACACGTCGGAGCCTGTTGCAGGCTGCGGCCGGTGCAAGCACCCTGCTCGCCGCACCCGCGACGGCATATGCCGTCGCGCCGGCGGGCTTCGATGCCTGGCGCGACGCCTTCGAAGCCAAGGCGCGCGCGCGCGGCATTTCCGACCGGACCTATCGCACCGTGATGGGCCGCATCGAACCGGACATGAGCGTCTTCGCAAAGATGCGCAAACAGCCCGAGTTCCACGAACAGATCTGGCAGTACATCAATCGTCGCGTCTCTGACTGGCGGCTGATCGCCGGCAAGGAAGCGCTTCGCAACCATCAGGCGCTGTTCGCACGCATCGAAAAGGATTTCGGCGTCGAGCGCGGCACGCTGCTGGCGCTGTGGGGCGTCGAGTCCGCCTATGGCGATCCGCTGGTGCAGCAGAACCACATGCGGCCGGTGTTTCCCTCGCTCGCCGCCTTGGCGTGGCGCGAACCGCGCCGCCGCGCCTATTGGGAAACCGAACTGATCAACGCGCTGAAAATCGTGCAACGGGGCTGGAGCACACCCGCTGAGATGCGCGGCTCATGGGCCGGCGCGATGGGCCACACACAATGGATGCCGGAGGTCTGGCTCAATGTCGGCTTCGACTACGACGGCGACGGCCGCGTCTCGCCGTTCGGCCGACCGGACGACGCGTTGGGCTCGACCGCGCGCTATCTGGTGAAGCGCGGCAAGTATCATCGCAACGAGCATTGGGGCTACGAAGTTCGCGCGCCCGGCGGCGCGGCGAGCGGCAGTCGCAGCTACGCGGCGTGGGCGAGCGCCGGCGTGACGCGTGCCGACGGGCGGCCGTTTCCGCACCCGAATGCATCGGCGAAACTGTGGACGCCGGTGCGTGGCGGCCCGTCGTTCCTGCTCGGCCCGAATTTCTATTCGGTGCGCAGCTACAACCCGTCGATGAATTACGCGCTGGCGATCTGCCATCTCGGCGACCGCATCCTCGGCGCGGGGCCTTTCATCCAGCCCTTCCCCGGTTCGGAGCGCGCGCTGACGCTGGCGGAGATTCAGGAAGTGCAGACCCGTCTGACCAAAGCCGGCTTCGACACCGGCGGCACCGACGGCCGCGTCGGCAACGACACCATGAAGGCCGTGAAGGACTTTCAGCAAAAGGTCGGCCTGCCCGCCGACGGCTATGCCGGCCTCAAGGTGCTGGCGCGGTTGCGCGGCGGCTAGAGTCTGTTTCAACTGCGTTGAATCAGACTCATCGTTGATCTTTTTGTTGGAGCATGATCTTGACCGAAAACCGGTTTCCACTTTTCGGGATCATGCTCTAACGGATCATCGCCGGTCCCGCATCCGGCACCGCGACGTCGATCACCCGCAACTGCACGCGCTCCGCACCCTGCCAGCGATCGACCGTCAGCGAGCCCGCGACGTGCAGCACCTGCCCGCGATTTTCCTTCAGCGCGTTGCCGAGCGGCTGTCCGACCGCGCGGAATGCGATGCCGTTGACGATGGCGCCGTCGCCAGCCTTGAAGCGCAGCCGCAGATGCGCCTGCCCGACCTCGTCGGCATAGACCAGTTGATGCGACGGCAGCGCGATCACCGGCTCCGGATTGCCGGCGCCGAAGGGGCCCGCGCGATTGAGCGTCGCCACCAGTTCCGGCGTCACCGCGCGCGCGCTGACCGCGCCATCCACCATCAACTCGCGAACGTTGCGCGATTGCGCGACATCGTTCGCCAACGCGTTTTCGATATAGGCGCGGAACGTCGCCAGTTGCTCCCGGCGCAGCGTGATGCCCGCCGCCATGGCGTGGCCACCGCCCTTCATCAGAAGACCGTCGGTCACGGCCTGCCGCACCGCTTTGCCAAGATCGACGCCGGAGATCGAACGGCCCGAGCCGGTGCCGATGCCGCCGGGCTCGAGCGCAATGGCAAAGGCGGGCCGCGAAAATTTCTCCTTCAGGCGCGCGGCGACCAGACCGACCACACCGGGATGCCAACCTTCGGCGGCGGTGACGATCACCGCACCTTTGTCCTCGAGGCCGAGCGACGCCAGCGCCTCGGCTTCGGCCTGGGCTTCCGCCGCCTGCTCGATGACGCGGCGTTCGGTATTGAGACGATCCAGTTCGGCGGCGATGCGCGCGGCCTCCGACACGTCACCTTCAAGTAACAACCGCACGCCGAGATCGGCGCGGCCGATACGGCCGCCGGCATTGATGCGCGGCCCCAGCATGAAGCCGAGATGCCACGCCTCCGGCGGGCCGTTCAGCCGCGACACATCCATCAAGGCGGTGTGGCCGACATGATCGCGACGGCGCAGCGCGATCAGACCTTTCGCGACGAACGCACGATTGAGTCCCGTCAGCGAGGCCACGTCGGCGACGGTGCCGAGCGCGACGTGATGCAGCATACCGAGCAAATCGGGCTCCGGCCGCTCGCCTGTCCAGAAGCCGCGCCCGCGCAATTCGCGATTGACCGCGACCAGTGTGACGAAGACCAGCCCCACCGCCGCGAGATGACCGAGGCCGGAGAGATCGTCCGGCCGGTTCGGATTCACCAGCGCATCGACCGCCGGCAGATCGTCGCCGCACTGGTGATGATCGATCACCACCACCGACATGCCGAGCCGTTTGGCTTCGGCCAACGCCTCGATGCTGGTGGTGCCGCAATCGACCGTGACGAGCAGTTTTGCACCCTTGGCGGCGAGCGCCTTCACCGCTTCGGCATTCGGCCCATAGCCCTCGAAAATGCGATCGGGAATATGGATCAGCGGATCGAGCCCGCAATGCCGCAGATGCCAGGCCAGCAGCGCCGACGAGGTCGCGCCGTCGACATCGTAATCGCCAAAGATCGCGACCTTCTCGCCGCGCGTCACGGCATCGGATATCCGCATCGCCGCCGCTTCCATCTGCGTCACGGTGAACGGGTCCGGCATCAGTTTGCGGATCGTCGGATCGAGGAAATCGTCCACCGCGTCGAGATCGACGCCCCGCCCGGCGAGCACGCGCGCCAGCATTTCCGGCAACTGGTGGCGCTGGACGATCGCCAACGCCTGCGCCGCGCCGCGCGCGTCGAGCCGGTCGCGCCACAATCGCCCGGTCGCGGAACGCGACACGCCGAGAAAGGCCGTCGGCGTTTCCTGCGGGATGATGGTGGGCGGCGTCATGGTGCCGGCATCAGGTAGGCACGATCACGCGGTGCGCAATACGAGCCGAGACCATCAGCAGCCCATCCGCGCGGCGAGATCGTTGAAATCGGCGGCGACGACATCCCAGTCGCCGTCGGCCTTGAAATCCCTGTCCTGCAACGGACCGTATTCGGTGACGCGCGGCACGAAAGCGGTTTTCAGCCCATGCTTCTGCGCGGCTGCGAGGTCGTTGTTGTGCGCGGCGACCATCATCACCTGCTCCGGCGGCAGCCCGAGCAACCGCGCCGCGCCGAGATAGGTTTCTGGGTCCGGCTTGTAATGCTCGAACAATTCGGCCGACAGAATCAGGTCCCACGGCAACCCGGCGTGCTTCGCCATGTTGTTGAGCAGCGCGACGTTGCCGTTCGACAGCGTCCCGATGGTATACCTGCGTTTCAGCCGCGTCAGGCCGCTGACGCTGTCGGGCCACGGCTGCAGCCGGTGCCAGCCCAGCGTCATGTAGGCGAGATCGTCGTCGTTCAGGCCCGCGATGCCGAACTGCGCGACCAGTTTCTCCAGCGACTGGCGATGCAGATGGTCGAGCGCGAGATAACCGCGCTCCGGATGATTGCGCACCTCGTTCATCGACGGCACGTAAGCGCCGCGCCACGCATCGACGAGGCCGGTCCAGTCGCCGGTAACGCCGCGCTTCGCGCTCCATTGCGTGAAGTCCGCGATCAGGCTGCTGCGCCAGTCGACAACGGTGCCGAAGACGTCGAACACCATGGCTTTCACGGATGACAGGTCGGCGGAAGCAGTCATGGCAGCCTCATTATTGATTGAGCGGTAATTCGGCCCGGTACCGCAGCGTCAGAATATCTTGCGATACTGGATGAAACCGGGACGGTCGGCGACCTGATCGTAGAGGATGCGCGCCTGCGCGTTGGTCTCCTGCGTCAGCCAGTAGACGCGGCTCGCGCCCGCTTCGCTGGCCTTTGCATAGACCGCCTCAATCAGGGCGCGGCCGAGGCCGAGCCCGCGCGCGCTGTCGTCGACGAACAAGTCCTGCAGGTAGCAGTAATTGCCCGGCGTCCAGGTCGAGCGATGGAAGATGTAATGGACGATGCCGGTCAGCTTGCCGTCGACATAGGCGCCGAGCAGGTACATCGGCTCGGCGGGATCGTGGAAGCGGCTCCAGGTGACGTCGCTGGTCGCGGCCGGCACGCTGGTCTTGTAGAATGTCAGATAGCCCGCCCACAGCGGCTCCCACGCCGCACGTTCGCCCTCGCCGACCGACTTGACGACAACGTCCTTTTTCATAGCGCCCCTCAATCGAGGTGGAATTTCTCGATCTGCCTGTGCTCGCCCTTGATGATACGCACCGTGCCGGTGACCGAACGCATCACCACGGTTTCGGTCTCGATCAGGCCGTCCTTGCGGAACTTGACGCCGGAGAGCAGCGAACCGTCGGTGACGCCGGTGGCGGCAAACAGACAGTCGCCTTTCACCATGTCCTCGATGCCGTAGATCATCTTCGGATCGGTAACGCCCATCTTGCGCGCGCGCTCCCGCTTTTCCTCGGTGTCGAGGATCAGGCGGCACTGCATCTGGCCGCCGATGCAGCGCAGCGCGGCCGCCGCGAGCACGCCTTCCGGCGCGCCGCCGGTGCCCATGTAGATATCGACGCCGGTGTTCTCGGTGTCGGCGGTGTGGATGACGCCGGCGACGTCGCCGTCGGTGATCAGGCGCACGGCTGCGCCGGTCGAACGGATGGCGGCGATGATGTCGGCGTGGCGCGGACGCTCCAGCACCAGCGCGGTGATCGCGGAAGGCTGCACGCCCTTGGCCTTGGCGAGACGGCGAATGTTCTCGTCCGGCGAGGCGTCGAGATCGATGACGTTCTTGTCGTAGCCGGGGCCGATGGCGATCTTCTCCATGTAGACGTCAGGCGCGTGCAGCAAGGTGCCGCCATCGGCCATCGCCATGGTGGCGATCGCGCCCGGCATGTTCTTGGCGCACAGCGTGGTGCCTTCCAGCGGATCGACGGCGATATCGACCTCGGGACCGGCGTTGATGCCGACCTTCTCGCCGATGTAGAGCATCGGCGCCTCGTCGCGCTCGCCCTCGCCAATCACGATCGTGCCGGTGATCGGCATCTTGTTGAGCTCGCGGCGCATCGCATCCACCGCCGCCTGGTCGGCCGCCTTCTCGTTGCCGTGGCCGCGCAGCCGCGCCGCCGACACCGCCGCCCGCTCCGTCACACGCACGATCTCGAGCGTCAGAATGCGCTCCAGCAACTGCTGCGGCGGAACAGAAATATGTGTCGACATCGATCGTACTCCCTGACGGTCACGGCGAGCGCGCTGGCTCGCATAAAAGAAACGTTACGAACGCATTGCCCCGCAACCGATGCCGGTTACCGGAATCAAGCGCTAATTCTTCTCGATCCTGATCACCTGCGGTCGGCCGGTGATCACCTTGTCGCGCTGGACCGCCTGCAAGGCGCCGCGCATGGCATCCTCGCTGGTGGCATACGTAATCAGAATAACCGGGACCGGTGAAGTCGCCTTGCCGGATATCTTGTGGTCGCCCGAACGGTCCGGATGGCGCTGCACGATCGACTCGATGGAAATGCCGCGCTCCGCGAGCCGGGTGGCGATGGTGGCTGCGGTGCCCGCGAGATCGCGCGCCATCAGCCGGATGTAGTAGCCGCCCTCGTGGCGCTCCATCGGCGCCTTCCTGGTCGGCTTGAGACGCGCGACCGGTCGCCCGAACGGCAGGGCACGAACGTTACGCGCGACATCCGCGATATCGGCGACTACCGCCGACGCCGTCGCAGCCCCACCCGCGCCCGGCCCGACCAGCGTGATCGGGGAAATGCCGGCGCCGTCGATGGTCACCGCGTTGGTGACGCCCATCACCTGCGCAACCGACGATGTGCGCGGCACCATGGTCGGATGCACCCGCTGTTCGATTCCTGTTTTGGTCCGTACCGCGACGCCGAGCAGCTTGATGCGGTATCCGAGTTCCTCGGCGGCGCGCAGGTCCTGCGGCGTGATCGACGAAATGCCTTCGACATAGACCGCACGCTGCGCGACCTCGGTGCCGAAGGCGAGACTGGCGAGGATCGCAAGTTTCTGCGCGGTGTCGTGACCGTCGACGTCGAACGACGGATTGGCTTCGGCGTAGCCGAGACGCTGCGCGTCCTTCAGGCATTCCGCGAACGACAGCCCCTCCTGCTCCATCCGGGTCAGGATGTAGTTGCAGGTGCCGTTGAGGATGCCGTAGACGCGCTCGATCCCGGTTCCAGCCAGTCCCTCGCGCAAGGTCTTGACCACGGGAATGGCGGCACCGACGGCAGCCTCGAAATTCAGCGCGCCGCCGTGTTGTTCCGCGAGCTTGGCGAGCCGCAGGCCGTGCTTGGCGATCAGCGCCTTGTTGGCAGTGACCACCGATTTGCCCGATGCCAGCGCCGCCTCAATGGCGGACAATGCCGGATCGCCGTCGCCGCCCATCAGTTCGACGAAGCATTCGATTTCCGGATCGGTCGCAAGCGCGAGCGGGTCTTTCGCCCAGCGCACGCTGCGCAGATCGAGCCCGCGCTTTTTCGCTTTCGAGCGCGCGGTCACCGCAACGACGCGAATGCTGCGTCCGCAGCGCGCCGCCAGCGACGACGCCTGGGTCTCGATCAGACGAACGGTCTCGGCACCCACGGTGCCGAGACCCGCAATTCCCACCGTGAGTGGAGCGACCATAGAAAGTAACCTGTCGGAGAGATTATCGCCGGGTGGCGAGAGGGACCACGTTGTGCAATGTTTCGATGCCGCTTTCAAGGAAACGGCGGACGTTGCGGGCGGCCTGGCGGATGCGCTGTTCGTTTTCCACCATGGCGATGCGAACGTAGCCTTCGCCGTGCTCGCCGAAAGCGACGCCCGGCGAGACCACGACGCCCGATTTCTCGACCATCAGGGTGGCGAACTGCATACTGCCGATCTCGCGGAACGCCTCCGGCAGCGGCGCCCATGCGAACATCGAGGCGCTGGGCGGCGGAATCCGCCAGCCGGCGCGGCCAAACGATTCAACCAGCGCATCGCGCCGCTTGCGGTAGGTATCCCGCATCTCGCGGATGCAGTCGTCGGGACCGTTGAGCGCGGCAGTGGCCGCGACTTGAATCGGCGTGAAAGCGCCGTAGTCGAGATAGGACTTCACCCGCGTCAGCGCCGCGATGATGCGTTCGTTGCCGACCGCGAAGCCCATGCGCCAGCCGGCCATCGAGAACGTCTTCGACATCGAGGTGAACTCGACGGTGACGTCGATGGCGCCCGGCACCTGAAGCACCGACGGCGGCGGGTTGTCGTCGAAATAAACTTCCGAGTAAGCGAGGTCGGACAGGATATAGATATCGTGCTTCTTCGCGAAGGCGACCAGGTCCTTGTAGAAGTCGAGGCTCGCGACCTTGGCGGTCGGGTTCGACGGATAGCAGACGATCAGCGCGATCGGCTTCGGAATCGAGTGGATGATTGCGCGCTCCACCGATGCGAAGAAATCCGGCGTCGGGTCGGACGGCACCGAGCGGATGACGCCGCCCGCCATCAGGAAACCGAAGGCGTGGATCGGATAGCTCGGGTTGGGACACAGCACCACGTCGCCGGGCGCGGTGATCGCCTGCGCGACGTTGGCGAAGCCCTCCTTCGACCCGAGCGTCGCGACGACCTGGGTTTCCGGATTGAGCTTCACGCCGAAGCGGCGCTCGTAGTAGCCGGCCTGGGCGCGGCGCAGCCCGGTGATGCCTTTCGAGGCCGAATAGCGGTCGGTCCTGGGCTTGCCGAGGGTTTCCTTCAGCTTCTCGATCACGTGCGGCGGGGTGGCGAGGTCCGGATTGCCCATTCCCAGGTCGATGATGTCGGCCCCGGCATTGCGCGCGGCGGCCTTGGCTCGATTGACTTGTTCGAACACGTAGGGCGGCAGACGGCGAATGCGGTAGAACTCTTCCATGGGTCAGTCTCCGGGATCGGAAGCTCGCGATTGCGATTCCTGCGCCAGTTGCCGGGCGCCGGAAAATATCAATTTGTCTCTGTAGTTACGGCATCTTTCGACGACGGACGGATACGGCCGGGGCCATATGCCGTGCGGAGATCGATTGAGGCTTGAATCGTGGTTCTTTTTAGCACGGACGCCCTGAAGCGCCAGTAAAACGGGCCCTTTTTTCGGGTTTCCCGCCTATTTCTTGCCGGCCGCGGCGGCGGCTGCGGCCTGGCGGTCGCGCGCGGCCGCGAGTTCGCTTTCGATCCTGGCCTGCTCGGCCGGATCGAGCGCGGCGTCGGCGCGCGGCGCCGGGACGTCGTGCACCGCCGGAAACGCGCCGGGATCCTTCGGGCGTTTCGGCGCCCCCTCCGGCACGCCGACGAGAGGGAGATCGGCAACCACGGACGAACAGCCCGACAACGGAATCGCTGCGAGGATCGCACCAGCGACAAGCCAGACTCTGCTGCGACGAAATGCACCGGCGGATCGCCGCTCAATGATACGCATCCGAAACCTTGGTTAATGGTTGGCCTCAATTCACCGCGACAGTTCGCGCGGCGATCGTGCCATCAATATCTTCACTCACGTTTAAGCATCGCGGGCGGTAAAACCTTATGGCGGCAATATGACCGAACCAAGATCGCGTCTTGCATTGCACACTATCGAAATCACCCAAACGAAATGAAGTGTGCCATCATCGTCGCGAACCGGATTCCGAACACAGGGCGCCGGGCAGGAAACGACGTCCAAGTGAAGTGCAAAAGTGAAGTCCAAGAAGTGAAGTGCAAGCCATGAGCGAACTCCCTGTCGAAACCAAAGCCGCCAACACCTTCGACCCCGAGGCTTTCTCACTCAATCTGGCGCGGGCCATGGAAAGCGGCGGCCGTGCGCTCGCGGCCTATCTGAAACCCCGGCAGGCGCTGGATCCGAACGATCGTCCGCCGAGCGAAGTCGCGGAAGTGATCAAGACCTTCGGCGTGGTGGCGCAATACTGGATGTCGGATCAGACCCGCGCGACCGACATCCAGATGAGGCTCGGCAAGGCGTATCTCGAGTTGTGGGGATCGGCGATGCGCCGCATGGCCGGCGAGGATGCGCCCCGCGCCATCGAGCCGGCGCCGCGCGACAAGCGCTTTGCCGATCCGGAATGGAAGAGCAATCAGTTTTTCGAGTTCGTCATGCAGGCCTACCTGCTGACCACAAAATGGGCTTTCGATCTGGTGCGCGAGGCCGAGGATCTCGATCCGCACACGCGCAAGAAAGCGGAGTTCTACGTTCAACAACTGACCAACGCGTTCGCGCCGTCGAATTTCGTGCTGACCAATCCGGAAGTGCTGCGCCAAACGCTCACCACCAACGCCAACAATCTCGTGCGCGGCATGACCATGCTCGCCGAGGACATCGAAGCCGGCCACGGACAGTTGCGCATCCGCCAGTCCGATTCCGCCAATCTGGAAGTCGGCATCAACATGGCGGTGACGCCCGGCAAGGTGATCTACCAGAACGACGTGATGCAGTTGATCCAGTATCAACCAACCACCGAAAAGGTGCTGCGCACGCCGCTGCTCATCGTGCCGCCGTGGATCAACAAGTTCTATATCCTCGACCTGCGGCCGGAAAAATCCTTCATCAAGTGGTGTGTCGATCAGGGCATCACGGTGTTCGTGATTTCGTGGGTCAACCCCGACAAGAAACTCGGGCAGAAGAGCTTCGAAGACTACATGAAGGAAGGCCCGCTGACAGCGATGGATGTCATCGAGCAGGTGACGGGCGAAATGAAGGTGCATACCATGGGCTATTGCGTGGGCGGCACCCTGCTCGCCACCACGCTGGCCTGGCTTGCCGAGAAGCGCCGCGTGCGCGTGGCGTCCGCCACCTTCCTCGCCGCGCAGGTGGATTTCACCCACGCCGGCGACCTGATGGTGTTTGTCGACGAGGAACAGATTTCCGCGCTCGAACGGCAGATGCAGTCCGACGGCGTGCTCGAGGGCAGCCGGATGGCGATGGCCTTCAACATGCTGCGCTCGAACGACCTGATCTGGTCCTACGTCGTCAACAACTACCTCAAGGGGCAAACGCCGTCGGCCTTCGACCTGCTGCACTGGAATTCCGACGCGACGCGGATGCCGGCCGCCAACCACTCCTATTATTTGCGCAACTGCTATCTCGAGAACAAGCTTTCGACCGGCGCCATGGTGATCGACAATACGCTGCTCGACCTGTCGAAGGTGAAGGCGCCGATCTACAATCTCGCCACTCGCGAGGACCACATCGCCCCGGCCGAGTCGGTGCTCTACGGATCACAGTTCTTCGGCGGGCCGGTGAAGTATGTGCTCTCCGGTTCGGGCCACATTGCCGGTGTGGTCAATCCGCCGGCCGGCGGCAAGTACCAGTACTGGACCAACGACAACATCGGGGCCGGTTCGGTCGCCGACTGGATGCAAGGCGCCGTCGAGCACAAGGGCTCGTGGTGGCCGGACTGGCGGGAATGGCTTGTCGGTCACGATCCCGAGGAAGTGGAGGCGCGGCCGGTCGGCAGCGATGCCCGCCCGCCGATCGAGGACGCACCCGGAAGTTACGTGCGGGTGCGCGCCTGAAGCACCCCGCCCCAGCCATGGCGAAACGACCGATGATAAGGGCGCGGCAACATCCTTGCCGTGCCTTCATCATGCCCGGCCCTTATCCTTCCACATGCCGCGCGCCACCTCGCATTGGCGGCAATGCAACAACCGTCTATGAATAAGGCGCCGGAGACTCGGCAACGGAGCATCCGGCCTCATATGGCAAAAGGAATCCTTCGATGACGCGGGAATTGTTCTGGCTGACGCTCACGGTCATTCTCACCGGCCTGATGTGGGTGCCCTACGTACTCAACCGCTGCCAGGTTCGCGGCCTCGGGGGGGCGATGGCCAACCCGTCCCGCAACGACAAGCCGCAGGCCGAGTGGGCCAACCGGCTGATGTTCGCCCACGACAACGCCGTCGAGAACCTGATCATCTTCGCGCCGCTGGTCCTGATCCTCAACGCGATCGACTATTCGACGAAGTGGACCGTGCTGGCCTGCGCCGTCTACTTCTGGGCGCGCGTCGCGCACCTCATCGTCTACGCGCTGGGCGTCCCGGTGTTCCGCACCCTCGCCTTCACCGTCGGCTTCATCGCCCAGGCCGTACTGGCGTGGTCGATCTTCATGGCGGTGTGAGGAACGTAGTTCGTCATGGCCGGGCTCGTCCCGGCCATGACGGGAAACGAACGGAAGCAATGCGTCCGTCATATCTTTCCCACTAGCGCAGCCCCGTGCTGTCCGGGAAACCCAGCATCAGCCGCATGTTCTGCACCGCGGCGCCGGACGCGCCCTTGCCGAGGTTGTCGAGCCGCGCCACCAGCACCGCCTGCCGCAGCGCCTCGTTGGCGAACACATAAAGCTCCAGCCTGTTGCTCTCGTTGAGCGCCTCCGGCTCGATCCGCCCTGCCTTCGCGGCGGGGTTGTCCAGCGGCATCACCTCGACGTAGCTGCTGCCGGCGTAACGCGTCGCCAACGCGGCATGAAGGTCGGCGCCGCTCGGTTTGCCCGGAAGCGTGTCGAGATGCAGCGGCACGGAGACCAGCATCCCCTGCCGGAAGTTGCCGACCGACGGCACGAAGATCGGCCGCCGCGTCAGGTTCGAATAGCGCTGCGTCTCCGGCAGATGCTTGTGCTGCAAGCCGAGGCCGTAGAGTTCGAACGCCGGCGCGGTACCGTTCTCGAAACTCTCGATCATCGATTTGCCGCCGCCGGAATAGCCGCTCACCGCGTTGATGGTGACGGGATAATCGGCCGGCAGCAATCCGGCATCGACCAGCGGCCGCAGCAACGCGATGCCGCCGGTCGGATAGCAACCGGGATTGGCGACCTTGCGCGCATGGCGAATTTTGTCGGCCTGATCGGGCGCGAGTTCGGCAAAACCGTAAGTCCAGTCCGGCGCAACCCGAAACGCGGTGGATGCATCGAGCACCTTCGGCGCGGCGCTGCCCATGCCGTCGATCAGCGCGACGGTTTCCTTCGCCGCATCGTCCGGCAGGCAGAGGATGACGAGATCGACCTCGGCCATCAGCGCCTGCTTGGCGGCGGGGTCCTTGCGCTTGTCGGGATCGATCTCGCGCACCGCGATGTCGCCGAGCCGATCGAGCCGCTCGCGAATGCCGAGCCCGGTGGTTCCCGAGGCGCCATCGACGAAGACGGACGGCTTCACGGCGGCCTGCGGAGCCTTGCCCTGCGTCTGGCTCGTTTCGGACATGGTCATGAGTGGGCTCCTTCGATCTCCTGCCCGCCACCGGCGGCGGAGGTGTTGTAGTCCAGTTGCGGTCGTAGCGCGACCATGCGCTCGGCCAGCGTTTGCGCGCCGGTGTCGGGCTGCGACGCCAGCGCATTGGCGACGGCGACATGATCGGCATCGGACTTATGCTGGTTCAGTTTGAAGCTGCCGTGAATGTCCTCCACCGTCATCACCAGCCCGACGATGCCGTTCCGCATCGCCTGCAACCGCCCCGCCGTCATCTTGGCGGTGGTCCATGGCCGCTTCGGCAACAGCCGGGTTTCGAACTTCTCGCTCAGCCGGTCGAGATGCCCCGGCAGATCCTGCGCCGGCATCGCCGCCACCGGACCTGACAGATGCACCGCCTGATAGAGCCATGTCGGCACCTGATCCGGCGAGACATACCAGTCGGCCGAGACATAGGCATCCGCGCCGGTCACCGCCATCAGCCAATGCGCCTTGCCGTCGGCAAGCCCGATCAACGAATTGTTCCGCGCGAGGTGGAAGGACAATTTCGGCGTGCCGTCACCCGCGTAGTCGATGCAGAACGGAACCGGCGACGCCACCGGGACACGGCCGTCATACGCACAGGCCAGGCCGAAACCACGCGCTTCCGCGAACGCGAAACTCGCGGCACGATCGGTTTTGAACAGAGGTGGCGTATGCATCGGTGTCTCCTTCGGCTTTCGTAAAAGCCGCCGGGACCAGATCACGCGATGTCAAGGGAAACTGCCGCGGATCGGGTCCGGCGGCAGGGCGACGACTTAAGCGCAGGCGTCCGCCCATACCGCGACGATGCGGCGGCGGGCTCGGGCGTTGGCGCTGGTGAAAACGTCGATCATGGGTGTCGTCCTATGGCGGGTTCGGCAATCCGTCAAGAGCGGCCTCGTCAGACCTGACATCAGAAAAAACGCCAGACCCATTCGATCAGTCGCGACACCACGTCGCCGAACACCAGAAGCACCGCCGACCAGACAAGCGCCGACAGGAAATTGGCGATCTGAAACCGCCAGTACGGCATCTCGAAAATTCCGGCGGCGAGCGGCACCGAAGCGCGCAGCGGGCCGAAGAAGCGGCCGATGAAGATGCCCGCGACGCCCCATCGATTCACGAATCCCGCGCCCTGAGGCAGCAGGTGCGGATAGCGCGACAGTGGCCAGATGGTCGCGACCCGGTCCTTGAAGGTGAAGCCGATCCAGTAGGACAGCCAGTCGCCCAGCGCCGCGCCAAGACCGCCGGCCAGCCAGACCGGCCAGAAGTTGATGCCGCCCGGCCCCAGCATCGCGCCGATCGCCACCAGCACACCCCAGGCCGGCACCAAAAGCGAAATGAACGCCAGCGACTCCCCGAACGCCAGCACCAGCACCAGCGGCGCGGCCCAGGCCTGATGGAGACGCACGAAGGCGACCAGATCGTGCGCGTAGCCCTCCATCAAACCGCCTTTCGTGACCCGCGCAAAAAAGCGGCGCGCCGGTTGAACCTGTTCGCGGTCGCGAACGTCGAAGGCTGGGTATGCGTGTACCCCACCCATTGAGAGCCGGTCGCTTTCGCCGCCGGCTCATAAACCTATAACTGAAATCGAAGGATGATTTGAATGATTGCGTCAGTAATGATGTGCGCGAGCGCCGTGCTGTTGTTGATCGGCATGTTGGCCGGCGTCGTCATGGGAATGCAGCAGGACTTTACCCTGGCGCCCGCCCACGCCCATCTCAATCTGGTCGGCGGCGTCCTGCTGTTCATGTTCGGCCTGTACTACCGGCTGGTGCCAGCCGCTGGCCGTCTCGCCATGGCCACGGTGCAGGGTTCGCTGCACATCGCCGGTGCCATTCTGTTTCCGGCCGGCATCGCGCTCGTCACCCTGAAGGGCCACGACTATGTCGCCGCTCCCATCGTTGGCTCGCTGATCGTCGTCGTGGCCACGGCGCTGTTCGTAGCCGTCGTGTTCCGGACTTCGCGGGGCTGAGGCAACCGGTGCTGGCCCAGCCGGCCCCCGGTCAGCGCGCCAGCCGGTTCCAATATTTGGCGCGGTCACAATTGCGACCCCAACCGTGGCATAGTCAGGGCCAGTGATTCGCAACTCGAGTGCGGATATTTTGCTTCAAAAACGACGTAGAAGACATTGGCCAAGAACGCGAAACAGAAAGAAGTCGACCTCTTCGCAGGCAGCCCAGCCCGTGCCCCGGCGAAGCCCGCCGCGCGCGGTCCGGCGGTGAGCGACAGCTATACCGCGGCCGACATCGAGGTGCTGGAAGGGCTGGAGCCGGTGCGCCGGCGTCCCGGCATGTATATCGGCGGCACCGACGAGAAGGCGCTGCACCACCTGTTCGCCGAAGTCATCGACAACTCGATGGACGAGGCGCTGGCCGGTCACGCCACCTTCATCGAGGTGGAGTTGGGCGAGGACGGCTTCCTCACCGTGACCGACAACGGACGCGGCATCCCGGTCGACGCGCATCCGAAATTCCCGAAGAAGTCGGCGCTCGAAGTCATCATGTGCACGCTGCATTCCGGCGGCAAATTCGACTCCAAGGTCTACGAGACCTCGGGCGGTCTGCACGGCGTCGGCGTTTCGGTGGTCAACGCCCTTTCCTCGCGCCTCGAGGTCGAAGTCGCGCGCGGCCAGCAGTTGCATCGCATGGTGTTCGAGCGCGGCCATCCGGTCGGCAAGCTGGAAGACCTCGGCAAGGTCAACAACCGCCGCGGCACCCGCATCCGCTTCAAGCCGGACACCGACATCTTCGGCGCCAAGGCCGCGTTCAAGCCGCAGCGCCTGTTCAAGATGGCGCGCTCCAAGGCGTTCCTGTTCGGCGGCGTCGAAATCCGCTGGCGCTGCGCACCGGAACTGACGCGCGGCCTCGAGGGCGTGCCGGAGGAAGCGACCTTCCATTTCCCCGGCGGTCTCAAGGACTACCTCGCCGCCGCGATCCATGCCGATACGCTGGTGCATCCGGACATCTTCTCCGGCAAGGCCGGGCGCAACGGCGCCCATGGCGGCTGCGAATGGGCAGTGGCGTGGACGGCGGACGCCGACGGCTTTCTCTCCTCCTACTGCAACACGGTGCCGACGCCGGATGGCGGTACCCATGAATCCGGAATGCGCAGCGCGCTGCTGCGCGGCCTGAAAGACCACGCCGAACGGGTCGGCCAAGGCAAGCGCGCGTCGTCGATCGTCTCGGAAGACGTGATGGTCGGCGCCGCCGTGATGCTCTCGGTGTTCGTGCGCGAGCCGGAGTTTCAGGGCCAGACCAAGGACCGCCTCGCCACCGCCGAAGCCTCCAAGATCGTCGAACAGGCCATCAAGGACCCGTTCGACCACTGGCTGTCCGGCAATCCGGTGCAGGCCAACAAGCTGCTCGAGTTCGTCCTCGAGCGCTCCGACGAGCGGCTGCGACGCAAACAGGAAAAGGAAACCTCGCGCAAGACGGCGGTGAAGAAGCTGCGGCTGCCCGGCAAGCTCGCCGACTGCACCAACTCAGCCACCGAAGGCTCCGAACTGTTCATCGTCGAGGGCGACTCGGCCGGCGGCAGCGCCAAGCAGGCGCGCGACCGCAAGACCCAGGCGATCCTTCCCTTGCGCGGAAAGATCCTCAACGTCGCCTCCGCCACCAAGGACAAGCTGGTCGCCAACGCGCAACTGTCCGACCTGATGCAGGCCATCGGCGCGGGCTCCGGTGTCAACTACCGCGAGGAAGACCTGCGCTACTCGCGCATCATCATCATGACCGACGCCGACGTCGACGGCGCGCACATCGCCTCGCTGCTGATCACCTTCTTTTACCGGCAGATGCCGCGACTGATCGACGAGGGCCACCTCTATCTCGCAGTACCGCCCCTCTATCGGCTCACCCATGGCAGCAAGACGGTCTACGCCCGCGACGACGCCCACAAGGACCAACTCCTGAAGTCCGAATTCAACGCCAACGCCAAGGTCGACGTCGGCCGCTTCAAGGGCCTCGGCGAGATGATGCCGGCGCAGTTGAAGGAAACCACGATGGACCCGGCCCGGCGCACGCTGCTGCGCGTGGTGCTGCTGCCGGACGACCGCGAGGACACCGCGGATTCCGTCGAGCGGCTGATGGGCACCAAGGCCGAAGCCCGCTTCACCTTCATCTCGGAGAAGGCCGAATTCGCCAGCGAGGAGATGCTGGACGTGTGATAATTTGGGCCTTCGCCCGTCTGCTTTCATCGATGATAGGATTCAAAGGAAGCTAAACAGTTCGGAGGCCTATGACGAAACGCGCCCTCTCCATTTTTGGCATCGTGGCGCTTCTGGTCGGCTTGCTCTGGGTCGGCCAAGGCACAGGCTACGTGAACTGGCCACGATCCAGCTTCATGATCAGCCAAATCCAGTGGGCCTATTACGGCGTGGCGCTTGCCGTCGTCGGCCTGATCCTGATCTGGCTCGGGCGACGCTGACGCGCCGCCTCGCTTCAAGAGAAACGCCAACAATGGAAACGCGACAATGACCCCTCGCCTGTTCGATCTCTCCGGCAAGGTCGCAGTGGTGACCGGCGGCAATGGCGGCATCGGCCTCGGCATGGCGCGCGGCTTCGCCGCGTGCGGCGCGACCGTGGCGATCGTCGGGCGTAACGCGGACAAATCCGGTGCGGCCGTAAAGACCATCGAAAGCGAGGGCGGCAAGGCGCTGGCGCTTGAAGCCGATGTCACCGATACGGCGGCGGTCGCGGCTCTGGCGAAGCGCGTCGAGGCCGAATGCGGCGGCGCCGACATTCTCGTCAACAACGCCGGCATCAACATCCGCAAGCCGCCGGACGTGCTTTCGCTCGACGAATGGAAGCAGGTGATCGATACCAATCTGACCAGCGCCTTCGTCTGCTCGCAGGCGTTCCATCCGGCGATGAAGGCGAAGGGCGGCGGCAAGATCGTCAACATCGGCTCGATGCTGTCGATCTTCGGCGCCAGCTTCGCCCCGGCCTATGCCGCGAGCAAAGGCGGCATCGTGCAGTTCACCCGCTCCTGCGCGGTGGCGTGGGCGCCCGACAACATTCAGGTCAATGCCATCCTGCCCGGCTGGATTGACACCGAACTGACGCAACGCGCGCGCATCGACGTCGCCGGATTGCACGACAAGGTGCTGGCGCGAACGCCCGCCGCACGGTGGGGCGTGCCCGGCGACTTCGCCGGCATCGCCGCCTTCCTCGGCTCAAGCGCATCCGATTTCGTCACCGGCACCGCCATCCCGGTCGATGGCGGCTACTCCATCGCCGGCTGATCTTCCCGCGCATCCCGTAATCAAACGACAGCCGCGCAACCCGAACCGGATTGCGCGGCCGGAGATCGTCTGCCGGTGTTAGCTGGCCGGCAGCAGCACCTTGTTGATGACGTGGATGACGCCGTTCGACTGCTTCACGTCGGCGATGGTGACGGTGGCGACGCCGCCGTTTTCATCGGTCAGCGTGATCTTGTTACCCTTCATCATCGCCTTGAGCATACAGCCGCCCACGGTCTTCACCGGATGGGTGCCGCCGTCCTTCTCGATCATCTTGGCCAGCGCGCTCGACATCACGTCTGCCGCGACCACATGACAGGTCAGGATCTTGGTCAGCTTGGCCTTGTTCTCGGGCTTGAGCAGCGTCTCGACGGTGCCCGGCGGCAACGCCGCGAAAGCCTCGTTGGTGGGTGCAAACACCGTGAACGGTCCCTTGCCCGACAGCGTGTCGACGAGGCCGGCGGCCTTCACCGCCGCCACCAGCGTGGTATGATCCTTCGAATTCACGGCGTTCTGGATGATGTTCTTGTTCGGATACATCGCGGCGCCGCCGACCATCGGATTCTTGGCGTAGGCCGCACCAGTCAAGGCAGTGACGGCGAAGGTGGCCGCCGCGATCATCGATACAAGCTTGCGCATATCTGCAACTCCCTGAGTTTTCCGGTCCCTAGCGGACGGACAGGCGGAGCTACGACAGGAGCGCGAACGAAGTTTCGAAACGCATGGAAAAATATTCGGCCGGGTTCCGCGCCGCGTCACAGCACGCGCAGATCGCCCGATGCCACCACCGGTCCGGTCGGCTTGCCGGTGGGCGCGCCACCGCGCGGCTCGAGGGTGATGGCGAACAGCGCACCGGAATCGATCAGGCTGCGATGGCCGGGTGCCACCACGAGGTGGACATGGGAACCAGCCGGGATGACGCCCAGCGACACCGGCGGCGCGTTGCCCTTGATAATCCACAGTTCGAAATCGTGCCCGGCGGTGCGATCCCCGGCGACGTGCGATAGTCCGATCTCGCTGGAACGGGCGTCGTAGGCCGCGAGATAGCGCACATCGGTCTTGTCGGCGGCGAGCGAAGCAACCAGGCGTGTGTCAGGTTGAACGGTCGCGGGCCGCAACAACGGGATAGCGACGGCGATGACAAAGGCGGCCAGACCGGCGACCGCGAGGCTGCGCCAGAACGCCAGACTCTGCAACAGGCCCGGTCTTGCCGAGGTCGCGGGCGCGCGGCCGAACAGGCGCGCGTCGAGCGCCTGTTTGACCGAGGTCGGCGGCGCCACTTCGTCGTCATAGCCGTCGTTGAGCGGCGACAGCCTCGCCTCCCACGCCTCGACCAGCCGCGCGAAACTGGCGTCGGTCTCGATCCGTCGCGCCAAAGCGCGGCGTTCATCGGCCGGAAGCACGCCCAGAACGTATTCGGCGGCGACGTAGTCGTCGCCTCCCGCGTCCGGCGTTCTGTCATCACCCGGCGTCATCGCTCGAGGCATTCCTTCAGTTTCATCAGGCTGCGCCGCAGCCAGGTCCGCATCGTATTGAGCGGCACCGAGAACCGCTCCGCAAGCTCGGCGTAGCTGTCGCCGTTGAGATAAGCCCCGCGCACCGCCGCCGCGCGATCAGTCTCCAGTTCCCCAAGGCAGGCGCCGAGCCGGTCGCGCTCGCCATCCGCGATCGCCTGCGCCTCCGGGCCCGGCCGCGCGTCGGCAATATCGCCGGCTTCGTCGATCGGCGCGTTGCGCTGACCGCGCGCGCGGATCCGATCGATCGCGTGGTTGCGCGCGATCGCCACCAGCCACGAGATCGGACTCAACTCGGACACGACGAAACGGTCGGCCTTGGTCCAGATCTTGACGAATATCTCCTGCAACGCCTCCTCAGCCTCGGCCCGGTCGGACAAGACACGCAGGCAGACGCCGAAAAGTTTCGCGCTGGTCGCGCGATACAGCAGATCGAACGCTGCCCGGTCTTTCAGGGAGACGCGGACGATCAGCTTCGTGATGTCCTGGGGCGTGAATTGCTGCGAAACCATTGCCGATGGAAACTAGCGTGTCCGATGGCCATTGCAATGGTCCCTGATAGCGCAGGCGACCGAAACTCGCCACCTGTCGGAACTCACGCTGGCGGTCTGGTCTATCCGACATCTGGCGAATGGACGTGCTCGGGCCTCACGCCGATTGCGAGAAACCGCGCCGTCCAGCCCTGCAGCCACGGCACCGCGTTGATGATGCGCGCGAACAGCGGCGGCTCGATCGGCGCGCCTCCGGGCTTGAGCGCCATCGTCACCACGTTGTTCTGAACCATCACCTGCATCGCCTGCGTCACGCGCATCGGAAATTCGCGGCGCCGGCGCACCGCGCCGAGATCGGCCTCGGTCGGCGTTCCCTCGCGCAGCTTCTCCGCCAGCAGATTGGCGGTGGCGACCGCGTCCTGCACCGCGAGATTGACGCCGACGCCGCCGACCGGCGACATCGCGTGCGCGGCGTCGCCGATGCAGAGCAGACCCGGCCGTGTCCATCGCTTCAGGCGATTGATCGCGACCGTCAGCAACTTCACATCGTCCCAGCTCTTGATGTCGCCGACGGTGGATTTGAGGATCGGCGCGAGTTGGCCGATGCTGGCGCGAAAGGCGTCGAGCCCGCGCGCCTTCACCGCATCGAACTGTCCCTTCGCGATCACGTAGGCGCACTGCCAGTAGTCGCCGCGGTCGAGCGTGATCATCATTTGCCCAGGCTCGATCCGCGCCAGCACGCTTTCGCTCTCCGCGCCCTTGCCGACCCGGAACCAGAGCACGTCCATCGGCGCGCCTATCTCCTCGACATTGAGCCCGGCGCAGGCGCGCACCGTCGAATGCCGGCCGTCGCACGCCACCACAAGATCGGCGTTGATCGCGAGCGGTCCCTTGTCGTCGCGCGCCTCGACGCCGCACACGGCGCGGTTGGCCCAGATCAGGTCCGTCGCCTCGGTGTTCATCAGCACCTTGAGCTTCGGATAACGCTGCCCCTTGTCGCGCAGGAAGTTGAGAAAGTCCCACTGCGGCATGAAGGCGATGAAGGGATGCTTCGCGCTGGTACGCCCGATATCCGCGAGCCGGAGCTTGGCCTGGCCGAAATAGCCTTCGAGCTTCTGCAGCTTGTCGTGCGGGAGCTTGAGGAAATCGTCGATCAGGCCGAGTTCGTCCATCACCTGCAACGTTGAGGGATGCACGGTATCGCCGCGAAAGTCGCGAAAGAAGTCGGCGTGTTTTTCCAGCACGGCCGTCTCGATCCCGGCCCGCCCCAGCAGATAGCCGAGCATCATGCCGGCAGGACCTCCGCCGACGACGCAGCATTTCACGTCGAGCGTGCGCGGCGTGTCCTGCTGTTCGGAATCCGTCATCTCGTCGTGCTCCGTCAACATCGGCTTCGCGACGATCGCTCAAAGCCGCCACGCAGCATATCCCATTTTGCTACGTGCCACCTACGCCGCCCTCGCACCGCCGTTCTTGCTACGCCGTTCTTGGGGTGCAACGCAAAACAATACGACGTTAAAGGCGAGCACTCCTTTCTCGACAGCGACCGGCATTTCTGCTCAGATTGCAGAACAACACCTCCGCGATGCCCGCCGACCGAAACCGCGCGGGAAGAACGACGGAGTGACGGAGAAAACGCATAGAGAAGAACCAAGACCAAATCACCAGGGAGAGAACACGATGCCGAGGACTTTGTCTCGCCGACAATTCGTGGCCGCCACCGCAGCAGGATCGGCCGCCCTTTTGACCGCACCGTATGTTCGAACTGCCCACGCCGCGGGCAAGCTGACCATGGGATTTTGGGACCATTGGGTCCCCGGCGCCAACAAGACCTGCACCGAACTCGTCAATCAATGGGCCGAGAAAGAAAAGGTCGAAGTTCAGATCGATTACATTACCAGTCAGGGCAACAAGAACCTGCTGACCATCGCTGCCGAGGCGCAGGCGAAATCCGGCCATGACATTCTGGCGATGCCGACTTGGTGGCCGCAGGCTCACGCCGATCAGATCGAGCCGGTCAACGACATCATGGAGCAGTTGATCAAACTCAATGGCGACGTCAACGACACCGTGAAATATCTCGGCAAGAAGGGCGACAAGTGGCTCGCGGTGCCGGCGACCATCGGCAGCCAGATCAAGGGGCCCTGCTCCCGCATCGACCTGATGAAGAAGTTCGCCAATATCGACGTGCAGGCGCTCTATCCCGCCGGCGCCGAGCCGAAGGCGGACTCCTGGACCACCGATGTGTTCCTCAAGGCCGCGGAAGCCTGCCACAAGGGCGGCAACCCATTCGGCATCGGCCTCGGCGAAACCTCCGACTCGGTGGATGCCGCCGGCGCCTTCTTCCAGTCCTTCGGCGCCGAACTGGTCGATGCCAAGGGCAATGTCACCGTCAAAAGCGATAACGTCCGTCAGGCGCTCGACTTCTACAAAAAGCTGATCGCTTTCCTGCCGCCGGACGTCTCGGCGTGGGACGATGCCTCGAACAACAAGTGGCTAGTGTCGGGCCGGGGCGCGCTGATCATGAATCCGCCGAGCGCCTGGGCGGTGGCCAAGCGCGACGCGCCGCAGATCGCCGAACAACTCTGGACCCACGGGATGCCGAAGGGACCGAAGGGTCGCTTCGCGCCGTTCCTGCCCTTCCTGTGGACGATCTGGAGCTTCTCGCAGAACAAGCCGGCGGCCAAGAGCCTGCTGGTGCATCTGTCGCAGCCCGACTCCGTCGCCAAGCTGGTGGCCGCCAGCGGAGGTTACGACCTGCCGTCCTTCGCCAACCTCACCAAGCTGAAGACCTGGGCCGAGGAAGGTCCGCCGAAGGGAACGCTGTTCAGCTATCCCGACCCCTACCATCAGCAAACGCTGTCGATCGCGGCCTCTCCCGCGCCGCCGAAGATCGCGCAGCAAATCTATGCGCAGGGCACGCTCACCAAGATGTGCGTGCGCCATGCGCAGGGCGAGGCGATGGAAAAGACCCTCGCCTGGGCGGAAAGCGAGTGCGAAGGTTTCATGCGCGGCTGAGCCGGCACGAAGCCGCGCTATCGGCGTGGGATCATTCCGCGCCGATGGCGCCAGCCGCCCGTGACGCACGCATGATGAACGCCGACGCGGCCGGACATTCCGGTCGCGCGCGGCACGCACCCTGCACCGGCGCGCCGGTCGCAGCCCTCACGCAACATCAGGACCGAACGCCATGGCAGAGGTTGCAATCGAGTCCAGTCGGAGCACGACGCGGAATTCCGCGCAGCGCAAGCGCGCGGGACTGCGCAACGCGCTCAAGCGCAAATCCACCGTCGCCTTCCTGATGACGCTACCGCTGATCGTGCTGATCGCGGTCCTGGTGATTTATCCGGCGTTCTACTCGCTGCATCTGGCGACCCTGAACAAGTCGATGCAGCGTTTCGTCGGCTTCGGCAACTTCACGTTCCTGTTCAAGCGCGAAACGTTCTGGCTGGTGGTGCAGCAGTCCTGCGTGTTCGCCTTCACCGCCGTGATCTTCAAGGCGCTGATCGGATTCATCGTCGCGCATTTCGTGCACAACATCCCCGCCAAAGGACAGCGCAAATGGCGTGGCATGTTGCTGGTGCCGTGGGTGATCCCGCCGGCCATGAGCACGCTCGGCTGGCTCTGGCTGTTCGATCCGTCCTACAGCGCCTTCAACTACACGCTCGGTCTCATCGGTATCGGCCCGATCCCGTGGACCGGCGATGCCAACTGGGCACGCTTCTCGGTGATCCTCGTCAACGTCTGGTACGGGATGCCGTTCTTCATGATCATGTATCTCGCCGCGCTGAAATCGGTGCCGGACCAGCTCTATGAAGCCGCCGCCATCGATGGCGCCAACTGGTGGCAGCGTATCTGGTACGTGACGCTGCCGATGATGCGCAACATCATCGCCATCACCACACTGTTCTCGCTGATCGTCACCTTCGCCAACTTCGATATCGTGCGGATTCTCACCGCCGGCGGACCGATCGACAAGACGCACATGTTCGCCACGTGGGCCTTCAAGCTCGGCATCGAAAGCAGTGACATTCCGCTGGGCGCCAGCGTCTCGCTGTTCATGGTGCCGATCCTCGCCATCGCAGCCATCTTCATTCTGCGGGACGTCAACAAGCGCGGGAACGAAGCCTGATGAGCACCGTGACCATCGACAAGGCGGGGCCGACCCGCAAGGCCAAGTACGGCAGCATGAGCCGCGACCGCGCCTGGGCGCTGCGCTGGTCGTATTTCTTCCTGGTGATCTTCACCTTCGTCTCGCTGGTGCCGCCGATCTACATGCTGATCACCTCGCTCAAGAGCAGCACCGAGATTTCCGCCGCGACCAATCCATGGTGGGTGTTTCATCCCACCGCGGAGAACTACGTCGCGCTGCTGACCTCGAACCAGTTTCTGACCTTCTTCTGGAATTCGGCTCTGGTGTCGGTGATGGTGGTGATCATCACCATGCTCATCAGCATCCCCGCCGCCTTCGCGCTGTCGCGGATGCGGTTCTGGGGCTCCGCCACCATCGCCACCGGCATCTTTCTCACCTACCTGATCCCGGATACATTGCTGTTCCTGCCGCTGTTCAAGATGTTCGCCACCTTCAGCAACTGGACCGGCATTCCGCTGATCAATCACTGGTACGTGCTCGTGATCGTCTATCCGACGCTCACCGTGCCGTTTTGCACCTGGATCATGATCGGCTACTTCGCCTCGATCCCCAAGGAGCTGGACGAAGCGGCGATCATCGACGGCGCGTCCTGGTTCCAGACGCTGACGCGCATCTTCATTCCGGTGGCGCTGCCGGGATTGATCGCCGCGACGATTTTCGCATTCACGGTCTCGTGGGCGCAGTTCCTTTATCCCATGGTGTTCACCACCTCGACCGATCAACTGGTGATGCCAGCGGGCATCATCACCACGCTGATCAAGGGCGACGTCTTCAACTGGGGACAGATCATGACCGGCGCGCTGCTCGGCGCCGCGCCACCCCTGATCATCTACGCCTTCCTGATGGATTATTACATTTCGGGCCTCACGGCCGGCGCAACCAAGGGGTGAGACGATGGCGGAAGTGACGTTGCGCAAGGTCGTGAAACGCTACGACGATGTCGAGGCCGTGCGTGGCATCGATCTCGACATTCCCGATCACGAATTCGTCGTGCTGGTGGGACCATCGGGCTGTGGCAAGTCCACGACGCTGCGCATGATCGCGGGCCTTGAGGATATCAGCGACGGCGAGATCACGATCGGCGGCGACGTCGTCAACGACGTGCCGCCGAAGGATCGCGACATCGCCATGGTGTTCCAGAATTACGCGCTTTATCCGCATATGACGGTCGCGGAAAACATGTCGTTCGGCCTGCGCCTCAAGCACTACCCGAAAGCCGAGATCAAGCAGCGCGTCACCGAGGCCGCGCGAATGCTGGACATCACCGACCTGATCGACCGCAAGCCGAAACAGCTCTCCGGCGGCCAGCGCCAGCGCGTCGCGATGGGGCGCGCCATCGTGCGCAATCCGAAAGTCTTCCTGTTCGACGAGCCGCTGTCGAACCTCGATGCGAAACTCCGCGTGCAGATGCGGATCGAGATCAAGAAGGTGCATCAGAAGGTCCGCACCACGACCGTCTACGTCACCCACGATCAGGTCGAGGCGATGACATTGGCCGACCGCGTCGTGGTGATGAACCACGGCCGCATCGAGCAGATCGGCCCACCCAACGAACTCTATCATCGCCCCGCGACCAAGTTCGTCGCCGGCTTCATCGGCTCGCCGGCGATGAACTTCGTGCCCTGCCGCCTTGAGGAGGCGGGCGGGCTGTTGCAGATCCGCGTCGGCGACGCCATCGCCCTGCCGATCCCGCCCGACCGCGTGGCGCGCTACCGGACCATCCCGCGCGACACCAGGCTGCTGCTGGGATTGCGCCCCGAGCACCTCGTGGACGCGCAATCCAACACCAGTGCGACATTCCAGCCGTTCGATGCCACGCCCGACGTGATCGAACCGATGGGCATGGAAACCTTCGTCTATTTTCCGCTGGCCGGGGTCCAGCTCTGCAGCCGCATCAATCCTGCCATCGACGCGCGGGCCGGCCAGCCGCTGCGGCTGGCGGTGGACCTCAATCACCTGCACCTGCTAAATGAGACGACCGGCCAGGTTCTCTAAGGACCTGACCGCAACAAGGCCCAACAAGGCGAGGCAAGAGGCGAGGAATGGCGACCAACAAGAAGAAACTGCTGATCACGGAATCGATGTCGACTCAGGGCTGGAAGCTCTTCAAGGAGCGCGACGACGTCGAAGCCATCGAATTCCCCAACATGATCCCGCAAAAGGATTTCGTCGCCCTCCTCGCCGAACACGCGCCGGTGCATGGCGTGGCGCTCGGCGCCACCGCGTTCGGCGACACCGAACTCGGCGCGTCGCAGGACATGAAGGTGGTGGCGCGCATCGGCGTCGGCTACGACGCCATCGACGTCCCGGCCCTGAGCAAGCAGAAGGTGCCGCTGATGGTGGCGGGCACCGCCAATTCGCCCTCCGTGGCCGAACAGGCGATCTTCATGATGATGACGCTGGCGAAGCGCGGCGTCGAACTGCACGCGCTGGTCAAGGACGGCCGGTGGGCGACGCGGCTCGGCCTGCTGCCGTTCGATCTCTACGGCAAGACGCTGTTGATCGTCGGCTTCGGCCGCATCGGCACCCGCACCGCGAAGCGCTGCCTCGCAATGGAAATGACCGTGCTGGTGTACGATCCCTACAAGAGCGCCGACGAAATCCGCGCCGCTGGCTGCGAGCCGGTGGACGATCTCGACAAGGCCCTGCCCCGCGCCGATTTCATCAGCCTGCATTGCCCGAAGACGCCGGAGACGGTCGGCCTGATCAACGCCGCGCGGCTCAAGCTGATGAAGCCGACCGCCTACCTCGTCAATACCGCGCGCGGCGGCATCGTGGTGGAGGCTGCGCTCTACGACGCGCTGACCTCCGGTCAGCTCGCCGGCGCCGGTCTCGACGTGTTTGAGCAGGAGCCGCCGCCGATCGGCCACTCCCTGTTCGAGTTGCCGAACGTCGTGATCGCGCCGCATGTCGCGGGCGTGACGCGGGAGGCGCTCGACCGCATGGGCGAGCAGACGGCACGCAACATCCTCAGCGCGCTCGACGGCGACGCCATCCGGCAGAACGTCATCAATCAGGACGTGTTGGGCTGAGGATGGAGCCGTCACCCTGAGGTGCGCGCTCTTGCGCGCCTCGAAGGGCGACGACGATCCTTCGAGGCTCGCTTCGCTCTCACCTCAGGATGACGCCGTCGCACGCATCGCAACTCAGGAGCACCGCATGGCCTTCAAGGAATTCGGCGACTACGACGCACTCGGCCTCGCCGAACTGGTACGCACCAAACAGGTGAGCCCGGCCGAGTTGCTCGACGAGGCCATCGCGCGCACCGCGAAGGTCGATCCGCAGATCAACGCCGTGCCGGTGAAGCACGAAGACTATGCCCGCAAGCAGATCGAGAACGGCCTGCCGTCCGGCCCCTTCACCGGCGTCCCGTTCCTGCTGAAAGACCTTGAATACCTCGCGGGCACCCGCACCACCTCGGGCGCAAGCGTGTTCAAGGACAACGTCGCCGATCACGACGGCACCGCGGCCGCGCGGTTCAAGGCCGCCGGGCTCGTGATCTACGGCAAGACCTCGACACCCGAATTCGGCCTGCTGCCGACCACCGAAACGCGGCTATTCGGGCCGACGCGCAATCCGTGGAATCCGCAGCACTCCTCCGGCGGATCGTCCGGCGGCGCGGCGGCGGCGGTGGCGGCGCGCATCCTGCCGGTGGCGCACGCCAGCGACGGCGGCGGCTCGATCCGCATTCCGGCGTCGGCGTCCGGCGTGTTCGGCCTCAAGCCGACCCGCGCCCGCACGCCGCTCGGCCCCGATCGCGGCGAAGGCTGGGGCGGCTTCTCCTGCAATCACGTCGTCAGCATCAGCGTGCGCGACAGCGCCGCGATGCTGGATGCCATTCATGGTCCGGAGCCGACCAGCCCCTACACGGCGCCCGCGCCGGAGCGGCCCTACATCGAGGAAGTGAAACGCGAGCCGGGACGGCTGCGGATTTTCTTTACCGACAAATCGACCTATGGCGACACCATCGATCCGGAGATCGCCGCCGCCGTGCGCGATGTCGCGACGCAACTGTCGAAACTCGGCCATCACGTCGAGGAACGCGCGCCGACACTCGCCGCCGATCCGGCCGCGGTGATGGCGGTGATCGTTGCCGCCAATACGGCGCTCGCGGTGCGGCTCACCGAAAGCCGGCTCGGGCGCACCATGACCGACCAGGATTTCGAAAGGCTGACAATCGCCAGCGCGCGCAACGCCGCCAAGCAGAGCGCGACCGACTACGTCGCGGCGCAACTGGCCGCGTTTCAGATTTCGCGCAGCCTCGCGACCTTCTTCGAGGATTGCGACGTGTTCCTGTCGCCGACCCTGTGCGCGCCGCCGCTGCGCATCGGCGAGATCGACAGCATGTCGGAAAATCTCTCGCATATATCGCCGATCCTGCGGCGCTACATGCCGGGCACGAGCATGTTCAACATGTCGGGGCAGCCGGCGATGTCGATGCCGCTGGCATGGAACGCGGCGGGCCTTCCACTCGGCATGATGTTCGCGGCGAAGTTCGGCGACGAAGCCACGCTGTTCCGCCTCGCCGCGCAACTCGAGCAGGCGCGGCCGTGGAAGGATCGCAAGCCGGCGATTTGCGCCTAGTGCCCTGAATCTGAAGTTCGCCACATTGAGCAGCACCCCCAAAGCGAACTTCTGAACCACCACACTAGGAGGCTTGTCATGGTCCGCATCGTTCCTCCGCAGCCGCCGAAACCCGGCCCGGCCACGCCCGTCACCGCGCCACAAGCTCAGCCCGCTGCATCCGCGCCTGCGCCGACACAAGCCGCCACGGCCCCGGCCGACAGCCCCTACACCCGAACCGGCCCGGGCCCGCTCGCGTCGATCCGGATGCGCTGGACGCTCCGCGCCGTGGGCAGCATCACCTTCGTCGTCGATGAGACGATGGGAGACAGCGGCGCGCCGGTGACCAGCCCGCCGATGTCGCGCGAAGCGGCGGTCAGGCTGATCGACGAACGCGCGCAGGCCGCGCACGAGCGATATGCATTGTTGCGCAACGATCTGGCCTGGCCCGAGGACACGGCCGACGAGCCCGCGAAGCCGGCGACGGTGATGCCGCCGGTGCCTCCTCCGCTCGACTAGGGCCCAGCCGGACGCCGCCGCAGCCCCTGTGATCCACATCACATTCCTTGCGCAGGCCTCTCTCTAGGGTGTGTGGGACATCAGATCCCACCCCTCTTGAGGAGGCTCCCATGAAGGTCGTCGTCGCCGCCGCCGCGCTGCTGCTCTCCAGCACCCTCGCCCATGCCGGAGATTCCTATTCGTTCGACATCGGCGGCCGCTCGGTCACCATCCACGCGCCGCGCGGCTGTGACTCCCCCTCGTGCATCTCGGTTTCGATCCCCGGCGTCTTCTCCTACGGCCCGAAGCGCGGCGCACGCCTCGAGATCGACCGCGATGATGACGAGGTCGAAACCCCCACCGCCGCCGCGCCGGTCGTTGTTCCGCCGCCGCCCGTCCAGAGCCGGGTCGAGCCGACACCGCCGCCCGCCGTCGCCGCCACGCCGCCGGCCGCGCCGAAGGCCGCGGATGCCGCGCCGGTTGAAGCCAAGCCCGCCCCGGAGGCCGCGCAACCGCAGCGCCAGCCCGCATCGCCCACCGTCGTCGCCAACGCGCCCGTGTCCGCGCCGGTCCGGCAGCAACAGGCGCCCGCGCCGGCCGCGCCGCAGGTTGCCAATTCGCCGCTCGGCATCTGGCTGACCGAGGAAAAGGAAGGAAAGGTCCGGATCGAGGCGTGCGGCTCCAATCTCTGCGGCTACTCGATCGACGCCCGGACCAACCAGAACAAGGAAAAGGTCCTGATCAACATGCGCCCGACCGGCGCGAAGTGGAGCGGCCGCATTCACGACCCAAAGGGGGGCGGCACCTACGACTCGACCATCGCGCTCAAGGGCTCGGACCGGCTTCGCGTGCAGGGCTGCGCCTTCGGCGGCATGTTCTGCGGCGGCCAGACCTGGACGCGGGTGGAGTGAGATTGCTCGTCTCCGTCATTGCGAGCGAAGCGAAGCCATCCAGTCTTTCTCAAAAAGACTGGATGGCTTCGTCGTTGCACTCCTCGCAATGACGCAAACAGGATTTCACGTCAGCGACAACTCACTCCACCGCCTTCGTGTAATCGGCGTCGCTGACCTGCTCCATCCATTCCACAGCGCTGCCGTCGAGCGCTTCCTGCATCGCGATGTGCGTCATCGCATGATCCGGCGCGGCGCCGTGCCAATGCTTCTCGCCCGGCGGAATCCACACGGTGTCGCCGGCACGGATTTCGCGCACCGGTTCGCCGAGTTTCTGCACGCGCCCGACGCCCGACACCACATACAGCGTCTGGCCGAGCGGATGCGTGTGCCACGCGGTTCGCGCGCCGGGCTCGAATGCAACGCGCGCCGCCGCGATCCGCGCGGGTGCCGGTGCATTGACGATGGGGTCCATCCAGACCGTGCCGGTGAAATAGTCGGCGGGTCCGCGTCGCGTGGGCCGCGATCCGTTGCGATGAATGTCCATGGTGTCAGCGTCCTTTCGCGCGAGGTTTACGTCTTGGCCTTGAACGCGGCGTAGCGCGTCTTGGTTTCGGCGTTCATCGGATATAGTCCGGGCAGCGCCGCGCCGCTATTGACCTCGTCGACGATCCACGCCTCCATTCGCTCCTGCTCCGGGCCTTCGGCAAGCACATGATCGAGCAGCGCCTGCGGGATCAGCACGACGCCGTCCTGATCCGCGACCATGATGTCGTTCGGAAACACCGCGACGCCGCCGCAGGCGATGCCCTCGCCCCACCCGACGAAGGTGAGCCCCGCGACCGACGGCGGCGCGGCCGCGCCGTTGCACCAGGTCGGCAGCCCGGTGCCGAGCACACCCTCGAGATCGCGCACCACGCCGTCGGTCACCAGCGCGGTGACTTTGCGTTTCACCATGCGCGCGCAGAGAATGTCGCCGAAGATGCCGGCATCGCTGACGCCCATGGCGTCCACCACCGCGATGCAGCCTTCCGGCATCGCCTCGATGGCGGTGCGGGTCGAGATCGGCGACGACCACGATTCCGGCGTCGCCAGATCCTCGCGCGCCGGCACGAAGCGCAAAGTGAAGGCCGGGCCGACCAGACGCGGCTGTCCCGGCCGCAGCGGTCGCGCACCGCGCAGCCAGACATTGCGCAAACCCTTCTTCAGAAGAACGGTGGTGATCGTCGCGGTGGAGACGTGCGACAGGGTTTCGATGGCCTGCGGAGAAAGCGACATGGGACGTACGACTCCAATGAGAACGATGAGCGCGGCATCTTGCGTCCACCGCTTCCGCCGTCAAGGTCGCACCGTGAATGAGCCGCCACGCGGCCTGCGCAACCGTCCTCGATTAGTGTGTCTTATCGTCATCATTCCGATTAATTTATTGAAATGACTTGGCTTATTCCAAGAAAGCGGATTCCCTCCGCGATCGAAACAGGCTATTGCTGAGGCGTTGCAGAAGGGCTCGCAGACAGGCATGGCCGCAGAATTTCTTCCGCCCCGCATCCTGCCCAGCGGCGACTCCGCGATCACGGTGGAGTTCAGCCGGCGGATCGACGACGACGCCAACCGACGCGTCCTAGCGCTCGATCGTCTTCTCGCCACCCGGCCCGTCGCCGGCGTCACCGAAACGGTGCCGACCTATCGCTCGCTGCTGGTGCATTACGATCCGCTGCAAACCGATTTCGACAGCCTCGCGAGCCGATTGATCGCGCTGGCCGCGCAACCGGTCACCGATGCGAACGCCTCACGGCACTGGCGCATTCCCGTCGCCTATGGTGGCGAGCACGGCATCGATCTCGACGACGTGGCGAAGATGCTCGACCTCACGCCCGACGCGTTGATCGCGCGTCACACCGCGCCGGTCTATCGCGTGGCGATGATCGGCTTCACGCCGGGCTGGTCGTATCTCAGCGGGCTAGATCCCTCGCTGGAATTGTCGCGGCGGCTGGAGCCGCGACTGCGCACGCCGCCCGGCACGATCTCAATCGGCGGCGTGCAGACCGGCATCCAGTGCATCGCCGGCCCGAGCGGCTGGCATTTGCTGGGGCGGACGCCGGTGCGCACTTATCAATTGCACCGCGATCCGGTGTTTCTGCTGGAGCCCGGCGACACCCTGAATTTCTACGCCATTGACGCGGCGACGTTTGACGCGATGGAGCGCGCCGCCGAGCATGGCGACGTCGTCGCCGAGTTGGTCGCGTCATGAGCAAACTGATTGTCACCAATGTCGGCCCCGCGACCTCGGTGCAGGACGCCGGCCGTTTCGGCGCGCAGCGCTACGGCCTGACGCCGAGCGGCGCGATGGACCGGCTGGCATTGGCGACGGCGAATACGCTCGCCGGCAACCCGCAATTTGCGGCCGCCATCGAGCTCGGCCCGTTCGGCGCCACCTTCACCGCGCAGGACGATCCGATCCGTTTCGCGGTGGCCGGGGCGTCGCGTGGCATCAAGATCGACGACCGCCCGCTGCCGCTCAACCAGTCCGCGACGCTGATGCCGGGCGAACGGCTGGTGCTGGGCACCGCGCGCGAAGGCGTGTTCAGCTATCTCGCCGTCGAGCGCGGCATTCTCGGCGAAGCCACCTTCGGCAGCCTCTCGGTGAACGCCCGCGCCGGTCTCGGCAGTCCGGTGCCGCGCCCGTTGCAGAGCGGCGATCGGCTCGATGTGCGCGCCGCGACGGACCGCACCGAGCGCGCCATCGCCGCGCTTCCGCTGCCGACCGATCCGATCCGCGTCGTGCTCGGTCCGCAGGATGACGAGTTCGGCGACGCCGTCGAAACTTTTCTCGCAGGCACCTGGACGATTTCCGCCACCAGCGACCGCATGGGCTATCGTCTCGAGGGGCCCGTCATCCGTCACCCCAGCGGCCACAACATCGTTTCCGACGGCACCGTCAACGGCAGCATTCAGGTGCCCGGCAACGGCCAGCCCATCGTGCTGATGGCGGATCGCGGCACCAGCGGCGGTTATCCGAAAATCGCCGCGGTGATTGGCGCCGACTTCGGCCGCTTCGCGCAGACGCCGCCGGGACGGCCGTTCCGCTTCGCGGCCGTGAGTGTCGACGAGGCGCGGCGCGCGGCCATCGGCTTCGCGGCGCTGCTGCGCGACCTGCCCTCGCGCATGGTCGAGGTCACGCATTTTGAGTTCGATGTCGCGGCGTTGCAGAATGCCAACGTGGCGGGCAGCGCCGTCAACGCCGTCGATGCCGGAACGTGGCAAAGCGAAACGCCGCAAGACCAACAACCCTGACGACAACCAGCGGGGAACGACATCATGAGCATCGACCTGAACTGCGATCTCGGCGAAGGCTTCGGCGCGTGGCGGATGGGCGACGACGAGGCGATGCTCGACCTCGCCTCAAGCGTCAACATCGCCTGCGGCTTTCACGCCGGCGATCCCGACATCATGCGCAAGACGGCGGACCTGGCGAAGGCGCGCGGCGTCGCCATCGGCGCGCATCCCGGCTATCGCGACCTCCACGGCTTCGGTCGGCGCCCGGTGGCGGGGCTCACCTCAAACGAAATCGAAAACCTCGTCGCCTACCAGATCGGCGCGCTGCAGGCGGTCGCCGCGCTGGCCGGTCACAAGGTGACGCATGTGAAGGCGCACGGCGCGCTCTCCAACGTCGCCTGCGAGGACGATATGACCGCGCGCGCCATCGCATCGGCCATCAAGGCGGTGGACCGCGACCTGATCTTCGTGGTGCTGGCGAACAGCAAGCTGTTGAAAGCCGGCGAAGCCGCCGGACTGCCGCTGGCGCACGAGGTGTTCGCCGACCGCGCCTACGAGGACGACGCCAACCTCGTCGCGCGCCGCAAGCCCGGCGCGGTACTGCATGACGCCGACGAGATCGCGCAGCGCGTGGTGCGCATGGTGCAGGATCGCGCGGTAGTGTCGATCACCGGCAAGGTCATCAAGGTGCAGATCGATACGGTGTGCATCCACGGCGATACGCCGGGTGCCGTCGGGATCGCCCGCGCCGTGCGTCAGGCGCTGAGCGACAACGGCATCGAGGTGAAACCGTTCAGCGCGAGGTGATTTAGATCATGTTCTCCGTTATGGCCGGAATAAATCCAGCCATGACGAAATATCCGGCATCGAACTAGAACGGCCGGTAGCTCAAGGTGCCGAACAGCACGGCGGCGATCAGGATGAGCGCGCCGCCCAACGCGACGGCATGAACCCGGGTCTCCGCGCGCGCGATCAATTCGCGCACCGGACCGGCTCGGCGGGTTTCGGAATCGCGCATCGTCGGGCTCCATTGTGATGGAGCGGGATATTGAAGCGCTGTCGCAGGGAACCGCAACCACCCCGGAAAAATAGCGACGGGCGTGTTTTCGAGAGGCACGATCGGGGACGACTATTCTCTTGCAAGAGCGTCCGGAGAGGAATTCTTTCACGCGCACCAGCGGGGCGACATTCCCCTCTAATACACGTCCTGCTGATACCGCCCCTTGCGCTTGAGATCGGCGACGAAGGCAATCGCCTCGTCGGTGGAGCGCGCACCGAACTGCGCGACGATATCCACCAGCGCGCGCTCGACGTCTTTGGCCATCCGCTTGGCATCGCCGCAGACATAGACATGCGCGCCGTCCGCAAGCCAATTCCAGAATTCGCGGCCGACCTCGCGCATCCGGTCCTGCACGTAAAACTTCTCCGTGCCGTCGCGCGACCACGCCAGCGACAGGCGCGTCAGCAAGCCCGACATTTTCATCGCGCTCAGTTCGTCGTCGTAGAAGAAATCGCAATCGCGGCGCTGGTGCCCGAAGAACAGCCAGTTGCGACCGCTTGCCCCGGTTGCGTCGCGATCCTGCAGGAAGGCGCGGAACGGCGCGACGCCGGTGCCCGGCCCGATCATGATGATCGGCGTGTCCGCATTCTCCGGCAGCGCGAAGCCATGCGCCTTCTGCACGTAGACGCGCACCTCGTCGCCGATGGCGGCGCGCTCCGCGAGATAGGTCGAGGCAACGCCGAGACGCCCGCGCCTGCCGATCACGTAGCGCACGGTATCGACGGTGAGCGACAGCCGCCCCGGCGCGGCGTTGTGCGACGACGAGATCGAATAGAGCCGCGGCTGCAACGGATCGAGCGCCTCGACGAAGGCCTCGGGATGCGGCCGCACGCCCATGAACTTCTGCAAGGTCGCCAGCACGTCGAGATGCGCGGCGTCGCCGTCGGGGTCGTCGCCCTGCGCCAGCGCTCGCGCCTTCTCGCGCAGCGCGCCGCCGCTGACGAACGACAGCAACTCGAACAGCTTGTCCGGCGCGGGCGACAACGACACGTCGTCGCGCAGCACGTCGCGTAACGCCTTGCCGTTGACCTGCGTGGCGTGCGAGGCGCCGAGCACCGCGATCACCTGATCGACGAGGCCGAGATCGTTTCGCGGAAACACGCCGAACGAATCGCCGACGACATAATCGAGTTCGCCTTGCGAAAGGTCGAACTCGATGTGCCAGGTTTCCTTTTCGGAGCCCGGCCTGTTGAGCAGACGCCGCGACAACAGCGTCGCCATCGCCGGATTGTCGCGCGAGCGGCCCGGCGCGCCGGCGGGCGCGGCTGGTGCGGGCGATGTGGCGACCGATGACGGCGCGGCCTTCGCCACGGGCGCCGCATCGAGTTCGGTATGCAGCGCCTTCAGCATCCGCGCGGTTTCCTTGCCGCCCGGCACGCAGAGATTGATCCGCTCCTCGGTGCGGGCCGCCAGCGCATCGGAATAGTCGCGGCAGTTGTAGCCGCACTGGCCGCAGTCCTGCTGCGCCATCGCCGCCATCATCCGCCGACGCAGCGGCTTGCCTTCGGCGAGTTTCATGCGATCCGCGATCGGCATGGTCTGGTCGTGCCACGGCGCCTCGTCGTCATCGTCGTCAGTGGCCGCGAGCCCGCCGACGATCGCCGCGTTCTGGTCCGGCGACAACGGCACGTTGCCGTCGAGTTGCAATGCGCCGGCCAGAAAGCCGTTGAGCCAGGCGCGCTGCTCGTCGGAGAACGGCGCGCTTTCCGGGATCACCTGAAGTCGCGCCATCGGCGTGGTCTGGTTCATGCCGCCACCTCGTCGGCAAGCCGCCGCAGCGCCTCCGCGTCGTGGCGGCGGGAAAACTGCACGAAAGTCTCCTCCGGCGAAGCGCGGTTGCTCATGTAGGCGCGCAGCAGACGCTCGACGACGCGCGGCGCGTCGTCCGCCTTGACGTCGCGATAGACCTCCTGCCCGATCGCGGCATCGGGACCGAAGCCGCCGCCGGTGGTGAGGTGATAGCCTTCCACCGTGTCGCCCTCGTCGTTGATCGCGACCTTTGCCGCGATCAGGCCGATATCGCCGATGTAGTGCTGCGCGCAGGAATGGTGGCAGCCGGTGAGATGGACGTTGAGCGGCGTGTCCAGCGCCACGCGGCTCTCGCACCATGTCGCGATCGCATCGCCGTGGCGCTTGGTGTCGGAGGCCGCGAACTTGCAGCCGGCGTTGCCGGTACAGGCGACGAGCCCGGCGCGGATCGGCGATGCCGTCGTCGCCAGACCCAGCGCGTCGATCGCCGCCGTCGCCAGCGGCACATTCGCATCCGTCACCCCGGAGATCAGCAGGTTCTGCCACACCGTCAGGCGGATATCGCCGTCGCCGAGATCCTGCGCGATTTTCGCAAGCCCAAGCATCTGCGCGCAGGTCAGCTTGCCGAGCGGCAGCACCACGCCGATCCAATTGCGTCCGGCCTGCTTCTGCGGATGAACGCCGATATGCGCGGTCCGGTCGAAGGCGGGGCGCGGCGACAGCGCCTCGGTTGGCACCCGTGTCAGCGGCTGGCCATAGGCCGCCTCCACCTCTTTCAGGAAGGCGTCGAAACCCATTGCGTCGAGCACATACTTCAATCGCGCCTTGAGCCGATTGGTGCGGTCGCCGCGCTCGATGAAGACGCGCACGATGGCGTCGGCCACCATGGTCGCGTCCGATGGCGTCACGATCACGCCGGTATCGCGCGCGAAATCCCTGTGCCCGGTGATGCCGCCTAACCCGAGCCGGAACCAGATGCCGGGCGCGACGCCGAAACCGTCCTTCACCTCGACGGCGGAAAACGCGATGTCGTTGGTGTCTTCCAGCACCGGGATGGTGCCCGCGCCGTCGAAAGCGACGTTGAACTTGCGCGGCAAGCCGACCAGCGAGCGGTCGTTGAGAATGTGGAAGTGCCATTCGCGCGCGTAAGGCCGCGTGTCGAGCAGTTCGCGCGGATCGATGCCCGCCGTCGGCGTGCCGGTGACGTTGCGGATGTTGTCGGCACCCGAGCCGCGCGAGCACAGGCCGATGTCGGTGATACCCTCGACCACGTCCACCGCATGGCGCGGCTCGATCTCGCGGATCTGGATGTTGGCGCGCGTGGTGACGTGGCTGTAGCCGCCGCCATAACGCTCGGCGAGATTGGCGAGGTCCGCGAACTGATGCGCCTTGAGGATGCCGTTGGGAATCCGCAGCCGGCACATATAGGAGGCCTGTGCCGGCGCGACGTAGAACATGCCGTAATAGCGCCAGCGGAAATTATCCGGCGGCGGCGGCGCGGCGTTGTCGCGCGCCTGCGCCTTCAATCGTTCGTAGGCATCGAAGGGATGCTGTTCGCGTTTGAACTTCTCCGGATCGGACAGCTTCTTGCCGTCCTTGAGCACACGGTTCTGCGCTTTCAGATGCATGGCATCGGGGCCGGTGGGCTCAGCATCGGAACTGGCGGCGGGCGTCCCCGCCCCGCCGCCGCTCCGTCCGAGGCGCCCCGCTTGCACCCCGGACATGAACCCTTCCAGGTAACGCTTCTGTTCGTCGCTAAAATCGGCCGTCACGGTCTCGTGCTTCATCAATCTCTGTCGTTGTCGTCATGACGTCGCGCGTCACCGCTCTCGACAAATCAAGTTTCGTGCCAGAGCCGGTGCGCGCGGATCACGCAATAACATCAATCGCTTGCCAGCCTGTCGCCGGGTTCCGTCGAAGCCGCTGCCCGCGCACGCCAGCGAATCGACCACGCCTGCCCAGAGTTTGCGCAGCGATGCGCGCGTCCTCCTTGCTCAATGCCGGACGAGCAGCATCAGCAGCACGAGAACGACAGCGGCAAGCAATCCGGCAACGCCTTGCCAGAACCGCACGGGATCGCGCTCCAGCAGCGGCGTAGACGTGGTGAGAAATGCCGGGTTGGGATGACGCAGATCGAACAGAAAGGCGGACAACGCATCATAGCGCTTTGCCGGATCGGGATGCACCGCCTTCCGCAACGCGCCATCGACCCAGGTCGGGACGTTGCGCTCCTCACTGGTTGCCGGGCGATATGTCAATCGCCGCTGCGACGCCGCCGTGCGGGCGCGCGCGCCGGCCGCGCCGTAAGGCAAGCGGCCCGTCAGCATCTGATAGGCGATGACGCCCAGCGAATAGAGGTCGGACTGGTCGCTGCCGCCCGCGCCGAGAAAATATTCCGGCGCGGTGTATTGCACCGTGCCGAGAATGTCGCCGTCCGTTTCCGGCATCGTCTCGACGACACCCGCCACCCGCACGGAGCCGAAATCGATGATCTTCGCCGTGCCGGTCCCGTCGATCATCACGTTCTCGGGCCGCAGATCCTGATGCAGCATCTCACGGCGATGAAAGGCCGTGAGCCCTTCCGCGATCTGCTCGACGATCCTGCGCACCGTTTCCAGATCGGGGCGCGGGTTATCGATCATCCATTGCGTCAGCGTCTGCCCCTCCACGAATTCCATCGCCACGTAGAGGAAATTGCGCGGCCGCGTCGGCGCTTCCGGCTTGAGCACATACGGACTGTCGATCCGTCGCGCGACCCATTCCTCCATCAGAAAACGCCGCAGATAGGCGGGATCGTCACGCGCATCGATCGACGGAAACTTCAGCGCGACCAGACGCCCGCTCGCGAGGTCGGTGGCGAGATAGATGTGGCTGCGGCTGCTGCCATGAAGTTCGCGGACGATGCGATAACCGTCGAAGTCCGCACGCGGCTCGGGCAGCGGCGGCAGCGGCAGATCGACGGCGCGCAGAAACTCGCCGGCCTCTCCGTCAGGCAATTCGTCGACGCGGACAATCTGGGCCGTGAGATTGTCGGTGCTGCCCCGCGCCAGCGCGCCAGCCACCAGCGCCCGCGCGGCGGCGTCGAGATCGCCGGCATGGGACGCGATCGTCTCGGCCACAAGGCGCGGCGGCAACCATTCGTAGACGCCGTCGGTCGCCAGTACGAACACGTCACCCGCTTCGAGCTGCACCGGCCGGTAGTCGATCTCGATGCGTGGATTGACGCCGAGCGCGCGGCCCAGATAGCTCTCCGCCGACGAGACGACCACGCGGTGATCGTCGGTCAGTTGCTCGAGCGTCCTGCCCGAGACGCGAAACACCCGGCAGTCGCCGACGTGAAAGATATGCGCGGTGGTGGATTTGAAAACGACAGCGGTAAAAGTGCAGACGAATCCTTTGTCGCTGTCATAGGGATGACGTCCGCGCCGCGTCTCCGCGTTGAGCCACGAATTGGTCGCGGAGATCACGCGCTGGGCCGAGGTCTTCACCGACCAGGCTTCCGAGGTGCAGTAATAGTCGGTGAAGAAGCTCTTGACCGCGGACTCGGCGGCGACGCGGCTAACGTCGCTGCTGCTGATGCCATCGGCGATGGCGACGGCGATGCCCTTGGTGGTCAGCAACGGCGCGCCGGGGATCAGCGCGCCGTGGAAATCCTGATTGGTCTCCTTGCGTCCCGTCTCGGACACCTGACCGATCGACAGGCGAAGTTCGCGCGGCATTGATACATCACTTGGCAGCATAACTTGGCAGGGAGCCTCACCCTATCCGGCGAGGCTCCCGCTGTCAGGTGCGATCGATCAGGCGGCGCGCGACGCCACCGTACGCAGCTCACGCTTCGGCGCCGTCTTGAAGTGCGTGGCGTAAAGCGTGAGGCCGGTGAAGGTCAGTCCGCCGACGAGGTTGCCGAGCGCGGTCGGGATTTCGTTCCAGATCAGATAGTCCATGACCGAGAACGGCGCGTGCAGCATCATGCCGGCCGGGAAAAGGAACATGTTCACCACCGAATGCTCGAACACCATGTAGAAGAACAGCATGATCGGCATCCACATCGCGATCACCTTGCCGCTCACGGAGGTCGAGACCATCGCGCCGACGACGCCGGTGGAGACCATCCAGTTGCAGAGCATTCCGCGAATGAACAGCGTCGCCATGCCGGCGAGACCGTGCGAGGCGTAGCCCAGCGTGCGGCCCTCGCCGATATTGGCGATCACGGTGCCGACCTTGTCGGGCCCCTGGGTGAAGCCAAAGGTGGTGACGAAGGCCATCATGAATGCCACCGTCAGCGCGCCGGCAAAATTGCCGACGAAGACGAGGCCCCAGTTGCGCAATACGCCGCCGGCGGTGACGCCGGGGCGCTTGGCGATCAGCGCCAGCGGCGCCAGCACGAACACGCCGGTCAGCAGATCGAAACCCAGCAGATAGAGCATACAGAAGCCGACCGGAAACAAGACCGCTCCCGCCAGCGGCTGGCCGGTATTGACGTTGATGGTGATGGCAAACCAGGCCGCCAGCGCCAGGATCGCACCGGCCATGTAGGCGCGGATCACGGTGTCGCGCGTCGACATGAAGATCTTGGATTCGCCCGCGTCCACCATCTTGGTGACGAATTCCGAAGGTACGAGATAGGACATCGAAGCTCCTTTGCGATTGAGCGCTGGCCCGCGCCGCGCGACCGGTGCCCCTCGCCGCCGGCCGCATTGCCTTATTCAAGCCGCGTGCCAGCCCATTGTGCGGAGCACAATAATCAGCTATTTCAACGAATTATGGGGAGCGACGCGACCCCGCAGCCGGCTCGGTGCGAATTTCCGCCTGCACATGTTGCGAACGCGATCTGATTAAATATTCGCCAATTCAAGCGATGCCCATGAATTCATCGGGAGTGACATCCGCCCCGGTTTCCGCATTCGCTTGCCAGCCCGCCGCAACGGGGTTAGCTCCTGCGCTTCAACGACATGGACCACCGATGACCCAACAGGCCACCGCCCCCAAGATCAGCTTCGTTTCGCTCGGCTGCCCCAAGGCGCTGGTGGATTCGGAGCGCATCATCACCCGGCTGCGCGCCGAGGGTTACGAACTCGCGCGCAAACATGACGGCGCCGACCTCGTCATCGTCAACACCTGCGGCTTCCTCGACAGTGCCAAGAATGAATCGCTCTCCGCCATCGGCCAGGCCATGGCCGAGAACGGAAGGGTGATCGTCACCGGCTGCATGGGCGCGGAGCCGGAGCAGATCGAACAGGCCTATCCCAACGTGCTGTCGATCACCGGGCCGCAGCAATACGAGAGCGTGCTCGACGCCGTACATCGGGCCAAGCCGCCGCTGCACAATCCGCACCTCGACCTGATCCCGCCGCAGGGCGTCAAGCTGACGCCGCGCCACTACGCGTACCTGAAGATTTCCGAAGGCTGCAACAATCGCTGCACTTTCTGCATCATCCCGAAGCTGCGCGGCGATCTCGTCTCCCGCCCGGCGAACGACGTGCTGCGCGAGGCCGAGAAGCTGGTCGCCGCCGGAGTCAAGGAACTGCTGGTGATCTCGCAGGATACCTCTGCCTACGGCGTCGATATCAAATACGCGACGAGCCCGTGGAAGGATCGCGAGGTCCGCGCCAAATTCCTCGACCTCGCGCGCGAGCTTGGCGACCTCGGCGCGTGGGTGCGGCTGCAATACGTCTATCCCTATCCGCATGTCGACGAGGTGATCGGCCTGATGACCGAGGGCAAGGTGCTGCCCTATCTCGACATCCCGTTCCAGCACGCCGCGCCCGACGTGCTGAAGGCGATGCGGCGACCGGCGGCGCAGGACAAGACGCTGGCGCGCATCAAAAAGTGGCGCGAGCAATGCCCGGACCTCGCGCTGCGCTCCACCTTCATCGTCGGCTTTCCCGGCGAGACGGAAAGCGATTTCGCCTATCTGCTCGACTGGCTGGAGGAAGCCGAGATCGATCGCGTCGGCTGCTTCAAGTACGAGCCGGTGGCGGGCGCGACCTCGAATGCGCTGGACAATCCCGTGCCGGACGAGATCAAGCAGGACCGCTGGAACGCGCTGATGGCGCGGCAGCAGAAAATTTCCGCGCGTCGGCTCAAACGCAAGGTCGGCACGCGCCAGCAGGTCATCATCGACGAGGTCGGACCGACGGTGGCGAAGGGCCGCTCCAAGGCGGATGCGCCGGAGATCGACGGCGCGGTCTACGTCTCAAGCCGCCGCCCCTTGAGGGTCGGCGAGATCGTCACCGCGAAGATCGAGCGCGCCGACCAGTACGATCTGCACGGCAGCGTCGCGGGATTCTGACGGACCGCTACGATGCCGCCGCGTCATCGGCGATGAAGCGCGCGGCAGTGAAGCCGAACGTCATCGCCGGCCCGATCAGCGAGCCGCCGCCGGGATAGCGACCACGAAATACGCTCGCCATGTCGTTGCCGACGGCGAACAGGCCCGCAACCGCCGTGCCGTCCGCGCGCAGCACGCGGGCGTTCTCGTCGGTACGGATGCCGGCGAAGTTGCCGATGTCGCCGGCGTGCATCCACACCGCGTAGAACGGCCCTTTGTCGAGCGGCGCGACGTTGGGGTTGATCGGGTTGCCGGTGTCGCCGAGATAGTGGCCGTAGACGCTTTTGCCCTTGCCGAATTCGGGGTCCTCGCCCTTCGTGGCGTGACGATTGTATTGCGTCACGGTGCGACCCAGCCTATCGGCATCGACCCCCAGCATCGCCGCCAGCGCCGCGATATTGTCGGCCTTGTAGAGATAGCCGGCGTCGATGAGGCCGCGCGTCGGCAGGAACGGCTTGGCATAGCCCAGGCCGTATTTGGCGAACGCCGTCTGATCGCAGATCAGAAACGCGCCGGCCGGACGGCCGCTGTCGGGATGCGCCACCAGCCGCTCGACGAAGTCGTGATACGACACGCTTTCATCGGTGAAGCGGCAGCCGTTGCGCAGCACCGCGATCATGCCGGGCTTGCCCTGGTTCACCGAATGGATGATGGCGCCGAAGCTGCCGTCCGGGCGCGGCACCCGCGAGATCGGCATCCATGCGCCGGCGTTGGGAATATCGGAGGCGACCTGGCCCCCGACGCTCTCCGCCATCCGAGCGCCGTCGCCGACGTTCCCCGGTGCGGTCAGTGAGATGTGCTCGTCGCCGAGCGCCGGATGATTGTAGATCGCCGCGCGCCGCTCGACGTTCTGCGCGAAGCCGCCGCTCGCCAGCACCACGCCGCGCCGCGCGATCACGCGGACCACGCGGCCGTTGCGGTTGATCACCGCGCCGACGACGCGCCCGTTCTCGACGATCAATTCGCTCGCTGGCGAGAATGTCCACAAGGGCGTCCCCATGGCGAACAGCGCGCGCGCCAGCCTTGCGATCAGTGCGTTGCCGTTCACCAGCGTCTGCGCGCGCCCGTGGCGCACGACGTCGTAACCGTATTTTGCCAGCAGCACGCCCACCCGCAACGTCGAACGCAGTGAACGTCCGAACCTGTAGAAGTGGCCGAGGTCGGACCCCGACGATACGCCCATGCCGAACAGCGACAATTCGCGCGGCAGCGGCCGCAACCGATGCAACTCGCGACCGAGAATGGCGGCTTTCGCAGGACCCGCCTGCAACGAGCGGCCTCTCCGCACCGCGCCGGGCTGGTCCGGATGATAGTCCGGCATGGTGGTGGCGACGAACGGAATCCCGACGTCCTTGACGAAGAAATCCACCATGCGCGGGCCGTTGGTCAGATAGCTCTCGACCTTGGCTTCGTCGTAGTCGTTGCCGAGTTCGGCGCGCAGATAACGCCGGCTCGCATCCTCCTCGTCGCCGATGCCGGCGGCGGCGGCCTGCGAATTGCCGGGGATCCAGATGTAACCGCCGGAGATCGCGGTGGTGCCGCCGAACACCGGGGCTTTTTCCACCATCAGCACGTCGAGGCCCGCCTTGCGCGCGGTGATCGCCGTCGCGAAGCCTCCGGCACCCGATCCAATCACCAGCACGTCGCAGCGATGGTCTCGATCGCGGTTCGCGTGATCCGTCATGCATTGTCTCCCCGCCGCGCAAGGCGTCAGCCATGCGTCGCCTGCAATCACAGATCGGACCGGCGGCTTTCAAATGCATTCCGGTCATGACGGCATAAGCCAATGTCATGCACGGCGGAGGATGAAGACATGCCTTACGGCTTCAGCACCGACGCCCCCGTCGTCTTGCGGCCTTCGAGATCGATGTGCGCCTGCGCGGCATCCTTCAGCGCGTAGGCGTGATTGATCGGCAGGTGCAACTTGCCGCTGATCACCGCCGAGAACAGCGTGTCGGCGCCCTCGATCAGATCCGCGCGCCTGGCGACATAGTCGTTGAGCTTCGGCCGCGTCGCGAACAGCGAGCCGTGATTGTTGAGCTCAGTGAGCGCGAACGGCGGCACCGGCCCCGACGCGTTGCCGAACGAGACGAACAGCCCGCGCGGTCGCAGGCACGACAGCGAGCCGGGGAACGTGGTCTTGCCGACGCCGTCATAGACCACGTCGCACAATTCGTTGCGGCTGATCTGCCTGACGCGCTCGACGAAATTCTCCTCGTTGTAAAGAATAACGTGATCGCAGCCGTTGGCGAGCGCGAGGTCCGCCTTCGCCTTGGAGCCGACGGTGCCGATGACATGCGCGCCGAGCGCCTTGGCCCACTGGCAGGCGATGAGGCCGATGCCGCCGGCGGCGGCGTGGATCAGCACGCGATGGCCGGGCTCCACCTTGAAGGTCTTGTGCAGCAGATACCACACCGTCAGCCCCTTCAGCATCAGCACCGCGCCCTGCTCGTAGGTGATGTGGTCGGGCAGCTTCACCAGCTTGTCGGCGGCAATGTTGCGTTCGGTGGCGTAGCCGCCGAGGTTGGCGTAGTAGGCGACGCGATCGCCGGGATGGAAATCGGTTACGCCGGGGCCGACCGACATCACCTCGCCCGCCGCCTCGTTGCCGGCAACGAACGGCAGCGACGGCGCCTTGTAGAGGCCGGTGCGATAATAGACGTCGATGAAATTCAGGCCGACGGCGTGCTGGCGGATATGCACCTCGCCGCTGCCTGGCGGCGGCAGGTCGACGCTTTCATAGACGAGGGCTTCGGGACCGCCCACCTGATGCACCCGAACGGCTTTGGCCATGCTGCGTCTCCTCTGCATTCGACGGGACCATCGATAGACAAGGCGGTTGGGTTGTCAACTCGGGACGCGAGGCCTGGGTTCGTCGTCATTGCGAGCGAAGCGAAGCAATCCAGTCTTTCTTCACGAGTCTGGATGCTTCGTCGCTCGCGCTCCTCGCAATGACGCAAAGGCCCTACGCGCCCCGGCTGCGGTTCTTCCGCGCCATGATGTTGAACACCTCCACCGCCAGCGAGAACGCAATGGCGAAGTAGATGTAGCCGCGCGGGATGTGGAATTCGAATCCGTCCGCGACCAGCGCCACGCCGATCAGCACCAGGAACGCCAGCGCCAGCATCTTGGTGGTCGGGTGCTCGGCGACGAAGCGCGCCACCGGACCGGACGAGACGTACATCACGATGCAGGCGATGATCACCGCCGCGATCATGATCTCGAGATCCTTGGCCATGCCGATCGCGGTGATGATGGAATCCAGCGAGAACACCAGATCGACGATGATGATCTGGACGATGATCCAGAAGAACGCCTTGGCAGGTCCCTGCGGCCCCGCCTCCCCGGCTTCGCGAGCTTCGACCTCGCCGTGAATCTCGTGCGTCGCCTTGGCGATGAGGAACAGGCCGCCGCCGATCAGAATGATGTCGCGCCACGAGAAGCCCATGTCGAAGATCGTGAACACCGGCTGGGTCAGGCCGATCAGCCACACCAGCACGCTGAGCAGCGCGATCCGGAACACCAGCGCCAGCGCCAGGCCGATCTGCCGCGCGCGCGTCGCCTGCGGCTCGGGAATCCGCGACACTAGCACCGACAGAAAGATCACGTTGTCGATGCCGAGGACGATCTCCAGCGCGGTCAGCGTCAGTAGCGCGGCCCAGGCCTCGGGGCTGGTGAGAAGTTCGATCATGTCCTGGAAACCCCAAACAGGCGGAGAAGCGGATCGGCGAAGACAACATAGAGCCCGATCGCGCACAAGGCGACGCTAACCGAGGCCGGAACATTGAAATCCATCGCGAGGGCAAGGACCGTCAGCCCCGCCCACAGCACCATCAATGCGAGATTGAACAGGCGGAAGCGCACGACGCGAACCGGATGCAGCACATGGATCGGCACGAATGTCAGCACGATCAAGCCTGTCATCGCCAGCGCCGCCAGCCATGGCGACGGGTGCAGCAGAAACAGATAGAACGCCGCCGCATTCCACAGCGCCGGGAATCCGCGAAAATGATTGTCGTCGGTCTTCATGCGCCGGTCGGCGAAATACAGCGCGCTGGTGACGACGATGCCGACGCCGATCAACGGCCCCGCGATCGGCGGCAGCAGCCGGCTGGCGGCAATGGCATAAGCCGGAACGAACACGTAGGTGAGGAAATCGACCACGAGATCGAGCGTGTCGCCGGACCAGCGCGGTTGCAGCGCCGCGACGTTGAGGCGGCGGGCGAGCGGCCCGTCAACGGCATCGACGATGAGAGCCGCGCCGAGCCAGCCGAACATCGCAGCCCAGTGTTCGCGCACCGCTTCCAATAGCGCGATCAGCGCGAGGCCGGCGCCCAGCGCCGTGAAGACGTGAACGCCGAAGGCCGCGGCGCGGGTCGAAGTCGAAGGCTGTTGCGAGGTGTCCGCCGGCGTCATGTAATCGCGGTTTTTAGCAGGATTTTCCGTCGTTTGCATCCCCTGCCTTGCGGCGATCCGCCGCGCGAACGGGGCCTGGTCACGGTCGCGGCAAATCGTTTCCGCCGCCCTTGCTTTTTCACAGGCGAATACCGATTGTCCCGCCATGAACAGCAGCGCGACAGAGCCGACAATGTACGACGCCATCGTGATCGGCGGCGGCCCGGTGGGGCTTGCCACCGCCATCGCGCTGGCCGAAAGCGACATCAGGGTGGCGCTGGTCGCCGCCCGAAAGCCATACCCGGACAATCGGACAACCGCCCTGCTTGGCGGCACGGTCGATTTCCTCGCGCGGCTCGACGTCTGGCGGCGCTGCGCCGACTTCGCCACGCCGTTGCGCACGATGCGGCTGGTCGATAACACCCAGCGCCTGATCCGCGCGCCGGAAGTGCGCTTCGTCTCCGAGGAGATCGGCCTCGACGCCTTCGGCTACAACATCGAGAACCGCCGGCTGGTGGCCGCGCTCGAACAACGCGCCGACGAGATCGATCGCATCGCGCGCATCGACGACGAAGCCGACCGTATCGAGATCGAACCCGATCGGGTGACCGTTCGCACGCGCAACGGCACCTTGCTCCATGGCCGTCTTGCCGCCGGCGCCGACGGTCGCCAGTCGATCTGCCGCGACGCCGCCGGCATCGAGGTCAACCGCCGCCCGCTGCGACAGACCGCGCTGACGTTCAATATCCGTCACGCCCGACCGCATCACGACACGTCCACCGAGTTTCACACCACCGGCGGGCCGTGCGTGTTCGTGCCGCTGCAAGGCGATCGCTCCTCCGTGGTGTGGGTGTCCACGCCGAACGAGGCTGCGCGGCTGATGGCGCTGAGTGACGACGCGCTGTCGATGGAAGCCGAACGCATGATGCATTCGATTCTCGGCCGCGTCAGCGTCGAGCCCGGACGGCATTCGTTTCCGCTCGCCATCGAGCAGCCGCGCCAGTTCGCGGGCAATCGCGTGGTGCTGGTCGGCGAGGCCGCGCATGTGCTGCCGCCGATCGGCGCGCAGGGACTCAATCTCGGCCTCCGCGACGCCGCCGATATCGCCGACATCGCGGCTGAAGCGGTCGCACGCGGCGAGGACCCCGGCGCGCCCGCAACGCTGGCGCGTTTCGATCGCAAGCGACGCAGCGACATCGCCAGCCGCACCATGGCCATCGATCTCGCCAACCGTTCGCTGCTCAGCGATGTCCTGCCGATGCAGATGGCCCGCGCGACGGGGCTTCATCTTCTGAGCGCCGTCGGCCCGCTGCGCCGTCTCGCGATGCGCGAAGGATTGAGCCCGTCGTGGCGGCGGTCCTCATAGCTGCATCGTCATTGCGAGCGAAGCGAAGCAATCCAGAAAGCCACCAAGCAAGGACTGGATTGCTTCGTCGCTGACGCTCCTCGCAATGACGAGTCTCATCAAAACGTCAGCGCACCGCTCTTGAGCATCCACATCACGGTGGTGAGCGTCACCACCGAGGCCAGCGTGCCGAGCATCACCGCGGCCGAGGCGGCCTCGGTCCAGGTGTCGTACTGCCGCGCGATCACAAAGACGTTAAGCGCCGGCGGCAGTGACGCCATCAGCACGGCAGTCGCCGCCCACTCTTTCGTGAAAGGACCAAACCACCACAACAGCCCGAGCACCAGGATCGGGTGAACCACCAGTTTCACCGCGATCAGCCCCGGCAGTTCCCACGGCACCCGGCCGAACGGCCGCAGCGCCACCGTCACCCCCAGCACGAACAGCGCCACCGGCGCGGCCGAGCTTTGCAGGAACTGCAATACGCCGTCGATCGCCACCGGCATCTGGACGTGCAGCGCCGCAGCCAGCACCCCGCAATACACCGCGACGATCAGGGGGTGCAGCGCAATCTCCTTGGCCACGAATCCCAGCGTCGGCAGCAGCGGCCGCCGCGTGCCGTCGGTCACCGCCATCAGCACCGGGATCACGGTGAAGAGGAAGATGCTGTCGAAGCAGAAGATCAGCGCGGTGGGCACCGCCGATTTCAACCCGAACACCGCCAGCGCCAGCCCCGGCCCCATATAGCCGATGTTACCGTAGCCGCCCGCAAGCCCCGCCATCGCCGCCTGCCGCAGCGGCAACCGGCCGAGCAGCCGGGCGATGGCGATCGACAGCGTAAAGGCGCCGGCGGTTCCAAGCGTGGTCGCCACCACGAACGGCAGATTGTTCAGTTCCTCGAACGGGGTTCGCGAGACGATGCGGAAGAACAGCGCCGGCAGCGACACGTACAGGACGTAGAAATTCATCCAGGCCAGGCCGGATTCCGGCAGACCCCGGTATTTTCCGCAGGCGAAGCCGATGAAAATCAAACCGAAGTAAGGCAGTGCGAGATTGAGAATATCGATCATGGAGCGATGATGCCGACGGGATCGGGGTTTCGGGAACGCGCCGCCCTTGCCCATTCCCCGGAAAGCGGCTTCCAGTTTCGTCCGGAAAGCAGGTTCTGGTCCGGCATGACCGCCGAAACCAGCCGAAATGTTAGAACTGAACCACTAGCATCGGCCACAATCCTGGTCTATTCGACACCCATGACAAAAATGCGGGTCGCCAAATTTCAGATCGGTCAGATCGTCAAGCACCGGATTTTCTCGTTCCGGGGCGTGATTTTCGATATCGATCCGGAGTTCGCCAACACTGAGGAATGGTGGCTGGCGATCCCCGAACAGGTGCGCCCGCGCAAGGACCAGCCGTTCTACCACCTGCTGGCGGAGAACGCCGAGTCGGAATACGTCGCCTATGTCTCCGAACAGAACCTGCTGGCGGACGAATCCGGCGAGCCGGTGCGGCACTCGCAGGTCGCCGAGATTTTCATCAAGGACAAGGCCGGCGGCTATCGCCCGCGCAACACGTCGCTGAACTGATCCAGCCGCTGAACGGATCAGATTGCTGGACCGGTCCGTCCGCCCCGCCCCAGGCAGGCCTGACCGGCCGCGCCACGATCTCGCCGCAAGAATCTCGCCCGCCATCGTTTCGCCGCAAGAATCCCGAGCGGGTTTCCGAACGAAAAAAGCGCCCCTTGCGGAGCGCTTTTTTGTGTCGCGATCGCCGCAGCGTTACTGCTTGGCGGCCGGCGCATTCGCGGGAGGCGTGGTCGCCCCGGCCGCCGGCTGTTGCGCTTCGAGCTTGGCGCGCGCTTCCGCGGCCCGCTTCTGCAATTCCTCTTGCAGTTTCTTCTGGGTCTCCTCGAACACCTTCGGATCCGTCGGCGGACCGTCATAGGCCTTGGCGAACTCGGCCAGCGGCAGCGGCAGCGTCAGCGGCGCGCCGTTCGAGTTGATCGCCTGAACAATCAGATTCTGCCCTTTTTTAAGGTGATTGATCATGTCCGGCGTCACTTCGTAGTCGGACATGCAGCCATTGGCGAAGCAGATCACGTAAGGGCTCTGCATCGGCGGATTGTTGTCGATGATGATGCGCGTGCCGTGAACCAGCTGCATTCCGAGCGGCAGCGTGACGCGCAGGATCTTCTTGGTCTCGCCTTCCGGCTCGATGATCACGGCGGCGATCACCGGCTGACCCGACTCGATGCGGCCGTCCTTGCCGGTGAAGCACACCTGCTTGGCGTTGGCATCCTGACCCTTGAGACAGAACTTGGTCCACGGCGCGTAAATCAACTGCACCTGCTGCTGCGGCGGTTGCTGCGGCTGCGCTGCAGGCGCCTGCGCGGGTTGCTCGGCCTTGGGCGCCGCCTTCGGCGCAGCCTTGCCGTTCGACTTGGCTTTCTGGTGCGCCGGCTGCTGAGCCTGCACCGCCGGAACGAACGCCGTCACGGCCAATGCCGTGGCCGCAGCCGCCAACGTCACGCCCCGCCCACACCGCCATGCCTGGGCGGCCATATCGGTGAATCTCATTACGGAAAGCCCTTTCTCGAATGACCGCGTCCGAAACCGCAAAGGGACGCGCGCCTCAACTCTTTCGCTGCCGTTTCCTGGTCAAATGAGGCCGTTGAGTGGCCGGCCACGGCCATACGGATCAAATGTATGCCTTCAATACAGCGGCAAACGAAAAGATCAATGCCGGGAGCCGGTGTTTGACATCCGGCCGGGGCCGAACGATGGCGGCTGTGGTAAATTTTACTCGTGACATGCTCCGAATCACCTCGAATGGCGCAAGTTCCTGTGTCGCGACGTGAGGTCTGCGCTGCCGGGCTGCGCGGGCTGACCGTTCTGACAATGGCCCCGCTGGCGCACGGGCGCGCGGCAATGGCCGCAACCGGCAGCCACGGCATCGCCATGCACGGCGCGCCGGCGATGGCCGCTGATTTCGCCCGTATGCCCTACGCCAATCCGAACGCTCCAAAGGGGGGACGGCTGATTCAGGGCCTCAGCGGCACCTTCGACAGCCTCAATCCCTTCATCGTCCGCGGCCTTGCGGTGCAACAGATGCGCGGCTTCGTGGTCGAGAGCCTGATGGCGCGCGGCAACGACGAGCCGTTCACGCTCTATGGCCTGCTGGCGGAGCGGATCGAGACCGACGATGCCCGCACAGGGGTGACCTTTCATCTCGACTCGCGCGCCCGCTTCGCCGATGGCCCGCCGGTGCGCGCGGCGGACGTGCTGTTTTCGTGGCAGTTGCTGCGCGACAAGGGTCGCCCCAACCATCGGCTCTACTACGCCAAGGTCGCAAAAGCGACAGCCGTCGATGACCTCACAGTGCGCTTCGAATTCGGCGGCGCGCCCGATCGCGAGTTGCCGCTGATCCTCGGCCTGATGCCGATCCTGCCGCAGCACGCCGTCGACGTTGCGACCTTCGAGAACACCTCGATGGCGCCGCCGCTCGGCTCGGGTCCCTATCGCGTCACCCATGTCGATCCCGGCAGCAGCGTAACGCTGACGCGCGATCCAAATTACTGGGGCCGCGATCTGCCCATCAACAAGGGGCTGTGGAATTTCGATGAGGTGCGGCTCGACTTTTATCGCGACGCCAACAGCCAATTCGAGGCGTTCACGCGCGGCCTGTACGATTTTCGCGTCGAGAACGAACCATTGCGCTGGCATAGCGGCTACGATCTGCCGGCGGTGAAATCCGGCAAGATCGTGCGCGACGTGATCAAACCGGGCGTGCCGAACCCGACGGAATTTCTGGTCTTCAACACGCGACGGTCGATATTCGCCGACATTCGCGTTCGCGAGGCACTGTCGCTTCTGTATGATTTCGAGTGGATCAACAGGAATTACTTCTTCAACCTCTATGCGCGCTCCGCCGGTTTCTTCGCCGGCTCCGAACTGTCGGCCTATGCCCGCCCCGCGGACGCCCGCGAGCGCGCGCTGCTGCGACCTTATGCCGGCAGCGTCCGCGCGGATGTGCTCGACGGCAGCTATCGGCTTCCCGTCAGCGACGGTTCGGGACGTGACCGAACAACGCTGCACCGCGCACTGACAATGTTGAAACAAGCAGGCTATGAATTTCACGATTCAGTGCTGCGCCAGCGCCGGAACGGACAGCCTCTCGCCTTCGAAATTCTGGTAACGACGCGCGATCAGGAACGGATCGCACTGGCCTACCGTGCCAGCCTCAAACGTGCCGGCGTTCGAGCCTCGGTCCGCGCCGTCGACGCAGTGCAGTTCGATCAGCGCCGCATCGGTTACGACTTCGAAATGATTCCGAACCGCTGGGATCAGTCGCTCTCGCCGGGCAACGAGCAGGCCTTCTACTGGGGCAGCGAAGCGGCGGACAATCCGGGCACTCGCAACTACATGGGCGCCAGGAATCCGGCCGTGGACGCCATGATCGCGGCCATGCTGGAGGCGCGCGAGCGACCGGCATTCGTATCGGCCGTTCGGGCGCTCGACCGTGTGCTGATCTCGGGCTCCTATGCAATTCCTCTGTACAATATCCGCGAGCAATGGATCGCACGATGGAATCGGATACAAAGGCCGGCAACCACCGCGTTGACCGGGTATCTCCCTGAAACATGGTGGCAAACGACGCCATCGCAGCCGCCGCGCAGGTAAGCCGTGCTCCAAACCACAGCGTCCCCCACCCTCGATGGACTCTTTCGCCGTATCCTGGCGCGGCAACCCGATGCGCTGGCGCTCGTCGATCCTCCCGACAAAATGCGCGTTACCGGCCAGCCGCCGCAGCGGCTGACATTCGCACAGGCCGATCGCGCCATTTCGGCGCTGGCCGCGCATTTCGTCGATGCCGGCCTGCCGCCGCATTCGATCGTCGCCGTGCAACTTGCCAACACGGTGGAATATGCGTTGACTGTGCTCGCCGCGCACCGCGCGGGGCTCGTGGTCGCGCTGATGCCGCAGCTATGGCGGCACGCCGATCTTGCCGTTGCCCTCAACCGTATCGGTGCACGCGCCATTGTCGGCTGTTCGCGCATCGATGGCGTCAGCCATGCCGACCTCATCATGAACGCGGCGGTGGAAGCCTTTTCGATCCGCCACGTTTGCGGCTTCGGCCCGGATCTGCCGGAAGGCGTGGTGCCGCTCGACGATCTGATCTCGGAAGGCGGCACGACCGTGCCCGCGATGGCGCTTGACGCCCGACAGGCCGCGCTGATCTCGTTCGACGTCACGAACGAGGGGTTGATTGCGGTCCCGCGAACTCACCTGAATCTGATTTCGGGAGGCCTCGCAGTCTTTCTCGAAAGCGGCCTGGCGCAAGGCGCGACACTTCTCGCAGCGCATTGTATGGGATCATTCGCCGGAATCGCCTCCTCGCTCGCGTGCTGGCTCCTGAGCGGTGGCACGCTGGCGTTGCATCATCCGTTCGACGGCACGGTGCTGGAGCGACAGATCGTCGATTTGAACTGCGACGCGCTGGTCTGCCCCGCCGCGCTGGCGATGTCTCTCGGCGAGGACGAGGATCTGCTCGAGGAGTCCACGCTCCGCCAAGTGATCGGGTTGTGGCGCACGCCGGAACAGGCGGCATCGAGCCCGCCGTGGCCAAGCCGACGCGTTCGATTGACCGACGTCTACATATTTGGCGAAGCCGGATTGTTCGCCGCGCAACGCAGCGAGGACGGCACGGCGGCCGACATTTTGCCGGGACCCTACGGCGCCCCCCGCAACGATCCGCAATCGCCGATCGCCGGCGAGACGCTGTTGACCGAAAGTGGGACCCTCGCCTTGCGAGGCTCGATGGTGCCGCTGGCGGCTTATGCAGCTGCGCGCAACGAATTCCGCCGCGACACTCCACCGATCACCTATGTCGACACTGGCTACGCCGCGCGTCTCGACCGGAGCAGCGGCGCGATCTGCATTACCGCGCCGCCGCCGGGCATTATGGCAGTGGGCGGCTATCGGTTCGAGGCGGATGAATTGCAAGCCTGGGCCAAACGACTGGGCGACGGTGCAATGCTGACGGCGCTCCCGGACAAGTTGAGCGGCCACCGCCTCGCCGGCCGCGCCAACGACAACAGCCGCGCCCGCGGCGCGCTCGCGGAACTCGGCCTTAACCCGTTGATGGTCGAGGCTTTCCGCGACCGCGCCAGCCCAGACTAGCGCGACGATACGACTTCTCTTCAAAACCCAAGCTGGCTATTGACGCGCCATTAAGCGCGATCGGCTAGGTTTTTATGTTGTTCCCGGGAAGATCGTTGCAACAGCCATATGTCGAAACACGGACCCGTCCTTGCCATCATCGGCAGCGCCTATCCGACGCTCGTCGCAGGCCTGCGCGCCGCCGGGCTGGACTCCGTGGTCGAGAGCTCATGGACCGACGTACCGACACCCTTTGAGCATATGTCGCCGGCTGCCGTGGTCGCCGCAATTCCGAGCGAAGACGGTGCGGCTCTCGACACGCTCGCGAAGCGCGTTGCGGCAGCCGAACCCTATGTGCCGTTGATCGTGCTCAACGCTCACACTTCGCCACTCCCTGCCAACGCCATTCCATTTTCCCTGACCGAGAACGATGCGGATCGTCTGGCCGCGAGGTTGCGCGCCGCGCTGCGGGTGCGCGCCCTTCATGCGACAATGTTGCGGCGTCAGGCCGACCGTCCAACCGCATCGCGTCGGTTCGCCGAGACGGACCCGCTGCAGGACGCCACCGTCCTGCTGATCGGACGCGGCGCCGCCTATCCGACGCTCTCCGTCACGCTCGGCACCCGCACGAGGGTCGTCGGCGCGCTCAGCATCGAAGCCGCAGCCAAGCACCTCAATGCGCGCGACATCGATGGTATCGTCATCGGCGACGGCTTCACTGCCCGCGTCGTCGATGCGTTCCTCACGGTGCTCTCGGAGGATCCGCGCTTCCGCAACTTGCCGATCGTCGCGCCTCCTGGCTCAAAGCACAGCTACGATCTGCCGAACCTCGAAATGATCGACGGCGAGCCCATAGAGATCGTCGCCAATGCGTTGCCGCTGATCCGGCAACGCGCGTTCGAACAGCGCATCAATCGCACGCTACGCTCGATCGATGCTGGCGGTTTGCTTGACCCACGCACCGGGCTGTTGACCCCGATCGCTTTCGACCGCGACTTGGAGACCGCCGTGGATCAGGCGCATACGCGCGGCTCCAGCTTTTCCGCCGCTCGCTTCTCCTTTGCCGAAAGCCATCCGCGCGATCAATACGATGCAGCGCGCATACTCAGCCGCCTGATGCGCCGGATGGATTTCGCCACCATGCACGAAGACGGATCGATGACCGCGGTATTCGTCGATGCCGGCGTGCGCAACGCCAATGCCATTGCCAGGCGGCTCGCCAACGTCATGAAATATACGATGCACAGCGCGCGACGCGACTCACACATCGATCCGCACGTTCGCGTCGAAATGCTGGCGGCAAACGACACCGCCGCGTCGCTGCTGGCACGACTGGCGCGCGACACCAGCCGCGCGGCGTCGTAACAACGCTCCGGCGATCAGGCCGCTTTACGGCCTTCCGCGAGGTTCGCCAGTTGGCGAACGATTTCGGTAGCGCCCGCGAGACGTTCTTCCGGCGTGGCCCAGGTCTGGAGAAACACGACCTTCATATCCGGACGCACCTTTGCCGCCTGTCCGTGCTGCCGAATAAAGAGCACCAATTTGTCCGGCTGCGCGAAGCTGTTGTCGCGGAAAGTGATCACCGCTCCCTTCGGTCCGGCATCGAGCTTCTCGATATTGGCGCGCAAACAATATGTCTTGATGGCCGCGACCTTGAACAGGTAGCGCACTTCGTCCGGCAGCGGCCCGAACCGATCGCGCAACTCCGCGGCGAAATTTTCGATGTCCTCTTCGGTTTCGAAATCCGCCAGCCTGCGATAGAGCGACAGCCTCACGGCGAGATCGGAAACGTAATCCTCCGGAATCAGAACCGGCATACCGACCGTGATCTGCGGCGACCAGCGATCCGCCACGGGTTCGGCGATGCCGGCCTTGAGATTGAGGATCGCCTCCTCCAGCATCGATTGATAGAGCTCGAAACCGACTTCCTTGATGTGGCCGGACTGCTCTTCGCCGAGCAGGTTGCCGGCGCCGCGAATGTCGAGATCGTGCGAAGCCAGTTGGAAGCCCGCGCCGAGCGTTTCCAGCGACTGCAGCACCTTGAGACGGCGCTCCGCCTGCGCGGTGATCTTCTGCTGCGCCGGCAGCGTGAACAGCGCATAGGCGCGCAGCTTCGAGCGACCGACGCGGCCGCGCAACTGATAGAGTTGCGCGAGGCCGAACATATCGGCGCGGTGCACGATCAGGGTATTTGCGGTCGGAATATCGAGGCCGGATTCCACGATCGTCGTGGAGAGCAGGATATCGTATTTGCCATCGTAGAACGCCGACATGATGTCTTCGATGACGGCGGGCGGCATCTGACCATGCGCCACCGCCACCTTCATCTCCGGTACGTGCTTGTCGAGAAAGTCCTTCACTTCGGCGAGATCGTCGATCCGCGGGCACACATAGAACGCCTGCCCACCGCGATAGCGCTCGCGCAACAGGGCCTCGCGGATCATCAACGGATCGTGCGGCGCGACGAAGGTGCGCACCGCGAGACGATCCATCGGCGGCGACGCAATGATCGAGAGATCGCGCACGCCCGTCAGCGCCAGTTGCAAGGTACGCGGGATCGGCGTTGCGCTGAGCGTCAGCACATGGATTTCGGCGCGAAGCTGTTTTAGCCGTTCCTTGTGCGAGACGCCGAAGTGTTGCTCCTCGTCCACCACCAGCAGGCTGAGATCCTTGAACTTGATCGCCTTCCCCAACAGCGCGTGAGTGCCCACAACAATATCGACGGAACCATCGGCGATACCTTTTTTGGTCTGGCTTAATTCCTTCGACGAGACCAGCCGCGACGCCTGGGCGACATTCACCGGGAAGCCGCGGAACCGCTCGGCGAAATTCTTCGCGTGCTGACGTGCCAGCAATGTTGTCGGCACCACGACAGCAACCTGCTTGCCCTGCATCGCCACGGCGAAAGTCGCCCGCAGCGCCACCTCGGTCTTGCCGAAGCCGACGTCGCCGCAGACCAGACGATCCATCGGCTTGCCGCTGTCGAGATCGTGTAGCGCGGCATTGATGGCGGTGAGTTGGTCTTCGGTCTCCTCGTAGGGAAAGCGCGCGCAGAACTCGTCGTAGAGGCCCGGCTCCACCGAAAGTTTGGGCGCCTCGTGCAGATGCCGCTCCGCGGCGATCTTGATCAACTCGCCGGCAATCTCGCGGATGCGGTTCTTCAGCTTCGCCTTGCGCGCCTGCCAGCCGCTGCCGCCAAGCTTGTCGAGTTCGACATTGGTTTGATCGGAGCCGTAGCGCGACAGCAGGTCGATGTTCTCGACCGGCAGGAACAGCTTCGTCTCGTTCGCGTAGCGAAGTTCGACGCAATCGTGCGGCGCTCCGGCGACGTCCAGCGTCTGCAGGCCGATGAAGCGGCCGATGCCGTGCTCGACGTGAACGACGATGTCGCCGGTCGAAAGGCTGGTCACCTCGGAAATAAAATTGTCGAGCTTGCGGCCGGCCTTGCGCGGTCGCACCAGGCGGTCGCCGAGAATATCCTGCTCGGTAATAACGGCAACGGCATCGGTCTCGAAGCCGGCCTCCATGCCGACCACCGCCAGCATGGTTTCGTTACGCGGCGTCGCCTGCACGGTACGCCAGGCGTTAACGCTGGTGAGGTTGAGGAGCTTGTGATCCTTGAGCATACTGGCCATACGCTCGCGGGAGCCTTCACTCCACAGCGCGACCACGACCTTCTTGCGCTCCGCCTGCAGCGCCTGCACATGCGCCACCACGCTGGCGAAGACGTTCACCGAACTGTCGGCGCGTTCCGGCGCGAAGTTGCGGCCCTGCCGCGCGCCGGCGTCGATGGTATCGCTCGCGCCCTCGGGGACGGCGAACGGCGTCAGCCGCGCCATTGCCGATGCCTCAAGTCGCGCCTGCCACTCGCTCTCGGTGAGATAGAGCCGGTCCGGCGGCAGCGGCTGATAGATCGCGCCGCCGCCGTCGTGCTCCAGTGCTTCTCTCCGCGCTTCGTAATAGTCGACAATCTGCGCGAAACGTTCGCGCGCGGCGTCCTCGCCTTGCGGCTCGATCGTAACCGGCGCACCTCCGAGATAATCGAACAGCGTATCCATCCGATCCTGGAACAGCGGCAGCCAGTGCTCCATGCCGGGATGGCGCCGTCCCTCGCTGACCGCCTCATAAAGAAGATCGTCGCGGCGCGGCGCACCGAACTGCGCGACATAGCCCATGCGGAAACGCTTGATGGTTTCGGTGACCAACTGAAATTCGGATACCGGCACCAGATCGAGACCGCGCATCGTCAGCAACGTGCGCTGCGTCTCTGCATCGAAGGAGCGGATCGATTCCAGCGCATCGCCGAAGAAATCGAGGCGCACAGGCTGGTCCAACCCGGCTGGATAAAGATCGAGGATGCCGCCACGCACGGCATATTCGCCGGATTCACGCACCGTCGAGGAACGATTGTAGCCGTTGTGCTCGAGCCAGGCGACGATGGAGTCCATCGGCACCACGTTGCCCGGCGCCACCGACAGCGCCTGCGCGGCGATCTGCTCGCGCGCCGGTACCCGCTGCACCATGGCGTTGACCGTGGTCAGTACAATCAGCGGCTTCGCGCTGCCGGTCAAACGCGATAGCCGCGCCAACGTGGTCACGCGCTGCGCGACGATGCCATTGTGAGGCGACACGCGATCATAGGGCTGGCAGTCCCATGCCGGGAATTGCATCACGTCGATATCGGGGGCGAAGAAATCCAACGCCCGCGCCAGTTGCGACATGCGCGGGCCGTCGCGACATACCACTGCCAGGCTCACCGCCGGCGGCTTCGGCCGCGCCGCGACCGCGCGCGCCAGATCCGAGACGATCAATCCTTCGGCGCCGTCGGCGACGTTGGCCAACGTCAAGGAGCGGCCAGGAGCCAGCAATTCGGCGGGTGAACGAAGCGCGTTCTTCATAGATTGGGGTCCGAAACGCGAAACGCCTTGATGCGTTCGAACATCGTCCCGGCGAAGTCCGGCAATGGCGGCGCGCTGCCGGCAAACGCCGGATAGAGGTCGGGATCGTGAGCGTCGATCACCCGCTCGAGTTCCACGAGATCGTCGTCGGAAAGCTGCGCGATATGCGCATCGGCGAAGCGCCCGAGGATAAGGTCCATTTCGCGCGTGCCACGGTGCCAGCAGCGATAAAGCAGCCGCTTGCGGCGGTCATCGAGCCCGTGGCTCGAACGTGTCGTCCCAGTCATGCGTCAACCTTGCGTAACGGCAAAAGCCCGGACGGGCCGGGCGGGAGTGATATAGTCCCCGCCGGGGACAATGTCAGCAGCTTCCTCGTCGCCACCGTCGTGCGCGAGCGTCATGACCGCGGCTTGCGCAGATCATCCGCCCTACTCTTGCCCCCGGGCATAAAACCGGGCACGGCGCAGCGAAAAGTCCTAGAATTGGCCGATGCCGCGCCCCGAGATTCTCAATCCACTCTTTACGCTCGTCACCAGCCTGTCCGGCGTCGGTCCCCGGCAGGACAAGCTGCTGCGCTACCTGCTCGGCCGCAGCGAAACGCCACGGCTCGTCGATCTGTTGCTGCATCTGCCGAGCAATGTGATCGACCGCCGGGCGCGGCCGAAGATCCGCGATGCCGTGCCGGGGACCGTGGCAACGCTGGAAGTCACCGTCGACCGGCATCGCCCGTCGCCACCGGGACGTTCCCGCGCGCCGTATCTGGTCTATGCCAGCGACGATACCGGCGACGTGCTGCTCACCTATTTCCGCGGCAAACGCGACTATATCGAAAAGCTGCTGCCGGTCAGTGAGAAACGTTACGTCTCCGGCACGGTGCAGATGTTCGATGGCACCTTGCAGATGGTGCACCCCGACCGCGTCGTCGACGAGGAAGGCCTCGCCAAGCTCGCCGGCATCGAACCCGTCTATCCACTCACTGAAGGGTTGGCGCTCGGGTCGCTTCGGCGCGCGATCGCGCTGGCCCTGCAAAGACTTCCGACCCTTCCGGAATGGATCAGCTCCGAGGTGCTGCGCCGCTGCAACTTTCCACCGCTGGGCACGGCCTTGCAGCGAGTCCATGCACCTGTCGAACTCACGGACATTCTGCCGGATCGTCCGTTCTGGTCGCGGCTCGCGTTCGACGAACTGCTGGCGGGTCAACTGGCGCTAGCACTGGTGCGTGCGCAGTTGCGTCGCCCCGCCGGCGCACGCCATGCCGGCGACGGCCACCTGCGCAACAAGGTGATCGACGCCCTGCCCTACGCGCTGACGGGATCGCAACGCGATGCCGCGGGGGCCATCGCCCATGACCTGCAACAGCCGGTGCGGATGCTGCGCCTGCTGCAAGGCGACGTCGGCTCCGGCAAAACGGTGGTCGCCTTGCTTGCCGCCGCCGCGGTCGCCGAGGCCGGCAAGCAGGCGGCGTTGATGGCGCCGACGGAAATTCTCGCGCGGCAGCACATCAAGACCATCGCGCCGCTCGCCGCGCGCGCCGGCTTGCGCGTGGCCATTCTCACCGGCCGCGAGAAAGGCAAGGAGCGGCGCGATATTCTCGCGCAGCTTGCGGCAGGCGAACTCGATCTGCTCGTCGGCACCCATGCGCTGATCCAGGACGATGTGGTCTTCAAATCGTTGGCGCTCGCCATCGTGGACGAACAACACCGTTTCGGTGTGCGCGAGCGACTTGCCCTCACCTCCAAGGGCGACGCCGTCGATGTACTGGTGCTGAGCGCGACCCCAATCCCGCGCACGCTGGTGCTGACCTATTTCGGCGACATGGACATTTCAGAATTGCGAGAAAAACCCGCGGGGCGGCAGCCGATCGACACCCGCGCGGTGCCGAGCAGTCGCTTGAAAGAGGTCATCGACGGGGTCGGCCGCGCGGTAAAGGCAGGCAAGCTCGTTTACTGGATCTGCCCCCTCGTGGAAGAGTCCGAAGCCATCGAACACCTTACCGACGCCACCACACGGTTCGAGAGCCTGCAGAAGCGGTTCGGCGACCAGGTCGGACTGGTGCACGGCCAGATGAAGGGGGCGGAAAAGGACCGTGTGATGGCGCAGTTCGCGGCGGCTGAAATCCGCGTGCTGGTGGCGACCACGGTCGTCGAAGTCGGCGTCGACGTTCCGGCCGCGAGCATCATGGTGATCGAGAACGCAGAGCGCTTCGGGCTGGCCCAGCTGCATCAATTGCGCGGGCGAATTGGCCGTGGCTCCGAGGCGTCCACCTGCCTGCTGCTCTATCGCGAGCCGCTTGGCGAAATGTCCGCTGCACGGCTGCGGGTCATCCGCGAGACCGCCGACGGTTTCCGCATCGCCGAGGAAGACCTTCGGCTGCGTGGCGAAGGCGAAGTATTGGGGACGCGACAAAGCGGCCTGCCCGGCTATCGCATCGCCCGCCCGGACGTCCACGCGCAATTGATCGCGCAGGCGCGCGACGAAGCGTTGCGGATCATGCGCGACAATCCGAAGCTCACCGGCGAATCCGGCGAGGCGCTGCGCTGTCTGCTCTATCTCTACGAGCGTGACGAGGCGATCCCGCTGATCGGCGCGGGCTGATCTTCAGTCCGCTTTTGCCGGCGCTGCCTTGAGCGCGGTTTCGTTGGCGACCCGCGCGGCATTGGCGGTTTCCGCAAGTGCGGCGACCTTGCGCTGCGGATCGCTCCCCGGCTGCACCACGCCGGCGGACATGATGAGCGTCGCGGCGTCTTCCGCGCTCATGTCGATTTCGATCACCTTGCTGCGGGGCACGTAGAAGAAGAATCCGGTCGTCGGGTTCGGCGCGCATGGCAGGAAAACCGAAATATGCTCCTCGGTTCCCGGGAGTTTCTGCTCCACTTCCACGCTTGGCGATTGCGAGATAAGCACGATCGACCACATGCCCGGTGAGGGAAACTCCACCATGCCAACCTTGCGGAAGCTGGAACCGTTTCCGGAAAACAGCGTCTCGAACACCTGCTTCAGGCCACGATAGATCGCGCGCACCACCGGCATCCGCCCCAGCAGGCTTTCGCCGAGGCCGACCAGCTTTCGCCCGATCAGATTGGCCGTCAGAAACCCGAGCAGCGTCAGGGCGACGAAGGCGACGACAAGCCCGGATCCCGGTATGCCGTACGGCAGGTAATTCTCGGGCCGATAATCCATCGGGACGAGCGGACGCACCAGTCCGTCGACCCAGGTGACGAACCACCAGGTCAGATAAAACGTGATGGCGACCGGGCCAGCGACGACCAAGCCGGTCAGAAAATAGTTGCGGATGCGCGCCATGAAGCCGCGCGGAGCCTCCGGCGGAACCGGGGCCGAAGGCGGCATTGACGTCGGTGCAGGTCTTTTCGTCATTTATCCCGAGTCGATTAACAGGCGGCGCTCATAACAACGCCGATACAAGCAAATCACATGCCGCGCATTGTAGCAGACATTCGCAACGCTGCGATGGAGCTATTCCGCACATGCGCTGCGCCCCAGCCCGTTACCTATTCGACCGTAACCGATTTAGCCAGATTTCTCGGCTGGTCGACGTCGGTGCCCATGACCACTGCAGTGTGATAGGCCAACAGTTGCACCGGCACAGCGTAGACCAGCGGCGTGAAGCTCGCGGCCATGTCCGGCATGGTGATCGTGACGAGGGAATCGACGGTGGCCTCCGCCGCGCCCTTCGCGTCTGTCATCAGGATGATCCGGCCGCCGCGCGCGGCGACCTCCTGCATGTTGGACACCGTCTTCTCAAATACGCGATCGAACGGCGCGATCACGACCACAGGCATGTTTTCGTCGATCAGCGCGATGGGGCCGTGCTTGAGTTCGCCCGCCGCATAACCTTCGGCGTGGATGTAGGAGATTTCCTTCAGCTTCAGCGCACCTTCGAGCGCCAGCGGGTAGCTGGTCCCGCGACCGAGATAAAGCACATCGCGCGATTTCGAGAGTTCGCGCGCCAGCTTCTCGATATGCGGCTCGCTGGCCAAGGCAGCCGCCATCAAGCGCGGCACCTCGACGAGGCTTCGGACAAGCGCGACCTCTTCCTCGACGGAGAGTTCGCCGCGCGCGCTGCCGGCGGCAATGGCCAGCGTCGCCAACACCATCAACTGACATGTGAAGGCTTTGGTCGATGCCACGCCGATCTCGGGACCGGCGAGCGTTTGCAACACCACTTCGCTTTCGCGCGCGATGGTCGATGTGGTCACGTTCACGACAGACAGCGTGTGCGCGCCCTGCGCCTTCGCATAGCGCAATGCCGCCAGCGTATCGGCGGTTTCACCGGATTGCGAAATGAAGATCGCGAGATCGCCCTTGCGCAGCGGCGCTTCGCGGTAACGAAACTCGGACGCGACATCGAGTTCGACCGGCAGCCGCGCGAACTGTTCGAGCCAGTATCGGGCAACGAAGCCGGCATAGCTCGCCGTGCCGCATGCGGTGATCACCACCCTCTGGACGTCGCGAAAATCGAACGGCAGCGCGACGGGAAGTGCGACGCGTTCGCTCGCCATGTCGACCATACGCGCCAGTGTGTGGCTGACAACCTCCGGCTGCTCGTGAATTTCCTTCGCCATGAAATGGCGATAGTTGGCCTTGTCGACGAGAAACGACGACGCGCCAGACTTGATCACGTCGCGCTTGACCACCGTACCGAGGTCATCATGGATTTCGCAGCCGGATCGATTGAGCACAACCCAATCGCCGTCTTCGAGATAGCTGATGGTGTCGGTCAAAGGCGCCAGCGCGATGGCGTCCGAGCCGAGATACATTTCGCCGTCGCCGTAGCCGATGGCCAGCGGCGACCCCTTGCGGGCGCCGATCAGGAGATCGTCGTTGCCGTCAAAGATGAAGGCGAGCGCGAACGCTCCGCGCAATTGTGGGAGCGTCGCCTTGACAGCTTCGGCCGGCGCCAACCCCTTGTTCAAATAACCGTCGACCAGATGCGCGACCACTTCGGTATCGGTATCGCTGTTGAAGACCGCACCATCCTTTTCGAGTTTCTGACGCAGTTCGCGGAAATTCTCGATGATGCCGTTATGCACCACGGCCACCCGGCGCGCGGTGTGCGGATGCGCATTGTTCTCGGTCGGTTTGCCGTGGGTCGCCCAGCGCGTATGCCCAATGCCGAGATGGCCTTCGAGCGGCGCAGACTTCAATCGGATTTCGAGATTCTTCAATTTGCCTTCGGCGCGGCGGCGGTCGAGGTGACCGTCTTCCAAGGTCGCCACGCCTGCAGAATCATAGCCGCGATATTCCAGCCGCTTGAGCGAATCGACCAATTGATCGGCAACCGGCCCGCATCCCAAAATCCCAACGATGCCGCACATACAATTTATCTCTTCGGTTCAAGCGATGCCAAACAGGTACGGGCGTCTCTTAACGAGAAATCCTAACAGCCCGGTACTCAAGAATTATTGCGAATTGCCACAGAGTTAAGCGAAGAGCTTAACGCGCTGGACACTATGTCTTCTTCTTTTCCGCCTTCGCCGCCGCTTTGGCGTCCCGGAAACGGGTCGCCCAGTTTTCGCGCGCGGTCTGCTGACCCCGCCCGATGGCCAAGGCGTTGTCGGCGACGTCCTTCGTAATCACCGAGCCGGAACCGATATAGGCACCGTCGCCGATCCTCACAGGTGCGACCAGTGACGAGTTCGATCCAATGAAAGCGCCTTTGCCGATAACGGTCTTGAATTTGTCGAAGCCGTCGTAGTTGCAGGTGATGGTCCCCGCGCCGATGTTCGCCTTGGCGCCGACGTGGGTGTCGCCGATATAGGTCAGGTGATTGACCTTGGCGCCGGCCTCGATGATGGCCGCCTTGGTCTCGACGAAGTTGCCGATCTTCGCGCCGTCGCCAAGCGACGTTCCCGGCCGCATCCGGGCGAACGGGCCGACCAAAGCCCGAGCGCCGATTGTCGATTTCTCCATGTAGGAAAAGGCGTGAATCACTGCGCCGTCGCCAACGCTGACACCCAATCCGAATACGACATTCGGCTCGATCGTCACATCCTTACCGAATGTCGTATCGGCCGACAGGAACACCGTTTCCGGCGCGATCATGGTAACGCCGGCATCCAGCGCAGCCTGCCGCAAGCGCGTCTGCATCACTCGCTCGGCCTGCGCCAGTTGCGCTTTCGTGTTGATACCGCGCACTTCGTCTTCGCCGGTCTCGATCACCACCACATCGCGCCCGAGCGCGCGAACGATCGCAACCGCATCGGTCAGGTAATACTCGCCCTTGCTGTTGGCGTTGCCGATCTGCTCCAGAACCTTGAGCGCGATCCGACCGTCGAAGGCCATCACCCCTGCGTTGCAGAGCGTGATCGCACGCTCCTCGGCGTTGGCGTCGGCCTGCTCGCGGATCGCCACAAGCTGCCCATCTTCCACCACCAGCCGGCCATACCCGGTCGGGTCGGCGGCATGGAATCCGAGTACGGCCAATCCCGCACCGGCCGCCAGCGGCGCGCGCAGCCGCTCGAACGTCGCCGCCGAAATCAGTGGCGTGTCGCCGAATGCGATCAGCAGATCGTCGTACCCGTGAGCAACAGCCGTGCGGGCGGCCATCACGGCGTGGGCGGTACCCAGCCGCTCGGTCTGGATATGGATACTGGCTTCGGGTCGAATACGCCGGGCTTCCTCGGCCACCGCCTCATGATCCGGCCCGACCACCACCGCCAGTGCGGCGCCGTCGCCGCTGGGAGCCGCGCCGAGCGCATGCGCCAGCAGCGATTGACCGGCCACCGGATGCAGCACCTTCGGAACGGACGAGCGCATCCGGGTGCCTTCGCCGGCCGCCAGAACGATGGTGAGAGTGGTCCTGCCAGTCATATGAATCCCTATGGGCGATCCTGAAAATATGGCCCGTCAATAAGCACTTTTTGCCAAAGATCAAACCGGCGTCACGGTTTCCCGCCGCCGATGAGGACCGGAAGCATTTTTGATATCCTGCATGGCGTGATTCGCCGGCAGCGGGGGGCCGACAGGATCTGATGGCAAAACGCGGCAAAAACCTGGCTGACGACGGGATCGCCCACGACCTCGAGGACGTGCGCGTCGGTCTCCTGGCGGATGAGGACGCTTACGATCGGAGGACCCGCTGGCGGCTCTGTTTCTGGGGCGTCGGCGCGGTTTTTGCCGTCACAGTCGCCGCTTTGGCCAACCGATCCTATGTCCACAACCGGCAGGATCGCGTGGCCGCCGCAGATCTGGCACGGCAATCCGAACAGATTCAAGGCATCGCGCGGGAAAGCCGCAACGACATCCGACGCCTGTCCGCCGCTATCGACACCCTGAATAGCGACCGCGATCGCCTCTACGCCCGGGCAACGGCGCTCGAACAGGGGCTTGAATCGGTGACCGGGACGGTCACAAAGCAAAGTGCCGTGTTTTCTCATTTGGCGGCACCGATCCCCACGCTTGCCGTCCCGGACCTCAAAACAGTTCCTCCGACAACAGTGCCGCCGGCATCCGGGACCTCCGCCACTGATCGGTCGTCATCCGCACCGTCGCCGCAATTCGTCGAGACGAGCGCTTCGACGACAACACCCCTCACCGGGTCGGTTGCCGCGACGGCACCGCCACAGCCTGCAGCGACGCCGCCTGTTCCGGACACCTCACCGTCCGTCGAAACCTCCAAGGTTATGCCGGACGCGAGGCACGAAACAACGAATGCCGCTTCCGACGTGACGGCCTCGCTCCCGGCTGCCCCCGTCGAAGTGGCGGTGCCACGAACACGGTTCGGTATCGATCTCGGCACCGCCCGATCCATAGCGGGCCTTCGCTCGCTGTGGCGACGCATCACCGTCGCCCATCCATCGATCTTCACCGATTTGCGACCGGTGATCGGCGTGAAGGAGCATAAAGGAACCGCGGGCGTGGAACTGCGCCTTGTCGTGGGGCCGCTCAGCGATGCGGCAAAGGCCGCTGAAATATGCGCTACCCTGGCCGCGAGCCGCCATGGCTGCGAGCCCACCACCTTCGAGGGGCAGCAACTGGTCATGAAAGCAGGGTCGACGGCTGCTCCGCTTCCGCCGCGCCGGCGCGCGAAACCACGTCAGGCCACGCGCGAACACGCCGCGACGGCCTCGGCACCGTCCCCGGCTGGTTCGTCGGCAACGCAAGCAAGATAGCTCGCGCCGGAGGCAGGACTTATCGCTCCACACTCGATCGGCGCCATACACAGGGCAAAACCAACGGCAACGCGCGCCTGCTTGCTCCGTCCCGCGATCCGAACCATATTCGCGACATGAAGAAACATCCGTTCCGACTGACGCCATACCAGGTTCAATGGTTGATGGTCGTCGGTTTCGTCACCGTCGGCTATGCGCTTTACATTCGCTATCTCGCGATCGAGCTATCGACCGTAACGCTTGCTTGCGACGCCGGCTTGCAGAGTTACCTGTGCAAGGCGCGGGCGGTCGCAACCTACCTGTTTCGCAACTCGGTGTTCGGGCTCGTGGCGGTGATCGTGGCCGTCCTGCACGTCATCCGGCCATCGATCGTGCTGCTTACTGTCGGATTGGTCGCGGCCGGCGCCGGCATTGTGCTCTACAACGTCGCGCTGTCGGGCATTGCGGTCGGACTGCTTATCCTGGGTTTTGCTCGGCCCGCGCCCGCCACAGTGTGATCCCCAGCATCACGTAGACCAGACACGTCCACAACGACTGCCAGTTGGCTATTCCTTCGTTGAAGGCGATGTAGGCGGATGCGATCACCAGCAGCCCACCAAATGCGGCTTCCGCCATCGGCCGCGTTCCTGATCGCGGGCGGTTGAACACCATCAGCATCCAGAAGGGAATGACAGCCATCGTCAGCGACGCGAAGGGAAAGTCCTTGTAGCGTGGATCGAAAACGAGCCCGAGCGCGGTCTCGACGGCGATGATCGTGGTGACGCCCAGCGTCAGCCCCAGCAGCAGCATCCTCCGTGAGGTCGTGCGTGCATCGCGAGGCCCGATGACCTCGAGGAACGTCGGCAGCGGCCGACCTGACATCTGGACGCTGGCGGCCAACAGCGGAGCCGCGATGCCCGCGGCCAGCAGCAGGCCCCACTGCGTCCAGCCGCCGATCCCGAGGCTTTCGGTGAGCAGCTTCTCGACTGCGACGCCCAGCAGGGCTCCGGCAGCGGTCGCGGACCCGGCAACGCCGAGCCACGCGCCGAAGCGCGGCGCCCACGGCCGCCGGCGCGCGGTCCACATCGCCACGACGAAGATCAGGATGCAGAGCAACATCCCGGCGGCCATCTCCTGCTTCCACATCGGAAAGTTGTTGATGGGCACGCCGGCCGGATACTTCAGTTCGCGCGCCTTTGCGTCGATCAGCCCCCAGTACCCGCCCACCGTGCCTTCGAGCTGACGTTTCCATGGCTGATCGTAGGCCTCGATCAGATTGACGCGAAAGTTCTCAAGCTTGGCCAAACCGAGAATCTGCGACACCACCCGCGCCTGATTGGCGCGCGACGGCAAGGCCCCTTCCCGCATCCGTCCCGCACTCGGCCAGCCGGTTTCGCCGATCAGAATTTCCTTACCCGGAAATGCCACCGCCACCCGCTTGCGGATCGAATCGACGTGAGCCGCCGCGTAGCGCGCCGGCACCGGGAGGTCCTCCCAATAAGGCAGAATGTGAATCGTGACGAAATCGACCGCGTCGTAGATGTCTCGGTTGCGCAGCCAGTACTCCCAGACGTCGGCATAGGTCACCGGGACCTTCACCTCGGCCTTGACCGCGCGGATGTTCGCCGCGAGATCGGCCGCCGTCATCTCTCCGCGCAGCAAGACCTCGTTGCCGACCACGATGGCACTGACGACGTCGGAATAGTCCTTGGCGAGCCGCACCGCAGTCGAAATCTCGACGACGTTGTCGATGCGGTTGCTCCCCAGCCAGATGCCGAGGATCAACTTGAGGCCTGCCTTGCGCGCCAGTTCAGGCGCCTTGTCGAGTCCGTTCTGAACCGAATAGGTGCGAACGCATTTCGAAATCTTGGCGAGTTGCGCGAAGTCCTCTGCGATCTGTTCCGGTGCAATGTGCGTCCCTTTGACCAGGGGACTCTGGTCGCCACGGAACGGCGCGTAGGAGACGCATTCCAGTTTCTCCGACGGATCGATCGGCGCGCGCGCGAGCGTGATCGGAATGGCCAGCCACCACCAGATGGCGGCGATCGCGCATAACGACAGGAACAACAGTGCTAGGGGCGTACGCAACGAAATTGGCCCGATCCTCCTGGAAGATGTCCTGCCGGCGGGACCGTCCCCGCCAGGGAAACACTCAAATCTAAGAGCAGCTCTGGTCTCGCGAAATTCGACCGCCAGCGGAAAGTGCCGGAATCGTCGATTAGCCAATCACCGGCGCTCTGCCAAGTGCCGCGCCGTCGCAATCCCATACTTCTTGTCGAACCACGATCGGCCCACGGTCGCAATTCGGCCTACGTTCCGACGACCGCCTTTACTGGACAAAAAGCATTTTGTGTTTCATGGAATCCGGAACTGCGTTTCGCCGCATTGGGGACCCATTTGACCGGCATCTCAGCAGTGATCTTGCCACGGGTGGGCATCAGGATATCAAACCGGGGACGGTATGCGTCACATTCGAGTTGAACTGCGAGCTGCATTGATGCGGATATTCGCTGTGCCGGGACTGGCACTGATGCTTGGGGTCGGCGGCGCTATCGCCCAGAGCGGGGATCTCCGCGCACAGGACCAGACACCGAAACCCGCGCAGTCCAACAACGCCAATCCGGCAACGGCGGCGGAAGCCGCAGCCAAGGAAAGCCAACGTAGGGCCGATGAGTTCGCCGAGGCGTCGAAAGCCATCAACGGCCCGGCCGGCAATCCGGAATGCGTCTGGCTCGGTCGGCGCGTCGTCGTGTTGATGTGGCGCGACGACCTCGACACTGCCTTCCGTCACCTCGATCTCTACGATCGCTTTGGCTGCCCCGGAGGTCATGTCCAGGCCACGTTCCGTTGCCTCGTCCGTTTCGGCGCCATCGATCCGAAAGTGCCCGACAGCCTGAACAGCCGGGTTCATGCCTGCTGGATCAATCCGAACGCGCAACCGCAGACTGCGAATGCGGGCGCACCGGCCAATGCGCCGGCCGCCAATGCGCCCGCTGCAGCGGCTCCCGCCGCGACACCGGCGGCTCCCGCGACACCGGCGCCGGCGAAATAATTGACGTCTCGATTGGAACGAACGGGACCAGTTACAGTTTGTTTTCACTGTCGCCCGGAAGATGTCATCGCGTCATACGAGTGGATAATCGTTGCGGCATTGATATGCTCGCCTTGCCGCAGCTTCTGACGGATCGAGGGGAACGGTCCGCTCACCTGTCATGCCGCCCCGAAATGGTTTAGTCGCGATGCGCGCTGTCGTCGCCGTTCTGCTGTTTGTCACTGCCGCACATGCCGCCATCTGGGGCGTCCTGCGCGAGAAGCTGCCGGCTCCCGACTTTACGGGTGTGTTGCCCAGCGTCTCCTATGCGCCGTTCGATGGCTCCGGGCATCCGGACGTCGACAATATTCCGACCGTCGAGAAGATCCGCGCCGACATGAAGGTGCTGGCGCCACTGACGCGGGCCGTGCGCCTCTATTCCTCGACGGGCGGTGTCGAACTGGTACCTCCGATCGCCAACGAATTCGGCATCAAGGTGACGGTAGGCGCCTGGATCGACAAACACGTCGACCGCAACGAACGCGAAATCCAGGCCGCCGTCGAACTCGCCAAGCACAACAGCAACGTCAACGGCATCGTCGTCGGCAACGAAACCATCTACCGCGCCGACCAGAAGGTCGACGACCTCATCAAGCTCATCCAGCGCGTCAAAAGTCAGGTTAATGTCCCTGTAACAACAGGTGAAATCTGGAACATTTGGCTTGAGCACCCCGAACTGGCTTCGTCGGTCGACTTCATCGCCGCGCACATTCTGCCGTACTGGGAAGGCTTCTCTGACAAGCAGGCGGTCGAACAGGCACTGATCATCTATCAGAAGCTCCGCGAGGCATTTCCGGGCAAGCGCATCGTCATTGCCGAGTTTGGCTGGCCGTCTGCCGGGTACAATCTGAAGAATGCCGTCCCCGGCCCGTTCGAGCAGGCGGTGGTGCTGCGTAATTTCGTCACCCGCGCCCAGTCGATCGGCATGGAATACAACATCGTCGAAGCCATCGACCAGCCGTGGAAGTACTTCGAGGGCGGCGTCGGTCCGTATTGGGGCATCCTCAACGCCAGCCGCGAACCGAAGTTCAACTGGACCGGACCTGTCGTCGATCAGGCCTATTGGAAGCAGGCGGGCATCGCGCTGTTGATCGGCGTGTTGCTGTCGCTGCCGATCTTCCGACTGTATCGGCCGACGATGTTGCAGGCCGGAATGCTGTCCGTTGCGGCCAATGGCGTCGGCGCCTGGGTCGCGACGGTGTTCGCCTACTGGAACGGTCACTATTTCGTCTGGGGTTCGGCCTTCGCCATGACGCTGGGCTTGATCCTGCTGGTGCCGCTGATTCTGATCGCGATGGCCCGCATCGAGGAAATCGCGACCATCGCCTTCGGCCGCCGACCGGCCCGGCTGCTGTCGCCCGAGAAAACCGCTGCCGTCGCCTCGGCGCCGGATCGCAAGCATCCAATGGTGTCGATCCACGTCCCGGCCTATTTCGAACCGCCGGAAATGCTGAAGCAGACGCTCGATGCGGTGGCTCGGCTCGACTACCCCAACTTCGAATGCGTCGTCATCATCAACAACACGCCCGACCCGGCTTTCTGGCAACCGATTCAGGATCACTGCCGGATGCTCGGGGAAAGGTTCAAGTTCATCAATGCGGAGAAGGTGAAGGGCTTCAAGGCAGGCGCGCTGCGCATCGCCATGGATCGCACCGCCGCCGATGCGGAGATCATCGGCATCATCGATGCCGATTATGTGGTTCAGCCGGACTGGCTGAAGGACCTCGTGCCGGCCTTCGACGATCCCCGTGTCGGCCTGGTGCAGGCGCCGCAGGATCATCGCGACGAAGACCTCTCGCTGATGCACTATGCCATGAACGGCGAGTATGCCGGCTTCTTCGACATCGGCATGGTCCAGCGCAACGAATGCAATGCCATCATCGTGCATGGCACCATGTGCCTGATCCGGCGCGAGGCGATGGACAAGGCCGGTGGCTGGGCTGGCGACACCATCTGCGAGGATACCGACCTCGGCCTCGCGATCATCGAACAGGGCTGGCTGACGCACTACACCAACAAGCGCTATGGCCACGGCCTGCTGCCCGACACTTATGAGGCGTTCAAGAAGCAGCGGCACCGCTGGGCCTATGGCGGCTTTCAGATCGTCAAGAAGCATTGGCGGCGCTTCCTGCCCGGTGCGAGCCGCTTGAGCCCAGACCAGAAGCGCGAATTCGCGCTCGGCTGGCTGAACTGGCTCGGCGCCGAAAGCCTCGGCGTGCTGGTCGCGCTGCTCAATCTGGTGTGGGTGCCGATCGTCGCCTTTGCCGACATCGCCATCCCCGACAAAATTCTGACGCTGCCGATCATCGCCGCCTTCATCGTGTCGATGGCGCACTTCCTGTCACTCTACAAGCTTCGGGTCACCCTCAAACGCGGCCAGATGCTGGGCGCCATGATCGCGGCCATGTCGGTGCAATGGACGGTATCGCGCGCCGTGGCGAACGGTCTGATCACGGAGCATCTGCCGTTCACCCGCACCTCGAAGGGCGGCCTGTCGCGAATGTCGATCGAATTCCAGGCCTTCTGGGAAGCGGTGATCGGCGTGTTACTGCTGATCGGCGCGGTGGTGCTGATCGCCTCGAACAGTTTCCGGCAGATCACGGAAATCTACATCTTCGCCGGGGTGCTGGTGTTGCAGAGCCTTCCTTTCCTCTCGGCGGTGGCATTGGCGACGCTGGAGTTGTCGCGGATCAATTCATTTGCCTTCTGGCGCTACACCTGGACGCGCTCCGCCGAGTTGATCGGCTTGCGACCGGCGCCGATGCCGATCATCGGCCAGCCGCAACAGGTGCCGTCCGAGACGTCGACGCTGCACTGACGGCCCCGTAGGCTCAGCGCTAAACATCTGATGGATCGGGGAAAGAATGTTCCCGGCGTTCGCGGGAATCGACCGAGATTCAGTTTTCCAATGAAGTCGGTGCATTCGCGCGGCAGCTATTGACCCGCGCTGGTCCGTTCCCTACACAGCCCGCACGTGAGCGCGTAGCTCAGCCGGTAGAGCACGTGACTTTTAATCATGGGGTCGAGGGTTCGAGTCCCTCCGCGCTCACCATGGCCGCCGACCAGTGAGCCTCGTTCCCGTCGGAACCTTTGCCGTTACCGATTGTTTATCATCGGACCGATACAACGCCTATGCGGCGCCGCAGCAAATTTTGGACACATTGCTCCGGAATAAGCCCGCCAATCATGTCATCGGGGATTTGATTCATGCGTTTTCGCCGCCTGCACGCTTGCGTTTGTTTTGCGATCATCGCAAGCGCCGCCACCCTCGCTACCACTTCGGTCCAGGCCCAGACCCCGTACGACGGGCAATGGAGTGTGACCATTGTCACCAAGTCCGGCAATTGCGAGCCGACTGCCCAGTATCCGCTCACCGTCACTGACGGCAAGATCAGCGCGCCGGGCGCCGACATCTCGGGCCGCGTTGGTCCGGCCGGCCTGGTCAAGGTGTCTTTCCAGGGCGCCTATGCCAACGGCCAGCTCAGCGGCAACGCGGGCTCCGGGAAATGGAACGGCGCATCCGGCGGCATTCCATGCAGCGGCAATTGGCAGGCTTCCCGCCAATAAGAAATCGCAGGGACCACAACATGAAAACCGGGAAGAAACGTCGAAGTCTGGCTTTGGGATCAGCCGTTGCGGGTGCAATGCTGCTGAACCTTGGGTCTGTCGCGACGGCGCAATCCCGGGGCGCGTTCGCCGGCATGGCGGGCGTCTGGTCCGGTGGGGGCACCGTGTCACTCGATAACGGCCAAAGCGAGCGAATTCGCTGCCGCGCCACCTACGCCGTCAGTAGCGACGGCACCGGCCTCAATCAGACACTGACCTGCGCCAGCGACAGCTATAAGTTCGACCTCAAGAGCAATGTGATCGCCAAAGGCGGCACGCTGTCGGGAACGTGGGGCGAGTCCAGCCGAAACATCGGCGGCAACCTGCAAGGCAAGGCGCACGGCGGCCATTTCGATGTCGTTGTCAGCGCACCGTCCTTCACCGCCAATTTGTCGATGACCACGACCGGCAACAAGCAGCGCGTGACCATCCGCTCAGAAGGCGCCTTCAGGAGCGCCTCGATCTCGCTGTCGCGGTCCTGAGCCCAACACGTTCCGGCAAAAGCAGCGAAAACAACTTCGACCGGCGTTCTCGGCACGTTTGATTGCGTGCGGACATCGCGTGCAAAGGCGTGATAGATAGTCGCGTTCGATATCGCCCGCCTCCGCCGTCAGTTCCGCCGATGCCTCCGCAACCCTCGACCCCAAAAGCAGCGATGTGGATGGCCGGTTGGCTTCTGCAGTTGCTGGTGATCGCCATCGCCGGCCGCGAAGCCCTGCGCGAGCTGAACGTCTTTCAGGTAATGGAATTCCGCTCGGCCGTCGGCTTCATGCTGCTGCTGCCGCTGGTCTATCGTGCCGGCGGGCTGGCGCACCTGCGCACCCGGCGCCCGTTTCAACACATCGTCCGCAACCTGGTCCACTATGGGGCGCAGCTCGGCTGGTTCCTTGCCTTGACCCTAATTCCGCTGGGCGAGGTCGTTGCCATCGAGTTCACCACGCCGATCTGGACCGCCATTCTGGCCACGGCGTTTCTCGGTGAGCGTCTGAACGGCGGAAAGATCCTCGCCGTGGTCCTCGGGCTGATCGGTGTCGTCATCATCGTGCGGCCGGGGTTGAGCGCCGTCAATGTCGGGCAACTCATCGCGCTATTGGCCGCGGTCGCCTTCGGCATCTCGATCGCCATGGTGAAGTCGCTGACCCGAACCGATACCGCGCTTCAGATCATTTTCTGGATGACGGTCGTGCAATCGATCGCCGGGTTCATTCCCGCGGTGGCGGTCTGGACCTGGCCGAGCACGACTGCGTGGGGATGGCTTCTGATCGTGGCGTTCTGCGGGACGTTCTCGCACTACTGCATGGCGCGTGCCATGCTTTATGCCGACGCGACCGTCGTGGTGCCGATGGACTTCCTGCGCGTTCCGCTCACCGCGACCGCAGGCTGGCTGCTCTATGCCGAACGGATGGATACGCTCTCGGTCCTCGGCGCGGTTCTGATTCTCGGCGGCAATCTTCTCAATCTGAGAAGTCCCGTGGAGCGTCGACCGGCGAGCTGAGAGCGAACGACTTAAGACGAACTACTTTGGGCGAACTACTTGCCCGCAGCCTTACGCAGCGCAGCATTAATGCGATCCTGCCAGCCGGGGCCGTCCTCTCGAAAGTACTCCAGCACATCCTGATCGATGCGCAAGGTCACCTGCTCCTTCACACCAGGGATCGCGACCTGCTGAGGCAGCGGGGCGGCGACCTTCGCGGTCGCTTTCTTGAACGCGGCTTCCGCCTCGGTGCGGGCATCATTCAGCGTCCGAGGGCGCCGTGGGGGCTGTGACATAGTCAGGTCCTGTTTCTATCGGATGGCCGATCGCGGTTACCTTTTCAAATACGGGAGGCGACGCTGTTCGCGCAAGCAGCAATCACGGACGATCACTTTCGCTGCACTGCCGTCGACTCGCTTCAGAAATCGTAAAACCAACGCATTTGCGTTGCGACATCGTCAAACATCGCGGTGTATTCTGTCGGTGCAAATCAGCAGCAGAGGAGATCACGATGCCAGCCATTGCGGAATCCCTGTCGACCGCCCCGGTCCATACCGTGCCGCGCGAGCGCGAGTTGCCGACCTGCCCGGTTTGCGCCGACTCGATGATCGCTGCGGAGGCCTCGGCCTTCCTGTCGGACAACGTCGTCAGCTACCTTTGGGCGTGCGACACCTGCGGTTACGGCTTCGTGACTAAGCATTCGTTCAAGGCCATCGTCTGCAATTGAACGAGGCAATCGGAGCGGATGTTTCGCTTATCGCGGCGCCAGATCGCCGCGCTTCCAGGCGTCGCGCACCTCGGCGCTGAAATCGGCAAACGCGTTGCGCGCGATGGCCTCGCGGATGTCCTGCATCAGGCTCTGATAGTAGGCGATATTGATCTCGGACAAGAGCATCGCGCCGAGGGCTTCGCCGGACTTGATGAGGTGATGCAAATAGGCCCGCGAATATTCGCGCGTCGCGGGCCAGCGGCTCTCCTCATCCAGCGGGCGCGGATCGTCGGCGTGACGTGCGTTGCGCAAATTGACCGGCCCACGCCGTGTGAACGCCAGGCCGTGACGACCGTTGCGGGTCGGCAGGACGCAATCGAACATATCGATGCCCCGCGCCACCGCCTGCAGCAGATCGTCGGGAGTTCCGACCCCCATCAAATAGCGCGGCCGATCCTGCGGCAGATGCGGTGCCGTTTCCTCGATCATCCGCAGCATGACGTCCTGCGGTTCGCCGACGGCGAGCCCGCCGATGGCATAACCGTGAAAGCCGAGCTCGACGAGACCGCGCGCGCTGTCATGCCGCAGCGCCGGCACGTCGCCTCCCTGCACGATGCCAAACAGCATGTGTCCTTGTGGCGCGCTGTCGAACGCGCGCTTGCAGCGCTCAGCCCAGCGCAGCGACAACTGCATCGCGCGTTCGATATCGGTGCGCTCCGCAGGCAGCCGCACGCATTCGTCGAGTTGCATGGCGATATCCGAGCCGAGCAGCCGTTGGACTTCAATAGCGCGTTCCGGCGACAGTTCGACCTTGGCGCCGTCGATATGCGAGCGGAACGTGACCGCGTGCTCGGTCACCTTGCGCAGTTGCGCCAGCGACATCACCTGGAAGCCGCCGGAATCGGTCAGCATCGGGCCGTTCCAGCCCGTAAAAACCTGCAAGCCGCCGAGCGCCGCGATGCGCTCCGCGCCCGGCCGCAACATCAGGTGATAGGTGTTGCCGAGAACGATATCGGCACCGCTGTCGCGAATCTCGCGCCAGTGAATGCCTTTCATGGCGCCGGCCGTGCCGACCGGCATGAAAGCGGGCGTCCTCACCACGCCGTGCGGCGTCGTCAGCCGGCCGAGACGCGCCTCACCACTTTGGCCGAGCAATTCGAAATGATTGGGGACCGTCATCGGCTCGCACAATCCGGAAACAGCAGGCTGGCATCGCCGTAGGAATAAAAGCGATAGCCGTGGGCAATGGCGTGGGCATAGGCCTGCTTCATCGTATCGAGGCCGCTGAAGGCCGACACCAGCATGAACAGCGTCGAGCGCGGCAGGTGGAAATTCGTCATCAGTGCATCGACGGCGCGGAACCGATAGCCCGGCGTGATGAAGATATCGGTGTCACCGGAGAACGGCTTGATGGTGCCGTCCGCGTCGGCAGCGCTTTCGAGCAGCCGCAGCGACGTGGTGCCCACCGCGACGATGCGCCCACCGGCCGCGCGTGCCGCGTTCAACGCCGCTGCGGTTTCGGCCGAAATGGTCCCCCACTCGGAATGCATCTTGTGCTCGGCGGTGTCGTCGGCCTTGACCGGCAGGAACGTTCCTGCGCCGACATGCAAAGTCAGACGATGAATCGCGATGTCTCGTGCCTGCAGAGCGGCTTCCAGCGCCGGCGTGAAATGCAGTCCGGCCGTCGGCGCCGCCACGGCGCCTTCATGGACCGCGAACATGGTCTGATAGTCGCTCGAGTCCTGTGCGTCCGGCGTCCGCTTCGAGGCGATGTAGGGCGGCAGCGGCGGCGCGCCGACATCGGCGATGGCCTGATCCAGCGTCGGACCGTGAAACGAGAACGTCAGCGTCACCTCGCCATTGTCGCCCTTGGCTTCGACCTGCGCGTCGAGATGGCCGAGCAGGCACACCCTGCCCTCGTTGCCGAAGCGCACGATATCACCCTCGATCAGTTTCTTGGCGGGCTTCACCAGCGCCTGCCAGCGCGAACCGTCGAGCCGCTTGATCAGCGTCGCCTCGATGTGCGGCTCGGCATCGCGACCGACGCGGCGACCCGCGAGTTGCGCCGGAATGACCTTGGTGTCGTTAACGACGAGTTGATCGCCCGGGCGCAATACCTGCGACAGATCCGAGACGCGGCGATCCTGCAAGGCCGCGCCCGGTTGCACCACCAGCAGCCGCGCGGCATCGCGCGGATGCGCCGGCCGCAAGGCGATGCTTTCGGGCGGCAGTTCAAAGTCGAAAAGATCGGTGCGCATGGATCAACTGGACGATGTGACGGAAGGGATTGCCTCCATCACTGAACCTTCAAAGCCGGAAACGTCAATGGCCGGACGATATCCGGCCATTGCACCTTCGTTGGACGTGAGAAACCTCAGGCGGCGTCGGCCGCCATGTGCGCCTTGACGATCTTGTCGGGGTTCTGCACCGGCTCGCCGCGCTTGATCTTGTCGACGTTCTCCATGCCCGAGGTCACCTTGCCCCAGACGGTGTACTGCTTGTCGAGGAAGCGCGCGTCGTCGAAGCAGATGAAGAACTGCGAATTGGCGGAGTCCGGGCTCGCCGCCCGCGCCATCGACGCCGTGCCGCGCACATGCGGTTCGGCGTTGAATTCGGCCTTAAGGTTCGGATAGCTGGAACCACCGGTGCCGGTGCCGTGCGGGCAGCCGGTTTGGGCCATGAAGCCCTCGATCACGCGATGGAACACGATGCCGTCATAGAAGCCCTCGCGGACCAGTTTCTTGATGTGGGCGACGTGACCCGGCGCGAGGTCCGGGCGCATCTCGATGGTGACCGGGCCTTGCGTGGTTTCGAGGATCAAAGTGTTGTCGTTGTCAGCCATGCTCTCTTCTCGTCTGGTTTGAGGTGATTTCGGCGATCGTCAAATTTCAGCGTCAGCGGACGCCCGGCGACCGCGTCGTCCATGCCATGGATAAATGGCATCGGTACGCAGCGCTGCAATGTTTCCATCACCGCCTTGCGGTAGATCAGCCGCTCGTCGTCGGAGGCGCTGTGCGTTTCGAAGGTGATGCGTGGGTGCCCCAGAATGCGGCCATCGCGGGTGAAGGCGACCAAAACAGTGATCTCCATGCCCGGATCGCCGTTCGGCAATCGGGGCGCGCGCCAGCAGCCCTTCAGCCGCACGAACATCGCCTTCAGCGTGCCGACACCCAGCTCCTGCGCCGTCGCGACGCCAGACCACAGGGCGGCCAGCATCAGAGCGATAACGGCGCGCCGCCACATCATTTCCCGTCACTTGATGTCGGAGGCGACCTGCACCTTCACCATCTTGTCGGGATCGGTGACGGCTCCGCTCTGCGAACCGGCCGGCGCCTTCTTCAGCTTGTCGACCACGTCCATGCCGGAGACGACGTTACCGATCACGGTGTACTTGCCGTTGAGGAACGAGGCATCGCCGAGGCAGATGAAGAACTGCGAATTGGCGCTGTCGTTGCTGTCGCCGCGGCGGGCCATGCCGACGACGCCGCGCGTGAACGGCGTCTGCGAGAATTCGGCCTTGAGGTTCGGATACTTCGATCCGCCGGTGCCGTTAAAGTTCTGGCCGTCGCCGGTCTGCGCCATGAAGCCGGCCATCACGCGATGGAACGGCACGTTGTTGTAGAAGCCCTCGCGAGCGAGTTGCTTGATCCGTTCGGCGTGCTTCGGCGCGATGTCCGGACGAAGCTGGATGACGATGCGGCCCTTGGTGGTGTCGATAACGATGGCGTTGGCCTTGTCGAGTTTGGCCGGCAGCGGCTGTGCCAAGGCGGGGGCCGCGCAGATCAGCGCGGCGACGACGGCAAGAATGCGGATCATGTCAACTCCGGAAGGAGGATAGGGTTAGCTCTTGAACTTGGACTTGAGGTCGGCAGCGACTGAGGCCGGTACGAAAGCCGAGACATCGCCGCCCATCGCAGCGATCTGCCGCACCAGTGTGGCGGTGATCGGGCGAACACCGACTGAAGCCGGCACGAACACCGTCTGCACGTCCGGCGCCATGGTTTCGTTCATGCCGGCAATCTGCATCTCGTAATCGAGATCGGTGCCGTCCCGCAGCCCCCGGACCATTATCCCCGCGCCATGATCGCGGGCGGAGGTAATGGTCAGACCGTCATAGGTGACGGCGTCGAAGCCGCACCCCGCCTTGGCGGCCACCGGGCCGAACACGGCCCGTACCATCGCCAGCCGTTCCTCGGTCGTGAACAGCGGCTTTTTGCCGGGATGAATGCCGATGGCGACGATCAGCTTGTTACAGAGGCCAACAGCTTGCCGCACCACGTCGAGGTGGCCGTTGCTGACGGGGTCGAAGGAGCCGGGATAAAGCGCGATGCGGGTCATGATCTCCGTCTAACCCGGTCGGCCGTGCCCCGCAAGCGGCCCGGTTCCGCCAAAATGCGTCGGAAACCGGGTTTTTATTTGCACGTGGGAACCGAACCAAATGCCGGGTTCGCGCGTCTTTTGAGGGAGTGTGAGCTGACTCACTGTTTCATGCACCGTTTGCAACGAAACATTCCCGCACCGGGATGAAGTCATTTTCATCCGCCCACGACAACCGGGGGAAACCGGCGGGGGCTATCAAACGGTCAGCAAGCACGCAAAAGGGCCGCAAGGCCCAGCACTACAGGGGAACGTCATGATCAAGGCTCTTTCAGCTCTGACTGTCGCCGCTTTCATCGCTGCCGCCGTGACTATCCTGCCGGGGTTCGCCCCCGAGGTCGAAGCCGGCGTATCCACTGCCCCTCTCGCCAAGAGCGACCGGCTCGATCTGCGCTCCGACGCCTGCACCCAGCAGAACTGGCCGAATTTCGATGCCTCCTGCCTGCGCGGAACCGGTTCGCGCGGCGCCATCGCCCCAGCCCGCGTCATTCGCGGCTGATCCCCAATTCTTTTTCTCTCCGCCGTATGCCCACGGCAACCTCCAGAACCGCCAAAAACAAAGAAGGGCCCCGATCGGGGCCCTTCAGCATTTCCGGCTTTCCGCGTTATCGAACCATTGCATTCCGATGGAATCCGAATAGGGCTCCGGTTTCTTGTTTTGACGCGCTTTCTTAACGCGAACCGGTATCCACTTCGCTCGAAAACGCCATCAATAGACTGTCCGGGCGCGACCGTTACCCCTCGCCCTCGCCGTCGCCGCTGCCGTTTTCGCCATCGTCACCGATATGTTCGACCGAAACGACGTGCTCGTCATCGGCGGTGTTGAAGACGATGACGCCCTGAGTCGAGCGGCCGGCGACGCGGATGCCTTCCACCGGGCAGCGGATCAGCTGCCCCTTGTCGGTGACCAGCATGATCTGGTCGGCATCCTCGACCGGGAACGACGCAATCAGCTTGCCGTTGCGTTCGCTGACCGACATCGCGACGATGCCTTTGCCGCCGCGTCCGGTGGTCCGATACTCATAGGACGACGAGCGCTTGCCGTAGCCGTTTTGCGACACGGTCAGCACCACCTGCTCGGCCGCCGACATTTCGATGTAGCGTTCCTGGCTGAGCTGGATCGCACCACCAGTCCCCTCGCCGTCGGTCTCGACGTTCTCCTCGGCGGAGCTGTTTTCACCGGATACGGCGCGGCGCATCTTCAGATAGGCCGAGCGCTCGTCCGACGCGGCATCGACATGCCGCAGGATCGCCAGCGAAATCACCCTGTCGTCGCCGGAGAGCGCGATGCCACGCACGCCCATCGAGGTGCGGCCCGAGAACACGCGCACTTCGGGGACCGGGAATCGGATGCATTGTCCGGCGGCGGCCGTCAGCAGCACATCGTCATGTTCGGTGCAAATCTGCACGTCGACGATGGCCTCGCCCTCGTCGAGCTTCATCGCGATGATGCCGGAGCGGCGAACATCGACGAAATCCGACAGCTTGTTGCGGCGGACGTTACCACCGGTGGTGGCGAACATCACGTCGAGGTTGGCCCACGAAGATTCGTCCTCCGGCAGCGGCATGATGGTGGTGATGCGCTCGCCCTGCTCCAGCGGCAGGATGTTGATCAGCGCCTTGCCGCGGCCGTTCGGCGGCGCCATCGGCAATCGCCAGACCTTTTCCTTGTAGACCTGGCCGCGCGAGGAGAAGAACAGCACCGGCGTGTGGGTCGAGGCGACGAACAGCCGGCTGACGAAATCCTCGTCGCGGGTCTGCATCCCCGAGCGGCCCTTGCCGCCGCGCTTCTGTGAGCGATAGGTCGACAGCGGCACGCGCTTGACGTAGCCGAGATGCGATACGGTGACGACCATGTCCTCGCGCTGGATCAGGTCTTCGTCCTCGACCTCGCCTTCCTGCTCGACGATCTCGGTCCGACGCGGCGTGGCGAACTCCGATTTTACCGCGCTCAATTCATCCTTGATGATGCCCTGAATGCGCGCGCGCGATCGCAGAATATCGAGATAGTCCGCGATCTCGACGGCGAGATTGTCGATCTCCTCGGAAATTTCCTCGCGGCCAAGCGCGGTGAGCCGCTGCAAGCGCAGATCAAGAATGGCTTTCGCCTGCTCCAGCGACAGCCGCGCGGTGCCGTCCGGATTGATACGATGGCGCGGATCGTCGATCAGCGCAATCATCGGCGCCACATCGGCCGCCGGCCAGTCGCGCGACATCAACGTCTCGCGCGCGGTGTTGGGATCGGGCGAAGTGCGGATCACGCGAATGATTTCGTCGATGTTGGCGACGGCGATCGCAAGACCGACCAGAATATGCGCGCGGTCGCGCGCCTTGTTGAGGAGGAACTTGGTCCGCCGCGACACCACCTGCTCGCGGAACGCGATGAACAGCGTGAGCAGGTCTTTCAGGTTCATCAACTGCGGACGGCCGGCGTCGAGCGCCACCATGTTGGCGCCGAAATTGGTTTGCAGCGGCGTGAATTTGTAGAGCTGGTTCAGCACCACTTCCGGCACCGCATCGCGCTTCAACTCGACGACGACACGGAAGCCGTCGCGATCGGATTCGTCGCGCAGATCGGAAATGCCTTCGATCTTCTTGTCGCGCACCAGTTCCGCGATGCGCTCCACCATGGTGGCCTTGTTCACCTGGTAGGGAATTTCCGAGATGATGATGGCTTCGCGATCCTTGCGCGCCGGCTCGATCGACACCTTGCCGCGCATCACGATGGAGCCGCGGCCGAGATGATAGGCCGAGCGAATGCCCTGTCGGCCGAGGATGATGCCGCCGGTCGGAAAGTCCGGACCCGGCACGATGTTGATGAGGTCGTCGATACCGAGCGCCGGGTCGTCGATCAGCGCCACGCAGGCGTCGATGACCTCGCCAAGATTGTGCGGCGGGATGTTGGTCGCCATGCCGACCGCGATTCCGCCGGCGCCGTTGACCAGCAGATTCGGAAACTTCGCCGGCAGGACCGACGGTTCCTTTTCGCTGTTGTCATAGTTCGGCTGGAAGTCGACGGTGTCCTTGTCGATGTCGTCGAGCAGCGACTGCGCGATCTTGGTGAGGCGGGATTCAGTATAGCGCATGGCCGCCGCCATATCGCCGTCCACCGAACCGAAGTTGCCCTGCCCGTCGATCAGCGGCACGCGCATGGAGAAATCCTGCGCCATGCGCACCATTGCGTCGTAGACCGACTGGTCGCCGTGCGGATGATATTTACCGATCACATCGCCAACGGTGCGCGCCGACTTGCGATACGGCTTGTTCCACTCGAAGCCGTTCTCGTGCATCGCATAGAGGATGCGCCGATGCACCGGCTTGAGGCCATCGCGCGCATCGGGCAACGCACGCGCCACGATCACGCTCATCGCGTAATCGAGGTAGCTGCGCTTCATCTCGTCGAGGATGGAAACGGGACGAATATCCGAGGGAGCCGCAGGCTCCTCCGGGGTCTTGTCTTCGCTATCGGCCAAGGGTGGATTCCGGTCAGTTTTTGCTGGGAATCATATAGCGCATTGAAGCACGCGAAACTACCCCCGAAGCTACCGCTCAGGGCCTTTTTCTCTTCGCTTCTCCAGATACTTAGAGGGCGATCAGAACTGACCGAAAATGGGCCGGCGATGACACGCAGGGAGATCGGTTTCCATCACCGCTGGCTTGTCGGCGGAAGAACCTGACGACCCTATGTGAGGTCGTCGAAGGCGCGCGCGTAATCGACACGTCCCGTGATCGCGGGAAGCCGATCGAAAAGCGGCAGCACCATGAAGTGCGGCCCCACATATGGCGATGAAAAGCCGGCGGCGAGATCGGCGCGAAAACCGAAGCGACCGTAGTAGACCGGATCCCCCAGCACGAAGATGGCGGACCATCCGCCCTGCCGCGTCTGCGCGATAGCGGCATTCATCAACGCCGTTCCGACGCCCTGCTTTTGATGCTCGGGGACGATAGATAGCGGCGCCAGACCCAATGCACGAAACGGAGCCGACATCGGAGACAGCAAGACATGCCCGATCACGGCGCCGCCGGCGACGGCGACAAGAGAGATCGTCGCATCGCCGTCGCGTCGCAATTGCGTGACCAGCCGCGCCTCGTCGTCGCGGCCGAAGGCACGGATCACCACAGCATCGATAGCCTCGATGTCACCAGCCCGCTCGGGCCGGATGGTCACCACCGATGTCATGCGATGGTTCGCCGCCGCACGACCTCAGAACGGAATGTCATCATCGATGTCGGCGTTGCGCCCGCCACCGCCGCCGCCACCGACGGTGGCCCGACGCGATCCACCGCCAACGGACGGTCCGCTCGAGCCGAAGTCGCCGCCGGCATCATCGCCGCCGAAGCTGCCGCCACCGCCGCTGCGGCCGTCGAGCATGGTCAGCGTCGCATTAAAGCCTTGCAGCACAACTTCGGTGGAATAACGCTCCGCGCCACTCTGGTCGGTCCACTTGCGGGTCTGTAGCTGTCCCTCGATGTAAACCTTGGAGCCCTTCTTCAGGTACTGCTCCGCAATCCGGCACAGGCCCTCACTGAAAATCACCACGCGATGCCACTCGGTTTTTTCCTTGCGCTCGCCGGTATTCTTGTCGCGCCAGTTCTCAGACGTCGCTACCCGCAGATTGGCGATCGGCCTGCCGTCCTGGGTCCGCTTGATTTCCGGATCGGCGCCAAGATTGCCGACCAGAATGACCTTGTTCACGCTCCCCGCCATCAACGCCTCCACTCGCTCGAATCAATTCCTGCCCGTCTTGCATCCAGATCTGCTCGCTGGGCCGGGCAACCAACCGGGCGCTCCGCCCGGGACACCCGAAGCTATACTCTCTTCGGTCCCCGAGAGATGCCGGCCCAAACCTTTATCCACACAGGATACGGCCAGCTCGTTCCCTCTATGTTCCTTTATAAAAGCTTTTCCGCACGATCAATGCCTACTCAGGGTTGTCGTTCGGCTTTTTCACGGGTGGATGGCCGCGCCGCACCTCCGACCGCGAGCCATTCGTTAACGAAAGCCTTCAATTTGTTAACGAAAACCTCGGCACAACACCCTGCGCTCAGCAGGCGACTTCTTGCCCCAGTGTTGCATTCGGGAGACGGCATTCCTCGCGGAAACGGATATATTGGCCTCATCGATTTGGGGGCCGTGGCCCTCCAACAAGAGACTTCTTGGAGACTTAAGATGAAATCCTTCCTTCTGGGTACGGTCGCCCTCGCAGCAATTGGTCTGGCGCTTCCCGCGAACGCAGCCGACCTTGCCGCGCGCCCTTACACGAAGGCCCCGGCTTACGTTCCGGCTCAGATCGACAACTGGACCGGTTTCTACCTCGGCGGTCATGTCGGCGGCGCGTTCCGCGGCGACAGCAACAACCTGCTCGGCGGCAGCCGCGACGGCACGTTCATGGGCGGTGTGCAGGTCGGTTACGACAACCAGTTCGCTCCGAACTGGGTGTTCGGTCTCGAAGCCAACTACAGCTTCAAGGACACCGGCAGCAATTTCGCCAACCGTGGCCTCGGTTCGGTTACCGGCCGCCTCGGCTACACCTGGGGTCCGTCGCTGCTCTATGTGAAGGGCGGTTACGGTTGGGCCGACTCGCGCTTCTCGAACGGCTTCGGCGGCAACGGCGGCCGTGACGGCTACACTGTCGGCGGCGGTCTCGAATACATGTTCACCCAGAACTGGTCGGGCAAGATCGAGTACCAGTACTACGACTTCGGCAACGTGAACTTCGTTACGCCGGCGGGTGTCGCGGGCACCTTCCGCAACGACGAGCACACCATCAAGGCGGGCATCAACTATCGCTTCGGCTGGGGTGGCGCGCCGGTGGTGGCGAAGTACTGAGCTTACCTCCCTGACTTGCACAAATTTCAAGGGTCGGCCTCGCGCCGGCCCTTTTGTTTTGCTCGGCTGGCGGATCCGCAGCTGATCGCGACGCGACACAGGCAAGCGGAACCGCCCGCCTTAAGACACTGAGGCGTTGCGTCCACAACAAAGCGCGAAAACTGCGTATGGAAGCACTGGAAATCGCTCGTCGTTCTTCCTATGTTCCTTGCAAAGCACTTCTCGCAAGCCCTTGGCGTCCGCTGCCGGCCTCCGGTGCTGCGCGCCCTTAAGCGGCGCACGTCTGCGCCCCGGAAATGCCGAACATGGTGGATGAGATTTTGAAGGCAAAACGCCAACTCGTCGCTGGCCTGAACCAGCGCGCCATTACCATTCGCGGTGCACGCGAACACAACCTCAAGAACATCGACGTCGAAATCCCGCGCGACAAGCTGGTGGTGCTGACCGGTCTGTCCGGCTCCGGCAAATCCTCGCTCGCCTTCGACACCATCTATGCCGAAGGCCAGCGCCGCTACGTGGAATCGCTATCCGCTTACGCGCGGCAGTTCCTCGAGATGATGCAAAAGCCGGACGTCGACCAGATCGACGGCCTGTCGCCGGCAATCTCCATCGAGCAGAAGACCACGTCGAAAAATCCGCGCTCCACCGTCGGCACCGTCACCGAGATCTACGACTACATGCGTCTGTTGTGGGCACGCGTCGGCGTGCCCTACTCTCCAGCCACCGGCCTGCCGATCGAAAGCCAGACCGTGTCGCAGATGGTCGATCGCGTGTTGGCGCTGCCGGAAGGTACGCGGCTTTATCTGCTGGCGCCGGTGGTGCGCGGACGCAAGGGTGAGTACCGCAAGGAACTGGCGGAGTATCTCAAGAAGGGATTTCAGCGCGTCAAGATCGACGGCGCTTTCCATGAACTCGCCGATGCCCCCGCGCTCGACAAGAAATTTCCGCACGACATAGACGTGGTAGTGGACCGCATCGTGGTGCGGCCGGACATCGGCCAGCGGCTCGCGGAAAGTTTAGAAACCGCGCTGAAACTCGCCGAAGGTCTCGCGGTGATCGAATACGCCGATGCGCCGACGGCGACCGACGACAAGAAATCCGAAAAGAAGACCGCGAAGATTCACGACAAGAGCGGCCCCGAGCGCATCCTGTTCTCGGAGAAATTCGCTTGTCCCGTGTCGGGATTCACCATTCCGGAAATCGAGCCGCGACTGTTCTCGTTCAACAATCCCTACGGCGCGTGCCCGGCCTGTGGCGGCCTCGGCATCGAACAGCACATCGACGCCGACCTCGTCATTCCCGACAAGGACCTCACATTGCGCAAGGGCGCGATAGCGCCGTGGGCGAAATCGTCGTCGCCGTATTATGTGCAGACCCTGCAGGCGCTCGGCAAGTTCTACAAGTTCACGCTCGATACCAAATGGAAGGACCTGCCGAAGAAGACGCAGAACGCGCTTCTGTTCGGCTCCGGCGACGACGAGATCAAGTTCTCCTATGAAGACGGCGTGCGCTCCTACGACACCAAGAAGCCGTTCGAGGGCGTCGTCACCAATATCGAACGCCGCTTTCGCGAGACCGAGAGCGAGTGGGCGCGCGAGGAGCTCGGCAAGTATTTCTCCGACGTGCCGTGCGAATCCTGCCACGGCTATCGCCTCAAGCCGGAAGCGTTGTGCGTCAAGGTCGGCGGCAAGCACATCGGCGAGATCGCGGAACTGTCCGTCAAAGGCGCCGGCGACTGGTTTGCCGCGGTGCCGGACGCACTCAACACGCAGCAGAACGAAATCGCCGGCCGCGTGCTCAAGGAAATTCGCGAGCGGCTGTCGTTCCTGCTCGACGTCGGCCTGAATTATCTGACGCTGGCGCGCTCCTCCGGCACGCTGTCCGGCGGCGAGAGCCAGCGCATTCGTCTCGCCTCGCAAATCGGAAGCGGCCTCACCGGTGTGCTCTACGTGCTCGACGAACCGTCCATCGGTCTGCACCAGCGTGACAACGCACGGCTGCTCGATACGCTGAAGCGACTGCGCGACCTCGGCAACACCGTGATCGTGGTGGAGCATGACGAAGACGCCATCCGCCTCGCCGATCACGTCGTCGACGTCGGCCCCGGCGCCGGCGTGCATGGCGGCCACATCGTCGCCAAGGGCACGCCCGACGACATCATGGCCAGTCCGAAATCGCTCACCGGTCAATACCTCACCGGCGAACGCTTTGTTGCAATTCCGGAGCGGCGGCCGCCGAACCATCGCCGCACGCTGAAGGTCATCAACGCGCGCGGCAACAACCTGAAAAACGTGTCGGCGGAAATTCCGCTCGGCCTGTTCACCTGCGTCACTGGCGTTTCCGGTGGCGGCAAGTCGACGCTGTTGATCGACACGCTCTATCGCGCCATCGCGCGCAAGCTCAACAACGCCAGCGAGGGCGCGGCGCCGCACGACCGTATCGAAGGCCTGGAGCACATCGACAAGATCATCGACATCGATCAGTCGCCGATCGGCCGCACGCCGCGCAGCAATCCCGCGACCTATACCGGCGCGTTCACGCCGATCCGGGAATGGTTCGCCGGTCTGCCGGAAGCGAAAGCGCGCGGCTACGAGCCAGGCCGCTTCTCGTTCAACGTCAAGGGCGGCCGCTGCGAAGCCTGCCAGGGCGACGGCGTCATCAAGATCGAGATGCACTTCCTGCCCGACGTCTACGTCACCTGCGACGTCTGCAAGGGCAAGCGCTATAACCGCGAGACGCTCGAGGTGCTGTTCAAGGGCAAGTCGATCGCCGACGTGCTCGACATGACGGTGGAAGAAGCCGCCGAATTCTTCAAGGCCGTGCCGCGCGTGCGCGAGACGTTCAAGACGCTGCATCGCGTCGGCCTCGATTATATCAAGGTCGGCCAGCAGGCGACGACGCTCTCTGGCGGCGAAGCGCAGCGCGTCAAGCTCGCGAAGGAACTGTCGAAGCGCGCGACCGGACGCACGCTCTACATTCTCGACGAACCGACCACCGGCCTGCACTTTCACGACGTCGCGAAATTGCTCGAGGTGCTGCACGAACTGGTGGCGCAGGGTAACACCGTGGTCGTCATCGAGCACAACCTCGAAGTGATCAAGACCGCCGATTGGGTGATCGACCTCGGCCCTGAAGGCGGCGACGGCGGCGGCGAAATCGTCGCCTGGGGTCCGCCGGAAGACATCGCCAAGGCCCCGCGTAGCCATACCGGGAAATTTCTCAAACCAGTGCTGGAGAAGATGAGCGGGAAGAAGAAGGCGAGGACACAAGCGGCGGAATAAGACGTCATTGCGAGCGAAGCCAAGTAATCCAGAATCCAAACAAGGTCTGGATTGCTTCGTCGCTGATGCTCCTCGCAATGACGTGAAAGTCGGATCTCAGCTCACAAGTTTGAGTCGCCGAATAGAACAAAGTCATATCTTCGCATTCGCTCTCCTCGTAAGAGCAAATGCGGTGCCCTCATCGCCCGAACAACCTGCCCTGCTTGAGCATCTCCTTGTCAGTGCGTTCCCAGTCCTGCCACAACTCCAACACCGCGAGCAGAATGACAAGACCGCCGAGGGTCGAGTGCCAGAAGCGCAAGCTGCCGGCGTTGAAGTAGCCGAAGATGTAAGGCGACAGCACCAGCCACAGGCCGAGCAGAATCTGGCCCGTTTCTTCCCATCGCCTTAGCGCCACGTATTCGAGCTCGGCGAGAAAGAACACCAGCACGCCGACCAGCGCCGTATTCCAGACCGCCGCCTCGCCGACATGACCGCCCGACGCCCACGGCGACAGCGCAATCATCAGGCCCAGCACCATGCCGAGCCAGTCTTCCCAACTGCGATGAACGGTAAACAGCCGCGACAACATGGGAGCCTCCTCTCGAAGAGGCATACGTCCGCGGCGGGACGGCGTGGCGCTCCGACCATGATAACGACCAGTCCAGCCGCATTGGGGCGCATGTCTATCTTGAAACGTAGGCGGTCCCTGCATTCGTGCAAGCCCCTCGCCAGACTAAGTTTTGCCATCGGTCCGCCTTCTCCCGTGCCGGCGCTTGCGGCGGTGTCGCGGATCGCTACCATGCAAGCAGGAGATCGACATGCTGACACGACGACAGGTCATCGGCAGCGGCGGTGTTGCCGTTGCGCTCGGAGCTTTTGGACATAGCGCACAGGGCGCGACCGACGATCCCGCGGCCATCGTCACGGCGATCTACATCCGCGCCGCCCGAGGCAAGGGCGACAGCGGCGGCGACTTTCATGACAAATCTGCGCGAGCGAAATATCTCTCGGCAGCGTTCGCCGCATTGTGGGACAGGGCCGAAGCGCGTGCGCCGAAGGATGAGCCCGGCCCGGTCGAGTTCGACCCGGTGACCAACTCGCAGGATCCGGACGTCAAATCCTTCCGCGTGACCAGCGAGAAGCGGAACGACGACCGCGCCACCGTCGCCGCCAGCATCGCCGGCCATCACGGCAAGCGGGACAAGGCCGTTGATAACGTGATCCGATACGATTTCGTGCGCGAGAACGGCACGTGGCGGATCGACGACATTCGCGGCGCCGCAGACGGCGAGCCGTGGTCGATCCGCGAAATTCTCAACGAATCTCTCAAGTCCCCTCCGGAAAAGCGCTGACCATGACCGACACCGTTCGCAACAACTCCGACGAGCACCGCTACGAACTCAGCGTCGACGGCCATCTCGCCGCGACGTATTACCGCATCGCCGATGGCGTCATCACATTCGTCCATACCGAAGTGCCCGACGCTCTGGCGGGGCGTGGCGTCGGCTCGAAGCTGGTCAAGGGCGCGCTGGATCAGGTTCGCGCCGCCGGTCTGAAAGTGGTGCCGCAATGCCCGTTCGTCAAAGCCTATATCGAAAAGCATCCGGATTACGCCGACCTGCTGAAAGATTGACTCACTCGGATCCCCTCTCCCGGTTCGATATCCGCTCTCGTCAGGAAAAATGATGCCTTCATCCGCGCGCCGCGTCCGCGACAACACCGCCCTCAACCGCTATGAACTCGATATCGACGGCGCGGTGGCTTTCGCCAACTATCGCCGCACCGCGACGGCGGACATCATTACCCACACCGAGACGCCACGCGCTTTGCGAGGACGCGGCATCGCATCCGAATTGATCGCGGGCGTGCTGGAATTGATCCGCGCCGACGGCCGCAAGGTGATCGCGGGGTGCAGCTTCGTCGTCGATTACCTGGAGCGGCATCCGGAAGACGCCGACATCGCCGGCTAGACGAGCTTCGTCATTGCGGACAAGGCGACGCAATCCATACCCAAGGGCGGATGACCGGTATACGATGACGGCACTTTCAAACGAAAAGGCCCGCATCTCTGCGGGCCTTTTGCTTGAAGGTCGCTGAACAATCAGCTTTTCAGATCGTCCGGTACCTTGCCGCCGTTGGCGGCGAGCTTCGTCATCACCTGCTTGTGCAACCAGATGTTCATCGATGCGGAATCGTTGGTGTCGCCAGTGTAGCCCAGTTCTTTGGCGAGCTCCTTGCGAGCGCTGAGGCTGGAATCGATATCGAGCGCCTTCATCAGGTCAACGATCGAGCGCCGCCAATCCAGCTTCTCGCCCTTGGCGGCAACCGCCTTGTCGAGGATCGGAGCGACGTCGACCGTCGGCGCGGCAGCAGCACCGGGCGAAGCGGGCGCTGCGCCAGCAGCCGACCCTGCGGGGGCGGCCGTTCCCGGCGTAGCGGCGTCGGCCTTTGTGCCGAAAATCGCGCCCATGATCTTTCCGAAAATGCTCATCTCACATGCTCCTGATGACTGTCGAACGTTTGAACCGACAAGCGAGCGCAGGCCCTGATCCGAACCCAAGATCGCGTGCGACCTTAGCGGGTCGCTTTATAATTGCCAATGTCGGGAACTTGTTCCAAATGTCGACGCGGCATCATGCGCGTGGACAGCACACCGGCTGTCACGTTGCTGTCGCAATCTGTGTATTGGCCGCTATCATGCGCGGCAACGCGATACCGTTGTTGCAACGCCGCAACCGTCTCGCACTTTTGACTGCACAAACGGCGACAGACCGCGCGAACGGCGCTACACTTAAGTCTTACCGGTCGCGGCAAGATCACCTCTTTGCTTTCGCGGGTCTGGTCGGGTCGTGATCCAATCGCGGCAACACATGCCGTTCCGAGACGGTCGGTGTTGTCCCTGCGACAAGGGAGACGACCATGGCAACTTCCATCTACGGCAACTCATCGCCGCTGCCCCGCGGCAATGTCGCTTCGACGTCGGCCATGCCGGCGGTACGACGTATCGGTCTGTCCGATCTTCACGACGCGCTTCGCCTCGGCTGGGAAGACTTCAAGGCGGTCCCCAGCCACGCCATCATGCTGTGCGCGATCTATCCGGTGCTCGGCCTGGTGCTGGCCCGCGCCGTGCTCGGCTATTCGGTCCTGCCGCTGCTGTTTCCGCTGGCGGCCGGATTTGCGTTGCTCGGACCGTTCGCCGCGCTGGGCCTCTATGAATTAAGCCGGCGCCGTGAACTGGGCGAAACGCCGTCGGCGTGGCAGGCCACATCGGTCCTGCGCTCGCCGTCCTTCGGTTCGATGTTGGGGCTCGGCGTGCTGCTCCTGACGCTGTTCGTGGTCTGGGTCGCGGCGGCGCAGGCGATCTACGTTTGGACTTTCGGTTACGAGCCGGCGGCGGATATTCCGGGCTTCGCTTCACGCGTGCTGACGACATCCGAGGGATGGCGCCTGATTGCGGTGGGCTGCGGCGTCGGCTTCCTGTTCGCGCTGGCCGCACTCTGCCTTAGCGTGGTGTCGTTTCCGATGATGCTGGACCGACACGCCAGCGTGGCGGACGCGATGTTGACCTCGATGCGGGTGATGGCGAAGAACCCGGTGACCATGGCTGCCTGGGGCATCATCGTCGCGGCCCTGCTGGTCGTCGGCTCGATCCCGTTCTTCCTCGGTCTTGCGGTGGTCGTTCCCCTGCTCGGCCACGCGACATGGCATCTGTATCGCAAGGTGCTGGAGCCAAATCCGAATCCGCAGTCGGAGGTATTGCCGCCGCAGCGGGAGCATCGGTCGGCCGCGGACTTCCCCGCCGCATTGTTCCCCTGGCAGCACAAGAAGCGCTGAGGAGTGTCCTACGGGCGCCGCCGCCCGTGGCCTTCGTTGGCAGGGCCGCGGGCGAATCCGGCTGGCTCCAGCATTCGCGCGCCAAGTGCACACGGGAAATAGCCGGTGTCGGCCGGCGACAGCCGAGTTGCGCTTTCGCGACAAGAAAAGCCGTCAAAACAGGTGTTTGGAACCCAATCCGATACGATCCGGAGGGAGCGGTTCCACCGGCGCCTTTATAACCGATCGGAGCGCCTCTTGCCGGCCGAATCGGCGATGAGAGCCTGCATTGCCTCAATATGAATACTTATTCACATCATGGCGACAACATGCACCATACGCATATTCAAGGCGTCATATTTGATCTCGACCTGCGGGCGAGTACGGCGTGTCGAGTGATGCCGCTTGACGCTCGGGCAAATCCTTTAGGCTTCAAATTTCGATCAGGTTTCGCCTCTGATTCGGAGAAATAGCGAATATTCAGACCGATCTAAGGCATTCCAGCGCCGAGTTCCCGCTCGGTCATGACTCGCTCTCAAATAGAGCAGCCTGCGCGATATGTTTAATCATTTCTTGCTTAAGCCATGCGTATTCGGCTTAGCTGCATCGCAACATTGTCCCTGTTGCACCGCACGGAGAGGTCTATATTCGCCTCAATGGTTCATCGCTTCATTCAAGGCCTGAACCGAGAATACAGGAGACTACCATGCTGCTTTCCATCATTCGCATGATCAACTCGTTCCGCGAATATCATCGCAATCTGGCCGAGCTGTCGCAGTTGAGCGATCGCGAGCTCGCCGACATCGGCATCGACCGCTCGGACATTCCGCGTGTAGCTTCGGGCTCCTACAACGGATGACCCGGTCGCACAGGTCGACGGAAAGGTAACGCCCGCTTCATAGCGGGCGTTGTCGTATTCGGCCCTCGCCTACGCCAGCATGGATGTCTTGGCGAGCTATCCCCAAATCGGATTCCACTTCGGGGCAAAACGCGCTACCTGTGCGCCCATGACCGATCCGAAGACCGATTTGAAGACTCATTTGCCCGAATCCCCCCGCGCCGTTCATGTGATCGGCGGCGGCCTTGCCGGCTCGGAAGCTGCCTGGCAGATCGCACAGGCCGGCGTTCCCGTCGTGCTGCATGAGATGCGCCCGGTCCGCACCACCGAGGCGCACCATACCGATGGTCTCGCCGAACTGGTCTGTTCCAACTCGTTCCGCTCCGACGACGCCACCAACAATGCCGTCGGCCTGCTTCATGCCGAAATGCGCCGGCTCGGATCGCTGGTGATGCGCGCGGCCGACGCCAACCAGGTGCCCGCCGGCGGCGCGCTCGCCGTGGACCGAGACGGCTTTTCCGCGGCCGTGAGCGCGGCCATCGCAGCCCACCCGCTGATCGAGGTCGCGCGCGAGGAAGTCGCCGGAATTCCACCGGCGGATTGGTCGAACGTTATCGTCGCCACCGGACCGCTGACCTCGGCGCCGCTGGCGGACGCCGTCCGCAGCCTCACCGGCCAGGATTCGCTGGCCTTCTTCGACGCGATTGCGCCGATCGTCCATCGCGACTCCATCGACATGGAGAAGGCGTGGTTTCAATCGCGCTACGACAAGGTCGGCCCCGGCGGCAACGGCGCGGACTACATCAACTGCCCGCTGACCCGCGAGCAATACGACGCCTTCATCGACGCGCTGATCGACGGCGAAAAGGTCGATTTCAAGGACTGGGAAACCAACACGCCTTACTTCGACGGCTGCCTGCCGATCGAGGTGATGGCGGAGCGTGGGCGCGAAACGCTGCGCTACGGGCCGATGAAGCCGGTCGGCCTCACCGATCCACGCAATCCGACGATAAAGCCCTACGCCATCATCCAATTGCGGCAGGACAACAAACTCGGCACGCTCTACAATCTCGTCGGCTTCCAGACCAAACTGAAGCACGGCGCGCAGCTTCGAATCTTCCGCACCATTCCCGGCCTCGAGAACGCCGAGTTCGCCCGGCTCGGCGGATTGCACCGCAATACCTTCCTCAACTCACCAAAGCTGCTGGACGATCAGCTGCGCCTGCTTGCCGATCCGCGCTTGCGCTTCGCGGGCCAGATCACCGGTTGCGAAGGCTATGTCGAATCCGCCAGCGTCGGGCTGCTCGCCGGCCTGCTTGCCGCCGCCAACGCGCATGGACAAGCGCTGACGCCGCCGCCGGCGACCACGGCACTCGGCGCGCTGCTGAATCACATTACCGGCGGGCACATCGAGACGGTCGATGCCGGCCCGCGCTCGTTCCAGCCGATGAACATCAACTTCGGCCTGTTTCCGCCGCTCGCCAACCCGCCGACCCGCAAGGCCGACGGCACGCGGTTGCGAGGCAACGAGAAATCGATCGCCAAGAAGCAGGCGCTGAGCGCCCGCGCCCTCGCCGACCTCGACCGCTGGATCGCCGATCGACTGCATCTGGCGCGCGCCGCCTGACGCCTGCCCCGGACGCCGCTCATGACCTTGCCCGCACAGGACGCCGCCGTGCTGTCCGCCCGATGGACCGAAGGCGTCCTGCTCAAGCGCGATGTGTTCTCGACCGTCGAGCGCGGGCGTTTTCGAAGCGAGCAAGGCGAAGTCGACGCGGTGTTGCGTCGGCTCGATCAGGTGCCGTGGTGGTCGTTCGGCCTGGCCTATCATCTGTTCAGCCGCGAGCGACACGCGTTGCAGCTGGCGCGCGATCTCAAGGTGGGACCCGAACTGCTGTGGGCCGGACGACGCGCGCTGGTGCGCGGCTTCATCGACGGCGTCGCGCTGCATCTGGCGCGGCCGGTCGGCGACGCCGACTACTTCCGCACGGCCAAGCAGGCCCTGCACAAACTGCATCGACGTGGCATCTGTCACAACGATCTCGCCAAGGAACAGAACTGGCTGCGCGGCAGCGATGGCCGCGCCTACGTGACCGATTTCCAGCTCGCGGTCTGCTTCAAGACGCGCAACAAGCTGTTCCGGATCGCGGCCTATGAAGACCTGCGTCATCTGTTGAAACACAAGCGCACTTATGCGCCAGAGGCGCTGACGCCGAAGGAACACAAAATTCTGGCGCGCAAATCCGCCGTCGCCCGCATCTGGCTGATGACCGGCAAGCGTGTCTACAAGGCGATCACGCGCGGCATTTTCAATTTCACCGACCGCGAGGGTGGCGGACGACGCCTCGTCAATGACGCGCCGCTGCTTCGTGACGTCATGCTGCGCGACAAGGATGTGCGCGACGTCGCGATCGTGGCTTTCGCCGATCGCCGCACCGGCGTCGGTCTTTATGCTTTCGCGGAAACCAATCGCCTCGACATCGAGGATCGTTTGAAATCAGCACTCAGCGCCAGCAACGGACCTAAGCCCCCCGAGCACTTGCAGTTGGTCCCGGCCCTGCCGCGCGATGCCGCAGGCAAGGTCCGCACCGAGATCCTTCAACTCGTGGCGATGAATCAGGTCGATCTGATCCCGCCGCTGCTGAACACCGATGCCGACCGAACCCTGATGGGACCGATCCTCGATGCCCGCAAGAATTTGCGCGATCGGTTCAGTTTCTAGGTTGTCGTCATTGCGAGCGAAGCAAATCAATCCTGTCTTCTTGAAGAAACTGATTGCTTCGTCGCTTCGCTCCTCGCAATGACGATACAGTGTCAGCGTATCCCGCAGCTCAAATCTGTCGTCCCGCCTTGGTCCAGTAAGGATCGCGCAGACGACGCTTGAATATCTTGCCTGAATCCTCGCGCGGCAGGTCGGCGTGAACTTCGATGTGCTTGGGTACTTTATAGCTCGCGAGCGACTTCGCCAGTTCGGCGCGGACCGCGGCGACGTCGAGCGTGACACCATTCGACGGCTGCACGACCGCCATCAGCGCCTCGCCGAATTCGTCATCGGGAATCCCGAACACCGCGCAATCGTGCACGCCCGGCACCGCGAGCAGCACCGCCTCGATCTCGGCGGGATAGATGTTCACGCCGCCCGAAATCACCATGTCGCGCTTGCGGTCGGAAATGAACACATATCCGTCGGCATCGATGTAACCGACATCACCGGACGTGATGAAGCCGTCGCGATCGATCTCGGTGCGCTTCTCCGGCTTGTTGTGGTAGGTGAAGTCCGGATTGCCGGCGATGCGCGAATAGATTTCGCCGATCTCGCCTTGCGGTAGCTCACGGCCGTCATCGCCGATGAATCGCAACTCCGCGCCGGGCGAAATCTTGCCCACGGTGCCCGGCTTGGTTAGGGCATCTTCCGAGGTGGCGAAGGTCACCGCGCCGGATTCCGTGCTGCCGTAGAATTCATAAATCACCGGCCCCCACCAGTCGATCATGGCGCGCTTGACGTCAGCCGGGCACGGCGCGGCGGCGTGAATGACGTGTCGCAGCGACGAAACGTCGTATTTGTCGCGAACGCTCTGCGGCAGCTTCATCAGCCGGATGAACATGGTCGGCACCATGAAAATGGTATCGATTTTCTCACGTTCGATCACACGCAGGAATTCTTCCGGATCGAAACGCGGCATCAGCACCAGCACGCCGCCGAGCTTGCCGGCACGCAGCCCGAACGAATTCGGCGCCGAGTGATACAGCGGCCCCGGGCACAGCGCACGGGCATTCGGCTTCAGGCCGTAGATCATCGCGCGCATCCGCTCGGCGGAGACCGCCTGCTCCGGCGTCGGCGCGTAGCGCTTGACGCCCTTGGGATGCCCGGTGGTTCCGGACGTATAGATCATGTTCTGCGGTTGCGGCAGCGCCGGGCCGTCATACGGCGACTGCTGCGCAAGCCACGCTTCGAGATCGATCGCGCCCGGCATCCCGTCGAGACTTACGGGATCGATCGTGTAGCTGGCCAGAATTTCCGGCGGTGTCGACGCGCTGAGAACCGTGACGCCGGACGGCACATATTCCCTAAGGGGATGCAGCAGATCGGCGTGGCCGATCAGCACTTCCGTGCCGGTATCGCCGAGAATGTAGGCGACCTCATCGGGCTTGAAATGCCAGTTGATCGGCACCGCATAGGCGCCCAGCATCATCGTTGCGTAGGCGGCTTCAATGAAAGCGATATCGTTGCGCATCAGGATGCAGACGCAGTCGCCCGGCTTGACGCCGAGCTTCTGCAAGCCGCCCGCGATGCGCGCCGCACGCGCCGCGACATCGGCATGGTTTCGCCGCCGTTCGCCGCTGACGATGCCGTGGAACAGATTTGAATTCTCAGCCATCCGCCGTATTCTTCTCGCTGTCGTTAAAATATTGCGTATTCACATCGCGGTTCGAAGGCACACACCAACCATCGCCGTCATGCCCGGACTTGATCCGGGCATCCATCTTCAAAACGATGGGTTGCCGGGTCAAGCCCGGCAATGACGATTGAGGATGAATACGCTTCGGACGGAATGCGAACCATCAATCGATGAAATTCGGTGCGCGTTTTTCAATGTTGGCGCGGACCGCTTCGGTCTGGTTCGCCGTTCCCATCAGCGCCTGCTGTTCGTAGGACTCCGCGAGCAGCGCCCTGGCGGGATCGGCTCCGAGATTGTTAAGCAGCCGCTTCGCCGCGCGGATTGCGCTCGGGCTCTTGCTGGCGATCTCGCGCGCCGCCGCCATTGCCTCCTTGTATGGGTCGTCGCACACCCGCGTGGCGAGACCGTACTCCTGCGCCTCCTTGCCGGAGAAGATGCGGCCGGTGAACGTCAGGTCGCGGAGGATATCGTCGCGGACAAGTTGCGCCAGGATCGGCGTTCCCGCCATATCCGGCACCAGCCCCCACTTGATCTCCAGAATAGAGAGCTTGGTGTCAGGCGCGACAAATCGCATATCGGCGCCGAGCATGAGCTGAAATCCGCCACCGAGCGCGACGCCATGCACGGCGGCGATCACCGGCACCGGCAGCTCGCGCCAACCCCACACCGCATACTGCGGATCGTTGACCACGCCCCGTGTCCGCGGCACCAGGCTACCGAGCCGGCCTGAGCCCTTGCCCTCTTTCATCGTTTCGAAACGGGAGGTGTCGAGCCCGGCGCAAAACGCGCGGCCTTCGCCCGACAACACCACGGCACGCAGTCCCTTTTCGGTCTTGAGGCGGTCGCAGGTGGCGGTCAGCGCATCGAACATTGCGAAGTCGAGCGCATTCATTTTGTCCGCCCGCACCAGCCGGACGTCGGCGACGCCGTCCTTGATCGAGACAGAGATGCGGTCTTCCATGAAACGGTTCTCCCAAAAATCTTGATTTGGCGCTTTACAGAAAGGCTTCGGCGGGTTTTAGTCAACCAACTAATTAACATCCCTCATATTTCAGAACGGTGCGTCATGTTCAGCCCGCAACTTCTCGCCAATCGACGCATTCTGGTGACCGGGGGCGGCACCGGACTCGGCAAGGCCATGGCCGCCCGTTTCCTCAGCCTCGGTGCCGAGGTCCACATCTGCGGCCGCCGCAAAAGCGTGTGCGACGACACCGCCACGGAATTGATGGACACCTGCGGCGGCCGCGTCATGACCCATGGCGTCGACATTCGCGACGCAGGCGCAGTCGACCACATGATCGAGACCATCTTCGCGGAGGGTCCCCTCACCGATCTCATCAACAATGCCGCCGGCAATTTCATTTCCCGTTCGGAAGAGCTGTCGCCGCGCGGCTTCGATGCCGTCGCCAACATCGTAATGCACGGCACGTTTTACGTGACGCACGCAGTGGGTCGGCGCTGGATTGCCAATAAATTGCCCGGCAACGTCGTTTCCATAACGGTGACTTGGGTGCGCAATGGCAGCCCTTATGTCGTGCCGTCGGCGATGAGCAAGTCCGCCATCCACGCCATGACGATGTCGCTTGCCACCGAATGGGGCCGCTACGGCATCCGGCTCAACACCATCGCGCCCGGAGAGATTCCGACCGAAGGCATGAGCAAGCGGATCAAACCCGGCGACGAGGCCGGCGCACGCACCAAGGCGATGAATCCGATGGGCCGGGTCGGCCACATGGAGGAACTGCAAAACCTCGCGGTGTTCCTGATTTCCGGTGGCTGCGACTGGATCAACGGCGAGACCATCGCCATGGACGGCGGCCAGGCGCTGGCCATGGGCGGCAACTTCTATCAGTTGCGCGACTGGTCGGATGCCGACTGGCAGCAGGCACGCGCGTCGATCATGGCGCAGAACGAAAAGGACCGCGCAGCGCGAAGCCGGGTCTGATCGCGCGACAACGGCCGTCGAACCGGCAAACGCCGCCGATACTTTGGAACCGGCGGCGTCAAATTCAAGGCGAATGGACCACTTGCGACCCAGCCCCGCCGCAAGGCGGCGATGTCCCAAAGCTCTGCTGGACCGAGGAGACGCACTCCGACGCCCATCTTGTGTTCGGCTTTTAACGAAGCCACTATCGTCAAAAAATATCACAAGCAATAAGCGCTCCGAGGGGAAACATGACGGCAGTTGACAGCGCCACGACGCTCACCGAGGTTGTCCACGCACAGGCTGCCTTGCGCGGCGACGACATCGTATTCGAGTTCGAGGACCGTTTGACGTCCTTCGCACAACTCGACGTTCATACCAATCAGATCGCGAACGGCCTCATCGCGCTCGGCGTCAAGCCTAACGAGCGCGTCGCCTATCTGGGCAAGAACAGCGACATCTACTTCGAGTTGCTGCTCGGAGCGATGAAGGCCAACGCTGTAATGGCCCCGGTGAACTGGCGTCTTGCGGGACCGGAAGTCGCCTACATCGTCGAGGACTGCAAAGCTGCCGTCCTGTTCGTCGGGCCGGAATTCATCGATCAGGTCCGCGGAATCGAAGCGCAAATTCCCAGTGTCCGCCATATCATGACGACCGAAGGCGGCGCACCGGAATGGAAGGATGTGCCCGCGTGGCGGGACAGCCAGAGCAAGGACAAGCCCCCGGTCGCCGTTACTTCGGGAGACATTGCAATCCAGCTCTACACGTCCGGGACTACGGGCCGACCGAAAGGCGCGATGCTGTCGCACGCGAATTTCCTTGCGCTGGTGCGCGCCGGGCAAGACAACAAGCCGGACTGGAACAAGTGGTCGCAGGACGACGTTTCGCTGGTCGCGATGCCAGTCTTCCATATCGGCGGTTCGGGCTGGGGAACGCTTGGAGTCTATCACGGCGCCAAAGGTGTCATCGCGCGCGAGTTCGATCCGACCAAGGTTCTGGACTTCTTCGAGCACTCAAAGATCACCAAGCTGTTCATGGTGCCTGCCGCGATGCAATTCGTGGTGCGGCAACCGCGTGCGAAAACCGTCGATTTCTCGCGGCTGCGCTACATGCTCTACGGCGCCTCGCCGATTCCCGCAGCCCTGCTGAAGGAATGCATCGAGGTCTTCAAATGCGGCTTCGTGCAGATGTACGGAATGACGGAAACCACCGGAACGATCGTCGCGCTGGCCCCGGAAGATCACATCGAGGGATCGGAGCGGATGCGGTCCGCCGGAAAGGCCCTTCCAGGCGTCGAGATCGCCATTCTCGATCCGGACGGCAATGCGCTGCCACCTCGACAGGTCGGAGAGATCGCGACGCGCTCCGGCTCGAATATGGTGGGCTATTGGAATCTGCCGGAAGCGACCGCACAGACGATCGGCAAGGACGGCTGGTTGCGCACCGGCGACGCCGGCTACATGGATGAGGATGGTTTCGTCTACATTCACGACCGCATCAAGGATATGATCATCTCGGGCGCGGAAAACATTTATCCCGCCGAAGTCGAGAGCGCGATCTGCGATCATCCCGACGTTGCCGAGGCAGCCGTCGTCGGCATTCCCGACGACAAGTGGGGCGAGGCAGTAAAGGCCATCGTCGTGATGAAGCCGGGCAAGACGGCTACGGCGACGGACATCATCAACTTCACCCGCGCGAAGATCGCGGGCTACAAGACGCCGAAAACAGTGGACTTCATCCCTGCTTTGCCCCGCAATCCATCGGGCAAGATTCTCCGCCGCGAACTGCGCGCGCCGTTCTGGGCGGGCAAGGACCGGCAGGTGAATTGATAGGTCTCAGCTTGCCTTCTGCAATATCTTCGTCATGGCCGGCCTTGTCCCGGCCATCCACGTCTTGAACCCCTCAACGCCTGCAAGACGTGGATGCCCGGCATAAAGCCGGGCATGACGACTAAAACTATTGCGGGTGAATCAATTGAGACTCCGCTCGCGGCTCCGTCAGTGCTTGTTCGCACCCATGTAGCCGAACAGGAACCCCGCGACCTTGCGCATCTGGATTTCCTCGCTGCCTTCTGTGATGCGGTAGCGGCGATGATGCCGATAGATGTGCTCGAACGGCTTGTGGCGTGAATAGCCGATGCCGCCGTGAACCTGGATGGCGCGATCCGCCGCCTGCCCGCATAACCGGTTTGCCCAATAATTGCACATCGACACCTTGTCCGACAGGGTGTGTTCCACCTGCGCTTGCGTGAGTTGGTCCATTTCCCACGCGGTCTTGCGGATCAGAAGCCGCAGCATCTCAGCCTGCGTAGCCAGTTCGACCAACGGAAACTGAATCGCCTGATTGCGCGCCAGTTCCTCCCCGAACGGCTTCCGTTCACGGGCATACTTCACACTCTCGTTGATGCAGAACACCGCCGCGCCGAGCGAACTCGCCGCCTGCCGGATGCGATTTTCATGCACGAAGCACTGCGCCAGCGACAACCCGCGCCCGACCTCGCCGAACAGCGCATCGTCCGGCACGAACACATCGGTGAAGCTGACGCGCGGATGATCGGTCGGCATGTTGAAGGTCCACAGATACTCCTCGACCTTGACGCCTTCGGCATTCGCGGGAACCAGAAAGCAGGTGATACCGCGTGCATCGCCGTCATTGCCGGACGTACGTGCGAACAGCGCGCAGTGGGTCGCGACATGCATTCCGGTCGTCCACATCTTCTCGCCGTTGATGATCCAGCCCGACTTGCCGTTGCGCGTCCCCTGCACCGCACGGGTTTCCATATGCGTCGCGTCCGATCCATGATCGGGCTCTGTGAGACCGAAGGTGATGCGATACTTGCCGGTGATCGATCCCTCGATCATCGCCTTCTGGTCGTCGCGACCGTAAAGATCCAGCATCTTCACGATGGGGAAATTGCCCACGATGGAGTGTTCGTTCTGCAAGTCGTTATGCAGACCCAACCCCTGTGACGCAAAGTGTTCACGGATCACCGCCATCCAGAGATTTGATCCGTCCTTGCCGCCATAGCGTTTCGGGATCGCGAAGCGCAGGTGTCCGGCTTCATCGGCCTTATCCTTGGCCTTGCGCAGAAGAGCTTCCCATTCGTGACGCGGCAGACCGCCGTTCTCGAAATCGGTACGCGCCCATTCGCGGCGGTGATCGAAGAAGCGAACGTTGTCGTCCTGCGCCTCCAGCGGCTTGATCGTGTTCGCAATGAATCGATCAAGATCCGCAAGATAAGCGACGAGGTCCGCAGGCAGGGCAAAATCCAAGGTTTCTCTCCCACACGAGTTGCTTTTGGCTGAACTTAAGGTGACCTCGATGGGGGAAGTCAAGCCGGCGATTCAAGTTGCGAAGGCCGAGGCCCCATGCGTATTTGAATGCCGGATACAATCTTCGCCGCTTGGCATATTTCGCTCAACGAAAAGACCGTAAGGAGGCACCATGGAGCCGAAATTCTCGAAAGTCGAACGCAAGGGCCCGGTGACGATTGTGACGCTGTCGCGACCGGAGGTCTACAACGCGCTGCATACCGACGCGCACTTCGAACTCAATCGCGTTTTCAACGATTTCGCATCCGACCCCGAACAATGGGTGGCGATCGTCACCGGCGCCGGCGACAAGGCGTTCTGCGCCGGCAATGACCTGAAGTGGCAGGCCGCCGGCGGCAAACGCGGCTGGGACACCGGCGGTTTCGGCGGCCTCACCTCGCGCTTCGATTGCGACAAACCGATCATCGCCGCCGTCAACGGCGTGGCGATGGGTGGCGGTTTCGAAATCGCATTGGCCTGCGATCTCATCATTGCGGCCGAGAACGCGAAGTTCGCACTGCCGGAACCGCACGTTGGCCTCGCCGCGCTCGCAGGCGGCCTGCATCGGCTGCCGCGCCAGATCGGCCTCAAGCGCGCCATGGGCATGATCCTCACCGCGCGCCACGTTTCGGCAAGGGAAGGTTTCGAGCTCGGCTTCGTCAACGAGGTGGTGCCGCAAGGCGAGGCGCTGGCGGCGGCGCAGCGCTGGGCGGAAACGATCTGCAAGAATAGCCCAATGTCGATCCGCGCATCCAAGCAGACCATTTTCCGTGGGCTCGCGGTATCGCTCGAACAGGCGATCAACGAGCAGCGCGAATATCCTGCGGTGAAGGCGATGGTGGCATCTCAGGACTACATCGAAGGACCGAAAGCCTTCTCCGAGAAGCGCCCGCCGAAATGGATCGGGAAGTAGGCGCGGCGACTTGCCGAGCTATCGTCAATGCGAGGAGCGTAGCGACGAAGCAATGCAGTTCTTTTCGTGGCCTTCTGGATTGCTTCGCTTCGCTCGCAATGATGGCGAAGACTTAGTTTGCCGTCTTGTCCCGCTCCAACTCCCGCCGATAGCTCGCGTAGTTCGGTTGATCGACGGCGAGTTTGTCCATCGTGGATTGCCACAGATGATCGGCAAGACCCGGCGTCCGCAAATCGACTTCACCGGCGGCAATCGATGCCGCCAGCTTTCGATTGAGGTCGAGCAGCGATCCGTTCTCACCAAGCAGCTTGGCGAGGCGCGTCAACTCGTCAGCGGCGCGCGGCTCCGATAGTTCCAACTGGCGCACCACGAGATCAATGGCGTTGGTCGCCACGCGCAACTTGAACGCCGCCGCGCCGGAGATTTTCGGCGCGATATCGTTGCGGAGGAATTCCGCAACCGCATTCAGCAATTCGGTCGGGGTCGGTTCGTCCTGCATCGTCAACCTCCTCCGGCGCGCGGCGCAAGCAAGCGCAGCAGATCGATCTCGGTCTCGGATGCTCGCCGCCCGATCATCGCGCGCTCCATCGAATGATCAGGCCCTGTGCGAAACCGCTGCATCATGCCACAGCACATCACGCCCCAGCGCAGCGTCCCCATTACTTCCCAATATTTGACGCGGGCGGCATCGACGCGGCCGCCTGCGGCCTCATATCCCGCGAACATCTCCTCGCGCGAACCGAAGCCGCCCACCGGCTTGTCGATGGCACCGAACCGCCACGAATTGACGCAGATCCAGCCGAGATCTTCCATCGGGTCGCCGAAATGCGCCAGCTCCCAATCCAGCACGGCGCGAATGCCGTCCTCGCCGATGATCAGATTGCCGTTGCGAAAATCGCCGTGCACCAGCGTCTCATGCTGCACCGGTCCAGGATCGTGATCGCGGAGCCAGCGCAGCGCCAGATCGAACACCGGGCGCGGCCAGTCGAAGCCGTGATAGTCTCGCGTGAGTTCGGCGATTTCCATCGCGGGAGTCATCCGGCGAAGTTTCGGCAGGGTCGCTCGGTCGAGTGCGTGAATTCCGCGCAGCACGCTACCCGCCTGCCGCGCCAGTTTGGGCCGCACGGCGGCGAACGCATCGTCGCGGAGAATCTTTCGCGCGATGGTCTCGCCCGCGATGCGTCCCATGATGAAGCCGGTACCGAGGCCATCTCCAGGCTCCAGCACGTGCATCACCGGCGGCGACGGAATACCGGCCGCATGAGCACGCTGCATCAGCACCGCTTCCGCATCGAGCCCCGCCGCGCGTTCAGGTGCGGCCCCGTATCCAGCCGGCGCGCGGCGCAGGATGGCGCCGATGGCGCCATCGGGATGCACGATGTCGAAAGACCACGTTTCCTGGCTCGCGCCGCCCGAGAGCCGCGCGGCGCTGGCGATGCCCGTCGCGCGGGCGCACCAGCGCGTGACGCAACGGGCAAGATCGGCTTCGAACGTCTCGCTCAAGGATTACTTGCCCTTGAACTTGGCGGGGCGCTTTTCCAGAAACGCGGTGACACCTTCCTTGAAGTCCTCGGTGGCGCCGGCAAGCCGCTGCATCTGGAACTCGAGATTGAGCTGCTCCTCGTAGGAATTCTCTTCGCTGTCCCAATACAGCCGACGAATTCCCGCGAGCGCCACGGTAGGTCCGCTGGAGAGATCGTGCGCAAGCTTCATCGCCTCGCCCTTCAGGGCTGCGTCGTCATACACGCGATTGATCAGCCCCCACTCCAGCGCCTTCTCGGCCGGCAGCTTCTCGCCCATCAGCGACAATTCGACCGAGCGTGCCTTGCCGATCAGGCGGGGCAGCAGCCAGGTCGAGCCGCAATCCGGCACCAGACCGATGCGACGAAACGCCTGCAGAAAATAGGATGACCGCGCGCACAGGATCATGTCACCCATCAGCGCGAAGCTCATGCCCGCGCCCGCGGCCGGACCGTTGACGGCCGTAACGATCGGACAGTGCAGATTGCGCAGTCGCCGCAGGAATGGATGAAACGCGGTTTCCAGCGTACCGCCGGCGTTACGCTTGCTGCCGGGCTGGGCATTGTTGCGTCCCTGCAGGTTGGCGCCGGTGCAGAAGGCGCGGCCGGCGCCGGTGATGACCAGGCAACGCACCTCGTCACGGCGATCCTCGATGGCATCGAGCGCTTCGGCGAGTCCGCCCAGCATGTCGACGGACACCGCGTTCATCACCTCTTGATGATCGAGCGTGAGAACCGCCACAGAGCCGTCGAAGTCGAGCGTCACGTGTTTGAATTGCATGGTTTCCTCTTGATGGTGTCTCTTGAAGCGCGTGGCCCGCGTCCGGTGGCTTGCCGGATCCGCGAATTGCCCGATTGAAGGTCGGTCGCCATATTTGATTTTTAATCGGCGGTTGTCCATGGTCGCTTTCGCAAGAGCTCCGTTCCGCAGATGCGGAGCGCAGCATGACAACGCAAGACAGGCAGGAAACCTCAATGTCGATTTTCGATCTCAGCGGTCGCGTCGCCGTCATCACCGGCGGTAACGGCGGCATCGGCCTAGGCATCGCGCAGGCGCTGGCGACCGCCGGCTGCAATGTATCGATCTGGGGCCGCAACGCCGACAAGAACAAGGCTGCCGCCGCCGGCATGGCGAGCGCAAAGGGCGACGTCGACACGCAGATCTGCGACGTCACCAGCGCCGCATCGGTCAAGGCCGCGATGGATTCCACCTTACGGAAATTCGGCCGCGTCGATGGCTGCTTCGCCAACGCCGGCATCGGCGGCGGCGGACGCCACGCCTTCATCGACCGTACCGAGGAGCAGTGGCGCAACATGTTCGCCACCAATCTCGACGGCGTCTTTCATGCCTTCCAGGCCGCCGCGCGGCACATCACCGAACGCGCGGCAAGCGGGGACGCCTTCGGCCGCCTCGTCGCCACGTCGAGCCTCGCCTCGCTGTTCGGCACCGCCCGCAATGAGCATTATGCGGCGACCAAGGCCGCCATCAACGCGCTGGTGCGGGCGCTCGCGGTCGAGCAGGCACGCTACGGCATCACCGCGAACGCCATCCTGCCGGGCTGGATCAAGAGCGACATGACGGCCGGCATCATGGCTAACGAAAAGTTCGTCAACAACGTCATGCCGCGCATTCCGATGCGGCGTTTCGGCGAACCCTCGGATTTCGGCGGTATCGCGGTCTATCTGATGAGCAAGGCGTCGTCCTATCACACCGCCGATTGCTTCGTGATCGACGGCGGCTATACGGCCTTTTGATCGTCACGCCCCTAGAGGCGACTGCCGGGGAAGCCCTCGCCGAACGGTGATCCGGCGACGCCCAACATGCTGTCGGTCCCTGTCATAATCGTGTAGCAATTGACGGATTGGTTCCGCAACTTGCTGCCGCCCGATGATAATGACCGCGACAGGTTTGGCCGCCGCCGGCGTTCTCTGGAACGCCGAGCGTTCTGCCGCGCATCTCAAACTCGCCGCCGCCTCTCTGGCTTTCTGCATCGCGCTCATGCTGCTGATCGTCGGCGATCTGGAGCGCGCGACGGTTCTGGCGCTGGTCATCGTGGCCGCGATCCATGGCGCGTCTACGCTGAAATATGTTCACAGCGGACTGAAGCTGACCGTCACCGATCTGCCGCTGTTGCTGGCCGGCACAGTCCCGTTCTTTTTCGTGCAGTATCCGTTCGCGGTTGCAAGCGCGCTGATCGGATTGCTTGGCCTGACGGCCGCTGCCCTCGCGGCAGTCCTGTATCTGCCGGGCCCGCCGGTCCCACTGGCCGTTCAAATAGCGTTTCTGGCTCTCGCCGCACTCGCGCTGATGCTGGCCTATCGCGCGAGCGGCGGAGCTATGGCGATGCAACGGATCGCGGCGCAGCCGCGATGTTTCTATTCCGCCTTCGTCGCATCGCTTCTCGATCCACGCTCATGGCGACAGTTCGGCGGCTTCGTCTTGAGCGATATCGCGGATGACCCATTGCCGCTGCTGCCCGCGACGCCGGCAAAGCGGCAAACCTATCCCGACATCATTGTCATCCAGCATGAATCGATTTTCGATCCGAGACTTTATGGATTGCCGGTCGGCGCCCTGGTCGAGGATTTCCTGACGCCGCCGCAAGGGCTTCATGGTCGCCTCAACGTCGATATTTTCGGCGGTGGATCGTGGCAGTCGGAATTCAGCCTGCTCACCGGCCTGTCCAGCGCCAGCTTCGGCTCCAACGGTTACTTCGTGTTCGAGCGCGGCGCCGGATGTTTCCATCACAGCCTTCCGAAAACGCTTGATGCGCTCGGTTACGCCACGACGCTGACGTCCAGCTGTCGGCGCGGCTTCCTCAACTACGACAATTTCTATCGCGAGATCGGAATGCGGGAACGCGTCTTCATCGACGACTTTCCGCCTCCGTTCGACCTTGAAAAATTCGAGACGACGAATTCCGACAGCGCGTTTCTGCAAGCCGCACTCAATCGTCACGCCGATGCGATCGCTGCAGCATCCGGCCCGCGCTTTCTCTATATGCTGACCAACTACAACCACGGCCCTCACAGCCGCCGTCTGGTTGCCATGGGGCAATTCGAAAAGCAGCGGGCTTTCGCGATGGCCAGCCTGCCGGACGCGACCTATGCCGAATACTATGCACGCCTCGTCGAGACGGCGGATGTCTGGCAGCGGTTGAAATCGGATTTGATGGCGCGGTTTCCCGATCGCCCGATGCTGGTGATCCACTACGGCGATCACCAGCCGGTGATGACGCGACGCATCCAGTCGCAGCTACAACTTGCATCCGACGAACGGCGACAGTTTCAGACGTTCTATGCGATGGAAATGCTTAACGACCCGACCGCACCGATGATCTCCGGACGTGGCCCGAATCTCGATATCGCGTTTCTCGGCACCGTCGCGCTTCAGCAGGCCGGTCTGCCGCTCGATCCGATCTTTGCAACCCGCGCCAGCCTGCGGGAGCAATGCGGGGACGGCTATTTCGCATCGGCGTCGGAGCGCAAACGCCGCTTTCACCGCACCTTGGTCGATCTCGGCCTGATCGATATCGGACAACCGGCCAGCGGTCACTGATCCTCACTGCGTTGCGCCAGCAGTCCGCGAAATCACAACGCTACTGATTGAATATTATTCCCGCTTGGCGCAATGATCGCAACACATCCGCGTGTTCCGTTGCGGGAACCCGATAAATCGACGATCTTGCGACGAAGCAGCCATCAGGAATCTTGCAGGTCCATGTCCAATTTAACCTCCCTCGCTCCAGACCGTATTCCCGTCATTGTCGGTGTCGGTGAGTTCTCCGATCATCCAACCGAGCTCACCGCAGGACTGGAGCCGATCGACCTGATGGTCAGGGCGCTGCGGCAGGCCGAGCAGGACAGCGGTGGCAAACTCCTGAACGACGTGCAGTCACTCGACATCATCAATTTCCTGAGCTGGCGTTATCACGATCCTGCGGCGCTGCTCTGCGAGCGTCTCGGCATTGCGCCGGCGCACGCCTATTACGGACCGGTCGGCGGCGAAAGTCCGATACGCTACATTCACGAGGCGGCGAAGCGGATCGCGCGCGGCGAATGCAGCGTCGCTGCCATCTGTGGCGGAGAATCGCAAAGCACGGCAACCAAGGCGGAGCGCGCCGGCGTATCGCTGCCGTGGACGCCGTTCGCGCATGACGCGCCGGTGCCGTTGCGCGGCGCAAGCTTTCAGAAGCCGATGGCGACCACGCTCGGTGTCGCCAAGCCGGTGACGGTCTACCCGATCTACGAAGCCGCCTCGTCCGCGCATTGGGGCCAGACACCGCGCGAGGCGCTGGCGGAATCCGGCCATCTGTGGTCAGTCTATTCCAGCGTCGCCGCGCAAAATCCCAACGCCTGGCTGAAACGCGCCGTGCCGGCCGAGGAGATCGTGACGGCAACGCCGGACAATCGCCTGATCGCCTGGCCTTACACCAAGCTGATGGTGGCCAATCCCTCCGTCAACCAGAGCGCCGCGATTCTCATCACCAGTCTTGCCAAGGCGCGCGAGGCGGGCATCGCCGAAGATAAAATGATCCACATCTGGGGCGGCGCATCGGCGGAAGAACCCCGCGACTATCTCGAGCGCGACCAGTTCGTGCACAGCCATGCTCAGAACGCCGTGCTCGGCTCGGTAATGGACATGGTCGAGGGGGATGGATCCGCGTTCGACGCCATCGAACTCTATAGTTGCTTTCCGACCGTACCGAAGATGGCGCGCCGCACGCTCAAGCTCGGACCCGACGTGCAGCCGACCGTCACCGGTGGCCTCACCTTCTTCGGCGCGCCACTCAACGCTTACATGGCGCACGCGGCCTGCGCCATGGTGCGCAAGCTGCGCAGCGGCGGCAAACTCGGGCTGCTCTACGGCCAGGGCGGATTCGTTACCAAGCATCACGCGCTGGTGCTCTCGCCGCAGCCGCCGCGAACGGCGCTCGCTCAGGAGACGAGCGTGCAGGCCGAGGCGGATCGCAACCGCCAGCCTGCGCCGCCCTTCGTCACCGAGGCCAGCGGCCCCGGCAAGGTCGAGAGCTTCACGGTGATCTACGGCCGCGCCGGCGCGCCGGAGCACGGCGTCGTGATGCTGCGCACCGCCGACAATGCGCGCGCCCTCGCCCGCGTCCCGGCCAGCGACACCCAGACGCTGGCGCATCTGACCAACCTCGACCGCAGCCCGGTGGGCGGAATGGGGACCGTCTCGACTGCTGCCGACGGCATTCTGGAGTGGCGCCCCACCTAGCCCGAACCGGCCGCACATCGCGTCAACGAAGCGCTGGCATTTCGGCACACGAAGGAGGATAACTTCCCCTCATCTGTGCAGGAATACGGGCACGGAGTGCGGGTGCTGGCATGGATTGGGACAATATTCGCGTGTTTCTGAGCGTCGCGCGCGCCGGTCAATTTCTCGCGGCCGCACGACAGCTCAGGATCGACCACGGCACGGTGAGCCGTAAAATCGGCACGCTTGAAAAATCGCTGGGCGTCCGGCTGTTCGACCGCCAGACCACCGGCTGCGTGCTCACCTCGGCGGGCGACCGCCTCTACACCGCGGCCGAAGAGGTCGAGGCGCAACTGCTGCGGGCGCAAGGCGACCTCTCGCAGTCCGACGTCGAACTCTCGGGCACCGTGCGGGTCGCGGCGCCGGATGGATTCACCGCACTGTTCCTGTGCTCGCGGCTCGGCAAGCTGAAGCGTAAATACCCGTCGCTGACCATTCAGACGGTACCGATGTCGCGCACCTTCTCGCTCTCCAAGCGCGAGGCCGATATTGCCATCACCATCGCCCGGCCGGAAGAAGGCCGCCTCACTGTCCGCAAACTCACCGACTATTCGCTGCATTTCTACGCGGCAAGGCACTATCTCGCTGAACATGGCACGCCGCGGAGCGTCGCCGATCTCGAGCGGCATTGCCTGATTACCTACGTGCAGGATCTGGTGTTCGCCGATCAACTCCACTTCATGCCGGAACTGTACGGGCCGAATTATAGCCGTGTGGAATGCTCGGGCGCGGTTGGGCAGCTTGAGACGGTGCGCGGCGGCGCCGGCATCGGCATCCTGCACGATTACGCGGCGCATATCGATCCGCAATTGCAGATCGTGCTGCCGGACACCAGCTTTCAGCGCAGCTACTGGATTATCACCCACGTCGACATGCGCAGGCTCAGCCGGGTACGCGCCGTCTCCGACTTCATCTTCGCGGAGGTCGGTGCGCAGCGCTCGATGTTCCTGCTATAGCGGAAAAACGCCGTCAGCTCTTTTCGTCCTGCGTCCGCGACGCGGTCGCCGGTTTGCGCGTCCTGTCCTGGCCGGCAACGCGCACCTTGTCGCCATCGACGATACCGTCCGGCGGCGCGACCACCACGCGATCGGTGGCAGCCAGTCCGGACGCCAGTTCGATGTTCTTGCCGAGGTCGCGCGCGATCACCACCGGCTTGAATACGATGCAATCCTCGGCGCTCACGGTCGCGACCCGCAGACCGTCCTGATTGAAGATCAGCGCGCTCGCCGGAATATGCAGCGGTGCCGTACCGCGATCGAGGCTCATGCGCACATTGGCGTAGCTGCCCGGCATCAACTGACCGTCCGGATTATCGAGCGCAAGCTGCATTCGCGTGGTGCCGGTCGACGCATCGACCGATTGCGACGACGTTTCCACCGTGGCGGGGAACGTGCGGTCGGCATAGCCCGGCATGGTGATCTCGGCCTTTGCGCCCATCCGGATTATCGGCACGTAGCTCTGCGGCACATCGACATAGACGCGCAACTTCTTGATATCGGAAACCACGAACATCGCGGGGCCGGTGGACGCGCCCGCGTTGATCAGCGCGCCGACATCGGTGTTGCGCGCCGTCACCACGCCGTCGAACGGCGCGACGATCTTCTTGAAACCGGTCAGAGCCTCAAGGCGATTGACGTTCGCCTCGCCGGACTTTACCGCCGCCCGCTTGTTGGCAAGATCGGCGGTTCGCTCGTCGATTTCCTGCTTCGAAACGAAATTCGATGCCAGCAACGTCTTGCGCCGCTCCAGCGTCGCCGCGGACAACTCCGCGCTTGCCTGCTGACTGGCAAGATCGGCGCGCGCCTGCACCAGTTGCTGATCGAGATCTGGCGCTTCGATGTCGGCCAGCAGTTGCCCGGCCTTTACTTTGGCCCCGATGTCGACATACCAGCCTTTCACATAGCCCGAGACGCGGGCATAAATCGGCGCGCGGGAATAGGCTTCCAGCCGCCCAGGAAGCTCCAGCGTCTGATTGAGCGCGGTCGCACTTGGCGCGGTCACCGCGACGGTTGGGATCGCCTGCTCGTCGGTCCAGGTTCGCAAATCGGCACTGGACTTCTCTCGAGACATGATCCCCGTCGTGACGGCGAACGCCGCCACGCAAGCGATCACGATGCCAACAAGACCCAGCTTGCGGGGCGCGACTTTCGCCTCACCATGCGTGGCGTCGTGTTCAGTGGGCATACGCCATCTCCGAAGTGCGCGGGGCCGCGGCCGGCTGTCGCTTATGAACCATGCTGAAAACCACCGGTACGAAAATCAATGTTGCAAACGTCGCGAAGATCAGACCGCCGATCACGGCGCGACCGAGCGGCGCGTTTTGCTCGCCGCCCTCGCCCAAGCTCAACGCCATCGGCGCCATGCCGATGACCATCGCCAGCGCCGTCATCAGCACCGGACGGAAGCGGACGAAACCGGCCTCCAATGCCGCCTTCACCGGATCGCCGGTCGCCTCGTAGACTTCACGCGCGAAGCTGATGACCAGCACGCTGTTGGCGGTGGCTACGCCCATGCACATGATCGCACCGGTCAAGGCCGGCACCGACAAGGTGGTGTGGGTGACGAACAGCATCCAGATGATGCCTGCCAGCGCCGCCGGTAGCGCCATGATGATGACGAACGGGTCCGACCACGACTGGAAATTGACCACGATCAGAAGATAGATCAGCACGATGGCGCCGAGCAGCCCGAACAGCAGACCGGAAAATGCCTTGTTCATGGTGTCGACCTGCCCGAGCAACGCCACCGAACTGCCGCGCGGCAGATCCTTCGCGGTGTCGGCGAGCAGCTTGCGAATGTCACCGGCGACCGCGCCGAGATCGCGCCCCTGCGTGGTGGCGTAGATCTGGACCATCGACTGAATGTCGTATTGCGACACCACCGCGCTGGAGGTGGAGCGGGTGATATCGGCGATGCCGCCGAGCAAACGCGGCGCGGCGGAACTGCCGGCGGCGGAGATCGGCAACGTCTCCAGCTTGTTCAGCGAGTCGATCTGATACTGCGGCGTCTGCATCACGACGTTATAGGAAACGCCGTTGTCCGGATTGAGGAAGAACGTGGGCGCGACCTGCGAACTGCCTGCCAGATTGACCACGAGGCTGTTGGTCACGTCGCGCGCCGTCAGGCCGACATACTGTGCTCGCGTCCGATCGACATCGACGTTGAATCCGGGATTGTTCGGCGATTGCTGAATGCGCGCATCGGCAACGCCCGGGATCAGGCGAATACGTCGCAGCAGATCGTTGGCATATTTGAAGTTGCCGTCGGCGTTGGCGCCGCGCACCTGCAAATCGATCGGGGCCGGCGCGCCGAAGTTGAGAATCTGGCTGACGATATCGGCCGGCAGGAACGCGAAGGATATGCCGGGGAATGCGCGCGGCAGTTTTTCGCGCAACTCGCGCACATACTCGTCGGTGGGACGATGGCCGTCGCGCAATTTGATCTGGATATCGCCGTCCTGCGGGCCGATCACGCCGGTATTGTTGTAGGTCATGTTGATGCCGCTCACCGGCATTCCGACATTGTCGGCGATAGTGTCGAGTTCGTGCGGCGGGATCACCTGACGGATAAACCGCTGAACGTCGGCGAGGCGACCGGCCGCTTCCTCAACGCGGGTACCGATCTGCTGCCGGGTGTGGATCAGCATCTGCCCGGTATCGACCGACGGGAAGAAGTTGCGACCCAGAAACGGCACCAGCAGGAACGACAGCGCAACACAGACAAGGAAGCCCGCAACGAACATCCGCCGGTGATCCAACGCCAGCGCGAGGGTCGCGCGATAGTTTGCCCGCATCCGTTCGAACCGGGTCTCGAAGCCGCGCTGAAAACGCACCAGTAGATTTCGCGAAGCTGGCTTGTCGCCGTCGTGATGGATGTGCGGCTTGAGCAGATACTTCGCCATCGTCGGCACCAGCGTGCGCGACAGGATGAACGACCACGTCATGGCGAACATCACCGACAACGCCATCGGCACGAACAGGAAGCGCGAGACGCCAGTGAGGAAAAACATCGGCACGAACACGATGCAGATGCACAACAGCGAGACGAACGCCGGCGTCACGATCTGATTGGCGCCATCCAGAATGGCCGGTTCGACGTCTTTGCCCTGCTCCAGATGCCAGTTGATATTCTCGATGGTCACCGTGGCGTCGTCGACGAGGATGCCGACCGCGAGCGCCAGGCCACCGAGCGTCATGATGTTCAGCGTTTCGCCCACCAGCGCCAGCATGACGATCGCGCCCAGCACCGACAGCGGGATCGAGATCGCGATGATCAGCGTCGAGCGCCAGCTACCGAGGAACAGAAGGATCATCAGGCTGGTCAGAACCGCGGCGATCAGGCCTTCGACGGCGACTCCCATGATGGCGCCGCGCACGAACACCGACTGGTCGCCGAGTAGGCCGATCTTCAGGGATTCCGGCAGCCGGTCGCGCACCTCGACGATCTTTTCCTTGATGCCGCTGATGATATCGAGCGTGGACACCGCCCCCGCCTTCAGCACCATCATCAGCACCGAGCGGCCGCCGTCGACATGGACGATATTGGTCTGCGGCGAGTTGCCGTCCAGTACATGCCCGACGTCGCGGATATAGACCATGGCGCCGTTGACCGTCTTGATCGGCAGATCGCCGAGCTCCTCGATTTTCAACGGCGAGTTATTGAGCTGGATGACGTATTCGAACTGCCCGATCTTCTGGGTTCCGACCGGCGTGATCAGGTTCTGCGCCGCCAATGCATTGGCGACGTCCTGCGCCGACAGGCCGCGCGATTGCATCGCCGCCGGATCGAGGTCGATCCGGATCTGGCGTTGCTTGCCGCCGAACGGCCACGGGATCGCCGCGCCCGGCACGGTGACCAGCGGCGTGCGCAACTGGTTGGTGGCGATGTCGAACAGGTTCTGCTCGGTGAGTCCCTCGCCCGCCAGCGCGATCTGGATCACCGGCACGGTCGAGGCGCTGTAGTTCAGGATCAACGGGGGCGTCGCGCCGGGCGGCAACTGCTTGATCATGGTTTGCGCGATCGCCGTCACCTGCGCGTTGGCGGTGCGAATATCGACGTTGGGCTGGAAGAAGATCTTGATGATGCCGACGCCGTTATAGGAATTGGCCGTGATGTGCTCGATGTCGTTGACGGTGGTCGTCAACGCGCGCTGGAACGGCGTAGTGATCCGCCCGGCCATCTGGTCCGGCGGCAGACCGGTGTAGGACCACACCACGCCGATCACCGGAATGCGGATTTCCGGAAAGATGTCAGTTGGCGTGCGGAGGGCGGCCAGCGGCCCGACGATGAGCAACAGCAGCGCCAGCACCACGAAGGTGTAGGGGCGGCTCAGCGCGATCCGAACCAGCGAGACCATAAAGTAGCGATCCTCTTCAGCCCCTTGCGACCAGAGGCGAATTCGGGCGATCTTTTAGCAGACGGTCGTGCCGTGCGCCCCACGGCGCTGACGGCAGCGCATCACGAAGCGTTGAGATGCGTTCCACGACCTGTTGACGCTGGCTCGCCACGAAGCGCAGCCGGCCTGCTGAAATACCTCCAATTTGGTCCAAAGTCACCGCATCAGGCCCAGCGCATCGCTGAAGAAGGCCGGACCGCCGAAATTGCCTGATTTCAGCGCCAGCAGCATGTCGCCCTGCCGCCCTCCGACCACCCGCAGCACCGGAACGCCGGGTGCGATCTCCGGTCCGATCAGGAACCCTAGCAATCCAAGCCGGTCCACCGCGGCGCCGGACGTTTCGCCGCCGGCAACCACCAGACGGCGGACCCCGGCCTCGACCAACGCCTCCGCAATCGACGCCATCGCCTGCTCGATGGCGTGGCCAGCGGCCTCGCGACCATGGCGGCTCTGCACGGAAGCCACCTGCTCCGCCGTCGCGCTGCTGGCGATCAACACGGGTCCCTGCGCCAGCCGCTCCCGTGCCCAGCGGATGGCACCGTCAACCTCACCGGAACCCGCGATGATCCGTTCCGGATCCAGCCGCAACACCGGCATGACCTTTTCGGCTTCGGCAACCTGCCCAAGGGTCGCCTGCGAGCAACTTCCGGCGAGGCAGGCGGTCGCGCCGCCGACCTCGCCGTGTGTTCCATCGCCGGCAATGCCTCCGGCGCGAACCTGGCCTGACGCGACCAGCCCGCGCGCCAGCCCAAGCCCGAGCCCGGACGCGCCGACCGACAGTCGATGCGTCAGCGCCGCCCGCCCGATCGTCTCCAACTCGGCATCGAACACGGCGTCGATAACAGCGGCGCGAATGCCTTCGTCCGCAAGCTTGGCCAGACGCTCGCGGATGGCGTCAGTGCCGCGCGCCACCGTCGCCAGATCGACAAGGCCGATCCGCGATCGGCTCTGCCGCCCCAGCACCCGCACCAGGTTGGCATCGTGCATCGGATTGAGCGGGTGATCCTTCAGCGGGCTTTCATTGAGCGGCACGGCGCCGACGAACAGGTTGCCCTGATAGACCGTGCGCGCGGTGCCGGGAAACGCCGGCGTGACCAGCACGATCGCATCGCCGGAGTCGGCCTGTAGCGCGTCCATCACCGGACCGATATTGCCCGCATCGGTGGAATCGAAGGTCGAGCAAATCTTGAACAGCACATGCGCGGCGCCGCGCTCACGCAGCCAACGCTCGGCCGCGCGCGACGCCACCACCGCGTCGGCGGCGGCGATGGAACGGCTTTTCAGCGACACCACCACCGCATCGATCTCCGGCAGCGGAAAGTCGTCGGCCGGAATGCCAATCGTCTGCACCGTGCGCAGGCCGCAGCGCGTCAGCGTGTTGGCGAGGTCCGACGCGCCGGTGTAGTCGTCGGCGATACAGCCCAGCGCCAACGTCATGGTTTTGCTCCGCGCGGTTTCGCGTAGGGCGCGAACCAGCCGAGACCATCTTCGGTTCTGGCGCGGGGGCGATATTCGCAACCGACGAAACCGCGATAGCCGAGCCGATCCAGTTCATCGAACAGGAACGGATAATTCAGTTCCTCGTTGCCCGGCTCGTTGCGCGACGGCACGCTGGCGATCTGGATATGACCGATCATCGGCATCATCTCGCGCAACCGCATCGTCACATCGCCGTGGACGATCTGGCAGTGATAGATGTCGAATTGCAGTTTCAGGTTCGGATGCTTCAATTCCGCAATCAGGTCGCGCGCGAAGGCGAAGTCGTTGAGAAAATAGCCCGGCACGTCGCGCGGATTGATCGGCTCGATCACGGTGTCGATGCCATGGCGGCCGAGTTCTTCCGCCACCCAGGCGACCGAACGGCGGAACGCCGCGACCGCCTGCGCATCGTGACGATCGGCGATACCCGCCATCAGGTGCAGCCGCTTGACGCCAGTGGCCGCCGCATAGGGCAACGCGGTGCGCACGCCCTGCTGCACCTGTGCGAAGCAATCCGGCCGTGCCGCGAAGCCGCGCTCGCCGGCGTCCCAGTCGCCCGGCGGCAGATTGAACAACGCCTGCGTCAGCCCATGGCGGCGCAGGCGGTCGCCGACATCTTCCGGCGCGAAGTCGTAGGGAAACAGGAATTCGACGGCATCGAAACCGGCATCCGCCGCGGCGGCGAAGCGGTCGAGAAACGGCCGTTCGGTAAACATCATGGACAGGTTGGCGGCGAAGCGGGGCATCGGCGTTATCTTCTCAGTGAGCGTCTTGAATATCGTTCAATCGCGCCTCGGTTCGCCGGGCAGCGGCGCACCGGTGACCTGTGCGTAAATCCTGGCGACGGCAATATCGTCGTCGCGTCCCATTCCGGACGCGGAGGCCATCAGGAACATCTGCAAGGCGGCGGCGGATAGCGGTACCGGAAACTTCGCGTTGCGCGCCATGTCCTGCACGATCCCCAAATCCTTGACGAAAATATCGACCGCGCTGCGCGGCGTGTAGTCGCCCTCCAGCACATGGGGCACGCGGTTTTCGAACATCCACGAATTGCCGGCCGACGCGGTGATCACCTCGTAGACCTTGCGGATGTCGAGCCCCTGTTTGGCCGCGAAGGCGATCGCCTCCGAAGCGGCGGCGATATGGACGCCGGCCAGCAGTTGGTTGATCATCTTGAAGGCGGCGCCCTGCCCCGGTGCGTCGCCAAGTTCGTAGACCTTTGCCGCCATCGCATCGAGCGCCGGCCGCGCCTTGGCAAAGGCGGCCGCGCTACCGGAGGCCAGAATCGTGAGTTCGCCCTGCGCCGCGCGCTGCGCGCCGCCGCTGATCGGCGCATCGAGATAAAGCCGGCCCGTCGCCTCGACACGCGTGGCCAGCCGCCGTGCCACGTCAGGGTCCATTGTTGCGGACGACATGAAAACCGCGCCCTTTGGCAAGGTGTCCGCTACCCCGTCCTTGCCGAACAGGATGGCTTCGGTCTGCCCGGCATTGACCACGACGCTGACCACGATCCCGGCGTCCCGCACGGCCTCGGACGGGGTCGCGGCGCCCTGCCCGCCCGCGGCCTTGAAGCGCGCGACGCTGTCGGCCGAAACATCGCATCCCGTCACGATATGGCCGGCACGCAACAGCGACGTCGCCATCCCGAACCCCATCGAGCCCAACCCGATGACGGCGATGCGTTGCGCGGAGGCAGCCATGTTGCGTTTCCTTTTGGTTTCCCTTCTGCCTATCACGGCTTGGCCGCGCTGCCAAAGCATGGAACAAATGCAGGAATAAGGATGCCACCATGACCGAAACCAGACTGCGCGAGGACATTTGCCGCTTTGGGCGCTCGCTGTTCGAGCGCGGGCTGACGCCGGGCTCATCCGGCAATATCAGCGTGCGGCTCAATGACGGCGGCTGGCTGGTGACGCCGACCAATGCTTCGCTCGGCTTCCTCGATCCCGCACGCATCGCGAAGCTGGATGCCGACCACCGGCTGGTCGCCGGCGACGCGCCGACCAAGGAAATCCCCCTGCATCGGGCGCTGTATGAAACGCGCGGCTCGGCCCGTGCCGTGGTGCATCTGCATTCGACCCACAGCGTCGCCGTCTCGATGCTGCCGGAGATCGATCCGCGCGCGGCGCTGCCGCCGATGACGCCCTATTACCTGATGCGCTGCGGGCCGACCGCTTTGGTGCCCTACCATCGGCCCGGCGATCCGGCGGTGGCCGACGCCATCAAGGGCCTCGCAGGAAAATATGCGTCGGTGCTGCTCGCCAATCACGGGCCGGTGGTGGCCGGGGACTCGCTGGAAGGCGCGGTGTTCGCGACCGAAGAACTCGAGGAAACCGCGAAGTTGTATCTGCTCCTGCGCGGCATGAACCCGCGCTACCTCTCGCCGCAGCAGATCGCGGATTTGAACAAGACGTTTGGGCTGACACCGCGCGACGCGCACGACCACTGACATCGGCCGAGATTGCGAGGCACGCCGTGGCTTCTGCAAACGCACAAAGCAATCGCTTGCTGACCGGACGATGCTATTGCGGAGCGGTCCACTACACCGTAGCGGACCAGTTTATTTATGCCGCCAATTGCCATTGCTCGGACTGTCGCCGCACCACCGGCTCCGCCTTCAAACCGTTCGCCGGCATCGAGCGCGCGAAACTGAGCCTCACCAAAGGACAGGGTCGCATCAAGATCGTGGGCGATGCCGACGGCAACAACACGCACTGTGCCGATTGCGGCTCGCTGCTCTATTCAGTAGTCCGCAACGGCGCCTACGTGCATGTCGCGATGGGAACGCTGGTGGACGTTCCAACCATTCGCCCGACCCATCATATCTTCGTGGGCTCGAAAGCGCCGTGGTTCACGATCACTGACGATCTGCCACAATACGACGAGCACGCGTAGCTAAAGCCCCAGATACGCCTTGCGCACGTCGGGGTTGGTGCGGATGTCGGCGGCCGGGCCCTGCATCTGCACCCGTCCGGTTTGCAGGATGTAGGCGCGGTCGGCGATCTCCAGCACTTCGGCCATGCGTTGCTCGACGATCAGCACCGTCATCCCGGTCTTGCGGATTTCCAGCACCGCCTGAAAGATCTCGTCCACCAGCTTCGGCATGATGCCCTGCGAGGGCTCGTCCAGCATCAAGAGTCGCGGCCGCGTCATCAGCGCGCGGCCGATCGCCAGCATCTGCTGTTCGCCGCCGGACAGCGTACCGGCCAGTTGGTCGAGTCGTTCCTTGAGGCGCGGAAACAACTGGAACACCAGCGCCAGCGGCTCGTCGCGATCGGCCTTGCCGCGATAGAGGTAGCTGCCGAGCCGCAGATTGTCCTCGACCGTAAGACTCGGAAACAGCCGGCGGTTCTCCGGCACGAAAGCAATACCGCGCGCGGTGATGAGATGCTGCGCCACGCCGTCGATGCGCGCGCCGTCGAAGGTTACACTGCCGCTGCGCGGCCGCACCGCGCCGGCGATGGTTTTCAGCAGGGTCGATTTGCCCGCGCCGTTGGCTCCCGCGACGCAAACGACTTCGCCCTTCGCGACATCGATGGACACATCGGAGATCGCGACGAGCCCCTCATAGGCGGTGGTCAGGTCACGCGCCGACAGCATGGCGATCCCCCAGATAGGCAGCAATGACTTTCGGATCGCGCACCACGTCGGTGGGCTTGCCCTCCACCAGCACCTTGCCGAGATCGAGCACGATGGCACGATCCACCAGCGGCATGACGATTTCCATGACGTGTTCGACCATCAGCACCGTCACGCCGGCTTCGCGCACGCGCCGCACCAGTTCGACGCCGGTTTGAGCCTCGAGCGGCGTCAACCCGGTCAACACTTCGTCGAGCAACAGCAGTTTCGGCTCGGTCGCCAGCGCACGCGCGACCTCCAGACGCCGCTTCTCGGACGGAATGAGCTCGGAGGCCATCACGTCGGCGCGCGCGGCAAGCCCCGTGAACTCCAGCACTTCGAACGCCTTGCGACGAGCGGCGCGCATTTCGGTGGTGCGCACCAGCGCGCCGACGATGACGTTGTCGATCACCGTCATGGTCTCGAAACTTTTCACCACCTGAAACGTCCGCGCGATGCCGCGCCGGCAGCGCTCGGTCGCCGGGGTCGCCGTGATGTCCTCGCCGTCGAGCCAGATGGTGCCCTGGCTCGGCGGATGCACGCCCGCGATGAGGTTGAACAGCGTCGATTTTCCTGCGCCGTTGGGGCCGATCAGGCCGACGATTTCGCCGCGCCCCACCGAAATCGACACATCGCTGTTGGCGATCAGACCGCCGAAGCGCTGCCAGACGCCGCGCGTTTCCAGCAGAGCCGTCATCGCACGGCCTCCTTCTTGCGCTTGCGCGAGAACAGCCCAAGCAGGCCGTCGGGGCGCGTCAGCGAGACGATGATGATAAGACTGCCGTAGACGATGAGATCGACACCGCGTCCCGAGCCCCCGATGAACGACCGCGTCAGTTCGGTGACCGGGATCAGCACCGCGGCGCCGAGCACCGGTCCCCATAGCGTGCCGATGCCTCCGAGCACCGCCGGCAACGCGATCAACAGCGAGAACTGAAAGCTCATGACGCTTTCGGGATCGATGTAGGAGACGAACATCGCGTAGAACGCTCCGCCGATGGCGGTGAGGAACGCCGAGATCGCCCCCGCCCCCATCTTCGACTTGAACACCACGACGCCCAGGCTTTCCGCCGCGTCAGGATTGTCTTTCACCGCGCGCCACCAGTAGCCCCACTTCGAATTTTCCAGCCACCAGGTGACGAGCCACGCCAGCGCGGCGAAGAACAGCGCAAAGTAGAAGTACGGCAGTTTCGAACGGGTGAACTGGAATTTCGCCCAGCTATCCTCCCGCACCAGAATATCGATTCCGAGCGCGGCGCCGGCCCAGTCCCAGTTCAGGAACAGCAGGTAAGCGATTTCCGCGATCACGATGGTGGCGATGGCGAAGTAGTGGCCACCGAGCCGGAAGGTCGGATAGCCCAGCGCAAGCGCGATCAGCGCCGAGATGATGCCGCCGGCCAGCATTCCGAACCACGGCAGCACATCGAACTTGGTGAGCAGGATCGCCGTCACATAGGCCCCGAGCCCGAAATACAGCGCATGGCCGAGCGATATCTGGCCGCAATAGCCGCCGAGAATATTCCAGCTCTGCGAAAGGCCCGCATACATCAGGGTCAGCACCATGATGTTCTGGACATAGACGTCCTTGACGAACAGCGGCACGCAGGCCGCGAGCGCGACGAAGACGGCGGCGAGCACGAGGTCGCGGCGGCGTTGTTTGGCGTGGGTGACGTCGTGCATCAGATCGATCCGAACAGCCCGCGCGGGCGAATGAAGACCACCAGGAGATACACGGCATAGATGCCGACGGCTTTCAGCGATGGCGGCATCACCAGCGCGGTCGATGCCTCGACCAGCCCGACAAGAATGCCGCCGGCGAAAGCACCGAACACGCTGCCGAAGCCGCCGAGCGCGACCACCACATAGGCGATCAACGCGAAGGATGCGCCGACGTCCGGGTAGATATAGAAGAAGGTCGCCATGATCGCGCCGGCGAGTCCGACCAGCGCCGAACCGAGGCCCCAGCCCAGGGCAAACACCCGGTTCTGATCGATGCCGACCAGCGCCACCGCGCCGGCGTCCTCGCGCGTCGCCTCCAGTGCGCGGCCGAAGTCGGTGCGTTTGATGAAGAAGTACAGCGCGCCGAAGGCCACGATCGCGAGCAACGCACCCACCAGCTGCGGCACCGGCAGGAAGATGCCGCCGATCGATATGGTTTTGCCGCCGAGCCAGGAGTGCGAGATGCTGCGATAGTCCGGCGTGAAGAAATACTGCGCAAGGCCGCGCAGCACGATCGCGAGGCCGAAAGTGGCGAAGATCTGCACCATGCCGACGTTGGTCTTCGCGCGCATCGCGAACCGCACGATCAGCAGATAGACCGCCGCTCCGAACACGAACATGCCGGCCGCGACGAGCGGCATCGACAGCAACGGATCGATGGCAAAAAACGCGAACAGGAAGAAAGCCCCGTACATCGCCAACATCAGGAATTCGCCATGGGCAAAGTTGACGATGTTCATCAGGCCGAAGATGAGCGATAGCCCGACGGCGATGAGGCCGTAGAGCAGCCCCATCAGAAGGCCACTCGCCAGACTCTGAATGATGGTTTCGACTGTCACCTGTCCTGTCCCCTGCCCGCGGCACGTCCCTGAACACAGGAACTCACTGGCGTCATGTTTCCAAATCGAACCGGGTCGTCTTGAGGACGATTCTCGGGCGTATGGGCCCCCGCACGTGCGGGAACGACGTGGTCAATCTGCCGTCATCGCGGAGAGCGAAGCGACGAAGCAATCCAGAAACCACAAAGGAAGATGGATTGCTTCGCCTCGCACGCAATGACGAAGACGCAGCCGCCTACTTCATCGGCCAGACGGCTTCGGCTACCGCCGCCTGCGGCGGAAAGATCGTCACGAACTTCTTGCCGACATACTGCAACAGCACCGGATCGGCGTCCTCGTTTTGACCTTGCGCGTCGAACTTGACGTCCTTCCACGGCATGATGGTGTGATCGCCCGGTAGGTTGGTCGCAACCAGCGCCTGGCGAATCTTGTCGCCGTCCGTCGACTTGGCGCGATTGATCGCGTCGGCCATCACGATCAGCCCCATGAACTGCCGCGACGAGTAGTCATTGAAATCCTTGCCCGACTTCTTCTTGTACATGTCGTTGATGGTGCCGACCATCGGGCGTTTCTTGGCGAGATCGAGCGAGAAACTGCCGCGCGAGATGACGCCTTCGAGCTTGTCGCCGACGGCGTCATAAAGCGCCTTCTCGGAGAATCCGGCATCCTGCGCCACGATGGCTTTCGGCTTGTAGCCGAGTTCGGCCATGGTCTTGACCAGCAGAATGCCGTCGGTGGTGTAGCTCGACGGCATCAGCACGTCTGCATCCGCGGCCTTGAGCTGTTGCACCTCGGCGGTGAGCGATGGCGAATTGGCGCGATACTTGATGTCGGCGACCACCTTGTAGCCGCGCTCCTTGGCGAGCTTGAGCTGGGCGTTGGCGGAGTCGGTGCCGAAGATGGTATCCTCGTGGAACAGCGACAACGTCTCGATCTTCTGGCCCTTCTTCTTCAGGGCGTCGAAGAAATCGAACATCGCCTTCGAGAACATCTCGTCATGCGGCGCGGCGCGGAAATAGAACTTCAGACCACGACGATGCAGGCTCGGCGACGAGTTGTCCGCCGACAGGAACGGGATCTGATAGCGTTCGCAGATCTGGCTGACGGTGACTGCCACCGCGCTCTGGTAGGTGCCGACGATGGCGCACACCTTTTCCTGCGTGATGAGACGCTCGGCCTCGGCACGACCCTTCTGCGGGTCGGCCTGATGGTCGGCGAACACCAGGCGGACTTTCGCGCCGCCAAGGCCCGGCAGGCCTTCGTCGCGCGCCAGCGGCAGATCGAAATCGTATTTGTTGTTGATGATGTCGGCGGCAGTCTCGAACGCTCGTTGCGCGTCGACGCCGATCTGGGCACTGGCGCCGGACAGCGGATAGATCACGCCGATCACCACTTCCTTGGTTTGAGCGCGGGCAGCGAGCGGCAATAGCGCGGCGGAAGCGGTCGCTCCCAACAATACGGTTCGACGCGTGACAGTCATGATCTATCCTCTCCAGCAACTCATTCTTGTGTGAGTGGAATTGTTATCTCGGCTTCTTATCTTCAGGCCGATTGCAGTTCAGGCCAAGCACTAAAGTACGGCAAGGTGCTTGTTTTTCAGATCGGTAACGAGCATCAACCCCGGCGCATGCGTGATGGCGAACGGCACGCGCGCGGCCGCGATCACCGCTTGCGGCGTCACACCGCAAGCCCAGAACACCGGAATTTCATCGGCATGAATCGGCACCGCATCACCGTAATCCGGTTTCGCGATGTCGGCGATGCCGATCGTCTGCGGCAATCCGAGATGCACCGGCGCACCGTGCACCGACGGATAGCGTGATGTGATCTGCACCGCGCGGATGGCATCGGCCGGCTTCAGCGGCCGCATCGAAACCACCATCGGCCCTGCGAATGGCCCCGCCGATTTGCAGGCGACGTTGGTCCGGTACATCGGAACCCGGACGTTCTCCTCGATATGGCGGATGGGAATGTCGTCGGCCAGCAGCGCCTCTTCGAACGAGAACGAGCAGCCGATCACGAAGGCGACGAGATCGTCGCGCCAGTGCGCCATGATATCGAGCGGTTCCTCGACTGCCTCGCCGTTGCGCCACACGCGATAACGCGGCACGTCGGTGCGAATGTCGAGATCGAGGCCGAGCGAGGGAATACGCGGATCGCCAACTTCCGACATGCCGATGATGGGGCACGGTTTCGGGTTGAGCTGGCAGAAGCGATGGAACGCGGCAGCATCCTTCTCGGGAAGGATCGCAAGGTTTCCCTGCACGTAGCCGGGCGCGACACCCGCAGTCTGCTCGGCGTTGCCGTTGCGACAGGCACGGCGCGCCGCGACACTCGGTGAACCACCGCCCGCTTGGGCATCCGTATCGTCCGGCTTTCGCGCTGCGTCGATCACCCGCTGTCCCTCGTTTGTCTCGACAGCAAATGGGACACAGGTCTAACATAATGTCTAATCGTGGTTTCTAATCAAGATCGATAAATCAGATTTATCTCACCTGGACGCGGTGCATGGTCGATTTCAAAGCCATCGAGACTTTCCTTTGGGTCGTCACCCTCGGCAGCTTTCGCGGCGCGGCACAAAAGCTCAACACCACGCAGCCGGCGATCTCGCAACGCATCGCGCAACTCGAGGACGACATGGGCGTGCGGTTGCTGAAGCGCGACCGCCGCGCGGCAACGCCGACGCCTGCGGGCCGACGCCTGATGCTTTACGCCGAAAAGCTGATCGGTCTGCGTTCCGAGATGATCGCGTCGGTCAGCGATCGCACGGAAATGCGCGGCGTGTTGCGGCTCGGCGTTGCCGAAACCATTGTTCACACATGGCTGTCGCAACTGATCAAGAGCGTCAATCAGACCTACCCCAATCTCTCGCTGGAGATCGAGGTCGATATCACGTCCAATCTGCGCGCACGGCTGCTGGCGCAGGAGATCGAACTGGCGTTCCTGATGGGGCCGCTGTCGATCTCCAACATCCGCAATCGCGTGCTGGGCGACTACCCGATCGGCTTCGTCGCTAGCCCGTCGCTCGGTCTCGGGAGGAACGCGTTGACGACCGACGATCTGGCGAAGTTTCCGATCATCACCTTTCCGCGCCGCACGCAACCCTATGAATGGGTGAAATCGTTGTTCAATCGTCCGGACCTTCCGGCAATGCGGCTGCACGCCAGTGCGTCGCTTGCGACCGTCATTCACATGACGCTGGAGGGGCTTGGCATCGCGGTGATCCCACTAGCGATTGTCGAGGACGAGATCGCGGACGGGCGCTTGCAACTGCTGTCGACCGACGTGCTTCTGCCGCCGCTGACCTTCTCGGCAAGCTGGCTGGCCTCGCCGGATACGGCCGCGATCGAACTGGTCGCCGATCTGGCGGTGCAACTCGCGCAGCAAGCGCGCGACGACGCCGACGTTGACGTTGACGCCCCGGCGCTGGCGCGGCAATGAACGATGGCCTTTCAACGCAATCCCCCGGAGCCCTTCCATGAGCGCCAAACCGTCCAACCTGCAGATCGATTCCGGCCGCTTGTGGGGCGCCATTCATGAGACGGCGCAGTTCGGCGCCACCGCCAAGGGCGGCGTGCGCCGGCTGACGCTCGGCGCGGAAGACAAGCAGGTCCGAGACTGGTTTCGCAGTGCCTGCGAAGCGGCCGGACTCGATGTGCATGTCGACGCGCTCGGCTCGATGTTCGGCCTGCGCAAGGGCCGCGATATGTCGAAGCCGCCGCTCGGCATCGGCTCGCACCTCGACACGCAGCCGACCGGCGGCAAATACGACGGCATTCTCGGCACCCTCGCCGCGCTCGAGGTGGTTCGGACGCTGAACGATGCCGGCATCGAAACCGAAACGCCGCTGTGCATTATCAACTGGACCAACGAGGAAGGCTCGCGTTTCGCACCGGCGATGATGGCGTCGGCCACCTATGCCGGCGACTACACCACCGACGACATCTGGAGCCGCAAGGACGCGGCCGGCGTCACCGTCAAGGAGGCGCTCGACGGCATCGGCTATCGCGGCGAGGAAGCGGTCGGAAGTCGCAAGCTTGGCGCGTTCCTCGAACTGCACATCGAACAGGGGCCGCTGCTCGAGGCCGAAGGCAAGACGGTCGGCGTGGTCGATCGCGGCCAGGGCATCATCTGGTACGACGGTCGCGTCACCGGATTCGAGAGCCACGCCGGCACCACGCCGATGCCGCTGCGTCGCGACGCGCTATCGGCCATGTCCGAACTGGCGCTGGCGATCGAGAAGGTCGCACTGGCGCACGCGCCGAACGCCGTCGCCACCATCGGCGAACTCAATATCGTCAATCCGTCCCGCAACGTTATTCCCGGCGAGATCGCCTTCACCCTCGATGTCCGCAGCCCGGACGCGGCAGTGATGGACGCGCTCGATCGCGACATCCGCGCGGCGCTCGGTGAAATCGCGACGCGTCGCCGTGTCGAAATCAAGCTGGATCAAATCTGGCGCAAGCCGCCCACCATCTTCGACAGCAAACTGGTGGACGCGGTGCAGGCCGCCGCGACCGAACTCGGCTACAGTTATCGCCGTATCACCTCCGGTGCCGGCCACGACGCCTGCAACGTCGCATCCGTGATTCCGGCGGCGATGATTTTCGTGCCCTGCAAGGACGGCATCAGCCACAACGAACTCGAAGACGCGACGCAGGCCGATTGCAGCGCCGGCGCCAACGTGCTGCTGCACGCGGTGCTCGCGGTGGCAGGCGTGGCGAAGTGAACCGAGAAATCGTTTAAGATCGAAGCTTCTCCATGTGTCGTCCCCGCGCAGGCGGGGACCGATACGCCGCAGCATTAGTGATGAGATGAAAGGGGTCCGGTTGTCGTCAGCCTTCCGGCGCTCGTCACAACAATCTGCATTGGGATTACGGGTCCCCGCCTGCGCGGGGACGACTCCGTAAGTAGTGACAGCTTGAGTCGCGCCGCGTCCTATTCCACCATCTCCGCAACAGCCTTGCCGCACGCGGTGGTATCCGCATTGCCACCGAGATCGCGCGTGCGCAGCGTGCGTTCCGCCAGCGTTCGCTCGATGGCATCGACGATGGCCTTCGCGGCGACCTTCTCGCCGAGATGCTCCAGCATCATCGCGCCCGACCAGATCATGCCGATCGGATTGGCGATGCCCTGCCCGGCGATATCCGGCGCCGAGCCGTGCACCGGCTCGAAAACCGACGGAAAATCGCCGGTCGGATTGATGTTGCCCGACGGCGCAATGCCGATGGTCCCGGTGCAGGCCGGACCGAGGTCTGAGAGGATGTCGCCGAACAGGTTCGAGCCGACGACGACATCGAACCAGTCGGGATGCAGCACGAAATGCGCAGTCAGAATGTCGATGTGGTACTTGTCCCATTTCACCTTGGGATAGTCCTTCGCCATCGCCTCCACGCGCTCGTCCCAATACGGCATGGTAATCGAGATGCCGTTGGACTTGGTCGCCGACGTCAGGTGCTTCTTCGGCCGCGACTGCGCCAATTCGAACGCGAACTTGAGAATGCGATCGACGCCGGTGCGCGTCATCACCGTCTGCTGGGTGACGAACTCGCGCTCGGTGCCGCCGAACATTCGCCCGCCCACGGAGGAGTATTCGCCTTCGGTATTCTCGCGCACCACCCAGAAATCGATATCGCCGGGCTTGCGACCGGCGAGCGGCGACGGCACGCCGGGCATCAGCCGCACCGGCCGCAGGTTGACGTATTGATCGAACTCGCGCCGGAACTTGAGCAGCGAGCCCCATAGCGAGATGTGGTCCGGAATCTTCTCGGGCCAACCGACCGCGCCAAAGTAGATCGCGTCGTGCGATCCGATCTTGTCCTTCCAATCGTCAGGCAGCATCTGCTGATGCTTCGCGTAATAGTCCCACGACGCGAAATCGAAGTGATCGAAATGGATATGGACGCCGTGTTTCTTCGCAGCGGCCTCCATCACCCGCAAGCCTTCGGGCACGACCTCCTTGCCGATTCCGTCACCGGGAATGACGGCGATCCGATAGGTCTTTTTCTGCTTGCTCACGGGGCGGTTCCTTCCGGGTTGAATGCGATTGCCATCGATACATGCATGATCGCGAAGTCGTGACCATAGATCAGCGAGCGCATAGATCGAAAGTCTATGATCGTGCAACGCTGCACTGCAATGTTGACCTCGTCTCCGGGTGAGGCAATATTTCGCACCCAGTCGCTCTCGGGCTCCCGCGTCGTCTCGCGCCCGGCGCTCGCTGAACAGACCAAAACTTAAACAATAAACGTTCGATCAGCTCAAAGAGGAAACACCATGACATCCACCACACCCCGCCGCACAGCGGTGTCGCTGATGTTGCTCGGCGCGACCGCGCTCGGACTGAGCCTGAGCAGCCCAGCCAATGCGGCCGACCCGATCAAGATCGGTGTGATCGCCGAGGCGCAGGCCATCGCCGGTGCATCGATTCCGCAGGCTGCGCAGATGGCGGCCGAGGAAATCAACGCAAAGGGCGGCGTCGACGGTCGCAAGATCGAGATCGTCACCTACGACGACCACAGTTCGTCGGCCGACGCGGTGCGTGCATTCCAGCGCGCTGTCAACGAAGACAAGGTCAATGCGGTCATCGCCAGCTACATCAGCGAGGTGGTTCTGGCGCTGGAGCCGTGGGCGTCGCGTCTCAAGACACCGATGATCACCCCAGGCGCCGCTTCCAACGAAATCACACGCGCCATTCACGAGCACTACGACAAGAACAAATATACCTTCCACGGCTATCTGACCTCGGCCGCGCTGGCGCTGTCGGTTTGCGACGCCGCAAAGGAACTTCTGGTCGACGGCAAGAAGATGAAATCCGCCGTGATCATGAGCGAGGATGCCGCCTGGACCAAGCCGCTTGATATCGGCTACCAGGAATGCCTGCCGAAAATCGGGCTCAAAGTGCTCGATCACATCCGCTTCTCGCCGGATACCACCGACTTCACGCCGATCTTCAACAAGATCGAGGCCGCCAAGCCGGACGTGATCATCACCGGTATCTCCCATGTCGGCGTACAGCCGACGGTGCAGTGGAAGAACCAGCAGGTGCCGATCCCGATGTTCGGCATTTCCTCGCAAGCCACCAACTCGACCTTCGGCAAGGACACCAACAACGCCGCCGACGGCGTGCTCTATCAGGGCGTCTCGGGACCAGGCGTGGCGGTAACGCCGAAATCGGTACCGTTCGCCGAGAACTTCAAGAAGAAGTTCGGCAACTATCCGTCCTACGCCGGCTATACGTCCTATGACGAGGTCTACATGATTGCCGACGCCGTGAAGCGCGCCGGCTCCACCGAGGCCGACAAGCTGGTCACCGCACTCGAGAAGACCGACTGGGAAGGCACCATCGGCAAGGTGCAGTTCTACGGTAAGGAAGACAAGTTCACCCACGGCCTGAAATACGGCAAGGGTCTGATCACCGGCCTGATGCTGCAATGGCAGAACGGCCAGCAGGTCGCGGTGTGGCCGAAGGAAGTCGCGAAGGCCGAACTGAAGTTCCCCAGCTTCATCAAGTTCTCCTCCGCGAAGTGATGACGCCGCCTCCCGGGCCTCGACGCCCGGGAGGCGACCTCTCCATCCTGCAATCCCTCGATTGGCGCGGCGAAAGCTGCCACGGCTGGTGTCGATGCTTGCCCTACAAATCCTGATCGACGGTTTCGCCATCAGCGCGCTCTATGCGCTGGGCGCCACCGGTTTCACTCTCATCTTCGGCGTGTCCGGCGTCCTCAACCTGTCGCACGGCGCCATCATGGTGGCGGCGGCGGTCGCGGCGTGGGCCGCGGCCAGCGTTTTTCATCTCGACAGCTATTCCGGTGCCCTCGTCGGCGTCGCGATCGCGGCGGTGCTCTCCCTCGTCACCTACTTTACGGTGGTGCAGCCGATCCAGCGCTCCAACAAGATCCCCAATGAGGAAAAGGAAATCTTCGTCCTCACCGCGACGTTGCTGTGGGGCATCATGATCCAGGAGGCGATCGCCTACTTCTTCACCAACAACGCCAAGACCGTGCTGCCGATCATCGAGGGCGTGGTCACCATCGCCGGCGTCCGAACGCCTGCGAACGAACTGTTCACCGCCGCGGTATGCTGTCTGGTGATCGGATTGTTGTGGGTGCTGGTCAATCGCACGCGGACCGGCAAGGTGGTGCTGGCGGCGTCGATGAACCCGCGCGGCGTCACCATCCTCGGCTTTGAGCTCACCAACATCTACATCGTGGTCTGGGCAATCTACGGCGTGTTGGCCGGCATTGCCGGCGTGCTGCTCGGCATGTTCCTCGGCGTCAGTTCCTACAGCGTCGGCCCCCTCACCGCGAGCGCGTTCTCCATCGTCGTGCTCGGCGGCCTCGGCAGCGTCTCCGGATCGCTGATCGCGGCCTTCGTGGTCGGCTATCTCGAGACCTTTACGGCCTACATGATCTCGCCCGCCTACCGCTCGATCCCCGCGCTGCTGCTGCTGGTGATCGTGATGTATATCCGGCCGCAAGGCCTGCTCGGGAGGCGCTGACATGACCGGCTTTTTCAAGTCTCCCCTGTTCGGGATTTCGCTGATCCTCGTCATCATCGCGGCAACGCTGCCGTGGTACGTCTCCGGCTACATCCTTGGCCTGCTGACCGTCGCCTATTACTTCGGCGTGTTCGCGATGTCGTGGGATCTGCTGTTCGGGTTCGCCGGCGAGGTCAATTTCGGCCCGACTTTCCTGATCGGCACCGGCGCCTACACCGCCGGCATTCTCAACAACCACTACGGCCTGCCGATGTATCCGTGCATCGCGCTCGGCGCGCTGGCGGCGGTGATCGCGGGCTTCGTGCTGGCGTTGCCGGCGCTGCGGGTGCGCGGCCCCTACTTCGGCCTCACCACACTGGTCGCGGTGCTGATGCTGCAAAGCTTCATCGTCGTGTTTGCCGACCTCACCGGCGGCGAGATCGGCCTCACCATTCCGGACGTGCTGTCGATCGATGCCGGCGTCAACTACTGGATCGCACTGGGCTTCATGGTGGTCAGCGCCGCGATCCTCTACGGGCTATCGCAATCGCCGGTCGGTCTGGTGCTGCAGGCGAGCGGCCAGGATCCGGTGCAGGCCGGCGCGCTCGGCTTCAACATCGTCAAGCACAAGCTGGCGGCCTTCATCGTCAGCGCGTTCTTCTCCGGCCTTTCCGGCGCGCTGCTGGTGTTCTACTTCGGCACCGCCTCGGTGGGCACCGTGGTTGATGTCGCCGTCGGCGTGCAGGTGATCGTCGCCGCCGTGCTCGGCGGGCGGCGCACCGTGCTCGGCGCGGCGCTCGGTGCCATCTTCCTGATCGTCGCCGGCGAATTCCTGCGGCCGACCGGCGAACTGGCGACCTTCATCGTCTCTGCCGTTGCGCTCGTCGTCATCCTGTTCTTCCCCGGCGGCTTCCTTGGATCGGTGCTGTCACGCGAGGCCCGTTCATGAGCAGCACCCAGCAAACCTCTCCCGTCCTCGAAGTTCGGGGACTGACGAAGAAGTTCGGCGGCCTTACCGCCGTCAAGAACCTCAACTTCGACGTTCATGGCGGCGAGATCTTCGGGCTGATCGGCCCTAACGGCTCGGGCAAGTCCACCGCGATGAAGGCCATCATGGGCATCGAGCGGCCGACCGAAGGCACCGTGCGGTTCGAGGGCAACAACGTCGCCGGAATGCCGGCGCACCGCATTGCCCGTCAGGGTTTCGGCATGGTGTTCCAGCACTCGCGGCCGCTGAACCGGCAGACCGTGCTGGAAAACATCATGGTGGCCCTGCTCCCCGACAGCCTGCTGATGCTGTTTCCCGACAAGGCGCTGACGGAGCGCGCCAAATGGATCGCCGAGCGCGTCGGCCTTGGCGAAGTCATGCACCGGCGGCCGCCGACGCTGCCCTTCGCCGACCTGCGCCGGCTCGAACTCGCCAAGGCGATCGCGCGCGATCCCAAGGTGGTGCTGGTGGACGAGCCGTTCGCCGGTCTGACCTTGGCGGAGGTCGCGACCTTCTCCGACCTGATCCGCTCCTTCCGCGACGAGGGCCGCGCGGTGATGCTGGTCGATCACAACGTCAAGAGCGTGGCGGCGCTGGTCGACCGCGTGCTGGCGATGTATCTCGGCGAGGAAATCGCCACCGGCCGCGCCGAAGATGTCATGCGCAACGAAACCGTGCGGCGCGTCTATCTTGGCGGCGCCATCGAGACATCGGCCCGGCCCGAAGCGAACTTCACCGACAAGGTGCCACTGTTGCAGGTCGAGAACGTCAGCGTCCACTACGGCAAGGCGCAGGCGCTCGAGAATGTCTCGATCCATGTGCATCAGGGCGAGTTCGTTTCCATCGTCGGCCTCAACGGCGCCGGCAAGACCACGCTGTTCAACACCATCTCCGGTTTCCTGCCCTACACCGGCGAAATCGTCCGCGACGGCGAAAAGCTGCGCGGTACCAGCGCAGCGAAGATCGCCCGCAGCGGCCTTGTGCAATGTCCCGAGACACGCGAGCTGTTCGGCGAAATGACGGTGCGGGAGAATCTCGATCTCGGCGGCCAGCACCTCGATCCGGCCGAGAAGGAAAAGCAGCTCGAATGGCTGTTCGATCTGTTCCCGATCCTCAAGCAGCGGCAGGGCCAGATGGCGCAGACGCTGTCCGGCGGCGAACAGCAGATGCTGGCGATCGGTCGCGCGCTGATGATGAAGCCGAAGATCCTCATCCTCGACGAGCCGACGCTGGGCCTTGCGCCGGTGATCCTCGAACTGTTGTCGAAGGCACTGGAGAAGCTGCGGCAGACAACGTCGATCACCGTGCTGCTCGGCGAGCAGAACGTGACCTTCGCCTTGCCGCACGCCGACCGCGTCTATGTGCTCGAACACGCGCGCGTCGTCTGGGAGGGCGATCCCGGCCGCTTCGCGGCGGAGGCTGGCGAGGGGTATCTTTAGAAACCGCTCGGCGAGACACATCCCTCTCGTCGTTGCGAGGCGCGTGAACTCCGAAGCAATCCGGTCCTAGCGTCATGGCTTGCTGGATTGCTTCGCGGAGACTGTACTCGGACGGCGCCAAAGTGTGTCGAAGACGCGAGTAAAGGCACTTACGGCACCAATCCGAGTGCTCGCAATGACGCAACCAAAGTTGGAATCACATCATGGACCTTCACCTGCGCGGCAAACGTGTCCTCATCACCGGCGCGTCGAAAGGCATCGGCGCCGCGGCGGCGGAAGCCTTCGCGGAGGAAGGCTGTCATCTGCATCTCGCCGCGCGCAGCGCGGAACTGCTGACGGCGTTGGCCGAGCGGTTGCGCGCCAGTCACCAGATCAACGTCGCGACCCATGTCGTTGACCTCCGCAACAGCAACGACATCGCCCGCCTCGCGACGGCCGCCGGCGATATCGACATCCTCGTCAACAATGCCGGCGACATTCCGGGCGGATCGCTCGACAAGATCGACGAGGCGACCTGGCGGCACGCCTGGGACCTGAAGGTGTTCGGCTTCATCAACCTCACCCGGCTCGTTTACGCCCGCATGAAGGCACAGGGCCACGGCGTCATCATCAACGATATCGGCGCCGCCGGCGAGAAGTTCGACGCCAATTACATCACCGGTAGCGCCGGCAATGCCGCGTTGATGGCTTTCACCCGCGCGCTCGGCGGCAAGAGCCTCGCCGACAATATCCGTGTCGTCGGCATCAATCCCGGTCCCGTCGGCACCGACCGTCATGTCACGCTGATGAAGACACGCGCGCGCGATCAGTTGGGCGACGAAAACCGCTATAAAGAATTGCAGGGCGGGCTTCCCCTCAAACGCCCCGCGCATCCGCGCGAGATCGCGGACCTGATGGCATTTCTCGCTTCCGACCGCTCCGGCTACACCAGCGGCGTCGTTTTCACCGTCGATGGCGGTATCGCCGCCGGTTGGGCTTAAGAGATCTCGAAGCCGAGAATCCGGGCTCGATACCCATCCCGGATCGTCATGCGAGCCGTTAGGCATTTCGGGGAACCGCGATATAGTAACCGCCGCTGCAACGAGACGACGATATAACGGAGGCCCCAGTGGCGGACCAATCCCTTATCCATGAAACCGCAACCGCTGTGGTGGCCAAACTCAAGTCCGGCGAGGTCACGCCGCTCGATCTGCTCGACGTCGTGGAAGAGCGGATCAAGGCGGTCGACGGCAAGATCAACGCGCTGCCGACCCTGTGTTTCGAGCGCGCCCGCGCGCACGCAACAAAACTGATGCAACGCCCCGTCGCAGAACGCGGTCTGCTGGCCGGTTTGCCGGTGCCGATCAAGGACCTCAACGAAGTTGCCGGCGTGCTGACCACACATGGCTCGCCGATCTTCAAGGACAACGTCCCCGCCAAGTCCGACGTGCTGGTGGAGCACCTCGAAGACAACGGCGCCGTGGTCTACGCCAAGTCCAACACGCCCGAATTCGGCGCTGGCGGCAACACCTTCAACGAAGTGTTCGGCGCCACGCGCAACCCATGGGACCTCACGCGCTCCGCGGCTGGCTCTTCCGGCGGTGCCGCGGCAGCGCTCGCCAGCGGCACCGCCTGGCTGGCGCACGGCTCCGACATGGGCGGCTCGCTGCGCAACCCGGCAAGTTTCTGCGGCATTGTTGGGATGCGGCCGAGTTTCGGCCGTGTCGCCCACACTCCGAAAGCCAAGGTCGACGCGACGCTTGGCGTTCAGGGCCCGATGGCGCGCAACGTCGAGGACGTGGCGCTGCTGCTCGACGCGATGAGCGGCGAACATCCCGTCGATCCCATCTCACTGCCCGCGCTGCCGACCTCGTTCCTCGCCGCCGCGCGCTCCGGGCGGAAGCCGCTGCGCGTCGCCTATTCGCGCGATCTCGGCATCATGCCGGTCGATCCCGAAGTGGCCGCCGTCACCCGCAAGGCAGCGGAACGCTTTGCCGAAGCCGGCGTCATCGTCGAGGATGCCCATCCCGACCTGCGCGAAACCCACAAATGCTTCCATGTGCTGCGCGCCTTCGAATTCGCCATGGGCATGTCCCCGTTGCTGCGCGAGAAGCGCGACCTTCTGAAGCCGGAAGTGATCTGGAACATCGAACAGGGTCTCAAACTGAGCGTCGAGGATATCGCCCGCGCGGAGGCGCAGCGCGTCGCACTCGCGCAACGTGCGCTCGCCTTCTTCGACACCTACGACCTGCTGCTGTGCCCCGCCACCATCGTCGCGCCCTTCCCGGTCGAGCAGCGCTACGTCGCCGAATGCGACGGCAAGAAATTCGACAACTACGTGGAATGGCTCGGCATCGCCTATGCGATCACGCTGGCGTGCTGCCCGGCACTGTCGCTGCCCTGTGGCTTCACCGCGAGCGGCCTGCCGGTCGGGCTGCAAATGGTCGCCCGCCCGCGCAACGAAGCCGGCCTGCTCGCGGGCGCGCGCGTGCTGGAGGACATTCTCGGCGTGCGCGGCTCGACCCCGATCGATCCGCGCTAGATGGCGCCAATCCATCGTCAAGCATTCCGCGCCGCCTGCTGCATCGCAACAGGCGGCGTTTTCGAATGCCGCTGGCGCTCCCAAAATCGCCGCGCTAGAGTTTTGAGACGATTCAAAATCGCCGCCGACAGATGCGGCGAGGACAGGGAGCACGCGCGGCATGGCCGGCAAACTTAAAATTCACGTCGATCCGGACAAATGCCAAGGTCATAGCCGGTGCAAATCGCTGGCGCCGGAGCTGTTCGAACTCGACGAGTACGGCAACGCCCACGAAATCGGCGATGGCACTGTTCCGGAGGGCCTTGAGGACAAGGCCTGGCTGGCCAAATCCAACTGTCCCGAATTGGCCATCGAGATCACCGAGGATTGAGGCCCTCCCGGCAAAGTCGCCGGATCGTCGCAAAGGTGTCCGCTCCCTGACGACAATCGCTTGAGCCAGGATGACGTCCATGAACAAGCCCGTTCCCGTTACCGACTGGATCTCTGACTTCGATCACACCGACCCCCGCTGGACCGAAAATCCCTACCCGATCTGGGACGTGCTGCGCGCCGCGAGCCCGGTGGTCCATACCGACCGCTTCCGCGGCGTCTACATGCCGACCACCTACGAGGCGGTGAAAGCCATCGCCTACGACACCGAGCACTTCTCCTCGCGCCGCATCATCGTCCGCAACTCGCGCCCGCCGATCACGCAATCGGCGCCGCCCATCACCTCCGACCCGCCCGAGCACAAGCCGGCCAAGCAACTGCTGTTGCCGCCGTTCACGCCCGACGCGATGAAGAAGCTCGAGCCGCGGGTGCGCGCGATCTGCAACGAGTTGATCGACCAGTTTATCGACGACCCAAACGTCGATGCGGCCGCGCGCTACACCAAGCACATTCCGGTACGTGCCATCGCCCATATGCTCGGCATTCCCGAGCAGGACGGCGACCTCTTCATCAAATGGATCCACGAGATTCTCGAGCTGGGCATCACCGACGAAGAAACCCTGATGCGCGCCATCGAGGAGATGTCGCATTACTTCATGGGCCATATCCAGGCGCGCAAGTCGAAGCCCACCGACGACCTGATCTCGACATTGATGAACGCGCGCGATGCAAACGGGCAACCGCTGTCGGACATGCATGTGCTCGGCTCGTTGCGCCTTCTGCTGATCGCCGGCATCGACACCACATGGAGCGCGATCGGCGCCTCGCTCTGGCATCTCGCCAAGACGCCGGCGGACCGCGAACGGCTGATCGCCGAACCGGAGCTGATGCCGACCGCCATCGAGGAATTTTTGCGCGCCTATTCGCCGGTGACCATGGCCCGCGAGGTGATGAAAGAGACCTCCATCAGCGGCTGCCCGATCAAGCCCGAAAACATGGTGCTGCTCTCCTTCCCGGCTGCCAATCGCGATCCGGCGATGTTCCACGACGCCGACAAAGTGCTGATCGACCGCAAGGAGAATCGCCACGCCGCCTTCGGCCTCGGCATTCACCGCTGTGTCGGCTCGAATCTCGCGCGGATGGAAATGACCGTCGCCATCGAGGAATGGCTGAAGCGCGTTCCCGACTTCCGGCTTGATCCCGCCGGCAAGGTGACATGGTCGGAGGGAACCGTCCGCGGACCTCGGCAGTTGCCACTCCTGCTGGGTGCGGCGGATTAAACCAACCGCTGCCATGAAACGGGGGCCGATGTGACAGAGCAAAGCGCAAACTCCACATCGACCCCGTCCTTCGATTTCATCGACGTCGAGCAACGGCTGAAATCGATCTTCATCGGCTCGATCGGCAATCTGGTCGAGTGGTACGACTTTTATGCCTATACGGCCTTCGCGCTGTATTTCGCACCGGCGTTCTTCCCTCACAGCGATCCCGTCGTCCAGCAGCTCAATGCCGCGGTGCTGTTTGCCGCCACCTTTCTGATGCGCCCGCTCGGCGGCTGGCTGTTCGGCTTCCTTGCGGACCGCTACGGCCGGCGGCTGTCATTGACATTGTCCGTGGTCTGCATGTGCTTCGGCTCGCTGGTGATCGCGGCGACGCCGACCTACGCCACCATCGGCATCTTCGCACCGATCATGCTGGCGATCGCGCGGGTCATCGAGGGGCTCAGTCTCGGCGGCGAGTACGGCGCCAGCGCCACCTATCTCAGCGAGATCGCCGACCCGAACCATCGCGGCTTCTATTCCAGCTTCCAGTACGTGACGCTGATCGGCGGCCAGCTCACCGCCATCATCGTGCTGCTGCTGTTGCAGAAAGTGTTTCTCACCCAGGAGCAGCTTTATGCCTGGGGGTGGCGCATTCCCTTCATCATCGGCGCGATGCTCGCGATCTTCGCCGCCGTGATGCGGCGGGACATGCACGAAACCGAAGCGTTCGTCTCGGCCAAGAAGGCCGCCAAACCTGCCGGCTCACTTCGCGCGCTGTTCAAATACCCGAAGGAAGTGCTGCTGGTGGTGGGGCTGACGGCGGGCGGCACCGCCGCGTTCTACACCTTCACCACTTATATGCAGACCTTCGTAAAACTGTCGGTGGGCCTAAGCGCCGACCAGACAACCTATGTCATCTTCGGATCGCTGCTGTTCGCGACATTGCTGCAGCCGATCTACGGCGCGTTGTCCGACCGGATCGGCCGCAAGCCGCTGCTGATCTTCTTCGGCCTTGGAGGCACGCTCGCGACCGTGCCGATCCTGATGACGCTCCACGCGACAAAATCGCCGTTCGTCGCCTTCCTGCTGATCTGCGCGGCGTGGCTGTTCGTCGCCGGCTATACCTCGATCAACGCCGTGGTGAAGGCGGAACTGTTTCCCACCAATATCCGCGCGCTCGGCGTCGGGCTGCCTTACGCGGTGACGGTGTCGCTGTTCGGCGGCACCGCTCCCGCGGTCGCGTTATGGTTCAAGACGCTCGGGCACGAGACCTGGTTCTATTACTATCTGTCCGGGATCATTTGTATTTCGCTCATCATCTATTCGACGATGCGCGACACCAAGCACGCCTCCGCCATGCATCGGCACGAGTGACGGCCGTCCCGGGGCGCAGGCTGAGGCGTGACGAATTGAGATTGAATCGTCATTGCGAGCGAAGCGAAGCAATCCAGAGGCCAAAAGCAAGGCCTGGATTGCTTCGTCGCTATGCTCCTCGCAATGACGGAAAATAGGCGATCGAACCTGAACTCGCCCTGCCCTGGGCCTCTTCTCCGCCTCTCGTCCCGCCCGCGGATATCTGGTAAATTCGTGGCCACGACGATTTTGGGAGAGAGACCTTGCGAACCGAGCGGTTTCAGTTTTCCGGCACGGACGGGCAGCAGCTCGCCGCAACCCTCGATCTCCCGGATACGCCGCCGGTCGCCTATGCCCTGTTCGCTCATTGCTTCACCTGCGGCATGAATGTGCTGGCGGCCAAACGCATCGCCACGGCGCTGGCGGCGCGGGGCATCGCGGTGTTGCGGTTCGACTTCACCGGCATCGGCGCCAGCGAAGGCGAATTCGCCAACACCACTTTTTCCTCAAATGTCGCCGATCTGGTGCGCGCCGCCGATCACCTGCGCGAAACGAGGATGGCGCCCGCAATCCTGATCGGCCATTCGCTCGGCGGTGCCGCCGTGTTGGCCGCCGCCGAAGACATTCCCGAGGCGAAAGCCGTCGTCACCATCGCCGCACCGTCCGATCCCGCGCACGTGACCGCCATCTTCAAGGATCGCGTTGACGACATTCGCCGCGATGGCGACGTCGAAGTGCAACTCGCCGGACGCCCGTTCCGCATCAAGCGCGAATTTCTCGACGATGTCGCCGAACAGAACCTGACGGCTCGCATCCGCAAGCTGCACAAGGCGCTGCTGATCCTCCATTCGCCGACCGACGATACCGTCGGCATCGACAACGCGACGCATATCTTCGTCGCCGCCAGGCATCCGAAAAGTTTTGTTTCACTGGCCGGCGCGGATCATCTGCTCGATCAGAAGCGCGATGCCGAATATGTCGCCCATGTGGTTGCGGCCTGGGTCGAACGCTATCTCGATCCCGCCGCGCCGGTGCAAGCTTCCGCCGAAGTCGAGCCGCGTCGCGTCGTGGTTCGCGAAACCCGCGAAGGCAAATTGCAGCAGCAGATCGCCATCGGCCCGCACCGGCTTCTGGCGGACGAGCCCGCCTCCGTCGGCGGCGCAGATACCGGGCCAAACCCTTACGAATTCCTGCTGAGCGGGCTCGGCGCCTGCACCTCGATGACGATGCGGATGTATGCCGACCGCAAGGCGCTGCCGCTCGACCGCGTCACCGTCACGCTGTCGCATCGCAAGATTCACGCGAAGGATTGCGAGGATTGCGAAACCAGGGTCGGGATGCTCGACGAGATCGAGCGCGTGATCGCCATGGAGGGCAATCTTGACGCCGAACAACGCGCGAAGCTGATGGAGATCGCCGACAAATGCCCGGTGCATCGGACGCTGACGTCGGAGGTTCGCATCGTCACGCGCACCGCTGAGAGAACGGAGTAAACCCAATGGCCCCGGTCGCCCGCATCGATCCGAAAACGCTGTTTACGCCGGACGAGTGGCGACACCTGACCAGCCGCAGTTCGTGGCGTGGCGGCTTGCTGGTGGTCCATGCGTGGGGCACCATCGCGGCCGCCATCGCGCTGGTGACGATCTGGCCCAATCCACTGACGTGGCTGATCGCGGTGATGGTCGTCGGCACGCGGCAACTCGGCCTCGCCATTCTGATGCACGAGGCCGCGCATGGCGGCCTGCACACCAACAAAACGATCAACGAATGGATCGGACAATGGCTCTGCGCGGTGCCGGTCGGCGCCGATCTCGCCAGCTATCGATCTTACCACTTGCAGCATCACCGCTTTACGCAGCAGCCGGAAGATCCTGACCTGTCGCTGTCCGCGCCGTTCCCGATCACCAAGGAGAGCTTTACGCGCAAGGCGATCCGCGATCTCACCGGCCAGACTTTCGTCAAGCAGCGCCTGCCGTTGTTTCTGTCGCTGTTCAAGCCTGGAGCCTCCGGCGACGCGGACTCGCACGAGAGTTTCCTCTCCAGCGGCGCCGACAAGATGCTGCGCTTCCTGATCGCCAATGCGACCCTGTTTGCGGTGTTCTGGCTGTGCGGCGCGGGCGTGTGGTTCTTCGGCGTCTGGATTGTCGCGATGGCGACCTGGCTGCCGCTGGTGACGCGTATCCGCAACATCGCCGAACACGCCTGCACCAGTACCGGGCCGGACCCGTTCAGCCACGCCCGCACCACCCGTGCCAACATCGTCGAGCGCGCGTTGATCGCACCCTACTGGGTCAACTATCACGCCGAGCATCACCTGTTCATGTACCTGCCGTGTTACCGGCTGCCGCTGGCGCATCGACTGCTACAGGAAAAGGGATTGATCAGCCGGGTGACGGTAAGCGACGGCTATCTCAACGTATTGAGGCTCGCGACCTCGAAAGGCTGATCGCATTTTCCGGCGAACCGGACTCCGGTTCGCCAGGACACCGCGTTACATCGAAGGCCGACGCCCCGACTTAAAACGCTGCATTGAAAAGATGCTTACGCCTTGGCCAGCGCGCGCACCTGCAAAGGTCCGCGCAGACCGAACGCGGTGCCGACAACGATACCGGTCACGGCGACGAATGAGGCCAGCGCCAGGGTCGACACGCCGGTCAGACCCTGCCCGACGGTGCAGCCGAGCGCCATCGCACCGCCTGCGCCCATCAGGATCGCACCGCCGATCGAACGGATCATATGGGTCGGCGAGGTGTAGCCTTCCCACTTGAAGCGACCGTTCAGCAACGCGGTGATGAAGCTGCCGGCGAGCACGCCACCGACCAGCGCAATGCCGAAGTTCAGCGTCAGGCCGGTGGAGAGCATGACGTATTGCACCGATTCAGCGATCGGCGCGACGTAAGTGATCGAGGTCAGCGGCACCGGGTTGAAATCGTCGGCGCCGAGAAATCCGGTCGCGAACCAGCCGCCCGCGATCAGCAACCCGATCACCGCACCGGCGGCGATCTGGCCGCCCGACTTGCGGAACGCGGAATGCGAGAACGCAAACGCCGCGAGGCCGCCGCTCACCAGCAACATCGCCAGCACGCGCGCCCCGGTCGCATCCAGACCGAGGGTTGCGAGCAGCGCCGGCAGCGAGACGACGTCAGGCGCGCTCTGTGTCGCCTGCAACACGGCCAGCCGCGCGGGCGCGATGAGCCCCTTCAACGTCATCTGCGCGGCGATGCCGATCGTCACGATCACGACGAAGGAGCGCAGATTGCCGCGTCCGAGCAGGACCAGCGCCCGCGAGGCGCAGCCGTTCGACAGCACCATGCCGTAGCCGAACAGCAGGCCACCAAAAAACATCAGCGGCGCGGAAAAGCTCGTTTGCAGATAAATCGACTTGTCGAGATCCACGTAGTGGCCCAGCACGAGAAGTTGGGACGCCAGCACGGCGACGCTGATGGCCAGCGCGTAAGTGCGCACCAGCCGGCCGTCGCCCTCGCCCCACCAACCGCGCAGGCTGCTCAACAGGCAGAAGCCGCTGAGCAGTCCGACCGCGCCGAAGACGAGGCCGATCAGAAGACCGGAATAAACAACAATGTTGGGACCGAGTGACACGGGCTGTTTCCTCAAGCCGGCGGAGAACAAAATGCTCCGCTGCGATGGGTCGCAATGAGAAATCCTGCCCTGCTATATATCCCGCGCCGAATGACCGTCCATGGCCGGCAAAATATAAGAAGGAAGCCATCGCCGGCTGCGCGCGGAGGAGAAAAACTCTCTCTCCCACCGCCGATCCGGGCAACTTCCTGCCCCGTCCGAAATCGAAAAAATCCTGCTATTTGACCGCCACCGCGACTCCGTGCAGGGTCAGGTCGGCCGCGCGCTCATGGTCAGGAGATCATAGCGGGCGACCGGCTCGTCGTTCTGATTCACGACTTCCACGTCCCAACGCACCTCGCCGTATTCCGGCCGCCGCGCCGGCGATTTCTGCTTCACCGTCAACCGCACGCGAATGACGTCGTCCGGCGAGACGGGTTTCAGGAAGCGCAGGTTGTCAAGGCCATAGTTGGCGAGCAGCGGCCCCGGCGCCGGATCGACGAACAGACCCGCCGCGAACGACAGGATCAGGTAGCCGTGCGCCACGCGTCCGGGGAAGAACGGGTTGGCCTTGGCGGCCGCTTCATCCATGTGCGCGTAGAAGGTGTCTCCGGTGAAATGCGCGAAGTGCTCGATGTCGTCCAGCGTGATCGGCCGGCTCGCGGTTTCGATCATATCTCCGACACGCAATTCGTTGAAGTTGCGCTTGAACGGATGCACCTCGGCGCGCGGCGCCGGCGCGCCCTTCATCCAGGTGCCGGTCAACGCCGACAGGCGGGCGGGCGAGCCCTGCACCGCCGTGCGCTGCATGTAGTCATAGACCGCGCGCAGGCCGCCGAGTTCCTCACCGCCGCCGGCGCGGCCGGGACCACCGTGCAACAGCGACGGCATCGGCGAACCATGACCGGTGGATTCTTTGGCGCAATCACGATCGACGATCAGCACGCGACCATGGAATGGCGCGATGCCGAGCAGCACCGCTTCCGCCACCTTGTCGTCGTAGGTGAACAGCGATGCGACGAGACTGCCCTCGCCGCGCTGAATCAAATCGATGGCCTGATCGAGCGTGTCATAGGCCATCACCGTCGCCACCGGCCCGAAAGCCTCGGTATCGTGCACGCGCCTTGCGGTTATCGGATCGCGCGCGCGCAGCAATACCGGGCCGATGAACGCACCCGCCTGCACATCGACGCCGCTCGCCTCGCAGCGGTCGGGATCGCCGAACACGATTTCGGCTTCGGCCTTCAACCTGGCGATCTGCCCGCGCACGGACTCGCGCTGCGCACGGCTCACTAAGGGCCCCATCACCTTGTCCTCGGTGCGGGGATCGCCGAGTTTCACCGCGCCGAGCGCGGCCTTCAGCGCGGAAATCACCGCGGCTTCCTGCGCGCGCGGCACCAGCACCCGGCGGATCGCGGTGCATTTCTGCCCGGTCTTCACCGTCATCTCGCGCACCACCTCGCGCACGAACAGGTCGAACTCGGGTTGTGACGGATCGACGTCGGGTCCGAGCAGCGAGGCATTCAACGAGTCGCGTTCTGCGACGAAGCGGATCGAGTGCTTTGCGATGTTCGGGTGGTTGCGCAGCTTTTCCGAAGTCTCGATCGAACCGGTAAACGCGATCAGATCCTGCCCGCCGAGATGATCAAGCAGATCGCCGATTGGGCCGCAGATCAGTTGCAGGCTGCCGGGCGGCAGCGCGCCGGACTCGTGCATCAGGCGCACCAAGGCTTCGGTGACGTAAGCGGTCGCCGTCGCCGGCTTGGCGATCACCGGCACGCCCGCGAGAAACGCCGGGGCGAACTTCTCCAGCAATCCCCAACAGGGAAAATTGAACGCGTTGATATGCACCGCGACGCCGTGCAGCGGCGTCAGGATGTGCTGGCCGACGAAGCTGCCGCCCTTCGATAGCCCTTCCACGTCGCCTTCGACCACGAAGGGCGTCGCCGGCAGTTCACGCCGGCCGCGCGAGGCATACGCTGAAAGCGTGCCAAGTCCGCCTTCGATATCGACGGCGTTGTCGCGGCGGCTCGCGCCGGTGTCGCCGGCGAGCTTGTAGAGTTGCTCCTTGCGCTCGGAGACATAAGCAGCAATCGCCTTCAAGCGATCCGCACGCTGATGGAACGTCAGCGTGCGCAAATTGGCACCGCCGACATCGCGCGCGTGCCGCACCATCGCCGCGAAATCGAGCCCGGCGCTGGAGGCGCGCGCCACGGTCTTGCCGTCCACCGCGCTCGGGATATCGACGAAGCCGCCCGGCGCTTCGACCCAACGATCCAGCGCAAGATTTTGCAAGGTGATGGTCATCGTTTCCCTCCCCGTCTCGGATATCGATCGGCCGTTGACAGCGCGGCCGGTTGGGCTAATAATTAACTGACCGATCGTTTAATTCAATAGGCTTTATCTGATGGCCTTGCGAACGGCGAAGCCTCGTTTCAACATCATGGGCAGCCGGACGGTCGAAGGGAGAAACGTCGTGACGTACGTCCTGACCGATTGCGGGAGACTGCTGCCCGCGCCGCGCCATCTCGGGAGGACGGTTTGAGCACCACGACAACGCTTTCGCCGGACGACATGGCGCGCGCCTGCGCCGACGCCATGTGGAAAGAGGACAACGCCTCGCGCGGCCTCGGGATGGAGATCGTCGAAATCGGCGCCGGCCGTGCGGTGCTGTCGATGACGGTCAAGCCCGAAATGGTCAACGGCCACGGCATCGCCCATGGCGGCTTCATTTTCACGCTGGCGGATTCCGCCTTCGCTTTCGCCTGCAATTCCTACAACGAGCGCACTGTGGCGGCGCACGGCAACATCTCGTTCATCCGCCCCGGCAAGCTGGGCGACCGGTTGGTAGCCGATGCCCGCGAGATTTCAAAATCCGGCCGCTCCGGCATCTACGACATCCGTGTCACCGCCAACGGCGAGACGGTGATCGCCGAACTGCGCGGCTATTCGCGCACTATCGGCGGCGCCATGGTCGACGCGGAAGCGCCGGATAAAATGTCTTCCCGCGACTAGATCAACAGTATTTCAGGACGACAGCCATGGCCTCTACCGAAGCACTTTCGAAAACCACCGACGGCCTTGTGCTTGATTCCGCCGAGCGCGCCTCGCGCGACGAGATCATGGCGTTGCAGACCAAGCGCCTCGCCTGGTCGCTGAAACACGCCTACGACAACGTCGCGCACTACAAGAAGGCTTTCGACGCCAAGGGCGTGCATCCGTCCGACTTCAGGCAACTGTCCGACCTCGGGAAGTTTCCCTTCACGGTGAAGACCGACCTGCGCGACAACTATCCCTTCAACATGTTCGCCGTGCCGCGCGAGCAACTGGTGCGGGTGCACGCCTCGTCCGGCACCACCGGCAAGCCGATCGTGGTCGGCTATACCGCCGCCGACATCGACGTGTGGTCCGACGTGATGGCGCGCTCGATCCGCGCCGCTGGCGGCCGCAAGGGCATGATCCTGCACAATGCCTATGGTTACGGCCTGTTCACCGGCGGGCTGGGGGCGCATTACGGCGGCGAACGGCTCGGCTGCACCGTGGTGCCGATCTCCGGCGGCATGACCGAGCGGCAGGTGCAACTCATCAACGACTTCAAGCCCGATATCATCATGGTGACGCCGAGCTACATGCTGGCGATCCTCGACGAATTCGGCCGTCAGGGTCTGGACCCGCGCCAATGCTCGCTGAAGTTCGGCATCTTCGGCGCCGAACCGTGGACCAACGCGATGCGCAGCGAGATCGAGCAGGCATTCAACATGGACGCTACCGACATCTACGGCCTGTCGGAAGTGATCGGCCCCGGCGTCGCGCAGGAGTGCGTGGAAACCAAGGACGGCTTGCACGTCTGGGAGGATCACTTTTATCCGGAGATCATCGATCCCGAGACCGGCGCGGTGCTGCCCGACGGCGAGAAGGGCGAACTGGTGTTCACCTCGCTCACCAAGGAAGCCTTCCCCATCGTGCGCTATCGCACCCGCGACCTCACGCGTCTGCTGCCCGGAACCGCGCGCCCCGGAATGCGGCGCATGGAGAAGGTCACCGGCCGCTCCGACGACATGATCATCCTGCGCGGCGTCAACGTGTTTCCGACCCAGATCGAGGAGGCGTTGCTGGCAACCGACTGGTGCGGCGGCCACTTCCAGATCGAACTGACACGCGAGGGCCGCATGGACGAAATGACCGTGCTGGCGGAGGCGCGTCCCGATAGCTGGGACGGCGAGGGTCTCGTCGTGCACGCCGAGAAGATCGTCGCGCACATCAAGAACACCATCGGCGTGTCCAGCAGGGTGTCCATCGTCGCTCCGGAATCGCTACCGCGCTCGCAGGGCAAGGCCAAGCGCGTCTACGACAACCGACCGAAGGAATAGTCGCGGAAGACTCGCTCGCAGACCCTGAGGACGAGAGAGCAAACTTCACCCGAACAGACGGAGCGACTGCCATGCCACTGCCCCCTTCACGTCGCGACATTCTGAAGACCTCGCTGGGCGCCGCTGCCGGCGCCGCTCTTCCGTTTCTTCCGTTGAAGGAGCAAGCCATGGCACAAGCCGATACAATCCCCTCCTCCGCTGCCGAGATCGTTCGGGCAATCCACGACAAGAAGATTACCGCCGTCAGCGTCGTCGAAGCCGCGATCGCGCGCGCTGAAAGGCTGAAAGATCTCAACACGCTGATCTACCTGAACAAGGACGGCGCGTTGGCCGCCGCGCGCGACGTTGATGCCGGAAAGATCACCGGGCCGCTCGCCGGACTGCCGATCGTGGTGAAGGACAACATCAACACCAAGGATATGCCGACCACCGGCGGCACGCCGGCGCTGCAAAACGCGCGTCCGAAGAACAACGCGCCCTCGCTGCAGAAGCTGATCGACGCCGGCGCCATCGTCATCGGCAAGGCCAACATGCACGAACTCGCCTTCGGCATCACCAGCACCAACCTGTCGCCGTTCGCGGGGCCGGTGAAGAATCCCTACGACACGACGCGGATTCCCGGCGGCTCTTCCGGCGGCACGGCTGCGGCAGTCGCGGCCGGTATCGTCACCTGCGGCCTCGGCACCGACACCGGCGGCTCGACCCGCGTGCCGGCGGCACTGACCGGCATCGTCGGCCTGCGCCCATCGGTCGGCAACGGCGGCGCGCGGCGACGCTACAACGACGACCATGCCGTGGTACCGATCAGCCATACTCGCGACACCGTCGGACCTATGGGCAAGAGTGTCGCCGACGTCGCGCTGCTCGATTCCATCGTCACCGGCACCGTGATGGCCTCCGCCATTGATCTGCACGGCAAGCGATTTGGCGTTCCGCCGTCGATGTGGGGCGGTCTCGATAGCGGTCTGCTGGATGTGGTGGCGGCGGCGCGCAAGAAACTGACGGAGGCCGGCGCCGAGACGATCGGCAAGGATATCGATGGCCTTTACGACCTCAACGCCAAACTGTCGTTTCCCATCGCGCTACATGAGCCGATAGAGGACATCCCTGCTTATCTGAAAGCCTCCGGCGTCGAAGGTATCACGCTCGCCGATATCGCGGCGAAGATCGCAAGCCCCGATGTCAAAGGCGCGTTCGGCGCGATCACCGCGGATGCTTTCGGCAATGCCTACCCCGATGCCGTCGGTCCGCTGCGATCCCAACTGCAAAAGCTTTACGAGAATTACTTTCGCGACAACAACCTCGACGCCATCCTGTTTCCCACCACCGTCGCGCCGGCCCCGCCGATCGACATGACAACGGGATCGGGAGAAATGACCGTCAATGGCGGCAAGCCGATGCCGACCTTCGACACCATGATCCGCAACACCGACCCCGGCAGCAACGCCGGCATTCCCGGCCTGTCGCTGTTCGCGGGTATGACCGCCAGCGGCCTGCCGGTCGGACTGGAAATCGACGGCCCGATCGGCAGCGACACCACGCTGCTGGGCCTCGCCCTGTCGATGGAAAAACTATTCGGCCACGCGCCGCCGCCGAAGGTGTGAGAGGTCGATCGTTGTCCCGTCGTCATGGCCGGATTTATTTCGGCCATCCACGCCTTTCTCATCGCCAGGTCAAAAAGACGTGGATGCCCGGCACAAGGCCGGGCATGACGAAAAACTCACACAAGCGTCACATCTGATCGTAATCGACCACGACCTTGGCCGACGTCGGGTGCGCCTGACAGGTCAGGATGAACCCGGCTTCAAGCTCCCACGGCTCCAGCGAGTAGTTCAATTCCATCGGCGCGTCGCCTTCGACCAGCCTGGCGCGGCAGGTCGAGCACATGCCACCCTTGCAGGCGAACGGTAAATCCATTCCCGCGCGCAACGCGGCGTCTAGGATGGCTTCGCCTTCAGCCACGGGAACGTCCCGGCGCTTGCCGTCGATGATCAGCGACGCCACGGCCTTTGGCGGCGCGCCTTCGACAACCTTCGCCCTGGGCCGCGCCTTGCCGCCGAATTCGGAAACGAAGCGCTCGACATGAATGCGCGTGTCGGCAATCCCGATCTCGCGGCAGGTCGCTTCGATATCCTCACTCATCGCGACCGGACCGCAGATGAAAACATGATCGACGCTTTCGGCAGGCACCAGCGAGCGCAGCAACACCTTCACCTTGTCGGCATCGAGCCGCCCCTGCAGGATCGGAATGTCCTGCTCCTCCTGCGAGATGACATGGAATACCGAGAGCCGCTCCATGTAGCGATCCTTCAGTTCTTCCAGCGCCTCGCGAAAAATGATGCCGTCAGTCGAGCGGTTGCCGTAGAACAGAAAAAAGCGGCTGTGCGGTTCGCGCGCCAGCACGCCACGAACGATCGAGAGGATCGGCGTGATGCCGGAGCCGGCTGCGAAGCCGACATGAATGCGTGCATCATCCGGCGTATGCGCGACGCCGAAACGTCCGGTCGGGGTCATCACGTCCAGGGTATCGCCGGCTTTCAACTCCTCGGCGGCCCAGGTTGAAAACGCGCCGCCGTCAACGCGCTTCACTGCGATGCGCATTTCGCCGTCGTCCGGCCCCGAACAGATCGAATAGGAGCGGCGCACCTCTTCGCCGTCCATCGTGGTGCGCAAGGTCAGGTACTGACCCGGCGCGAACGCGTAGTCGCTCGCCAGTCCCTCCGGGATCGCGAAGGTCAGCGAAATCGCATCATTGGCCTCACGGCGCAGGTCGTTGACGGAGAGACGGTGAAAACGGGGCGTGACCATAAGCGTGCTCGCTTCCAGTTTGATTTCTTCGTTATTGCGCGCGTAAGCGAAGCAATCCAGATAGCCGCAAAGCAAGGACTGGATTGCTTCGTCGCGTTGCTCCTCGCAATGACGTCAGTGACACTTGAAGTAATCGAACGGTTCGCGGCAGCTTTTGCAGCGCCAAAGCGCCTTGCAGGAGGTCGAGCCGAATTCGGAGAGCGTCTCGGTATCGGTCGAGCCGCACTGCGGGCACGCCACCTGCTCGACGCCGAACAGCGCGCGACGTCCGCTGCCGGCCTGCGGCGGCGCGATGCCGTAGTCCTTCAGCTTGCGGCGGCCGTCGTCGCTCATCCAGTCGGTGGTCCAGGCTGGCGACAACACCGTGCGCACCGTCGGCTTGCGGAAGCCGGCGCGCTCCAGCGCCACCTCGATTTCCACCGCGATCATGTTCATCGCCGGGCAGCCGGAGTAGGTCGGGGTGATCGCGACTTCGATCTCGCCGTCACGCACGGAGACGTCGCGCAGTACGCCGAGATCGGCAATGGTCAACACCGGAATTTCCGGATCGACCACCTGCGCGGCGGCCTCCCATGCGCGTTGGCGCAACTCCATATCGCGGGTCGCGTGGTTCACCATGTCGCTCCCGGAAAGGTGCGTTGCATCGACTGCAATTCGCTGAGCAGATGGCCGAGGTGCTCGGTGTGGTGGCCGATGCGGCCGCCCTTCTGCATCCAGTCGTTGGCGGGTCGCGCCAGCGTCGCTTCGCCGAGGACGCCCGCAATCGTTTTCAGCCATTGCGGGCGCAGCGTTTCCGGATCGACCGCGATACCGGCATCGATCAGTCCGCGCTCGCTATCGTCGACTGAAAACATTTCGCCGGTGAAGGCCCAGAGATCGTCGATGGCGATTTGCGCACGGCGATGGCTCTCCTCGGTGCCGTCGCCGAGCCGCACGATCCATTCCGACGAATGCCGCAGGTGATAGGCGCTTTCCTTCTCGGACTTAGCGGCAATCGCGGCCAGCGTCGCGTCGCGCGATGTCATCATCGCGCGCCAGTAGAGATCGGCGAAGGCGGAATAGAAGAACTGCCGTACCATGGTGCGGGCAAAGTCGCCGTTCTGTTGCTCGACCAGCAGCAGGTTGCGATACTGCCGCACGTCGCGAAGATAAGCGAAGGTATCTTCCGTATTGTCCCTGCCCTCGACCTTTGCCGCATGGGAATAGAGCTCTCGCGCCTGCCCCAGCAGGTCGAGGCCCATATTGGCGAGCGCCATATCCTCTTCCAGCATCGGCGCGTGGCCGCACCATTCCGAGAGGCGATGACCGAGGATCAGCGCGTCATCGGCGCGGCGCAACGCATAGAGCACCAGCGGCGTTTCTGAAACGGCGATTGAAGCTGCGGTCATCGGCGCACCTTGTTGTGGCAACCCATTTCGATAGCGTCATTACGAGCGAAGCGGAGCAATCCAGAAAACCACATAGCGAGGACTGGATTTTTCGTCGCTAACGCTCCTCGCAATGACGATCTCTTTCGTCACGCTCGAAGCGCAACTACATATGTCCGACTTCTTCCGGCACGTCGTAGAACGTCGGATGCCGGTAGATCTTGGACTCCGCGGGCTCGAACATCATGCCCTTCTCGGTGGGATCGGACGCGGTGATCGCGCTGGACGGCACGACCCAGATCGAAAGCCCCTCACCGCGCCGCGTGTAGATGTCGCGCGCGGCCTGCAACGCCAGCGTGGCGTCGGCAGCGTGCAGCGAGCCGACATGCTTGTGCGCGAGGCCATTGCGGCTGCGGATGAAAACTTCCCAGAGCGGCGTATTCGGTGTCGCCATCGTTTCCTCCGTTGACTACTCGGCGGCCTGAACCATGGAGCGGCTCGCGCGCTTCTCGGCATAGGCCGCCGCCGCCTCGCGCACCCACGCGCCCTCGTCATGCGCCTTGCGGCGCGCGGCGAGGCGGTCGCGGTTGCACGGGCCGTTGCCGGCCAGCACTTGCTTGAATTCGGTCCAGTCGATCTCACTGTAGCGCCAATGGCCTTCGGCATCCTGCGTCATGCCGGGATCGGGAATAGTCAGCCCAAGAAACTGCGCCTGCGGCACGGTCGCATCGACGAATTTCTGGCGCAGTTCGTCGTTGGAGAAGCGCTTGATCTTCCACTTGGTCGAGGTGTCGCTGTGCTGGCTGGCCTGATCCGGCGGGCCGAACATCATCAGTACCGGCCACCACCAGCGATCCAGCGCGTTCTGCGCCATCGCCTTCTGCTCGGCGGTGCCGCGCGACAGCGTCAGCATGATCTCGAAGCCTTGCCGCTGATGGAACGACTCTTCCTTGCAGACGCGGATCATCGCGCGCGCGTAAGGCCCATATGAGCAACGACACAGCGGGATCTGATTCATGATCGCCGCGCCGTCCACCAGCCAGCCGATGGCACCGATGTCGGCCCAGGTCAGCGTCGGATAATTGAAGATGGAGGAATACTTCGCCTTCCCCGTCAGCATCGCGTCGACCAGTTCCTCGCGCGAGGTGCCGAGCGTTTCCGCCGCCGCGTAGAGATAAAGGCCGTGCCCGCATTCGTCCTGCACCTTGGCGAGCAGCGCCGCCTTGCGCCGGAGCGTCGGCGCGCGGGTGATCCAGTTGCCTTCCGGCAACATGCCGACGATCTCGGAATGAGCGTGCTGGGAAATCTGTCGGGTCAGCGTTTTGCGATAGGCGGCGGGCATCCAGTCGTTCGGCTCGATACGCTGGTCGTCATCGATGCGCGCCTGAAACGCTGCCGCGCGCGTTGCGTCCTCAACGAAGCGATCTTCGCCGTCCGAGGTGTTGAGCGCCTGCGTATACATGGGCCGCCTCCCTATGTGTTGCGGACCAATATATAACAAAAATAATTCTAAGCAACATTTTTATGTAACATATTGGCGTGGGTCGTCGAACCTTCGGACGAGTTCCGCGCTGGCGGGCGGCAGCGGACCCGCCGCACTCACGCCATTACGGTCGAGCCATTGTTCGGAGGCCGGAATCAGCCGGCGATAGAGGTCGGCGCAGAGTTGGCGTGCCGGCGTTCCGGGCCACTCCGCGGGCAAAAGGCTGCCGGGCAACAGCGGGTCGCGCAGCACCACCCGTCGGTAGTGATGGATCAGCAAGATACGCGCGGTGAAGGCATCGGCGTCGGACAACGTCTCCTCGCGCGCGAGCCAGTCGCGCAGCGGCGCGAAGGTTTTCATGAATCGCTGATAGGCCTCCGCCGTGAGATGCAGCGGCCAGCTCTCGCTGAGCAGGCGTTGGCCACTGTCGTCCTCGGCGGAGACTTCCAGCCGGATCGCACCCGCCGCTTCCACGGGCACCCGCACGCCCGAGGGCGCCACCCAGACGCCGGTGAGCGGACTGCCAAAGCCGGCGGCGCGCAATGCCTCGCGCGCGGAATCGTGTTTGCCGCCATTGCCGAGCAGCAGCAGTTCGAAACGACCGGTCCAGTCGGACGGCTGCGGATTGTAGACATGGCGCACCGCCGTATCGAAGGTCTCGCGGCCCTTGTCCGCCAGCCGGTAGAAGCTGTTGCGCCCCACCCGCTCGCGCTCGAACCAGCCGTCGGCCGCGAGACGCGACATCGCGGTGCGCACCACTCCGCCCTCGATATCAAGCATGGCGAAGAACGAAAGCAGCGTGCCGAGCCCCACCGAGCCGCCGCGCGGCACGATGGCGTCGCCGAACAACGTCACGACGATGGAGCCGGTGCGCGAGGGTTCGCGCTTCAACTGGTCGAGAATGCGGGCAAGCGGCTGAGGCATCGAATCCCGGCATAGCCTGTTTCGCCAGCGCAGACCATCGCCCCCTGAACGCGCCATGCCCGCGCCGCTCAACCCCATCGCCGGATTATAATTGACCAATTGGACGGTCAATGCGAAGTTGCCGGGCCAAACCAAGGGGCGGGTTTCGACACCGATTCCGCCGGCACGACGTCAAGGACACCGGACTTTATGGCTCGCACCCGGGCAACCGACTACGACCAGAAGCGCCTGGGTATTCTCAGCCAGTCCGCACGACTGTTCGCGCAGCACGGATTCACCGGCACGTCCATCACCATGATCGCGGAAGCCTGCGGCGTCTCCAAGGCGTTGATGTATCATTACTACGCCTCCAAGGACGACGTGCTGTTCGACGTGCTTGCGGATCATCTCAAGCACCTCGTCGCCATGGTGGAGGCGGCGGCCGCGACCGAAAGCGACGGCCGCCGGCGTCTTGTCGCGATCTGCACCGCGCTGCTCGACGCCTATCGCGGCGCCGACGCCGAACATCAGGTGCAGATCTCCAGTCTGAAACTCCTGCCGCGTGCGCAGCAGGATATTCTGAAAGAGCTCGAACGCCGGCTGGTGACGATCTTCTCCGAAGCCATCGCCGCATCGCTTCCCGCGATCGCGAAACAGCCCGACACGCTCAAGCCCCTGACGATGTCGCTGTTCGGCATGTTGAACTGGCACTACCTGTGGTTTCGCGACGGCAAGGGCATGACGCGCGAAGCCTACGCGCTGATGGCTTCGAATCTGATTCTCGCCGGCGCCGAAGACGCGATCCGCGCGGCGGGTACGCCAGCCGCAGCGTCGAAAGCATCGACGCCGGCCAAGCCTGCGGTCGCGAAGAAGAAAGCCGAGAAGGCGCGCTCGTAAAGATTGACGCTCATTGTGTTTTATCGTCATTGCGTAAGCATAGCGACGAAGCCATCCAGCTCCTGCTTTGTGGCCTTCTGGATTGCTTCGCTTCGCTCGCGGTGACGACCCTATCTGAATTCACGCCAATAGCGTTTTCCGCGACACCACAAGCAAATGCCCGAAGCAAGTCCGGGCATCGCAAGTGATCGACGATTGAAAGCGCGGCGCGTTAGCGATTGGGATCGGGATACACCAGGCTGCGCCAGCCCGCACGATCGAACGGCTTCCACGCGCCTTCGGCTTGCGCCAGGCGGTCGGCGACGGCGTAGACCGCGGCGGGATGGAAGCCCATGCCGCAATGACTGCTCTCGACCTCGATGTTTTCGGTCAGCGGCGACGTCTTTTCCATGCAGCCCTGCCAGGCGCAGATGCCGTCGGTGCGGCTGTAGATCGCGGTGGTAGGCAGCGGCGGCGCTTCCGACAGCGGACCGCCGAAATGCTCGCTCGCCTCTTCCGCGCGCTGGCCGCTCGCCAGTTCATAGACGCGCCAGGCGTTGGTCGATTTCGCATCGCCGGCGAACGGGCTGCCGAGCGTGATCACCGAACGGACGCGGTCCGGCATCATCTTGGCGAGTTGCCGCGAATAGAGCCCGCCGAGGCTCCACCCGACAAGGCTCACCTTGCGGCCGTGGGTGTCGTTGATGCGCTTCACCAGATCGACGACGGACTCCTGCACACCGGGGCGCAGGCCGTAGTTGCGTCCAAGTCCCCAGCCGTGGACCGCGTAGCCGCGTCCGGCGAGAAAACCGCGCAGCGGCCGCGTCGACGCATCGCTCGCCATCAGTCCCGGAAGCACCAGCACGGGATGACCATCGCCGCGCGGCGCAAGGCTGAGCAACGGCAAGGCACCGAGAAACGCGCCGAGTTCGGAAAGCGCCCGTCCTTCCAGCAGGACCAGCAGCTTGGAGGGAGGGGCCAACGATTGAGCAGCAGCCATCGAGTATCCTTTCCCGCCCGACGCGCGCACCGGGCAACAGATCAATTGAGCAAACGATCGTTCGTTAAAGCCAGAACCTCATTCCGATTCGCCGACACAATGTCGTCACAAACGAAGCTAGGGGCCGATTTCGACGAATTCAAGCAGCCTTTCGTCTGTAGCGGTCAGATACTACCCGTCACGCGCCGTCATTGCGGGGGCGACTTCAAAGAGACGAATAGAGGCCATCAGGAATATGGGGACTGTCGACCGATAAACCAGCTTGCCGGCCGATGCCGGACGTGCCGTCACGGCAACCGCAGCAGCACCTCGATCGTGTGCAGCACCAACCCGACCAACCCGCCGATCAGCGTGCCGTTAAAACGGATGTATTGCAAATCCTTGCCGACGTTTGTTTCGATCAGGGTGATGAGTTGCGCCATGTCCCATCCCTTCACCTGATCGGCGATGAAGGTGGAGACGCCGCTCTTGTGCTCGGCAATGAAACTGCGCAGCACAAGAACGATGCCCTGATTGATTTCGCCGCGCATCTCGCCGTCGGCGGCGAGCGCCCTCCCCGCCTCGACAAAGACATTGGCGAGGTGGTGCTGCAACACGCTGGAATCGCCGGACGCGCTCTTCTCGATGAACGCCTTCGCCTGCGACCACACGCTTTGTGCCAGCCCGCCGAGTTCGGGCCGCGCCAGCAGGCCGCGCTTCAACTCGTCGAGATGCCCGGCGTAAGCCGGGTCGCTGCCCATCCTCTCGACGAAGGCCAGCACCATGCGATCGAACTCGCCGCGGAACGGATGCTGCGGATCGGCGCGCACCTCATCGAAGAACGCCGAGGCCGATGCAAGAATGCGCTTCACCAGAAACGCGTCGGCGCGATAGAAATTCAGCAGCGACGGCAGTTCCTCGCGCAGCTTGGCGCGAAACGCCGTCATCGTCTCCGGCTGGCTGAGCGCGCCGTGAATGGCGACGAGAAGATCGTCGAGCAGCGCTTTGTGGCGCCCTTCCGCGACGAAGGTGCGCAAGGTGCTGGTGGCGAGCGGCGCGAGATCGATCGACTGCAACTGCGCCATCACGCGGCGCGATACGTATTGCATCAGGCCCGACGTCTCGGTCGCGTCGAAGGCTTCCGGCAGCAGCCGCAACGCGAAACGCGCGAGGGCGGTGCTGCGTTTGCGGTCGCCCATCCAGTCGGCGATGAACGAGGCGAAGTCGATCTGGCGCAGCTTGGCATCCACCGGCGCGGCATCGAGAAAATTGGCTTCGATGAACTCGCCGAGTTTGTCGGCGATCCGCGCCTGATTGTTCTGGATGATGGCGGTATGCGGGATCGGCAGACCAAGCGGCCGGCGAAACAGCGCCACCACCGCATACCAGTCCGCGAGTCCGCCCACCGTGGCGGCTTCGGCAAATGCGGCGACGAAGCCGAACGCCGGATGATAGGGCAACAGCAACTTCGCGGTGATGAACACCGCAAGGCACCCCACCAGCACCAACGTCGCCAGGAATTTGATGCGCTTCAATTCGGCGGCCCGCGCGGCGTCCGCGCCGGTTGACGTTAATGCTAGCCGAGCGTCACGCGTCATCACGATCCTGCGGCATTCGAGGAGTGTCGCCCACTATAACCGATGAAACCGGCTGGTGCCCGTCGCGCTATTCATGAATGCCGTGCAGACAAAAAGAAGGCCCGCAACGCGGGCCTTCCGAGTTTGTGACCATCGACCGGGAGGAATGCCGACGATCGGTCGAAACGTGTGGGATCAGGCAGCCTTGTTGTAGGACGCCGCGACCTTCGCGAAATTCTCCTGCGCCGACTTCGCACCTTCGCTCACCAGTTTGCCGACGTACTCGCTGGTCGACTTGGCGCGGGCAACGAGGGTCTCGCCGTGGGCGCGAGCCAGGTCCGACTGGATCTGGAAGGCTTCGGTGATCGACTTGGCCGAGGCCAGCTTGTCGATGCCGTTGAAGAACGCTTCGGCGTCCTGGTACATCGCCTGCTGAATGCTGCGGCTGATCTTGGCGACTTCGCTGACGGAGTTGCCGGCGGCGGCTTCGATCGCGGCGGTCACCTTCTCGGAGCCATTGTGCAGATCGGCGGCGCGGTCCTTGGCGGTGCCGGCGGCGCGCTTGACGAAGTCACGAGCGGCTTCCGGAACTTCCACGTTCTGGAGGTTCTTGAGCGCATCGGAAATCGGAGCAAAAGCTGCTTGCACGCTGTTCAGCACGGAATTGGTTTCGTTCGACATGTCAATCTCCATCCTCAGGTTTGAGCTATGGGCTCGGCCCGTCCGGTGTGGCCCGGGATGGGAGTGTTATGACACAGCACCTTGTGCATTGCAACATCGTTGTTGCATCGCGATATCACGAACTCGTGAACAAGCGAACAATGTTGGAAGCAACGAATTTATCACCAATCATAACAATGACTTACTTTAAAGTTTCTTCACGGAAATGACGTTGCCGTCGGCTATCGGCCCAAACCGCCATTCGCATTTGCGGTGGCCGGGCGCCGTCTCGGATGTTCTGGGGGTTCGGACGCCTGTTCTGAAGCCAGCGCGGCAAAGGTTCCAATTCGGGGAGCGAACGACGAGTCTCATTCAACTGCGTTGAATCAGATCCGCCACTTGTCGTCCTGCTTGAGCATGACCCTTGTCGACACCCGGTTCCCATGGTCCGGAATCATGCGCTAGCCGCCCGCCCAGACGTCGAGCACGTAGCGGTTGCCCGTACCGAGGTCGTCGATCCAGCGCGCGGCCGCGGCCTCGTCGCTGCCGGTCTTCTCGCGATGGATCGCCATCAGCGCCGCCTTGACGTCGGGCTCCATCTTGCCGCCGTCGCCGCAGACGTAAGCGATCGCGCCCTGCTCGATCAGCTCCCAGACGCGATCCTTCTGCTGCGCGATCATGTGCTGGACATAGGTCTTGTCCGCGCCCGCGCGCGAGAAGGCCACATGCAACTCGGTGACGCCCTCGTCGGCAAAATCCTTCAACTCGTCCGCATAGAGATAGTCCTGCTCCGGATGACGGCAGCCGAAGAACAGCATAGACGGCCCGAGCGCCACGCCCTGCGCCATCATCGCCGCGCGCTCCTGCAGGAAGCCGCGGAACGGCGCCAGTCCGGTGCCGGGGCCGATCATCACGATCGGCGTCGCGGGATTTTCAGGCAGGCGGAAACCCGCCTTGGTTTCGCGCACCGACGCGTGGATGGTGTCGCCAGCCCGACGTCCGCCCATGTAGTTCGAACAGATGCCCTTGTAGGTGCCGCGTCCCGACGCCGCCGGCCCTTCGACCACACCGATGGTGACGCTGCAACGGGTCGGCTCCACCAGCGGCGACGATGAAATCGAATAGTAGCGCGGCGCCAGCAGCGACAGCATCTCCAGATAGGAATGGAACGGCAGATCGCAGGCCGGGAATTCCTCCAGAAGATCGAATACCGATTTGCGTTTCGCCATCACCTCGCTGCGATAGCGCTCCTGCGACTCCGCATCGTCGCCGACGAGCGCAAGCAGTTTCGGCTTGGTCATCGGGCAGCGGGTGTTCTCTGCCATGATCTGGATCTGCTTGCGGGTCGCGATCTGCTGCAACTCGACGAACTCGCCGAGCAAGCGCCCCACCGAGATCGATTGCCCCACCGGCAGTTGCGCGCGGCGGCCTTCAGGCGCCTGCAACCGGATCTGATCGGTCGGCAGGAAGCCGAAGCGGCGCGCCACCGAATCCACCAGCGCCGGATCGTTGCGCGGAATGACGCTGAGATGATCGCCGGCGCGATACGTGGTGCCGGCCGGCAACTCCACCTCGATGTGCCGCGTCGAACGCGTCGACGCATTGGGACCGGAACGGCTTTGCAGTTCGGCGTTGGACAGGACCTTCATCGGCACCGCGCCGCCGAGACCGGCAACGGTGTTTACCACCGTCGGCGCCACCGGTTCGATACTGTACAACGGCGCGTCGTCGGCGCTGCGGCTGAACTTCGCGTCGACGCCGAGCGCCTTCATCGCCGTCGGACTCATCCTGGCGAACCACGCCTCGAACTGGCCGTCGAGATCCTCGCGCGCGTTGCCCTCGCCGCGCTCATAAACGCTGGTCGCGCCATGCGCCGCGAGTTGCTCGTCGATCAGGCGCGGTACCGACTGGTAGGTTGCCGCCCAGTCGCTGTTGCCGCAGCCGAACACGGCGTATTTGACACCGGCGAAGGCATCCTTGGGTAAATCGCCTTGCAGCCACCTGACGAATTGCGTGGCATTGTCCGGCGGCGCGCCGTTGTAGGACGCACAGAAGATCAGCACGCCGCCCTCCTTGGGCAGCTCGCCGACCGTCTCGTCGAGCGGCATGAGTCGGGTGACGAATCCGTTCAGTTCGGCAAGGTCGGCCACGCGCGTCGCCATGTCCTCGGCGGTGCCGAGGTTGGAGCCGTAGAGCAGCAGCAGCGGCGTGTTGTGGCCGGGCCGCGCACGCGCCTGCGTGCCTGGCGTCGCGGGCTTCGCCGCGGCGGCCGTCACCGGTCCCTTGCCGGTGCGCTCACTGTCGGGGCGCGGCCGCACCTTGATCTTGAAGCCTTCCGGCTTGGTCGTCAGCGTTTCCTTCAAACGCAACTGGTAGCGGTTGTGATCGATCAGCTTGAAGCGCTGAAGGATCATGCCGAGCGCCAGCGCCGCCTCGTGCATGGCGAAGCCACGCCCGATGCAGGCACGCTGGCCATTGCCGAACGGCTTCCACGCGTTAATCGGACGCTTCGCCTCGGCATCGCGGCTGAAGTTCTCGGGATTGAACACGTCCGGATTCGGTCCCCATACCGAAGGATCGCGATGCAGCGCCATCGCCAGCACGGTGACGAAGGAGCCCTTCTTCAGCGCGTACTTCCCGCCGATCACATCGTCCTTGTAAGGCGTGACGGCGAAGGCCGGCGCCGGCGGCCACAGCCGCAGCGCCTCTTTCAGGATTTGTGTGATGTAGGTGAGTTGCGACACCTGCTGATAGGTCGGCCGCGCGTCGAGATCGGAGCCCAGGACGCGATCGACTTCCTCATAGGCCTTCTTCATCACCTCCGGATGCTTGAGCATCGCATAGATGGAATATGACAGCAGGCCGCTGGTGGTCTCGTGGCCGGCAATCAGGAAGGTGTTGATCTGGTAGCGGATGTTGACGTCGTCGAGTTGCTCGCCGGTGACCTTGTCGACGCCGGTGAGCATGGCGTTGAGCATATCCTTGTTGGTCTCGGTGTCGCCGCCGTCGCGGCGCGCGGCGATCACGTCGTCCACCATCTTGTTCATGAAGGCGACATCGGAGACGAGATCGCTGTTGCGCTTCTTCATCCAGATTTTTTCGAGCGGCAGTCCACGCGTCATCATGATGGTTTCGAGCGAACGCACCAGCGCCTCGACGAAGGGATGGTAGTCGCGGCGATAGAACGAGTTGAAGCGATAGTCGAAACCGCACAGCCCGATGGTATCGAGCGTCAGCGCGGTCATGTCGTGGACGACATCGACTTCCTCGTCGGCGTTGAGACGTTCCCATTTTTTGACGAGCTGCTCGGCGATGTCGACCATGCTCGGATGATAGGATTGCATCGCGCGGTTGCCGAACGGCTGCAACAGAATGTTGTGCGCCTTGCTCCAGTTCGGGTCCTTGGTGTCGGCGGTGAACAGGCCGTCGCCGCCGACCGCGCGCACCCGCCGCAGCGAACCGCGCACCGACTTGTCGAACCGCTTCTCGTCGCACAATTCATCGACCAGATCGTGCCCGGAGACGACGATCAGTTGCGTTCCCATCATGTCGAGCCAGTAGATCGGCCCGAGTTCCTTGGCGAGTTGCACCAGGTTCTGGACCGGCGCGTTCGAGTCGATCGACAGCATGTTGCCGACCACCGGCTTCATCGGCGGATGCGGAATTGGGTCCAGCGGATTCGTCGATGCCATTGAGATCATCTCCTCGCTTGCGCCGTCATTCTGAGGAGCGCGCACTTGGCGCGCGTCTCGAAGGATGGCGTCTTACAATGTCATTCATGTCATCCTTCGATGCTCGCCTGTCGGCTCGCACCTCAGGATGACGATCATCCAAATTTCCGCCGCCGCCACTCGATCAGCTTGTTGCTCAGCTCTTCCGGCTGCTCCTGCTGGGTCCAGTGACCGCTGTCGCGGATCAGATATTTTTCGAGATCGGGAATGATCTTATCCATGCCGTCGGCGGCCGACGGCGGCAGCACCGCGTCGTCCTCCGCCATTACCATCAGCGACGGCACCCGCACGGTGTGGTCGAGCGACGCGGCGCGCTCCCAGTTGCGGCTCATGTTGCGATACCAGTTGATGCCGCCAGTGAAGCCGGTGCGCGTGAAGGTGTCGACGAATACCTTCATCTCTTCCGGCGACAAAATCTTCTGGCGCGGATCGTGGCTGCCGTCGTAGCCTTCGACCATCTGCGGAAACGACATGTTGAGCTTCGTCGAAGCGCCGACGCCTGCGGTCGCGGCTTCCGCCGGCTTGTCGCCACGCGGTTCTTTGCGGGATTCCTTGTCCTTGCGAGGCATGGGCTTGCGCATGAAGAAATCGAACGTCTCGGCCACCTTGCTGCCGAAGATGCGGTCCGGATGCCGCGCGGGGTCCTGAAACTGCACGATGTACATGCTGTCGCCGAACCGCTTGCGATAGAGCGAAATCGGGTCGGCCGGCGCACGGTCGGTGTGCGGCGTGTTGACGCCGACGACGCCGGCGACCCGCGACGGATGACGCAGCGGCATCTGCCACACCACAAACCCGCCCCAGTCGTGGCCGACAAAGATCGCCTTGTCGATATTGAGGTGATCGAGCAGCCCGACGAGGTCGCCGGTGAGATGATCGAGATCGTAGTCCTCGACCTTCTCGGGTCGATCCGTCGCGCCGTAGCCGCGCTGATCCGGCGCGATGACGCGAATGCCCGCCTCGCTCAGCGCCTTGATCTGGTGCCGCCACGAGAACGCCATTTCCGGCCAGCCGTGACACAGCACCATCGGCGGCGCGTCGGTTTTCGGGCCTGCCTCGTAGTAGCCCATGCGAATTCCGTTCGTCTGCGCGAATTGCAGCGGCGGCATCTCGATCATCGATGGCTCCGTTCAGATTGCGGCGCGGGGCGCATCGGGCGCCGATGCGTAGGCGGCTTCCAGCGCCGCCAGTTCCTCGGGAAGAATATCGGCCAGCACCTGCACGTGCGGGATCACGTTGGCGCCGGCGATGAAGCCGAAATCGAGCAGATCGCGATAGCTCTGCACCGTGATGTTGAGCGCTACGCCATGCGCGGCGATCGACACCGGGAAGATGTGCAGCAGCTCCGCGCCCACGGCGTACAGCGTCTGGCGCGGCCCCGGCACATTGGACACGGTGATGTTCACCGCCGGCGGCAGCACGTCGGACAGGTTCGAGCGGCTGTAGAGCAGCGCCAGGATCTGCACCATGATCGGCGCGCCCAGCATCGAGATGTTGGAAATCTGCGGCATCAATGCGCGCAGCGGATGCGACATTTCCTTCGACTTGGAGGACTGCGCGATGATCGCTTCCAGCCGCGCCTTGGGATCGGCGATATCTGTCGCGAGCGAACAGATCATGCCGAACACCTGATTGTTGGAGTCGGCGTTGCCCTCCTCGCGCAGCGAGATCGGCACGCCCGCCGTCAGCGACTTGTTCGGCAGCGCGCTCTGGCTCAGCAGATAGCGCCGCACCACGCCGCTTGCGAGCGCCAGCACCACGTCGTTGAGCTTGCCGCCAGAGCGTTTCGCCAGCGCCTTGGCCTGCGGCAGCGAGATCGAGACCCCGGCGAAGCTACGCTCCGACGAAATCGACTTGTTGAGGATGGTCGGCGGCGACGCCATGCTGGCGAGGCTTTCGCGCGACTTCGGATCGGCGATCTTGCTTGCGACCTCGGACAGACTCTTGAGCATGGTCGGCACGCTGCCGACGAAACGCACCGCGCTTTCGATCTGGAACATGGCGTTGTCGAAGAGCACCGAACCGAGATCGCTCTTGCCCGAACGCGGCAGTTCGATGCCCTGGGCGAAGCCCGCGCCTTCGAAACCCTGCCGCCACATTTCCTGATACGAGTTGAGGAAATTCGCCGCCATCTCGCGCGGCTCCGGCGCATCCTTGCGCCGCGCCGGCGGCTCGGGCACTTCGCGCGGCACCGGAGAGACGTCGTAGATCATACTGGTCAGCGCCGCGCCGGCGCCGCCGTCGATGCAGGCATGATGCATCTTCGAGTAGAGGCCGATCTCGTTATCCTTCATGCCTTCGAAGACGTAGAACTCCCACAACGGCCGCGCACGGTTCAAAAGCTTGGCGTGCATCCAGCCAACGATGCGTTCCAGCGTCGCCCGGTCGTAAGGCGCCGGCAGACTGCCACGGAAAATGTGACGGTCGATATCGAACTGGTCGTCCTCGACCCAGCTCGGGTGATCGATATCGAGCGGCGCTTTTTCGAGACGCGATTTCAGGATCGGCGCGATGTGCAGCCGCGAGGCGATCATCGCCTTGAAATCCTCGAAGAAATTGCCGTCATAACCTTCCGGCAAGCGGAAGATCGCAATGCTGCCGACATGCATCGGCATCTCGGGAGTTTCGTAATACAGAAACGATGCGTCCAGAGAGGACAGCTTCTTGGCGCCGCTCATGCGTCTTCCTCACGGTGGGGATATTCGGACGCCTTGGCAGCGTTCTGGTTCGATTGTGCCTTTTTCCGCCGGCCATTTGCAACGGCAATCGGCACGGAAGCCATTGGTCCCGCAACGACAAAACCGCACGGCCCTTACCCGATACCATCCCGCGCCCAAAGCGACGCGGCATGGCATCGCCGTGATCTCACGTCTTGGTTCGGCCGGTCCCCAGTCCCGCCATGTTGGCGAACATGTCCTGAATGCGTCCGGCCATCTTGGGGTCGAACATGAACCAGTTCTGCATGATGGCTTCCGGCGAGAACTGATCGATGGTGTTCGACATCCGCTCCTGAAGCTTTTCCATCATGGCGGTTTGCATCGGCTGCACGTCGGGCAGCCCCATGAACTCGCGCGCCTCCAGCGGGGTGCAGTCGACCTCGATCGTCACTTTCATCTCGTCGCTCCTGAGTTGCGTCGCTGGCGCAGTATCGCCACGCCGCCCGCGCCGATGCAAGCGGCACGGCGCCCCGGCCCCGCGGCGGGCCTGCTTATCGCAAACGACCGTTAATTGAAACGCTCCGCCGCGAACGGCGACGGATCGGCGAATGGCGCCTCTCCCGTCATCATTTCGGCCAACAACCGCCCCGTCGCCGGGCCAAGCGTCAGGCCGTGGTGATGATGGCCGAAATCGAACCACAGGCCGGGATGGCGCGGCGCTTGGCCGATGACCGGCAGCATGTCCGGCAGACACGGCCGCGAGCCCATCCAAGGCTTTTGGTCGACGGCCTCGCCGAGCGGGAACAGATCGCGCGACAGCGGCAATGCGCGTTCGAGTTGCACCGGCGTCGGCGGCGCCTCACGGCGGGCGAACTCCGCACCGGTGGTCAGGCGAATGCCGCGATTCATCGGTGCCAGCAGGAAGCCGCGATCGGCGTCGAGCACCGGATGATTGAGCATCGCGTTGCCGCGAGGCGCATAGTGGCGATGGTAGCCACGCTTGACACCGAGCGGAATGTCGTAGCCAAACGGCCGAAAGACCAGATCGGCCCACGGCCCCAGCGCCACCACCGCTTCGCGCGCAATCACCGCGTTGCCTTGCGCATCGCGCAATCGCCAGCCGCGTCCGTCCTGTTCGAGCGTCCGCGCATCGCCGGTGAGAAACCGGCCACCATTGCGCACGAACAGGTCCGCATAGGTTTTGGCGAGTTGGCCCGGGTCCGGCACAAAAGCCGGCGCGCCCCAATGGATCGCACCGCTGAAACTGCCGGTAAGATGCGGCTCCCGCGCCTCGATCGCGGCCGGATCGAGTACGTCGGCGGTGATGCCGGCGAATTGATGCGCGCGGTCCAGATCGGCGATGCCTTCGTCGAGCGACGCCTGCGAGCGAAACAGCTTGATCCAGCCGGTCCGGCGCAGCAAGTCCGGCGCGCCGGCTTCCGCGATCAGCGCCTCATGCTCGGCAAGACTGCGCTCGATCAAGGGCAACGCCGCCCGCGCGCTATGCATCGCACCTTTCGGCGTCGAGGCGCGGAAATAGCGCCACAGCCACGGCAGCACCGTCGGCAGCGCCGAGAGGTGATAATGGGACTCGGTGGAACGGTTCAGCGCGTAACGCAGAATGTGCGTCAGGTCGCGCGGAAACATGTAGGGAAACACCGACGCGCGCTCGATCAGCCCGGCATTGCCGTAGCTGGTCTCCTCACCGGCCACGCCATGCTTGTCGATCAGCACGACATCGCGCCCGCGCTTTTGCAGATGCAACGCGGCCGACACGCCGACCATGCCGGCGCCAAGCACCATCACATCCGCGCGCTGCTCGGCCATCGCTCAGATCACGGTCTCGCGCATCACGCGCCGGCAATCCACCTCGAACTCGAGATCGATCACGGGCGGCCGTGCGAAATGCCATGTCATGCCGGATCGCGCGGCGTTGGCGCGCACCAGTTCGTCGGCCGCGAAGGGATGGAAATCGTGCACGGTGTAGACCTGCGTCGCGGTGGTGTCGCTCCAGCTCGCACCGAGGTCCGCCAGACGTCGCCCGATTTCACCGATCACGAAACGCACCTTCTCGCGCAGACCCTCGGCGCTGAGATCGCGATAGCGCACGGTACGTTCGGGATACGGCGCGCTGCCGCCGCGCGCTTCCGCGCCGCCTGCGATCACGAAGGTCGGGCGCGCATCGCTCACCGGCCGCGTGAACGAAAACGCATGGAACACCGGCTCGGCCGGCGGATCGATCTCCGGACAGACGTTGCTGCGCGCCACCGGATTGACGCTGTTGACGCTGCCATCGAACAGGCCCCACTCCGCCAGCGTCGTCACGTAGTGCTCATTGAAGGCGCGAAAACCCGCCTCGCTGAACGCGCCGGGCGAGCGCAGCTCGCAGGCGCAGAACGACGTCAGCGGCCGGTTCGCCGCGCGCATCGTCTCGGCGGCGCGCCGAAATCCTTCCGCCAACGGCACCGGCTTGTCGAACCGCACCCGCTCGATCTCGAAGCCTGGAAGCGCGGCCACGCCGCTGGAAAACTGAAAGACGGCAGGAATGAAGCGATAATTCCCGGCGGCGAAATCCTGAGCCATGCCTCACCTCGTTGGCGACGGTCGCCGCCTATTGTTATGAAGTCCGCGATGATCCTAGAGCAGTTTCGTTCAGTTGGAATTGGCAACTCGTCATGGCCGGGCACAGCCGTTCGAAGAACGGCGTCGCTTCGCTCGCCTATGTCCGGCCATCCACGTCTTTCTCGCTGATCGATTTTAAGACGTGGATGCCCGGCACAAGGCCGGGCATGACGGATCTGATATTTCCATCAAAACGCAAATCGCTCCAGCTTCGCGATTCAGCATTCATCGCACAAGCGGGCATTCGGTCGCGCGATGCTTTTCCCGTCCAGCCCTACCCCCGCGCGTCGCAGGCCCAGGCGCGGATGACGCACTCTTTGCCGCCGAATTCATAACACTTGCGCGTCGCGCTGTTGAGCGACTTGGAAATGCGCGGCTCCACCGCATAGCCGTGCGCGCCGCAGGGATTGGTCATGTCGATCGAGAGCGCGGCGCAGGCGCGCTTCATGACGACGGTCGCGCAATCGCCATAGCAGTTCTTTTGCGCGGCCGCCTTGGCCTCGGCGACGCCGGCGTAATCGATAGCCTTGCCGTAAGCGCCGCATTTGCCGACCGCGAAAGCGCCGGCCGCATAAGCCGGCGCGACGGCCGATCCCAGCAGCACCAGCCCGAGCGCGGCACCGGAAAGGCTTCGCGACAACGCCGAGAAACGGCGCGCGCCAACGCGTCGTGACAACATCCCCTACCCCCAAATCCTCAGTGGGGGGATGCTAGACGGCAGACCGTTTCAATTGGGTGAACGGATCGGAACCCGACGATCAGCCCGGTGAGCGCGTCGGCTGGCGCGGCCGCAGCGGCGGCGACTCGACGCGCGCCGCGCGTTGCACCACTTCCAGCACCTGCGGCGTATCGATGTCGAGAAACGCGCCGTCGCCGTCAACCGGCACTTCCACCACGGCCTCGCTGTGGTGATCGACCAGATGGCGGCCGCCGATGTCGCCGGACAGGCCCATCAGTTCGCCGAAGAAGCGTCGCGACCACAGCACCGGATTGCCGCGCCGGCCGTCGCAGGTCGGCACCACGATCAGGCTGCCACGCTCCGGCGAGAACGCGCCGATCAACTTGTCGATCAGGTGCGCGTCGATCAGCGGCATGTCGCCGAGGCAGACCAGCGCGCCGGCGGCATCGGTCGGCACCGCGCCAATGCCGGTCTTCACCGAACTGGCCAGCCCGCTGGCGAAATCGGGGTTGCGCACGAAGGTGACGTTGAGGCCGGAGAGCGCCGCCTCGACGTCCTCCGCCTGATGGCCGGTCACGACGATCACCGGCGACGCGGTCGAGGCCAGCGCCTGTTCGGCGACCATCCGCACCAGCGGCTTGCCGCCGAGTTCGGCGAGCATCTTGTTGGGACCGCCCATGCGGGTGGAACGGCCGGCGGCGAGCACCACCGCCGCGACCCTGGCATTGTCGGCCGGCGCGGGCTCGGCCACGCGCGGCTGCGGCCGGGTGACGATTTCCATCAGCAAACCTCCGACACCGAAGCCGGTGATGTCCGAGCGGTTGATCGGCAGCCCGGCCAGCATCCGCATCAACACCCAGTCGAAACCGTTCTCGACCGGCGAGCGCGCGCACCCCGGCGCGCCGATCACCGGGCGGCCGTCGGCGGTGCCGAGCAACAGCAGGTTGCCCGGATCGACCGGCATTCCGAAATGATCGACGGTACCGCCATTGGCGACGATCGCCGCCGGGATCACGTCGCGGCGGTCGGCGATGGCGGAAGCGCCGAACACGATCACCAGTTCGACGTCGGTTTTCAGGATCTCGTCGATCGCGGCCGCCAGCGCCGCCTCGTCGTGCGCTACGCGCTTCTCGACGACGATCTTCGCGCCGGCCGGCGCGAGACGCTCGGCGGTGACACGGAGCGTCTTGTCGATCACCTTCGGCACCAGGCCTGGCAGCATCGTCGACACCACGCCGACGCGCTTGATGACATAGGGCGCGACGCGCAGCGCGTTTTGTCCCGCCGCCTTCACCGCGGCATCGCGCAAGCGGCCCTCGACGCCGAACGGGATCAGCTTGACGGTGGCGATCATCTCGCCTTCGACCACCGGCTTGTAAGCCGACAACGTCGCGAAGGTGATGGCCTCGTCGACATTGTTGATGCGGTCTACCGCGTCGCGATCCACAACCAGTATTCCGGGCCGCGTGGCGAACAGGTTGGCGCGGCCGGTGAAGGCGCGCTCGACCATGATGCCGCCACCGGCAATGGCCTGCGCGATGTCGGCAGCGGCAGCGTCTTCCGACACCTCGCCGTCCTCCAGATGCACGACGACGATCCGCTCGACGCCGGCCGCCTTCAGCGCATCCGCCTCGGCCCGGCCGATGGCGGTGCCTTTCTTCATCACCAGCGAGCCCTGACGCAGCGTGTGCACCGTCACGCCGCCGATGGCGTCGTCGGGTTTGGCCGGTCCGAACTTCATGACGTCCCTTCTTTCGGCAATCGCAATTGCGCGGTGACCTGCGCCATGATCGCCACCGCTACCTCGCCGGGCGAGATCGCCCCGATCGGCAAGCCGATCGGCGCATGAATTTTCGCAATATCCTCATCGGTCGCGCCCTGCGCCTTCAGGCGCTCGACGCGCTTGGCGTGGGTTTTGCGCGAGCCGAGCGCGCCGATGTAAAAACAATCGCGCGCGAAAGCGTGCAGCAGCGCCGGATCGTCGATCTTCGGATCGTGCGTCACCGCGACGAACGCGGTGTAGTGATCGACATTGAGCGGCGGCAGCGCAACGTCCGGCCATTCGGCAACGACGCGCACATCGGGAAACCGTTCGGGACTCGCGAACGCGGTGCGTGGATCGACCACCGTAACGTCGTAGCCGAGCGAGCGCGCCATCGGCGCGAGCGCCTGACTGATATGCACCGCGCCCATGATCACCATCCGCGCGACCGGCGCGTAGACGTTGACGAACAGCCTCTTGCCGCCCGCCTCGATTATCGCGCTCTTGCCCATGCGCAACTGCTTGCGCAGTTCGGCCTCGAGCGGATCGCCGGCGAGATCGGCGGCCTTGACCATGCGCTGCTCGCCGTTCGCCACGTCGGTGACGACAAAAACCGGCCGCCGCGCCGCGCGCTCGATGTTGACCTGCGTCAGCGTCTCCAGATTCACCTACGCCACCTTCTCGACGAACACGCGGATGGTGCCGCCGCAGGACAGGCCAACCTGAAACGCCGTCTCGTCGGCCACGCCGAATTCGAGCAGTTTCGGCTGCCCGCTGGCGATGATGTCGAGCGCTTCGGTCACCACCGCGCCTTCGACGCAGCCGCCGGAGACCGAGCCGAGGAACGTGCCCTCGTCGTTGATGACCAGATTGGAGCCGGCCGGTCGCGGCGCGGAGCCCCAGGTCTCGACCACGGTGGCGAGCGCCACGCCGTGGCCTGCCTTCTTCCAGTCTTCGGCGGCTTGCAGAATATCTTCGTCGCGCTCGAGCATGATGGACCTCTCATTCAAGCTGCGGGGCGGATCGCGTCGCGCCGTTGCGGCGAAGGCGCCACGGAGAGCGCGGCGATCAAGTCCTCGATGGAGGACAAGTTATGCACCGGGCGGAATTCGTCAACATACGGCAGCATGGTTTTGATCCCCTGCGCCTTCGCTTCGAAACCGCTGAAACGCAGCAGCGGATTGAGCCAGATCAGGCGACGACAGGACCGATGCAGCCGGTCCATCTCGAACGCCAGCCGGTCGTCGGCCTCGCGTTCGAGGCCATCCGAGATCAACAGCACGATCGCGCCTTGCCCCAGCACACGCCGCCCCCACAGCTTATTGAAGGTCTGTAGCGAGGTGCCGATCCGGGTGCCGCCGGCCCAGTCCTCGACGGTGGACGAACAGCTTGCCAGCGCCTCGTCGGGATCGCGCGCCCGCAGCGCGCGAGTGACGTTGGTGAGACGGGTGCCGAACAGAAACACCGAGACGCGTTTGCGCGCATCGGTGATGGCGTGCAGGAAATGCAGGAACAGCCGCGTGTATTCGCTCATCGAGCCGGAGATATCGAGCAGCGCGACGATCGGCGCCGGCTTGTCGATGCGGCCGAGACGGCGCAGATCGACGATATCGCCGCCGGTGCGCAGGCTGGCGCGGATGGTGCGGCGCAGGTCGAGCTTGAGGCCGCGCGGGTCCGGTGCGAAGCGCCGCGTGCGCAGTTCAGCCTGCGGCAGCTTCATCTTGTCGATGGCGCGGGTGACCTCGGCGATCTCCGCCGCGCTCATCTGCGCGAAGTCCTTCTTTTGCAGGATCTCCTGATCCGACGGCGAGAGCCGCAATTCCTGCGCCTCTTCGGAGGGGACTTGCTCGACCTTTTTGTTCTGCGACATCGCCTCCTGCACGCGGCGCGACGCCGGCGCGGGCTTCTGTCTGGCGTGATCGGGCAGCGGCACCGAGTCGAGCAGATGCATCCACTCCTGCTCGGCGCGGAAGAACAGATCGAAGGCCTGCGCGAATATCAGCGAATGTTCATGCCGCTTGACGAAAACCGCCTCCAGCGTGGCGTACACTTCGGCGCGATGGCCGATATTGATCACACGCAGCGCTTCCAACGCATCGATCACCGCGCCGGGACCGACGGGAATCCCGGCCGCCCGCAACGCGCGGGCGAAGCCCACGACGTTGTCGGCGATCAGTCCGGTCACGGGCGGCGTTGTCATTGGCGGCTCCGACGATTGTCACCATACTTTCGGCGTCGTCCCCGCGAAGGCGGGGACCCATACGCCGTGTCGCTCATGATGCAGGCGGCGCCAGTGCCCTTGACGGACGGCCGCGCAAATCACGACCGTCAGGGGTTATGGGTCCCCGCCTCCGCGGGGACGACGGCTCTCCCGCTATATTCCGCTTTATATATCGCTGGTGGCTTCCTTCAACACCTTTTCCATGGTGCCGGCCTGCATTTTCGCGATGTCGTCCTGATATTTCAGCAGCGTACCCAGGGTGTCGCCCACCACGTCCGGCGTCAGCGACCGCGCATCGAGTTGCGTCAGCGCGGTGGCCCAGTCGATGGTCTCGGCGACGCCGGGGTTCTTGTAGAAGTCCTGATCGCGCAATTCCTGCACGAAGCGCACCACCTGCTGCGACAACTTCGCGGAAATGCCCGGCACGCGCGACTTGACGATGGCCAGTTCGCGCTCGGCGGACGGATAGTCGACCCAGTGATAGAGGCAGCGCCGCTTCAGCGCGTCGTGAATTTCGCGGGTGCGATTCGAGGTGACGATGACGATCGGCGGCTGCGGCGCCTTGAAGGTGCCAAGCTCCGGAATGGTGACCTGGAAGTCGCTGAGAATTTCCAGCAGATACGCCTCGAACGCCTCGTCGGCACGGTCGAGTTCGTCGATCAGCAGCACCGGCGCGCCGCCGACATCCGGCTCCAGCGCCTGCAACAGCGGACGCTTGATCAGATAACGCTCGCTGAAAATGTCGCTCGACAGTTGCTCGCGATCGGAATCGCCGGCGGCTTCCGCAAGCCGGATCGCGATCATCTGCGCCGCGCTATTCCACTCGTAGACCGCCGACGAAACGTCGAGCCCCTCGTAGCATTGCAGCCGGATCAGCTTGCGGCCCAGCGTCGCCGAAAGCACCTTGGCGATCTCGGTCTTGCCGACACCCGCCTCGCCTTCGAGGAACAGCGGCCGCCCCAGCCGCAGCGACAGGAACAGCACGGTCGCGAGCGAGCGTTCGGCGAAGTAGCCGTGGCCGTTCAGCAGTTGGAGCGTGGCATCGACGGAATCGGGGAGAGTTTGAGGCTTGCTCATCAAATCAGGCCAGTCTGGACGCTGCGGATGGAATGGACTTGGGTTCGCGACCACCTCACCGCGTTTTCGCGACGCGGTCGTCAAACCCTACACTCCACCGGAAACTGAAAATTGCTAGTGGCCTTTGGAACTATCCTGCGATGGAATCCGGCCACTAACCCCGGTTGTTCGCGGCATCGACGGCACGGCGCGCCAAAACCCCGATCAGGTGGGCGCGATATTCCGCGCTGCCGTGCAGATCGCTGTTGAGCCCGTCCGCCGATACCGGCAAGCCGTCCAGCACCTTCGACGAGAATCGCTTCTTCAGCGCCTCCTCGAAAGCCGGCAGGCGGAACACGCCGTCGGACCCCGCCCCCGTCACCGCAACGCGGACCTCAGAGGGCATCCGTGCAACGAACACGCCGACCAACGCATAGCGCGAGGCCTGGTTGCGGAATTTCTCGTAGGCCGCTTTCTTGGGCAGCGGAAACATCACGCGGGTGACGATCTCGTCCGCTTCCAGCGCGGTGGTGAACAGGCCCTGGAAGAACTCCTCGGCCTTGAGGCGGCGCTTGTTGGTGACGATGGTGGCGCCGAGCGCCACGCACGCCGCCGGATAGTCGGCGGTCGGGTCGTTGTTGGCGATCGAGCCACCGATGGTGCCCTTGTGGCGCACCGCCGGATCGCCGATCACGGCCGCCAGTTCCGCCAGCGCCGGGATCGCTTCGCGCACCGTCGCGGAGTCGGCCACTTCAGCGTGCTTGGCGGTGGCGCCGATCACCAGCGAGCGCCCCTTCATCTCGATGCCGTTCAGGCCCTCGATGCGGGTGAGATCGACCAGATGCGGCGGCGCGGCAAGGCGCTGTTTCATCACCGGCACCAGCGTGTGGCCGCCGGCGATCAGCTTGGCGTCCTCGTTCTTGACCAGAAGGTTGGCGGCTTGCCGCACCGTCGAAGGCCGATGATATTTGAATTCGTACATCCGCGAGGTCCTGAACCTGTTTGCCCGTGCGGCCGGCGCGTCGCGCCGACACCGTTATGCGAGATCGGATTTCGCCATCGCCTTGGCGCCGGCGGCGATCGACAACACGATGTTTTGATAGCCGGTGCAGCGGCAGAGGTTGCCTTCCAGCTCCTCGCGGATGGTGTGGTCGTCGAGATCGTGGCCCTTGCGATGCACCAGATCCACCGCCGTCATGATCATGCCCGGCGTGCAGAAGCCGCATTGCAGCCCGTGATTCTCCCGGAACGCCTCCTGCATCGGATGCAGCGGCGCGCCCTCGGGCGCGAGGCCCTCGATGGTGGTGACGCTGCCGCCGTCCGCCATCACCGCCAGCGTGGTGCAGGACTTCACGGCCTTGCCGTCGAGATGCACGACGCAGGCGCCGCATTGCGAGGTGTCGCAGCCGACGTGGGTACCGGTCAGCCGCAGATGCTCGCGGAGAAACTGCACCAGAAGGGTGCGCGGATCGATATTCGCGGTGACGGGTTCGCCATTCACGATCAGGGAAATCTTGGCCATATGCGCTCTCTATCCGCGCCGCATGACGTGCCGCGCGGTTCTTTGAAATCATTCCAAAGGTATACTATGGCCCATCGGCAGGTTGGGCAACCTCGCCCGGCGCGCGCGGGCCATGCCCTGACCGCGCCGGCCGGGCCCTCGTGAGGCCGCGCCGGCTTTGCCGTCGGCCGAATCGACATCGCTCGATCCGACAGCCTTGCGACTCCGACAGCCTTGCGACGACCGGACCTTCATCCCTGCACGGCGCGGGCAAATCCGGCGAAAAACTCGTCCGCCAGCTTCTTGGCGGTGCCATTGATCAGGCGCTGGCCGAGCTGCGCCAGTTTGCCGCCGATCTGCGCCTCGACATTGTAGCTGAGCAAGGTGCCGCCATCCTTGTCGGTAAGGCCGACAGTGGCCCCGCCCTTGGCGAAGCCGGCAATGCCGCCCTCACCTTCGCCGGAAATCTTGTAGCCGTTCGGCGGGTCGAGATCGCTGAGCGTCACCTTGCCCTTGAAGCGCGCCGACACCGGACCGACCTTGATCTTGGCGACCGCGCGAAAGCCGTTATCCTCGGTCCGCTCCAGTTCCTCGCAGCCGGGGATGCAGGACTTCAGCACCTCGGGATCGTTGAGCTTTTCCCACACGGTTTCGCGTGGCGCGGCGAGCTGGACTTCACCGTTCATCGTCATGGCCATGGGCGCACCCCCTGATCGTCCGCGCTCGCCGGTTCGGGGCGACGGAATGTTGTGTGAATCTGGATGTCCTCAAGTAGCGTCTGCCGATGCCAATTAAAAGAGGACCATCGAATTAGGCGTCGGCCGGCGACGCCGGCTGTCCCGGAAGGATTGGCATAAGCGATTGGGAACGACTAGTCTCGCGGCCGCATGACCACGTCCCTTTCCCCCTTGCTTGCGCCGATGCTGTCGAGCCCCGCGATGCGGATGGCCTGCGACGACGGCGCGTTTCTTCAACACATGCTGGACGTCGAGGCGGCGCTGGCACGCGCCGAGGCGACCGTCGGAGTTATTCCGAAAGCCGCCGCCGGGCCGATCGCGGCCGCCTGCCGCGCCGGGCGCTTCGAGGTCACCGCATTGGCGGAGGCCGCCACCCATGCCGGCAACCTCGCCATCCCGCTGGTCAAGGCGCTGACCGCCGAAGTGGCGAAAGACGACAAGGAGGCGGCGCGCTACGTCCATTGGGGCGCGACCAGCCAGGACATCATCGACACCGCGACCATGCTCATGCTGCGCGCGGGCATCGACGCGCTGCTGGCCGATCTCGACCGGGCCGTCGCGGGTTTCGCCGGGCTCGCCGCGACGCATCCCAACACCGCGACCGTGGCGCGCACCTGGCTGCAGCACGCGCTGCCGATGCCGTTCGGCCTCAAGCTCGCCGAATATGCCGCCGCGCTGCACCGCTCGCGCGAGCGGCTCAAGGCGTTGCGCGACAACGGTCTGGCGCTGCAATTCGGCGGCGCGGCCGGCACGCTCGCCGCGCTGGGCGACAAAGGGCTCGCGGTATCCGAGGCACTCGCGCGCGAATTGCAACTGCCGCTGCCCAACGCGCCGTGGCATACCCATCGCGACCGCATCGCGGAAGCCGCATCGGTGTTCGCGATCCTCGCCGGCACCTGCGGCAAGATCGCCCGCGACGTATCGCTGCTGATGCAGACCGACGTGGGCGAAGCGTTCGAGCCCGCCGGCGCCGGGCGCGGCGGCTCCTCCACCATGCCGCACAAGCGCAATCCGGTGGCCGCGGCTTCGGCGCTCGCCGCCGCGACGATGGCGCCGAACCTCGCCGCGACGATTTTCGCAGCCCAGGTGCAGGAGCACGAGCGCAGCGCTGGACCCTGGCACGCCGAATGGCCGACGCTGCCGACCCTGATGCTGGTCACCTCCGGCGCGCTCAACGCCATCGTCGACATCGCCGAAGGGCTCGAAGTCGATACCGAACGGATGCGCGCCAATCTCGACACCACCCACGGGCTGATTATGGCCGAGGCCGTGACGATGGCGTTGGCGGACAAGATCGGCAAATCCGACGCGCATCATCTGATCGAGGAGGCTTCGCGCAAGGCAGTCGCCGAAAAACGCCACCTGCGCGACGTGCTCGCGAACGACGCGCGCGTCACCGCGCATCTCGACGCCGCGAGACGGCAAGAGCTGTTCGATCCGATGGCCTATCAGGGCGCGTCGCAGGCGCTGATCGACCGGCTGCTGGCGTCGCTCAAAAACAACTAACCGCCGTCATTGCGAGCGAAGCGAAGCAATTCAGAGCGTCACGAAACAAGAACTGGATTGCTTCGTCGCTTCGCTCCCCGCAATGACGGCAGAACAAGGAGAAAATCAATGCCCACCATCAACGCCGACGACGGCTGCCCGCTCAATGTCGCGGTGGAAGGCCGCGACGACGGCCCCGCGCTGATCCTGTCGAACTCGCTCGGCTGCACCATGGCGATGTGGGAGCCGCAACTCGGCGCGCTCGCCAAAGAGTTTCGCGTCATTCGCTACGACCGCCGCGGCCACGGCAAATCCGGCGTGCCGGCGGGACCGTATACGATGGAGCGGTTCGGCCGCGACGTGCTGGCGATCCTCGATGCGCTCGACATTCGCAAGGCGCACTGGTGCGGGTTGTCGATGGGCGGCATGGTGGGGCAATGGTTGGGGGCCAACGCGTCCGAGCGTTTCGACCGCATGATCCTCGCCAACACCAGTTGCCACTATCCCGCCCCGACCAACTGGGACAACCGCATCAAGGCGGTGAAGGACGGCGGCATCGCCTCCATCGCCGACGCGGTGATCGGCGGCTGGCTGACGGCGGATTTTCGCGAGCGCGAACCGGCCGTCACCGCGCGCATGAAACAAATGCTCCTCGCTTCGCCGCAAGAAGGCTACATCGCCTGCTGCGAGGCGCTGCGCACCTTGGACCAGCGCGATCTGCTGCCGCGCATTTCGCGCCCGACATTGGTGATCGCCGGCCGCCACGACGCCGCGACGCCGATCGCGGCGGGCGAATACATCCGCAGCCATATCCCCGGCGCCAGCATGACCATTCTCGACGCCGCGCACATTTCCAACGTCGAGCAGTCGCACGCCTTCACCGAAGCCGTGATCGGCTTCCTGACGCAACGCTAATGACTACCTCGCCCCGCTTGCGGGGCGAGGTAAACCGGAGAACAACCATGGACGACCAACAACGCCGCGACGACGGCATGGCCATGCGCCGCAAGGTGCTTGGCAACGCCTGGGTCGATAAATCGGTCAACAACAAGACCGCTTTCAACGCCGATTTCATCGACCTCATCACGCGCCACGCGTGGGGCGAGATCTGGACGCGGCCGCATTTCGACGAGCGCACCCGCCGCGTGCTGGTGATCGGCACCATGGTGGCGCTGGGGCAATGGGACGAATTCCGCCTGCATGTCCGCGCCGCGCTGGCGGAGGGCGGCTTCACGCCGGACGACATCAAGGAAATTCTGTTGCAGCAGGCGATCTATTGCGGCGTGCCCGCCGCCAACCACGCGGTGAAGGAAGCCGGCGCGGTCGTTCAGGAACTGGGATTGCTCAAGACATAATCCGCGTTGCGCGCGTCGCCCTCCAGGTCCATGGCGGCCTGCGGCGGATCGACCAGCATCAGAATTGCGGTGCCCAGCAACAGCATCAATTCGGTGGCGTGCAGCCGCAACGCCGCCGCTTCGTTGACCTCCACGGCGAACATCATGCTGGCGAAGCTGATGACGCAGCCGAGCCCGAGCGCGATGCCGAGCGCCTCGTCGCCACCGCGCCCCGCCCGCACGGCGCGACGCAACATCAGCACCACGAACAGCAGGAAGAACGCCACCACCGTCAGCTTGCCGAGCGCCAGCAGCCAGGCAAAGCGCACGGTCATCAGCGCGGGAACCTGCATGTGCTCGCTGATGAAGATCGCCACCGCGACATTCGGGCGCTCGAACAATCCCTGAATCGGCGACAACACGATGCGCCACGCGGCAAGCGTCCACACCGGCACGAAATAGCCGGCGAGAAGAAGACCGCTGAATGTGCTCAATCGCCAGTTGGTTTGCCAGTTCGCCATAAGGGGCCGCCTCTTGTCGCGCGCCGCCGGCGGAATCGCCCGACGCGCACCGACGACGAAAGCCCCGCCGTCGAACGGCAGCAATTGAAACCCTTTGTTAACCCTAACACGGCTGTGGACAAGGCAAAGGCCCCGCCGTCGGGGACGGTGGGGCCTCGTCAGTTCATATCTGAGCGGGAACGGGCTCCGAGCCTATCGTTCGGATCGTAAGGACCGTGGGAACCCGCTTATGGCGTCAGCTCCGGCGATCCTGCTGGCGCTGCCCTTCCCGGCTCTGCTGTTGCTGCGACGGATTCGGATTGCCCTGCTGTTGCTGGCCCGGCTTGTGGCCACCGCCCTGCTGCTGCTGGCCCTGCTGACCCGGGTTCTGATTCTGCTGATTCTGTTGGTTCTGCTTCTGCTGATCGGAATTCTGATTTTGCATTGCACTCTCCGTTGAACGCGCAACGATGGCGCGGGATCCAGCCCTCGCGGCGACAACGCGCCGGGCGGACTGGCGTTTCAACGATTTCGACGTTCCCCGATGATCTTTTCGCGATGTCGGCGTGACCATACTGCGGCGCGACTGGTCGCCGTTTGGGCAAACTGCCCGTGTACCGCGCATCCTGCGCGGTTGCCCACCCGAATTCCGACTGTTAAGAATTTTTGAACGATGCGGGTTTCGCCGAATGAGGGGCGGCGCGATTTGCATCGGCGCGGGTTGGGACGATGCCGGGGCGACCTTCTTGGATGGTCCGGAACAACCTCGCGAAGCGTGTTGGTCTCGTCCTCACCTCGGCGGCGCATGGATTATTTCTTCCAGCAATTGATCAACGGCCTGGTGCTCGGCTCGATCTACGGTTTGATCGCCATCGGCTACACGATGGTCTACGGCATCGTCGGCATGATCAATTTCGCCCACGGCGACATTTTCATGATTGGCGGCTTCATCGCGCTGATCACCTTTCTGGTGCTGGTGTCGATCGGCCTCACCTTCGTTCCGGTGATCCTGCTGCTGGTGCTGCTGGTGGCGATGGCAGTCACCGCGCTTTACGGCTGGACCGTGGAGCGCATCGCCTACCGGCCGTTGCGGCAATCGTTCCGCCTCGCGCCGATGCTGTCCGCCATCGGCATGTCGTTCGTGCTGTCCAACTTTTCGCAGGTCTCGCAGGGCGCACGCGTCAAGCCGGTGCCGCCGATCATCACCGGCGGCTACACGCTGCACGATTCCGGCAACTTCGCGGTGCAACTGTCGAACGTGCAGATCGTCGTCGTCCTCACCACCGTCGTGCTGCTGGCGATCTTCAGCTACATCGTCGCGCGCACCCGCTTCGGTCGTGACATGCGCGCCTGCGAGCAGGACCAGACCATGGCGGCGCTGCTCGGCGTCGATGTCGACCGCACCATCTCGATGACCTTCGTGATCGGCGCCGCGCTCGCCGCCGTCGCCGGCATGATGTATTTGCTCTACTACGGCCTCGTCGATTTCTTCATGGGCTTCATCGCCGGCATCAAGGCGTTCACCGCCGCCGTGCTCGGCGGTATCGGCTCGCTGCCCGGCGCGATGCTCGGCGGCCTCGCCATCGGCCTGATCGAGACGTTCTGGTCGGCCTACTTCTCCGTCGAATACAAGGACGTCGCGGCGTTCTCGATCCTGATCATCGTGCTGATCTTCATGCCGACCGGCCTGCTCGGCCGTCCCGAAGTCGAAAAAGTCTGACGGATGGCAGCACCCGTCCCCCATCCGGCCACCGCCGATCCTTCCGCCGGTTTCGGCTTCATCCTGAAGAAGGCCGTCATCAGCGCACTGGTGGCGCTGGCGCTGTTCTTCCTGATGATCGGCATCCGTACCGAAGCGGGTCCCTCGGGGCAGTTGATCTACTGGACGCGCTTCGGCGAACTCGCCGCCATCGTCGGCGCGGTGTTCGTCGGCAGCATTGTCATCGAGCTGTTACGACGCTGGATCGGCCCGGTCGGCGGCGTCGAATTGCCGGCGAGCGTTCGCGGCGGCTTCGCGGTGCTGGGTCGCCTGCTGGCGCCGGCGCTGCTGATCTTCGCGTTGCTGGTGCCGGTGATCTTCTATCATCAACGCTACCTGCTCGACCTCGCCATTCTGGTGATGACCTATGTGATGCTGGGCTGGGGCCTCAACATCGTCGTCGGTCTCGCCGGCCTTCTCGATCTCGGCTACGTCGCCTTCTATGCCGTCGGCGCTTACTCTTACGCCTTGCTGGCGCAAAGCGGCCTGCCGTTCCCGCATTTCATCGACACTTACCCGTATGTCGCGCTGGATTTCCTCCAGCTCGGTCAATGGGCGTTCTGGGTGCTGTTGCCGGTGTCCGGTCTGCTCGCGGCGCTGTGGGGCGTCATTCTCGGCTTCCCGGTGCTGCGGCTGCGCGGCGACTATCTCGCCATCGTCACCCTGGCGTTCGGCGAAATCATCCGCCTCGTCATCCTCAACTGGCAGGATCTCACAGGTGGGCCGAACGGCATCAGCGGCATTCCGCGCCCCACCGTATTCGGCATTCCGCTGACGCCGGGCGAACACGGCTTCGCGGCGATGATCGGCGTGCCGTTTTCGCCGACGCATCGGCTCGTATTCCTGTTCTATCTGATCCTGGCGCTCGCGCTCATCACCAACTGGGTCACCATCCGGCTGCGGCGGCTGCCGATCGGCCGCGCCTGGGAAGCGATGCGCGAGGATGAAGTCGCCTGCCGCGCGCTCGGCATCAACATCACCACGACGAAGCTCTCGGCCTTCGCCATCGGTGCGATGTTCGGCGGATTCGCCGGCGCGTTCTTCGCAACGCGACAGGGCTTCATCAGTCCGGAGTCGTTCACGTTCCAGGAATCGGCGCTGGTCCTCGCCATCGTCGTGCTCGGCGGCATGGGCTCGCAACTTGGCGTCGCCCTCGCCGCGCTGGCGATGATCGGCGGGTTCGAACTGTTCCGCGGTCTCGATCAATACCGCATGTTGGTGTTCGGCGCCGTCATGGTGCTGCTGATGATCTGGCGGCCGCGCGGCCTCATCGGGCATCGCGCGCCGACTGTGTTCCTGCAAAAGCGCACCGAGATATCGTCATCGCTGGTGAAGGAAGGCCACGGATGACGATGCCCGCGCCGATCCTCGCCATCGACGGCCTGACGATGCGCTTCGGCGGCATCGTCGCCATCAACGAATTGTCGTTCACGGCGCAGCGTCGCCAGATCACCGCGCTGATCGGACCGAACGGCGCCGGCAAAACCACCGTCTTCAACTGCATCACCGGCTTCTATCGACCGAGTGGCGGCACCATGACGCTGGTGCACGACGATGGTGCGACGTTCAGGCTCGACCGGCTGCACGATTTCCGCATCTGCAAGTACGCCAAGGTCGCGCGCACCTTCCAGAACATCCGCCTGTTTCCCGGCATGACCGCGCTGGAAAACCTGATGGTGGCGCAACACAACACGCTGATGCGCGCTTCCGGCTTCAGCCTGCTCGGCCTGTTTGGCGCGCCATCGTTCCGCGCGGCCGAACGGCAGGCGATCGATCTCGCGCGCGCGTGGCTGCAACGCATCGGCCTGGTCGATCGCGCCGACGATGCCGCCGGCAACCTGCCCTACGGCGACCAGCGCCGCCTCGAGATCGCGCGCGCGATGTGCGCCAACCCCGCTTTGCTCTGCCTCGACGAGCCCGCCGCGGGCCTCAACGCCAACGAAAGCGCTGCGCTGAGCGACCTGCTGCTTGCGATTCGCGACGACTTCGGCACCTCGATCCTGCTGATCGAACACGACATGAGCGTGGTGATGGAAATCTCCGACCACATCGTCGTGCTCGACCATGGCGTCAAGATCGCCGACGGTGCGCCGCGCGCCGTGCGCGACGATCCGAAAGTGGTCGCCGCCTATCTCGGCGCCGACGAGGAAGACGTCGCCCAGGTGATGGAACAGACCACCGAGGGCGGCGCATGAGCGCCGCCGCCGCGACACCGCTCCTCGCCATTCGCGGGCTGCGCGCCGCCTACGGCAAGATCGAAGCCTTGAAAGGCGTCGATCTCGACATCGCGGCAGGCGAGATCGTGGCGCTGATCGGCGCCAACGGCGCCGGCAAATCGACCCTGATGATGTCGATCTTCGGCAAGCCGCGCGCCCGCGCCGGCCATATCCTGTTCGACGGCCGGGACATCACCGCGCTGCCCGCGCACGAGGTGGCGCGGCTGCGCATCGCGCAATCGCCGGAAGGCCGCCGCATCTTTCCGCGCATGACGGTGGCGGAAAATCTGCAAATGGGCGCCGACGCCACACCCGGCAGCGACGCCGAGCGCGCCACAAGCCTCGCGCGGGTGCTGAACCTGTTTCCCCGCCTCGAGGAGCGCATGACCCAGCGCGGCGGTACGCTCTCCGGCGGCGAGCAGCAGATGCTGGCGATCGGTCGCGCGCTGATGAGCCGCCCGCGCCTGCTGTTGCTGGACGAGCCGTCGCTGGGCCTCGCGCCGCTGATCACGCGGCAGATCTTTTCGGCGATCCGCACCCTGAACCGCGAGGACCGTCTCACCGTGCTGATCGTCGAGCAGAACGCCAATCACGCGCTCCGCCTCGCCCATCGCGGCTATGTGATGGTCAACGGCCTGATCACCATGAGCGGCGCCGGCATGGAACTGCTGCAACGGCCGGAAATCCGCGCCGCCTATCTCGAAGGCGGCCGCCACGCCTGACACGGCGACCAAGTGACGCGGTCCCCCGATGGTGCGGGCCGCGAAATTTGCCCATGACACCGGCGGCAAATCATCGGACAATGACGGGATAACCGGTACGAGCCGGACGCACCCTGACACTCCCTCCGCGAGGACCATTCGCATGAAATCATTGAAGCTGACCGGCAAGATTCTGGGCCTGGCTTTCGGCGCCTCAGTGGCGCTCTCGACCACGACCTTCGCGCAGGACATCACCGTTGCGGTGGCCGGCCCGATGACCGGCAGCGAATCCGCCTTCGGCCGCCAGATGCAGAACGGCGCCGAGCAGTTCGTCGCCGATACCAACGCCGCCGGCGGGGTGCTGAACAAGAAGCTGAAACTGTTCGTCGGCGACGACGCCTGCGATCCCAAGCAGGCGCGCTCGGTGGCGGAGAAGATCGGCAGCGCCGGCATCCCGTTCGTTGCCGGCCACTTCTGCTCGTCGTCGTCGATCCCTGCATCGGAAGCCTATGCCGACGGCAACGTATTGCAGATCACCCCGGCGTCGACCAATCCGCTGTTCACCGAGCGCAAGCTGTGGAACGTGCTGCGCGTCTGCGGCCGTGACGATCAGCAGGGCGTGGTCGCCGCGCAGTACATCGCCAAGCATTTCGCCGGAAAGAACGTCGCGATCCTCAACGACAAGACCACCTACGGCAAGGGTCTCGCCGACGAGGTCAAGAAGGCGCTCAACAAGGCCGGCTTCCAGGAGAAAATGTTCGAGTCCTACAACAAAGATGACAAGGACTTTAACTCCATCGTCTCGCGGCTGAAGCGCGACAGCATCGACCTCGTCTATATCGGCGGCTATCACCAGCAGGCCGGCCTGATCCTGCGCCAGATGCGCGACCAGGGCCTCAACACTGTGATGATGTCCGGCGACTCGATGAACGACAAGGAGTTCGCCTCGATCACCGGCCCGCAGGCCGAGGGCACGCTGTTCACCTTCGGCCCCGATCCGCGCAACAAGCCGACCGCGAAAGCCATCGTCGAGGAGTTCAAGAAGAAGGGAATCGATCCGGAAGGCTACACCCTCTACACCTACGCCGCGATGCAGGTGTGGGCCGAGGCCGTGAAAAAGGCCGGCACCACCGATCCGCAAAAGGTGATGAAGGTCATCAAGGACGGCGAATGGGACACCGTGCTCGGCAAGCTCGGCCTCGACGCCAAGGGCGACATCAAGGCGATCGACTACGTCGTCTACAAGTGGGACGCCAAGGGCAACTACGCCGAGATCCCGAACTGACCTCACGCGCGGCGCGGTCCATCGCGCCTCATTCGCGTCATCAAAAATGCAAACGCCCCGGTTCGCCGGGGCGTTTTGTTTTGTGGCGATGACCGGAATTCGTCCGAGCCAACTCGCCTCCGTCATTGCGAGCGAAGCAAAGCAATGGCAGTCGCACGCTTAAGCAGCCCTCGAAATACCGTTTGCCGCATCAACACCCTCATTGTCGTCCCCGCGAAGGCGGGGACCCATAACCCCTGGCGGTCATGGCTCAACGTGAGGGCTCATCAAAATCACGACCGCTACCCACATCATGAATGACACTGCGTCTGGGTCGCCGCCTTCGCGGGAATGACGACATTCGTGCTGCAAATCAGTCCGCACGGGGAGTTCGAATCGGACACGCAGGCCGTTGCATCAACTCGAGCGGCCCTCCTCACACACGCAGACTCCGCAATTCCTCGTTGCACGCCGCGCGCAGCGTCGTAATCTCATATGGGCAGTCTCCGGAAGAAACGGCAGCGCCGCGACACCGTCAGGCTTAAAGGCGCAAACGATGTCAGCGGAGGAAATCGAGCCATGAGCGATCGTCCCAGCGACCGTCCCGCCGAAGATGCCCATCCCGCCTTCTCCTCCGCAGACATCACAGCGCTGGCGCATCTCTATCGCGGCGAAGTCTATCGCAGCACGGTGTGGCGCACGCGGCTCGACGCCACCACCAACTGGGCGGTGTTGACCACCGGCATCGCGCTGTCGCTGACCTTCAGCAGCGAATCCGCCTCGCCGCTACCGCTCGTAGTGGTCGGGTTGCTGGTTGCGACCTTTCTCGGCATCGAGGCGCGGCGCTATCGCTTCTTCGATTTCTGGCGGATGCGCGCGCACATCTTCGAGGTCTATTTTTTCGGGCCGATCCTGCGCGGCGATGGCGTTCGCGTCGACAACGGCTGGAACAAAACGCTGTATGAAGACTATCGCGCACCCAATCTGCATATCACCTACGCCGAGGCGGTCGGCCGCAGACTGCGCCACAACTATTGCTGGATTTTTCTGATCCAGATCGCAGCCTATGTCGGCAAATTGCTGATCCATCCCGCGCCGGTCGGCTCGCTGCACGAGGTCTGGGCCCGCGCGGCGATCGGGCCGATCCCCGGCCAGATCGTCGTGCTCGCCGGCGTCGTCTTTCATGCCACCTGGATGGCGGTGGCATTCGCGACCTACCGCAGCCGACGCGGCGCCGGACGCACACGGCCTCCGCGCCAGCAAAGCGACCGGCTGCTCGATCTCGCACGGGGATGACCCGTCGGACTTTACGCCGCCGCCGGCATTCGTGACGCGCTACAGCGTTTTCGATTTTGATGGAAGCACCACGAGGCGTCATTGCCAGGCATAGTCGTTCGAAGAACGGCGTCGCTTCGCTCGCCTGTGACCCGGCAATCCATCACTTTTGAAGAACATGGATGCGCGGATCGAGTCCGCATGACGACAGCCGATTCCATCAAAAGCGGAAAGCCTCTACCCGAAATTCGCCAGCGCCGGAAACGTCTCCAGCAGCCAGATGCTGAGCCAGTTGATTGAGCCGGTGAGGAAGGCAACGCCGGTGACGACCATCAGCACGCCCATCACCGTCTCCATCAGATGGAGGTGACGTTTCATGCGCCCGAACAGGCTGGAGAATTGTTCGATCATCAGCGCCGCCAGCAGGAACGGAATGCCGAGCCCGGCGGAATAGACCGCAAGCAGTCCCGCGCCCTTCGCCACCGTGGCTTCGGCGGCGGCGACCGAAAGGATGGCGGCGAGGATCGGCCCGATGCACGGCGTCCAGCCGAAAGCGAACGCAAGTCCCATGATGTAGGCGCCCCACAGGCCGACCGGCTTGGGCATCGACAGCCGACCTTCCCGCATCAGGAAGCCGATCCGCGTCAGGCCAAGGAAATGCAGCCCCATGACGATGATGACGATGCCGGCGACGATCGACAGTTGCGCCGACCACGCCCGGATCAGCCCGCCGATCAGGCTGGCGCTGGCACCGAGCGCCACGAACACCGTCGAGAAGCCGAGCACGAACAGCAAGGCCGACAACATGATGCCGCGTTTGGAAGCCCCCGGCGTCTCCTCGTCGGCGACCTGTTCGATGGTCGCCCCGGTGAGATAGACCAGATATGGCGGCACCAGTGGCAAAACGCAGGGAGACAGGAAACTGATGAGGCCTGCGATCAGCGCCGCGGGCAATGTGACGTCATGGATCATGCGGCGCGCATCCTGAATCCGAACGTTGCCGCATCATGCGACCGCTTGCATCGCGAATCGTGAGATCTGGAGTCTATGCGCATATCTTTAAGGCTCATCTTCCCGTCATTGCGAGGAGCGAAAGCGACGAAGCAATCCAGACGCTTGAAGAAAGACTGGATTGCTTCGCGGAGCTTGTGCTCGGACGGCGCCATAGCGTGTCGAAGACGCGCGTAAACGCGCTTATGGCGCCGATCCGTGTGCTCGCAATGCCAGCCAATCCTCATTCGTTCGGCCTTAATTGCACCGGCATAGCCCCCCGACGCAAGGCCCGGCGGCACCATCACGGGAGTTGTGATCGCGACGTGATCGGCGCGGGTTGCGCCGGTGCGGCATTGTCGGACTTGACCCGGCAATCGATCCTTGCCGAAAACATCGAGGCTTGAATCACATCCAGCATCCTCGACAATCGACCGACGCCGCCAAGTGCAGCAGACGAAGGACGCCGAAACATGAAGAACCTTCTCACCGACATTGCCGGCGTGCGGGTCGGCCACGCGCACGATGCGGCGCTGGCGTCCGGCGTCACCGCCATCCTGTTCGACAAGCCGGCGGTGGCCTCGCTCGACATTCGCGGCGGCGGACCCGGCACCCGCGACAGCGCGCTGCTCGATCCGGTGAATACGGTCGACGGCATCGACGGCATCGCACTGGCCGGCGGCTCCGCCTACGGCCTCGACGCGGCCGGTGGAATGCAGGGCTGGTTGGCCGAACAGGGCCGCGGCTTCGCCATTGCCGATGCGCTGATCCCCATCGTGCCCGGCGCCATCGTGTTCGACCTCCTCAACGGCGGCGACAAAAAATGGGGCCGCTTCTCGCCCTACCGCGACCTCGGCTACGCCGCCGCAAGCGTCGCCGGTGACGACTTCGCGCTCGGCACCGTCGGCGCGGGCTTCGGCGCGACCACCGTCAACTTCAAGGGCGGACTCGGCTCGGCCTCGGCCGAATTGCCAAACGGCGTGCGCGTCGCCGCGCTCGCCGTCGTCAATGCCGTCGGCAGCGTCACGGTGGGCGATGGCCCGTGGTTTTGGTCGGCCCCCTACGAAATCGGCGATGAGTTCGGCGGCCGCGCCATGCCGCCAAGCTTCACCGACGACATGCGCGCGATGCACGTCAAGGGTGCGACGAGAGCCACCGCCATCGAAAACACCACACTGGTGACGGTCGTCACCGATGCCGTCCTCACCAAGGCCCAGGCGCAACGGCTGGCGATGTCGGCGCAGACCGGCTTCGCCCGCGCGATCTATCCGGTCCACGCGCCGCTCGACGGCGACCTGGTTTTCGCCGCGGCAACCGGCGCAAAGCCGATCGATCCGCTCTACGGCCTCACAGAGCTCGGCACCGTCGCCGCCAATGTGGTGGCCCGCGCCATCGCCCGCGGCGTCTACGAGGCGACCGCGCTGCCGTTCCCCGGCGCGCTGCCGGCATGGAAGGATCGCTTCGGCAAGGGCTGATCCGCCGAAGCTTCGCGCACGACAGCGACGCAACGAACCGCGCTCCGAGGCGTTGGTGTTGCAATTCGTCCCGGAGCGCGTCATGCCGTCCACGGCCATTCGCGAGATCGACTACGACTTCCCCTCGCATCGCCTGACAGTCACCTTCGTCAGCGGTCGCCGGTACATCTATGACGGCGTGCCGCTGCGCGTGCATGACGCTTTCACCCACGCCGAGTCGCACGGCGGATTCTTCAATCGCGAGATCCGCGGCCGCTATCCCTTCCGCGAAATCGATGGCCGCTTGTGACGCTCATCCCGGTTTTGAACGCACGATTCGGATCGACAACTCGCGGCCTCGATGGCCGATGCGACGCGGGCAGAAGCCGACACGATTTCGCCGCAAGAATCCCGCGAACAGCAACCTGGAAAATTCGTCGCCATGCGCACGCCGGGATTAGAATATTCCCGGTATTTACTCGGAAGTCATCAGGTATCTTTGTAAGATAATATAAGTATTCACTCGCATTTCATCGCATGATTTAAGGTTAGTTTCCAGTATAGATTGCAGCCTCGCCATTGCCGGCCGATGCTTCTCCCGTGCTCGCATCGAGCACGCATCAAAACAGTGGAGAAACGTCATGAAGAAAATTTTGATCCTCGCCGCGCTCGCATCCGCTCTCGCCAGCGCGCCGGCTCTCGCCGGTGGTGGACATGGGCGCGGTGGTCAGGGCATCGCGATCGGCGCCAACGTACTGTCCGGAAACGGCGGCGTGCTCGGGCTCGTGAACGGGCGCAGCGCGCTCGTCACCAACGTCTCGATCGCCACCGGCAAGAACGGCGTGCGGGGCGCGGTGATCGGCAAGGGCAACCTGCTGGGTGGACTGCTCGGCGGTGGCCACAGCGGCTGCGGCTGTTACTGAACGATGCGACGGCGGACGGGGTTCGCCCCGCCCGCTCGATCCCGGCTATCGCACGGTCGCGAGTTTCAGGGCGGACTCCGGCGCAACCGACTTGGCCGGCGCGCCGAACTTCCGGGTCAGCGACGACATCACGATCAGCGCGTCGGCCCGCGCACCGGAAATCAGTGTCCCCTGCGCGCGCGTCAGATCGATGCCGAAACTCAGATCGTTGCCGAGATCGCGCCTAACGCCGACACCATAGGTCAACGTCCGCGCGACGAAAGGTGAATCGAGATATTCGGTGTCGGCATAGCCGAGCGAAGCCGCGAGCGTCCACGTCGGATCGATGGCCCATGACGCTTTCGCAGAATAGATCGTATCGATGGTGATCGGCGAGATCGGAAACGTCGTCTCCGAGGCGCGCCGCGTCGCCATAATGTCTATTTTGAAAGGCTTTGCGCGCCAGCTCACGCTGGCGTCGAACAGCAGACGATCGACGTCGCTGAAATCGACATCATGCCATTTTCCATAGAGTCGCGACACCGAGCCGAAAGCCGTGACGTTCTCGCCGTCATACTTCGCGAATACGAAGGGCTGCATCCGCTCGTTGTCGCGGCGATAGCCGAAGTCGTCGAATTCGTCATGATAGCGCCGTCGCGAGAGATTGACCGAGATGCCTGCTTCCGCCTTGCCGAGTACGACGGAGAGACCCGGCACAATGGAGGTGCGCACGAATCGATGCGGCGACGGCAGGAAGTCCTGGAAGATCGCATTGCTCTGATTGAGGCCGAATTGCCCGCCTTCCGCGGTGACGAACAGCTTGAGCCGATCCGCCCGCGCCTCCAGCTTCAGTGCCTGACTGACTTCGGACGAGCGCAGGTTATAGCTCGACACATCCGCGATCGTGGTGGTCGAACTCAGTTTGAGATCGTCACCTCCCAGCGCGCCGCGCAGGATCACCTTGCCGCGCAGGGTCGGGGTGGCTTCCGGATTGGCGTAGTGAACCGTACCTGCCTCCGCCGCCACGCCGAGCGTTGTATTCTCGGTCTTGCTGCCCGCGATCAGCGCGGTTTCGGCGCCGACGAACGCGCTGCCGCCAATGCCGTTGCCCGAGGAGAATTCCGGATTGGTATCGTAGCCGCCCCGCAACAGGAACGACGCCGCAAAGTCATCCTGGCGTGTCGGCGCGACTGCGTCCGCGGCCCGCGCGGCCTTCATTCCCATCAGTAGAATGACTAAGATCAATACTTGCGTGCCTCGCATCGCCCCTCGCAATACTTTGCTATGGGATCGATTACTGGCGCGTATGGTTAGCGAAACATGAAAAGCCGGTGGATCGCGGCCGAATTGCGAAATGCTACGGACAACGAGAGCCGGATCCTACCGCATGGAAGCGTTGACCCGACAACACTCGCGCCCGGATCAGGCGCTCACCGACAGCGATGCGCTCGCACCGGCGGCGCTCGACGCGGCGATGGCCTGCGCCTGACGCTGGATCGCCAGCTCTACGAAGTTGTAGGACGAACTGGCCGTGCCCGACGTGGCGCCGCTCGGCGGCGTGGTCATCGTCACCTTGGATCCGTCGGCATAGGTCACGGTCGTGGTGGAGGAGCCGTCGCTATTGCCGGTGGTGGTCGTCGATGCGCCGCCCAGCGCCTGCATCAGCGGATCGGCATTGCCGCCACCATTCGCGCCGCCGGCGTGATGGTGATGACCATGGCCGCGCCGCGAGCCGGACAACGCGGACGCCATTTCATCCGAACTCACCGAGCCGTCGCCGTTCGTATCCATCTTGGCGAAGACATTGTCGGCGGCCGTCAGGTTGGTGCCGCCGGCGCCAAGCGCGTTCTCGAATTCGGACTTGCTGATCGCGCCGTTGCCGTCGGCATCCAGCAACCCGAACAGATCGTTGAGCGCGTCAGCCTTGCTTTGGCCGGGGGCGCTCGCGCCGGATTGGTCCTGCGCCGCGAACAGGGCGTTCAGCGTATCCGGCGACAGGTTGCCGCCGCTCGATCCGGCGGACACCGGCAGCGTCACCGCCATCGACGACGTCGTCAGGGTCGAGAACGAGTCCGTGGCCTGCGTCGAACCCGGCGCTCCCTGCGAAGATGTCGAAGTCGACGACGACAACGATTTCAATGCATCGAAAATCGTGGATACGGCACCCAGAGCTGCCAGCATATTCATCCCCTACGCGAAGCCGACTGACGCGGCAGACCGACAAAGCAAATGGCGGTACGCATCCGCCAATCCTATCCAAGCAAACCGCGTGCCGTGGCTCACCGCGTTGTAAAATCGAGATATTTTCCGGAAATGTCGCTATGTTGCCCGGCAAATGCTGCCGCCGCCGCGACCGCTGCGGCAAACCTTGCCGTCGCCCCAAACGCAAGCGCCACCGCATTTGCTCCGTCGCGCCGCGCGTGATACCGGGGCGCATTCCAACATCAAGGATAACGGGAACCCGCCATGTCCCAACCGTTCGCACCGCGCCCGCTGGTGATCGCGCCTTCGATCCTGGCTTCGGATTTCGCCCGCCTCGGCGAGGAAGTGCGCGCGGTGGATCAGGCCGGTGCCGACTGGATGCATCTCGACGTGATGGACGGCCACTTCGTGCCGAACATTTCGTATGGCCCGGATGTCATCAAGGCGATGCGGCCCTATACGAAGAAGATCTTCGACGCACATCTCATGATCGCGCCGTGCGATCCCTATCTCGAAGCCTTCGCCAAGGCCGGCTGCGATCACATCACGGTGCATGCCGAAGCCCGGCCGCATCTGCATCGCTCGCTGCAATCGATCCGCGCGCTCGGCAAGAAAGCCGGCGTCTCGCTCAACCCGGCGACGCCGCTCTCCGCCATCGAATACGTGCTCGATCTCGTCGATCTCGTGTTGGTGATGTCGGTCAATCCCGGCTTCGGCGGACAGGCCTTCATCCCGGCGATGATCAACAAGGTGACGGATCTGCGGGCGATGCTCGCCGGCCGGCCGATCGATATCGAAGTGGACGGCGGCGTCGGGCCGGAGGTTGCGGGCAAGCTTGCCGCCGCGGGCGCCAATGCGCTGGTCGCCGGCTCCGCGGTATTCAAGGGCGGCACCGAGGCAAGCTACAAGGCCAACATCGACGCCATTCGCCACGCCGCCGCAATGGCGCGGGGCGACATGATTTAGATATAACAAGCGTGTTCGGCGTCGCCGGCACGCGGCAGGAAATCAACAGGACGCTTTCGAATGATCCCGCGCTACACCCGCCCCGAAATGGCTTCGATCTGGGAGCCGCAGACCCGCTTCAAGATCTGGTTCGAGATCGAGGCGCACGCCGCCGACGCGCTGGCGGATCTGGGCGTGATCCCGAAGGATGCTGCCAGGACGATTTGGGCCAAGGCCAGGAACGCAACTTTCGACGTCGCGCGCATCGACGAAATCGAGCGCGAGACCAAGCACGACGTCATCGCCTTCCTCACGCACCTTGCCGAGATCGTCGGCCCCGAAGCGCGCTTCGTGCATCAGGGCATGACCTCGTCCGACGTGCTCGACACCTGCCTCAATGTGCAGCTCACCCGCGCGGCCGATATCCTGCTCGCGGATCTCGACAAGCTTCTGGCTGCGCTGAAGACGCGCGCCTTCGAACACAAAATGACGCCGACCATCGGCCGCTCGCACGGCATTCACGCCGAGCCTGTCACCTTCGGCCTCAAGATGGCTTACGCCTATGCCGAGTTCTCGCGCGCGAAAGAGCGCCTGATCGCCGCGCGCAGGGATATCGCCACCTGCGCCATTTCCGGCGCGGTCGGCACCTTTGCGCAGATCGATCCGCGCGTGGAGGAGCATGTCGCCAAGGCGATGGGGCTGACACCGGAGCCAATCTCGACGCAGGTGATCCCGCGCGACCGCCATGCGATGTTCTTCGCTACGCTCGGCGTGATCGCCTCGTCGATGGAGCGGCTCGCCATCGAAATCCGCCATATGCAGCGCACCGAGGTGCTGGAAGCCGAGGAGTTCTTCTCCGAAGGTCAGAAGGGTTCATCCGCGATGCCGCACAAGCGCAACCCGGTGCTGACCGAGAACGTCACCGGCCTCGCCCGCATGGTCCGCGCCTATGTGACGCCGGCGCTGGAGAACGTCGCGCTGTGGCACGAGCGAGATATCTCGCACTCCTCCGCCGAGCGCATGTTCGGTCCCGACGCCACCGTGACGCTGGACTTCGCGCTGAATCGTATGGCGGGCGTAATCGAGAAGCTGTTGGTCTATCCGGCCAACATGCAGAAGAACCTCGACCGCCTCGGCGGCCTCGTTCACTCGCAGCGCGTCTTGATCGCGCTGACGCAGAAAGGCGCGAGCCGCGAGGATTCCTACAAGATGGTCCAGCGCAACGCGATGCCGGTGTGGCGCGGCGAAGGCGACTTCCAGACCCTGCTGAAGCAGGACCCCGACGTGAAGAAGTATCTCACTGACGACGAGATCGCCGAAAAGTTCGACCTCGGCTATCACTTGAAGCACGTCGATACGATCTTCAAGCGGGTGTTCGGAAGCGCCTGATCGGCAGCGACGGAAAGGTCAATTCCGGATCAGCAGCACGCCGCCGATCAGAAGCGCCGCGCCGGCGATGCGACCGAGATCGATCGGGTGCCGCTCCAGCCCGAACAGTCCGAAATGATCGAAGGCGATCGCCGACAGCAACTGGCCGGCGATCAACAGCGCCAGTACGGTGGCGGCGCCGAGCCGCGGGATCAGCAGGATGGTGAGGACGATATAGATCACCCCGAAGACACCGGCTGCCCAGGTCAGGTACGAGCTTCGGGCGATCGCTGCCGGTGCGATCATCGGCTCGCGGATGGCGAGCATCACCAGGATCATGGTCAGCGTACCGCCGACATAGCTGATCAGCACCGCCCAGTAAGGCGATCCCAGCGCCGTTCTCAAATTGGCGACAAGAACCTGCTGGAGCAGAGCGCTGGCGCCCGCCGCCAGCCCGACCGCCGCCAACCCCAATGCGATGAACCCGTGCATGGCATTTCCCCCGACCCGACCGGCAGTTTGGCCGATTTATTCCATGGTTCAAGGTGACCCGCCGCAATGCTGCAAATCGCCTCTAGCAAGGCATCTGTGGCAGACATCTGGCGCAAGGCCACCGACGTATCCACGCGGATCGGTGCCGCTGTCGCCGCCCTTCGGCCGCCGCAATGACAACCTACTGGTAACCGCGTTGGGGTAGAATTGTCAGGTGCGTGAACGTCCAACCATTCTTGTGTTCGATTCCGGTCTCGGCGGCCTCACCGTGCTGCGCGAGATCGTGCGGGCGCGGCCGGAAGCGGAGAACATCTACGTCGCCGACGACGCCTATTTTCCATACGGCCAGCACAGCGAGGCTGAGTTGGTCGATCGCGTGGTGCCGCTGATCGGCGACCTGATCGCAGCGCACAAGCCCGATCTCGTGGTGATCGCCTGTAACACCGCCTCGACGCTGGTGCTGAGTCATCTGCGCGCCGCCTACAGCGTGCCGTTCGTCGGCACAGTGCCCGCCATCAAGCCGGCCTGCGAGCGCTCGAAAACCCGCCATGTCTCGGTGCTCGGCACCAAGGGCACCGTGCAGCGCGAATACACCCGCGCGCTGATCCGCGACTTCGCCCACGGCTGCGAGGTCACACTGGTCGGCTCGCCACGCCTTGCCGCATTGACCGAGGCGGCACTCAATGGCGACAGTGTCAGCGACGTCGACATCGCCGCCGAGATCGCGCCCTGCTTCGTCGACGGCGAAGCGCGCACCGATACCGTGGTGCTGGCCTGCACCCACTATCCGCTGCTGCTGGACCGGCTGGAACGGCTGGCGCCCTGGCCGGTGGAGTGGATCGACCCGGCGCCTGCGATCGCCCGCCGCGTTTCCACCCTGCTCGGTCCCGAAAGCGGCAGCCTTCCGCCGGCCGGCGATCCGCGCCTGATCTTCACCTCTGGGCGTCGGCATCCGGCGGCCGAGGCGCTGGTGCATTCCTTCGCGGACGAGGTCGCGGCTTAACGCGACTATCGATGGACTTCTCCCATTCGCGGCGCGCTGCTAGCCTGCGCGCTCCCTTGGGAGGAACAACGATGATCAAAAAGATCGTACTCGGACTGGGCGTCCTGTCGTTCGCGCTGGCAGGCGCTGCCGTCGCGCAACAGGGCGGCATCAAGCGCACACCGTTGCAGAAGGTCGAGTTTCCGGACGGCTATGTCACCGTGACCGGCATCGCCGAAATTCCCGGCGGCGGTTCGGCGGGTCGTCACACTCATCCCGGAATCGAGACCGGCTACGTGCTGGAAGGCGAGACCGAACTGCTGATCGACGGCAAGGCGCCCATGCATCTCAAGGCCGGCGATTCCTATCAGATCCCGGCGGGCGTCGTGCACGACGCCAAGGTCCACGAAGGCAAGCACCTGAAAGTACTGGGGGTTTACGTCGTGGACAAGACCAAGCCGTTGGCCTCGCCGGCGAAGTGATCCGGGCCGGAACCGGGTCGCAAAGCCGACCCGGCGGCATTTGACATTCCGGCGCGATCCCCCTAGAAACCGCTTGCTCGCGGGCCGTTTTCGGCCCGCGTTGCGTTTCGCGACCCGTGGTCCTCCCCCTTAAGCTTTAAGGACGGACCTGTCGGCGGCGGGATTTCATCCTTCCGCACAGGAGGGCGCGTTTCCTCAAACCACCAACCGATAGAGGACGCGATGACAAAGCGTGCAGAAGCCAAGTACAAAATCGACCGCCGTATGGGCCAGAACATCTGGGGCCGCCCGAAGAGCCCGGTCAACAAGCGTGAATACGGCCCCGGCCAGCACGGCCAGCGCCGCAAGGGCAAGCTCTCCGACTTCGGCACCCAGCTCCGCGCCAAGCAGAAGCTGAAGGGCTACTACGCCAACATTTCCGAGCGCCAATTCTACGCCATCTACGTCGAGGCGACCCGCATGAAGGGCGACTCCGGCGAGAACCTGATCGGCCTGCTCGAGCGTCGTCTCGATACCGTGGTCTATCGCTCCAAGTTCGTGTCGACCATGTTCGCCGCGCGCCAGTTCATCAACCATGGCCACGTCAAGGTGAACGGCAAGCGCGTCAACATCTCCAGCTACAAGCTGAAGCCGGGCGATGTCGTCGAGGTGAAGGACGCCTCCAAGCAACTCGCCATCGTGCTCGAAGCCAACCAGCTCAGCGAGCGCGACGTGCCGGACTTCATCGAAGCCGACCACAACAAGCAGACCGCGACTTTTGTCCGCATTCCGCAACTGGCCGACGTGCCGTTCGCGGTGCAGATGGAGCCGCATCTGATCGTCGAATTCTATTCGCGCTAATCTCTGCGCGACTGCCGCGATACAAAAGGCCCCGGTTTTGCCGGGGCCTTTTTGTTGTTACCGTCATAGCGAGCGAAGCGAAACAATCCAGCTCTTTCTTTGCGGCTGCTGATTGCTTCGTCGCTACGCTCCTCGCAATGAAGACGTACACTATAGGATTTCATCGCGTGCCCTACGCCCCCTCACCCACCGATCCGAAGCAACCGCCAATCCGCCTCAACCTGTTGTCGGATACGCAGACGCGACCGACGCCGGCAATGCGCGAGGCGATGGCGTGCGCGGAGGTCGGTGACGAACAGATCGGTGACGATCCCACCGTCAACCTTTTGTGCGAACGCGTTGCGGATTTGCTTGGCAAGGAAGCGGCCGTGTTCATGCCGTCGGGCACCATGTGCAATGTCGCGGCGACCTTAGCGCATTGCCGCGCCGGCGATGAAATCCTGGCCGAACGCACCGCGCACCTGATCGCGCGCGAAGGCGGCGCCCACGCCGCGCTCGGCGGCTTCCAGATCATGCCGCTCGACGGCACTGACGGACAATTCACGCTCGACACCCTGCGCGCCGCGCTGCGGCCGCCGACGCGCTACCAGCCACCACAGACCCTCATCAGCGCCGAGCAGACCGCCAATATTGGCGGCGGCACTGTCTGGCCGCGCGACACGCTGGCCGGCATCGCCACGCTGGCAAAGCAGCACGGCATCGCCACCCATATGGACGGCGCGCGACTGATGAACGCTTGCGTCGCCACTGGCGTTTCCGCGCGCGACATGGCGGCGGGCTGGGACTCGGTCTGGATCGATTTCAGCAAGGGCCTCGGCGCACCGATCGGCGCGGCGATGGCCGGCTCACGCGCCTTCATCGATGAGGTGTGGCGCTGGAAGCAACGCCTCGGCGGCGCGATGCGGCAGGCAGGCGTCTGCGCCGCCGCGTGCATTTATGCACTCGACCATCACATCGACCGCCTCGCCGACGACCATGCCAACGCGACGGCGCTGGCACGCGGCCTGTCGCAAATCGCCGGCATGACCGTGCAAGAGCCGCAAACCAATCTGGTGTTCTTCGAGTCGAGCGGCGCGGGACTGCCGAGCGAGAGTCTCGTCACCGAGTTGCGCAGACGCGGCGTGCTGCTGGCGATGATGGACGGCCGCATCCGCGCCTGCACCCATCTCGATGTCAGCGCCGCGATGATCGACGACACCGTCGCACTGGTGCGCGAGATCCTGCGCGGCGCCTAACTCCTCGCCTGTCCCTGCCTTACCGCTTGACTCAACCATAACTCAATGGTTATGAATAAACCCATAGCCGATGAGTTATGCATCATGAACCCTGCTTCCCCAGACCAGTTATTCAGATCGCTGGCGGATCCGAGCCGCCGCGCGATTTTCGAGCGGTTGTGCCGCGACGGCGAGTTGACGGTCGGAGCCCTCACCGCAAGCGCCGGCATCTCGCAGCCTGCCGTCTCGAAACACCTCGGCGTGCTCAAGCAGGCCGGGTTGGTGCGCGACCGTCACGAGGGCCGACAGACTCATTACAGCGCGCAGGTTCGCGCACTTGCACCGCTGGTCGACTGGACCAGCCAGATGACCGGCTTCTGGAATAGCCGGTTCGACAAACTCGAAGATGTTCTGAAAAGGATGGACCAATGAACACCGTGGCAACTGAGACGCTCTCCGTCGTCGTCGAACGCGACATGCCGCATCCGCCGGAGAAGGTCTGGCGCGCGCTGACGCAGCCGCATTTGATCGACGAGTGGCTGATGAAGACCGACTTCAAGCCGGCGGTGGATCATTGCTTCACGCTGCGGGCGGATTGGGGCACGGTGGAATGTCGCGTGCTGGCCATCGCCCCGAACAAATCGTTGTCCTATCGCTGGGATGCGCTCGGCGTTGAGACCGTCGTCACATGGACGCTGACGCCGACCTCCGCCGGTACGCATCTGCGCATGGAGCAGACGGGTTTCCGGCCGGATCAGCAGCAGGCCTATCAGGGCGCGAAATTCGGATGGCCGAAGTTCTTCGGCAATCTCGAGCAGGTCGTGGCGCGGTCGGATTGAAGACTGCAAGAGGCACCGATGGCAACAAGCGGATCGCAATCGAAAACGCCTTCGCAGCAGATCGATGCACGCATCGAGGAGTTGGGGGACTGGCGCGGCGAGATGCTCAGCCGCATCCGCGCCCTCATCAAGGCTGCCGATCCCGATGTCGTCGAGGAATGGAAATGGCGCGGCGTGCCGGTGTGGGAGCATAGCGGCATCATCTGTACCGGCGAGACTTACAAGGCCGCCGTGAAAATGACCTTCGCCAACGGCGCGTCGCTCGACGATCCCGCGAAGCTGTTCAACTCCAGCCTCGACGGCAACACACGTCGCGCCATCGACTTTCACGAAGGCGACAGGATCGATGAGAAGGCGTTGAAGGCGCTGATCCGCGCCGCGGTGGCATTGAACGAGGCGAAGGGGAAGAAGAAGTAGAAACGACCGCTATCGAAAACCTTCGCTTTCAGAGGCGTCTTGCATAAGCAAAACCCTCAGAAAGCGACGCGCTACTTCTCGAGCGCCTCGTAAACCAGTTGCTTCACCGTGCGCTGTATGCGCTGACGTTGGGTCGGCGTCTGCTCCATCAGCACGAAAAAGAAATCCTGCTTGGGATCGACGACGAAGTAGCAACCGCTGGCGCCGTCCCACTTCAGTTCGCCGAGCGAGCCCGGCGGCGGCGGCTTTGCGTTGCCGGGATCGGTGCGCACGCCGAAGCCAAGGCCGAAGCCGAAGCCATCGCCGGGGAAGTAGGCCCAGTCACGCGCGATGCCGGAATTCGGCCCGACGTGATCGGTGGTCATCTCCTTGAAAGTCTTCGGGCTGAGATACTGCTTGCCGTCTAACGACCCGCCGTTGAGGATCATCTGCGCAAACCGAGCGTAGTCGTGCGGCGTCGAGACCATGCCGCCGGTGCCGGCTTCGCGTTTCTTCGGAACCAACGGATCGAGCTTATAGCCGACCCGAAAATCGGCGTCGTTCGGCATCGGCTGCGCGACAAGGTCGCGTTTCGTCGGGTCGCGAACGTAGAAGGCCGTATCGACCATCCCCAGAGGGTCAAGCAGCGCCGTCTTCTCGAACTGATAAAGCGACTTGCCGGATACGACTTCGATGATGCGACCGATAATATCGGTGGAGTGGCCGTAATCCCACAGCGTGCCGGGCTGCTCCTGCAACGGCAGCGCGGCGATGCGCTCGGCGAATTCGGCGTTGGTGGGATCGCCCTGGAAAATGTTGGCGGAGGCGTAGGCCTTGCGAACAAGGCTGTCGCCATAAAATCCGTAAGTAATGCCCGAGGTATGTCGCAGCAGATCGAGCACGGTGATCGGACGCTTCAACGGCTCCATCGCGAGCGTCACCTTGCCGTCGGCCGTCTTCTTCTCGACGCCGACCTGCATATTGGCGAACGAGGGAATGTATTTCGAAACCGGATCGTCGAGTTTCAGTTTGCCCTGATCGACCAGCATCATCGCGGCGACGCTGGTGATCGGCTTGGTCATCGAGGAGATACGGAAGATGGTATCGAGCGACATCGGCAATTTGGTCGCCACATCACGAACGCCGAACAGGCCGGTGTAGACCGGCTTGCCGTGTTGGTGGATCACCAGCACCGCGCCGGGAATCTTGCCTTCCGCGATTTCCTTGTTGAAGAAATCGGCGATCTTCGCCAGCTTCGCCTGCGAGAATTTGGCACCGGGCGGGATATCGAACGTCCCTTCCGCGCGCCCCGCGCTCGAGGCCGCAAACAGCATCAGGGCCGCACCCACGAGCCGTCCGATCGTCAATCCAGGATTCATTTGGTCTTACTCCGTCCCCACCCCGAGAATGCGTGGCCGGCGGGAGGTTATCAAGAGGATGCAACGTCGGTCAGGGCCCGCCGATGCCACTCGGCGCTGCGTTCTGAAAAACAGCAAAAGATCACGGTTTCAAGACGCGGCGCCGTCGGCTCCGTCGCGAGTGTGCTCGCCACGGCGATCCGCGCCGCCCGTTCGGCCGGAAAGCCGTAGACGCCGGTGGAAATGGCGGAAAAGGCGATGGAGCGGAGATCATGCTCGGCGGTCAGCATGACCGCGCGACGGTAGCAGGACGCCAGCGCCGCGTCCTCGCCGCGCTCGCCGCCGTGCCAGACAGGTCCCACCGCATGAATGACGTGGCGAGCCGGCAGGCGATAACCGCTGGTGATCTTGGCCTCGCCGGTGGCACAGCCGCCCAGTCGACGGCATTCGGCGAGCAATTGCGGACCGGCGGCGCGATGGATGGCACCGTCGACGCCGCCACCGCCGAGCAGCGAATTGTTCGCTGCATTGACGATGGCGTCCACATCGAGCGTGGTGATGTCGGCGACGACGACGTCAAACCGCGTCGCGCCGATCTGTCGGGAGAACCGCTTCAGGCCGGGGCGCCGAGGGTGACGCCCTTGTCGGCGAACATCTTCTGCAATTCGCCGGCCTGGAACATCTCGCGGATGATATCGCAGCCGCCGACGAACTCGCCCTTGACGTAGAGCTGCGGAATGGTGGGCCAGTTCGAATACACCTTGATGCCGTCGCGCAGCTCAGGCGATTCCAGCACGTTGTGGCCCTTGTAGCCCACGCCGATGTGATCGAGGATCTGCACAACCTGGCCGGAGAACCCGCACTGCGGAAATTGCGGGGTGCCCTTCATGAACAGCACCACGTCGTTCGACTTCACTTCGTTCTCGATAAACTGCTCAATGCTCATATTGCATCCTCTTCCGGCGCTGTTCGCGACCGCCCGCGAACCAACCTGCTGTCTATATATGTAGCCCGAAACCCTTTTCATCCCAAGAGAAATGCAGCGTTTTCGGCCCGGTTCACCGATCACCGCCACGTCATCTGCCAGCCAATCGCGATCTTGGTCGTTTGACGGGGTTAACATTCCGGCCCGCGACCCTAAGTTAGCCCGATGCGATTTTTCTTCGGAACCCATTCGACACGGTCGTGTTTTTCCCTGAACCGGAGAATTCCGTGACGCAATCCCCATCCTCGGTCGGGCGAGTGTCGACCGACCATTCGCTTCACCCAGGCAGCGGCCTGTCCGGGGCGAAGCTGGCTGACCGCTTGTCGAATGCCTATTGCGCGGTTCGCAACGAGACCGAGCGCCGGTCGGCCCCGCTCAGCCCCGAGGATCAGGTGGTGCAATCGATGCCTGACGCGAGCCCCGCGAAATGGCACCGCGCCCATACCACCTGGTTTTTCGAGCAGTTCCTGCTCGGGCCGCATTGTCCCGGCTACCGGCCCTTCGACCCGGATTATGCCTTCCTGTTCAATTCCTATTACGTCAGCGCCGGCCCACGCCATGCCCGCGGCGAGCGCGGCCTGCTCACCCGCCCCAGCGCGGTGGAGGTGACCGCCTATCGTCGCCACGTCGATGCGGCGGTCCTGACATTCTTCAACGAGGCCAGCCCGGACAAGCTGGCCGAACTCGCCCCGCTGGTCGAGGTCGGGCTGAACCACGAGCAGCAGCATCAGGAATTGATGCTGACCGACATTCTGCACGCCTTCGCGCAGAACCCGCTATATCCCGCCTACGATGCGGACTGGACGCCGCCCGCCTCCGTCCGTGGCGGCGAAGCGTGGTGCGAGCTCAAGGAAGGCATCCACAGCATCGGCCACGCCGCCGAGACCTTTCATTTCGACAACGAAAAGCCGGCGCATCGCGCGCTGGTCGGGCCGGTGAAACTGGCGCGGCACCTCGTCACCAATCGGGAATGGCTCAGCTTCATCGATGACGGCGGCTATCGCACGCCGATGCTGTGGCTGATGGACGGATTTGCCAAAGCCAGCGCCGAACAATGGGACGCCCCCGGTCATTGGAACAATATCGACGGCGAATGGCATGTCATGACGCTGGGCGGGTTGCGCCCGCTCGACCTCGACGCGCCGGTGATGCATGTCAGCTACTATGAGGCCGATGCTTTCGCGCGCTGGCGCGGCAAGCATCTGCCGACCGAGATGGAATGGGAGGTCGCGGCTCGCGCCGGTCTCCTCGGCGATGCGTTCGGCATCGTCTGGCAGTGGACGCGCAGCGCTTACGCACCGTATCCCGGCTACCGCGCCATCGAGGGCGCACTCGGCGAATACAACGGCAAGTTCATGATCAACCAACTCGTGCTGCGCGGCTCCTCGCTGGCGACCCCGCACAATCACAGCCGGGTGACCTATCGCAACTTCTTCTATCCCCACCACCGCTGGCAGTTCACCGGACTGCGCCTTGCCGACTACGGCGATTGAAGCCGCATCCAGGAGCCCGTCATGAACGTCCGCGCCACTGCATCGGCGAAAGCCCAGCGTTTCGATCCGCAATCCTCGCCTTTTGCCGCCGACGTGCTTGACGGCCTGAGCCGGCAGCCGAAGCAACTCCCGCCGAAATATTTCTATGACGTGACCGGCTCCGAGTTGTTCGAAAAGATCACTGTTCTGCCGGAATACTATCCCACGCGCACCGAACTCGGCATTCTGGATTCGCGCGGCGCCGATATCGCCGCATTCATTCCGGAAGGCGCGGCATTGGTGGAATTCGGCGCCGGCGCCACCACCAAGGCGCGGCTTTTATTGCGGCATTGCCGGATCGGCGCCTACGTCCCGGTGGACATTTCCGGCGACTTTCTCAAGGCGCAGGCAACCGCCTTGCAGCAGGATTTTCCGACGCTGCGGATCGCGCCGGTGGTGGCCGACTTCACCGAACCGTTCGAGTTGCCGAAGGCCGTCGCCGACATGCCCAAGGTCGGCTTCTTCCCCGGCTCGACGCTGGGAAATTTCGAACCGCACGAGGCGAGCGCTTTCCTGCGCAGCGCGCGTCAAATCCTCGGGGCCGGCGCGCGGATGCTGGTTGGCGTCGATCTTGAAAAGAGCGACCGCGTGCTGCACGCGGCCTATAACGACGCGTCCGGCGTTACCGCGCGTTTCAATCTCAATCTGCTGGCCCGGATCAACCGCGAACTCGGCGGCAACTTCGATCTCACGGCTTTCACCCATCGCGCGATCTACAATCGCGAGCGTCACCGTATCGAGATGCATCTCGTCAGTCGCACCGCGCAGAGCGTGCGCGTTCTCGGCAAGACTTTTTCATTCCGCACCGGCGAAAGCATTCACACCGAGAACAGCTATAAATACAGCCTCGAGCGCTTCAACGCACTCGCACGCGGCGCGGGCTGGTTGCCGCAACAATCGTGGACCGACGACGAAAACCTGTTTTCGGTTCACGCGCTGGTGGCGTCAGCGTGAGGGTCGGTTGAGGCGGCCTGCGGCGATCCCAGCGATACCGCTTCCCATGCCGCGACCAGCATCAGAATCGCCGTGGCGGTGGTCGAAAGCCACAGCGGCGACAGCATCGCGCCGAACGGGATCAGCGCGATCAGCAATCCGATTCCGACCAGATGCGACAATTGCAGATGGCCGCGAATGGTGCGTTTGAACAGGATGACGCCTCCGAGATAGATCAGCGGCCCGCCAATCATGGCGAGCATTTCTGTCGGGCCGCTATGGCCGTCATGGCCGTTCGGATGCGCCAACAGCATTTCGTCGCCCACCGCACAGACCACGATGCCGATGACGATCAGCAAGTGAATATAGGTGTAGGCCAGCCGGGCCATCCGACCGCTTTCGTCGGCATGCGAAATCCGGTGCGAGCCGGCTTCCGCGCCGATGTGGAAATAGATCCACCACATCGCGATCGAGCCGAGCAGCGCGACCACGAACGCGAAAGCGCTGGTCCATGTCCATGCCGTTTCGCTGAAGGTGGAGCCCGTCACGACAATGGATTCGCCCAGCGCGATGATGATGAACAACGCGCAGCGCTCCGCCATATGGCCGCCCTCGACCTCCCAATCCTGCATCGAGGACGCGCCGAGGCCGGGCGTTCGGAAGCGCATGGCGGGGCCGCAATACTCGATGGCGATCGCGATAAGCCAAAGCCAGAGCCGGATCACGGGATCGGCCAGTCCACCGGCGATCCAGAACACGCCGCTGACCATCATCCATATCGAAATGCGGCGAAAGTTGTTGCGATGCCCGGTCTCGGAGGCCGGCAAGACGAAAAAGACGAACAGCGACCGCCCGACCTGCATGGCGACGTAGGCCAGCGCGAAGGTCAGGCCACGGCTGTCGAAGGCCTTTGGAATCGACGTCGAGAGCAGCAGCCCGACGATCATCATCGCGAACAGCATGACCCGAACCGGCGTCCGCTCCGGATCGAGCCAGTTGGTGACCCAGGACATAAAGACCCAGACCCACCACACCGCCAGCGTCAGGATGCCGACCTGCACCACGCCGAGCGGCGTGAAATGCGCCAGCAGCGTGTGCGAAATCTGGGTGATGGCGAAAACGAAAACGAGGTCGAAGAACAGTTCGACGAAAGTGACGCGATGATGCTGCTTGGGGTTTCGCTCGCGCAGCAAGCTTCTGCGTTGTTCCGCCTGCGTCATGCGCCGTTCCCCGCCCTCACCGGCCCGTCAACGCCCTGTCAGTCCGGCACGCCGGTCTGAAGCGCGAGCGCGTGAAGCACGCCGCCCATCTGCCCCTGCAGCGACTGATAGACGATCTGGTGTTGCTGCACCCGCGACTTGCCGCGGAACGATTCCGAGATCACCGTCGCCGCGTAATGGTCGCCATCCCCGGCGAGATCCCGAATCGTCACCTCGGCGTCGGGTATCGCAGCCTTGATCATGGTTTCGATATCGCGGGCGTCCATCGGCATCGGTATTCTCCAGGCAACCGGTGGGGCGATCCGCGACCTGACGCGGCCCTGTTTCCGGCATGTTGAGCTTACTATATCCGATTCACCGTCAATAGCCCGCTCCGATCACCTGCGGCATCGAAGCCGCTCTCCGCGAGGTTGCCGATGAAAATTTCGGGTCCCGACCATCCCATCACCATCGAGCCGACCGCCAGGCGCATCCGCGTCTTGGCCGGCGGCGCGGTGATCGCCGATACCACCCGCGCGCTGACGCTGCGGGAAGCAACCTATCCAGCGGTCTATTATATTCCGCGGTCCGACGCCGACGCGACGCGGCTGCTGCGGACCGACCGCGTCACGCATTGCCCGTACAAGGGCGATGCCAGCTACTTCAGCATCCGGACCGACACGGCCGTCCTCGACAACGCGATCTGGAGCTACGAGACGCCCTATCCCGCGATGGCCGAAATCGCCGGCCATCTCGCGTTCTATCCCGACAAGGTCACTATCGAGGAATTGCCGGTGACGTGATCGTGGCCGGCGACCTCGACCGATCCCCATTCCGATCGCAAAAGGCCCCGGAGACGTTCCCCGGGGCCGGATTCCTGTGCTGACTGGCTCGCCGGGCGATCCCCGAGAGGATGGCCCGCTATGCTCGAAAGATCGTCAGTCCCAGAATCAGCAGGACCAGGAAGATCACGACGAAGATGTAGAACAGCACGCGCGCGATATCGGCCGATGCCGCCGACACGCCGGTGAAACCCAGCAATCCGGCAACGATCGAGACGACAAGGAAAATCAGGGCCCACTTGAGAATGCTCATCTTTTGTTCTCCAGGATTCTCATGCAATAACACCCCGGCAGGAACTTGGTTCCATCGGCGTTAGATTCGGACCGTCAGGTCACGCTGTCGTTTCACATCCGCTCGCTGGAGACCGCATGAAATCGATTGCCCATCCCGCGCCCGAAGTCGCTCCCGAGATCGCGCCGCGGGCGCATGGTCGCAATCTGGCACTGGACCGCGCGCGAACGTTTCTCACCGTCGTGGTGGTCATTCACCACGCGGTTATTCCGTACACCTACTTCGGCCATACCGATCCCAAGTCGTGGATCGGCTTCGATGCCGTCGTACTCGCCACCGACAGTTTCTTCATGGCGATGTTCTTCTTCCTGTCGGGCCTGTTCGTGTGGCCGAGCCTCGCGCGTCGCGTGCCCGGCGTCTTCGCATACGATCGGCTGCTGCGGCTGGGGCTGCCGTTCGTCATCGCCGCGCTGACGGTGATCCCGATCGCCTATTATGCACTGGCGTTGCGCGAGAACCCGGACCTGCGCTTCAGCGCGTTCTGGTGGAATATGGTCACCGACGGGCCTTGGCCAAGCGGTCCGGTCTGGTTCGTCTGGGTGCTGCTGCTGTTCGATCTTGCCGCCGGCGCGCTATATCGCATCAGTTCGAACTCGCTGTTCTGGATCAACCGCCTCTCGGTGCGCGGCTTCGCGAGCCCGGCGACCTTCTTCCTCGTGCTGGTGATTGTGACCGGCATCGCTTACGTGCCGATGCGGTTGATCTTCGGCCCGAGCTACTGGTTCGAGTTTGGCCCGTTCTCGGTGCAGGCGAGCCGCGTCCTGCTCTACGCGCTATATTTCTTCATCGGCGCCGGCATCGGTGCCGGCCGTTTCAGCGAAGGCGTGCTGGCGTCCGAAGGAAAGCTCGCGAATTCGAACTGGCTGAACTGGGCTATTGTCACGCTGATCCCTTACGCCGGGCTGTGGGGCCTGATCTATATCAAGCGGGAAATCCTCGATAACCCCGATACGCTGCCGATGTGGTATGAGGCGAGCTACAGCGTGCTGTTCGTGATCTTCAGTGCGGGGATGATGTTCACCATCCTCTCCTTCTTCATGCGCTGGAAGCGTTCGGGCTGGAGCATCCTCGATCCGATGCAGAACGACGCCTACGGCATCTTCCTGGTGCATTACGCGTTCGTGCTGTGGATCCAATACTGGATGCTGGATTTCGACTGGCCCGCGATCGTCAAGGCGCTGATCGCCTTCGTCGTGACGATGGCGACAAGCTGGATCGCAACGCGATTGCTGCGGATGATTCCGGGATCGCAACGCGTGTTATGAGCGGTTTGATTGACGCAACCGTAGCACCCAACGCGTGACCGAAATTCGTTCGCTGGCGACTTTACAACACGGAAAGCGTCGTCCCCGCGCAGGCGGGACCCCTACGCCGCAGCGGCTCGGCTCCATCCACCAAGGCGAGTTTCTTTTATAACTACCAAGACCAGGGGTATGGGTCCCGCCTGCGCGGGGACGACGCGGAGGTTGTTTGACCGCGCCTCAGTTCTTTCCGGCCATGTAGTCCGGCAGCCAGCTTTCGAATGCGTGACGCAGCGTCTCGATCTTCACCGGCGCTTCGCCGGCGACCGCAATCGCGTCGCCACCGGTCTTGCCGATCTGCACGCACGGCACCTCGACCGCTTTCAGCTTGCTCAACACGCCGAGCAGATCGGCATCGCGCACCGTCACCACGTAGCGCGCCTGATCCTCGCCGAACCAGTAGCCGTGCGGCACCAGTTCGCCGGGCGCGGCGTCGAGCAGCGCGCCGATGCCGCCGGCCATCGCCATCTCGGCGAGCGCGACCAGCAACCCGCCATCGGAAAGATCGTGCACCGCCGTCGCGGTGCCGGCATGGATCATGCCGCGCACAACATCGCCGTTGCGTTTCTCGGCGGCGAGATCGACCGGCGGCGGAGCGCCCTCCTCGCGGCCGCAGACGTCGCGCAAGTAGACCGACTGGCCGAGCCAGCCCTTGGTTTCGCCGATCAACAGAATGGTTTCGCCTTCGGCCTTGAAGGCCAGCGTCGCAGATTGCGTGAAGTCGTCGAGCAGCCCGACACCGCCGATGGACGGCGTCGGCAGAATGCCGCGGCCGTTGGTCTCGTTGTAGAGGGAAACATTGCCGGAGACGACCGGGAAATCCAGCGTGCGGCAGGCCTCGGCGATGCCGCTCAGCGCACCGACGAATTGCCCCATGATCTCGGGCCGCTCGGGATTGCCGAAATTGAGATTGTCGGTGATGGCGAGCGGCTTGCCGCCGACGGCCGTGATATTGCGCCACGCCTCGGCCACCGCCTGCTTGCCGCCCTCGAACGGATCGGCCTCGCAATAGCGCGGCGTGACATCGACCGTCATGGCGAGGCCCTTCGGCCCTTCCTCGATCCGCACCACAGCGGCGTCGCCACCCGGCCGCTGCACCGTGTTGCCGCCGATGACGTGATCGTATTGCTCCCACACCCAGCGACGCGAGCACAGTTCGGGCGAGCCGATCAGTTTCACCAGCGCGGCGGACACTGGCAGCGGCGCGTTGACGTCGCGCGCATGAATCGCCGGCAATCCCGGTGACGGCACGTGCGGCCGATCGTAGACCGGCGCTTCGTCGCCCAGCTCCTTGATCGGCAAATCCGCCATCACCTGGCCGCCGTGCTTGACGACGAACCGCTTCGACGGCGTGGTATATCCGACAATGGCGAAGTCGAGCCCCCACTTGCGGAAGATGTCTTCGGCTTCCTTCTCCTTCTCCGGCTTCAGCACCATGAGCATCCGCTCCTGGCTTTCGGAGAGCATCATCTCGTAGGCGCTCATCCCGGTTTCACGGGTCGGCACCGCGTCGAGATCGAGGTCGACGCCGAGGTCGCCCTTTGCGCCCATTTCAACCGCCGAACAGGTCAGTCCGGCCGCGCCCATGTCCTGAATGGCGATCACGCAGTCCTTCGCCATAATCTCGAGGCAGGCTTCCAGCAGCAGCTTTTCAGCGAACGGATCACCGACCTGCACGGTCGGGCGCTTCTCGCCGCTGTCGTCATCGAATTCCGCCGAGGCCATGGTCGCGCCATGAATGCCGTCGCGGCCGGTTTTCGAGCCGAGATAGACGATCGGCATGTTCACGCCGGAGGCCGCCGCGAGGAAGATACCGTCGGTGCGGGCCAGCCCCACCGCCATGGCGTTGACGAGAATATTGCCGTCGTAGCGGGTGTGGAAACGCACCTGCCCGCCGACCGTTGGAACGCCGAAAGAATTGCCGTAACCGCCGACGCCGGCGACCACGCCCGACACCAGATGCCGCGTCTTCGGATGCTCCGGCGCGCCAAACGACAACGCATTCAGGCAGGCGATCGGGCGCGCGCCCATGGTGAAGACGTCGCGCAGGATACCGCCGACGCCGGTGGTCGCACCCTGATATGGCTCGATGAAGCTCGGATGGTTATGGCTTTCCATCTTGAAGACGATGGCCTGCCCGTCGCCGATGTCGATCACGCCGGCGTTCTCGCCGGGTCCGACCAGCACCCACGGCGCCTTGGTCGGCAGGCCGCGCAGGTGGATGCGCGACGACTTGTAGGAACAATGCTCGTTCCACATCGCCGAGAAGATGCCGAGTTCGGTGAAGCTCGGTTCGCGCCCGATCAGCTTCAGGATGCGCTCGTATTCGTCCGGCTTGAGACCGTGGCTGGCGACCAGTTCGGGAGTGATTTTGGGCTGATGTTCCATCATGCACGTCTTTGTGGCGGGTGCCCCTTATTAAGGAGATCGCGCCGGGGAAAAAAGCCCCCATGCGGCTTTTCCCATTCCACCGGTCGGGTGGCGGCATTTGCACTCCGTCCGAGGATCGGATTTAACCCTGCGCAACACATTTGCTGGGAGCCCGGAAGCCGTGGACAACGCCGTGGACAATATCGCAATCTCCACCCCCCTGAAGCGGGCGGTTTTCGTCGCAACCGAGGGCGAATTCGCCGGCTGGCGGACCTGGAAGCGGGATTCCTTCGAATCCAACAACGGCCCCTTCTGGCACAAGATCGAGGACGACGGCACCGTCCGCTGCGCCTTCCGGGTCGAGGCCAAGCACCTCAACGGAATGCGCAACGTCCACGGCGGCTGCTACATGACGTTCGCGGACTATTGCCTGTTCGCCATCGCCCGCGAGCATCTCGACGGCCCCGGCGTTACGATCTCCTTTGCCTGCGACTTCCTTGATGCCGCCCGCGAGGGCGACCGCATCGATTGCGACGGCGAAGTGACCCGCGCCGGCGGCTCGCTGATCTTCGTGCGGGGAACCCTGCGCTGCGGCGAGCGGCTCTTGTTCACATTCTCCGCCACCATCAAGAAAGTGAAGCGCAAGCCCGCGCAACCGGCCGCCGAATAGCGCGACCCCGGCAGCGTCTAAACAAGCCGCACGGGCAGCCGTGTCAGCGCTCGTATGCCGAGGCGCTTGCGCCATGCGATGTCCCCCTCCCGCGCACCGAGCCGCACATCCGGAAAGCGCGCGAGGAGGCGTTCGAACGCAATGGCCGCCTCCGCGCGGGCGAGTTGGAAGCCGAGACAGAAGTGCACGCCCGTTCCGAAGGACAGATGCGGATTCGGATGCCGCGCGATGTCGAAATCATGCGGCTGCTCGAACCTGGCGGGATCGCAGTTCGCGGCGGCAAGAAATGCGGCGAACATCTCGCCGCGCTGGAATTGCCGGCCCTGCCAGACCAGATCGCGTCTTACGAAACGCGGTTTCGTCATCTGGACTGGCGACACATAACGCAGGCATTCCTCCACGCAGGTCGGCATCAGGCTAGAGTCGCGGCGAAGCCGCTCCAATTGATCCCGGCGCGACAACAGCGCGAAAAGGCCGCCGGAAATCAAATGCGTCGTGGTTTCCTGGCCCGCGCCGAACAGTAGAAAAATCATCGAGACAAGTTCGTCCTCGCTGAGCCGCTGGCCATCGCTTTCCGCATCGCGAAGCTCGGCGATCAGTCCGCCCGGCAGCGCGCCGCCTCCCGGTCTTGATATACGACGCAGATAGCGGACGACGCCGATGACGCCGGGCATGGCACGGATGACCGCGCCCATGTTGGCGGTATCGGTCAGCCGGCCCAGCCAGTTCTTGAATCGATCGTGGTCCCGATCCGGCAGGCCGAGCATCGCGCAAATGACGGAAAGCGGCAGGTCGCGGCAGAATTCGGCCATGAGATCGACGTCCGTTCTGCCCTTCAATCTGTCGAGGAGCCGATCGGCGATGTCGGAAATCATCGGCCGCATCGCCTCGATCGTGCGACGCATGAACGCCTGATCGACGAGGCCGCGCAGGCGGCGATGTTCGGGGTCGTCGTGACCGAGCATGTTGAGCGCGAGGAGCCCGATGGTCCGGGGCAGGATTCTCAGTATTCGTTCTTGCGTCTTGCTGCCCGCGTTGGCGGGGTCGCGCGCGAAGGTCTCGTGATCCTTCAACAAGGCCGCGCAAGCATCGTGCGTGACGGCCAGATAGGTGCGGCCGACGATCGGCAGCTTCAGGCGAACGACCGGACCCTCGGCCCGCATCCGGTCGAGCGTGGGAAACGGATTGGCGTGAAAAGCCGGCGAAAGAATATCGAAATCGCGCACTTCGACCATGGGATCATGATCCCTTTAGCCCTTCCGGTGCCGACAGATGGCGTCCTCGAAACACAGGCCGTTCGGAAGGGACATGAGGACGGCCGCGCGCCGGCGCCTGATCGGCGGCCTCAGGCCGCGCGCTCCAGATGCGCCGCGAGGCCCGCGAACAGGCCCAGTCCGTCGGTACAGCCCATGATGTCTTCGACGTGGTTTTCCGGATGCGGCATCATGCCGAGCACGTTGCCGCGCTCGCTGACGATGCCGGCGATCGACTGCGCTGCGCCGTTGATGTTGTGGGTGTCGCCGACTTCGCCGCTGGCCGAACAGTAGCGATAAAGCACGCGGCCGTCGCCATCGAGCCGCTTGATCGTCTCCGCGTCGGCGGCGTAGTTGCCCTCGCCGTGCGCCACCGGCACGCGGATCACCTGCCCCGCATTGTAGCCGCGTGTGAACGGCGTATCTGAGCGCTCGACCCGCAGATGTACGTCATGGCAGATGAACTTGAGCTTCGCGTTGCGCATCAGGATGCCCGGCAACAGACCCGACTCGCACAGGATCTGGAAGCCGTTGCAGACGCCGAGCACGAGGCCGCCGTCGGCGGCGAATTTGCGCACCGCGTCCATCACCGGCGAGCGCGCGGCGATGGCGCCGCAGCGCAGGTAGTCACCATAGGAAAAGCCGCCCGGCAGCACCACCAGATCGGTGTCTTTCGGCAGCGAGGTTTCGGCGTGCCACACCATCGCGGGCTCATGGCCCGACACCAACTTGAGCGTGCGCGCCATATCGCGTTCGCGATTGATGCCGGGGAAGACGAGAACGGCGGATTTCATAGCGTCAACTCTAGCCCAGCACTTCGACCCGGTAGTTCTCGATGACCGTATTGGCCAGCAGCTTGTCGGCAGCGTCCTTCAGCGCCGCTTCGGCCTTGGCCTTATCAGTGCCGGGCAGTTCGATATCGAACACCTTGCCCTGCCGCACGCTGGCGATGCCGTCGACGCCGAGCGATTTCAGCGCGCCTTCGATGGCCTTGCCCTGCGGGTCGAGAATGCCGTTCTTCAGTGTCACCGTCACACGCGCTTTCACGGCAGCCTCACCCTTTCACCAGCACCGGACCGGCACCCACCGGCCGTTCGTTTTCCGCCAGAATGCCGAGCCGCTTGGCGACGTCGGTATAGGCCTCGATCAGCCCGCCGAGATCGCGGCGGAAGCGATCCTTGTCGAGCTTCTCGTTCGACTTCACATCCCACAACCGGCATGAGTCGGGGGAAATTTCGTCGGCGACGATGATGCGCATCATGTCGTTCTCGAACAGCCGGCCGCATTCCATCTTGAAATCGACGAGGCGGATGCCGATGCCGAGAAACAGCCCGGAGAGGAAATCATTGACGCGGATCGCCAGCGCCATGATGTCGTCGATCTCCTGCGGCGTCGCCCAGCCGAACGCGGTGATGTGTTCTTCCGACACCATCGGGTCGTTGAGCTGGTCATTCTTGTAATAGAACTCGATGATCGAGCGCGGCAGCTGCGTGCCCTCCTCGATGCCGAGGCGCTGCGACAGCGAGCCTGCGGCGACATTGCGCACCACCACCTCGAGCGGCACGATCTCGACCTCGCGGATCAACTGCTCGCGCATGTTGAGGCGGCGGATGAAGTGGGTCGGCACCCCGATGTCGTTCAGATGCTGGAAGATGTATTCCGAAATCCGGTTGTTGAGGACGCCCTTGCCCTCGATCACCTGGTGTTTCTTGGCATTGAACGCGGTCGCGTCGTCCTTGAAATGCTGGATCAGGGTTCCCGGCTCCGGCCCTTCGTAAAGGACTTTGGCCTTGCCTTCATAAATGCGACGCCGACGGCTCATGGGGATGTACCGTGTGTTGTTGAAATCCATGGGAAGGGTGTGCTCCGTTCAAAGATGCGATCCACGACGGAGCTGCCGTGAAGACCGGAATTGCGAAACAGAACAAGAACCGGCCTCGTGTCCCGGTTCTGACATTCGTATCCTGTCGCAGCGAGCACGTTTACGAATGTCAGAACCAAACGGACACGAGCAACTTGTCGATTCTCGTGTGGCTTCGGCTCTGATGTTCCTTTGACGTGCGTGCTGCAAGGATGAAAGGAACATCAGAGCCGCCACACGAGGCCGAACCTACCTGATCGGCCGCCTGAGCACAATCGATCCACTCCGCCGCCGGCCAGTTATACCTAACCTCGGCTGCGACTTCGGGCGCCGTTGTTTTGGTCTTGTTCGCCAATTATCTATGCTCGCGGACCACTCCCCGCAATGCGGCCGCAACGGCCCCGAAAACAGGATCGGAACCCGAATCATGACGACCTTCGACCAGCGCCAGGAAGGTTTCGAAAAGAAGTTCGCCCTCGACGAGGAGCAGAAGTTCAAGGCCGAGGCCCGCCGCAACAAGCTGCTCGGCCTGTGGGCCGCCGAACAGCTCGGCAAGAGCGGCGACGAGGCCGCCGCCTACGCCAAAGAGGTGGTCGCCGCCGACTTCGAGGAAGCCGGCGACGCCGACGTGCTGCGCAAGGTCGCGACCGACCTCGCCGGCAAGGGCGTCACCGAACAGCAGGTCCGCGCCAAGATGGACCAGTTGATGGGCGAAGCCGTCGCCCAGGTCAAAGCCGGCACCTGACAAGCGAAACCTGACGGCCGCGATTCGCGGCCCCCGCCTTCGAACGAAGGCCGGCGTCCACCCGACGCCGGCCTTTTCCGTCATTCCTCCTTGAAGCCGTATTCCAGATTGTTGCCGGTCGCCCCGTAATATTTGTAGGGCAGGAATTTGCCGGTCATCCCGAGCTTGACGCGATCGCCCTTCGGGTTGGCGACCCTGTCAATGTCCATGTCGAAATCGATCGCCGACATGATGCCGTCGCCGAATTCCTCCTCGATCAGGGCTTTCAGCGCCGGCCCGTTGATCATGATCAGCTCATAGAGCCGGTAGATCAGCGGATCGGTCGGCGGCATCGGCACGCCCGCGCCGCGCATCGGCACCTCGTTGAGCATCGCCGTCTCTGCCTTCGAGAGGCTGAACAGCCTGCCGGCGGCCTCCGCCTGCGGCTTGGTCAGCTTCATCTGGCCGAGCAGCGCGCCGACCACCAGTATCTCCGAAAATCCGCCGATCTCGCCGCAGATGTGCTTCCAGCTCCATCCTTTCTCGCGCTTGATGTCGAGCAGCTTTTCGGTGAGGTCGGAACGCTTCATGACCGGTCTCCTTGGTTGTGGGTCGGAGACGGTTGAGCAATGCGCGTGCCAGAGCGCGGAACCGCCGCCAACCGCCCGCGCGCGGCGTGAATGGCCCGTGAGGACCGGACCGCTGCCCAGCAGGAATGCAGCCGCTGCCTAACCGGCGGTCATGAGGCGATCAGGCGGGCGTGCTCGGGCGCTATGAGCGGCAAGCGCGATCGCCCGGATCACGGTCCTTGCTTCAAAGCCAATATAGGATTATATTCCGAAAATGATCCTGCCTCACATTCCACCCGTCATCACCCGCCTCCGCGTCACGCCCGACGAGCCGACCGAAGGCCCGCCCGCGATCGTTGGCCGCCGAAAAGGAGGGCCGCATACCGATGCAACTGTCGAAGCGGTACGTCGCCTCATCGTCGGCACCACGCTTAGCTATCGTGAAATCGCTTTGAAAACCGGCGTGGCGAAGCCGAACATCACGAACTGGGTGCGCGACGGCGGCTGGCAGCGACCACCATTCGCGCCCCGCGCGAACGACATGATGCCGACGGCGCGGGCTGGTCGCCGCCTCAAACTGCGCAAGCTGGCGGAGCGGCTGCGGGCGCTCGCCGAGCGCATGATCCAGGAGCTGGAAGCGACGCCGGGCGTCGATCTCGACAAGCTGATGCAGGCGCTTCAGGTGATCAAGATGGCGCGGCTCGAGGCGATGGGACGGCGCGGCCGCTTCCGCTCGCCGGGGCGCGGGATGACCGGTTTCGAATGGGCCTCGCGTGAGGAAGCCATCCGCGGCGCGCTCAGGGAAATGCATCGCGCCGGCGTCAACACCGACCGCGCCCCGCAGGAGGCGCTGGACCTCGTCATCGACGCCAACCTGCCGGTGGAGGACGATCACCCGGCGCTGCGGCCGAGGGGCGCGAGAAGTGGACCTCAACGCAATCGGGAGCATACGTCGATTTCGAAGAAAGTGTGAGAATGCTGCGGTCGCGAATCATCTAGACGCATACTCTTGCGGTCAGGAAGATCATGGCCTTCGCACCGACCCCATCTGCCGAGGAAATAGTTCGCCTGTATGAGGCCGGTGAATTAGCGGCGGAACTTGCTCGTTACCATGAAGGGCCCGACGAAGCGGAAGATACTTTTCTTGAACGCTGCATCGAACTGCACAACGGCAAGAAAATCGATCTTGTCGTCGTTCCTTGCCAGCCTGGCTTCAAGAACATTCCCAAGCATGACTTTTTTACTGCCCAACATCTCTATTGCGAAGCAATTCCAAAGCTCGATACGGATGTCACAGCATTGATGGAGTGCTGTCGAACGCTAGTCGAACAGGCAGGTGCCGACGGCGCGGCGGGGCAGCCGAATGACGCATTCCGGCTTTGGTGCAAGAACAACCCGACCGAAGGTGCATTGGTCATCAGCAAGGCACGAGAGGGTGGCGATCTAGCGAAGCAATTCGTCACGTTCGCGCTGCAAGCTGCAGGAAACGTAGAGATTGCTGTCGATTTTGTACGGTCGTACGACGATGAGCGGAGGCTGTTCGGGATGGCTGCATTGGGACGCATGGCAATCGCTGACTCTTCGAAAGCACAAGAAGTGACTCGAGTGCTGGAGCCGTACTTGTCAGCGGGTGATGATGACAATCTTCGAGCAAATGCGCTCTTTGCAGCATTTGATGTGCTCAAGAAGCACAACGATGTCGAGACAGCAAGTAGCTTTGTCGAAGCAGCCGCCAAACAGCCTGGACCTGCAACACTGCACAGCTTAGCGCATGTCATCTGGCTTCATCATAAACTACTAACTCAGCAGGCAATCCAGACTGCGTTAGATGCGTTGCAGGCAGTTCAATCCGATCATCAGGGAACGTTGCGGATAATTGATATTGGCTTGCAGCAATTTCTTGGTGCCGATAGTGGGCGGATGGCCCTTAATTTTCTCACGACAATACTTCGAGACGAAAAAATAACTTTGGACAGCTTCCGCACGACCGCCAGCGAACTAAAACGAAACAACCAACAGCGACTATACGAAATCATCGTGAGTTGGTTTCTCTCGGGCAGCACTGCTCTGTGCGATAACGTTACCCACCTTATCCCCTTCGACGAAGAGCGCCCTTTCGATGCGAATATTGCCTCGTTCGAGTTGACACCCGCGCAGCAAGTTTTCCTGTGCCGAAAGGCAATTGGGTTTCTTTTCACGCGCCCCGTGATCTGTTGTTCAATCTTAGTTTCCGTGCTCCGGGGTGGAGACAAGGACGCTGCGGATGAGGTTACAGACTTACTTTTTGAGCCGATGCTAGTGAACTACAGCGGCAAGACTATCGATTACCTCAAGGAGATAGCCACTGGTGACCCCGCCTACGCTGCCGTCAACAAGGCCTTAGAACGTCACCAAGCGTACTTTTCTGGCCTCGAATCTACCGGCTCGATAAAGGAACTGCACCCCTCCGATTACGAGCGTGATGTCGTGCGTCAACGCACGTATGATGAAATGCGCGCCGCGCAAAAGGCGGCCGAGCACCAATCGGTACTCCTGAGCGTTGTGCATCGGTCCACGTTACTTTACGGCAAGCGGTCGCTAACATACGTCCTCGATAGCGATGGCAGCCGGCGAGCAGTAGCTATGGATCTACAATCTGTGGGCGTGTCATTCGAAATGCCACGCCACGACGTTTTGGATCCCGCAGGGCTCGACTTCCTGCTCCGCGTATTTCGCGTGGAGAAGTTGAAATGAAACTCTTGTTTCGTAGCTATCTGGCCTCCATGAGAGAGCGTGGCGAACTAGACGCCATCCTGCCAGATTTACTCAGTGAGCTCGGGTACAATGTTTATTCCCGACCTCAACGAGGGACCGCGCAGGCTGGAGTCGATATCGCGGCTGTTGGGTTGGATGAGGACGGAGAGAAGAAAGTCTTTCTCTTCTCCGTAAAGCAGGGCGACCTGACTCGACAATCATGGAATGACGGCACTCCCCAAGCCCTTCGTCCGTCGATCGACGAGATACTTGACAACTATATTCCGCACAGAATTCCAAAGAGGTACCAGAAGCTCAAGGTTGTTATTTGCTTAGTTTTCGGCGGCGACATGCAGGAACAGGTCCGGAGCACTGTCGAGGGTTATATGGGGCGAAACTCCGGCGAGAAGATATCCTTCGATGAGTGGAATGGAGACAAGCTCGCTGGCCTCCTGCTTCAAGGCATACTTCGCGAAGAAATAATGCCCAAGGCGCTCCGATCACACTTTCAGAAGTCGGTCGCGCTGGTGGATGAACCCGACATTGCTTATCGCCACTTCTCCCGGCTCGTGCGCGACCTGAGTGCGCTGGCCGACAACGACAAGGCGAAAATTCGCACTGCTCGCCAATTATATATTGCGACTTGGGTCCTGTTCGTCTGGGCGCGAGACGTGGGCAATGTTGAAGCCGCATATCAAGCGAGTGAACTACTTCTTCTTAATCTATGGGAGCTGGTCAGACCGTATGTAGGACAGAAGCACAGCACAGCGGGCAAGGCAATAACGCTGGTGTTGCACTATGCGATCCAACTCCATCTCGCCATCGCCTCCGAATTGATAGAGCAAAAAATATTTCCCCACGTTGGAATCCAAGACGGAATCGGCATGGCGGTTCAGGGGCGCTCCTCCGCTGATATAAATCTTAAACTATTCGACACTCTCGGTCGCATTGCATCGACTGGATTGTGGCTCCACTGGCTAGTCGAAAGATATATGGACGAGAGTGCGCGAGAGGACGCCAGACTCAAGATTACCAAATTTACTGAAATGGGATTCAAGCTGATTAACAATAACAGAGCGCTTTTCCTTCCCTTGCAAGATCAGCATGGCATCGAAGTGGCGATGTTCCTGCTTTTCGTGACTGCAGTGAATGGCAACATGCATGACGCTCACGCTTGGCTGCGCGAAATGGTCAATCGAATCTCTTACAGCGTCAGAACGCACGGCAAGTATCCATGTGTATTCCTTGAATATCGCACCCTTGTGGCTCATCCTCGAGATCGGACGGACGACTATCGAAAAGAGGCCACTGCGGGGTCAATCTTGATTCCGGTCTTGGCGGCCTTCTTGTCAGCTTTGGAGAGCCACGAAGCTCTTGAAAAATTAGTTGATTTGAAAGCGAAAGAGCTGGAGCACTGCACTCTCCAACTATGGTTGCCCGACAATTCAAGCGAGGACCATTTCTACAAGGGCGCGCGCGATCATGGGGTAACGTTAAGCGACGTACCGCTTTCTCGCACAGGTAACGAACTCGTCAGCTTGGTGAAAAATGCGTGCGACCAGACCGAGGGATACAGCACGCTATCAGCGATTGTGACTGGCTATTGGCCCATCATTATTACTGCGTGTCGCCACTATAGATTACCCGTTCCACCACAAATGTGGATTGATATGGTGCACGACCCGTCGATCGATAACCACCACCCAAACTAACTACCGCCTAAACACTGCTCAATGCGCCCCAGCTCGGCTGCAAGGTCACTCTCGACCTGCTCCGACGACAATTCCACCACGCGATAGCCGCGGTCGCTAAGCCACTCGCCGCGGCCTGCGCGATCCCGCACGATCGCTTCGGACTCATTCGGGTTGACGATCTCGATGGCGATGCGGTGGGTGAAGGAGACGAAGTCGGGGATGTGGCGGCCCACCGGCGTCTGCCGGCGGAATTGTCCGGCGAAGCGGCGGTCCGTGGTCAGCGCCTTCCACAACAGGCGTTCGGCGTCGGTGGGATTGCGTCGCAGCAGCCGCGCCAGCCCGCGGATGCTGCCGCCGTCGCTGCCGCCACCGCCCTGCTCGGCCAATAGCTCGCGCAGCCGCTTGCCCTGGCTGGCGTCGAGCACGCCGCCCTTGGCCGGGCCCTTGCGGCCTTCGGCAATGGCCATCACCACGCCGTGCAGCGTGTGCATGTCCTGCTTGGTCGGCTCCATCCGCGTGAAGATGTTGCGCAGGTTCACCAGCATGGTGTCGCGCTTCTCCGGCGGGCGCAGGAATTCGACCCTGTCGAGTTCGCTCACCAGATTGTCGAAGAACGCCTGCATCTGATGCTGCGAGGCGCGCTCGGAACGCTCCGGCATCGCAAACGGCAAGGCGTTCGCCGTCGCCAGCTTGAACCACTCGTAGCCCATCAGCAGCACGGCCTGCGCGAGGTTGAGCGAGGCGAATCCGGGATTGACCGGATAGGTGACGATGCGGTCGGCCAGCGCCACCTCGTCGTTGGTCAGGCCGTAACGCTCGCGGCCGAACAGGATCGCGGCGCTGGCGCCGGTGGCGATATGGGCCGACATCTCGCGCGCCGCCGCCTCCGGCCCGACCACCGGCTTGGCCTGATCGTGGGCGCGCGCCGTGGTGGCGTACAGCAGCGACACATCGGCCACCGCCGCCTCCACCGTGTCGAACAGTTCCACATGGTCGAGGATGTGATCGGCGCCGGCGGCGGAACGCTGCGCCGCAATATTGGGCCAGCCGTCGCGCGGCTTCACCAGCCGCAGCCGGGTGAGCCCGAAATTGCCCATGGCGCGCGCGCACATGCCGATGTTCTCGCCCAGTTGCGGCTCCACCAGCACCACCACCGGCCCCGCAATGGCGTGGCCGGTCTTTGTCTTGTCGGTGCCTGAGCCGGACATGGCGGGTCGCTTTCTGGGGTTGCGTCGATGGGTCGCGAAGGGGCGCCGCGCGACGGTGTCCGCGGCCGTTCCTCACGAGGCGTTGCGGCCGGTTTCTCCAGCCGAAGAACGGGTTTGTCGAGCATTTTTGACGCTGCGATGCAACCCTGCCGCCGTCCCCGCCCGAACCGCGCGGCAGACGGCGCGCGCATGGCGGAATTGATCAAAATCGGCCGTCTTCGGCGGGCGCATCGGCTTTCGTCGCCGGCTGTGCGGTGCTATAGCCCGCCATAATCAAAAACCACCCGCGCACCGTCACGCGAACTTCGAAAAGGCCCCACTCCCCATGGCGAAAATCAAGGTGACCAACCCCGTCGTCGAACTCGATGGCGACGAGATGACCCGGATCATCTGGCAATACATCAAGGACAAGCTCATCCACCCCTTCCTCGATGTGAACCTTGAATATTACGACCTCGGCATCGAGTACCGCGACAAGACCAACGATCAGGTCACCGTCGACGCCGCCAACGCCATCAAGAAGCACGGGGTCGGCGTCAAATGCGCCACCATCACCCCGGACGAAGCGCGGGTGAAGGAATTCAACCTCAAGCAGATGTGGAAGTCGCCGAACGGCACCATCCGCAACATCCTCGGTGGCGTGATCTTCCGCGAGCCGATCATCTGCAAGAACGTGCCGCGCCTGGTGCCGGGCTGGTCGAAGCCGATCATCATCGGCCGCCACGCCTTCGGCGACCAGTATCGCGCCACCGACTTCAAGTTCCCCGGCAAGGGCACGCTGACGATGAAGTTCGTCGGCGAGGACGGCAGCGTGATCGAACGCGAAGTCTTCCAGTCCCCCGGCGCCGGAGTCGCCATGGGCATGTACAATCTCGACGATTCCATCCGCGACTTCGCCCGTGCCTCGTTCAACTACGGCCTGTCGCGCGGCTATCCGGTCTATCTCTCGACCAAGAACACCATCCTCAAGGTCTATGACGGCCGCTTCAAGGATATCTTCCAGGAACTCTACGACGCCGAGTTCAGGAAGGACTTCGAGGCCAAGGGCCTGACCTACGAGCATCGCCTGATCGACGATATGGTGGCGTCGGCGCTCAAATGGTCCGGCGGCTACGTTTGGGCTTGCAAGAACTACGACGGCGACGTGCAGTCCGACACCGTGGCGCAGGGCTACGGCTCGCTCGGCCTGATGACCTCGGTGCTGCTGACGCCGGATGGCAAGACGGTGGAGGCCGAAGCCGCCCACGGCACGGTGACGCGTCACTATCGCGAACACCAGAAGGGCAAGGAAACCTCGACGAATTCGATCGCGTCGATCTTCGCCTGGACGCAGGGCCTTTCGCATCGCGCCAAGCTCGACAACAACGAGGAACTGGCGAAGTTCGCCAAAGCGCTGGAGCGGGTTTGTGTGGAGACGGTCGAATCCGGTTTCATGACCAAGGATCTCGCGCTCCTCGTCGGCGCCGATCAGCGTTGGCTCTCCACCACCGGCTTCCTCGACAAGGTGGCCGCCAACCTCACCGCCGCGATGACGCCAGGATAACGACAGCTTTCCGTCGCAATAAAGGGTGGCACGGAATCCGCGCCACCCTTTTTCATGAATTGTCAAACCGGAAGGCCTGACGATCACGCCGCGGACGGAGCACTACCCTCGATCGGCTTCTGCTGAAGAATCGCGACGATGCCCCCGGCAATCTGCGCCAGCATCGCCTTGGCGATCTCCTCCTCGCCCATGATCACCGATGTCGCGCCGTGATGCTTGAGGTGCGCGACCTCCTCCTCGGAATGGGCGCGTGCGATGATCGGCAGGCTGGCGCTGATCCCGCGCGCCTTGGCGACGATCTGACCGCCCTCGAACGCATCCGGGATCGCCACCAGCAGGCCGCGCGCGGCACCGACATTGGCGGCCTGCAACATGTCGGGTGCCGCGGCGTTGCCGCTGATGACATCGACGCCCTGCTCCCGCAACTGCTCGATGATGCCCGGATCGTCCTCGATCACCAGCAGCGACGTACCGGCCTGTCGCAGCGCCGCGCTCACGACCCGGCCGACCCGACCGTGCCCGACCAGCACCACATGATCGGTCTGCGACGAGATCGGCAGCGGCTCGCGGGTGGCGGTGCCCTCATCGACGACCGCGGGCTCCGCTCCGGCCGCCTCCATGGTCGATTTCGCAACCTCGCGTTTCGCCAGGAAGCGATCCAGCAGCGCGAACCACAATGGGTTGAGCATGATCGAGATGATCGCGCCGGCCAACACCAGATCGCGGCCGCGCTCGGTCATCAATGAGAGACTGACGCCGAGCGTCACCAGAATGAACGAAAATTCGCCGATCTGCGCCAGGCTTGCGGAGATCGTCATGGCCGTCGAGGTCGGATGCCCAAACAACCGGACGATGGCAAACGCCGCGATCGACTTCCCGAACAGAATGATGAAGAGGGTCGCCAGCAGCGGCAGCGGTTCGTTCACGATGATGGCGGGATCGAACAACATACCGACGGAGACGAAGAACAGCACGGCGAATGCATCGCGCAGCGGCAACGTCTCATTGGCGGCACGCTGGCTCAGTTCGGATTCGCTGAGGATCATGCCAGCGAAAAACGCCCCGAGCGCGAACGAGACGTCGAACAGGATCGCCGCGCCGAAGGCAACGCCGAGCGAGATGGCGAAGACGGCAAGGCGAAACAACTCGCGCGAACCGGTATGCGCGACGTAATGCAGGACCCACGGAATCACCCGCCGCCCCACGACCAGCATGAACACCACGAAAGCCGCGACCTTGCCCAGCGTGATCGCGATCGGCCACGTCAGCACCGACAGATCGAAGCTGCCCGTCGTGTTCTCGCTCATCAGGCCCGCCAGCGCCGGCAGCAGCACCAGCGTCAGCACCATGGCGACGTCCTCGACGATCAACCAACCGACCGCAATGCGACCGCGTTCGGTATCGATCAGTCGCCGTTCCTGCATGGCACGCAGCAGCACCACGGTGGATGCGGTGGACAGTGCGAGGCCGAACATGATGCCCTTGCCGGTGCTCCAGCCCAGCACCCAGCCAAGCGCCCACCCCATCACCGTGGCAGCGGAAATCTGCACCACGGCGCCGGGGAGCGCGATCGCCCGCACCGACCACAGGTCTTTCAGGGAAAAATGCAAACCGACACCGAACATCAGCAGGATGATGCCGATTTCGGCGAGTTCATTGGCTATGTTCTGATCCGCGACAAAGCCGGGCGTGAACGGGCCCATCACCACGCCGGCGAGCAGATAGCCGACCAGCGGCGACACGCGCACGCGCTGGACCAGCGCGCCGAGAACAAAGGCCAGCACGAGGCCGACCACGACCGTGGAGATCAATGGGGTATTGTGATGCATGAGGCATTTTGCTGCGGAGGCAAGCCAGATGCCAGCGGGCATTTGGCTACCCATCGCCGCACCGCGGACACTCCGCGTCTTGAGATCGTTATGCAATCGCGGGATTATGAGGGCAATGCCAGTCTGGTCCCCGCTTCGCGACGGAGCGTGCCATTATCGCGGGCGACCAAAATCCCGCCGCTGATTGCGGAGTCGCAAATTTGATCTGCAGCGCCACGCTAAGCTGCGCCATCGTCATCGAGGAGTCCGCCATGAAAGATCTCATCGTCAAGCTGGAGCACGAGAAGGCGCACGATCAGGCCCTTGCCTTCGCCGTCTCGATCGCCGAGACGTTCAGCGCCCACATTGCCGGCGTGGCCTACGGCAATCTCGCCGGCCTGCCCGACTACGGCATGGCTGGCGTACCCGGTTCCGTGGTGGCGGACATTCTCGCCCAGAGCGAACAATCGGCACGCGCGGCTCTCACGCGTTTCCATGCCGTCGCGAGCCGGAACGGGATTTCCGTCTCCGATCATCTGGTGCTCGATACCGGTTTCGGTACGGCGGACACGTTTGCAACGTTCGCACGGCACTACGACCTGAGCGTCATACGCCAGAGCGACGACGACGGTCCGGATAACAGCCTCATCATCGAGGCCGCGCTGTTCAACACCGGGCGACCCGCGATCATCGTCCCCTACATCCAGTCGGACGAGTTGAAACTCGACCGGGTGCTGTGCTGCTGGGACGGCGGCGCGCCTGCCGCGCGCGCGGTGAACGACGCTCTGCCGTTTCTGAAGCGTGCAGGCACCGTCGAAGTTCTCAACGTGGTGAGTGGCCGGGACGAGCCGAAGGGTGAGATCCGCGGCGTCGAAATCGCCAATCACCTCGCGCGCCATGACGTCAAGGTCGAGGTCGAAACCGTGACCGTCCCGGATCGCAGCGTCGCGGACACCATCCTGTCACATGCCGCGGACAAGTCGGCGGATATGATCGTGATGGGCGGCTACGGCCATTCGCGCCTGCGTGAATTCGTGCTCGGCGGCGTGACGCGCGATATCCTCCGCTCGATGACGGTGCCGGCGTTCCTGTCACGGTAACGACAGCGAACTATAGCGCTTTCAAGCGAAGTGGAAACCGGATCGCGTTAAGAAAACGCGACAAAACAGGTTCGATCGTTCTCTACTGGCTGTTGCGAGAAGCATAGCGACGAGGCAATCCAGTCTTCGCGCATCTGCCGTCTGGATTGCTTCGCTTCGCTCGCAATGACGATTCAACCCGTCGTCGCCGCTACGAGCCGCCCATCGCCGCCGCCACCGCTTCCAGCGCGGCCGCCGCCTTGGCGCCGTCAGGGCCGCCGGCTTGCGCCATGTCGGGACGGCCGCCGCCGCCCTTGCCGCCCAGCGCCTCGGAGCCCTTGCGCACCAGGTCGACTGCATTGAATCGCGCGGTCAAATCGCTGGTGACGCCGACCACGATGCCCGCCTTGCCGTCGCCGGTGACGCCGACGATGGCGACGACGCCGGAGCCGAGCTGCTTCTTGCCGTCGTCGGCGAGGCTCTTGAGATCCTTCATCTCGATGCCCTCGACGGCGCGGGCCAACAGCTTGACGCCGCCCGCCTCGCGCACACCTGCGGGCGCGCCGGATGCGGTGCCGGCGGACGCACCGCCGCCCATCGCCAGTTTCTTGCGGGCGTCGGAAAGTTCGCGCTCGAGTTTCTTACGCTCTTCCATCAGGCTGGCGATGCGCGCCGGCATGTCGTCGATGGTGGTGCGCAGTTCAGCGGCAGCGGTGCGCGCCAGTTGCATGGTGTCGTTGGCGTGGTGACGCGCCTGCGCGCCGGTCAGCGCCTCGATGCGGCGCACGCCGGAGGCGACCGCGCTTTCGCCCGTGACCGAGATCAGGCCGATGTCGCCGGTGCGCCGCACATGGGTGCCGCCGCACAGTTCGACCGACCAGCCCAGCGCGTTGGTCCCTTGCGCGTTGTGGCGGGCACGGTTGCCCATCGAGACCACGCGAACCTCGTCGCCGTACTTCTCGCCGAACAACGCGCGGGCGCCGGACTCGCGCGCGTCGTCGAGCGCCATCAGCCGCGTCGTCACTTCGCCGTTCTCGAGCACCACGTCGTTGGCGATATCCTCGATGCGGCGCAGTTCGTCCGCCGAGATCGGCTTGTTGTGCGCGAAGTCGAAGCGCAGCCGCTCCGGCGACACCAGCGAACCGCGTTGCGCGATGTGATCGCCCAGCACCTGCCGCAACGCCTCGTGCAACAGATGCGTCGCGGAGTGATTGGCACGAATGGCACCGCGCCGTGCATGATCGACCTCGAGCTGAAGCGCCGTGTCCGTCTTCAAGATGCCCTGCTCCACGGTGCCGAAATGCACGAACAGGTCGCCGGCCTTCTTGTGTGTTTCGGTGACGCGGAACGTCACGCCATCGCCGATCATCACGCCGGTATCGCCGACCTGACCACCGGACTCGGCATAGAATGGCGTCTGGTTGAGCACGATGGCGCCGCTCTCGCCCGCCTTGAGTTGATCGACCTGCGCACCGTCCCTGACGATCGCCGCGACGACGCCTTCGGCGCTTTCAGTCTCGTAGCCCAGAAACTCAGTCGCGCCGAGCTTTTCGCGAAGTGGAAACCACACCGCTTCGGCAGCGGTGTCGCCCGAGCCCGACCATGATGCACGCGCCTTGGCTTTCTGCTGTTCCATCGCGTCGGTGAAGGAGGCGAGATCGACACCGATGCCGCGCGCGCGCAGCGCGTCCTGCGTCAGATCGAGCGGGAAGCCGTAGGTGTCGTACAGCGTGAACGCAGTCTCGCCGTCGAACATGTCGCCCCTCTTCAGCGAACCGCTCTTCTCGTCGAGAATTGCGAGCCCACGCTCCAGCGTCTTGCGGAAGCGGGTTTCCTCGAGCCGCAGCGTTTCCTCGATCAAGGATTCCGCGCGCACCAGTTCGGGATAGGCCTGCCCCATTTCGCGCACCAGCGACGGCACCAGCCGCCACATCAGCGGTTCGCGGGCGCCGAGCAACTGGGCGTGGCGCATGGCGCGACGCATGATCCGGCGCAGCACGTAGCCGCGCCCTTCGTTCGACGGCAGAACGCCGTCGGCGATCAGGAACGACGACGCGCGCAGGTGATCGGCGATGACGCGATGCGAGGCACGGTGCGGTCCATCGGCGCTGACGCCGGTCAGTTCGGAAATGGCGCGGATCAGCGCGGCGAACAGATCGATGTCGTAGTTATCGTGCTTGCCTTGGAGCACCGCCGCGACGCGCTCCAGCCCCATGCCAGTGTCGATCGACGGGCGCGGCAGCGATAAACGATTGCCGGGCGCGACCTGCTCGAACTGCATGAACACGAGATTCCAGATTTCGATGAAACGGTCGCCGTCCTGATCGGCGGAGCCCGGAGGACCGCCGGGAATATGTTCGCCGTGGTCGTAGAAGATTTCCGAGCACGGACCGCACGGCCCCGTGTCGCCCATCTGCCAGAAGTTGTCCGAGCCGGCGATGCGGATGATGCGGGACTCCGGCAGGCCGGCGATCTTCTTCCAGAGGTCGAACGCCTCGTCGTCGTCGATATAGACCGTCGCCGTCAGCTTGTCTTTCGGCAGGCCGTATTCCTTGGTGATCAGATTCCACGCCAGTTCGATGGCCCGGTCCTTGAAATAGTCGCCGAACGAGAAGTTGCCGAGCATCTCGAAGAAGGTGTGATGCCGCGCGGTGTAGCCGACGTTGTCGAGATCGTTGTGCTTGCCGCCGGCGCGGACGCATTTCTGCGAGGTTGTGGCGCGCTGATACGGACGCTTCTCGACGCCGGTGAAGACGTTCTTGAACTGCACCATGCCGGCGTTGGTGAACATCAGCGTCGGGTCGTTGCGTGGCACCAGCGGCGACGACGGAACGATCGCGTGATCGTTCTTCGCGAAGAAGTTCAGGAACGTCGACCTGATTTCGTTAACGCCACTCATCTTGGACCTATCGCGCTTTCGCTTTCCGGATGCCGCCGCCAGCTTTCTCACCAGCGCCCCGCTTTTAGACGGCGCGACTGGCGCTGTCCACAAAATGGGCTCCCGATCAGAGGGTTGCGGGCCACACCCCGTAACCCCTTGAATACGCCGTTGATAGCCCTTCCGGGCGAGTTGACAGCCTTAGGGAAGCCGTGTTTTGGGTGTTTCACTGACGACAGATCACGTCGGGAGAGACCGGCGGCCTTTGATTGAAAGGCCGGCGGCGCCGAAGGAGCAACCGCCCCAGGAAACTCTCAGGCAAAAGGACCGTGTGATCTGGACTGCATCTGGAAAGAGACGTGACGGCCTTCGCGCCGGGATCGTCCGCCGACGGGATAATACTCTCAGGCACAGCGACAGATGGGGCTTCGACAGCGCTTCCGGGACCTCCCGGAACCAGAGGAGCCTTATCGCGATGGATGCACCCGACGCCGCTTCACCGCCATTGAGCCGCACCCCGCTGCACGCGCTGCATCTCGCGCGCGGCGGCAAGATGGTGGCCTTCGCCGGCTACGACATGCCGGTGCAATATTCCATGGGCGTGCTCAAGGAACACCTGCACACCCGCGCCAGCGCCGGGCTGTTCGATGTCTCCCACATGGGCCAGATCGCGCTGCGTCCGAAGTCCGGCAAGGTCGAGGACGCTGCCCTTGCCCTGGAACGGCTCGTGCCGCAGGATATCGTCGCGGTTCCGCAGGGCCGTCAGCGTTACGCCCAGTTCACCGATGCGGCCGGCGGCATCCTCGACGACCTGATGGTGGCGAATTTCGGCGACCACCTGTTCCTCGTCGTCAATGCCGCCTGCAAAACCGAGGACGAGGCGCTGCTGCGCAAGGAACTCGCCGGCGACTGCGTCATCGAGGTGCTGGCGGATCGAGCTCTGCTGGCCCTGCAAGGGCCGAAGGCCGTCGCGGTGCTAGACAGGCTGAGCCCCGGCGTCGCGCAGATGCGCTTCATGGATGCGGGGCCTCGAACGGTCATGGGGCTCGATTGCTTCGTTTCGCGTTCCGGCTATACCGGCGAAGACGGCTTCGAGATCTCGGTGCCGGCAGCCGATGCCGAAGCGCTCGCCAACGCGCTGCTCGCCGACGCGGCGGTGGCGCCGATCGGTCTCGGCGCCCGCGACAGTCTGCGGCTCGAGGCCGGGCTTTGCCTTTACGGTCATGACATCGACACCACCACCACCCCGGTCGAGGGCGATCTGGTGTGGTCGATCCAGAAAAGCCGCCGCAACGGCGGCGCGCGCGCCGGAGGCTTTCCGGGTGCAAACACCGTTCTGTCGCAGATCGATAGCGGCACCGCGCGCAAGCGCGTTGGACTGCGGCCCGAGGGCCGCGCCCCGGTGCGCGACGGCGCGGCGCTCTATGCCGATACGGAAGCGCGCGAGCCGATCGGCAGCGTGACATCCGGCGGCTTCGGACCGAGCCTGAACGGACCGATCGCGATGGGATATCTACCGATCTCGCATATCACCGCCGGCACGCGCATCTTCGCTGAAGTGCGCGGCCAACGCCTGCCCATGACCGTCACCGCGTTACCCTTCGTTCCCCACAGCTACAAGCGTTGAGGATTGACCATGCCTACTCTCTACACCGCCGATCATGAATGGCTTCGCATCGACGGCGACGTCGCCACCATCGGCATCACCGACTACGCGCAGTCGCAACTCGGCGACGTCGTGTTCGTCGAACTGCCGAAGCTCGGCCGCCAGTTGAAGAAAGCCGAAGCCGCCGCCGTCGTCGAATCCGTCAAGGCGGCATCCGACGTCTACGCGCCAATCACCGGCGAGGTCGTGGAAATCAACGACGCCGTCACCGGGGATCCGACGCTGGTCAATTCCGACGCCGCCGACAAGGCGTGGCTGTTCAGGGTCAAGATCGCCGACAAGGGCGAGCTGGACGGCCTGATGGATGCGGACGCCTACGAGAAGCATACCGCGTGACACGCTGAAAGTCTTTGTTTTAACGCGTTTTCGTCACGCGAACCGGATTCTACTTCGCTTGAAAACGCCTTGAGGATGATGATGCGATGACCAAGCCCACCGCGATCGCCAACGACGCCGTAACGCCGTTCTCGCGCCGTCACATCGGCCCCTCGCCGCGCGACATCGAGGCCATGCTTTCGACCGTCGGGGCCGCGAGCCTGACCGCGCTGATGGACCAGACGCTGCCGCCGGATATCCGACAGGCCGCGCCGCTCGATCTCGGCCGCGCGCTGAGCGAGACCGAGGCCCTGGCGCATATCGGCGAGATCGCCGCGCAGAACCAGGTCTTCACCTCGCTGATCGGTCAAGGCTACAGCGGCACTATTCTGCCGACGGTGATCCAGCGCAACATCCTCGAAAATCCCGCGTGGTACACGGCCTACACACCGTATCAGCCGGAAATCAGCCAGGGCCGGCTGGAGGCGCTGTTCAACTTCCAGACCATGATCTGCGACCTGACCGGGCTCGACGTCGCCAATGCCTCGCTGCTCGACGAGGCGACTGCCGCGGCCGAGGCGATGGCGATCGCGGAGCGCGCGGCGCACGGCAACGCCAGGAACGAAGTCGCCGCGTTCTTTGTGGATCATGAGGTGCACCCGCAGACGCTCGCCGTGCTGCGCACCCGCGCCGAGCCGCTGGGCTGGACCATCGTGGTCGGCGATCCGCTGCGCGATCTCGAACACAAGTCGGTGGTCGGCGCGCTGCTGCAATATCCCGGCACGTCCGGCGCGGTGCGCGACCTGCGCCCGGCCATCGAGACCGTCCACGCGCAAGGCGGCTTAGCCATCGTCGCCGCCGATCTGCTGGCGTTGACGCTTCTCGCCTCGCCGGGCGATCTCGGCGCCGACATCGCCGTCGGCTCGGCGCAGCGCTTCGGCGTGCCGATGGGGTATGGCGGCCCGCACGCCGCCTACATGGCGGTGCGCGACAGTCTCAAGCGCGCCATTCCCGGTCGGCTCGTCGGCCTCTCCGTCGATGCGCGCGGCGCGCCGGCCTATCGCCTCGCCTTGCAGACCCGCGAACAGCACATCCGCCGTGAGAAAGCGACGTCCAACATCTGCACCGCGCAGGTGCTGCTGGCGGTGATCGCCGCGATGTACGCAACCTATCACGGCCCCGAAGGACTGGCGCGGATTGCGCGCACTGTGCATCGCCGCGCCGCCGCGCTGGCGGCCGGCTTGCGCAAGCTCGGATTCGCGCCACAGAGCGGGAGCTTCTTCGACACGATCACTGTCGATGCCGGCGCCAGGGCCGACGATATCGTCGCTCACGCGCTTGAGGCACGCATTAACCTGCGTCGCGAGGGCAGCAAGATCGGCATCGCGCTCGACGAAACCACCACGCCCGCCATCGTCGAAGCCGTCTGGCAGGCGTTCGGTGGCGATTTCGCTTATGCCGATCTCGAGGCGAACGTGGAAACGGCGCTGCCGAAAGGTCTGTCGCGCACCAGCAGCTATCTGACGCATCCGGTGTTTCATGCGCACCGTTCGGAGACCGAGTTGCTGCGCTACATGCGCAAGCTCGCCGACCGCGACCTTGCGCTGGACCGCGCCATGATTCCGCTCGGCTCCTGCACCATGAAGCTCAACGCTACCACCGAAATGATGCCGCTGACGTGGCCGGCATTCGGCGCACTGCATCCGTTCGCGCCGCGCGAGCAGGCGGCGGGCTATCACGCGCTGTTCGCGCAGCTCGAGAAGTGGCTGGTGGACATCACCGGCTACGACGCGGTGTCGTTGCAGCCGAACTCCGGCGCGCAAGGCGAATATGCCGGGCTGCTGGCGATCCGCGGCTATCACGCGGCGCGCGGCGACAGCCACCGCACAGTCTGCCTGATCCCGTCGTCGGCCCACGGCACCAATCCCGCCTCCGCCGCGATGGTCGGCATGGAGGTCGTGGTGGTGGCCTGCGACAAGCACGGCAACGTTTCGGTCGACGACCTACGCGCGAAGGCCGCGCAGCACGCCGACCGCCTCAGTGCGGTGATGATCACCTATCCGTCCACGCACGGCGTGTTCGAAATGGAGATCCGCGAAATCTGCGACATCGTTCATAGCCACGGCGGACAGGTTTATCTGGACGGCGCCAATCTCAACGCCCAGGTCGGGCTTTCACGGCCGGGCGACTACGGTGCCGATGTAAGTCATCTCAATCTGCACAAGACATTCTGCATTCCACATGGCGGCGGCGGACCCGGCATGGGACCGATCGGCGTCAAGGCGCATCTCAAGCCGTTCCTGCCGGGCCATCCGGTGCTCGACGGCAGCAAGGCCCCGGTCGGGCCGGTGGCGGCCGCGCCTTTCGGATCGGCTTCGATCCTCACCATCTCCTATCTCTATATCCTGATGATGGGCGGCGAAGGTTTGCAGCGGGCGACCGAAGTGGCGATCCTCAACGCCAACTACATCGCCGACCGGCTGGAGCCGCATTTCCCGGTGCTCTATCGCGGCGTCGACGGCCGCGTGGCCCACGAATGCATCATCGATCCGCGCGCGCTCAAAGCCAGTTGCGGCGTCACTGTCGATGACATCGCCAAGCGGCTGATCGATTACGGCTTCCACGCACCGACCATGAGCTTCCCGGTGGCGGGCACGCTGATGATCGAGCCGACGGAATCCGAATCGAAAGCGGAGATCGATCGCTTCATCGAGGCCATGATCGCGATCCGGCACGAGATCGCCGAGGTCGAGGCGGGACGCTGGACGATCGAATCCTCACCGCTGCGACACGCACCGCACACCGTACACGACATCGCCGACGACAATTGGGACCGGCCCTATTCGCGCGCCGAAGGCTGCTTCCCGGCGGGCATCTCGCGCACCGACAAATACTGGTCCCCGGTCGGGCGCGTCGATAACGTCTATGGCGATCGCAACCTGGTGTGCTCATGCCCACCGATCGAGGACTATGCCGAGGCCGCGGAGTAGCCGCGCAGAATCCGTCATTGCGAGTACTCCGATCGGCGTTCCACGCTGTCCGAGTACAGGCTCAGCGAAGCAATCCGGATTTTTGAAGAACGACCGGGATTGCGTCGTCGCTGACGCTCCTCGCAATGACAACGACAGGGCTTTGTCAGAAACCAGAAGCCAAGTGCTCCAAAAATCAAACGGGCACTGGGGACGTCGGCAACTCAACGTCCACAGCGCCCGTTCGCTTCCGAAGGCACGACCAGATCCGAAGCCGATTCCCGAGGCTTCGGGATCGCGCCGCAACTCAAGTCACGACGAACTCAAGTCCCGGAAGCTCAATCTTCCGCAGGCTGCGGAAGCTCAATCTTCCGCAGGCTCCTCGCCGTCCGCATCGCGCTCCGGCGTACCGGCCAGAATTTGCTCGGCGATCAGTCCGGAATTCTGCCGGATCGCCATCTCGATCTTGGCCGTCATGTCCGGATTGGCACGCAGGAACGTCTTGGCGTTTTCACGGCCCTGCCCCAGCCGCTGGCTGTCATAGGAGAACCAGGCGCCCGACTTCTCGACGATGCCGGCCTTGACGCCGAGGTCGAGAATTTCGCCCATCTTCGACACACCCTCACCGTACATGATGTCGAACTCGACCTGCTTGAACGGCGGCGCCAACTTGTTCTTCACCACCTTGACGCGGGTGGAGTTGCCGATCACCTCGTCGCGCTCCTTGATGGCGCCGATGCGGCGGATGTCCAGCCGGACCGAAGCGTAGAACTTCAGTGCGTTGCCGCCGGTGGTGGTTTCGGGCGAGCCGTACATCACCCCGATCTTCATGCGGATCTGGTTGATGAAGATCACCATGGTATTGGACTTGTTGATCGAGGCGGTCAGCTTGCGCAGCGCCTGGCTCATCAGCCGCGCCTGCAAGCCGGGCAGCGCATCGCCCATCTCCCCTTCGAGCTCGGCGCGCGGCACCAGCGCCGCCACCGAGTCGATGATCAGCACATCCACCGCGCCGGAGCGCACCAGCGTATCGGCGATCTCCAGTGCCTGCTCGCCGTGGTCCGGTTGCGAGATCAGAAGCTCATCGACATTGACGCCGAGCTTTCGGGCATAGACCGGATCGAGCGCGTGCTCGGCATCGATGAAGGCGCAGATGCCGCCCTTCTTCTGCGCTTCCGCCACGCAATGCAGCGCCAGCGTGGTCTTGCCCGAGGATTCCGGTCCGTAAATCTCGACAATGCGCCCCTTCGGCAGTCCGCCGACGCCGAGCGCGATGTCCAGTCCGAGCGACCCCGAGGAGATCGTTTCGATCTCCATCGCGCGGTCGTTCTTGCCCAGTTTCATCACCGAGCCTTTGCCGAACTGGCGCTCGATCTGGGACAGCGCAGCGGACAGCGCCTTGGTTTTGTCCATGGAGGATCCTTCGACGATACGCAGGGCAGTGGCAGACATGTGGTGCTCCTTATGAACGGGATTCGCCAGAGGGACAACGAACGCGGGCACGGCTGAACAGAAACTTGGACCGTCAATTCCGATGCGAAAGAGTGTACTCTTTTTGTTCCTCGTTCGCAATATGTTCTTTGCAGGAAAATGGGCTGTTCAGAACCGAGCTTGTCAACATTGGGGGGCCGATCGAGCGAAATCGGACTTCGAGCCATTTCCATTTCGAAGGAATCACAATGGGGCTCCAGATTCTTGTTTTGACGCGCTTTCTTGACGCGAACCGGTAGCCACTTCGCTCGAAAACGCTATAGGGCAGATCTTCGAGGTCCCGGTACCGTGATCGACCTGAGGTCAACGGCCGCTGAACCTTGTTCGCTCCCGGCAGACCTATTGTCACCGGGAAATTTCAGGGCTCGGGTCTAGGCTCCGCCGTCGGGCGATCATACTCCGTCCGACGGCGGCGTCGTTTCAGGCGAAGCGCTGCCTTTTCAGCGGAAGCGCCGATGCCAAATGGGTTTGATCGGCTCGGGCAGCCGAAGTCGGCGCGTTGTTGCACCGACCACCTCGATCGACGGAGCCGACGCTCAGCTAATGCTGCGCACCAGGTGCAGACCGGCGAACAGTGCGAGAACTCCGACCGCCACCGAGCCAACGATATAGGCCGCCGCCGATCCCAGTTCGCCGCGTTCGATCATCAGCGCGGACTCAAGCGAAAATGTCGAGAAAGTCGTGAAGCCGCCGCAAATGCCCACGGTGAGAAACACCCGCGCGGCCTGCGGCAGATTCCAGCGCAACGCAAAGGACTCGACGAGCACGCCGATCAGAAATGATCCGGCGATATTGATAATCAACGTGCCCCACGGAAAACCGCTGCCGAACAGCTTGCCGACGCCAATGCCCGCGAGATAGCGCCCGATCGAACCGACCGCGCCTCCCAAAGCAACCGCCGCAATCAATTGCAAATTCATGAGAATGCCTGTGTCTCGCGTCCAACGCGCGCGTCTCCTCGCAGCGCACGCTTTTGAATGCGTCTGGCGCCAACGGGCAACAGCAACTTTGTGAATCTCGTGCGGCTTTGAATTTGACGTTCGAATGGCGTCATTCGCCGCAATCCCGATCCGAACGTCAAATCCTCGATACCGGTCCCGCTCATATGCGCTCCTCTCAAGGGCGCGTCGGGTCAAGACAACCTCCACCCGGCACTCGCGCGCCCGGTAGGAGTCATCAGCCTCACGGCGGTTATCGGGGGAACCCCATCCCCATCACAGTGTGAGCCAGCCTAATCGCAACGCAACAAACGTCAAGTGTATTGACGCAATCGCGTTGACGGAGACGCGCGCTCTCAGTGGCTGGCGCTGTGAGATCTGGCTTTCGGCTTGGCGCGCGGAGCCGCCGGAGCATCGGCGCCGCGTACTGACCCCCATGGATCGTTGGAGGCCTTGGCGTCAGGAATCTTGCGCAGCGAATCGCGATATTCCCTTTGAAGCTGCTTGTCCTGCTCGATCTGTTCCGGCGTCTTGGATGGAAGCTCCGGGATCAGGTTGACGTTAGGCGTCTGGGCCATCGTCGGGGTCGCGAACAGCGCGAACAGCAACGCCGCACGTAAAATCTTCATGCCAACCACTCCCACCGGTTTACAGCCGTTCTTGCAAGGCTCGCGTTCAGGACCGACAAGACTTCGGGGCTTGCCAGTCGTCCCAGATCGGTCCGCACTTGGTGCAGCCGCTCAACGCCAGACCGAGGACAATCAAACCGACAACGACGGGGATCCGCCCCACCATGCCACCCTCACGCCATACACATCACGAGGTATACATCCCGAATTCAATTCTACCGGTGAAGCCCATCCCGGTTCAAGCCGTGCGGCAATCGGACCGTATCGGTCAAAGACGCTGCCATAGCGGATGGAACTCCCCTACACTCGATCAAATCAAATGAACCGGGAGACGACGCGCCGATGACCGCCCAACCGACGACCGCCGAATTCAATCTCGACGCCGCGAGGCGTGTATTGGGCGACGTCTTCGCACCGTGGGTGCAGGACCTCAAGCTGATCCTCGAGCGCATCGAAACCACGCCGCCAGCCGGTGCGGTTGCCGATTGGCAGCCCGGCGCGGTGCTGCGAATGCCGTTCTCGGATCGTCTGTGCCGGCAAGGCGGCATTGTCTGCGGCCAGGCGCTGATGTCGCTGGCGGACACGTCGATGGTGATGGCGATCCTGAGCGCGGCGGGCGGATTCCGCCCGCTCACAACAGTCGACCAGACCACGCATTTCCTCAAGGCCGCGAGTTCATCGGACGTCGTCGCGGAGGCGCGCGTCGTGCGGCTGGGTCGCACCATGAGTTTCGGTCGGGTGACGCTGACGACGGCGAACGACGGCAAACCTGTCGCGATGGTCTCCAGCGCCTTCGCGATGCTGTAGCGCGAACGGAACAAGCTGGAGCAAGGAGGCGCGACAGGTGGGTGGGATACGTCGCGCGCTTGCGTTGACCGTGGCCGACCGGCTAAAGAAGCCGAGCGGGCGGCTAGCTCAGCTGGTTAGAGCATCTCGTTTACACCGAGAGGGTCTGCGGTTCGAATCCGTAGCCGCCCACCATCTATTCTTCCGCGCACCGGATGACGCTCAAAACAAAACGGCGCCCCGAAGGGCGCCGTTCGATCGTTGATACGAGAACCGATCGCGCGTCAGTGCGCGGTCAGGCCGCCCGCGGCTTCGTCGCCGGCCTCCGACTTGGCAGGCACCTTGGCATCCTCTTCCCATTCGATGGGCTGAGGCTGCCGCACCAGCGCCTTGGCGATTACCTCGTCCATCCGAGAGACCGGAATGATTTCCAGTCCGCCCTTGATGGCGTCGGGGATCTCGGTGAGATCCTTGGCGTTGTCTTCCGGGATCAGCACCGTCTTGATGCCGCCCCGGCCAGCCGCCAGGAGCTTCTCCTTGAGTCCACCGATCGGCAGCACCCTGCCCCGCAGCGTGATCTCGCCGGTCATGGCGACATCGTGCCGGATCGGAATGCCGGTCAGCACTGAAACGATGGTGGTGGCCATCGCGACGCCGGCGGACGGTCCGTCCTTCGGCGTTGCGCCCTCCGGCACGTGAACGTGGATGTCGCGCTTCTCGAACAGCGGCGGCTCGATGCCGTAAGTAATCGCCCGCGAGCGAACGTAGGACGCCGCCGCCGAGATCGATTCCTTCATCACATCGCGCAGGTTGCCGGTGACCGTCATGCGGCCCTTGCCGGGCATCATGACGCTCTCGATGGTCAGCAACTCGCCGCCCACGTCGGTCCATGCCAGTCCGGTAACGACACCGACCTGATCGTCCTTCTCGATCTCGCCGTAGCGGAACTTGGGCACGCCGAGGAAGTCTTCCAGCGACTTCTCGGTGACCTTCACCGCCTTCTTCTTCGAAAGCATCAATTCCTTCACCGCCTTGCGGGCCAGCGTCGAAATCTCGCGCTCGAGGTTACGCACACCCGCCTCGCGGGTGTAGCGACGGATCAAGAGCAACAATGCGTCGTCGTCGATCGACCATTCCTTGGAGTCGAGGCCGTGCTTGGCGAGCGCGCTCGGGATGAGATGCTTGCGGGCAATCTCGACCTTCTCGGTCTCGGTGTAGCCGGCGATCCGGATGATCTCCATGCGGTCCATCAGCGGTCCGGGAATATTCAGCGTATTCGCGGTGGTTATGAACATCACGTTGGAGAGATCGTAATCGACCTCAAGATAGTGATCGTTGAACGTGCCGTTCTGCTCGGGGTCGAGCACCTCAAGCAAGGCCGACGACGGATCGCCGCGGAAATCGGCGCCCATCTTGTCGATCTCGTCGAGCAGGAACAGCGGGTTCGACGTCTTCGCCTTGCGCATCGACTGGATGATCTTGCCGGGCATCGAACCGATATAGGTCCGGCGATGTCCGCGGATCTCCGCTTCGTCGCGCACGCCGCCGAGCGACACGCGCACGAACTCGCGGCCGGTCGCCTTCGCGATCGACTTGCCGAGCGAGGTCTTGCCGACGCCCGGAGGGCCGACGAGACACAGGATCGGACCGGTCAGCTTGTTGGCGCGGCTCTGGACAGCAAGGTATTCAACGATGCGGTCCTTGACCTTCTCGAGCCCGTAGTGATCGTCGTCGAGCGTCGCCTGCGCGGCGGCGAGGTCCTTCTTGACCTTCGACTTCTTGTTCCACGGAATCGACAACAGCCAGTCGAGATAGTTGCGCACGACGGTGGCTTCCGCCGACATCGGCGACATCTGGCGCAGCTTCTTCAGCTCGTGCTGCGCCTTCTCCCGCGCGTCTTTCGACAGCTTGGTCTTGGCGATGCGCTCTTCCAGATCGGCGAGTTCGTCGCGACCTTCGTCGTCGCCGAGCTCCTTCTGGATCGCCTTCATCTGCTCGTTGAGATAGTACTCGCGCTGCGTCTTCTCCATCTGGCGCTTGACGCGCGAGCGGATCCGCTTCTCGACCTGCAAGACCGAGATTTCGCTTTCCATCAGCCCGAGCACCTTCTCGAGGCGCGCGGTCACCGACAACGTTTCAAGCAGCGCCTGGCGATCCGCGATCTTCACCGCGAGATGCGATGCGACGGTGTCGGACAGTTCGGCGAAGTCGGTCTTCGACTGCACCACCGCGACGACTTCCGCGGAGATCTTCTTGTTGAGCTTCACATAGCTCTCGAAGTCGGACACCACCGAACGCGCCAACGCTTCCGCCTCGACGCTGACAGCGTCGGTGTCGGCGAGCGCGACCGCGGTCGCTTCGTAATATTCGGCGCGATCGGAATACTGCTCGACGCGCGCGCGCGTCAGGCCCTCGACCAGCACCTTCACGGTGCCGTCGGGCAGCTTGAGCAATTGCAGAACGCTGGCGAGCGTTCCGATTTCATAGATCGTGTCCGGGGTCGGATCATCGTCCGACGCATTCTTCTGCGTCGCGAGCATGATCAGCCCGTCATTCTTCATGACCTGTTCGAGCGCCTTGATCGATTTCTCGCGGCCGACGAAGAGCGGCACGATCATGTGCGGAAAAACGACGATGTCCCGCAGCGGCAGCACCGGATAGAGATGGCTTTCGCCGTGAACGATAGTTGGCCGAGGCTTTGAGGTCGACATGGCCTGTTCCCTTTGTTGTGCCCCCTTGCAGGCAGTCCGCAACATGCGCAACCGCCACAAGGTGCCGAAATGTTCGTGACGAACAGCGGACGACCGCCTTCCGTCAGGAACGAATGATTGGCGAATCCAGCGAGATTTGGCTTCGCCGAGAGCATTAGGTGGCTATCGCCCGGCATGGTGTCAAGTCAGCCAAAAGGCTCTGCGCACAGCACTTTTCGGGCGTAGCCCAAATGCGAAAACGGCCGCCGGAGAACAGGCGGCCGCTTCGTCAACATTTCAACCGACGCTTCGCGGCCGCCGGATCAGGCGCTGGCGCTGGTCTCGCTAGCGCGATCGGAACGGTCCGCGTAAATATAGAGCGGCCGTGCCGTGCCCTCGACGACTTCGCGCGAGATCACCACTTCCTCGACGCCCTCGAGGCCCGGCAGATCGAACATCGTCTCGAGCAGAATGCTCTCCAGGATGGAGCGCAACCCCCGCGCGCCGGTCTTGCGTTCGATGGCCTTGCGCGCGACCGCGCCCAATGCCTCGTCGGCGAAGGTCAGTTCGATGTTTTCCATCTCGAACAGCCGCTGATACTGCTTCACCAGCGCGTTCTTCGGATCGGTGAGGATCTTCTTCAGCGAGGCCTCGTCGAGGTCTTCCAGCGTCGCGACCACCGGCAGACGGCCGACGAACTCCGGAATGAGGCCGTACTTCAAAAGGTCCTCCGGCTCGACGTGGCGGAAGATTTCGCCGGTGCGGCGATCTTCCGGGGCGAGCACCTGCGCGGCGAAGCCGATCGAGGTGGTGCGGCCCCGCGCCGAGATGATCTTCTCGAGTCCGGCGAACGCACCGCCGCAGATGAAGAGAATGTTGGTGGTGTCCACCTGCAGGAATTCCTGCTGCGGATGCTTGCGGCCGCCCTGCGGCGGAACGCTGGCCACCGTCCCTTCCATGATCTTCAGCAGCGCCTGCTGCACGCCCTCACCCGACACATCGCGGGTGATCGACGGGTTGTCGGACTTGCGCGAAATCTTGTCGATCTCGTCGATGTAGACGATGCCGCGCTGCGCGCGCTCGACGTTGTAGTCTGCCGCCTGCAGCAGCTTGAGGATGATGTTCTCGACGTCTTCGCCGACGTAACCGGCTTCGGTCAGCGTGGTCGCGTCCGCCATCGTGAACGGCACATCGAGGATGCGCGCCAGCGTCTGCGCCAGCAGCGTCTTGCCGGAGCCAGTCGGGCCGATCAGCAGGATGTTGGACTTCGCCAGTTCGACGTCGTTGTGCTTGGTCTGGTGATTGAGCCGCTTGTAGTGATTGTGGACCGCGACCGAAAGCACCTTCTTCGCATGGTGCTGGCCGATGACGTAGTCATCGAGCACCTTGCAGATTTCCTTCGGCGTCGGAATCCCGTCGCGCGACTTCACCAGCGAGGACTTGTTCTCCTCGCGAATGATGTCCATGCACAGTTCAACGCATTCGTCGCAGATGAAAACGGTGGGACCCGCGATCAGCTTGCGGACTTCATGCTGGCTCTTGCCGCAGAACGAGCAATAGAGAGTGTTCTTCGAGTCGCTGGTACCGACCTTGCTCATTCCTGTCTCCGTCTACCTTCGATCTCTTGCACGATCTCATCGATATCGAGACCGCTCCAATCCGGCGCATCCGCCTTAAACTTAAGATAGGAGCAATATCCGTACCAAGAAGACCTGCGTGGAAGACCCTTTCGCACTGCATGAGCCGTAACGAATCACGGCCAGTTCAATCCGTCAGTCACCAGTGTCAGCCAACCATGCTGACAGCCGACTATCAAGAATTCGCTAATCGGCCATTGGTCTGGTGCCGTGACAATAGCGTGATTTGCGGCCTCGACGCGACCCCCTGCCGTTGCAATTCGGTATGAGGCGACGCTGCCATGACGCGACGCAAGGACGCGCCGGGATTCTTGCGGCGAAACGGTGACCGAAATCCGGCACGCGCGCTCACGACGTGGAACCGGATTTCGCCATCGCGCGCGGCCGATCAGGTGGCCGGCTTGGTCGCCGCCGACGGCAGCGCTGCCGGATCCTCGGCGCGCTTCTCGATCACCTTGTCGATCAAGCCGAACTCCCTGGCCATCTCCGAGGTGAGGAACTTGTCGCGCTCCAGCGCATCCTCGATCGCCTTGTAGGTCTGGCCGGTGTGCTTGACGTAGATTTCGTTCAAACGCTTCTTCAGGTTAAGGATTTCCTGCGCGTGCAGCATGATGTCGGTGGCCTGGCCCTGGAACCCGCCGGAAGGCTGATGCACCATGATACGGGCATTCGGCAGCGCGAAACGCATATCCTTCTCGCCGGCGGCCAGCAGCAGCGAGCCCATCGAGGCCGCCTGACCCGTGCAGAGCGTGGAAACCGGCGGGCGGATGAACTGCATGGTGTCGTAGATTGCCAGTCCCGATGTCACCACGCCGCCCGGCGAGTTGATATACATCGAGATTTCCTTCTTCGGATTCTCGGCCTCGAGGAACAGGAGTTGGGCGACGATCAGCGTCGACATACCGTCCTCGACCGGACCGGTCACGAAAATGATGCGCTCTTTCAGGAGGCGCGAGAAGATGTCGTAGGCCCGTTCGCCGCGGTTGGTCTGTTCGACCACCATGGGGACGAGGTTCATGTAGGTTTCCACCGGATCGCGCATTGATCACCTGAAGGTTGAAGCGGAGCGCCCAGCGTGCGGCGCGACGTACCGTTTCCGGCTCCGTCGCCGCGCATGACCGCCCCGAAAGGCAAGAGAGATAAGCGGCGTACAGATATAGCCCGATCCCGCCGGGACAAGGCCCTGCCCGAACGGGGATCGATCGGCTAGTTCAAGCCGATTCGGGGACCATGGCATAGCCGCGCAACGTCCCCTCCGCGTTGTTTCGTCCGGCAACCTTAACGGCGGGTCACACGATCCGCGTGACCGCAAGCGCGCCCTCCGTGGCCGGTACCCGCGCCCGGGCCTTACCTCGGAGGTCATGGATTCACGACCCCAAAGCTGACAGCATGGCCCGATCTGCAAAGGAACAGTCTTCATGCTCTACGCCCAGGACCTCACCGTCGGTCAGCGCTTTCCGTTCGGCACCTACCCGATGGAAGAGGCCGAAATCGTCGAATTCGCAATGCGTTACGATCCACTTTACATCCATATCGATCGCGAGGCAGCGGCCAAGGGCCCGTTCGGCGGCCTGATCGCCAGCGGCTTGCACACCATGGCGGTGTATCAGCGGCTGATCGCGGAAGCGATGTGGTGGAAGGTGGCGGGCATCGCCGGCAAGCGGTTCGAGATCGACCTGCAACGGCCGGTGCGTCCCGGCATGGTCCTGACCGGGCACGCCGAAATCGAGGACATCGTGTTGCGGCCAGAGCGAAACGACGCGTTCATGTTCATTCGCGCCGTCGTCACCGACGGCACCAGGCCGGTGCTGTCGCTGCGCCTCGAGTCGCTGATCCACGCCCGGCCGGCGTGACCCGGCCATCCACGTCTTCCCTGTCGGGCAGCCGCAAAAAGATGCCCGGGACAAGCCCGGGCATGACGACTTTACTTGATTTGTGGAACCTGCATTTCCGGTCAGGCTCCCGGAGGCCGCCCGGAGCGGCTCTCGATCACGCCGCCGTTTTGTCGGCGTCGTCATCCCTGTAGAGGTCCTCGCGCGAGACCTTCTTCTCGTTGACAGTGGCGAGTTCCAGCAGGAAGTCCACAACCTTGTCTTCATAAATCGGTGCACGGAGCTGAGCCAAAGCATTGGGATTGCTTCGATAAAAATCCCACACTTCCTTCTCGCGACCGGGCATCTGGCGCGCCCGCTCGATCACCGCGCGGCTGACTTCGTCGTCGGTGACGGAAATCTTGTTCTTCTCGCCGATCTCCGACAGCACGAGACCGAGGCGGACCCGGCGGTCGGCGATCTTGCGATATTCGGCGTTGGCGGCTTCTTCAGTGGTGTCCTCGTCGGCGAAGGTCTTGCCGGCGGACTCCATCTCGGCCTTGATCGAGTTCCACATCAGGTTGAATTCCTCGTCGACCAGCGACGGCGGCGCTTCGAACTTGTGGGCCTCGTCGAGACGGTCGAGCAGCGTGCGCTTCACCTTCTGGCGCGACGCGGCGGCATATTCCGCGGACAGACGTTCACGAGCGGCTTCCTTGAGCTTGTCGAGCGACTCGAGCCCCAGCGACTTGGCGAACTCGTCGTCGATGGTCTTGTCCTTCGGCGCTTCGATCAGCGTCGCGGTGGTCTCGAACTCCGCGTCCTTGCCCGCCAGTTCGGCGTTGCCGTAGTTCTTCGGGAACGGCACCTTGAGAGTCCGGGTCTCGTCCTTGGTGATGCCGATCAACTGATCCTCGAAGCCGGGGATGAAGGTGTTCGAGCCGATCCCGACCTGAATGCCCTCGCCGGTGCCGCCCTCGAACGGGGTGCCGTCGATGGTGCCCTTGAACGAGATGGTGACGCGGTCGCCGCTCTCCGCCTTGGCGCCCTCGCCCTTGTCGGCATAGTCGCGGTTCTGCTCGGCGATGCGCTTGATGGCCTCATCGACGTCGGCGTCGCTGACCTCGGCCACCGGCTTCTCGACGGTGAAGGATTTGAAGTCGGCCAGTTCGATCGCCGGCACCACCTCGATGGCGACGGTGTAGGTCAGGTCGGCATTGCCGCTGAGGATTTCCTCGACCGCCTTCTCCTCGGTCGGCAGCGTCACCTTCGGCTCGGTGGCGAGCTTGAAGCCACGCTCGGTGAAGATCTGACTGTTGGTTTCCTGAATGGTCTTCTCGACCGTCTCGGCCATCACCGAGCGACCGTAGAGCTTCTTCAGATGGGCGGTCGGCACCTTGCCGGGACGGAAGCCGTTGAGCCGGACCTTGTCCTTGAGATCGGCAAGCTGCGCATCGGCCTTGGCGCCGATATCGGCGGCCGGGATGCTGACCTGGAACTCGCGCTTCAATCCGTCGGCGACGGTCTCGTTCACCTGCATGGCGTCAATCTTCTTCCCGCTTGGCCGGCCGAGGGCCGGTCGTTGTCAATCTGGCGACGCATGGCTGAACGCCTCGCGTCGGTGGTTCGGCGGACCTAACTCCTTACGGAAACACGTCCTCCGGAAAATCGTTCACGCGGCCCGCTTGCGCTCCTGCCTGGTGCGGGCGGAGGGACTCGAACCCCCACAACTTTCGTCACTGGAACCTAAATCCAGCGCGTCTACCAATTCCGCCACGCCCGCGCTTGAAGGTCCAATCAGGCCCCGATGTCGCCGCGCAATGCCGACCGCCGTCATGCGGCTTTGGCCATCATCATGCTTCGACAAACCGAAAGCGACCGCGACAGGTCCGCCGTGGCCCGGCCGACGCATCACGATCGTTGCGGCGGGCTTATAACATGCGAACACCGGCGCGCAGCAAAAAAATGGGCTCGATGCGCGTTTGTGACGCCCTGGAACAGGCGTCGATCCGCTGGACTCCGGCCCGGGAAAATGATCCGCATCGCGCATGACACGTCGCATCTTGCCGCTATCCTCGATCGATCGCCGCGCCGTGCTGACAGGGCTGGTGGGAAGCGCGCTCGCGGCCCCGCACCTCACGTCGGCCCAGACCGCTGCCCGCGCGCCGGTTCCGCTGGTGCTGCGCGCGAGGCCGGTTCGCCGAGCGCTGCGGCCGGGCGCGCCGGATGCGGATATCTGGGCGCTCGAACCGGAGAGCCGCGGGCCGCTTGCCTTCCGCCGAGGCGACACCCTCGCGATGACGTTCCGCAACGATCTGCCCGTGCCGACAGTGCTGAACTGGCACGGACTGGACGGCGCCCCCGACACCGAACCGCTGCTGGCGCGTGCCCCTGTGCCGCCCGGCGGCAGCGATACGGTTTCGCTGCCTTTAAGCCGGGCCGGCACGCTGATGTGCGACGCCCGGTTGCTGGGCGATGGCGGCGCGCGGGCGACCGGCGCGCTCGCCCTGAGTGTCGGCGACGACGGCCTGACGGCGGACCGTGACGAGACGCTGCTGATCGAGGACTGGCGGCCGGGCGCGGACGGCCATCCGACGGCGCCGGGAGCGTCCCCGAACGGCGCGCCACCGATTTATTCCGTCAACGGCCAGCCGGCTCGCGATATTCCGACACGCCCCGGGGAACGGCTAAGATTTCGCTTTATCAATGGATCACAACGCAATGTCATTGCGTTGAAAATTGACAATAGTGCGGTACGGGTGATGGCCATCGACGGCCGCCGCGCCGAGCCGTTCCCGGCGCGGGACGGACAACTGGTGCTGGCGGCCGGCACGCGGATCGATGCCGTCATCGACGTCCCCGCCTCGCCCGGATCGACGGCCCAAATCCATATCAGCGACGGGAGAACGACGCTGCCGCTGAGCCGGATAGTCAGTTCGGGCGAACCGCTCCGCACGACGCCGCTTCCGCCGCCGGCCGCCCTGCCATCGGACGGATTGCCGGATCGGATCGACCTGCGGACCGCGCTGCGGGTCGATCTGACCATCGACCGCATCGCCGGCGCGAACTGGATCGCACCCGCGTCGTTCGATTCGGTCGGCGCGCCCGCCTTCGGGGTCAAACGCAACCGCGCCGTCGTTCTCGCCCTGACCAATCGTGCCGCCGTCCCGGCGACCTTCCATCTGCACGGCCATCACTTCCGCCTGCTCGACCGGCTCGATGACGGCTGGAAGCCGTTCTGGCTGGATACTCTGGCGATCGGTCCAGGCCAGACCCACCGCATAGCCTTCAAGGCGGAGACCGGCGGACGGTGGCTGATGGAATCGATGGCCGCCGACTGGAGCGCGCCCCGCCTGCTATGCCACTACGTCGTGGAGTGAGACTAAGGCGCCTCAGTAGTCCACCTCTAACATGTCGTAGAGCCGCCGGAACACCGCCGGCAGTACCTCCGGCAGATCCTCCGCGATCAGTCCCGGACCGGCCTCGCGCCCGGCCTCGCCGTGCATCCAGACGCCGAGGCAGGCCGCCTCGAACGTCGGCACGCCCTGCGCGAGCATGGCCGCGATCAGGCCGGACAGCACGTCGCCGGAGCCCGCCGTCGCCAGCCACGGCGGCGCATTGGCCGCGATCGCGGCGCGGCCGTCCGGCGCGGCAACGACGGTATCGGGTCCCTTGAGCAACACCACCGCCCCGCTGCGCAGCGCCGCCGCACGCACCCGCTCCAGCTTCGACTTGAATGGATGTTTGTTGTCCATCTCACTGAACAGGCGCGAAAATTCGCCCTGATGCGGGGTCAGGACAACATCGATCTCCGCCATCGCCCTGATGCCCTCGAATAGGTCTTCCGGCTTGTCGGCGAAGCTGGTCAGCGCATCGGCATCCAGCACCGTCCTGCGTCCGGCGGCAAGCGCGGCCAGCGTCAGCGCGCGGGTCTTCGGCCCGATTCCGGCGCCGGGCCCGACGACGCAGGTGTTGAGACGGCGATCCTCCAGCACGGTATTGAACTCGGCGACGGTATCGACCGGGCGAACCATGATGGCGGTCAGGCTCGCCGCGTTGACCGACAGCGCCTCGCTCGGCGACAGCACCGTCACCAGTCCCGCGCCGCCCCGCAACGCGCCGCGCGCCGCCAGCCGCGCCGCGCCGGTCGCGGCGATGTCGCCGGACAGCACCACCGCATGACCCCGGGCATATTTGTGCCCGTCGATACGCGGCATCGGAAACGCCTGCTGCCAGAGATCGGGACCGTTCTCGAAGGTCGTCGGTGCGATCTCCTTCAGAACGGACGGGTCGATGCCGATGTCCGCCACCCGCACCCGACCGCAATGACCGCGGCCCGGCATCAGCAGATGGCCCGGCTTGAGCCGGAAGAACGTTACGGTTTCGGTGGCGCGCACCGCCACGCCCATCACCGCGCCGCTGTTGCCGTTGATGCCGCTCGGCAGATCGACGCTGACGACCGGCACGCCCGAGGCGTTGATCGCCTCGATCAGGTCGCGCGCACCGTCCTTGACGATGCGATTGAGGCCGGCGCCGAACAACGCGTCGACGATCAGCGCGGGGCGACCGATCGAGGCAGCCTCGCCGGACAGGACCGGTCCGCTCCAGTGTCGCGCCGCCAGCGCGGCGTCACCGGTCAGCGACTCGCGTGCGCCGAACAGCACGACGGCAACCTGACGGCCGCGCGCCACCAGTTCGGCCGCCGCAACGAAGCCGTCGCCGCCATTGTTGCCGCCACCGGCAACGACGACGATCGGTCCCTCCTCCACCAGGTCCGCCGCCGCTTCGGCGACCGCGCGGCCGGCGCTCAGCATCAGCGCGAAACCGCTGGTGCCATTGGCGATGGCAAGCTGGTCGGCCTTGCTCATTTCCATCGTTGTCAGGACCTGCATGGTGTCACCGCGCGCCTCTCACCGCCTCAAACGCAAGCAGCACGATTCTCACTTCCCCGCGAGAAAACGCTCACCTGCCCTAAAAATGTGCAGACTGCTCATTTATACACCTGTAGCTGCCGCAGAATGCAGCTTGCCCGACATGGAACAGGTCTTTGGATTCTGGTAACTGATCGGCATCGGATTTAGCCCGCAGACGCATCATGGCCAATGACCGGACGCGGATCATATCAGAACTACGCGCCGCGACGGCCTCGCGGCAGAAGTCGCACATACCATGTCCGTCATTCGAAGAGTCTGAAGTGCCGGGAGGGATTCATTGAAGAAGATCGAAGCCATCATCAAGCCATTCAAGCTCGACGAGGTGAAGGAAGCCCTTCAGGAGGTCGGCTTGCAGGGAATCACCGTCACCGAAGCGAAGGGCTTCGGTCGACAGAAGGGCCACGCGGAATTGTATCGCGGCGCTGAATACATCGTCGACTTCCTTCCCAAGGTGAAGATCGAGATCGTGATCGGCGACGAGCTCGTCGAGAAGGCCATCGAGGCCATCCGTCGCGCGGCGCAAACCGGCCGCATCGGCGACGGCAAGATTTTCGTTTCCAACATCGAGGAGGCTATCCGCATCCGGACCGGCGAGTCCGGCCTCGACGCCATCTGATTTTCGTCCCGCCTATCGGCTGCGCTGAGCAGCTCCCACCGAGCAGTTGAACACACATAAGAGGAATCCATGACCACCGCCCAGGAAGTCCTGAAGTCGATCAAGGACAATGACGTCAAGTATGTCGATCTGCGTTTCACCGATCCGCGCGGCAAGTGGCAGCACGTCACTTTCGACGTCTCGATGATCGACGAAGACATCTTCGCCGAAGGCACCATGTTCGACGGCTCCTCGATCGCCGGCTGGAAGGCGATCAACGAATCCGACATGACCCTGATGCCGGACCCGGCCACCGCCTGCATCGATCCGTTCTTCGCCGAGACCACCATGGTCATCACCTGCGACGTGCTGGAGCCGACCACCGGCGAGCCCTACAACCGCGATCCGCGTGGCATCGCCAAGAAGGCGGAAGCGCAAGTGAAGGCGATGGGCGTCGGCGACACCGTCTATGTCGGCCCCGAAGCCGAGTTCTTCATTTTCGACGACGTGCGCTACAGCGCGACGGCCTACAACACCGGCTTCCGTCTGGACGCCGCCGAATTGCCGACCAATTCCGACACGCAATACGAAGGCGGCAACCTCGGCCACCGCGTCCGCACCAAGGGCGGTTACTTCCCGGTGCCGCCGCAGGACGCGTCGCAGGACATGCGTTCGGAAATGCTCGGCGCGATGGCGCGCATGGGCGTCAAGGTCGAGAAGCATCACCACGAAGTGGCGTCGGCGCAGCACGAACTCGGCATGAAGTTCGACAAGCTGACCTACATGGCCGATCAGATGCAGGTCTATAAGTACTGCATCCATCAGGTCGCCAACATCTACGGCAAGACCGCGACCTTCATGCCGAAGCCGGTGTTCGGCGACAACGGCTCGGGTATGCACGTCCACCAGTCGATCTGGAAGGACGGCAAGCCGACCTTCGCCGGCAACAAGTACGCCGACCTGTCGGAAACCTGCCTGCACTACATCGGCGGCATCATCAAGCACGCCAAGGCGATCAACGCCTTCACCAACCCGTCCACCAACTCCTACAAGCGCCTGGTGCCGGGTTATGAAGCGCCGGTGCTGCTCGCCTACTCGGCGCGCAACCGCTCCGCTTCCTGCCGCATCCCCTACACCACCTCGCCGAAGGCGAAGCGCGTGGAGGTCCGCTTCCCGGATCCGATGGCCAATCCGTATCTCGCCTTCGCCGCGATGCTGATGGCCGGTCTCGACGGCATCAAGAACAAGATCGATCCGGGTCCGGCGATGGACAAGGATCTCTACGATCTGCCGCGCGAGGAGCTGAAGCAAATCCCGACGGTGTGCGGTTCGCTCCGCGAGGCGCTTGAGAATCTCGACAAGGACCGCGCCTTCCTGAAGGCCGGCGGCGTGTTCGACGACGACTTCATCGACGCCTTCATCGAACTGAAGATGGAAGACGTGATGCGTTTCGAAATGACGCCGCACCCGGTCGAATTCGAAATGTACTACTCGCTGTAAGCGATCGTCGCCGTCTTTCGGCGACACGATCCGCAAAACAAAAGGCGCCCTCCGGGGCGCCTTTTCGTTTGACGGGTCCATTGACAGGACGGATCAAAACGATATCCGCCTAAGCGCGGCAGCGACGGCCAGCAATTTCTCGCCGATGACGCCGCCGACGGTCTGTGCCGCGATCGCAGCCGCCGTCGCGCCAATAAGCGCAACCGTCACGTAGTTGAGGAACGCCGCCACCGCCAGACGCGATCCGGATTTGCCGACTGCCCGCTTCATGGCCGATCGATCAGCCACCGCGACGCTCCGCAATGCGTCGCTTGAGATCGACGTTTTCCCGTTCGCAAGCCCGCAGCTTGATGGCGTGGTCCACCGGCATCACAGTGGATTCGTCGGGGTCGGTGAAGCGCAGGCCCGCCGCCTCCTCGTCGCGCCAGACCAGTTGCGCACGGAATGATCGACCGCGGGCCGGGATTGAAAAATCAAACTCGGCCGGAATCAGCGCAGTCGACTTGATGGCGATACACGCGCCCGCCTGCGTGAGATTCCTCACCCGATATGCCACCGTCGAATAGCGCCGGTCAAAGTCGATCGCCCCACCCAGAAACATGCGTGCGCGCGGTTCCGTTCGCCGTTCCAGCATCTGCTCAAACCCGCTTGGTTAATCAATCCTTAACTGATACTACCCTGCCGCGCTCAGACAAGGCGACGCAAGTTCCAATTGTACGTTACGGTAAACGGCGCGGGATGCGCTGACCGGCTGCCCTTGACCGACTGACTTGGACGCACTGACTTGGACCCATGCCGAATTCCCAACGCCTTGATCCGCCGGTGAATTGTGGAAAGACTGAAGATCAATGGAATCGAGGGGCGCAAAGGTGGGCAGTTCGCTTGAAGATCAAAATCCGGCGCGTGCTTCCCTCGCCCGCTCCATAGCCGCCGGCGGTATCGGCATCGTCGCTTTCGCGGCAACTCTTGCGCTTGCCTGGTATTCCGCCGCGACGCTCTTCATGCTGTTCGCGGGTATTCTGTTCGGCGTGTTTCTCACCGCCATGGTCGATCTGCTGGGCCGGGTGATCGGCGGCGGACAGACGTTGCGACTGGTAATCGTCTGCGTCCTGTTCACCGGGCTGCTGTCGGGCGTCGCGGTGCTCGGCGGCGCGACCATCGCCCAGCAGGTGACGGCGTTGAGTTCGACGATCCGTTCCCAGCTCGGCAACGCCAAGGACTTCCTCGAGAAGCAGGGCATCGACACCAGCTTCCTCAATCTTGGGGCCACCAAGGCGGCCGTCACCGACGCGACGACACCGGCGCCCGCGACAAAGCCCGCCTCCTCCGCACTCGGCTCGAAGCTGCCCGACGCCAGCGCCATCGCATCGGGCACCGGCGCGATCGTCAGCCAGACCATCAAGATCCTCGCCGGCGTCTTCGAGGGCGTCGGCAATTTCTTCGTGGTGATCTTTCTTGGATTGTTGCTGGCGGCGCAGCCGAAACTCTATCGCGACGGTATCCTGCGTTTCGTGCCGCGCGCGCGCCAGCCGGAAGCGGCGAAACTGATCGACGACATCAGCGAAACGCTGCGCCGCTGGCTGCTTGGCCAGATGGCCACCATGTCCACGCTGTTCCTGCTGACATGGATCGGACTCACGTTGATCGGGATTCCCGGCGCGCTGGTGCTCGGTTTCCTCACCGGGCTATTGACGTTCATTCCGAACGTCGGCGCCATTCTCGCCGGCTGCCTGATCGTGCTGGCCAGTCTCGGCTCCGGCTGGACCGCGATCATCAGCGCATTCGGCCTCTATCTCGCAGTGCAATTCCTCGAAGGCAACGTGCTGACACCGTTGATCCAGCGCCACGCCATCAGCATTCCACCGGCGACGCTGTTCGCCGCGCAGATTTTCCTCGGCGTGTTGTTCGGGCTCTGGGGCCTGGCGCTGGCGCTGCCGTTGATCGCAGTGATCAAGGTGGTGCTGAACCACGTCTGGCCGGATCAGACGGTCGCGGCATGATCGGTGGAAAGTAACGGGAAGCCGTCACCTTGAGCGCGAACCTGACTACGGTCTCGCAATCGACAGGCATCCCGGACGCGGCGTGACAATCGGTCCGTTGTCTTCGGCGGTCGCATGGGTTTCGCTCGCCACCGGCAGCGGCCGGCTCGAATGGACGAACCATGGCAACAACGCTTTACGACCTCAGTGTCCCGACCTTCCTTCAGACCACGACGGCCGTCGCGGAATGTCTCGACCGCGCGGCGCGGCATTGCGCTGAAACCGGAATCGATCCTGACAGTTTGGTACCGGCCCGGCTTGTCGACGACATGGCGCCCTTCCACTTTCAGATCGAAGCGCTGACGCATCATGCCGTTTGGGGGCTCGAGGCAGCGAAGACCGGCGTGTTCGCTCCGCCGCCTCTGGTCGGTGCGATGCCTTTCGCCGACCTGCAGACCATGGTCGGTCGGGCAATCGCTGCGCTGGAGGCGCTCGCCCCCGATGACGTCAACAGCTGGTCCGGCAAGCCTCTGGACATCGAGCTGTTTCGACCGCTCGACCCGAAAAATGCATCGACGTCGAAATGGGTCCCGCGGACGTTGGCGTTAACGCCGGAGACTTATCTCCTCACCTACGCGCTGCCGAACTTCTATTTTCATGTCGTCACCGCCTACGATATTCTGCGTACGCGCGGAGTGCCGATCGGAAAAGGTGACTACGAGGGACAGTTGCGCGTCAGACCGACGTAGTCACCACCACGCGCCGTGAACTGTCTGATGCGCGCACGGAAGAGCCTGACGGCAGTGGCAACGTTTCGGCCTTGCGGAAAACGCTCGCCGCAAACCGTTGCCCGCGCCGTCCGGCGGCTTCCGTCTGCCGGACTCAACCGTTCGCGGTCACCACCGTCTCGGTGTGCTCGACATCGGGAGGCGAGGCGAAATACGGGCCGACCAGTGCGCGCCAGGCGGCGAACTGCTCCGAGCCGCGAAAATCCACGGTGTGGTTTTCCAGCGTCTCCCATTTCACCATCAGGCGATAGCGCTGCGGCTTCTCGATGGAGCGATGCAGTTCGAAGCCGTGAAAGCCTTTCGACTTGCCGAATTCCGCACGTGCCTTGCCGACGGCCGCTTCGAAGTCCGCCTCCGAGCCGGGCTTGATTTCGATCTGGGCGATTTCCGTGATCATGATGACCTCTTGTGATGAGATCACCGCTCTATCGCAATATCGCCGCGGGTTGAAGCCCGATCGGATCAGAGCATCCAGATCGCGCTGCCGGCGACGACCAGAGCCAGACCGACGAATGCGGCAACGGGCCAGTTACGGCGGCGCTGAACATAACGCCCCTGCGCGCGGCGTTCGGTGATCAGCGCGGACTCGTATTCGTCCGACGTCGAGAACATGCAGGCGAAGCCGCTGCGCGCCGACGCTGCCGCGGCTTCGAGCGACATCAGGGCCGCATTCGGTGTTTGATGACGTGCCGGGTTCATGCCGGCAATCATGGTGTCGGAATGGTTAACGCGGGGTTAGCAAAGCCCTTCAGGCCCGTGCATGACCTGCCGTCGCGCCCTGCATCGCGATGGCCGGCTGGGGATGGCGCGCCGCCTGACCCGCCGTGCTGAGGCGCCCCTGCTCCAGCGACACAGGCTCCTCGGATGCCGACTGCACGCGATTGCGTCCGCCGCGTTTGGCCTGATAGAGCGCGGTATCGGCGGCCGCCAGCAGCACATCGAGTTCGGTACCGACCGGCCCGCCGGCGACGCCGATGCTGACGGTGGTCTCGACCGGCGTCTCCGCGATGACGATGCCGCTGGTGGCGAACGCCTCGCGGACCCGCTCCGCGGCGAACAGCGCCTCCTCCATCGAACATGGCAGCAGCGCGGCGAATTCCTCGCCGCCGATGCGCCCGCACAGATCGGTGATCCGTAACGTATTGGCGATGACGCCGGCAAAACGGCAGAGCACATCGTCGCCGGCCGCGTGGCCGAAACGGTCATTGATCGATTTGAAATGATCGATGTCGAAGATCATCACGGTGACGGGGCGGCCGGCATCGGACTCGCGTTCGATCATGCGCGCGGTCGCCTCGGCAAAGCCGCGACGATTGAAGATGCCGGTCAGGGGATCGAGCGAGGCTGCGGTCTTGTGGGCCCGCACCGTTCGTTCCGACACCAGCATGAAAATGATGAACACCGTGCCGACCGCGTAAAGCACGAGTTCCATCGCGAACATCGTCGCCCAGACGCTGTCGGCGAACGCCGCGTCGTTGCCGCGAAAGTAGTCGCCGAGCAGGATCGGAAGCATCAGTACGACACCGTGCAGCACCGGCACCAGGAACGACATCCAGCGCCGCTTCATCGCCTTGCGCCGCTCGGTCAGAAGTTCGCTCGCGGTCATTACGGCATAGGCGGCGACGATCGCCGCGCCGATGGTCATCCGCGTCGCGGGGGTGATCGACGTGAGGAAGCCGACCGTCGCCAGCCAGGCGAAGGCGCCCGCAAGGATCCCCAGCCAATGCGGCGAACGGCCGTGAAACACCCGAGCGGCGCCCCACACCATGCCACAGGCGACGAAGCCGACAGCGTGCAGCGACAGGGACAACTGGTGGGCGAGCACCGGACTTGTGAGTGTCGCGGCCGCGACGGCGCCGGCCCCGAGAATATAGGCCGCGCCCCACCACCTCAGTGCGGGGATATTCTCCTGCCGCCCAAAGAACAGCAGCATGATTCCAAGAAGCGCGGCGACCAGGGTGGCCACGAGATAAAGCGTTGAGGCGTCGAGCGACATTGTGTCGTTACCGGCAATCGGCGTTCGGGGGTTATGGAAAAATGAAAATCCTCAGCCGCTGCCGACGCTAGGCGACACGAATTGGCAATTCGTTTGTATGCACAGGCAAGTTTTCGACGAAAATCATTTCAAATGAAAAACATCATGGCACCGGCCACGAAAAAGGGCGCCCGAAGGCGCCCTTTTGCAGAGTAACATCCGCGCGTGCGGACGACGAAGCGAATGCGATCAGCGCTTCGAGAACTGGAACGAACGACGGGCCTTGGCCTTGCCGTACTTCTTACGCTCGACCACGCGCGAGTCGCGGGTCAGGAAGCCGCCCTTCTTCAGCACGCCGCGCAGATCCGGCTCGAAGTGGGTCAGCGCCTTGGAGAGGCCGTGACGAACCGCGCCGGCCTGGCCGGAGAGGCCGCCGCCGGTGACGGTGCAGATCACGTCGTACTGCCCTGCCCGCGCCGCCGCGACCAGCGGCTGCTGAATCAGCATCCGCAGCACGGGACGGGCGAAGTAGACTTCGACCTCGCGGGTGTTGACGATGATCTTGCCGGCGCCCGGCTTGATCCAGACGCGGGCAACCGCGTCCTTGCGCTTGCCGGTGGCGTAAGCGCGGCCTTGCTTGTCGACCTTCTTGACATGCTTCGGCGCATCGGGAGCCGCGGTCTTGAGCGCGGCCAGCTGATCGAGGGACTGCATGGTATCGGACATCTTATGCGGCCCTCTTGTTCTTGCGATTCATCGCGCCGATATCAACGACTTCCGGCTGCTGAGCTTCATGCGGGTGCTCGGCGCCGGCATAAACCCGGAGATTGCCCATCTGCACGCGGCCGAGAGGCCCGCGCGGAATCATGCGCTCGACGGCCTTCTCGAGAACGCGCTCCGGGAAGCGACCTTCGAGGATTGACTTGGCGCTGCGTTCCTTGATGCCACCGATGAAGCCGGTGTGATTGTAGTAAACCTTCTGATCGCGCTTGCGGCCCGTCAGCACCACCTTGGCGGCGTTGATGACGATGACATTGTCGCCGCAGTCGACATGAGGCGTATAGGTCGGGAGGTGCTTGCCGCGCAGCCGCATTGCCACCAGCGTCGCGAGGCGGCCGACGACCAGACCGCTGGCGTCGATCACCACCCACTTCTTGGTGACTTCGGCGGGCTTAGCCGAAAACGTCTTCATGTGAATATTCCTGAAAGGATTAGGTCCGCGCCGGGTGCTGCGGACAGGCGAGCTTGTAGAGGGCTGGACGTTTCGCGTCAATGCCCAAACACCATGAATTAGTTAGTAGATTCAATGGCTTGCAAATAAGGTATTTCGATACCTTGAAAATCAGCCCGCATTTGGAATGGAATAGGTCGCCGTGACGTGCGCGATGGGGTCCGGCGACGTTCCGGAGAGCAGCGTCACCTCGCCCACCGCCAGACGCTTGCCAAGCTTGAGCAGTCGCGCCGCCGCCAGCACATCCTGATGCGGCTGGCCCTTGCGCAGAAAATTGATGTTGAGATTGGTGGTGACCGCGAGTCCGATCGGCCCGATGGCCGACAAAAGCACCACGTACATGGCGAAATCGGCCAGTGCCATCAGCGTCGGGCCGGACACCGTGCCGCCGGGGCGCAACATGCGTTCGCTGTATTGCTGGCGCAGCAGACAGGTCGCGCCGTCGGCGCTTTCGATCGCAATATCGCCGCCGCTGAATGCCTGCGGAAACTCGGTATGAAGAAACGTCTCCAGTTCGGCGACGCTCATTTTCGCAACGGCCATGCCTGCCTCACTCTCGCTCGCCGTCTTCTGTTACAGTACGATGACGCTCCTTGCCAGTGGAGCGGATTTGACATTCGCGACCCGACTGGCAGCAACGTCAAAAAGCGAATGTCATTCGCTATGGATTGCATGATGACCGCCCAAGCTCTTCGCGCGCCGATATCCGCCTCCCCTATCCTGCTCCGCGAGCATGTCGGCGACGTCGCGGTGCTGACGCTCAACCGGCCCGAAGCCCGCAACTGCCTGTCGGACGCCTTGATCGCCGAGCTTCAGGTCGCGCTCGACGCCGTTCGCGACGACAAGGCGGTGCGCGCATTGGTGATCGCCGCGAGCGGCAAGGCGTTTTCCTCCGGTCACGATCTCAAGGAACTGACCGCGCGCCGCGCCGACGCCGATGGCGGCCGTGCGTTCTTCGCGCGGATGATGACGGCGTGCAGCGCCATGATGCAGAGCATCGTGCAACTGCCGAAACCCGTGATCGCCGCCGTGCAGGGCGTCGCCACCGCGGCCGGGTGCCAGTTGGTGGCGAGTTGCGATCTCGCCATCGCCTCCGAACGGGCCACCTTCGCGACGCCGGGCGTCGATATCGGCCTGTTCTGTTCGACGCCGATGGTGGCGCTGTCGCGCAACGTCCCGCGCAAGCAGGCGATGGAGATGCTGCTCACCGGCGAACCGGTGACCGCGACGCGCGCGCGCGAGATCGGCCTCGTCAATCGCGTGGTCGCGCACGACACCGAGCGCGATGCCGCGATTGCCCTCGCCCAGCAGGTCGCGCGCAAATCGGCGCACACCATCAAGATCGGCAAGGAAGCCTTCTACCGTCAGGCCGAAATGAGCCTTGCCGACGCCTATCGCTTCGCCTCCGAAGTGATGACGGAAAACATGATGGCGCGCGACGCCGAGGAAGGCATTTGCGCCTTCGTCGAAAAGCGCGTACCGACGTGGCAGGATCGCTAGAATTGCGGGCGCTGCAATATCGGAACGAAGCAAGTCCCTTCCGTCATTGCGAGCACTCGGATCAACGCTTCGCGTTGTCCGAGCACAGGCTCCGCGAAGCAATCCAGTTCTTTTTTGTTGGCCTCTGGATTGCGTCCTCGCTTCGCTCCTCGCAATGACGTCTCTCGAAAACGATCGCGCTAAAATGAACCACGACACCTACGACGACAATTACATCCGCGGCATTCTCGACGGCGTGAAGACCATCGCCATGGTCGGCGCTTCGCCGGTCAACGTGCGACCGAGCTACTTCGCGTTCAAATATCTGGCGCAGCGCGGCTACGACATGATTCCGGTCAATCCCGGACAGGTCGGCAAGAGCCTGATGGGCAAGCCGTTCGTGGCCTCGCTTGCCGAAATCGACCGGCCAGTGGACATGGTCGACATCTTCCGCAATTCGGACGCCGCACTGCAACTGGTCAAGGACGCGCTGGCGCTCGACCCGCTGCCGAAAGTCATCTGGATGCAACTCGGCGTTCGCAACGACGAAGCATCCGCGCTCGCGGAAGCCGCCGGGCTCAAGGTGGTGATGAACCGCTGTCCGAAAATCGAATACGGCCGGCTGTCGTCGGAAATTTCCTGGATGGGCGTCAATTCGCGCACGTTGAGTTCGAAGCGCGCGCCAATCCCGACGCAGGGAATGCGATTGTCGCTGAATCGGGTGAGCGTCAGCGGCGGCGGCACCGGCGCCGCCGATCGCGCCGCGCAACTCAGGGACGACAAGAAACAATAATCCCTGGCGCCCCGCGCTTCGGCTATTCCATTCCCTTCCAGCGGGGGCGTGCAGCATATTCGCGCACGCGTCGCCGCCGACTTGACGCCGCGCGGCCGGATCAGCAGCATGGCGGCCAACTGAATTCATTCCAGCAGACAGGACCAGAGAATGACCGATCGCCCCCCCGGATTTGCCACGCTCGCGATCCATGCCGGCGCGCAGCCGGACCCAACCACCGGCGCGCGCAGCACGCCGATCTACCAGACGACCTCGTTCGTCTTCAACGACGCCGACCATGCGGCATCGCTGTTCGGGTTGCAGGCGTTCGGCAACATCTACACCCGCATCGGCAACCCGACCAACGCCGTGCTCGAGGAACGCGTCGCGGCGCTGGAAGGCGGCACCGCCGCGCTCGCGGTCGCGTCAGGGCACGCCGCACAGGTGGTGACCTTTCAGGCGCTGCTGCGGCCGGGCGACGAATTCATCGCCGCGCGCCAGCTCTATGGCGGCTCGATCAATCAGTTCACGCACACCTTCAAGAGCTTCGGCTGGAACGTGGTGTGGGCCGACGCCGACGACATCGGCAGCTTCGAACGCGCGGTGACGCCGCGCACCAAGGCGATCTTCATCGAGTCCATCGCCAATCCGGGCGGCTCGATCACCGACATCGAGGCGGTGGCCGCTATTGCGCGCAAGGCGGGCGTGCCGCTGATCGTCGACAACACGCTGGCGAGCCCCTACCTGATCCGCCCGATCGATCACGGCGCCGACATCGTACTGCATTCCGCGACCAAATTCCTCGGCGGTCACGGCACCTCGATCGCCGGCGTGATCGTCGACGCCGGTACCTTCGATTGGTCCCGCGACAACAAGTATCCGATCCTCAGCGAGCCGCGTCCTGAATATCACGGCATCAAGTTGCAGGAGACGTTCGGCAACTTCGCCTTCGCCATCGCCTGCCGCGTGATCGGTCTGCGCGATCTTGGCCCTGCCCTGTCGCCGTTCAACGCCTTCATGATCCTGACCGGCATCGAGACGCTGCCGCTGCGTATGCAGAGGCACTGCGACAACGCCAAGGCCGTCGCGGAATTCCTCTCGACGCATCCGGCTGTCGCCGCCGTCAACTATTCGGGGCTGTCGAGCAGCCGCTACTACAACCTCGCGCGCAAGTACGCGCCGAAGGGCGCGGGCGCGGTGTTCACCTTCAGCCTCAAGGGCGGCTACGACGCCGGCGTCAATCTGGTATCGAACCTGAAGCTGTTCTCGCACCTCGCCAATGTCGGCGACACCCGCTCACTGGTGATCCACCCGGCTTCGACCACCCACAGCCAGCTCGACGACGCCGCCAAGACCACCGCAGGCGCCGGTCCCGACATCGTCCGTGTCTCGATCGGCATCGAGGACAAGGATGACATCATCGCCGATCTCGATCAGGCGTTGCGCGCCTAACAACACGCGCCGCCTCTCGGCAATCGTCATCGCGAGCGAAACGAAGCAATCCATTTCTTTCTTGAAGAATTCTGGGTTGCTTCGTCGCCCGCGCTCCTCGTAATGACGGCCAACAAGAAGCGAAGAGGCTTTAAGCCTTCCCTGCCCGCGCGGCCTTCTCCGCCCGCGTCAGGCGATTGTTGCGCACCACCAGCGAATAGGTGCCGAGCGCGAACAGGATCACCATCAACTGCAGCGACAGCGCCTCCAGCGTCGGGTTGAGGCCGATCGCCGAGAGCCAATCGGCGCCCGCGACCTGCGTGAACGGCAGCAGCGACTGCTCCTGAAATTCCTGCACCGCCTCGCCGATGAACTTGATCGCCATCGCGAACAGGAATGCCGAGGTGATGATGAACAGCGGCCGCAGCGGAATTTTCCGCGCGATCAGATTGATGAAATAGAACAGCACCGCGAGGTCGAGCGTGGCGGCGGCAAGGCCGCCGAGCAGACCGGCACTCCAGCCGCCTTCCGTGGTCGCGAGCGCGTTGACGAACAGCACGGTTTCCGCGCCCTCGCGAAACACCGCGAGAAACGCCAGCACCGCGACGGCCCAGGCGGTGTCCTGCGCCAACGCGTTGTCGGCCTTGGCGGCGAGGTATTCCTTCCAGCCCTGCGGGTCCTGTTTCACCATCAGCCAACCGCTGACGTAAAGCATCAGCGCGGCGGCGAGCAGAATGACGACGCCTTCCATCACGTCGCTGTGCTGCCCCGAATTCAGCATGGCGAACAGCCATGCCGCGACGATGCTGGCGCCGACCGCAGCCAGTGCGCCCAGATAAAGCGCCTTGACGCGATGGGCGCCGCCGGCCCTCGTCAGGTAGGCGGCGAGCGCCGCGATCACCAGCATCGCCTCCAGCCCCTCGCGCAGAAGGATAACCGCGGCCTGAATGAATGCGCTCGACATGGCTCCAATCTCGATTGCGACGATGTTCGATGCCAGATCTAGTGCGGCAGAGCGTTGCGCGAAAGCAACCTCGTCGCATGGGAGGCCGTCGCCGCGGCGCGGCGTCAGGAAAGCCCCGAAAACAGGGCACTTCGCTCAACGCGGCGGATTTAGAATAGCTCCACTCAGCGCGATGCGCCGACCGCGACGGCGGGCGCGATCGCGTGCGGCGAACGGGAGCTGAACCGCTCGGCCTGCACGATCGCCAGCGTCAGCACCACGATGGCGACACCCTGATGCGCGAGCCCGAGCGAGATCGGCACCTGATGCAGCAAGGTGAGGATGCCCAGCGTCGCCTGCAGCGTGATTGCCACGGCGATCCACAACGCGCCGTTGACGACGGCGCTGCCGGCGCGCGCCCGCACGGCATCGACGAGATGCAGGATCGCCACGACCCACAGCGTGTAGGCCACCATGCGGTGATTGAATTGCACCGTCAGCGTGTTGTCGAACAGGTTACGCCACCATGGCTGCTCGAAGAACAGCCGCGCCGCACTGGGAATGAAGCCGCCGTCGATCGACGGCCAGGTGTTGAACACCTTGCCGGCACGCAGGCCCGCCACCAGCGCGCCGAGATAGAGTTGCAGGAACACCAACCCCAGCAGCACGACGCTGGTGATCTTCAGGCGGCCGAAGGCCTGCGCCGGCCCGCGCGGCGAGAGCCGCCGCACCGTCCAGACGATGGCGGAGAAGATCACGAATGCCAGCATCAGATGCGTCGCCAGCCGATATTGCGAGACCTCGACGCGCTGCGTCAGACCCGAGGCGACCATCCACCAGCCGACGGCGCCTTGCAACGCGCCCAACGCGAAGATTCCCCACAACCGTCGCTTCAGGTCGGCCGGCAGGAAGCCGCGCCACATGAACCACAGGAACGGCAGCAGATACACCATGCCGATCAGCCGCCCGAGCAGGCGATGGCTCCACTCCCACCAGAAGATGGTCTTGAACTCGTGCAGCGTCATGCCGGCATTGAGTTCGCGATATTGCGGGATCGCCTTGTACCCCTCGAACGCCTCGTTCCATTGCCGGTCGTTGAGCGGCGGCAGCGTGCCGGTCACCGGCTTCCACTCGACGATGGACAGGCCGGATTCCGTCAGTCGCGTCGCGCCACCGACCAGCACCATCAGGGCGATCAGCGCGGCCACGATCAGGAGCCACCAGCGTACCGCGCGAAGGCGGGCGGGTTCCGCCGAAGTCAGGGTTTCGGTCATTTCAGCCGCAATTTTATAGCGTTGTCGAGCGAAGTGGATACCGGTTCGCGTCAAGAAAACGCGATAAAACAAGAATCTCGAGCCCATTCCGATTTTATGGAGGGAATGGCTCCAGAGGAATTTCGCGTCCGTTATAGCCACGCGGCAGGGTGGCGCAAGCCGCGCTTGATCTCCCGGCGGGCAATCTCTACACGTTCGCGTCATGACCATCCGCACCCGAAAATTCCTCGGCACGATCGCCCTGCTCGTCCTCGTCGTGGCATGGTCGCTGCTCGGCATGACGGTGGCGCAAACGCCGTGGCTCGCCGCCTCCGGATGGTATCAGGCGATCTTCTACGTCGTGGCCGGCCTCGGCTGGGTGCTGCCGGCGATGCCGATCATCAGCTGGATGTCGCGGCCCGATCCCGAGATCTGAGCCCGCCCGCGCCTCGCGCGCGACGGCGAGTCCACCATCACCCTTACGCTTTGTTGACGTTTGTTTGCCAAGGTTCCGGCAACAACAGACATAAAAAATGTCTTAACAGGCAGGGTGTGCGTATGACCATGGCGGCCGCCATCGAGAGCCGGGTAGCTGAAACCCGTTCGCAGGCCGAAGCCACGCAGGTGGCGGACGTCGAAATTTTCCGCGATGTGGCCGGCGCCGAAGCGACGTGGCGGAGCCTCGAAGGTCCCGAATCCGTCCTCACACCCTATCAGCGCTTCGATCTGCTCGCGGCCTGGCAAAACAACATCGGCGTCGCGAACGGCATCGCCCCGTTGATCGCCGTTGCCCGCGACGCCCGCCGCCAGCCGCTGATGCTGCTGCCGTTGGGCGTGGGCCGCACGCGCGGCGCCGCGATCGCCAGCTTTCTCGGCGACAAGCACATCACATTCAACATGCCGATCTGCCGCCGCGACTTTCTCACGCGCGCAACCGCAGCCGACATCGAAACCGTGCTGGATGCGCTGGGCGCGCCGGAGCAGGCCGTCGACGCGCTCGCCCTCACCCGCCAACCGCGGCAGTGGCAGAATTTCGCCAACCCGATGACGCTGTTGCCAACGCAGGATTCGGTCAACGGCTGCCCCTTGATGCCGATCGCCATCGATACGAAGCCGACCGACCTCATCAGCAATTCGTTTCGTCGCCGGCTGAAAAGCAAGGAAAAGAAATTCCAGGCGCTCCCCGGCTATCGCTATCTCAAGGCGGAAACCGACGCGGATATCGCGCGGCTGCTGGATGCGTTCTTCGTCATCAAGCCGCAACGGATGGCGCTGCAGAAACTCCCCAACGTGTTCGCCGATCCGGGCGTCGAGGATTTCATCCGCCGCGCCTGCCACACCGAACTCGCCGACGGCGGCCGCGCGATCGAGATTCATGCTCTGGTCTGCCACGAGGAAGTCATCGCGATCTATGCCGGTGTCGCCGACGGCGATCGCTTCTCGATGATGTTCAACACCTATACGCTATCCGCCCACGCGCACTTCAGCCCGGGGCTGGTTCTGATGCGCCACATCGTCGATCATTACGCGGCGTCGAACTACACCGCGATCGATCTCGGCATCGGCTCCGACGAGTACAAGCGCCTGTTCTGCAAGAGCGACGAGCCGATCTTCGACAGCTTCGTCGGTCTCAACGCGCGCGGCAAGGTCGCGGCCGGCGGCCTTGCCGCGATGGCCCATCTCAAGCGGCTGGTGAAGCGGACGCCGGCGCTGATGAAAGCCGCGCAGACCATTCGCGGCTCGCTGAATCTGTAACCGTCCTACGCCGCGAAACGCGGACCGCGTTCGGCGGCATCGGCCGGCGCGGCCTGACAGAGCATGGTGACCTCGCCGAAGCCGACCTTGCGCAACTGATCGGACATCGACTGGCGCACGTCGGCGCTCATCGTGTCGTCCGGCACTACGATGGCCCGCGCGCCGGCCGTCAGCACGGCCGCCGGCAGATCGTCGGCGGCGCCGGCATCCAGCACGACATGATCGTAGACCTGCGACAATGCATCGAGCGTCAACGTCAGACGCGGCGACTGCAGCAGCGCGCGGTCGGCGCTGGCGCGTCCGGCCGTCACCAGATGCAGCGACGAGGCGCGATCCTTGCTGATGACCTGCCCGAAGGACGCCGCGCCAAGCATCAGATCCGTCAGCCCCGGCGCGGTGCCGTCCGCCGACGCGGCCTTGATCGCCGGCGAGGACGCGGAGAGATCGACCAGCACGACCTTGCTGCGCCGCGCCAGCAGGCGCGCCAGCGCGAGCGCGGTGCGGCTGGTCTTCTCGGCCGAACCGGCGCCGAGCACCGACAGCTTGCGCGCGGAGGCGCCGGGTTTCTGCAGGTCCAGCGCGAGCTGCTCGAGTTCGGTCGCCCCTGCGCCACCCGGTTCGACGAAGGCCGGTTGCGGATCGAACGCCATCGGCGCCTCCGGCGCCATCGGCGGCGCGGTGATAGACGCCGTCGTCATCGGCGCGGTCACCATCGATGCGCGCGGCGACGTCATGCGCAGCAGCTCACCGCTCGCGACATAGCCCGTGGTCAGCATCAGCGTCGCCAGCGTCGCGATCAGAACGATCGGCAGCTTCTTCGGATAGTTCGGCGTGTTGGAAACGATGCCGCGGGAGATGATGCGGCCGTCGGCGGGCGCCGCGTCGATGCTCTCGCGCGCGGTGGCTTCGCGATACTTGGCGAGGTAGGACTCCAGCAGATCGCGTTCGGCCTTGGCCTCGCGGTCGAGCGCCCGAAGCTGGACATCCTGACCGTTGGTCGAGGTCGCCTGGCGCTTGAGCTGATCGAGGTTCGCGCTGAGGTTTTCAACCCGCGCGTCGGCGATGCGAGCATCGTTCTCCAGCGAGCGCGACAGCTTGCCCGCTTCCTCGCGAATCTGCTTGTCGAGGTCGGCGATCTGCGCCTTCAATTCCTTGATGCGCGGATGGCCGTCGAGCAAGGTCGACGACTGTTCGGCGAGTTGCGCGCGCAACGTCACCCGCTGCTCGGACAGGCGGCGGATCAATTCCGAATTCAGCACTTCCGAAGCTTCGATCGGCTTGCCGGATTTCAGCATGTCGCGGATCAGGCGCGCCTTCGATTCCGCGTCGGACTTCAGCGCGCGCGCGTTGTTCAACTGGGTGTTGAACTCGCCAAGCTGCTGATTGGACAGCGTGGTGTTGTTGGTACCGACGAACAGGCTGGACTTCGAGCGGAATGCCTCGGCGCGCTCCTCGGCATCCGCGACCTTCTTGCGCAAGCTGTCGATCTCGCCCGACAGCCACTGGCTCGCGGCCTTGGCTTGCTGCTGCCGCGCGTTCTGCTGCAGGATCAGATAATTGTCGACGATGGAATTGGCGACGCGCGCGGCCAGTTCCGGATCGCGCGACTGAAACTCGACCACCATCACGCGCGACTTGTCGACGGCAAACGCCGTGAGCCGGTCGTAATACGCATCGAGCACGCGCTCTTCCGGCGTCATGCGGAACGGATCGCGGCCGATGCCGATCAGGCCGAGCACCATTTTCAGCGGCGAAATTCCGCTCAGCACCGGATCGAATTCCGGACGCTCGGAAAGCTTGTTCTGCTTGATCACCATCCGCGCCAGATCGCGCGACAACAGCAGTTGCACCTGGCTGGTGACGGCTTCAGGATCGAGCGCAGTGCGCTCCTCGGGGCGCTCGCCGTTGGGGCGAAGAAACACGTTCTCGCGCCCGTCGATAAGAACGCGCGCCTCTGACTTGTAGAGCGGCGTGATCATGTTGACGACCGCGAGCGACACCACGGCCGCCAGCAGCGTCGGCATGATGATGAAATTCTTGCGCGCGACGATGGCGCGCCAGATTACGCGCAGGTCGAGATCGCCGTACTCGGCGCTCTGAAGCGGCGTGACCGGTCGGGACGAAACCGCCGGCTGCGGCGATGACTTGAAGGCGGGTTCGCTCTTGGCTTTCGATTTCGGCGCGACCACGGTGGCGACGCGCGGCCGCCGGGCCGGCAATCTGCCTTTGATTTTGTTCCAGAGATCGAACCGCATGGAAAGCTCCTACCGGCGTCCGCAACTCTCACGCCGCCCGCGAGTAGAGCCCATTATGGTTTCCGGGCGGTTAACTGAGCCCAGCGCGGGAGGTCATGGTTTTTTAACCATAAGGGGGGTTAATCGCCTCAATTTCCAAAGGATCGCGTCATGTCCGGCTTTCGTGCCATCGCCATTTGCCTGCTAAGCGCGGTTGTGCTGTCGGGTTGCATGCATCGGCCGGGACCGGTGGCGAGCGGACACCCGCAGGGCGGCGCCATCGCCGCGCTGCGCAACAGCTTCGCCTCCACCGCGCGGCCGCATTACGCGCCCGTTCCGGGGCCGCGCGTGATCCCCGCCCGCGCCGCCTACGGCCCGCGTATGACGGTGCCCGCCTACGATTCCGATTACCGCCTCGATGCCGGCGACAAGCTGCGCGTCGTGGTCTACGGCCAGGAAGGCCTCACTAATTCCTACGCAGTGGGTGCCTCCGGCGCCATCACCATGCCGCTGATCGGATCGGTGCAGGCGCGCGGTCTGACGCCGGCGCAACTCGCCAGCCGCGTCGCTGATCGCCTGCGCAACGGCTATATCCGCGAGCCTTACGTCGCCGCCGAAATCGAGGCCTATCGCCCGTTCTTCATCCTCGGCGAGGTCGCGGCCCCCGGCCAGTATCCGTACGTGCCGAACATGACGGCGGAAAGCGCGGTGGCCATCGCCGGCGGCTTCTCGCCGCGCGCCAAACGCGACAGCGTCACCCTCACCCACACTTCCAGTGCCGGCACCATGCGCGCCGTGGTGCCCCCCGCCACCCCGATCAATCCGGGCGACACCATCGTCGTCGGCGAACGCTGGTTCTGAACGATGCCCGAGACATCCAGTGAGCCGCTGCGTATCCTTCACGCGGTGCGCGCCCCGGTTGGCGGCATCATCCGCCACATTCTCGATGTCGCCAACGGCCAGATCGATCGCGGCCATCACGTCGGCATCGTCGCCGACAGCCTCACCGGCGGCGCGCGCGCCGACGCCCTGCTGGCCGAGATCGCCCCGCGGCTGAAGCTCGGCGTCCATCGCATCGCCATTCACCGGCAGCCGCATCCCGCCGATCTCAACGCGTGGCTCGAAATGCGCAAGCTGGTCGCCGATCTGAAACCGCAGGTGCTTCACGGCCACGGCGCGAAAGCCGGCGTCTTCATCAACCTGACGCCGCGCGGCGATGGCGTCATTCGCGTCTACACGCCGCATGGCGGCTCGCTGCATTTTCCGCCCAACACGCTCGCGGGTGCGTTCTACAGCCGTCTCGAACGCGCCTTGATGAATCGCATCGATCTGTTCCTGTTCGAAAGCCTTTTCGCGCGCGACACCTTCCAGCGCGTGATCGGTACCCCCGCCGGACTGGTGCGCTGCGTCTTCAACGGCGTCACCGCCCGGGAATTCGATCCCATTACCGTGGCGAGCGACGCTACCGACGTGGTTTATGTCGGCGAGTTTCGTCATATCAAGGGCGCCGATCTGCTGGTCGATGCCGTGGCCGAATTGCGCGCCCAGGGCAAGCCGGTGACGCTGACTCTTGCCGGCGACGGCGAGGAAACCGCGGCGCTCAAGACCCAAGTCGAGCAGCTCGGTCTAAGCCAGGCCGTGCGCTTCATCGGCCACGTTCAGGCGCGCCACGGCTTCGCGCAGGGACGCCTGCTGGTGGTGCCGTCGCGCGGCGACTCGATGCCCTACGTGGTGATCGAGGCAGCCGCCGCCGGCGTGCCGATGATCGCCGCCAAAGTCGGGGGCATACCGGAAATCTTCGGCCCTCATCACGATGCGTTGTTCGCGCCGAATGCACCCAGCGCGATGGCCGCGGCAATCCTGTCGGCCATGGCCGACAGCGATGCGGCGCAGCAACGCGCGCAAGCGCTGCGCGAGCGCATCTTCCTGCACTTCTCGCAGAAAAGCATGGTCGAAGGCGTGATCGCCGGTTACCGCGAGGCGTTTGCGAAGCGTTAACCATCGAGGACAGGCCGCTCCTGATTCTTCGATGACGTTCACTAAGTGGTGGGAACGGCTCCCTACACTCGCGCGTGCCCAAGGGCCTTCGCGAAGCAAGTGGACGACATAACGTGGAACCTATCAACGCCCGCTCGATGATCGACGCCGCCGCCGTGAGCATCGGGGGCGCGCCCCGCGTGGAACGCCGGCGACGCCTGTCGCCGGCGGCGCTGGAGGTCACCAACCAGAAGGTCCACAAGGCGTATTCCCCGGTCGTGATCACCGGCGTCGTGCGCCTTGTCGACATCGCGGTGATTGCCATCATCGGCTTCGCACTGCATATCGGCTACGTCGCGCGGCTCGATGGCTTCAACTGGTTTTATCCGATCGCCATTGTTGCCGTGACGCTGACATCGGTGCTGATGTTTCAGGCCGCCGATATTTACGAGGTCCAGATCTTCCGCCGCCAGTTGCGGCAGATGACGCGCATGATCTCCGCCTGGAGCCTGGTGTTCCTGCTGCTGATCGGCGTGTCGTTCTTTCTCAAGGTCGGAAGCTCGTTCTCCCGGCTGTGGCTGCTTGCCTATTACTTCGTCGGCCTCGGCGCGTTGATCGCCGGCCGGCTGGTGTTGCGCTCGCTGGTCCGTCGCTGGGGCCGCGAAGGCCGTCTCGATCGCCGCACCGTGATCATCGGCGCAGACCAGAACGGCGAAAAGCTCATCGAGCTTCTCAAGGCGGATGAAGACAGCGACATCAAGATCCTCGGCGTGTTCGACGATCGCACCGATTCCCGCGCGCTCGAAACCTGCGCCGGCCTGCCCAAACTCGGAAAGATCGACGACATCACCGAATTCGCGCGTCGCACCCGCCTCGACCTCGTGCTGTTCGCCATGCCGATCTCGGCGGAGACGCGCATCCTCGATATGCTGAAGAAGCTGTGGGTGCTGCCGGTCGATATCCGACTGTCGGCGCACACCAACAAGCTGCGTTTCCGGCCGCGCTCCTATTCCTATCTCGGTCAGGTGCCGACGCTCGACGTGTTCGAGGCGCCGATCACCGACTGGGATCAGGTGACGAAGTGGCTGTTCGACCACATCGTCGGCGCGATTCTTCTCGTGCTGCTGTCGCCGGTGATGGCGATCATCGCGCTGGCGATCAAGCTGGACAGCCCCGGGCCGGTGCTGTTCCGGCAGAAGCGTTTTGGCTTCAACAACGAGCGTATCGACGTATTCAAGTTTCGCTCGCTCTATCACGACCAGGCCGACCCGCTCGCCAGCAAGGTGGTGACCAAGAACGATCCCCGCGTCACACGCGTCGGAAAATTCATCCGCAAAAGCAGCATCGACGAACTGCCGCAGCTGTTCAACGTGGTGTTCAAGGGCAATCTCTCGCTGGTCGGGCCGCGCCCGCACGCCGTGCAGGGCAAACTGAAGAGCCGCCTGTTCGACGAAACCGTGGACGGTTACTTCGCGCGCCATCGCGTCAAGCCCGGCATCACCGGCTGGGCACAGATCAACGGCTGGCGCGGCGAGGTCGACAGCGAGGAAAAAATTCAGAAGCGCGTCGAGTTCGATCTCTATTACATCGAGAACTGGTCGGTGCTGTTCGACCTCTACATCCTTCTCAAGACGCCGATCGCGCTTTTGAAGACGGAAAATGCGTATTGAGCATTGCGCGGCGGGCAACCGCCGGCGCGACTGCCAATTGTTGCGTAAGAGTATGAGCGTGTGATGACGGACTTCGCCGCAAGCTACGGTTCATTGCCGCCCGCGCTCGCTCCGCCGCGCATCGCGAGCCTGCAACGCGCCTTGCTCTGGCTGGTCGGCTGCTCCGGCGCCGTGGTGTTTGTGGAGCCCAGCCCCTACGAACTGACGACCTTGCTGGCGATGATCGTGCTGGTGGCGACGGGACTCAGCCTGCGACTGGCCTTTCTGCCGCTGATCGCAATGCTGTTCCTGGTCAATATCGGCTACTCGATCTCTGCCGCCAATCTGATGAACCAGAGCCGAATCGTCACCTGGATCATGACGTCATGGTACATGGCGATCACCGCGATCTTCTTCGCCATGGCGGTGGCGCAGGACACCGCCGCGCGCCTCGATTTTCTCCGCCGCGGCCTGATCGCCGGCGCGCTGATTGCCTCGCTCGCCGGCATCGCCGGCTACTTCAGCCTGTTTCCGGGCGCGCACAGCCTGTTCACGCTCTACGGCCGCGCGATGGGTCCGTTCAAGGATCCCAACGTGTTTTCGGCGTTCCTGATCCTGCCGGCGCTGTTCCTGCTGCAAAGCGTCGTCAGCGACCGCTTCGGCAAGGCGCTGCGCAGCACGCTGCTGCTCGGCGTGGTCGCGCTGGCGTTGCTGCTGGCGTTCTCGCGCGCGGCGTGGGGGCAATTCATCGTCACCTCCGCGTTCATGCTTTTCATGATGGTGCTGACCAGCCGGACCAACGTCCAGCGCTCGCGCATCGTCATCCTGACGGCGGTCGCCGTGGCGATGGGCGTCGCGCTGCTGCTGGTGCTGCTGTCGTTCGACTCCATCGATACGGTCTTCAAGCAGCGCGCCAGCTTCGAGCAGAGTTACGACGAAGGCCGGTTCGGTCGCTTCGGCCGGCATATTCTCGGCGCGCGGATGGCGCTCGATCTGCCGTTCGGCATCGGTCCGCTGCAGTTCACCAAGTTCTTCCCCGAGGATACGCACAACTCCTATCTCAACGCCTTCATGTCCGGCGGCTGGATCAGCGGCGTGTGCTATCCGGCGCTGATCGTCACCACCGTCATTCTCGGCTTCCGTTATGCGTTCGTGCGCTCGCCGTGGCAGCGCGTTTATCTGGCGGTGTTCGCGACCTTCCTCGGCACCGTCGGCGAGGCATTCATCATCGACACCGACCATTGGCGGCACTTCTGGATGATGCTCGGTCTGATGTGGGGCATGTTCGCCGCCAACCAGCATTATCTTGGCACGGCGCGGCGAAGCTGGGGTGCGGCCAAGGCGGCGATGGGCTGGCCGTCCACGGCGCGGGTTTAGGTCCGATCGTCATTGCGAGCGAAGCAATCCAGAAGCTGCAAAGCAAACACTGGATTGCTTCGTCGCTGACGCTTTCCGCAGTGACGGGCGATCAAACCTGAATGCATCTCACGGCAAATCTCAAGCCTGTTCGATGCCGAACGTCATGCCGGCGTGATCGCTCAGGCGTTTGACCAGACGATGGCCGAACGCCGCGCCGGGAGTCCAGAATCCGCCTGCAACGTCGGATGCGTCGCGCACCAGACAGATCGCGCTCTCGGCGATCATCTTGGACGTGCAGCCGTAACCGGGATCGCGGTCGCCGGTCACGACGGCGCGCATCTGGCGACCATCCGGCGCAACGCCGAGGAAAAGCAGATCGAAGTGGCCCGCCTCGCGTTCTTCTTTCGACGGGCCTTCGCCGGGCTTGGGACCGCCCTGCGCACCCATCTTGTTGTTGGCGGCAACGATGGCCTTGGCGGTCGCTTCGCCGGTGCCCTTCGGTCCGGCCACCATCATCTCGTCGTAGACGAAGTCCTTTCCGTAAGGAAAACCCAGCAGGAAATTCGAGCGGTGGACGTTGCGCGTGTTGATGTTCGCCATCACGAACGGCGCGACCCACATATCGAGATCGTCGTCGAACTGCGGCTTGTTGCCCGGCGGCTGCTTCGGCCCCTCGAAGCCCGGCGTCAGCACGAACGGATCGCGCAGCATCGGCAGCAAAGTCGGGTCGTTGGCGGCAGCTGCAAAGATTGCCTTCATGCTGGCCGCGGTGCCACCCGAGAACGTGCCCTTCATCTTGCGCACGCGACCCTTGACGCGATTGAAGGTCGAACCGAATTTTTCTTTGGCAGCGTCCTGCAAGAAGAACACGCCGAGTTCGAACGGAATCGAATCGTAGCCGCATGAAAACACGATGCGCGCGCCGGAGGCCTGCGCAGCCGCCTGATACTTGTCGATCATCTGCCGCATCCACACCGGTTCGCCGCAGAGATCGAGATAGTCGGTGCCGCTCTCGACGCAGGCGGCGACCAGATCGGTGCCGTAAAGCTGGTACGGACCGACAGTGGTCAGCACAGCTTTGGTTCGCTTCAGCATCGCCGCGAGCGAGGCCGGGTTCGAGGCATCGGCGGCGATCAGCGGGGTGTCCTTCGGCGCACCGATTTCGTCGCGTACCGTCGCCAACTTGTCGAGGCTGCGGCCAGCCATCGCCCATGTCAGATCGCGCGGCTCGCCGCCGCGCGACGCCAGATATTCCGCCACCAGCCGGCCGGTGAAACCGCTGGCACCATAGACGACGATATCGAACTCGGCCGAGGGCTTCATAGACTGAACTCCGGGTCTCATGACGGCGGACCGATGCGGCGCACGCCGGGGCGCCCGTTCCATCACTGACGGGCACCTCGGTCAAGCCTGCGGCGCGCCGGACGGGCTATTTCCGGTCGGCGTAGGAGGCGCCCATTCCGGCGCGGACGTCGCTCTGGATGCCGTAAGGCGCAATCGGATAGCGCAGGCCGTTCTTGGCCAGCGCCTTCATGCCGACCACCGCCTTGGCGAGATGCGCCGGCGACAGCGCCATCAGCATCTCCTCGTCCGGCACGCCGCCGTAACGTCGCTCGGCAAAGCACGGCAGCGACAGACTCGGCTCGCCGGTGGCGAGCGCCCGCCCCCAGGAATCGGCGCAGGCGGTTTCGCCCACCACGCCCCACTCAAACTTCTTGTAGCCGGTATACTGCAGCCCGTTGATGAGAATGATCATCTGGCCCGGCGTGGCGTAGACCATGCAGATGTCCGGCGGATTGAGCCGACCGCTGGTGAGCGGGCTGACCGCCATGGCCTGATATTGGCCGTAAGGAACGGTGCACAGCGCCTCCTGCCGCGCCTGTGCATCCTCCTGGGTGCCGTGCCAGACCCCGACGTAGGATTCGCCCCTGCGCCATTTCTCGTCGGTTGGCGCGAGGCCGATCACCGCGCGGCATTGCGCGCCGACCAGATCGGCCGAGGTGATGCCGACGGTCCAGCCCAGCCGCGACGCCATGCTGACGATCTGGTCGGTGGTGTGAATGGCATTCGGCCGGCGGATTTTCGGAATCGCCTCCATCTCCTCGACGGTGGCGAACATCTTCATGCCGATCACCGTCGTCTTGAGACGCAGCAGCGCGTTGAGATCGGCGACGAGCGCCGCGAGATCGATCGTTTCGTTCGGCGCGGTCTCGCGCGCCTTGACGTCCTGCTGCATGGCTTCGGGTCCTTTGGCTGTGTTCCGTTTCTGCGTGCAGTTTAGAACAACAACAAACAACCGCAAACGCGAATGGCGGCGAGCGCACAGGCCGCGCCGCCGCGGATGAAACAGGCTATCCGAGCTTCCAGCCGGCCTCGGCGGCGAAGCGTGCATGGAACGCGGGATCGTAGGCGGCCTCCGGCGTGCCACGCACCCAGCCGTCGAGCAGTTCGGCATCGTGCCCGACAAGAATGCGCCAGCGCTCGGCCTTGACGCCGTCGAGAATGACCTTAGCGGCAGCCGCAGCCGTCATCGGCGCTTCCTCGAGGAAGACGCGCGCGCGCTCGGACGCCATCTGCTGAATGGCGGCGTCCGGGAGTTGCGAGACGTCGACGCCACCCGCCACGAGGCGCCCACGCATCTGTTCGATCTCGTTCTGATCGAGCGTGTCGGTCTCGATGCCTTTCTGCACCTTGCGCGAATTCGACATGATGGAGGTGCCGATGTGTCCCGGCATCACCACCGAGCATTTGATGTGCGGCGCATTCAGGCGCAGGTCGGTGATCAATGCCTCGGTGAATCCCTTCACGGCGAATTTCGCGGCGCTGTAGGCGGTGTGCGGCACGGTCGGGCCGAGCGAGGCCCAGAACCCGTTGACGCTGGAGGTGTTGACGATGTGGCCGGCATCCGCGTTCACCAGCATCGGCAGGAACGTCCGCGTGCCGAGATAAACGCCGCCCCAGCAGATGTTGAACGTGCGCTCCCACTGCTCGCGGCTGTTGGTGAACAGACTGCCGCCGCCGCCGATGCCCGCATTGTTGAACAGCAGATGGATCTTGTCCGTCGCCTGCTGTTCGGCGACGTCCTCGCGAAAGCGCTGCATCTGCGCCTCGTCGGAGACATCCGCGACGTGCATGGTGATGCGCAGCCCCTGCGGCAGCCGCTCCGCCTCGCACAACCGCTTGGTTTCCGCCATGTTCGCGGCCGAGACATCGCACATCGCGACATTGCAGCCCTCGGCGACGAGTTGCCGCGCCAGTTCGCGGCCCATGCCGGTGCCGCCGCCGGTGATGACCGCGATGCGTCCTGCGAAATCCTTCATGCGTGTCCCTCGCCTTTTGTGTGCGTCAATTCTTTCAACTTCACCATGCTGTGCAACGTCAGGTTCACCGGCGTCGCGATGTTGAGCTCCGCGCCCTTGCGAACCACATAGCCGTTGAGAAAATCGATCTCGCTGGGCCGGCCGCGCGCGACATCCTGCGCCGTCGACGAATACTGATCGGGCATCGCCGTCACCAGCGCCACCGTCGAAGTGTACATGTCGTTCGGCAGCGCGATGTCCAGCGCATGAGCTACCGCCGCGCACTCCTCCACCACGCTGCGCATCACCTCGCGCACGCCGGCGACGTCGAACAATCGTCCATACGGCAGTTGCGCCACGGCCGACAGCGCGTTGTAGGCGCAGTTGATCACCAGCTTGGCCCAGAGCTGGTCGAGCACGCGATCCGAAACCCGGGTCGGGATCGCGGCGGCACTCAATTGTGCGGCGATCGCCTCGCTCGAATCGGAGGCGCCGATCACCAGATCGCCGCGCCCGTGATGGATGACGTGCCCCGGCCCGCCCATCTCGGTCGCCACGTAGACCGCCGCCGGAACGACCGTCTGCCGCAGCAGCGGCTGCAGTCGCGCGGGATTGTCGACACCGTTCTGCAGCGACAGGATGGTCGCGGAATCCTTCAGGAAGGGGATCATCGCCCCGCCAGCGGATTCGGTGTCGCCGGACTTCACGCAGAACAGCACGAGATCGGCACCCTCGACGCCCGCCGGCTCCGTGCTGGCCCCGATCGGCACCACCCCGGCGAACGCCTTGCCATCCAGTCTCACGCCACCGTTGGCGCGAATGGCCTCGACATGCTGCGGACGCCCGATCAGAACCACGTCGTGTCCGTGCCGGGCCAGCATGGCTCCGAAATAGCAGCCGACCGCGCCGGCACCCATCACCGCGACCTTCATGCGTCATCAACTCCAGCATCGCGGCGGTTCAGAACGGAAGCGATGAAACGAGAACCGCGCGTCAAGACGGCGAACGGCCGATGCCATCCGCTGCCGCCAAGAGTGGCATTGATTTGTCGCGGTCCGCAATGGCGGTCACGGCAGGGCACGCCCCCATCTTCGCGGAGCTCGCATCGGCATCGTCGCTCCGCGATCCGCGAGACGATGTCAGATGTGCCGATCCCGGTTGCGCGCCGCCAGTCTCGACAGCGCATCCGCTTCGCGCAGCGCATTCAACGTCAGCGCATTGGGGCAATAGTCGTTGTAGGTGTCGCCGGCGGTGCCGGCGTCGAGTTCGCGGCGGCAACGATCGACCGTCAGGCAGCCGGAGCAGACCAGACTCATATCCCGAGTCACGGCGCCGGAATTTCCGACCTCCATCGTCGCGGCGTCAAGCGACAGCGCACGCATCAGCCGCTCCAGTTCGTCGGTGCGATCCGCCGCGACGAACAACTGCTCGAAGAGGGGTTCGGACACGCAGATATCGCGCGCCAGTTCTTCGCGCTGGGCCATATCGAGCGAATTCAATTCGTTCGCACGCTCGCGACGGGCCTTCCACCTCTCCCACATTTCCGAGACACTCATTTCGGCACCTCCAGATTTCGCTCAACTTCGCACGCGCGCGGGTGCCGCACATTGCTCTGGCACAAGTTCGGGGGATTCCGGGGTCGTCGCGATTGAAGGGGAAAGATCGGACGCGACAGGCGCCACGCGGATCGATTCAACGAGCCGCCGAGCTGGGACGTCGGAATTTGCGGGGAGTTCTCGCGAAAGCCGGACGCAGGGCCGTGCGTCGCGCAAATCGCGTCATGGCCGACCAGCATTTCATCTCGAATTGAATGGTCGGAGCGGCGGGATTCGAACCCACGACCCCTAGTCCCCCAGACTAGTGCGCTAACCGGGCTGCGCCACGCTCCGTGCCATTTCGGCCCCGTTCCTGTAGCCGCGATCCGGCCGTGGCGCAAGCAGCCGTTGGCCGATTTGCGCTATCGGCGCGCCGCCGACGGCCTTCGCGCGAAACGGATACCGGTTCGCCTCAAGGAAACGCATCGAAACAAGAACCCGGAGCCCCATCCCGATATTATCGGAATGCAAAGGCTCTAGCTGTCGTTCAACGCGCTCTCGAGCAGTTGCCGGCAGGCGGTCAATTCCGCCAGAACCGCACGCAGCCGATCCGCGTCGATCCGATCCCGCGGGTGTCGGGGGGCCGGTGCGTCGACACGCTCGACTAGAGGCCGCGCCGCCGGTTCCGGGTCCGGACGCATCGCGGGTTCGACACGACGGGGCGCGAACAGCTCGGGCTCACGCCGTTGCGGCGGCAGGCTCTCCTCGGAGGCCTCCTCCTCGACCTCGTCGAGATCCGGCGCGACGTCGTCCTCGGCATCGCTCTCCGCGCCGTGCAGATCGTCTGCGCGGTCGTCATCCTCGTCGCTTGCGACCGGAGCGGCGACGCGCTCGAGCGGACCGAACACCACCGCCGCATTCTCGGTCAGACTTTGAACCGACTTGATGCCATGGGCTTTCAGAATCCGCTGAACGCCGCGAATGGTGTAGCCCTCGCCGTAAAGCAACCGGCGAATGCCGCGCAACAGATCGACGTCGTCGGGGCGATAGTAGCGGCGGCCGCCGCTGCGCTTCATCGGCTTGATCTGCGAGAAACGCGTTTCCCAAAAGCGCAGCACATGCTGCGGAACTTCAAGCTCCTCAGCGACTTCGCTGATGGTGCGGAATGCATCCGGCGCCTTGTCCAAATGCATGTCCTCCTGTGCCTGACGGGGTCGCGAATCCAGCACCGCGACACAACGACATTAGCGCAGCAGGTGTCGAATGAAAAGCAATGGCCGAATATTGAAAGCGCCGATGCGAAGCGCGCCGCGTGGCGCAATTACTCGGATTTGTCCGCGCCGTTGCCCGTGCTGTTGACGTTGATGCGCTGCTTGAGAATCGCCGAGGGCTTGAACACCATCACCCGACGCGGCGAAATAGGCACCTCAGTGCCGGTCTTCGGATTGCGGCCGATGCGCTGACCTTTCTTGCGCACCATGAACGAACCGAACGACGAGAGTTTGACCGTCTCGCCCTTCTCGAGGCAATCGGTGATTTCCTTCAGCACCAGCTCAACGAACGCAGACGACTCCGTGCGCGACAAGCCGACCTTTTGATAGACGGCTTCGCACAAATCGACGCGTGTTACGGTTTTGCCAGTTCCAGCCATTGCCTGCCCCAACTCATGGCGAGAAATTTCGCACCGGAAATTATGAGCTTAGCGCGCGCGGGTCAACAGCGCACATGGATGCAGCCGCATCCCAATCGAGCTAACTCGATACAAATATGAGCTTGCTGCCTACCAGCGCAGCAGCGCGGAACCCCAGGTGAAGCCGCCGCCCATCGCTTCCAGCAGAATGAGATCGCCTCGCTTGATACGACCGTCGTGCACCGCCGTGTCCAGCGCGAGCGGAATGGAGGCGGCCGACGTGTTGCCGTGCCGGTCCACCGTCAGCACGACTTTCTGCGGCGCAATATGCAGCTTGTGCGCTGAAGCATCGATGATGCGCTTGTTGGCCTGATGCGGAACGAACCAGTCGATATCGTCCGCGCTCGTCCCCGTTGCGTTGAAGGCGTCGACGATCACGTCGGTGATCATGCCGACAGCGTGCTTGAATACTTCGCGACCCTCCATCCGCAGATGGCCGACGGTCTGCGTGGTCGAGGGGCCGCCGTCGACGAACAACTTCTCCTTGTGGCGGCCATCGGAGCGCAGATGCGTCGTCAGCACGCCGCTGTCGGAGGTCAGCCCCGGCTGCTCCTGCGCTTCGAGAACGATTGCGCCGGCGCCGTCGCCGAACAGCACGCAGGTGCCGCGGTCGGTCCAGTCGAGAATGCGCGAAAACGTCTCGGCGCCGATCACCAGCGCCCGCTTGAACGCACCGGCGCGCAGAAAGTTGTCGGCGGTCGCAAGCGCGAAAATAAATCCGGAGCACACCGCCTGAAGATCGAACGCCGCGCCGTGATTGATGCCGAGACCGTGCTGGACGGCGACCGCCGTCGCCGGAAACGTGTTGTCGGGCGTCGATGTCGCCAGCACGATCAGATCGATCGACTGCGCGTCGATGCCGGCGTCGGCCAGCGCCGCCTTTGCGGCGTTGATCGCAAGATGCGAGGTGAACTCGCCTTCCGCCGCGACATGACGCTCGCGAATGCCGGTGCGTTGCACGATCCATTCGTCGGACGTGTCGATCCTTGCCGCCAGGTCGGCATTGGTCAGGGTCTGCTTCGGCAAATAGGAGCCGCAGCCTAGCGCAACCGAACGTATGGCAGTCACGAAACAGCCTCCTGCGCGCTTGGTGCCGCCGCCAGGGGGCTGCCATCGCCATTGAGCATCTGGTTGATCTTGGTGAGGAGATCGTAGCGGACCATCTCATAGCCAACATCAACGGCGTAGGCAAAGCCTTCGGCGTCGGTGCCGCCGTGACTTTTGACCACCACGCCATTGAGGCCGAGGAACACCCCACCGTTGGATTTGCTGGGATCGAGCTTGTCGCGCAACGCCTTGAACGCATTCCGCGCCAGCAGGTAGCCGAGCTTGGCCCGCCATGTCCGCGTCATCGCGGAGCGCAGGAATTCGCTCATCTGCCGCGCGGTGCCCTCCGCCGCCTTCAGCGCGATATTGCCGCAAAAGCCTTCGGTGACGATGACATCGGCATCGCCGCGACCGATGCCGTCGCCCTCGACGAAACCGACGAAATCAAAATTCGGCGCCTTCATCGCGCGCAGCAATTCCGCTGCCTCGCGAATTTCCTCACCGCCCTTGACCTCCTCGACGCCGATGTTGAGGAGCCCGATCGTCGGCCGTTCGATATCGAACAGCACGCGCGCCATGGCGCCGCCCATCACCGCCAGCGCCATCAGATGATGCGCGTCGCCGCCGATGGTGGCGCCGAGATCCAGCACCACGGAATCGCCGCGCGCCGTCGGCCAGACCGCGGCGATCGCCGGCCGGTCGACGCCGGGTAGCATCTTCAGGTTGAAGCGTGACATCGCCATCAATGCGCCGGTGTTGCCGGCCGACACCGCGACATCGGCCTCGCCGGTCTTCACCGCGTCGATGGCGAGCCACATCGAGGAATTCTTGCGGCCATGGCGCAGCGCCTGACTGGGCTTGTCCTTCATGCTGACGGTGACGTCGGTATGAACGACGCGCGAGGTCGCCTTGAGCGCGGGATGCGCCGCCAGTTGCGCCTCGATGGCGGTGCGGTCTCCGAACAGCAGAAATTCGCTGTCGGGATGCCGGGTCAATGAAATGGCCGCGCCGGGAATGACGGCAGACGGACCGATGTCGCCGCCCATGGCGTCAAGCGCAATTCGAACTTTCTTCGCCATATACGTCCCGGAAGCCGTGCAATTCATGGGCTACGTATGCTCAAACCGTAGCCATTGTGGCGACGGCACCGCGGTCCCCGCGCCGTGCCGCCTCATCAGGCGCGACAATAGCGTTTCGCGGCCTCGATACAACATCTTGACCCGGAGGTCCGAACGCGGGGTGGTTTTTGGAAGAATCAAGGCCGCCACGCCGTCGGCAATACCGCCCGGCAGGCCCGCCTCAATCGGCGCCGGGCGGCGTTTTTCCCTTTTGCAGCGCCTTGAGCGCCGCGAAAGGATGATCCTCCGGATCGCGTGCGACCTCGGGCGGCTCGAAAACCGCGTCGGGCTTGCGCGGATAGGGATCGATTCCCAAAAATAGAACGTCGGTCGCCACCCGGCCAAGGTCGATCACGCCGTTGACGATCGGTTCGGGAGGATCGGGAATCTCGTCGGACTCGGCTTCGTCGTCCACGGCGGACGACAGCCGCGGCATGTCGGCCTCCGGCACGAAGACCAGATCGACCGGCTCGTCGATCTCATTCTCGACAGGATCGAGCGTCACCACGCAGGTCTGTCCCACGCGCGCCCTCACCCGGCCGGTGACCAGCACCTTGCCGCCGCCGGCATGGGACAATTCGAACGCCGCGGATGCCTGCGGCACGTCGCGCAAACCGGCGTCCCTGGCCAGCGCCGCGCGCTGGGCGTCATTTGCTTCGAATGCCACCTGCAGGCCGGTCTCCGGGATCTGATCGACATTGACCGGCCACGGCCACGGGTCGGAACCGGAAGATCGTGCGGGATGAGCCATTGGGTCTTTCCTCACTGCGTGTCGAGCGCCGCAAACGGCGAAGCATCGCCGGCAAGCGTCGCGACATCGACGCTCGCCAGCTTCGCGATGGAGGCCTCGACATAACGCGCCAGACGCCGCGCCTGTTCTGGGTTGCGCCCATTGAAGACGTTCTTGTCGAGCGCCCGCGCCAGCGCCTCGCCGCCCTCCGCGAGCGCGGCGTCATAGGCCGCCGAGCGTCCATAAAACGCCTGGCCGAACGCCTGCATTCGTTTGGGCACGACCATGTCCCCGACGCCCATTTCGCGCAGATTTGCGTCCATGTCGCTGCAGAAATGATCGAACAGGCCTTGTGCCAGCTTGCGCGGATCGGGACCGGAGCGGAGGCGGCCCAGCACCATCCACAGATGCAGCAGCACCAGATCGAAGCGGCCGTCGACGGTGTCCGGAACGCCATAACCGGCATAGAATGCCGGCTCTCGCGCCCTGGTCACGATCATGCCATAGATGGTGCCAATGGTGTTTTCCGAACCGGAACGCGGTCGGGCGAAGGATTTGAACGGCCAGATCGTCATAGGTTCCACATATCGACGCGAGTGGTTCGATTCTAACATTTGCATCCCGTTGCAGCGGATACCCTTGCAACGGTCGGAATCGCAAAGGTTGGAATCAAGGAACTGCTGGCAACCATCAAATTGCGGTGTCCCTTCGAGTCCGGAGTTCGCCAGGGAATGCACCGCAAAATCAGGCGAACTTCGAATTCGGGGCACCGGCGGCGCGCCACCTTGAATTCGCCGGTTCAGCCCGGTACGTCAACGGCCTGGACGATGCAAGGGGACGGGGCTCACTTCCGCATGACAAGTTGCAATCGAACGACAGCCACGCGCGGCCGCGCCGCACGCTGGCGCGGCATTGGCACCGCCATTGCCATCGCGCTCGCCGGCGCCGGTCTTGCCGGTTGCGGCGGTGAACAGTTCCAGAAGGGATATATCCTGCCGCCCGGCGCGCTGGAGCAAATCCCGATCGGCGCCAGCCAGGATCAGGTGCTGATCGTGATGGGAACGCCCTCCACCGTCGCCACCCTGAACGGCGAGGTCTTTTATTACATCTCGCAGCGCACCGAGCGTGCGGTCGCGTTCATGCCTCAGCGCGTCACCGACCAGCGCGTCATCGCCATCTACTTCGACAAAAATCGTCAGGTGGTGCGTCTGGCCAATTACGGCATGAAGGACGGCAAGATCTTCGACTTCATCAGCCGCACCACCGCCAGCGGCGGTCAGGAAATCAGCTATCTCGCGCCGTTGTTCCGGCTGATCGGCGGCGGCACCAGATAACGCCCGTATCGGCGCGGCTTCGATCCGTCGCAGCCCTGCCCGTCACGATCTCAAGAAAAAACCCCGCGGCGCGCGCCGCGGGGTTTTCGTTTTGGAGGTTGCGCGGATCAGAGCGCGATGCCGAGAAGCGTGAAACGGCTTTCGGAGAACATCGCGCTCCAACCGATCAGTGCGCCAGGATCGCCAGCAGCAGCAAGGCCACGATGTTGGTGATCTTGATCATCGGGTTCACGGCGGGGCCTGCCGTGTCCTTGTAGGGGTCGCCGACGGTGTCGCCGGTCACGGCCGACTTGTGCGCGTCGGAGCCCTTGCCGCCGTGGTGGCCGTCCTCGATGTACTTCTTGGCGTTATCCCAGGCACCGCCGCCCGAGGTCATCGAGATCGCCACGAACAGACCGGTGACAATGACGCCGAGCAGCATCGCGCCGACCGCCGAGAACGCCGCCGACTTGCCGACCGCACCGCCGCCGGCGATGTAGTAGATCAGGAAGTACACGACGATGGGCGACAGCACCGGCAGCAGCGACGGAATGATCATTTCCTTGATCGCAGCCTTGGTCAGCAGATCCACCGCCTTGCCGTAATCCGGCTTGTCGGTGCCCTGCATGATGCCCGGCTTGGCGCGGAACTGACGACGCACTTCTTCGACGATCGCGCCGGCCGCACGGCCCACCGCGGTCATGCCCATCGCGCCGAACAGATATGGCAACAGACCGCCGAACAAGAGGCCGACCACCACATAGGGATTGTTCAGCGAGAAGTCGGGCGCGACACCCTGGAAGTAAGGATGCTTGGCCGAGTCCGAGATGAAGAACTTGAGGTCTTCATTGTAGGCTGCGAACAGCACCAGCGCGCCGAGACCGGCGGAGCCGATGGCGTAGCCCTTGGTCACCGCCTTGGTGGTGTTGCCGACCGCGTCGAGCGCGTCGGTGGACTTGCGCACTTCCTTCGGCAGACCCGCCATTTCGGCGATGCCGCCGGCGTTGTCGGTGACCGGACCGAAGGCATCGAGCGCGACGATCATGCCGGCCAGCGCCAGCATGGTGGTGGTCGCGATCGCGATGCCGAACAGGCCCGCGAGGCTGTAAGTCACCAGAATGCCGGCGATGATGACGATCGCGGGCAGCGCGGTCGCCTCCATCGAGATCGCCAGACCCTGGATGACGTTGGTGCCGTGACCCGTGACCGATGCCTGGGCGATCGACTTCACCGGGCGATAGTCGGTGCCGGTGTAGTATTCGGTGATCCAGATGATCAGGCCGGTGACGACGAGGCCGACGATGCCACACTCGAACAGCGCCATGCCGGTGTACTTCACACCCGCCAACGGGCCGAAGCCAACCAGCCAGTGGATGACAAAGCCGACGCCGACGAGCGACAGGATGCCGGTGGCGATCAGGCCCTTGTACAGCGCGCCCATGATCGATTGGCTCGACCCGAGCTTGACGAAGAAGGTGCCGATGATCGAGGTGATGATGCAGATGCCGCCGATGGCGAGCGGCAGCGTCATCATGTTGACCAACAACGGCGAGGTGGCGAAGAAGATCGCCGCCAGCACCATGGTGGCGACCGCCGTGACCGCATAGGTCTCGAACAGGTCGGCGGCCATGCCGGCGCAGTCGCCGACGTTGTCGCCGACGTTGTCGGCGATCGTCGCCGGGTTGCGCGGATCGTCTTCCGGAATGCCGGCTTCAACCTTGCCGACGAGGTCGCCGCCGACGTCCGCACCCTTGGTGAAGATGCCGCCGCCGAGACGGGCGAAGATCGAGATCAGCGACGCGCCGAAGCCGAGCGCCACCATGGCGTCAACCACCGTGCGGCTGTTGGCCGCGTAGCCCGCGCCGTGGGTAAGATACATGAAGTACAGCGTCACGCCGAGCAGCGCGAGACCGGCCACCAGCAGACCGGTGATCGCGCCCGCCTTGAACGCCAGTTCGAGACCGCCCGCGAGCGACTTGGTCGCCGCCTGCGCGGTGCGCACGTTGGCGCGAACCGATACGTTCATGCCGATGAAGCCGGCGGCGCCGGACAGGATCGCGCCGATGGCGAAGCCGACCGCGACGAGAAAGCCGAGGAAATAGGCCAGCAGAGCGAAGATGACGATGCCCACGATGCCGATCGTGGTGTACTGCCGCCGCAGATAAGCCTGGGCGCCTTCACGCACCGCGCCGGCGATTTCCTGCATACGCGCATTGCCGGCGTCGGCCCCCAACACCGACGAGGTCGCCCAGATGGCGTAGACGACCGACAGTGCTCCACAGAGCACGATCACCCATAAAGCTGTCATTGAATTTCCTCAGATTGTTTCTTAGTTGCCCCGGTTCGCGTTCATGGCCGCTGTCGCGGAGAAACGCACAAGAAAGGTCCGCTCTGCCCAAAGAGTGACCTTAAATCGGCGGGACCATGCCAAAATCGCGACTTCCGCGCAACGATGCCAAGGTCGCAAGCAAGCGTTTTTTAAAGGATTTCTGAATCGTGCCGAATCGGGCACAGGTCCCGCGCCGAGGCTCGAACGCGCGCGGGAGAGTTCCGCGCTTATAAAATCGGACAGGCGTTAGATTCTTGTTTTGACGTGTTTTCTCGACGCGGGCCGGCATTCGCCTCGGGCGAAAACGCCTCTAGAAATGACTGTAGGATTGCCGGTCGAGCGGCATTTCCCGGCCGTCGGCGGCGCGCAGTTGCGGCGCGCCCTCCCCGGCCACGATGCGGCCAATGATACTGACGGGCACGCCGGCGGACTGCGCCCGCGCCTCGAACGCGGCGAACCGATTCTCGGGGACAGCACATAGCAACTCGTAGTCATCGCCGCCCGAGACCAGCCGCTTGATGATCCCGGCATCGGCCGCGAGCCAGGTCCGCGCCGGTTGCGACAGCGGGATCGCGGCAACGTCGACAACGGCCGACACACCGGACGCCCGGCACATCTTGGCAAGATCGCCCATCAGCCCATCGGAGATATCCATGGCGGCGGCGGCATGACCCCGGACCGCACCCGCCAGAGCGATGCGTGGCTGCGGCACGCGATAGCGGCCCGTCAGAACCTCGCGGGCCTCGGCATCGTAGCCCAGCGGCCCGGCGTCGCCCTTGAGGATCGACAATCCCAACACCGCGTCGCCGATGGTCCCACTGACCACAACGAGATCACCGGGCGTCGCGGAACCGCGCCGAACGATCCGACCCGGGGGCACCAGACCGAAGGCGGTGATCGAGATCATCGCCGGTCCGGGCGTGGAGACCGTATCGCCGCCGAGCAGTGGGCAACCGAATTGATGCGCGTCCTCCCCCAGCGCCCGCGCGAACGGCGCAAGCCAAGCTTCGCTCACCTCGCGCAACGCCAGCGTCAGCACGAAACCCGCCGGCTCCGCGCCCTTGGCTGCGAGGTCGGACAGGTTCACCCGCAGCGCCTTGCGCGCCACAGTGTCCGACGGATCGTCGGGCAGGAAATGCACGCCTTCGACGACAGCATCGACGGTGACGACAATGTCGTCGCCGCCGGCTTGCAGAATGGCAGCGTCGTCGGTCAGCCCCAAAGCGCCCGGCGCCGTCGCCAGCGGCTTGAAGTAGCGCGCGATCAGATCGTCTTCGCCGGAGGGCATTCGTGCTCCGTCCCCGTCATTGCGAATGCAGCGAAGCAATCCCGTGCCCACAAAGCAAGAGCGGATTGCTGCACCGCCCTGCTCCTCGCAATGTCGCTTGAGAACTAGCGCGTGAATTCGCCGCCGCGGAATTGCCGCGCGATCTGATCGAGCACGGCGTTCACCATGCCAGTCTCGTCGCCTTCGACGAAGGCGTGCGCGACATCGACATATTCCGACACGACCACGCGGGCCGGCACGTCCTTGCGATGCTCGAGTTCGTAGGATCCCGCGCGCAACACCGCGCGCAGGATCGCATCGATCCGCTTGAGCGGCCAGCCGCGCGACAGCGCCTCATCGATCAGCGGATCCAGCTTGGCCTGATCGCGCACCACGCCGGACACGACATCGCGGAAGAACGCGGCTTCGGCCGGCAAATACTGCTCGCCCTCGACCTCGTTGCCGATCCAGTGGCTCTCGAACTCGGCGAAGACATCGTTGATGCCCGCGCCCGCCATGTCCATCTGGTAGAGCGCCTGTACCGCGGCAAGCCGCGCCGCGCCGCGCCGATTGGCCTTCTTGTCCTGCGGTTTGGCAGGATTGGGCTTGGCCGGATTTTTCCTGATGTCCGCCATGATGCTCAGGCCCGGTTGACGCGGCGCTTGAGGCGCAGCACCGTCAGCGCCGCGCGCGCGGCGTCGCCGCCCTTGTTGAGATCGCCGGGCCGTGCCCGCGCCCAGGCCTGCTCGTCGGTGTTGACCGTGAGAATGCCGTTGCCGAGCGGAATGCGGCGGTTGATGGAGAGGTCCATCAGCCCGCGCGAGGATTCCATCGACACGATCTCGAAGTGGAACGTCTCGCCGCGCACCACGCAGCCGAGTGCAATCGCAGCGTCGTAAGGCTTGCCGCTTTCCTCGGCCGCATCGAAGGCGATGGCGATGGCGGCCGGGATTTCCAAAGCGCCGGGAACGGTGATCACATCGTGGCTGACGCCCGCGGCATCGAGTTCCGCGATCGCGCCTTCCAGCAGCGCATCCTGAATGTCGTCATAAAAGCGCGCCTCGACGATCAGCACGCGTGCATCGCGCACATCGGTCTGGTCTTTCAGCGGGGCGCGTCGCGCGTCGGCCATGCGGGCAATCCGATCGGAAAGTTCAAAAAGTTAAGTCAGTACTGACTGACGATTTTGGAGGTTTGTAGTCGTTGCCCTGCGGGAAGCCAAGCGGGAAAGCCGCAAGCGGTTCAACTACCCGTCATGGCCGGGCCTAGCCGTTCGAAGAACTGCGTCGCTTCGCTCGCCTATGTCCCGGCCATCCACGTCTGAAAATGCCGCCAAGACGTGGATGCCCGCGACAAGCGCGGGCATGACGCTGAATTGGTGGTTATTTCATCTCGGTCAGCCGCGCCGCGTAGCGCGCCATGAGATCGACCTCGAGGTTCACCTCGGAGCCCTGTTGCCAGCCGTTCAGCGTGGTGACCGACAGCGTGTGCGGGATGATCAGCACCGAAAAGCGCGTATCCGCCACGGTGTTCACCGTCAGCGAGACGCCATCGAGCGTCACCGACCCCTTGGTCGCGATGAATCGCGCCAGATCGCGCGGCGCATCGAATTCCACACGCGCCATATCCGGCAGATCGTCGCGGGCCACAATAGTGGCGATTCCGTCGACATGCCCGGCCACGATATGGCCGCCGAGTTCGTCGCCGATTTTCAGCGCGCGTTCCAGATTGAGCCGCATTCCCGCTTGCCAGTGTTGCGCGGTGGTCATGCGCAATGTCTCGGCGGCGGCATCGACATCGAACCACGTCTGCCCGCTCTCGACGCCAGAGGCGACGACAGTGAGGCATACGCCGTTGCAAGCAATCGACGCGCCGTCGGCAATGGTCGTCTGATCGTAGCGGCACAGAATCCGCAGGCGATGCAACTGCCCTTGCGCCACCGGCTTGAGGCTGGCGATCTCGCCGACGTCAGTGATGATCCCGGTGAACATCTAAACTCGCTCGTAAATCGTAAGGGTATCGTTTTCGAGCTTTTCGCTAGCACGAACCCTGAAGGAAGACGACTGCGTGATGCTGCCGAGCGGCAATGCGCCGAGCGCGGCCACGCCGTCCGCGCCGATCGCGGTCGGGCCGCGCAGCAACCAGACTTCGTCGACCAATCCGGCTTCGACGAACGACGCCGCGACGTGCGCGCCCCCCTCGACCATCAGGCGGGTGACGCCGCGTTCGGACAGGACACGCAGCACGTCCGCAAGATCGAGGCCGGTGGCCGCGTCCCGGACATGGATCACTTGCGCGCCCGCAGCGCCGAGTTTGGCGGCTGCCGGCGCCTCGGCAAGCTCCGAGCACATGACCCACAGCGGCGTTTCACGGGCGCTGTGAACGAGCCTGCTGTCGCCTGACAACCGCAACGCGCGATCCAGCACCACGCGCACCGGCGAGAGTTTCGCCATGCCGGGCAAACGGCAGGTCAGCAGCGGGTCGTCGGCCAGCGCGGTGCCGATGCCGACGAGTATCGCGTCGCATTGCGCGCGCAACAGATGCACCCGCGCTCGCGCCGCTTCCCCGGTGATCGCGACAGGGCCGCCACCGGCGGCGCCGATCTTGTCGTCCGGCGAGACCGCGAGCTTGAGAATGACATGCGGACGAGCGTCGCGCACCCGACGAAAATGACCGGCGTGATCGCGCGCTGCTTCGTCCGCGCACATCCCGACATCGACCGCGATGCCGGCGGCACGCAGTCTCGCGTGCCCTTGTCCCGCGACCTGCGGATTGGGATCCTCGACAGCGGACACCACGCGCATAATGCCGGCCGCGATGATGGCGTCGGCACAGGGCGGCGACCTGCCGACGTGGGAGCAAGGCTCCAGCGTCACATACAGCGTCGCGCCGCGCGCCGCCTCACCTGCACGCGCCAATGCCTCGGGCTCGGCGTGCGGTCGTCCGCCCGGCTGGGTCCAGCCGCGCCCGACGATCACGCCCTCCTTGACGATCACCGCGCCCACGGCCGGATTCGGCGCGGTGCGGCCGAGTCCTCGCCGCCCCAGCGTCAGCGCCAGTTGCATGAAGCGGCGATCAAGTGCCTTACTACGCGCCTTGGCCTCGCGCGCCTTGTCGGTGTACTGATCCTCCAGCAGTCGGAAGATCATTTGCGGACCAGCGCCGCCGGCGGCTCGTCTTCACCAGACAATTCACCGAGCACGGTCTTGAAATCGCGCGCCTCGCGGAAATTGCGATAGACCGACGCGAAGCGGACATAGGCGACGTCGTCGAGCTGGCGCAGATGCTCCATCACCGCCTCGCCGATGGTCTCGGACGAGATTTCGGCTTCGCCGCCGCTCTCGAGTTCGCGCACGATAGCCGACACCATCTTCTCGACGCGCTCGGCTTCCACCGGGCGCTTGCGCAAGGAGATTTGCAGCGAGCGCACCAGCTTGTCGCGATCGAACGGCACGCGTCGCCCGTTACGCTTGATCACGGTCAGTTCGCGCAACTGCACCCGCTCGAACGTCGTGAAGCGGAAGTTGCACGCAAGGCACACGCGCCGCCGCCGGATCACCGAGGAATCCTCGGTCGGCCGGGAATCCTTCACCTGCGTATCGAGGCTGTTGCAGCTTGGGCAGCGCATGGCTTCATCCTATGTGGCCGTCATTGCGAGGGGCGCTCGCAATGACGAAAACACACCTTACTGATAGATCGGGAAACGACTGGTCAGCGCCTTGACCTTTTCCTTCACCGCGGCTTCGACGCCCGGCGCGCTGCCGTCCGGCGATTGCGCCACCGCATTGAGCACCTCGGCGATCAGACCGCCGACCTGCTTGAATTCGGCAACGCCGAAGCCGCGCGTGGTGGTGGCCGGCGTGCCGAGCCGCAGACCGGACGTGACGAACGGCTTCTCGGGATCGAACGGAATGCCGTTCTTGTTGCAGGTGAGGCCGGCGCGCACCAGCGCCTTCTCCGAGACGTTGCCCTTCAATCCCTTGGGCCGCAGATCGACCAGCATCAGGTGATTGTCGGTGCCGCCGGAAACGATCTCGAAGCCGTGGCCGCGCAGCGTTTCCGCCAGCGCCTTGGCGTTGGCGACCACGTTCTTCGCATAGATCTTGAAGTCCGGCTGCAACGCTTCCTTGAACGCCACCGCCTTGGCGGCGATCACATGCATCAGGGGACCGCCCTGCAGGCCGGGGAAAATCGCGGAGTTGAGCTTCTTGGCGATTTCCTCGTCGTTGCAGAGGATCAGACCGCCGCGCGGGCCGCGCAGCGACTTGTGCGTCGTCGTGGTGGTCACATGCGCATACGGCACCGGCGAGGCGTGCACGCCGCCGGCGACGAGGCCGGCGAAGTGCGCCATGTCCACCAGGAAATAGGCGCCGACACTGTCGGCGATCTCGCGGAAGCGCTTGAAGTCCCAGGCGCGCGAATAGGCCGAACCACCGGCGATGATCAGCTTCGGCCGCACCTGCTCGGCCTGCTTCGCAACCGCGTCCATGTCGATGATCTGGTCCTCGCGGCGCACGGTGTAGTGCGACGGCTTGAACCACTTGCCGGACATGTTGACCGGCGCGCCGTGGGTGAGATGTCCGCCGGCGGCGAGATCGAGACCCATGAAGGTATCGCCGGGCTGCAACAGCGCCAGAAACACAGCCTGATTCATCTGGCTGCCGGAGTTCGGCTGCACATTGGCGAAGTTCGCACCGAACAGCTTTTTCGCGCGGTCGATGGCGAGGTTTTCCGCGACGTCCACCCACTCGCAGCCGCCGTAGTAACGCTTGCCCGGATAGCCTTCCGCGTACTTGTTGGTCATCACCGAGCCCTGCGCTTCCAGCACCGCGCGGCTGACGATGTTTTCCGAGGCGATCAGTTCGATCTCGTGGCGCTGACGGCCCAGTTCGCCCTGGATCGCGGCTGCGATCTCGGGATCGGCGTCGGCCAGCGGCGCGGTGAAAAACGTATCGGGGGCGGAGGCGGCGTTGGCGGGGGCTTGGGCGGATGAGCTCATCGGCAATATCTCCACCGCCACAGCCCCTTGAACGGGGCGCGGGCGGTCCGGGGGAAGAAGTCGGGTAACGCGCGTGGCCTTACCACATCCGATGCCTCACCGCCAAGGTTTTGCGGTTCCACCACATCGAAGAACGACATCTGGTGGGCTACTCCGAAAGGTGCAAGGGGTGGGCCCAATCCCACCCTCGCCCGTGCAACCGGCAGTAGGTTCGCACGAGGGGTAAAGTCTGTCATTGTCATGGCGCTCGCGGTGCGGGCCAGGAGCGCCGAAATCAGAGCGCTCCAGCAAGTCGCAGTTTCGGGGATTAGCGGGCCTGATCAGGCCGAGCAATGTCCACTCGGAAGGCATGGACTTAGCCATGCGCGGCGACATTCGCGATATCAATTCGGGCAAGAATGCCGGCACGCCGGAGAACGGTGTGCCGCGCCGGCTCGCCGCCATCGTCGCGGGCGATATTTCCGGCTACAGCCGCCTGATGCAACTCGACGAGGAAGGCACACACGCACGCGTCCGACGACTTGAGCGCGACCTTATCGAGCCGACCATCCGCGAACATCACGGGCGGCTGATCAAAACCACCGGCGACGGCTTCATCGCCATCTTCGACAGCCCGGTGGAAGCGGTGCGGTGTGGCATCGTGATTCAGCAGAACATGATCGGGCGCAACACCGCGCTCTCCAAGGCGCAGTGGATCGAATATCGCATCGGCATCAACCTTGGCGATGTCATCATCGACACCGACGATGTGTTCGGCGATGGCGTCAACGTCGCGGCGCGTCTGGAAGGACTGGCCGATCCCGGCGAGGTTTTCATCTCCGGCGGCATTTACGAGCAGATCAAGCACAAGATCGTCTGCGGCTATGAATCGCTCGGCGACCGTAAGGTGAAGAACATCACCGATCCGGTGCGGGTCTATCGCGTGTTGCCCGATCCCTCCGCGTTCAAGCGGCGACGCGTTCAAAAGCGAGGCGTCGTAATTGTCTCACTGAGTTTGATCGTGCTGGTGCTGGCGGGCGGCGTTCTCTGGTATCTAACGATGCAAACCCGCAGCCGCCTCCCGCGAGTGGCGTTCAAGTCGACGCCAAGCGAACAGGCGGCGAGTTCGTCGCACGCCGCCAAATCTTCCGCCCTCACTTCGACCGCAGCCAATTCGACCACACCAACGACGCCATCGGCGCCGGTCAACGAAACCGCCGCGCAGCAATCGGCCAAAGTACCGGACACCTCACCAACGGCAGCGCCGACGGTCGCGGCCGTTCCTCCGGCTGCGACACCGGTCCCTCAGGCAGCGCCGCCGCCACCGATGGAGCCGGAGATGGTGCCGCTGCCGGGCGGCAGCTTCACGATGGGCAGCAACGAAGACCCCTCGGAGCGTCCGGTGCATGAGGTGACGGTGAAGCGCTTCGCGATCGGCAAATATCCGGTGTCGATACGCGAATGGAATCAGTGCGCGGCGGCCAAAGCCTGCCCGTTCACGGCGAGCGGCCCCGACGACGCGCCGGCCGGCAATCTAAGTTGGAGCGACGCCAAACAGTTCACGGCATGGCTCGCCGGGACGACCGGCAAAGCCTATCGCCTGCCGACCGAGGCCGAATGGGAATACGCGGCCCGCGCCGGCACCCGAACCCGCTACTGGTGGGGAGACCAGTTGATGCCCGATGTCGCGAGTTGCAAGAACTGCACCCAGGTTGCGAGCAACGATCCTCCAAGCAAGGTCGGCGCCTTCAAGCCGAACCCGTTCGGCCTCCACGACATGGGCGGCACGGTCGATCAATGGGTTGAGGACTGCTTTCACAAGAACTATCAGGGCGCGCCCAACGACGGCTCCGCGTGGCGCGACGACGGCTGCACGTCGCACGTGCTGCGTTCCGGCTCCTGGCGCAACGACGCCCGTTATGTCCGGCCCTCGAACCGTGACGGCTACGACACCCAGGTTCGGTATCCTACTCACGGCTTTCGCGTTGCATTGACCTTGTAGACGGTACCGAATTCTGGAGGAGCGCGCCATGACGATGACCCGACGCAAAGTGCTTCAAGCCGCGGTCCTCCTGCTTCCCGGTCCTGCCATTGCAACTCGCACGGCTTTTGCGAAAGGCAAGCCGGCGCCGAAGGACGCCGTGCTCTATTTCGTCTGGCCGCAGGACGGTACCGTCATCAAAGGAGCGTTCTGGTGCCGCTTCGGCTTACGCAACATGGGCGTGACCCACGCGGGCGACGACTTTCACAACAGCGGCCATCACCACCTGCTGATCGACGTCAACGAACCGCTCAATCCCGACGAGCCGATTCCGCAAGACAAGTCGCACCTGCATTTCGGCGCGGGACAGACCGAAGCCCGCATCGAACTGCCGCCGGGAAAGCACACGCTGCAACTTGTGCTGGGCGACGCCGATCATTTTCCGTTCGTTCCGCCCGTGATCTCGAAGAAAATTACTGTCCGCATCCGATAACGCGCCGTGGCTTCGTGGCTGCCGATTGCGGTGAACCAATCGGCGGCTGCGACGTTGTCTCCCCAGCACGCGCCGGGTGACAACCGGCCGCAACGGGGATGATGGACGCAGCTGATTTTGCCGGTTTCTGGCTGCGGCACCAACGCATCGGTACGCGTTTTGTCTAACCCGTTCCCGGCGTGTGCGCTTCGGCGGCGGGTCGCCGCCCAGCCCTCACCCCTTCGTTCGTTCAGAGCGCCATCTGCTTCACGCCGCATTCCTTGCAGGTGTACTGAACGCGCGTCGTCCCCTTTGGCGCGGAGACCTTGTTCTGCGCGCCGCATTTGCCGCAGGTCGCCGTAATGCGCGTGTCGCCCTGTTTCACGGTCACGCCCTTGCGCGCCATCGCCTCGCGCATCAGCCGTTCGGCTTCCTCGCGCATCGCCTGCTTGTCCATACCAGCCTCTCCCGCGCGGTCCGCACCGCGATGATGTCGCGCGGTTGTACGCCGGAATTGCGTCATGCCAAGAGAAAAAAACTTCGCTATCCCGAAGTCGCCATCGGCGCTCCCACCCGATCCCGCATGGCAGGGGTTGCACCGTCCGGGCTTGGCGAGAGCGACACTTTCGATCAAGGATCGCATCGCCATCGACACCCACGACAGACCGGCAAGGAGCCACGACATGGATGATGCCTTCGATCCCGCCCAGCACAAGCGCTACGAAACCCGCTGGTTCGAAGATTTTGCGGTGGGCGAAAAATTCATCCTGCCGAGCCGGACCATGACCGACGCCATTTTCCTCGCGTTTCAGGCCGCGAGCGGCGACAACCATCCGATCCACTACGATATCGAGTTCTGCCGCGCGCGCGGAATGCCGCACATGCTGGCGCATGGCTATCAGGTGTTGATCCAGACCGCCGCCGGCGCGGGCACCTTCCCGTTCATGACCGAGGACAGCCTGATCGGATTTCTCGACCAGTCGTCGAAATTCCTCGCGCCGGTCTATGTCGGCGACACGCTGTACGGCACGCTCATCACCAACGAAGTGACGCCCGGGCGCACTACCGGCGTCGTCGGAATGCGCACGACGGTGCACAACCAGAATCGCAAGCTGGTGATGGAAGGCACCCAGCGTTACCTGCTGCGCAGACGCCCTGCTCCCGTCGTCGCGTGACAAACAAAAACGCATCGGCCGCGGGGCAACGCGGGGCCGATGCGTGACAGTGAGAAGGTGTCCTTGGAGAGACGTCTTCGATAGTCTGGCGGCCGATCTTGCGCCGGCTCACCTTGCTCGCGGAGGGAGGGGATTTGACATTCGCGTCTCGTCTTGCCGCGAGCTCAGATAGCGAATGTCAGATCCAGAACTCCGCCCGTTATTCGCAAACTCAGAGGCGATAGAGGATCTGGTCGGTCCAGAAGCGTTCCAGCCGATGCAGCGATTTGTTGAGCGTCGCGAACTCCTCGTTCGAGATGCCGCCGACCTGCTCTACCGTCTTCATGTGCTTCTGGTACAGCGCATCGACGATATGACGGATCTCCTGTCCCTGCGCGGTGAGACGGATACGCACCGAGCGACGATCGACGCGCGAGCGCTGATGATCGAGGAAGCCGAGTTCGACCAGCTTCTTCAGGTTGTAGGAAACGTTGGAGCCGAGATAATAACCGCGTGTGCGCAACTCGCCGGCGGTCAATTCCTTGTCGCCGATGTTGTAGAGCAGCAGCGCCTGCACCGAGTTGATGTCGGCGCGGCCACGGCGATCGAACTCATCCTTGATGACGTCGAGCAGCCGGCGATGCAGCCGCTCTACCAGCGTGAGGGCTTCAAGATAGAGCGGCTGAACCGGTGCGTGACCGGCAGCGCGTTCGGCGGTTTCAACGGCCGTGGCTGCGGCTTTCATCATGACACTACCCCTGTTGTCGTTTTTTCGACTTATGCGACGAAACTTGTGTCCCGCCTGATAGCCACAACCTAACGGAGGCGTTTGAAGATCCGCTTAAATAAGACAATAAAGAGATCATGAATTTAAGACAGTGAATCGCGGATTAAGCCCGTCAAATAAGGGCTTTTTGTAATCATCTGTTGAGGACCGGGGCGCGATGTTCACGCTTCGTCTGCGGTTCCCGCCGCCCCCTGTCGCATTTGCGAACAGGGTCGTTCAAATCCGAAACATTCGCGTAATCTTCGTCACCGCCGCGTTAGGGTGACTCAAATCTTACCGCGAAAAATTTTGCGAAAATTCGCGGAGAATTTTCGCGGCGGCCTTCAGTTTCAGGCGACGCCGCGCTTGCGCCCTTCCCAATACGGCGCGCGCAGCGCCTTGCGGTCGATCTTGCCGAGGCCGGTGACCGGAATCTCGCCGACAAACTCGATCGACTTCGGCGACCACGGCGCGCCGCGCTTTTCCTTGACGTGCGCTTGCAATTCCGCGGCGCCATTGTTCGCGCCCGCCTTCAACACCACGAACGCCTTCACCGCCTCGCCCCACTTATCGTCCGGCACGCCGATCACCGCGGCGGATGCCACTGCCTGATGCGACATCAACGCATCCTCGACTTCGCGCGGATAGATGTTGAAGCCGCCGGAGATGATCATGTCCTTGGTGCGGTCGACGATATAGAAGTATCCGTCCTCGTCCTTGACGGCGACGTCGCCGGTGTGCAGCCAGCCGCCGCGAAACGCCTCCTCCGTCGCTTCCGGGCGCTTCCAGTAACCGTCCATCACCAGTGTGCCGCGCACGCAGATTTCGCCGGGCTCGCCGGTCTCGACCTCGCGCATCTCGGAATCGAACAGTTTCACATCGACCAGCGGGTTGGGACGGCCGCAGGAGCCGAGGCGTCCCGGTTTCGAGTCGTCGTGGTCGATCTTGCGCATCGTGGTGATGCATTGCGGCGCTTCGGTCTGGCCATAAAGCTGGACAAACACCGGCCCGAAGATCTCCATGCCCTCGCGCAGACGATCCGGCGACATCGGCGCGGCGCCGTAGACGATCATGTCGAGCGACGACATATCGTAGCGCGCGCGCAGATCGGGCGCGTCGATCAGCGCATAGATCAGGGTCGGCACAAGGAACGCGGCGGTGATCTTGTCCTCGGCGACGACGCGACAATAGGCTTCGGCCTCGAAGCCCTGCACCAGCCGCGTAAAGCCGCCGCGCATCATGACGGGATACAGCGTCACGCCGGCGGCGTGGCTGATCGGCGTCGCGGCGAGGAAACGTATGTCCGGCGGCCAGTCCCAATCGGCATAGAGCAACGTCGCCATGGTGGTGACAACCCGGTGCGGCAGCATGACGCCCTTGGAACGTCCCGTGGTGCCGCCGGTATAGGCGAGCCAGGCAATGGCGTTGACGTCGCTCTCGTCGACCAGCGGCGCGGGAGCGGCCCCGGGCATTTCAGCGAGCAGATCGCGCGCACCTTCCACCGGCCCGAATGACAGAAGATGTTTCAGCGTCGGCACGCGCGTCTTGATCGCCAGCCCGCGCGGCGCGAACTTGCCGGCCTCGACGATCAGCGCGTCGATCTCGGCGTCGCCGATGATGAAGACGTGATCGTCCTCCGCGGCCATCGGATGCAGCGGCGTGTAGCGCAGGCCCATCACCATCGCCGCACTGATCGCTGCCCAGGATTCCGCGCGATTGCCGGCGAGCACCGACAAGGCATCGCCGCGCTTCAGGCCGACCGATCGAAACAGCGTGATGAAGCGGCCCACGGCATCGCCGAACTCGCGATAAGTCCAGCGGATGTTGCCGTCCGCAAGCGCCGGACGATCGCCATGACGCGCCACCGCGTTGACGATGAGGCTGCCCGCCGTTCCGCCCGCGTGAAGTTGATCCACGATATTCCTCCCCTGTTTCGTTGTCGTCGAGGCGCCACCGTCGAAATTGGCGGCGACTATGGCGGCCGTTCCTGCGCGGCGAGCCAGGCCAGCACCAGGTAAAGCGCGAGGAACACCACCTCGACGCCGACCACGATGAGACTGCCGCCATAGATCGAGGGGAACATCAGTTCCACGATGGCCATCGAGACCACGGTGGTCAGCCAAACCACCGCACCCCATGGCGTCGCCAGCCACAGGCCGACTGCCGCCACCAATTCGATGACCGCGAAATAGATCGTGGCGGATTGCCAGGGCGTGGTCTGGTTCTCGAACGCCCCGTTCGCGCCACCGACGAAGCCGGTGACCTGCGCCCAGTGATAGAGCCCCATGCCCATTGACAGCACGGCCATCACCCGGAGGAACAGCACAAGGCGGCCGGTCCAGACGTTATCGTCGGACTCCGACCTGTTCGATCGCAAATCACTGGCCACGATGGTGCGCTCGCGCTGAACCACCTCGCGGGATGAGGGTTCGGACATCAATTCCCTGCTCGCGGCCGGAGCGGCTGAATCGCCCCGGCTTCCGAGCCGATTCATGGCCCGGCGGAGCGCCAAAATCAATTGCAAGCCACGTTCCCGTGCGGTGACGCCGTTATCCGGAGGTGGTAGACTAAAACGCGACTAATTCCAGTATTCGGTTTCGGAGATTTTCCACCATGGCGATCAAGTTCGGGCGGCCCATCGAAATGCGCGACGCACCGCGGCGCGAGACCACCACGGCCCCTGCGACGCTCGATCTGGTGGTTCGCCCCCGCCGTAACCGCAAGTCCGAATGGGCGCGGCGACTGGTGCGCGAAAATGTCCTCACCACCGACGACCTGATCTGGCCGCTGTTCATCGTCGGCGGCACCAACCAGCGCATCGACATCGCCTCAATGCCGGGCGTTCAACGTATCAGCGTCGATCAATCGGTGCGCGATGCCGAACGCGCCATGAAGCTCAATATTCCGTGCATCGCGCTGTTCCCCTATACGGAGCCCTCTCTGCGCGACGAGCGCGGCTCCGAAGCGCTCAATCCCGACAATCTGGTCTGCCAGTCGGTCCGTGCCATCAAGAAGGAATTTCCCGATCTCGGCGTGCTGTGCGATGTCGCGCTCGATCCCTTCACCAGCCACGGCCATGACGGCCTCATCCGCGACGGCAAGATCCTCAACGACGAAACCGTCGCCGTGCTGGTCCGGCAGGCACTGGTGCAGGCCGAAGCCGGCTGCGACGTCATTGCTCCGTCAGACATGATGGACGGTCGCGTCGGAGCCATTCGCGAGGCACTCGATCAGGCCGGATTGCTGGACGTCCAGATCATGGCTTATGCAGCCAAATATGCGTCGGCGTTCTATGGACCGTTCCGCGACGCGATCGGTTCCGCGAAAACGCTGACGGGCGACAAGCGGACTTATCAGATGGACAGCGCCAATTCCGACGAAGCCTTGCGTGAGGTCGAACTCGACATCGCCGAGGGTGCCGACATGGTGATGGTGAAACCGGGCATGCCCTATCTGGACGTCGTCCGCCGGGTCAAGGACACCTTCGGGATGCCGACCTTCGCCTATCAGGTGTCAGGCGAGTACGCGATGATCGCCGGCGCGGCGAAGAACGGCTGGATCGATGGCGAACGCGCCATGATGGAGAGCCTCGTCGCCTTCAAGCGCGCGGGCGCGGACGGCGTGCTGACCTATTTCGCCGCGCAGGCGGCGGAAAAGATTCGCGCGGGGATTTGAAGTCGACCGCTCGCCGTTGCACGCTTCCGGCTGCGACAACGCGGGAGGAAACGATCGCCCGCCGGGTCTTGTGACCGCGCCGGCGGATCGCCATCTCATGATGCGGGATTTCGTCACGGGACGGGAGGGATCATGACGGCAGGTCAATCCAATCGAAGCGAGGCGGCGGGCTGGGCAGGCAGCCAGGCCGACGCGCGGCCTCATGCCTTCGATCCGTGGGAACAGCCGGATTTGTTTCGCGGCGTCCTGACGCGGCGCGTCTTCGCCTTCCTGATCGACCTGCTGGTGCTGTCAGTTCCGGTAATCCTGGCGTGTCTGTTCATCGCCGTCTTCGGACTGGTGACGCTGGGTCTGGGCTGGGCGCTGTTCTGGCTGGTGTCGCCCGCCTCGGTGATCTGGGCCATCCTCTATTACGGCATGACGCTCGGCGGGCCGCGCTCGGCAACCTTGGGGATGCGCGTGATGGATCTGGAAATGCGCACCTGGTACGGCGAACCGAGCTACTTCCTGCTGGGCGCAACCCATGCTGTGGTCTACTGGATATCGGTGTCGGTGCTGACGCCGTTGGTGCTGCTGGTCGGGCTGTTCAATGGGCGGCGGCGCCTGCTGCACGACATCGTTCTCGGCACAGTGGTGATCAATACCTCAGTCCGCGGCGCCGTGTCTCCACAACCCCGCCAAAGCTGGTAGTTGCGGAAGGCCGTTGACCGGACCTGCCGCACGGGCGATGCTCACCCGACGATCGGAGGCTGACGAGATTCGGTGACGCAACACTCCCGCGACACTCCGCAGTTCTATCTGACGGCCCCCTCACCGTGTCCCTATTTGCCGGGCCGGCAGGAGCGGAAGGTGTTCACGCATCTGGTCGGCGGCAAGGCCGGTGAGTTGAACGACCTGCTGACGCATGGCGGATTTCGTCGCAGCCAGTCGATTGCCTATCGTCCGGCGTGCGACCAGTGCCATGCCTGCGTGTCGGTCCGCGTCCTCGCCAACGAATTTCGGCCCTCGCGAAATTTCCGCAAGGTGATGGCGCGCAACGCCGACCTGGTCGGTCAGGCCCGCAGCGCGGTGCCGACCTCGGAACAGTACTCGATTTTCCGCGCCTATCTCGACCAGCGCCACCGCCTCGGCGGCATGGCCGACATGACCGTGCTCGACTACGCCATGATGATCGAGGACAGCCACGTCGAAACCCGGATGATCGAATATCGCCGCCGTTCGACCGAGGGTCTTGAATCGACCTCGCCGGGCGAACTGATCGCCGTGGCGCTGACCGACGTTCTCGGCGACGGCCTGTCGATGGTCTATTCGTTCTTCGAGCCGTCGGAGGAAAACCGGTCGCTCGGCACCTTCATGATCCTCGATCACATCGCCCGCGCCCGCCGCATGGGACTGCCTTACGTCTATCTGGGCTACTGGATCGAGGGCTCGCGCAAGATGGGCTACAAGAGCCGCTTCTTGCCGCAGCAACGACTGGCGCCGTCCGGATGGCTGCGCGTCGATGGCGACGCGTCCGCGTTGTCGGAAGCGCAGGATTGAGCGTCCGTCGGTTTTATCCGAAAACCGTATCGAACAGCAGTTTGAGATTGAGCACGACGAGGACGCCGGCCACAGTCCAGGCAATGGCGGCGGTCCAGCGCGAAATCGCCAGTTCGCCCATCTTGCGTCGATCCGAGACGAAGCGGACCAGCGGGATGACCGCGAAAGGCAGTTGCATCGACAGCACCACCTGGCTGAGGACCAGCAACTGCCCGGTGCCGCGCTCGCCATAGAGCCACGTCACCACCACCACCGGCACGATGGCGATGCCGCGCGTCACCAGCCGGCGCGCCCAGGCCGGCATCCGCAGATGGATGAATCCTTCCATCACGATCTGGCCGGCGAGCGTCGCGGTCACGGTAGAGTTGAGGCCCGACGCGAGCAATGCCACCGCGAACAGCGTCGAGGCGATACCGAGCCCGAGCAACGGCGACAGCAAGCGATGCGCATCGCTGATTTCGGCGATATCCTGATGGCCTGTGCCATGAAACGCGGCGGCTGCGACGATCAGGATCGCGGCATTGACGAACAGCGCCAGCATCAGGGCGATGGTGCTGTCGGCCGTCGCCCACCTGATCGCCTCGCGGCGGCCTTTCGGGGTTCGCTCGTAAGCGCGCGTCTGCACGATTGACGAATGCAGATAGAGATTATGCGGCATCACCGTCGCGCCGATAATGCCGATGGCGATATAGAGCATCGCCGGATTCGCGACGATCTCCCTCGACGGCAAGAAACCCTTGGCGACGGCGGCGATCGGCGGCGCCGCCGCCACGATCTGAACCGCGAAGCAACCGGCGATGACGATCAGCAGCGCGATCACGAAGGCTTCGAGAAAACGGAAGCCGCGATTCATCAACAGCAATACGAGAAACGCATCGAGCGCAGTGATCAACGCCCCGGCGATCAAAGGGATGCCGAACAGCAATTGCAACGCGATCGCGGTGCCGATCACCTCCGCGAGATCGCAGGCGATGATCGCGGCTTCGCACACCAGCCACAGCATGATGCCGACCGGCTTCGAATAATTGTCGCGGCAGGCTTGCGCGAGATCGCGTCCAGTGGCGATGCCCAGCCGCGCCGCCAGCGCCTGCAACAGGATCGCCATCACGTTCGACAGCAGGATCACCGACAGCAAGGTATAGCCGAACTGCGCCCCGCCGGCGATGTCGGTCGCCCAGTTGCCGGGGTCCATATAGCCGACCGACACCATGTAACCGGGGCCGAGAAACGCCAGGAACCGCCGGAACCAGTGCCCGCCGGCCGGCAGTGCGATCGAGGCGTGAACTTCCGGCAGGCTCGGCCGCCCCGCGTCCGAGGGCGGGTTCGATTGACTTATTCCGGTCAGGGCATCCATTGCCTTACATTGGCGGACAATCTCTTTTATTGCAACTCATTTGCAATAGCGAAAACTGGAACGACTCCGGTTCCTTGGCATCGGTTGGCCGATACAGGGCGAAAAGGCCGCTTTGTGCGAGTTCGACCGCCTGACCCGCCTAGAGCGTTTTCGAGCGAAGCGGATACCGGTTCGCGTCAAGAAAACGCGTCAAAACAAGGTCTGGAGCCCCATTCCGATTCTATCCGAATGGAAATAGCTCCGGGCAACCCCGCACAACCCCTCCCCGCATTTCTGCATATCGAAAGGCGGAGCGTGCACTCATTTTATATGATAATCATCATTTAATAGTCAGAGGACATCACCATGACCGATACTGCCGCCGTCGATCCTGCCCCTCTCAGCCTGCCGCGCGCGTCGGTCACGCAGGTTGCGGTTCTGGCGGCGCTGGCTTCGAGCGGCACGCTGGCCACCAACATTCTGCTGCCATCGCTGCCGCAGATCGCACGGTCGCTGGATGTGTCCACCGCAACCGTCACCTCGTCGATCACGGTCTTCCTCGCAGCCTTCGCACTCGGCCAACTCGTCGTGGGCCCGCTCTCGGATCGTTACGGCCGCTTTCTCCCGGTGGTCGGCGGCTTCATCGTCTTCATCGCTGGCAGCATCTGGTGCGGATTGGCGACGGACCTGACCAACCTGCTTGTCGGCCGCGTGGTACAGGCGTTCGGCGCCTGCGCGACATCGGTCTTGTCACGCGCGATCGCGCGCGACCTGTTCAGCGGCGAGGCTTTGGCACGCACGCTCGCCCTGATCATGATCGCGATGGCGGCGGCGCCGGGTTTCTCCCCGCTGCTTGGCAGCGCTCTCGACCACTATTTCGGATGGCGTTCCGAATTCGCGTTTGTCGCGATCTTCGCCGCTGTGGCAGCGATGGCCTACGCGACCCAGTTCGGGGAAACCCATCGTGGCGTTCGCACGCCGCTGGTCCCGCGCAGCATCGCCACGACCTATCTTCAGTTGACCTTCGACCGCCGCTTTCTGATTCCGGCGGCGACGGTCAGCCTGATTCTCGGCAGCCTGTTCGCGCTATTCTCGGCAGCGCCTCGCATCCTTATCGAAGGGCTGCAATTCTCGCCGATCGGCCTCGGCTTCTTCTTTGCCGGAACGGTCATCATCGTGTTTGCGGCAGGCATGATCGCAACGCGACTGTCCGGCCGCTTCGGATTGCAACGGCCGATTCAGGCCGGACTGCTGCTTACGACGACGGGAAGCATCGCGCTGGTGCTGGTGGGCATATCGCACGGCGGTTTTCTGCCGTTCCTCGGCAGCATATCGGTGTTTCTGCTCGGCATGGGGATCGTCAACCCGCTCGGCACCGCTCAGGCGCTCTCGCCCTTCGGCGCCAATGCCGGCGCGGCATCGGCCCTGCTCGGCTTCTGGCAGATGCTCGGCGCGGCGTTCGGCGTCTGGATGGCCGCAACGATCTTCAGCGATGCAACGATCGCGCTGGGCGCCGTGCTCGCGGTCGGCTCGACCTTGGCGCTGATCCTTTATCAGATGCGCGCCCGGACCATGGTCGCTTGATCAAGCGACCATGGTTTCGTGGACGCAGCCTACTCGATGCCGCGGCCGAACTTGTTTGATTTCGGAAAGCCCTTCGGCGGCAGGCGGCCGGCGTCCGCCCGCGTGCCGCGCCACTCGGACAATTCCTTCATGGTCGCGCTGAATTCGCGGCCGGCGGAATCCCGCCACTTCAAGCCGTCCTTGGCCGTGAAGACGGCAACGTCCGACAATCCGCCGTCCTTGTACTTCTGCAGGCGCACGCCGCGGCCACGCGCCATTTCCGGCACCTGATCGAGCGGGAAGATCAACAGCTTGCGGTTCTCGCCGATCACCGCGACGGTGTCGCCGGCGACCGTCGTGAGCGACCGCGCCTCGTTCGGCATCTCGACGTTGAGCACCTGCTTGCCCTTGCGCGTGGTGCCGACGCAATCGTCCTCGTTGACGACGAAGCCCTGCCCCTCGTGACTGGCAATCAGAAATTTGCGACCGCCGGTGTTGACGAACACCGTGACGATCGCCGCGTCCTGCTCCATGTCGATGAACATGCGGATCGGCTCGCCATGACCGCGACCGCCCGGTAGCTTCGCAACATCGAGCGAATAGAACCTGCCGTTGGTCGCCAGCAGCAGAATTTTCGATGTCGTCTCGGCGAAGAACGAAAAGCCGAGTTTGTCGTCGGTCTTGAACGACAGGTTCGACAAGTCTTCGACATGGCCCTTGAGCGTGCGCACCCAGCCCTTGTCGGACACCACCACCGTCACCGGCTCGCGTTCCACGAAGGCTTCCTCGATGGCGGCGAGATCGTGCTCAGGCGCATCGGCGAAAATGGTGCGGCGCTTGCCGAGCGGCGTCTTGGGGCCGAACATCTCGCGCACCTTGCGCACCTGCTCGGCGACCTTCTTCCACTGCTCGGCTTCTGAGCCGAGCACGGCGTTGATGCCCTTGAGTTCGGCCCGAAGATTCTTGTCCTCGGTGCGGATCTCCATTTCCTCGAGCTTGCGCAAGGAGCGCAGCCGCATGTTGAGGATGGCTTCCGCCTGAACTTCCGTGAGCTTGAACGCCTTGATCAAGGCCGGCTTCGGCTCGTCCTCGGTGCGGATAATCTTGATCACCTTGTCGATGTTCAGATAGGCGATCAGGTAGCCGCCGAGCACTTCTAGCCGATGCTCGATCTGCGCCTTGCGATAGTTGGAACGGCGCAGCAACACGTCGCGCAGATGATCGAGCCATTCGCGCAAGGCCTCGGCAAGGCCGACCACCTTCGGAATGCGGCCTTTCACCAGCACGTTGAGGTTCAGCGAAATCCGACTCTCAAGCTCGGTGAGCTTGAACAGCGATTCCATCAGCAGCGCGGGATCGACGTTGCGCGACTTCGGCTCGATGACGATGCGGATGTCTTCCGCCGACTCGTCGCGAATGTCGTCCACCAGCGGAAGTTTCTTGGCGTTGAGAAGTTCGGCGATCTTCTCAATCAGCCGCGACTTCTGCACCAGCCAGGGAATCTCGGTGACGACGACAACCCAGGTGCCGCGCGCGCCTTCTTCCTGATGCCACTTGGCGCGGGTGCGGAACGCGCCGCGCCCGGTGGTGTAGGCCTCCGCGATGCTTTCCTTGGAATCGACGACGATGCCGCCGGTCGGGAAGTCCGGGCCCTTCACCCATTTCAACAGCGCCCGCGACTTGGCATCGGGCTTGTCGATGAGATGAAGCGCGGCGTCGCACAGTTCGGCGGCATTGTGCGGCGGGATCGCAGTCGCCATGCCGACGGCGATGCCCTGCGCGCCGTTGGCGAGCAAATTCGGGAAGCCGCCGGGCAGAACCACCGGCTCCTTGGATTGCCCGTCGTAGTTGGCGCGAAACTCGACGCCGTCCTCGTCGATGCCTTCCAGCAACAGCCGCGCAACGTCGGTCATGCGCGCTTCGGTGTAGCGGTAGGCCGCCGGATTATCGCCGTCGATGTTGCCGAAATTGCCCTGCCCGTCCACCAGCGGGTAGCGCGAGGAGAAATCCTGCGCAAGGCGCACCATGGCGTCGTAGATTGCCTGGTCGCCGTGCGGATGGAATGAACCCATCACGTCGCCGACGATCTTGGCGGACTTCTTGAACGGCGTGCCGGGATCGAGCCGCAGCAACCGCATCCCGTACAGGATCCGGCGGTGCACAGGCTTCAGGCCATCGCGGGCATCGGGCAAGGCCCGGTGCATGATGGTCGACAGTGCGTAGGCGAGATACCGCTCCTCGAGGGCGGTGCGTAGCGCGACCTCCTCGATGTCCGCAGGTTCCGGTGGAATCAATCGTTTTCCCATGGGGAGGGGTTAACGCCTGACGGCGCGCGCGACAAGAATGATTCGGCCGCAGCAGCCGGTCCGGCGCGCGCCGGATCTACAGTTCCGACACGGCGACAGACACGGCCGCCCCCCTCTGCCGGACCACAGAGGCGATGAACCCGGCGCGCGCCTCGGAGTGGTTGAGCCCGCGCGGTTCCAGCACATGGCGCAGCAGGAACCGCCCGGTCAGCTCAAACCCGTCATGAAGGTCCTGATCGGACCAGCCGTTGCTTTGGCCGTCCCCCTCGCGCAGGAATGGCGGCAGCCGCAGCAGCCGGCCGCGCCACGGTTCGCCCGCCTGCCGCGACACCGCGCTGCCGGATTTCGGCGAGACGTAGATCAGATCGGTCGTCACGCCCGTCGCCGCGCAACTCGAGAGGTCGAGGCCGAAGCCGAGTTCGGCCAGCATCGCCAATTCGAACCGCACCAGATGGACGGCCGCCTCCCCCACATCGGTGAAGTCGTCGAGCATCAGTTCGAGCATGTCGTAGATATCTTCGTGCGCCGCGCGTTCCGGCAGCAGGCGCGCCAGCGAGGCGAGATGCGTGACGCCGTAGACCGCGTGGGAATCCGCCAGCATGGTTGCGGCGCGGGACCGCGTCATCTCGACCTGATAGGTGCCAAGATGCTCATCCAGACGAGCGCGCCAGACCGCGTGAACCGTATTGCCGGGTTGCAGGACCGGCCGCAGCCGCGAGCCGGCGCCGCCCCGCACCAGACCGAGATGACGGCCATGCGCGCGCGTCAGCAATTCCGCGATGGCGCTGGATTCGCCATGCCGACGGATGCCAAGCACGATGCCTTCGTCAGTCCATTCCATGAGCCGCGATACTATCGCATTCTGCCGCGATGCGCAGGCATGATGCGATGCTCACCCGCCGGATATCTCGAACCAGCCCCGCGCGTCTCCGGTAAACGAATAGTACAGCCCGGCGGCGGTCAGCCCCGCCGAGATCAATTCCACCAGCGACTGGAATTGTATTCCGTTCAGCGACAGCTCGCCACTCAGCGACAGGACAGACAGTCCGAAACCGGCGATCAGGATCCAGCGCGCCCAGTTTTTTCGATGGCGCGCGGCAAGCCCGACCAGCACCACGAACAGCAGGATCGACGCGGCAATGGCAAACACGGCCGCCGATGCAAAGTCCTCGTCCATGTCCAGAACCATGGTCTGAAACATCGCACTCAATGCATCGAGCAGCAGCGAGGCCAGGAGGAGCACCTCGAAGCGCCAGATGTTCTGCGGGACTGCCTCGGTTGCCGGTGTCATTCCTTTGGAAAATCCAGACCCATTTCACGATAGCGTTCGGGATCGTCGCCCCAGCCGTCGCGCACCTTCACGAACAGAAACAGGTGCACCGGCTGACCGACAATCTCGGCGATCTCCTTGCGGGACTGCTCGCCGATCGACCTGATCGTTGCGCCGCCCTTGCCGAGCACGATCTTACGCTGGCCGTCGCGCTCGACAAAGATCGTCTGCTCGATCTTGACCGACCCATCCTTGCGTTCGGTCCAGGTGTCGGTTTCCACCGTGGACTGATAAGGCAACTCCTGATGCAGATGTCGATAGATCTTCTCGCGGGTGATTTCCGCCGCGAGGTAGCGCAGCGGCGCATCCGACATCTGGTCTTCGGGATAATGAAACGGTCCCTCCGGCACCTTGGCCGCCAGCGCGCGACGCAAATCGTCGACGCCGTCGCCGGACAGCGCCGCCACCATGAAGGTGTCCGTGAAGGAGAGACGCTCGTTGGCGGTCTTCGCCAGCGCCAGCAGTTTCTCGCGCGGCACCAGATCGATCTTGTTGATCACCAGGATCTTGGGATGCGCGACCGTCTCCAGCCTGGTGAGGATCGCGTCCGCCTCCTCGTCGATCCCGGCACGCGCGTCGAGCAGCACGCAGACGAGGTCGGCGTCGTGCGCCCCGCTCCATGCCGTCGAGACCATGGCGCGATCGAGCCGCCGCTTCGGTGAAAAAATGCCGGGGGTATCGACCAGGATGATCTGCGCGTTGTCCTCAACGACGATACCGCGGATGAGCGCGCGCGTGGTCTGCACCTTGCGCGAGACGATGGTGACCTTCGAGCCGACCAGCGCATTGACCAGCGTCGACTTGCCGACATTCGGCGCGCCGATCAGCGCGACGAAGCCGCAACGCGTCGGCGATTGAGCCGCAGTATCCTGCGATGCGCTATCCGGCGCCATGACTGCTTCCTTTAACGCCTTCGCTGGCCAGCATGGCGGACGCGGCTGCCTTCTCGGCGGCGCGCTTGCTGCCACCAATGCCTTCCGCCGAAACCAGCCCCGGCAAATCCACGGCAACACGGAATTGCGGATCGTGATGGGGGCCGGTGCGCTCGATTTCACGATAGACCGGCACCGGCAGGCCCTTGCCTTGCGCCCACTCCTGCAACACCGTCTTCGGATCGCGCAGCGGCCGCTGCGGCTTGCGCATTCGCTCCAGCCAGTTTGCTTCGACGAATTTCGCGACGACAGCATAACCGCCGTCGAGGAAGATCGCACCGATCACCGCCTCGCAGATATCGCCCAGCACCGACTTTCGCAATCGTGCGCCGGCACCGGCGCCGACGGCGCCGAGCTTGATCGCATCGAGAAAGCCGAGCGAACGGGCCACATCGACGCAGGTTTCCTTGCGCACGAGGTCTGCCAGCCGCTTCGACAACTCGCCTTCGTCCGCCTTGGGAAAGGCACGATAGAGCATGTCCGAAACGATCAGCCCGAGCACGTGATCGCCGAGAAATTCCAGCCGCTGATAGCTGTCGGTGCGGTTGCGCGCTGCCTTCAGCGCCGACACATGCGTGAACGCGGTGGCGAGCAGCGTCGGGTCGTTGAACGAATAGCCGATACGCTCCTCGATCGCCGTCATCGCCGCTTTCGCGGCCGCCTTTCCGCGCGGCTTCCTGACGCGCGCGGGCACCGCCTCGGCCGCAGGCGCCGGGCTTGGCTCGTCAGCCTGCGGTACGACCTTGATGTCCGGCGTTTCGTCGATCATCGCACAATGGTGAACAGACGATTCCACCGAACCGCGGTGGGCCACCGCCAGAATTGCCAGGCGTGCTCGCCTTCGGCAATGGAGAAGAAGATCATCTGCGCGCGGCCGATGATATTCTCCAGCGGCACGTAGCCGACCGCCGACAACACCCGGCTGTCGGTGGAGTTGTCACGGTTGTCGCCCATCATGAAGAAGTGGCCGGCGGGAACGGTGTAAACGTTGGTGTTGTCGTAGAAGCCGTTATCGACGCAGTCGAGGGTCTTGTAGGTCACGCCGTTCGGCATCGTTTCCTGCCACTGCTTCACCCGCGCGGTGGCGCCGGAGCCGCAGGGATCCTCACCGACAAAGTCCGGCAGGCGCTCCCGCTTGACCGGAACGTCGTTGATGTAGAGCAGCCCCTCGCGCACTTGGATGCGGTCGCCGGGCAGACCGATCACCCGCTTGATGTAATCGATCGAGTCGTCCTTCGGCAGCCGAAACACCACGATATCCCCGCGCGAGGGTTCGGAACCGAAAATGCGGCCTGAGAACAGCGGCGGCGAAAACGGGATCGAATAGTGGCTGTAGCCGTAGGAATATTTCGAGACGAACAGGTAATCGCCGACCAGCAGCGTCGCCTTCATCGAGCCCGACGGAATGTTGAAGGGCTGAAACAGGAAGGTGCGGATGACCAGCGCGATGATCAGCGCGTGAACGACAACCCGAACTGTCTCGCCGAAGCCGCTTTCCTTCTTGGTGCTTGAAGTCACGCTCATCGCTTTCTCAATTCCCTCGTCACACGCACGACGATGAGCATTCGCCTGGCGAGACCGTTCGCGTCGCCTGAACCCAGCTCGATTTTGACCGCTTGAACCATCCCGCGCCACCGCCCTGGTGATCATTTCGCAGGATCAATTCCGCCACGAAGCACCCCGCGCGCGTTTTAGACCGTTGTTGACGGCGGCGCAATCAACCGCCCCATCAAAAGTTGATAATATACTGATTTATATCGACTTTTTATTCCATTGACGGCTTTTCGGCCGGTCACCTCAGTCGCCGCGCCGGACCGCCGAAATCACGATGAAGGCCTGCGCGAGGGGCCAGTCGTCGGTGATGCTGAGATCGATCCGGGCCTCGTGCCCCTCCGGGGTCAGAACGGCCAGACGCTCCCGCGCTCCGCCGGTCAATTCCATGGTCGGACGTCCGCCCGGCAGGTTGACGACCCCCATATCGCGCCACCAGACGCCGCGTCGAATTCCGGTACCAAGCGCCTTGGAGCACGCCTCCTTGGCGGCGAACCGTTTCGCGTAGGTGGCGACCACCATCTTCTCGCTTTTGGCGCGCCGCTCGGCCTTGGCGCGCTCGGCGTCGGTGAAGATGCGATCGAGAAAGCGTTCGCCGTGACGCTCCATCACCTTCGCGATGCGGCGGATGTCGATCAGATCGGAGCCGATGCCGATGATCATGCGCGGCTCTCGCAAGCAGCACGACCGCGTTGCATGGCGGCGCGCATCTGGCGGACCGTTTCGGGCAAACCGACGAACAGCGCCTCCCCCATCATGAAGTAACCGATATTCAACTCCTTGATCTGGGGAAGCGCGGCGATGATCTCGGCTGTGGCATAGTCGAGCCCGTGGCCGGCGTGAACCTCAAGTCCGACGTCGGCCGCAAGCTTCGCGCCGGCGACGATGCGTTGCCATTCGCGATCCGCCCTGGTGCGATCGCCCTCGACCACGGCATCGCACCAAGCTCCCGTATGGAGCTCGATGACCGGCGCTTTCAGCGCAGCCGCCATTTCGATCTGCGCCGGGTCGGCGGCGATAAAGAGCGACGTGCGGATGCCGGCGTCGTTGAAGCGCGCGATGAACGGCGCCAACGTCTCGCGTTGTCCGACGACATCGAGACCACCCTCGGTGGTCAATTCCATCCGTCGCTCGGGCACCAGACAGACCGCGTGCGGCATGGTCGCGAGCGCGATCCGTTGCATGTCCTGCGTCGCGGCCATCTCGAAGTTGAGCGGTTTGGAAATCTCGGCCTTCAATCGCGCCATATCGGTATCGCGAATATGGCGGCGATCTTCCCGCAGGTGCGCCGTGATGCCGTCGGCGCCAGCCTCGATCGCGACCAGCGCCGCCCGAACCGGATCGGGCCGTTCGCCGCCGCGCGCATTGCGCAGCGTGGCGACATGATCGACGTTGACCCCGAGACGAAGGGCGGATTGGGACATGAGAGGCTCGCGGAAGACCGAATGAAGACTAGCCGTTGACGCGCTCGACCCTGGAGACGACCGACTTTGCGCGCAGCTGCGCGATGATAGCGCTGAGATGTTTCAGATCATAGACCTCAAGATCGATGGTCAGCTCCGTGAAATCCGGCGAGCGGCGAAACATGCCGATGTTGTCGATGTTGCCGTCGTGTTCGGCGATCACCGTCGCGATCTGCGCCAGACTTCCCGGCTCGTTGACGTTCTCGACGAACAGGCGCGCAGGAAAGCGCTGCGGCGTCGAGTCATCGACGTCCCAGCGCACGTCGAGCCAGCGTTCCGGCTCCTCCTCGAAGTCCTTCAGCGCCGGCGACTGGATCGGATAGATCGTGATGCCCTCTCCGGGCGACACGATGCCTACGATGCGATCGCCCGGAACGGCGCCGCCGTTGGGCGCAAACTTGATCGGAAGATCGGACCGCAACCCGCGGATCGGAATAGCAGCGGCCGGACGTGACGGAGGCTTCGGCGAGCGCAGCTTCAGCTTCACCGCCAGGCTCTTCTTCTCGCCGAAACGATTGACCCGCTCTTCCTTGTAGTCCGGATACATCGCGCGCGCGACATCGGACGCCCTCATCTCGCCACGCCCGACCGAGGCCATCACATCCTCGATCGAGGCACGCGCCAGCCGCGGCAACGCGCCTTTCAGCTTGTCGTCGGCATACTCGATCTTGGCGCGCGTAAAGAGACGTTCGACGATGCGACGGCCGAGCGTCGCGTATTGCCCTTTCACCGCCGTGCGCGTGGCGCGCCGGATCGCGGCGCGCGCCTTGCCGGTGACCGCCAGCGTTTCCCATGCCGACGGCGGCGCCGTCTGCACGCTCGACGTCAGCACCTCAACTTCGTCGCCGTTCTGCAATTCCGACGACAGCGGCGCGAACTTGCCGTTGATCTTGCAGCCCACGGCGCTGTTGCCGACGTCGGTGTGAACCGCATAAGCGAAGTCGATCACATTGGCGTCGCGCGGCAGCGCGATCAGTTTGCCCTTGGGCGTGAAGCAGAATACCTGATCGTGGAACAGTTCGAGCTTGGTGTGCTCGAGAAACTCCTCGGGGTTGGCGCTCTCCGACAGCATGTTGATGGTGTGGCGTAACCACGCGAAGGCATTGGACTCGCGCTTGACCAGATCGGTCGGCGTCTCCATGCCCTCCTTGTAGAGTGCGTGCGCGGCGATGCCGTATTCGGCAATCTGATCCATCTCCTCGGTGCGAATCTGCAGTTCGACCCGCTGATTGCCGGGACCGATCACCGTGGTGTGAATCGAGCGATAATCGTTCTGCTTCGGCGTCGAGATGTAGTCCTTGAAACGTCCCGGCACCACCGGCCATGTCGTGTGAACGATACCCACCGCGCGGTAGCATTCCTCGACGTCGCGCAACACGATGCGAAATCCGAAGATGTCCGACAGTTGCTCGAAGCCGACCGACTTGCGCTCCATCTTGGTCCAGATGGAAAATGGCCGCTTGCGACGGCCGACGACCCGCGCGGTCATGCCTTTGCTCGCAAGCTTGGCGGACAGTTCGCTTTCGATCTCCTCGATGAGATTACGGTTGCGGTCGGCAAGCGCGTTGAGCCGCTGCATCACCACCGCATAGGCCTCGGGATCGAGCGTCTGGAAGGACAGATCCTCCAGTTCCTCGCGCATCTCTTGCATACCCATGCGGCCGGCGAGCGGCGCATAAATATCGAGCGTTTCCTCGGCGATGCGCTGACGCGACGCCGGCGGCATGAACTCCATGGTCCGCATGTTGTGCAGACGATCCGCCAGCTTGATCAACAGCACGCGAACGTCGTCAGAAATCGCCAGCAACAGTTTTCGAAGATTCTCCGCCTGCTTGGCCTCGCGCGATACCAGTTCGAGACGCTTGAGCTTGGTCAGTCCCTCGACCAGCGCACCGATCTTGGAGCCGAACAGGCTGTCGATCTCCGCTCGCGTCGCATCGGTGTCCTCGATGGTGTCGTGCAGCAGCGCGGCGACGATGGTGGCGTCGTCGAGTTTCAGGTTGGTGAGGATCGCCGCCACTTCGAGGGGGTGCGAGAAATACGGATCGCCGGACGCGCGCTTCTGCTCGCCATGGGCCTTCATGGCGTAGACATACGCCTGGTTCAGCAAATCTTCGTCGGTGTTCGGATTGTAGGAGCGGACCCGCTCGACCAGATCGTACTGCCGCATCATCTGGGAGCGCGGCAGCTTTGCCGGCTTTTGCGTTTCCACGGCAGGCGGCGCGGCGCCGGCCGTCTGATCTTCAGCCGCAGGTTGCACTTGCCGCACATTGCGGCGCCAATACGCGATCACGCTCTCAGGCCTCACGCGCCGGCTCCAGACCGGCAACATTCGAACGGACCACGTTTCCACCTGTTACGGGCGGCCGGTCCTCGCCATCCCGCCTCATCATAGCGCGAAAAAATGTCAACAAAAGCAAAAGCCCGAGCGGCACCGCTCGGGCTTTTGTAAAAATTTCGTCCGGATGGAACAGGTCCGGCGAACGCCTTATTCGTCCTCCTCGGGACGCTCCTCCGGAGGAGCCAGGCCTTCGAGGCCCTTGAGAAGCTCTTCCTCGGTCATGCGCTCGACCGCCACCTCGGTGTCGTCGGCATCGACGCTGGCGCCGGCGGAACCGATCAACGGCACCGTATCCGGCTCCGGCTCGTCCACCTCGACAAACTTCTGCAAGGAGTGAACCAGTTCTTCCTTCAGGTCTTCCGGCGAGATGGTCTGATCGGCGATCTCGCGCAGCGAGACGACCGGATTCTTGTCGTTGTCGCGGTCGATCGTGAGCTGCGCGCCCGACGAAATCATGCGTGCCCGATGCGCGGCCAGCAGAACCAGATCGAACCGGTTGTCGACCTTATCAATGCAATCTTCAACGGTGACGCGCGCCATGAACTGCCGCTCCGCTTACTGGGGGTTGAATGTGGCTGAATGCCAGCAGTAGGTATATGGGCTTGGACGATTTCGCAAGGTCAAATCTGCATTTTGCCTCACTGGCAGAAGCCGCGACTTGGTCCTATCTTGGCCGCAGTTGCGTGCCCCCTTTGCAAGGATCGGGTTGCCGGGGCACCAGGAAACCGCTTCATTGACCTTAAAGACTTTCCGAGTCGCGCTTGGGCGTCTAACGCTTGAGAATGCGCCGCCGATGACGCTAAACGAGTCATCGGCACCCTTACTCTGTCACGCGCAACGGCCCGTCCGGGTCAGCGCCAATAACATGAAACAACCGCGAGAGACTTATGCCTTCTGAATCCAGCAAAATTGCGCTCTTTATCGACGGGGCCAATCTTTACGCCACCGCCAAGACGCTCGGCTTCGACATCGACTACAAACGCCTGCTGAAAGAATTTCAGAGTCGCGGTACACTTTTACGTGCATTTTATTACACTGCAATCATTGAAGATCAAGAGTATTCGTCGATCCGCCCGCTGATCGATTGGCTCGATTACAATGGCTATACCGTCGTAACCAAGGCGACGAAGGAATTCATCGACGCCAGCGGCCGCCGCAAGGTCAAAGGCAACATGGATATCGAACTGGCCGTCGATGCCATGGAGTTGGCCGAGCACATCGATCAGATGGTGCTGTTTTCCGGCGATGGCGACTTCCGCTCCCTCGTCGAAGCCATGCAGCGTCGCGGCGTTCGGGTCACCGTCGTCTCGACGATCACCAGCCAGCCGCCGATGATCGCCGACGAACTGCGCCGACAGGCGGACGTGTTCACCGACCTGATGGAGTTGCAATCGAAGCTCGGGCGCGATCCTTCCGAGCGGCCCGCGCCGCGCGAACCCCGCCATCACGCGCCACAGTTTCTCCAACGCAGCACCGTCGCCCCGCGCAACAATGACGACGATTTCGAGGACTAAATCCGCGTCCGCGATTCAATCGTCCTCTGACGCGGCCAAGGGTATCGCTTCGCAACCGGAGCCAGGGCGGGATTGTCCGCTCTGCCCCCGGCTGGTCGAATTCCGTGAATCGATCCGCGCGCGCGAGCCCGATTGGTTCAATGCACCGGTGCGATCGTTCGGCGATCGCGATGCCGCTTTGCTGATCGTGGGCCTCGCGCCCGGATTGCAAGGCGCGAACCGCACCGGCCGTCCCTTCACCGGCGATTACGCCGGCGATCTGCTCTATGCGACGCTGATCGCATTCGGCTTCGCCGAGGGCGTCTATCGGCAGCGGCCGGACGACGGCCTCACGCTGATCGATTGCCGTATCAGCAACGCGGTGCGCTGCGTGCCGCCGCAAAACAAACCGCTGCCGGTCGAAATTCGCACCTGCCGCCAGTTTCTGGTCGCAACGCTCGCGGAGATGCCGCGATTGCGCGCGATCGTGGCGCTCGGGCGCGTCGCGCATGACTCCACCGTGAAAGCGCTGAACCTGCGCGCCGCGGCCGCGCCGTTTTCCCACGGCGGGGTTCATGACGCCGGAGCGGTGAAACTCTACGACAGCTACCACTGCTCGCGATACAACACCAACACCGGCGTGCTGACCCCGGCGATGTTCGAAAGCGTGTTCGCGAAAGTCCGCGCCGATCTCGGCTGAGTTGCGTATTAGCGCGGATTGGCCTTTAGCCACGTCAGCACATCACCCGCATTCCGGTCCGGCGGAAACACCGGATAGAACACTTGGGTGATGCATCCGTCGTCGATGATCAGCGCCAGCCGCTTGATCATCACCAGCCCCGCGACCTCCATGGTCGGCAGATCGAGCGCGCGCGTCAGCTCAAGCGATTCATCGGAGAGCACCGGAAACGGCAGATGCAGCCGCCCGGCCATCTCGCTCTGATAGGCATTGCTCTGCGTCGACAGACCGAACACATGCCGTGCGCCGGCCGCTTTCAAATCCGCGAAGAGATCGCGAAACGCGCAGTTCTGCGGCGTGCATCCTCGCGCGCCCGGAATCATGTCCCAATCGTCGACCAGCGCGATTTTGCCCGGCTCACCGGTGCGCGGATAGCCGAACACAACAGTTCGTCCGGGCAATTCAGACAGCGTCACCGTGGAATCGTCGGTCGCCAACAGCGCGACCGGCGGCAACCTAGCGCCAATCAGATGACGCGCGGCGCCATCGTCTTCGGGCGCGGGGATCTGGCTCCAGTCGACGGAGAGCAAATCGTTCTGTCGGCTCATGCGCATCGCTCCTTGCGAGATCAGCGCTATCCTCGCGCCCGCATCAAGCGGCCTTTCTCGCGATTCCAGTCGCGCTTCTTCTCGGTCTCGCGCTTGTCGTGCAGCTTCTTGCCCTTGGCGAGGCCGAGCAAAAGCTTGGCACGCCCACGCTCGTTGAAATAGAGCTTGAGCGGGATGAGCGTCATACCGCTGCGCTCCACCGCGCCGGCCAGCTTGTTGATTTCCTTCTTGTGGAGCAACAACTTGCGCGGTCGCTTAGGCTCATGGTTGAAGCGGTTGGCCTGCAAATACTCCGGAATATTAGCGTTGATCAACCAGATCTCGCCGCCCTTCGGGTCGGCATAGGATTCCGCGATGGTGGTTTTTCCGTTGCGGATCGATTTCACCTCGGTGCCGGTCAGCGAAATACCCGCCTCGACCGTGTCCTCGATCGCATAGTTGAATCGCGCCTTGCGGTTTTCCGCGACGACCTTGATGGCGCGCTCGTTCTTCTCCGCCATGTCTTTCAGCCCTTTTGGGCGCTGCCCTTGAGAAACGACAGCGCCCCAACGGGCGCCTCGCTTCAGCTCTTCTTCAGCAAATCGCGAATTTCGGCCAGCAACTTGACCTCGTCGGACGGCTCCGGCGGCGCCTCCGGCGCGGCGGGCTCCTTCTTCTTCAACGAGTTCATGAGGCGCACCACGATGAACAGGACCCAGGCGACGATGAGAAAATTCAGCGTCAGCGTGAGGAAGTTGCCCCAGGCCAGCACCGCGCCCTGTTTCTTGGCATCCGCCAGGTTCGCGGCCGTCACCTTGTCGGACAGCGCCGTGAAGTAGTTCGAGAAATCGAGACCGCCGGTGACCGCACCGATGATCGGCATGATGATATCGGCGACCATCGAATTCACGATCGCCCCGAACGCCGCGCCGATGATCACGGCAACGGCGAGGTCGACGACATTGCCCTTCATGGCAAATTCGCGGAATTCCTTCAGCATCCCCCAATTCCTTTCAGCCAGTGTTGATGTATGACGATAACGATCGACGCTTACAAAGACAGACTCAGTTGATCAGTCCGGCATGGACCATGGCCTTGCGCACCGCCACCCGCGTCGGTTCCGAAACCGGGACCATTGGCAGCCGCAGCGTTTCCTCCATCTTTCCGAGCAGCGACAACGCGTACTTGATGGGCGCCGGATTCGATTCCATGAAAAGATCGGTGTGCAGCGGCATCAGCTTGTCATGTAGCGCCAGCGCGGTGACGGTATCGCCGCGCTGCCACGCCTGATGAAATTCTGCGCACAACCGCGGCGCGACGTTGGACGTCACCGAGATGCAGCCGTGGCCGCCATGGGCCATATAACCGAGAATGGTCGCGTCCTCACCCGAGAGTTGGTTGAAATCCTCGCCCATCGCGGCGCGCTGTTGCGAAACGCGCACCATGCTCGCGGTCGCGTCCTTCACGCCCGCGATGTTCGGGAGCTGCGAGAGGCGCGTCATGGTCTCGACCGACATGTCGATCACCGAGCGCCCCGGAATATTGTAGATGAAGATCGGAATCCCGATCGCGTCGTTGATCGCCTTGAAATGCTGATAGAGCCCTTCCTGCGTCGGCTTGTTGTAGTAGGGCGTGACCACCAGCACTGCATCGGCGCCCGCCCCTTCGGCGTGTTCGGCAAGCTCGATCGCTTCGCGGGTGGAGTTTGATCCCGCGCCGGCCATCACCGGGACGCGTCCACCGGCCTGATCGATGCACCACTCGACGATCCGCTTGTGTTCGTCGTGGCTCACGGTGGGACTTTCGCCGGTGGTTCCGACCGGCACCAGGCCGTTTGTGCCTTCGGCGATCTGCCAGTCGACGAACTCGCGAAACCCGGCCTCATCCGTGGAGCCGTTTTTGAACGGCGTCACCAAGGCGGTAAATGACCCCCGGAATTTCGTCTTGGCTGCCATCGTCATTCTCCAACAAACCCTGCCGCTCGATCACAGACGGTTTATCTAGCGGGTCCCCGGCCGCGACAAAAGGTCTATCAGCTGAAGTCCGCGCGCCGTCCCCCAAGTTCCGGCGAGGACCGCGTCCGGTCAGGCAAACCATCTCGGATCACGGCGCAAACAACAGTAGTTTCAAAAACTTGCGCTGTCCATCGCGGGCGGGCGCGCAACGGTAGCCCTATCCTCCGGGCCGACCCGGCCAGAGTCGCCAGCCCAGGGATGGCCGTGAAATCGCCCCGGTCTCGCGGCAGACATGAAATGCTTAACACATTTGATGTTCTGTTCTCGCAATCAGCAATAATTTCCCGGCCCGCGCGCCGGGATCGATTCGAGCGAAGGACGCCGTGATGACGTATGCCCGCGCATCGGCATGGCGATGGAAGGTGTTGATGGCGACCGTGGGGTCGCTGGCGCTGATGGTCAGCGCGCAAGCCGCACCCGAGGCCGCCACGCCAAAGCACCATGCAGCGAAAACCACCGCCGCGAAGGCGGCGGCGTCGAAGTCGTCTGCAAAGGCGAAATCGCACAGCGCCAAAAAGCCGGAAGCGAAAGCCGCTGGCAAAGCGCATAGCGCCAAGTCGCATGGTGGCAAATCGCACGGCACCAAATCGCACGCGGCGAAGACCACGCCGGCGAAATCGGCGTCGAAACCGGCGACTTCAAAATCCCATTCCGCTAAATCCCATTCCGCGCCCCTCGCATTGTCGCCGGCGGCGCATCGCCCCCCCCCTCGTGTCGAATCCAAGCCGACCCTGCCGTCGGTGGTCGCGGCCACGTCGTCCACCTCGCGAGCGGACCTCGGCGCGTTGCAGAACGTCATCGACCTGGTGCGCCGGGGAAAGCAGGCGGAAGCAACGCAAGCGGAAGCCGCGATCGGCGATCCGGTGGCGCGCAAACTCGCGGAATGGATCATTCTACGCAGCAGTAACAACGGCGCCAGCGTCGAGCGCTATCAGGCGTTTGTTATGGGCAATCCCGGCTGGCCCTCGCAAATCTTCCTGCGACGGCGCGCCGAGGCCGCGCTGTGGGACGATCGCCGCGACGACGCAGCCGTCCTGAACTGGTTCCGCAACGAAACGCCGCTGTCCTACAAGGGCAAACTGGTGCTGGCGCGCGCGATGCTGGCGCGCGGCGATCGGGCGAACGCCGAGCGGCTGGTGCGCGAGGCCTGGCTGGATACCGATCTCACATCGTCGGGGATGGAGTCCGCGGTCCTCGATCAGTTCGGCGCGCTGTTGCGGCCGAGCGATCACAAGGCGCGAATGGACGCCCTGCTCTATGGCGGCGATCGCGACGCCGCCCTTCGTGCGGCGCATCGCCTCGGCAGCGATCAGATGGCACTGGCGCGGGCGCGGATCGCGGTCTCGAAGCGCGCATCGAACGCGAAAGCATTGCTCGATGCCGTGCCCCGCAGCCTGCACGGTGACGCCGGCTACATTTTCAGCAAAGTGCAATGGCTGCGCCGGCAGGATCACATCGCGGAAGCCGGACGCCTGCTGCTGAGCGCGCCGCGCGACCCCGCGCGGCTCTACGATCTCGACGAATGGTGGATCGAACGCCGCGTGATGGCGCGAGAGTTACTCGACATCGGCGACCACCGCATGGCCTACCTGGTGGCGCGCGACGCCGCTCTTCCGAGCAAAACCGTCTACAAGACCCAGAAGGAATTCACCGCCGGCTGGATCGCGCTGCGCTTCCTGAAGGACCCTGCAACCGCCACCCAGCACTTCGCGCGCATTGTCGAGCGGACCGACAATCCGACGGCGCTCGCGCGCGCGGGTTACTGGCTCGGCCGCGCAGCGGAGGCCTCCGGCCGCACCATGGACGCCCGTGCGGCCTATCAATCCGCCGCCGTGCATTCCACCAGCTATTATGGCCAGTTGGCGCGCGCCAAACTGGGCCTGCCGCAGATCGAAATCAACCGCGCGCCGGGCTCGGGCCTGCGCGGCATCGAGCGCTTCGAGATGGTGCGCGCGGTTCAACTGCTCTATGCGCTGAACGAACGCGACCTCGCGATTCCGATTCTCGCCGATCTCGGCGACAACGCGGCGCCCGACGTTCTCGCCGGTCTGGCCGAAGCCGCGTCGCGCAACAACGACGCGCGCGGCATGTTGCTGCTTGGCAAGGCGGCACTCAATCGCGGACTGCCGTTCGACATCTATGCCTTCCCGTCCACGGGTCTTCCGCACTATCGCCCGATCGGACCGGAGGTCGATCCCAGCGTGGTGTTCGCGATCGCGCGGCAGGAAAGCGGATTCAATCCGAAGGTCGTGTCGCCCGCTCAAGCCTACGGCCTGATGCAGGTGACACCGTCGGCGGCGAAGTACGTCACCCGCAAGTATGGCGCGACCTACGACCTCGGTCGGCTGAAGAACGATCCGGTCTACAACACCACGCTCGGCGCAGCCGAACTGGGCGGCCTTCTGGACGACTATCGCGGCTCCTACATCATGAGCTTCGCGGCTTACAATGCGGGCCGCGGCAGCCTGAAGAAATGGATCGCCCGCTACGGCGATCCGCGCGATCCCAACGTCGACGCGGTGGATTGGGTGGAACGGATTCCGTATTCGGAAACCCGCAACTACGTGCAGCGGATCATGGAGAATCTGCAAGTCTATCGCGCGCGCTTCGGCGGCGGATCGCGCTTGCAGATCGAGGCCGACCTGCACCGCGGCGCCACCGTGCAATAACGGAATCCGCATTATTCGCAACGGGCGACGCGTTCGGTGGTTCGCGGCGTCACTCCGGTCTGTTGCGGCCGGCCCCACGGTGCTACTTTCAAACGGCCACCCAAAGCGGAGCCGAATGTGACGTCGCCCAGCCCGTCCCCCATGACTTTGACATTTCGATGCCCCAAGGAACTGGAGGGAATTTTGCCACCGCCGGTGCCGGCCGCGCTCGGCATACCGACGTGGCTTAAAACCATGCCGCAGCAGGCATTCAATGCGCTCAACGGGACCACCACCGACACGGTGAAGCGCTGTCCTCCGTTCGTGGATGCCATGACGTCGGGATTCCTGATTCCGCTGATCTGCGACCTCAAGGTCGAGAACGGCGAATTCACCTGGGACAATGACATCGCGCCCGGCGGCGAACTCAATTTCGTCCGCTCTCCGCTCGGCCTCCACGACGCCAGCCAGGTGACAGGCACGCCGCTGTTCGAGACCGACCGCTTCATGGTGAAGTTTCACAATCTCTGGACGATCGAGGCGCCGGAAGGTTACGCGCTGCTGTTCACGCACCCTGCCAATCGTTTCGACCTGCCCTTCACGACACTCACCGGCCTCGTCGACAGCGATCGCTACTACGACAACTGGATCCACTTTCCGGCGCACTGGCACGATATGAATTTCAGCGGCGTGTTACCCAGGGGAACGCCGATCGCGCAATGTATGCCGGTGAAACGCGACAGGTGGGAGATGCGCACGACGACCTTCACGGCGAACGAATCGCAACGCCTGCACGATCTCACCACCGCGATGTACAGCGAGACGGGCATCTACCGGCGGCAGTTCCGCGCGTAAGCCGCATCACGTCTTGTCGACGTGCAGGAATTTCGCTGCGTCGCTGGGCCGCAAGAAGAATCGCCCGTGCGAGGCGGACGCCAGCGCGGTGATCGTCTGTCCCACCATATGAGGACCGCCCCTCACCGCCTGCCGCAGGCTCGCCTCGCCAGCTTCGCGCTCGCCCATCTCCAGCAGACAGGCACCGAAGCTGCTGCGCGTGGCGACATCGTCCGGTTGCAGGGCGAGTGCGCGGCGGAACAGATCGGCGGCCGCCGCGTACTCGCCGTCCTGTGCCAGAACCCGCGCCAGCGCGGCAAGAACATCATGTCGCTGAGGCGCATCGGACGCGGCACGCTGCAGCATGTCGCGCGCACGGACCCGATCGTTGCGCCTGATATACGTGAAGGCCAGCGCCATTCGCAGGTCAACGGCGTCGGGTGCTGCTTCGAGGCCGCTCTCCAGCACCCTCACCGCCTCATCCTGCCGTCCGATGCGCGCGAGTTGATTGCCGTATTCGAGGAACGCCGGCACGAACGGCGGTCGCCGCGCCGTGGTTCGTTGCAGCCGCTCCAAAGCCGCGTCGGTTCGACCGGCCGCCGCCAACGCCCCCGCGAGTTCGGTTTCGATAGCTGGATCATTGCCGCGCCGCGCCGCCCGCTCGAGCGGAGCGATCGCATCGTTCGCGCGATTCTGCATTAATAGCGCGCGTCCGAAAATTTGGGCGGCAAGTAGATTGCCGCGGTCGGATTTCAGGACGCCCCCGGCGATACGCTCCGCCTCATCGGCACGCTGCATCCGCAACGCGAGAATCGCCTGCTCGAGTGACTGTTGAACCGGCCCCAACGGACCGGCGGCAGCGCGATGTCGTGGATTCTTTGACATTCGAAACAATCATAAATCATTGCAAGCAAAAACCCCCGACATTTCTGCCGGGGGTTTCTGTTTCAGATCGCAGTCGCCGTGAGGCGATGACGATTAGAAGTTGCGCTGAGCGCGGACACCGAAGGTCCAGGTGCCACGGTCGCCGGCAGTCTGGCCGGTCGGCAGCACGAGGCCGGTGTTGTTCTGGGTGAGGTACGAGTACATCACTTCGCCCGAGAAGGTCAGACCCTTGACCGGGGTCCAGCGGGTGACGAGACCCAACTGGCTGATATCCCAGTCCGGATTGACGCCGAGGAGACCCTTGACGGTTCCGTTGTAACGGATGGCCGACCAAGAACCGAACAGCGACGACGACCAGTAGGGATCCCAGTTGTGGTTGAACGCACCGCGAACACCGTAGGCTTCCGTCTTCTGGATGCCGACGCCCGGCGCGTAGACGCCGTCGCTCGAGAAGCCCAGCGCGAGCACCGAGTTGTTGCCGATCGCGTAGCTGTCCGGGCTCACGCCGCCGACGATGTAGCGCGACGCACCGTTGGCATAACCGGCCGAGAAGTTGATGCTGTCGCCAGCGCCGGTCGGCAGGTTCTTGAGCGAGAGACCGAGCTGCAAGGCATAGCCCCACGCGTCGCCCGGGACACCGGACACCGAGATGGCTTCGCCGGCCCGGATCTGGTGAGCCACGCCCGAGAGCTGGAACAGACCCCAGGCCTGATCGACACGGAGTTGACCGACGATGTCCGGAGCGTTGGTGCCGCCCCAGTTGTTCGCGGTCGCGGTGCCGAAGCCGCCGCCAGCAGCGAGATCATACAGCGGAGCGCGGGTGTACGAGTTGACAGCCGAGCCGAACTTCAGGCCGCTGTTCTCTTCCAAGCTGACCGTGGCCGACACGCCGTTGCCGAACTGAGCGGTGTAGGCGATCTGGTTGATACCGGTCACGTCATCCTGGCCACCGAGCAGGAACGAGGTGTTGTTGCCCGGATAACCCGTCCACGGGGTCGAGAACTGCGACACCGCCTTACCGAAGGTGAAGCCGGCGAACTGGATGAACGCGTAGTAGACGCCGAGGTTGCCGGCGGCGCGCGAGTCAGTGTCCGTCGTCCAGTTGAACGTGGCGTCGAAGTAGGTGCGAACCACGCCGTACTCGGTCGCGGTGCGGGTGTCGACGTTCAGGCCGAAACGCGAACGGGAGATGTAGTCGTTCGAGTAACGGTTACGCGCACCAGTCCAGGACGGCATGTCGTAAGCGCTGGCAGCGTTGAACGACGTGTCGGCACGGAGATAGCCACCCAGCTTGATGCAGGTGTCGGTGCCGGGGATGTAATAGAAGCCGGCGCCGTACAGGGAGCACACCTTCACGTATTCGACCGCCTTGGCCTTCAACGGAAGATCCGCCGCCTGCGCCCCACCCAGTGCGACCAGGGTCGCAGCCGAGCCGAGGATAAGGCTCTTCGCAATGTTCATGTAAACCTCCAAGTTTGCTCTTTAGGGAAGGTTCCGGATCCGCTGGGTGAAACACCCGAAGACTAGGTTCCCTTAGTCCCTGACTAAACCGCTCGATCCGTTCGCGCCTTCGGACACTCCCGCACAACGCGAGGGACTTAAGCGAACCACCTAACGGGACGACCTCGGGATGCCCCCCTCCGTCGCTTCAGCCACAATTACCTAACGTCCATGAACACGCAACAAAGGAACGCCCCACAACGGTACCAATCCGGCCGTTTTTGGATCGGTGTTGCACAAATAACACGCAACTGTGATCACCCTACCTGCGCAAGCCATTGATAAATAAGGCGATTTTTTTGCGACCTCGAAGAGCGCCCGGCCCTGGCGGTTTGCGATCCGGATGGAACAGCAGCGCTTTCGGCGCTTGCGGACTGTGAAAGAAGGCTCTGGCGCCCCGAATCGCGCCTGTGTCGATCGGCGCCTCGAATCCGGTTCTGCGCGTCTTTTGACGTTCGGATTCGCCCGGAAAGCCAAAAGCGGGCCGAAGGTCGGAAAACAAAAGCAAGTACAGACACTTAAGCCAACGGCACGGCATCGACGACCACACACCTATTAGATAAGGGTGCCGGCGACATCCAGTGCTGGACCGAATAACTCGTCCTGAAACGCATGTCCGGGCACAAGTGACCCTTGCGACGGGGCACCGGGTCGGGCATATCGGGGGCCGACGGAGATATGGCCGAGTGGCTGAAGGCGGCGGTTTGCTAAACCGTTATAGGGTTGTAAAGCCCTATCGAGGGTTCGAATCCCTCTGTCTCCGCCACCCTGCGCCTTCGGCTTCGGGTGGCAGGCCACCCGGAAGCCGAAGGCGCAGGGTGATCTCCCGAAGCGGCAACGCCGCGCAGGGAGACGGTAACGCTCCATGTGGTACGTGTATTTTCTTCAGTTGAATAACGACGATATTTATGTCGGCTCAACCAACGATCTGCGACGGCGATACGCTTCGCATCAAGCCGGGCACGTCCTTTCGACGAAAGCAAATCTGCCCGCGATGCTGAAATCCTATGTCGCCGTGGAGACCGAAGACCACGCGAGAGAGCTTGAAACCTATTTCAAGTCCGGCTCCGGAAAGGCTGTTGCGCTCAAGCGTCTCATCCGGAAAAACTCGCCTGCCTGAGAGCACGATGGTGAGCGATTGCTTGTAACCCGCATATTCCCGCCGCACTCCCCGCCCGTCAGCCTCAATGCATCGCGATCCAGGCGCGAGCGTCGCGCTGCGCGGCGGCGATCTCCACATCCGACATCATCTCCGCGACTTCCCGGCGCAACTCAATGGCGTCGGCGCGGCCCTTGAGCGCGGCGAGATTGAACCACTTGTGCGCGGCGACGAGATCGACCAGGCCGCCCCGTCCGCTCGCCCAGTACAGTCCGCGCTCGAACAGCGCATCCGGGATGGCACTGTCGTTCACCGGTTTCGCCGCCTCGAGATCGATCGTTCCGTGAAACATGATCTTTGACCTTTTTGTTGGATTGCCGCCCTGCTCCGAGCGCGGCCTCCTGTCCAATCGTTTGACGCAATTCCCAATCGCCATTGTTCGGCGTGTTGGGACGACTATGACCGATCAAATTTGAATGGCAGTTTAAGTATCGCGATGAATGGAATCTGAACGCGACGAACCTCGCGGCCGCCACGGAATCGCAAAAAAGCCCGCCATTTGCGAACTTTTCGGATTCGTGAATCGCGGATTCACGCTGTCGCTTGGGAAACCGATAACCATCGCGGCAACGCGGCGCGCGCATTCGCGCGCAGGCGAACGTCCGGCAGCGGAGACGACGGGCGGACGATGGCGGTGACGGGATGGCGATGGAGCGGGAGAGATGCCGGGCACGGCCCGAGGGGCCGAAAGACTTGGAGCGTGACGCAGGCACGCCAGACAAAATCCGTATCGGCAAAAAAACGAGGGCGTCGGCGAACACGTCAGAGTCGAAGCGCATCGCGGCAGTGCCGCCAGCAACTGTGGAGACGCGATCTCCACGCCGTATGAAGAATGTCCGTTACCGAACCATCCTTCCGCCGGATCGTTCCTTGGGCGCTGATGCGACCCGTCCTGCGATCCGACCGGCTGACCTGATGTCTCGCCGACACCCTCTCTCGTCGACCAGAGCTTCCAACCGGACCCGCCTTGAGGCGGAGGGCAAACTGGCGGCTCGTGTGACGTCGCCGGCAAAGTGCGCCGGCAATTCTTCCAGAAGCAAACTTACTTCTTCTTGGCGGTCTTCTTCTTGGCGACCTTGCGGGTCTTCTTCGCGGTCTTCTTCGCCGCGGTCTTCGTCGCCTTCTTGACCTTCTTCACAGTCTTCTTGGCTTTCGCCTTCTTCGCTTTCGCCTTCTTAGCCATGTTGCCCTCCTGATAAGTGAGATGGCTTGATCGCTGCGTGCACCCGGGAATCGAAATGCACTTCATCCCGCATACACCAACAGATGTGAAAAAACAGCGTCCTGCTTAAGGAAGTGTTGATGAAGCGATGGCAGCGCCACAGCCGCGTCGTTACCGGCAAGGGCGCGCGCGACGTTGCGCGCGATGCGAATAGTGCCTGCGGAATCTACGTCGACAAAAGTCAAGGTTGCAGGAAATGCTTTCATTACAGATGGATTCGCAATTCGCGCTGAAAAGATTTCGCGTGCGGTGTCGTTTGCGGCGACTCACCGCTACCGAGCAAAGCCGTGCGCGTGGACTCTGAGTCGCGAATTTTGGCAAACAAAAAATTTTTAGCCGTGTGGACGTTTCGGGCGTTCGCGGTTTCTCAAACGCGATTTTTTTGCCAGCCCCGTGCGCTGATTCGCGACCGCGCGTTGTCCGATTTATCGTCGCTTCGTTCGCCGGCGACACCCGTTCGCCACCCGACGACGACCAAGTTTTTCATCCGCGATCGTCAGCGCAACAGATCGCGGAAGCCGCGCGACGGTTCGTGCGGCGGCGCCGGATGAACGACGATGCGCGCGATCGCGCGCGGCGACGAACGCCGGCGCGTTACAAACCGAGCTTGCTCTTGATCAGGTCGTTGACCGCTTGCGGGTTCGCCTTGCCGCCCGACGCTTTCATCACCTGTCCGACGAACCAGCCGGCGAGCGCGGGCTTGGCCTGCGCCTGCGCCACCTTGTCGGGATTGGCGGCGACGATCTCGTCGACGATCTTCTCGATCGCGCCGGTATCGGTGACCTGCTTCATGCCGCGCGTCTCGACCAACTCGCGCGGGTCACCGCCTTCGTTCCAGACGATCTCGAACAGATCCTTGGCGATCTTGCCGGAGATAGTACCCTCCCCGATCAGATCGACGATGGTCGCCAGTTGTGCCGACGATACCGGCGACGCGGCGATGTCCTTGCCTTCCTTGTTGAGGCGGCCGAACAGTTCGTTGATCACCCAGTTCGCGGCGAGCTTGCCGTCGCGCGCCCTGTCGGCCATCGCCGCCAGCACCGCCTCGTAGAAGTCGGCACTCTCGCGTTCGCTGACCAGTACCGCGGCATCGTAGGGCGTCAACGCGAACGCGCCGATGAAGCGCGCCTTCTTCTGGTCCGGCAGTTCCGGCAACGCGGCCGCAAGCTCGTCGACGAAGCTCTGCGGAAACTCCAGCGGCAACAGATCGGGATCGGGGAAGTAGCGATAATCGTGCGCCTCTTCCTTGGAGCGCATCGAGCGCGTCTCGCCCTTGCCGGGGTCGAACAAACGGGTTTCCTGATCGATGGTGCCGCCATCCTCGAGGATCCCGATCTGACGCCGCGCCTCGTATTCGATCGCCTGGCCGATGAAGCGGATCGAATTGACGTTCTTGATCTCGCAACGGGTGCCGAACGGCTCGCCCGGACGGCGCACCGAGACGTTGACGTCGGCGCGCAGGTTGCCTTTCTCCATGTCGCCGTCGCAGGTGCCGAGATAGCGCAGGATCGTCCGCAACTTGCTGACATACGCCTTCGCCTGCTCCGCCGAGCGGATGTCCGGCTTGGAGACGATCTCCATCAGCGCCACGCCGCAGCGGTTGAGATCGACATAGGTCTGAGTCGGGTGCTGGTCGTGCAGCAGTTTGCCGGCGTCCTGCTCAAGGTGCAGCCGCTCGATGCCGACGGTGACGCTGTCGCCGTCGTCGAGATCGATCTGCACCTCGCCCTCCCCGACCACCGGCGACTTGTACTGACTGATCTGATAGCCCTGCGGCAGGTCGGGATAGAAATAGTTTTTCCGGTCGAACACCGAACGCAGGTTGATCTTCGCCTTGAGGCCAAGCCCCGTGCGCACCGCCTGCTTCACCGCCTCCTCGTTGATCACCGGCAACATGCCGGGCATCGCCGCGTCGACCAGCGAGACATGGCTGTTCGGATCGCCGCCGAACTGCGTCGAGGCGCCGGAGAACAGCTTGGAATTGGAAGTAACCTGGGCGTGGACTTCCAGCCCGATCACCATTTCCCAGTCGCTGGTGGCGCCTTTGATGAGTTTCACGGATTTGACAGGTGCGTTCATGGGGCGAGTTCTACAATGGACCGGGGAACGAGAAAACCCCGATCGAGAGGCGCGATCGGGTGTCGCGAGACACCATTTTGGATTCGAGGCCTGACCTGAATATCGACCTACATGCTCTTCATGAAATCCCGCAGCGTCGGACTGATGCGGAGCGCGTCGCGCCCCGCCGCAATCACCTCGTCTACCTGCTGCTGCGGCAGGTGAAACCGGGTCGGCACGTTGCCGAGTTCGGCGGCGCGCGCCGGATCGAACTGATCGAAACCGAGACGGCCGACGAAGAATTTCAGGTCGCGGCAGTTCCAGCCGGCCGGCGCGCCGTAGCGCTTGCGGTCCGCCGCCGACAAGCCGCAGCGCCACTTGATCAGCGCGTTCTGCCAATCGGTCATGGTGCGCTCGAAGGCGGTGTAGCTGGCGCCGACACTGGCATCGATGGTGGTGTCGATCGCTGCCTTGACCAGGTCGATGCCGGTCGGGCCGTCCGCGCTCTGCACCCAATTGCCCGACAGGCCGGCCTTGGCATCGACCACCAGGAACATCGAGCGCCGCAGTTTCACCGCCTGCTGCGGCGTCAGCGGACCGTAGGGCGTCGTCGAGGACTCACGCGAGATGGTGAAACCCGCGAGGCCGTAGTTGTCGACGAGGCCGCCGTCGAGCAGCTTGATGTACGGCACCTTGCCCTCGCGATAGCGCAGGATCGCGCTGGCGAAGGAGCGCAGCATCGGCGAGGCATTTCGGTCGGCGGCCGAGCGCGTGATCCACGACGGCAGCGGATCGGTGCAAGTGCCGGGATAGGCCTTGACCACGATCGGCGCGAAGGCGACCGGCACCGCGGCCGACGCCGCCACCGCGTTCGACAGCGGAAATTTGGTCAGGTCGCTGCAGATCGCGGTGAAGGCAGTGGCGCCGAACACGAACGGCACGCGGTTATAGATGTCGGAGGCATTGATCCAGACGCGTGGCGCGCCGACTTCGCGAAACTCGCCGTAGGTCGCGCCATGGAACAGGTTGCGATCGAGCCACTGGGTAAAACCCTGCTGGTCGTTGATGCCGCCGCCGAGCGCACGACCCATGGTCGCGAGCGATAGCGTCGTGTTGAGCCCCTCCTCCGCGTTCTGCAACAGGAAGCGCTCGCGAAAATCCGCCAGCGCCGCGCGCTTCTTCAAGCCGTAGTATGCGGCCGTGACAGAACCTCCGGACACGCCGGAAATGAAATCGAGGCGGTCGAGCAGCTTGTCGCTGGCGTGCGGCACCCCGATGCGGTCGAATTCCGACAGCACGCCGAAGGAAAACGCCGCCGCCCGCGTGCCCCCGCCGGAGAACGCCAGCCCAAGCAGCAGGTCGTCGTTATCGGCGGCTTCTTCCTTGAAGTTGAGATGAAGTTGATCGACCACGCTGCCGTGCGCGGGCTCGTTGACGGGCATGTTGTGCACCGAGGCGCAGCCGCCAAGCCACAAGCTCACCGCTATCGCGCCAAGATATCCTGACCACCGCATGATCGCCCGCCCCTCCGCTGCGGCGGTTATCGCCCGAAGGCGGTTAACCCGTGAACAAGATGGCAGCATCGTGGCGAGCGCAAGGCCATCATGGTTAATCCCGCGCCGACGGTGGGATGCATTGTGAGAATCCGGCCTCTCCGTCATTGCGAGAGGCGGTGGCGACGACGCAAACCAGCCTAGCCTTGCGGCTTTCTGGATTGCTTCGCCTCGCTCGCAATGACGGGAGCGAGATCTGGGATAACGAAGCCTCTAGCCCCACCATCGCGTTGGGGCGAAATGCCCGGCCGCCTGCTCGATCACCTCGCCGAGCGAGAACAACGTCTCCTCGTCGAACGGGCGACCGATCAGTTGCAGACCGAGCGGCAGACCCTGCGCGTCCCTGCCGGCAGGCACCGCGATGCCCGGCAGCCCCGCCATGTTCACGGTGACGGTGAAAATGTCGTTGAGATACATCTCGATCGGATCGGCGCCGGTCTTCTCGCCGATGCCGAACGCCGCCGAAGGCGTCGCGGGCGTCAGGATGGCGTGGACGCCCTGCGCGAAACAGTCCTCGAAATCCTGCTTGATCAGGGTGCGCACCTTTTGCGCGCGTAGGTAATAGGCGTCGTAATAACCGGCGGAGAGCACATAGGTGCCGATCATGACGCGGCGCTTCACCTCGGCGCCGAAGCCGGCGGCGCGCGTGTTCTCGTACATCTCCACGATATTGTTGCCATCGACGCGCGCGCCGTAGCGCACGCCGTCGTAACGCGCGAGATTGGACGAGGCTTCCGCCGGCGCGACAATATAATAAGCCGGCAGCGCGTATTTGGTATGCGGCAACGACACCTCGACCAGCTCGGCGCCCGCCGCCTTCAACCATTCCGCGCCTTGCGACCAGAGTCGGCCGATCTCGGAGGACATGCCATCGAGGCGATATTCCCTGGGGATGCCGATGCGCAGACCCTTCACCGATTTGCCGATCGCAGCCTCATAGTCCGGCACCGCACGATCGACGGACGTGGTGTCCTTGGGATCATGACCCGCCATCGAGCGCAGCAGGATCGCGGTGTCGCGCACGGTGCGCGCGAACGGGCCGGCCTGATCGAGCGAGGACGCGAATGCGACAATGCCCCAGCGCGAGCAGCGACCGTAGGTCGGCTTGATGCCGACGATGCCGGTGAAGGCCGCCGGCTGGCGGATCGAGCCGCCGGTGTCGGTGCCGGTCGCACCGAGACACAGCCCCGCCGCCACCGCCGCCGCCGAACCGCCGGAGGAGCCGCCCGGCACCAGCTTCGTGTCGGAACCTTCCCGCCGCCACGGATTGATCACTGGGCCAAAGCACGACGTTTCGTTGGACGAGCCCATGGCGAATTCGTCGTTGTTGAGCTTGCCCAGCATCACCGCGCCGTCGCGCCACAGCTGCGTGGTCACGGTGGATTCATACGGCGGCCTGAAGTCGCCGAGAATTTTGGAGCACGCGGTGGTGCGCACGTCGCGGGTGGCGAACAGATCCTTGATGCCGAGCGGAACGCCGATCAGCGGGCCACCCTCGCCGCCCGCGATCTTCGCGTCAGCGTCGCGCGCCATGGCGCGCGCCTGCTCCGGCGTTTCCAGCACATAGGCGTTGAGCGCGCGCGCACGTTCCATGGCCGCGAGATGCGCGTCAGTGAGTTCGAGCGAGGTGAATGTCTTGCGCGCGAGACCGTCGCGGGCCTCGGCCAGCGTCAGCGAAGTCAGGTCCGTCATTTATCAACCGGGCTGCAAAAGAAAGGAGAAAGCGTCTTGTCGTTGGCGGGATCGTCGCGGCGCGGTTGCTGCTGTTTGGCGGATTGCTCCATCGCATCCAGCACCGCGTCCATTGCCTTGTCGGGATCGGCCTCCGCGCCCTGACGCCGCATCGCGTCGAGATAGGTCATGTAAGCCTGATAGGCTTTTTCGTCGTCGCACAGCAGGCACATCGGTTCGTCTCCCGCGCTATTCGACCACCTTGGGCACTACGAAGAAGTGATCCTCGCGCGCCGGCGCGTTGGCGACCACGGCGTCGGTGATCTCGCCGTCGTCGACGACATCCGCGCGCTTCTTCATCTCCATCGGCGTCACCGAAGTCATGGGCTCGACGCCGTCGACGTTCACTTCCGACAGTTGCTCGACGAACGCGAGGATCGCGTTCAACTCGCCTTGCAGATGAGGGACCTCGGCATCGGTGACCGCAATCCGCGCGAGATGCGCGATGCGGCGGACGGTGGCGGCGTCGACGGACATTATATATATGGGCCTTTGGCGCGAAAAGTAGTCGGACAGCGTCCGGATGCAGACAGCTACCGCCGTATAGCAACGGGGCTCCGGTGCCGCAACCGAGCCCGCTCCGCCGGATCAGACGGCCAGTGCGCGCAGGCGCCGCAAGGCGTCCTCCGCGAAGGCGCGGGTCAGGTCCTCGGCGGGTCGCTCGCCAGCGAGCGCGACCGCCTGCCCGGCCCACAGATTGGTGAAATCGGAACTGCCCGTCTTTTCCGCCGCGACCTTCAGCGGCCCGAACGCCGCCGAGGCGTGCGGGAAGCCGGGGCCGTCCGCCGTCACCGGGCCGAGTTCGCGCATCGCGCGATTGACGATGCCGCGTGCCGGTCGTCCGGTCATGACATTGGTGATCGCCGTGGAGCCGTCGTCGCCGCGCGCCAGACTGCCGCGGATGACGGTGTTCACCCTGGATTCCGGCGTGCGCAGGAACGCCGTGCCGATCTGCACGCCGGCCGCCCCGAGCGCGAACGCCGCCGCGATGCCGCGCCCGTCGGCGATGCCACCCGCCGCGATCACCGGCACGCGCACCGCGTCCACCATCTGCGGCACCAGAGCGAAAGTCCCGGGCTGGGTGGCGATGTCATCGGTCAGGAACATGCTGCGGTGGCCGCCCGCCTCCGCGCCCTGCGCGATGACGGCATCGACGCCGCGCTCCGCCAGCCACACCGCTTCCTTGACGATGGTGGCCGAGGCAATGACGACGCAGCCAGCGTCCCTGACGCGCCTGAGCAGGCTCGCGTCCGGCAGCCCGAAGTGGAAGCTGACGACCTCCGGCTTGACGTCTTCCACCACCTCGCACATCGCGGCATCGAACGGCGCACGCGCGGCCGAGGGCAACGGCATCGCCGGGTCGAGCTGAAACTCTTTATAATATGACGCGAGACGCCCGCGCCATGCCGCCATCTTCGCCTCGTCCGGCACGGTCGGCGTATGGGCGAAGAAGTTCATCGACACCGGCGCTCCGACCTGCTGGCGGAAGACGTTGACCTGCTCGCGCGCCTTGTCCGGCGACAGCATCGCGCAGGGCAGCGCGCCGAGCGCACCGGCCTTTGCGGCGGCAATCGCAAGTTCGGTGTCCATCGCACCGGCCATCGGCGCCTGAACGATGGGAAGATCGATCTTGAAAAGGTCGAGAAGTCGACGGTCGGGCCACATAGCAATGCTCGTTCGATATTGATCGGGTTGATGTTCATCTAGCACGGCGAGACGAAGGCAAGCCACGCCTGTCACAACGCTTCGGATCAGCCATTCGGCGACGCCTCCTCGGTCATTTGTCGCTGGAGGACCGCGCGCTGATCGCGAGCGCGGCGCTGCTGGCAACGAGCCCAGCGGCGGAGACCAGACTTGGAATCATCAACCCGCGTTCGTGAAACAGGCTGACGGTGAGCGGTCCCGCGATTTGCCCCAAGGCAAATGCAGTGGTCTTCATCGCGATCAGGCGCTGGCCATGAGCACCGCCAAGGCGGCGCGCCTCCTGGATGCCCGCCATGGTAATCACCACGAACGTTCCGCCGACGCACATCGCCGCAATCATCAGCGCGAAAAGATCGGCTGCGCACACCGGCACGATCACGCCGATGGCCAGCACCAACTGGCCCGCGATCCAGAGCCGCCGCGGCGAAAGTCCCGGGAGGCAGCGGGCCACAAATACCGTCGATATGGCGGCCGCAGCGCCGAATACCGGCCAAACCCAACCGAAAATCGCAGGATTCGCGATGGCTTCCCGTGCCAACGCCGGCAGGTAAGTCGCGGGAATAATGTAGCCATAGCCGAACGCGCCATAGCAGAGGACGCAAAGCCACGCATGACCGGAAAGCCGACCGCGCTCCGGTTCACCGCCGGATACAGCCCAACCGGCATCCATCGCGAGCCGACGCCACGGAACAAAAGTCAGAAGCGCCGCGATCGAACCGAACAGCAGCCACGTCGCCGGCGATCCCAACGCAGCGGCGCCAGCCGCGAGGCTTATCAGACCCGAGAAGCAGATCCCGATGCCAACTCCGGAGAACACCCGCCCCGACCATCCCGGCACGCGTCGCCGGGCAAGGATCGGCATGACCCACGCGGACACACCAACCAGAACGAACGCACTGGCGGCGCCGGCAAGAAAACGCAAACAGAACCACAGCACGAAATTGCCGGTCAGTCCCATGCCGAGCGTAAACACGGCGGTCGACAGCAGCCCCCACTGGATCGCCCGCGCCGGCCTGAGCGGCGCGACCATGCAGATCGCGGCGCCGCCGAGATAGCCGGCATAGTTCGCGGTCGCCAGCCAGCTTCCCTGCGCCAGGGTCAGGCCCGCATCCTGCTGCATCACCGGCAGCAGCGGCGTGAAAGCGAAGCGGCCGATCCCCATCGCGACCGCAAGGCCGATCATTCCGGTCCAGACGGCGGTCGTCTCGGTGGGCGATGCAGGCAAAGGTTTGAGCGAGGCGTTCAGCAACATGGCAATCGACGAACTGGCAATCGATGAATTGGCAATCGAGGTCTCCGTGCGAACGGCGGCACCTTATCCCGAAGGGCTTGAATCCGCCGACAGAAACCGTACGCTCTTTCTCAATTCACTAAAAATGAATAATAAAGAACAAGTTGTTCTATATTCATGAACACTGTCGCGAGGAGGTCAGATGAACTTCGCCGATTTGCATATCTTCAAGACCGTGGCGGACGAAGGCGGCATCACCAAAGCCGCGCGCAAGCTCCATCGCGTGCCCTCCAACATTACGACGCGGATCAAGCAACTGGAAAGCGAGGTCGGGACGCTGCTATTCCATCGCAGTCGCCAGCGCCTGCACCTGTCACCGCACGGCGAATTGCTGTTGGGTTACGCGGCGCGCCTGATCGATCTGTCCGAAGAGGCCCGTCATGCCGTCGCCGACACGAAGCCGCGCGGGCTGCTGCGGCTCGGCGCGCTGGAAAGCACGTCGGCCAGCCGCCTGCCGGCGGTGCTCGCCGAATTTCACCGTCGCTACCCCGATGTGCGCCTCGAACTCACGACCGGCACCAACGACAGCCTGGTCACGCAGGTGACCGAGCGGCGGCTCGACGCCGCCTTTATCGCGGAACCGCCGTCCGAACGCGAACTCGCCCACCTGCCCGTCTTCCGCGAGCGCCTTGTCGTGATTTCGAGCGCCGACCATCCGCCGATCAACAGCGCGCGCGACGCCCGGGGCGAAAGCCTCGTCGCGTTTCCGAACGGGTGCGCCTACCGCCGCGTGCTCCATCGCTGGCTCAAGCGCGACAGCCTGAGCAATCTTCGCGTGCTCGAACTCGGTTCATACCACGCCATCGTCGCCTGCGTTGCGGCGGGCGCCGGGATCGCCGTCGTTCCGGAAACGGTGCTCGCCGCGATGCCGCAGGCGCACGTCCGCCGCAACGCCCTGCCACGCGCCCAGAGCGACATCGTCACGCCGCTGATCTGGCGCAAGGGCGAAGTCTCGCCCGCCGTTCTGGCGCTCCGCACGCTCGTGACCACGGTGGCCAGGGATGGCTTGCCGAAGGGAAACGGGCGCCGCGGACGAGGCCGATCGTAGCGCACGGTACACAGGTCCGACACTTGGCTTTGCCACCCGCATCGGACGCATGTTATGCGGGAGCGCATGTCTGCTCCCGTCCTGCCCCTGACCGAAGCCGCTTCCCATTGGCCCGCGCGCGGCGCGCTGATCGGGCTCGATCTCGGCACCAAGACCATCGGCGTGTCGGTGTCCGATCCCGACCGCAAGCTCGCCACCGGCGTCGAGACGGTGAAGCGCACCGCCTTCACCGCCGATGCCGCGCGCTTGATCGATCTCGCTCACGCGCGCAATGCGGTCGGCTTCGTGCTTGGCCTGCCGATCAACATGGACGGCAGCGAAGGTCCCCGCGCGCAATCCACCCGCGCCTTCGCCCGCAATCTCGCGCGTCTGACCGACCTCCCCATCGCGTTGTGGGACGAGCGGCTGTCGACAGCTGCCGTGGAGCGCGAACTGATCGCGCTGGACACGAGCCGCGCCAAGCGCGCGAAGGTGATCGACGAGCACGCCGCGATCTTCATCCTGCAGGGCGCGCTCGACCGCCTCGCCACACTCAACCGCTGAGGATCGACACCGATGATGACGGTGATCGCCTCGCTGATCCCGGTATTCCTGCTGATCGTGCTCGGCTACGCGTTGCGGCGCATTCTGCTGAAAAGAGATGAGCACTGGGTCGGGCTTGAGCAACTGGTCTACTATGTGCTGTTTCCGGCGCTCCTGATCGAAACCCTCGGGCGCGCCAATCTCGCCTCGGTGCCGATCGCCGGCGTCGGCGGGGCGATGCTGCTCTCGGTGCTGCTCATGGGGGCGCTGTGCCTTGCGCTGCGTCCACTGCTGGTCCGCACGCTGGCGCTGAGCGGCCCTTCCTTTACGTCGCTGTTTCAGGGTTCGGTGCGCTGGCAAACCTTCGTGGCGCTATCCGTCGTCGGCAACATGCTGGGCGATCTCGGCCTCGCGGTCGCGTCGGTGGCGATGGTGGCGATGATCCCGATCCTCAATGTGATGAGCGTGTCGGTGCTGGCGCACTTCGCCTCACCGCAAAAGACATCGTGGCGCGCCACTTTGCTGGCGATCGCGAAGAACCCGTTCATCTGGGCGTGCCTCATCGGCATCGCCATCAACGTCACCGGCCTGCCGATCCCGAAACCGCTTTACGACTTCGCCGGATCGCTCGGGCATTCGTCGCTGGCGATCGGCCTGTTGGTGGTCGGCGCCGGCCTGCAACTCGACGGCCTGCGGCGGCCCAACGCCGTGGCGATGTTGACGGTGGCGCTGAAACTGATCGGAATGCCGATCCTCGCCATGACGCTCGGCTGGAGTTTCGGCCTGTCCGGATCAAATCTGGTGGTGGTGGCCTGCTGCGCCTCGGTGCCGAGCGCGTCGAACGGCTACGTGCTGGCGCGGCAGATGGGCGGCGACGCGCCGCTGCTGGCACATATCCTCGTGCTGCAAACCGTGGTCGCGGCCTTCACCATGCCGCTGTTCATTTCGCTGGCCGGATGATCACCGCTTAGGAGTGCGACGCCAGCCACATCGTCTGGACGGTGGCGGCGAGATTGTTCAGCCCATGCAGAATGATGGTCAGCCAGGTCGAGCCGGTGCGATAGCGCAAATAGCCGAACAGCAGGCCGATCGACATGATCTCGCCAAAAAAGAACCAGTCGTATTGCAAGTGCATCGCGGTCCAGACCAGCGACGACAGCACGATGGCGCCGACCGGCCGCAAAAACGACTCCGACCAGCCGCGATAAAGAAATCCGCGCGCGAAAAACTCCTCGGTGAGCGGCGCGGCGACGCAGAACGAGAGCAGCAGTAGCCACAGCGCATTGTCAGCCTCCGCCGATTTCAGCACCTCGACCATGAAGCTTGCGGTCACTTCGCGCCCGATCGCCGTGGCCAGCAAATCCCACGCGCAGACCAGCGCGATCAGGGCCAGCAGACCAAGGAAGAATTCGCGCCAGGTCGGCCAGCGCAACCCGAGATAGTCGCCGAACCGCGCGCCGGCGAGACGCGTGGCGATCCAGATTGCCAGCATCACCGCGGGCAGCCCCATGATCACCGACATGGAAAGCGTGATGCCGTTGCTCGCCATCGCGGTGATCCGCGCAATATCGAAGCCGCCGCCATCCCGCCACACCAGATAGCCGACGACCGCCAGTTGCCCGGTGAACATCGCGACGAAAATGAACAGACCCCACAGGCTGGTGCCGAGGAATTTCCACACACCGCGCGGCGCCTTGGGTGGACGCGGCGGCGGCAGAGTATCGGTCTCAGGGGTGCTCATCGGGCCAATGTGGTCAGGAATGATTACCAAACCGTGGTCGGAAGGTGGAGGATGAACGTATCAGGCGTCATTGCGAGGAGCGCGAGCTCCGAGGCAATCCAGTTCATGCTTCGTGCCTTTCTGGATTGCTTCGCGGAGTCTGCGCTCGGACAACGCGGAGCGTTGATCCGAGTGCTCGCAATGATGGAAGGCGACGCGCTCTCTGAACTCACGCCAGCGCGCGGTCCAGCAGGCGGCGGCTGGCGTCAGCGCTGAGGTCAGCCGCGCCGTAAAGATTGCCGTGCGCCGCGCCGAGACGCGTCGCGGCGAACAGTTCGGCGCTCGCCGGCGACACATCCTGCAAGGCCGCCGCCGCCGCGAGCAGGGCCAGCCGCTCCACCGCGACCCGCGCCAGACGCTCGATATCCGGACGGCGGAACGCCTTGGCGACAAAGCCCAGCTCCTCCTTCGCACCCGGCAGTTCGCTGGCCTGCGCGGCAAGATGCGTCATCACCGTCTCGGCGCCCTCGGCCTCGCGCGCCAGTGCGCGCAGCACGTCGAGGCACATCACGTTGCCGGAGCCTTCCCAGATCGCATTAACCGGAGACTCGCGATAGTGACGCGCCAGAATACCTTCCTCGATGTAACCGTTGCCGCCGAGGCACTCCATCGCCTCATAGAGAAAGCCGGGCGCGCTCTTGCAGGTCCAGTATTTCACGACCGGCGTCAGCAGCCGCATATAGGCGGCCTCGGTTGCGTCGAACGGCGCGCGGTCGAAGGCGCGGCACAACCGCATCACCAGCGCGGTGGACGCCTCGACATGCAGCGCCATGTCGGCGAGCACACTCTGCATCAGCGGTTGATCGGCAAGGTGCTTCTGAAACACGCTGCGGTGGCGGGTGTGGTTGATGGCGTGCGCCAGTCCCGAGCGCATCAGGCCGACCGACGACAGCGCGCAGTCCTGCCGGGTCAGCGACACCATTTCGATGATGGTGCGCACGCCACGTCCCTCCTCGCCGAGCCGCAGCGCATAGGCATTGTCGAACTCGACTTCGGACGACGCATTGGAGCGATTGCCGAGCTTATCCTTGAGGCGCTGGAAACGAATGCCGTTGACGGAGCCGTCCGGCGCGAAGCGCGGCATGAAGAAACAGGTCAATCCGCCTTCCGCCTGCGCCAGCACCAGGAATGCGTCGCACATCGGCGCCGACATGAACCACTTGTGGCCGATGATGCGATAGGCGTCGCCGTCCGGCACCGCGCGGGTGATATTGGCACGCACGTCGGTGCCGCCCTGCCGCTCGGTCATGCCCATGCCCATGGTCATGCCGCGCTTGGTCCACCACGGTGCGAAGCCCGGATCGTAACTGCGGGTGCCAAGCACCGGCATCACCTTGGCCTTGAGCGCGGGATCGACGCCGAGCGCGCCTACAGCCGCACGCGTCATGGTGATCGGGCACAGATGCCCCGACTCCACCTGCGCGACCATGAACAGCCGCGCGCCGCGCACCACTTCGGACGCGCGACCCGCGGCTTCGCCGCGCGCCGTCCACGTCGAATTGTGAATGCCGGCGTGCGCGCTGTGCGCCATCAACTCGTGATAGGCCGGATGGAATTCGACCTGATCGCGGCGAAAGCCGCGCGCATCGAAGGTCTTCAACTTCGGCGTGTTCTCGTTGGCGAGACGGCCGCGCTCGATCATCGCCGCCGAGCCCCAGTGCTTGCCGAACTCGGTCAGGTCGTTCAGTGCGCTCTCGCCGCCATTGGCTGCAACCGCCTCAAGCAGCGGCCGATCCTGCGCGAACAGATTGACGTCCTCGAACGGCGGCGACTGATTGAAGACATCGGTGCGAGCGGAGGCGACGGACGACATGCGAAAGGCTCCCGATTTCAAGTTGTGCGCGATACCGGCGCTACACATCCGCCGATTTCACCGGCGGCGCAAGGTGCGCAAAAACGCCGCAACGCCACTTTTCTGGGAACTCCGCCATGGATGAAGTGTTTTGAGGTCAGCGAACAGCCAGCGACCGGAGAACCCGATGCAGACGAAATCAATCTTCGCGACGGCGATGACCGCGCTGATCCTGAGTGCCGGTGCCGCGATGGCGCAAAGCACGATCAAGCCGGCCTCCAGCGACGACCCGGTCGCCAAACAATCCGCGCCGGCCGAGTCTCCGCACGCATCCGGTCATGATGCGCAGTCGGGCCGGCCGGAGACCGGGCCCAATGCCGCACAAACCAAAGGCCAAGCCAGCGAGGACTACAAGGACGCGCATGGCAAGGAAAAGAAGTGACGCACGATCGCTGCCGCGTGATCGGGACATCGTGAATCTTGCGCTCCGCTGCCGGCCGCGAAAAGCGCCACCCTTCGAGCGAGGTTGTTAGCGGCGGCACGGCGGATGCCCGCAGGGCCGTCGGGTCGAGATGCCCGCGGATTGACGACGCCGTCCGGCTGTTCCTGCGCCATCCCCGCTAGCTGTCATCGGCAGCATCGGAAGAAGCCCAAACGCGGCGGGGGATAAGTCCCACACCGGCAAAACGCGCTTGCCCGCCCTGCCAAGTCTGCCTATAGCTTTCGCTTTAATGACCCCCGCCGCAAAATCCAGTTTTGTCCTCAACCACCGGCACCTGCTGGGGATCGAGGGCCTTTCCGCATTCGACATCACCGGGCTGCTCGACCTCGCCGAGGAATATGTCGAACTCAATCGCCAGGTCGACAAGAAGCGTACCAGCCTGCGCGGCCGCACCCAGGTCAACCTGTTCTTCGAGGCTTCCACGCGAACACAATCGTCGTTCGAGATCGCCGGCAAGCGGTTAGGAGCCGACGTGATGAACATGTCGGTGTCGTCGTCCTCGATGCGCAAGGGCGAGACGCTGATGGACACTGCCGTCACGCTCAACGCCATGCATCCGGACATTCTGGTGGTGCGCCACAACGCCTCCGGCGCGGTCGAACTTCTGGCGCGCAAGGTGGACGGCTCGGTGGTGAACGCCGGCGACGGCACCCATGAGCATCCGACGCAGGCGCTGCTCGACGCGCTGACCATTCGCCGCAATAAGGGGCGGCTCGAGGGACTGCTGGTCGCGATCTGCGGCGACGTGATGCATTCGCGCGTCGCGCGCTCCAATATCATCCTGCTCAACGCCATGGGTGCGCGGGTGCGCGTGGTGGCGCCGTCGACACTCCTGCCGATCGGCATCGAACGCATGGGCGTCGAGGTGGCACGAACTATGGAAGAAGGCTTGCACGGCGCCGACATCGTGATGATGCTGCGGCTGCAACGCGAGCGCATGAACGGCTCGTTCGTGCCGTCGAGCAACGAATACTTCCGCTTCTTCGGCCTCGACCAGAAGAAGCTGGCCTACGCCAAAGCCGACGCGCTGGTGATGCATCCGGGGCCGATGAACCGCGGCGTCGAGATCGACTCGCTTGTCGCCGATGGCGCGCAGTCTCTGATCCGCGAGCAGGTCGAGATGGGTGTCGCCGTGCGCATGGCCGTGCTCGAAGCGCTGGCGCGCAACCTGCCGAATGCGTGACGTCATGCCCCATCATCAAAACACCGCCCGCCCGCTGCTGCTCACCAACGCCCGCCTGATCGATCCGTCGCGCGATCTCGACACGCGCGGCGATCTGCTGATCGCGGACGGCGTCATCCGCGACGCAAAGCAGGGCATCGCTGCGTCCGGCGTCCCCGAAGGCGCCGAAATCGTCGACTGCGCCGGCTGCATCGTCGCGCCGGGGCTGATCGACATGCGCGCTTTCGTCGGCGAACCCGGCGCGAGCCATCGCGAGACGTTCGCGTCCGCCAGCGAGGCCGCGGCCGCCGGCGGCATCACCACCATCATCTGCCAGCCCGATACGTCGCCGGTGATCGACAATTCCGCGACGGTGGACTTCGTGCTGCGCCGTGCGCGCGACACCGCGATCGTCAACATCCATCCGATGGCGGCGCTGACCAAGGGCATGGCCGGCCAGGTGATGACCGAATTCGGCCTGCTGAGAGCGGCGGGCGCGGTAGCCTTCACCGACGGCACGCACAGTGTGACGAATGCGCAGGTGATGCGCCGCGCGCTGACCTACGCGCGCGACTTCGATGCCCTGATCGTGCATCACACCGAGGACCCCAACCTCGTCGGCGAAGGCGTGATGAACGAGGGCGAATTTGCCACGAGGCTCGGCCTGATCGGCGTGCCCGCCGCTGCCGAGGTAATGATGCTGGAGCGCGACATTCGCCTCGTTGCGCTGACCGGAGGGCGCTATCATGCAGCGTCCATAACCTGCCGGGAGTCGCTCGACATTCTCAGGCGCGCGCGCGACGCCGGTCTCAACGTGAGCGCGTCGGCGTCGATCAATCATCTGGCGCTGAACGAGAACGATATCGGCCCCTATCGCACCTTTCTGAAAACCTCGCCCCCGCTCCGCACCGAGGACGACCGGACCGCGCTGGTTGCGGCGGTTGCGTCGGGACTGATCGATGTCGTGATGTCGGACCACGATCCGCAGGACGTCGAAACCAAGCGGCTGCCGTTCGCGGAAGCCGCTGTCGGCGCCATCGGTCTCGAGACCATGCTGCCGGCCGGCCTGCGGCTGCTTCACAACGACGAACTGGATTTCGTCACCCTGATCCGCGCGATGTCGACGCGGCCTGCCGAACTGCTCGGTCTGCCGGGCGGCACCTTGCGTAGCGGCGGGCCAGCCGACGTGATCGTGATCGATCCCGACGAGCCGTGGGTGCTCGATCCGGCCGACCTCAAATCGCAATGTAAAAATACGCCGTTCGACGAAGCGCGCTTCACCGGACGGGTGCGGCAGACCATCGTCGGCGGACGAAGCGTCTACCGGCGGATATAACTGCCATATTGTCTGCCGCCGGACAGGAAGTGATCAAGGCCCTACTGCCCGAGCAGTTTGGCCATAGCTTCCAGGGACGTGCCGGCAAAGATCGCCATCAGATAAATTCCGAAGCAGACGACCTTCAGGCGGTTGCGGACGAGATGCATCATTGCCTCCTATGGTCGAATCCAATGGTGATAAAGTATGGTTAACCAACCGTTGACAGCCCTCAGGACCCGCCGCCCATGCTGACATCCCCGCTGAGCGTGGCCTGCCTCGCCCTCGCCGTCGGCTATCTGTTCGGCTCGATCCCGTTCGGGATGATCCTGACCCGGCTCGCCGGCACGCAGGATCTGCGCTCGGTCGGCTCCGGCAATATTGGCGCGACCAACGTGCTGCGGACCGGGCGCAAGGGTCTCGCCGCCGCGACACTGCTCGGCGACATGCTGAAAGGCACCGCCGCCGTTGTGTTGGCCGGCCGTTTTGGCGGCCCGGAGGCGGCGATACTGGCGGCATTCGGCGCATTTCTCGGCCACCTGTTTCCGGTGTGGCTCGGCTTCAAGGGCGGCAAGGGCGTCGCGACCTATATCGGCGTGCTGCTCGGCCTCTACTGGCCGGCGGCATTGGCGTTCTGCGCGGTCTGGCTCGTGGTGGCGTGGTTCTCACGCTATTCCTCTGCCGCCGCACTGGTCGCCAGCGCCCTGACGCCCGCCGGCCTCTGGCTGGACGGCCATGCGGCGCTGGCGCTGCTGTTCGCCATCCTGACGGTGCTGCTGTGGATCATGCACCGCGGCAACATTCAGCGACTGCTCAATCGCACCGAAGGCAGGATTGGCCAGAAGGGCTGAGCTGGTCGAAGCCGTCGTGCACGACTTGTGGTTGTGCGGGCGCTTGACTTGCGCAATGCTGCCGCTGGGAGCGCGGGCAGCATGGAGTTGGCCTCACCATCGACCGACGGAACGCGGCTGACGGAGCGCCAGCGGATCGCATGGCTGCGGCTGATCCGCAGCGACAACGTCGGCCCCCGCACCTTCCGCTCCCTCATCAACCATTTCGGCAGCGCCGAAGCCGCACTCGAGCGCCTGCCCGATCTCGCTCGCCGCGGCGGCGCGGCCCGCCCCGGCCGAATCTGTACGGCGGAGGACGCGCAGCATGAACTGCGCCGCGCCGCCACGATGGGCGTGACGATAGTGACGCCGGGGGAAGCCGGTTATCCGCCTCGGCTGGCGGCGGTCGACGACGCACCGCCGCTGCTCGGCATCCGCGGTCAGTGCGCTGCGCTGGCCAAACCCATGCTTGCCATTGTCGGCTCGCGCAATGCCTCCGGCGCCGGCCTCAAGTTCACGCAACTGCTGGCGCGCGACCTCGGGGATGCTGGCTTTATCGTCGTCTCCGGACTGGCGCGCGGGATCGATCAGGCGGCGCATCGCGCCAGCCTTCAGGTCGGTACCGTCGCCGTGCTGGCGGGTGGCCACGACCGCATCTATCCGCCCGAGCACGAAGGCCTGCTGGCGGACATTCTGCAATCCGGGGCCGCGATCTCGGAAATGCCGCTCGGCCATGCGCCCCGTGCGCGGGACTTTCCCCGGCGCAACCGGCTGATCTCCGGCGTCGCGTTAGGCGTCATGGTGATCGAGGCGGCGCATCGCTCCGGTTCGCTGATTACCGCGCGCGTCGCCGCCGAACAGGGCCGTGAGGTCTTCGCCGTCCCCGGCTCGCCGCTCGATCCGCGCGCCGCCGGCACCAATCATCTCATCAAGCAAGGTGCCGCCCTGATCACCGAAGCCGCGGATGTCATCGCGGCGGTCCGCCCGATCATGGGCCGGCCGGTCGAACTGCCCGTCGCGGAATCCGACCATTCGCAGCCGATGGATCGCGAACCCGTAGCCAGCGAGCGCGCCCGGATCGTGGAGTTGCTTGGGCCGAGCCCAATCGGTCTGGACGATCTGATCCGCATGGCCGACACGTCGCCCGCCACCGTCCGTACCGTGCTGCTCGAACTCGAATTGGCCGGGCGGCTGGAGCGCCATGGCGGCGGGTTGATCTCGCTCGCGGTGTCATAGCGGTTTGCTCAGTGCGAATTGCGCATCGCATGGGTCCGACCCAGTTCTTCCGCTTCCATCTGCGCCATCTCGAGGACGTGCGCCAGCATATCCAGCCGGTGCATCCGCGCCATCAAGGCCAGTTCGGCGACAGCGCCGGAAATGAAACGAGCGGCCTCGTCGGGACCGCCGTCGCCGACCGCCTCTTCCGCTTCAACGGGCCTGCTCCGTCGCTCCCGCGCCATCGATCTTTGCCTTTGCCACGATCGGTCGCTCGAATGGGAATTGAGTCCGCTCCCTGTTCCGGTATACACAACCATAGGTAGCTTTTAAAGATGCATATAGTCAAAATGGTTGAGTGACCCCGATATAATTGAGCGGCGCGATTTGACAGTTGAGGGGTCTGGACCCATGTTCCGGGCGAAGCAGGCCGCCGCGACTCTCGCGAAGCCCGCCCCTTTTCTTCCCTAAGTATCTGGAAAAACATGAATATCGTCATTGTCGAGTCGCCTGCCAAGGCCAAGACGATCAATAAGTATTTGGGCGGCGGCTACGAGGTCGTCGCCTCTTTCGGTCATATCCGCGACCTCCCGGCCAAGAACGGCTCGGTCGACCCCGACGCCAACTTCAAGATGATCTGGGAGATTGATCCCAAAGCCTCCAGCCGGCTGAACGATATCGCCCGTTCGGTGAAGACCGCGGACAAGCTCATTCTCGCCACCGACCCCGATCGCGAAGGCGAGGCGATTTCCTGGCACGTTCTGGAAGTGTTGAAGCAGAAGCGCGCGCTGAAGGACCAGCCGATCGAGCGCGTGGTGTTCAATGCCATCACCAAGCAGGCCGTCACCGACGCCATGAAGCATCCGCGCCAGATCGACGGCGCGCTGGTCGACGCCTACATGGCGCGCCGCGCGCTGGACTATCTGGTCGGCTTCACCCTCTCTCCCGTCCTGTGGCGCAAGTTGCCGGGGGCACGCTCTGCCGGGCGCGTGCAGTCGGTGGCGCTGCGGCTGGTGTGCGACCGCGAGCAGGAAATCGAGAGTTTCGTCGCGCGCGAGTACTGGTCGCTGGTGGCAACGCTGACGACGCCGCGCGGCGACGCGTTCGAAGCGCGTCTGGTCGGCGCCGACGGCAAGAAGCTGGCGCGGCTCGACATCGGCAGCGGCGCGGAAGCCGAGGACTTCAAGCGCGCCATCGAGGCGGCGAACTTCACGGTCGCGAGCGTCGAAGCCAAGCCAGCGCGGCGCAACCCCTACGCGCCCTTCACCACGTCGACCTTGCAGCAGGAAGCCAGCCGCAAGCTCGGCTTCGCGCCGGCGCACACCATGCGCATCGCGCAGCGGCTGTACGAAGGCATCAACATCGGCGGCGAGACCACCGGCCTCATCACCTATATGCGTACCGACGGCGTGCAGATCGACCCGTCCGCAATTGCGCAGGCGCGCAAGGTGATCGGCGAGGACTACGGCAAGGATTACGTGCCGGATTCGCCGCGCCAGTATCAGACGAAAGCGAAGAATGCGCAGGAAGCGCACGAAGCCATTCGCCCCACCGACATGTCGCGCCGTCCTGCCGATCTACGCCGCAGCCTCGATAACGATCAGGCGCGGCTCTACGAACTGATCTGGATTCGCACGGTGGCAAGCCAGATGGAATCCGCCGAACTCGAACGCACCACCGTCGATATTGTCGCCAAGGCGGGTGGGCGCACGCTGGACCTGCGCGCCAGCGGTCAGGTGATCAAGTTCGACGGCTTCCTGAAGCTCTATCAGGAAGGCCGAGACGACGACCCGGAGGACGAGGACAGCAACCGCCTCCCCGCCATGAGCGAGGGTGAAGCACTCAAGCGTCAAGCGCTCGCCGTGACGCAGCACTTCACCGAGCCGCCGCCGCGCTTCTCCGAAGCGTCGCTGGTGAAGCGCATGGAAGAGCTCGGCATCGGCCGCCCCTCGACCTACGCATCCATTCTGCAAGTGCTGCGCGACCGCGGCTATGTGCGCCTCGACAAGAAGCGGTTGCACGGCGAGGACAAGGGCCGCGTCGTCGTCGCGTTCCTGAAGAAGTATTTCTCGCGCTACGTCGAATACGACTTCACCGCCGAGCTGGAGGAAGACCTCGACCGCATCTCCAATAATGAGGTGTCGTGGCAGGATGTGCTGAAAGCGTTCTGGGCCGGCTTCACCGGCGCGGTGGACGACATCAAGGACCTGCGAGTTGCCGAAGTGCTCGACGCGCTCGACGAGATGCTGGGGCCGCACATCTATCCGCCGCGCGAGGATGGCGGCGATCCGCGCCAGTGCCCGACCTGCGGCACCGGGCGGTTGAATCTGAAAGCCGGAAAGTTCGGCGCCTTCGTCGGGTGCAGCAACTATCCGGAGTGCCGTTACACGCGTCCGCTCGCGGCCGACGGCGACGTCGGAGGCGACCGCATTCTCGGCAAGGATCCGGAGAGCGGTCTCGAGGTCGCGGTGAAGTCGGGGCGCTTCGGGCCGTATATCCAGCTCGGCGAGCAGAAGGACTACGCGGAAGGCGAGAAGCCGAAACGCGCCGGCATTCCGAAAGGCACCTCGCCGGCCGATATGGAATTCGATCTCGCGGTGAAGCTGTTGTCGTTGCCGCGCGAAGTCGGCCGCCATCCGGAAGACGGCGAGCCGATCAAGGCCGGCATCGGCCGCTTCGGGCCTTACGTACAACACCTGAAGACCTACGCCAGCCTCGAGGCGGGCGACGACGTCTTCAACATCGGCCTCAATCGCGCGGTGACCCTGATTGCGGAGAAGATCGCCAAGGGCCCCGGCCGCAAGCGCTTCGGCGCCGATCCGGGCAAGCCGCTCGGCGAGCATCCGACGCTCGGCGCGGTCGCGGTCAAGAGCGGACGATACGGCGCTTACGTCACGGCCGGCGGCGTCAACGCCACCATTCCGAGCGACAAGACGCAGGACTCGATCACGCTTGAAGAAGCCATCGCGCTGATCGACGAGCGCGCGGCCAAGGGCGGAGGCAAGGCAAAGCGGCCGGCGAAGAAGGCGGCGAAAAAGTCCGTCGCCAAATCCGCCGACAAGACCGATGCGCCGGCGAAGACGACCGCCGCCAAGAAGGCCGCAACCAAGAAGCCTGCTGTGAAGAAGGCCGCAAGCAAGGCGCGCGCGCCGGTGAAGGCGGGAGCGAAAACGTCCTCCGCCAAGGCACCGAAGGCGGCGGCGAAGAAAAGCGCCGGCAGGTAGCAGCGAGTCCCATTGAGCAAACCACGCGACAGCCGATTTCCCGACCGCGACGCGATCATCGCATTTGTGCGCGCGTCGAAAAGCGAAGTCGGCACCCGCGAGATCGCGCGCGCATTCGGCTTGAAGAACGCCGACCGCGTCGAGCTGAAGCAGATCCTGCGCGCGCTTGCCGACGAAGGCGTGCTCGCCAAGCGTGGCCGCAAGCTGCACGAGGCCGCGGCCCTGCCTCCAACGATTCTCGCTGACGTCACCGGGCGCGACAGCGACGGCGAGATGCTGGCAACGCCGACCGAATGGGACATCGAGGCGCAAGGCACCGCGCCGAAAATCCGCATCCGCCTGCCGCGCTATCCGAAACCCGGGACGGCCGCCGGCATCGGCGACCGTGCGCTGTTGCGCATCGAGCCTGACAGCAACGACGAAGCTCACGCCTATATCGGGCGTGTCATCAAGATCATCGATCATGCGAAATCGCGCGTGCTCGGCATCTTCCGCGCCCTGCCGGGCGGCGGCGGACGACTGGTGCCGGTGGACAAGAAGCAGGCCGGGCGCGAACTCAACATCGCCAGCGCCGATACCGGCGGCGCCGAGGACGGCGATCTCATCAGCGTCGACCTGATCCGCTCGCGCGGGTTCGGCCTTGCGTCGGGCCGCGTCAAGGAACGGCTCGGTTCGCTCGCGACCGAAAAAGCCATCAGCCTGATCGCAATTCATGCCCACGACATTCCGCAGTCGTTTTCGCCCGCCGCGCTGAAGGAAGCCGAGGCGGCCGCGCCCGCAACATTGCAAGGCCGCGAGGACTGGCGCGACGTTCCGCTCGTCACCATCGATCCGCCGGATGCGAAAGACCACGACGACGCCGTGCACGCGATGCCCGACGACGATCCCGCCAGCAAGGGGGGTTACATCGTTGACGTCGCCATCGCCGATGTCGCGTTCTACGTTCGGCCCGGATCGGCGCTCGACCGCGATGCGCTGCTGCGCGGCAATTCGGTCTACTTCCCCGACCGCGTCGTGCCGATGCTGCCGGAGCGTATCTCCAACGACCTGTGCTCGCTGCGGCCCGGCGAAGCGCGCGGCGCGCTCGCCGTGCGGCTGGTGATCGGGCCGGACGGCCGCAAACGCTCGCACACCTTCCATCGCGTGCTGATGCGTTCGGCGGCGAAGCTCAACTATGCGCAGGTGCAGACCGCCATCGACGGCCACCCCGACGACACAACCGGCCCGCTGCTGGACCCGATCCTCAAGCCGCTCTATGCCGCCTATGCGCTCGTCAAGCGCGCGCGCGACGAGCGCGAACCGCTCGACCTCGATCTGCCGGAGCGCAAGATCGTCCTCAAGCCGGACGGCACGGTGGATCGCGTGGTGACGCCGCAACGGCTCGACGCACACAAATTGATCGAGGAGTTCATGATCCTCGCCAACGTCGCTGCCGCCGAGACGCTGGAGAAGAAGGGTCTGCCGCTGATCTATCGCGTGCACGACGAACCCACTGTCGAGAAGGTGCACAATCTTCAGGAGTTTCTGAAGACGCTCGACATTCCCTTCGCCAAGAGCGGCGCGTTGCGCCCGTCGGTGTTCAACCGCGTGCTGGACAGGATCAAGGGGCACGACTCCGAGCATATGGTCAACGAGGTGGTGCTGCGCTCACAAGCGCAGGCGGAATATGCCGCCGAGAACTACGGTCACTTCGGCTTGAACCTGCGGCGCTACGCGCACTTCACCTCTCCGATCCGTCGTTACGCGGACCTCATCGTGCATCGCGCCATCATCCGCGCGCTCGGGCTCGGCGCGGGCGCCCTGCCCGAGACCGAAACCATCGAGACGCTGAGCGAAGTCGCCGCGCAGATTTCCGCGACCGAACGCCGGGCCATGAAGGCGGAACGCGAAACCGTCGACCGACTGATCGCGCATCATCTGGCCGACCGCATCGGCGCGACATTTCAGGGCCGCATCTCGGGCGTCACTCGTGCCGGCCTGTTCGTCAAGCTCAGTGACACCGGCGCCGACGGCCTGATCCCGATCCGCACGCTCGGCACCGAATATTTCCAGTACGACGAGGCGCGCCACGCGCTGGTCGGCACGCGCAGCGGTGCCATGCATCGGCTGGGGGACGTGGTCGAGGTTCGTCTGGTAGAAGCAGCTCCGGTGGCCGGCGCTCTCCGGTTCGAACTCTTGTCGGACGCGCAAGAAGCGCCGCGCGGGCGCAAGCGGAGCCGTGACGCCGACCGTTCGCACGAGGTGCGCCGGGCGCGCGGCAAGATCAAGGCCGAACGCAAGGCGAAGAAGCCCGCGCGCAAGCCTGCAAAAGCCAAGTTTGCAAAAACCAAGGGGAAGTCTATCAAGAGCAAGGGCAAATCGGGCAAGGGCAAGAAATAAGGGCCGATCGTGAAAACACCCGCCGTCTCAACCTGGACCCGGAAGACCGCCTCGCCACCCGAGCGCGACGTCTGGCTGGCGATGAAGCGCGGCCTGCGCTGCCGCTGCCCGAATTGCGGCGAAGGCAAGCTGTTCCGCGCCTTTCTCAAGGTGAACACCACCTGCCCTGCCTGCGGCGAAGCGCTGTTCCATCATCGCGCCGATGATCTCCCCGCCTATCTTGTGATCGTGATCGTCGGGCACATTGTGGTGCCGGTCGCACTCTCCGTCGAAACCAATTTCGCGCCACCGATCCCGCTGCAACTCGCGATCTATCTGCCGCTGACGCTGATTTCAGCCCTGCTGCTGTTGCAGCCGGTCAAGGGCGCAGTGGTCGGACTGCAGTGGGCCTTGCGGATGCATGGCTTCGATGACACCGATTCCTCTGACACGCCGATCCGCGACAAGGCGGGCGGCACAATCGCACCGGGAGCCCGATGACAGACACGACGACAACCGCACCTGCGAAAGAAGAAAAAGAAGCCGATCACCATCCCTATCGGCGGCCCCGCGACGCCGCCACACTGATTCTGATCGACCGCAGCCACGCCAAGCCCAAGGTGCTGGTCGGCAAACGCCACAGCAATGTCGTGTTCATGCCGGGCAAGTTCGTATTTCCCGGCGGCAGCGTCGACAAGACCGATAACCGCGTCCCGGTGGCGGCGCCGATTCCGCCGGAACTCGAAGCCAATCTGATGAAGGGCAGCCCGAAGACGGAGCCGTCGCGGGCGCGTTCACTGGCGATCGCCGCCATCCGCGAAGCCTGCGAGGAAACGGGGCTCTGCCTCGGCTGTAAATGCGGCGACGGCAACACGCGCAAGCTCAACGGGGTCTGGCAGCCGTTCGCCGATGCGGGGCTGTTGCCCGATCCATCCGGCCTGTTCCTGATCGCGCGCGCGATCACGCCGCCCGGCCGGGTGCGGCGGTTCGATACGCGCTTCTTCACCGCCGATGCTTCCAGCATCGCCCATCGCGTCGAAGGCGTGATTCATGCCGACGCCGAACTGGTCGAACTGGTCTGGGTCGAGATTGGCTCCGATTCGCTCGCCGATCTTCATCCGATGACCAAGCTGGTCCTCAAGCAACTGGACAAGCGTCTGGCCACCGGCCCGTTGCGCCACGACGCCCCGCTGCCGTTCTTCCATTTCTATGGCGGCAAGATGCAGATGGACGTCCTTCCGGGGTGATCCGCCGACAGCAGAAACCGTCGGATTCGCGGCGATTCCGGCATCAGCTCGAGTTCCCGCAGGTTTTGCCCGCGAAAACCTTGACTTTGGGCCATTCGCGGCTAGTTTGCCGGCCAAACGCGGATTGGCGCTAGCCGGTCGGCTGCCGATTCCCTGACATTTCGAGGTTTACCATGGCCAAAGCGGTCACCATCAAGGTCAAGCTGGTTTCCACCGCCGACACCGGCTTCTACTACGTCGCGAAGAAGAACTCGCGGACGATGACCGACAAGATGGTCAAGAAGAAGTACGACCCCGTCGCGCGCAAGCACGTCGAGTTCAAGGAAGCCAAAATCAAGTAATCTTTTCAGATGCTTGGATTCAGTTTTTGACGGGGCCTTCGCGGCCCCGTTGTCGTTCCGGTCGACTTGCTTCGGGCTTGGACACAGCCCTTCGCACCCAACCGCCTACGCCGCCGCCGCGACCACCCGGTTGCGGCCATCGTGCTTGGCGCGGTACAGCGCCAGATCGGCGCGCTTGAGAACGTCCGTCATCGGCTCGCCTTTGCGCTCCAGCGCCGCCAGACCGATCGAGATCGTCACCTGGATGTGCCGCGTGCCCTTGTCGATGGCGAAAGGCTCAGCCGCCACGGCCCGCCGCAGCCGCTCCGCGACCATGCCCGCGACGTGCATGTCGGTTTCGGGCATCACGATAACGAATTCCTCGCCGCCATAACGGCAGGCGAGATCGATGCCGCGGATCGACTTGCGGATTCGCACCGCGAATTCGCGCAGCACGTCGTCGCCGGCATCGTGGCCATAAGTGTCGTTGACGGCCTTGAAGAAGTCGATGTCTAGCATCATCAGCGCCAGCGACTTGCCGCGATGCGACGCCTGCTCGGCCAGGGTCCCGAGATGGGTTTCCATGTAGCGGCGATTGTGCAGGCCGGTCAGCCCGTCGGTGATCGCCATCTCGATGGAGTTCTGCACGTTGTCGCGCAAGTGATCGGTATAGCGCCGGCGACGGATCTGGGTGCGGGCCCGCGCCAGCAATTCGTTCTTGTCGACGGGCCGCAGCAGATAATCGTTCACGCCGATCTCAAGGCCGCGCAACAGGCGCGCATTGTTGTCGGCGTCGGCGATGGCGAGAATCGGCACCTGCCGCGTGCGCTCCAGCGAACGCGCCTGACTGCACAGCCGCAGGCCGTCGAAATTCTCGAGGCCGAGCGACACTATCAGCAGATCGTAGTTGCCTTCGGCCGCATGAAACAGCGCTTCCGCCGGGTTTGGCTCGACATCGACGGAATGCTCCGCAGCAAGCACCGGCCCCAGCCGCTCATAAGACGACGGCCTGTCGTCCACCAGCAGGATACGACCGCCGACCCCGGCGTCCGCCACCGCGCTGCGCTCCGGCGCCTGAACGCCGATCTCCATCGAGGTCAGCGCGCGCATCCGCAGTTCGTCGGTCATCATCTTGAGCCGTGTCAGCGAACGTACACGCGCAATCAGCACCACGTCCGAGACCGGCTTGGTGAGGAAATCGTCAGCGCCCGCTTCAAGACCGCGCACACGATCGGACGGACTATCGAGCGCGGTCACCATCACCACGGGGATGAAATGCGTCGCCGGATTCGACTTCAACCGGCGGCAGACTTCGAAGCCATCCATGTCCGGCATCATCACGTCGAGCAGGATGATGTCGCATTCGGCGCGTGACGCCACCTCCAGCGCCTGCGTGCCGTTGCAGGCGGTGACGACATCGAAATATTCAGCCGACAACCGCGCTTCCAGCAATTTCACGTTCGCTGGAATATCATCGACGACCAGAACACGCGCGGACATCGCAATCTCCTAACCGATAAACCGGCGGACCGTCTCAATGAATTTTCCAACCGAAATCGGCTTCGACAAATAAGCCTCGCACCCGCCCTCGCGGATACGCTCCTCGTCGCCCTTCATCGCAAAGGCCGTGACGGCGACGACGGGGATGGCGCGCAGCTCAGGATCGTCCTTGATCCAGCGTGTGACCTCGAGGCCCGACACTTGCGGCAACTGAATATCCATCAGGATCAGATCCGGGCGGGATTTCCGCACCAGGTCGATGGCCTCGTAACCATTGCTGGTGCCCGAGGTCTGATAGCCATGGGCCTCCAGCAGATCGCGGAAGAGCTTCATGTTCAGTTCGTTGTCCTCAACGATCAGGACGGTTTTTGCCATCCCGCCCCTCCCATATCGCAACGACGCGTCACCCGATCCGGACCTTCGTCAAGTATTCCGCCAAACGTCTTATCAAGTATCCGCAATTTGCCGGCACAAGCGCCTGCCGAAACAACGCGCAAATGCTAGAATCGGCCATTCCTGAGTCTGGCATGATGGCCGAAAATAGAGCCCATAAGTTACGGAAAGGCAAACACGATTGATGACAAAGCGTGCCAAAAATCCACGCCAAATAGCTGAAATCGTAGCCATTCAGGCTCTTTCCTTCGTCGCAGGCGAGCCGGAGCGACTGGGGCTGTTTTTGGCCGAGAGCGGGTTAGGTCCGGATACCCTGCGGTCTGCTGCTACCGACCCGCAGTTCCTCGCCGCGGTGTTGGATTTTGTCCTGCGCGACGACGCCATGGTGAAGGCCTTCGCCAAATCGGTCGAACTCGACCCCACCAATGTCGCGGCCGCCCGCCAGGTGCTGGGCGATCCGCAATGGGAGCGCGACACCCCGTGACCCAGGCCGCGCCAGAAGGAGCCGCCCCGCGCTGCTTCTGCCGCGATTGCCTGCATGACCTCGACGTCGCGGCGAAGCGATGCAGGGCCTGCGGTTCGCCGCGTCTTGTCCGCCACCCGACCCTGGCGCAACTCACCATCGCGCACGTCGACTGCGACGCATTTTACGCCACCGTCGAGAAGCGCGACAATCCGGACCTTGCAGACCGGCCGGTGATCATTGGCGGCGGCAAACGCGGCGTGGTCTCGGCCGCCTGCTACATCGCCCGGACCTACGGGGTGCGCTCGGCGATGCCGATGTTCAAGGCGCTGGCGCTGTGCCCTCACGCGACCGTCATCCGCCCCGACATGCCGAAATATGTCCGCGTCGGGCGCGAGGTGCGCCATGCGATGCTGGCACTGACACCGCTGGTGGAGCCGCTGTCGATCGACGAGGCTTTCCTCGACCTCGGCGGCACCGAACGCCTCCACGGCATGATCCCGGCCAAGGTTCTGGCGCGCTTCGCCGCCGAGATCGAACGCGACGTCGGCATCACCGTGTCCATCGGACTGTCGTGCAACAAATTTCTCGCCAAGATCGCTTCCGACCTCGACAAACCGCGCGGCTATGCGCTGCTTGACCAGAACGACGGTCGCGAACTTCTGACCGACAAGCCGGTCGGTTTCATCTTCGGCGTCGGCCCGGCCACACAGGAACGCCTCGCCCAGCGCGGCTTCCGCACGGTCGGCGATTTGCGGCGCGCGGACGAAATCGACATGATGCGGCAATTTCCGTCGGAAGGCCGCAGGCTGTGGCGGCTGGCGCGCGGCATCGACGATCGCAGGGTGGTGGCCGATCGCGGCGCCAAGACCATCTCCAGCGAGACCACGTTCGAGACCGATATCCGCGACTTCGCGCCGCTGGAGAAAATCCTGTGGCGACTGTGCGAGAAAGTCTCCGCGCGGCTGAAAAACAGTGGACTGGCCGGATCGACTATCACGCTGAAACTCAAGACCGCCGACTTCCGGCAGCGCACCCGCTCGCAATCGATCCACGAGCCGACGCAACTGGCAAACAAGATCTTCAGCATCGTTCGCGAAATGCTGGCGAAGGAAATCGACGGCACCGCCTTCCGGCTGATGGGCGCCGGGGTCAGCGCGTTGCGCGCCGGCGATGCCGCCGGCGATACCGACATGCTCGACCGCCGCTCGGCACACGCCGAACGCGCCATGGACAATCTGCGAAAAAAATTCGGCGACGCCGCGATCGTTCGCGGCATTGCCTATGACGGTCCGGAGAAGCCGCGATAGCGCTGCATCCAATCCGACCAACCGTCATTGCGAGGGGCGATTGCAGCGAAGCAATCCAGTTCTTCTTTCGTCGATTTCTGAACTGCTTCGCTGCGCTCGCAATAACGGGAAACGTGGCTTTACTTCTCGCCCGGCTTGCAGGGCTTGACAGATTTGACCTCGAACTTGTCCAGCTTGCCGGCGATGACGAAGTCGTTGTAATCGAGCTTCAACGCGCGCGACACGCCGTTCTCGTAAAGCTCGAACGACATCGCATAAGTCGGCGTCTGTTCACCGCTGTTGGATTTCGCATCGCGATCGTAGTAACTGACGGTGACCGGCCAGCGCGTCAGCGTCTTCATCGTATCGTTGCTGGTCGAAGGATCGGGCGTCGTCACCTTGTCGCCCGCGATCGGCTTCCCGATAACGGAGAGCGTGTTGTAGACTTTCTCGCCGTTGTCGGAACCATCATAGATTGTGAGTTCGAGTAGTGACTTGCCTTCGCGCGCGGCGGCGATAATGCGTCGAATCTGCTGGGTCGGAAACACGATGCTGCCGTCCAGCGTAAACGTCTTGGCGATCGGCTGCTTCAGCTTGACGGTAATGTGATCGCCGGTACGCTCGGCGATGCCATCGACGCCGGTCGAGGCGCCCTCGTTCATCCGGGTATCGATCTTGAAGCGATAGGTCTTGCCGTCGGCATCTTCCCAGCTCGTCGAACGCAAATCGCTCAACGTGCTCTTGCCCTCGCTGCCGTTGAGTTCCGAGACCTGACGGAATTCGGAGGTATAGCCCTCGCAGGCGCTGCCGCTGAAATTATAAAGGATGCGGCCGCGTGCGCTGTCCACCGCGGCGGCGCCGTTGCGCGATTTCAGCAGGCTCAGATCGTAGGATGCCTGATGCGGCAGGAACGGAATGCCGGCGGCCTGCGCGGATGCGGCCCCCAGCACCAGCGCGCCCGCGAGCGCAAAGCTTCCCGTTCGCACAAGGCCTCCCGTTCGCAAAAGGCGAGACGGTTGTGGCAAGAATCTATAAAAACGACGCATGGCGTCTCCTTAAATCCACGAATCCAGAGCATATTGAGCGCCTTATTGAGCCGCAACTTAGGCATTTGCCAGCGTAACAACATAACATCGTCATTCATGATCGCGTGATGATATCGTCTGGGCGATGGAGGATTGCCGATGCATTCGCACTCGCTGGATAACTGGACCCACGATCACAACTTCCTCGGCGCGCATCACGCGCGTAACGAACGCCGCACCTGGCTCGTGGTCTGGCTGACGCTGGGGATGATGGTCGCCGAGATCATCGGCGGCAGCGTGTTCGGTTCGATGGCGCTCCTGGCCGACGGCTGGCATATGTCGACCCACGCCGTGGCTCTCGGCATCGCAGCGCTGGCCTATCGTTATGCCCGTCGCCACGCGGACGATCCGCGTCTCGCTTTTGGCACCGGAAAATTCGGCGAACTGGCGGCCTTCACTAGCGCGGTGGTGCTGGGCATTGTCGCCGTCATGGTGACTTACGAGAGCGTACTGCGCATCGCCGATCCGAGGCCGATCGCTTACGGCGAAGCCATCGCCATCGCGGTGCTCGGCCTGTTCGTCAATCTGTTGTCGGCGTGGTTGCTACGGGAAGATCACGATCACCACCACGGTCATGGTCACAGTCATGATCACAGTCATCATCACGACCAAGCGCACGCTCATCGACACCGCGACAACAATCTGCGCGCCGCCTATGCCCATGTTCTGGCCGATGCCGCCACCTCGGTCATGGCGATTATCGCGCTGATCCTCGCCCGCGGGTACGGCTGGGTCTGGATCGATCCGGTGGTCGGCATCGTCGGCAGCCTTGTGATCGCAAGCTGGGCCTATGGCCTGATCAAGAGCGCCGGCGCGGTGCTGATCGACGTGGTGCCCGATTCCGAAATGGCCGATGGTATCCGGCAGCGGCTCGAGGTCGCCGGCGATCGCATCTCCGATCTGCATCTGTGGCAGGTCGGCCCCGGCCACTACTCCGCCATCGTCACAATCGTGACCGACGATCCGAAACCGCCGGCGTCCTACAAGGCGAGCCTCGCCGAACTCAGGCAACTCAGCCACGTCACGGTCGAGGTCTGTCAATGCATCCACACCGATGAGCGCCGCACCCACGTCGCCTGACGCCGAACAGTTTTGCTTGGCAAGCATTATTTGCATCGGCCGTCGCTTGCATGTCGCGATCCGATGGGTGAAATAGACGCGGACGATCGCGGGCAAGATCGTCCGCATTCGAGACGAAAGCAATCATTTGGGGACGATCATGGCAGGAACAGTCGAGCAGAAGCTTGCGGAGCAAGGGATCACATTGCACGAGCCCGCGAGCCCGATCGCGAATTATGTCGGGTTCGTCCGCACCGGAAATCTGCTCATCGTCTCGGGCCAGGTTTGCGTCAATCCCGAAGGCAAGTTGATCGCCAAGGGCAAGCTCGGCGCCGGTGTCACCGTCGAACAGGGCGCCGCCGCGGCGCGCGGCTGCGCCATCAACCTGCTGGCGCAGGTCAAGGCCGCGCTCGGCGATCTCGACAAGGTGGCGCGCGTGGTGCGCCTGGGCGGCTTCGTCAACTCGACGCCGGATTTCACCGATGGACCGAAGGTGCTGAACGGCGCGTCCGATTTGATGGTCGCCGCATTCGGCGACAAGGGACGCCACGCCCGGTCCACCGTCGGCGTTGCCTCGCTGCCCGGCGATGCCGCAGTGGAAGTCGAAGGCATTTTCGAAGTCGCCTGACAGGATCGCGCGATGCGGGGACCCGACTGGCTTGCAGCACGTCCGGTGGCCCATCGCGGCCTGCACGATCGCACGCTCGGCAATGTCGAAAACATGCCGGGCGCGTTCCTTGCAGCGATCGAGGGCAACTACGCCATCGAACTCGATCTGCAACTCAGCGCTGACGGCGAAGCGATGGTGCACCACGACGATCGGCTCGGCCGTCTGACCGAAGGCGACGCGCCGCTGCGCAGCATGACCGCCGCACAACTGCGCCAGGTGGCATTCAAGGACACCACCGAGCGGATGATTTCGCTCGCCGAGGTGCTGGCGATGGTCGTCGGTCGCGTACCGCTTTTCATCGAGGTCAAGAGTCAGTTCGACGGCGATCGCAAACTGGTCGCGCGTCTGGCGGAGGTGATCGCCACCTACAGCGGCCCGGCGGCGGTGATGTCGTTCGACCCCGATCAGGTGCTGGCCATGCGCGAGCGAATTCCGGCGCGGCCGCGCGGCATCATCGCCCAGCGCACCTATGATGACAGCTACTGGAGCTGGCTGACGCAACGGCAGCGCGACGACATGCTGTATCTGCGACACGGATTCCAGACTCAGCCGCATTTCATCAACTTCAAGGGCCAGCAACTGCCCGCTCCCGCCCCTTGGATCGCGCGGAACGTGTTCGGTTGCCCCTTGCTGGCCTGGACCGTCCGCACCGCCGAGCAACGTGCCCACGCCGCACGCTACGCGGACCAGATCGTGTTCGAAGGGTTCCGTCCCTGACCCTTTGACGACCTTGAGGTCGGCTGCGCGGCCTTGACGTCGGCGCTCGCAGATACGATCTGTAGACTTGCCGCTTGTCCTATTGCTTGAGCATGATCTTGACCGAAAACCGGTTACCACTTTTCGGGATCATGCTCTAAGCCTGTGACGGCTCTTCAGCGTGGCCGGTTCGTTTGTCGATGGATTCACCTGACATTACTTTGGAAGCCGTCTCAAGCGCGCGCCAGATCGGCGCGGCGGATTGGGGTGCCTGCGCCAATCCGATTTCGGCTTGTCCGGATGGTAAAATCTACAACCCGTTCGTGTCGTATGCGTTCTTCGATGCCGTCGAACAATCCGGCTCCGCCTGCGCACGCACCGGCTGGGGCCCGCGTCATCTCGTGGCGCGGCGCGGCGGCGCCATCGTCGGTCTGGTGCCGTGCTATCTGAAGTCGCACTCCCAGGGCGAATATGTGTTCGATCGCGGCTGGGCCGACGCCTACGAGCGTGCCGGCGGTCAGTATTATCCGAAACTGCAGGCCAGCGTGCCGTTCACGCCTGCGACCGGGCCGCGCCTGCTGGTTCGCGCCGGCATCGACGATCCCGACCGGATTCGCGCCGCGCTCGCAGGTGGCCTGAAGGCGCTGTGCAATGCCACCGAAGCGTCGTCGGTGCACGTCACCTTCGCGCCGGAGGACGAGTGGAATTTTCTCGCCACGCAAGGCTTCCTGCAGCGCACCGATCAGCAGTTTCATTGGCGCAATGCCGGCTACGCCACGTTCGAGGATTTTCTGGCCACGTTGTCGTCGCGCCATCGCAAGGCGATCCGCCGCGAACGCCGCGACGCGCTCGCCAACGGCATCACCATCCACGCGTTGACCGGCAACGATCTGACCGAAGACGCGTGGGACGCCTTTTTCGATTTCTACATGGAGACCGGCTCGCGCAAATGGGGACGACCGTACCTCACGCGCGATTTCTACAGCCGGATCGGCGAAACCATGCCGGGGCATATCGCGCTGATCATGGCGCAGCGCGACGGACGCTGGATCGCCGGCGCGATCAACTTCATTGGCGGCGACACGTTGTTCGGACGGCATTGGGGCGCCATCGAGCACCATCCGTTTCTGCATTTCGAAGTGTGTTACTATCAGGCGATCGACTACGCCATTCGCCACGGGCTCAGAACCGTCGAGGCCGGCGCGCAGGGCGAGCACAAGATCGCGCGCGGCTATCTGCCGCAAACCACCTACTCCGCGCACTACATCGCCGATCCGGCGCTGCGTCGCGCCGTGCGCGATTATCTGCAACGCGAGCGGATGTATGTAGCCGAGGCTGGCCGGCAGCTCACCGAGGCCGGTCCGTTCCGCAAGAGCCCGTCCGACGATCAGGCATCTTGACCGCGCCGCACGGGGCGGTGAAAGTGACGCGCGATTTTGGGAGCGACCATGGCCACCTACGACACCAACAATATCTTCGCGAAGATTTTGCGCAGCGAAATTCCCTGCTTCAAGGTTTACGAGAACGACCACGTGCTGGCGTTTCTCGACATCATGCCGCGCGCACCCGGCCACACGCTGGTGATCCCGAAAGCCCCGGCCCGCAACCTGCTCGACATCAGCGAAGAGGATTTCGTTCATGTCGCCCGCGCCACGCGGTTGATCGCCCGTGCCGCGATGCCGGTCTTCAAGGCCGACGGCATGATGATCGTGCAATTCAGCGAACCGGCCAGCGGCCAGGAAGTCTACCATCTGCACATGCACGTCATTCCGCGCATCGAGGGCGTGGCGCTGCTGCCGCCGGCCACGGTCAAGGCCGACATGGCGGTCCTCGCGGAGCAGGCGGCGAAACTGGCTGCCGCGCTGAAAGGCGCATGATCGAAACATAATGGCTTGAGCGTTTGACGGCCCATATGTCCGTCATTCAACCCGAACCCACGTTTTATTCCTTCACCTCGAAGTCACCCGGCTGTGGCGGTGCGAGCGGCGTAAACTGACACCGATCCGGCTTCAGGTCGACAAGCGGCGTGCCGTCGAGACAGTCGAGCCCCTGCACCAACACGTTCGCATCCTCGACGCCGACCAGTTTCACCATCGAAGTGCCGATCGGATTGGGGCGCACCGGGGTGCGCAACGAAAACGTGCCGCGCACCGTGCCGTCGTTCTTCGGGCTTTGCAGCACAAGGTCACGCCGCGACAGGTGCAGCCAATACAGTACCTCAAGACGATCGTACTGCTCGATGCCGCGCAGCGCCGGCACCCATGGCTCGAATATCTCGATGCGACAGACCGGACCGTCGAGACGCCCCTGTCGCGGCGTCATCAGACGCGAGGTCCACGGCGTATGGATGCGGCCGATGAAGACCAGGCCGGCGTCGTTCGCCGGCGGCGTCTCGACCACGACCTCACCTTGTCGAATTTCGCTTTCGCGCACCATGATCGAGTCCCTTAGCCCAGCCACCATTTGCCGGCGAGCAGAACGGCCTCGCCGCACAGGACGCCTGCAAGGATCGACTGCCGGGTGGCGACAAACGCGACGAAGCCGAGCAGCGTCGCGCCATAGCGCACCACATCCGGCACGCTTGCCAGAACGCCCGGCGGAAATACCAGAATCTGGGCGATCACGCCCGCCAGAATCGCGGTCGCGGTCGCCCGCACCCAGACCAGCAGTTCAGAACCTTCGTCGATGCTGCCACCGAACACCAGACCCAGCACGCGCCAGATCTCGTTCGGCAACACGCCTGCCAGTAGCAGCACCAGCAGCGCGTGCCAGTCTCCGATGAAATTGCTCATCGCGCCCTCCGCCATCGGTGCACGCCATAGGCCAGCGTGCCCGCAAGCACGCCGCTGATGAGCAGATCAACGCCGGTGTGGAGTTGGCTCGCGATCGGAAACAGCGCGAGCCCCGCGCCGAGCGCGACGCGATCGACCAGCTGCTTGCTGTTGCGCGCGGTGGAGAACAGAAACGCCAGCGGCGTCAGCAACAGAATTCCTGCCGCCAGCAGATCGGGCAAACCCGCAGCCAGCCCATAACCGAAAGCGGTCGCGCTCAGACAGACCGAGACGAGCCCGCAACCCAGTCCGTTGGCAAAGGCGATGCGGCTCTCGCGCGGCACCTTCGGCAGCAGGCGAAAACTCTCGATCCACATCGTCACGGCGATGAAGTGCGCCGGCAACGCCAGCTTGCGCATCGGCGTCTGCGGGCCGCGCAGCATCGGCAGGATCGACACCACCATCGGGAACAGTCGGATGGCGCTCAGCGTCACGGCAATTGCCGCCTGCAGAACGGTGGCGCCGGAACCCAGCGTCGAAATCAGGATGATCTGCGCGGGCCCCGCCCAGACGAACAGCGTGCTGGCCAATGCCCAGCCGAGGCTGAATTCAGCGTTGTGCGCAAGCGCACCGATCCCGACATAGGTCGCGAACAATACGAGGCCAAGGACCGACGATCCGACGCTCAAAAAGCCGAAGCCGAACGACGTCCACGTCCTGTGCCATTTCGGGGAGTCGAGTGCCGGCAGCCGCATCGCAATCCGGGATTGATCGTCGTGAAGAGATCTGGTGAACGGACTTGGTGCAGGGAGTTGGCCGACGAACGTGCGCCCCGTCAAGGCCGCCGGATGCAGGGCGGCTCAGCCTTTCACGCCGCGGTTGCGCAGCACGAGACAAGCCTGACCGGCGCGGCGAATGCGCTGACACAGACCGTTCGCCTCGCCGCGCGTCGCGGCGCCGATCCGCACCTGATAAAAGGTGCGTGTGCCGCGCGTGCGCCAGATCGAACCCAGCAGCATCGGATCGTGTTCGCCGATCACCGATCCCAGCCGCTTCGTCGCGCGCGCGTAGGACGCGAGCGCCCGGTCGCGCGAGAATCCGGCGGCAAGCTGCACGCCCCACGGCCGATCGGCGCCCAGTTTCACACGTTGCGCCAGACCTTCGACGAACGGATTGGGCGCGCGTTGAAGCAATGCCATCAGATCGCGGCAACTGGAAACCGAGGCCTGTTGCTGCGATGGCTTTGTCGCGCTCGCATTCTTCCAGTCGTCCACGGGAATTCCGGTAATCGCAAGCACATAGCTACGCGTCTCACCGGGCATCGGCCCGGTCCCTTCGATCCATTCGCGCACGCGTCGCGGCCCGGCATTGTAGGCGGCGGCGGCAAGGCCGAGGTTGCCGAACTGATCGCGCAACTCGCGCAGGAACTCCGCCGACTTCGGCAGCGCCTGCACCGGATCGAACGGATCGAGCAGCCGCCGTTCGTTGGCGGTGCCCGGCATGAACTGCGCGATGCCCTGCGCGCGATCGCCGCTGCGCGTCACCGGCCCGACGGCGTCCGGCTGGAAACGGCTTTCCTGCCAGATCACACGGGAGAAAAAATCCAGCGGCAGACCCGCATTTTTGGCGGCGGATTCGATCATCAGGCAGATCGCCTCGCGCGTGTCCACCCGCGCCGATGGCCCGGTCGCGGCATCTTCGGCGTGGAGGATCGGCGCGTACACCGACAGCGCAGCAACGACGAGCAGGCTTCGCACCGCGTCGTTGGTCCGCATCCGCATCCCAGCCTTCCCTCGCCTGCATGACCGCGCGACCGGCATCGCTTGACAGCCCGCCGCCAACCGTTAGCTATCGTGGAAGATGCGTAGCCAAAAAATGCGGCATGAGCGAGGGAGAGCCGATGACCAGCCCCAAGGACGACCGGCTCGCCTTCGCTCCCGACGACGATCAGCCGATCCAGTACATGGCACGCACCCGCGCCTACTACGCTGCGATCGGCTACACCACGCCCTATCGCTGGGCGCACTACACCGGCGCACCGTTTCAGCCCCTGCGCAAGCCGTTGGCGCAGTCGCGCGTCACGATCATTACCACGGCCGCGCCGTTCGATCCGGCCAAGGGCGATCAGGGACCCGGCGCGTCGTATAATGGCAGCGCAAAGTTCTATTCCGTTTACGACGGCGATACGTCACACCCGCACGATCTGCGTATTTCGCACATCGCCTATGATCGCACGCACACCAGCGCGGACGACAGCGGTACCTGGTTTCCGCTGCCGCAACTGATCAAGGCCTCGGCCGACAGACGCATCGGCGAAGTCGCACCGCGCTTCTTCGGCGCACCGACTAACCGCAGCCACAGAATCACCATCGAAACCGACGCGCCGGAAATTCTGGCGCGCTGCAAGGCCGACAACGTCGACGCCGCCGTGCTGGTACCGAATTGTCCGGTCTGCCACCAGACCGTCAGCCTTGTTGCGCGGCATCTCGAGGCGAACGGCATCTCCACGGTGGTGATGGGTTGCGCCAAGGATATCGTCGAATTCGCCGCGGTGCCGCGCTTCCTGTTCAGCGATTTTCCGCTCGGCAACTCCGCCGGCAGGCCACACGACACGGAGTCTCAAGCGCGAACGCTGGAACAGGCGTTGCGACTGCTGGAATCCGCCTCCGGTCCGCAGACCACGATGCAATCGCCGCTGCACTGGCGCGACGATCCGTCGTGGAAACGCGACTACAACAATGTCGAGACGATGAGCGCGGAGGAACTGGCGCGCCGCCGCAGCGACTTCGACGCGCAGAAGAAAGCCGCGCATCAGGTGCGAGACGGCGCGGCCTAGAACCGGTGCGTTCGCCGCATCCGTCATTGCGAGCGAAGCCAAGCAATCAGAGGCGAAGAAGCAAGAGCTGGATTGCGTCGTCGTTGACGCTCCTCGCAATGACGGCGGAAACGTTAAATCGAAAATCCGAAGCCGCGGCGAAAGCCTTCGCGTCCTTTCGGCGTAATCTGCAAGGCGCGCGGGTTGCGTTCGCGGCGCACCCAGCCGAGATCGAAGCAGCGCGTCGCGATCGCCGCGCCGACCACGCCGGACAGGTGAAAGCGCCGCTCGGTCCAGTCGAGACAATGACGACAGATCGGGCGACGGGTTCGGCTCGCAAGCGTGACGCCGAAATCGTTCAGAAACACTCGTCCGGATTCGGTCACCTCGCCGCCGTCGTCGGAGAGGATGACGTGCTTGCGCTCGCACAGCGCGTCGGCGATCGAAACGCCGAGGATTCCCGCGAAGTGATCGTAGCAGGTGCGCGCAAGCCGCAGCCGGTCTTCCTGCGGCGTTCGTGGCCGATAGCGCGGCGGCGCGCTGGCGGCGACCGCCATGATGCTTTCCAGCATCTGCGCCACCAGCGGCGTCGCCAGCCGATAGTAGCGATGCCGCCCCTGCTTGAGCACGGTGAGCAGACGGGCCTGGGTCATCTTGGCGAGATGTCCGCTCGCGGTCTGCGGCGTCACATTGGCCGCGTAGCTCAGTTCCGTCGCGGTCAGCGCGCGACCGTCGAACAGGGTGCTGAGGATGATGGCGCGCGCGGGATCGCCCACCAGCGCAGCGATCTCGGCCATTTGCGGTGCTGTCATGCGGCGCAGTCTATGCCGACCGGCCATGCGCGCAATCGGCAACGCTTCGGTGGCGCCCGAAGTATCGGCGCGTATGTCCACAGCACAAACAGACGCAACGAAAAAAGGCGGCGGAAGTATCCGCCGCCTATCCTATTCTTGCGAGGCGTCGATCAGACCTTGACCAACGGACCTTTCGAGGACGATCCCCGGGAGCCGCCGCCCGACCCGCCGGAGCGCGGCTTGCGCGGCGGCGTCTTCTTGCGGGCGCCGGGCAACTTCTCCGGCTTCGGCGTCACCGGCCCGTCGAGATATTCGAAGCCGATCTTGTCTGCGCCCGCCTCGTCCTTCTCCAGCACGACGCGAACGTGTCCGCCGCCCTTGAGCGCGCCGAACAGCACCTGATCGGCCAACGGCTTCTTGATGTGCTCCTGGATCATGCGGCCCATCGGGCGCGCACCCATCTGCTCGTCGTAGCCGTGCTCGACCAGCCAGGCCTTCGCCGACTCCGACAGTTCGATGGTGACGTCGCGATCCGCGAGCTGCGCTTCGAGTTGCAGCACGAACTTTTCCACCACCATGCCAATGACCTCGGCATTGAGATGGGCGAACGAGACGATCGCATCGAGCCGGTTGCGGAACTCCGGCGCGAACTGCCGGTTGATCGCCTCCTGATCGTCGCCTTCGCGCTTGTTCCGCGTGAAGCCGAACGCCTGCCGCGCCAGATCGGCGGCGCCGGCATTCGTCGTCATGATCAGGATGACGTTGCGGAAGTTGACCTGCTTGCCGTTATGGTCGGTCAGCTTGCCGTGATCCATGATCTGCAACAGCACGTTGTAGAGATCGGGATGCGCCTTTTCGATTTCGTCGAGCAGCACCACGCAATGCGGATGCTGATCGACGCCATCGGTCAAAAGTCCGCCCTGATCGAAGCCGACATAGCCCGGAGGCGCGCCGATCAGCCGCGACACGGTGTGACGTTCCATGTACTCGGACATATCGAAGCGGATCAGTTCGACGCCCAGCGACGCCGCGAGTTGCTTCGCCACCTCGGTCTTGCCGACGCCGGTGGGGCCCGAGAACAGGTAGGAGCCGATCGGCTTCTCCGGTTCGCGCAAGCCCGCGCGCGCCAGCTTGATCGACGCCGACAGTGCCTCGATCGCCTTGTCCTGCCCGAAGACCACACGCTTCAATGTCTGCTCGAGATGCTTGAGCACCTCCGCATCGTCCTTTGACACGCTCTTGGGCGGAATCCGCGCCATGGTCGCGATCGTGGTCTCGATTTCCTTGATGCCGATGGTTTTCTTGCGTTTGTTTTCCGACAGCAGCATCTGCGCCGCGCCCGACTCGTCGATCACGTCGATCGCCTTGTCCGGAAGCTTGCGGTCGTGAATGTAGCGCGACGACAATTGCACCGCCGCCTCGATGGCGTCGTTGGTGTACTTCAGCTTGTGATAGTCCTCGAAGTACGGCTTCAACCCCTTGAGGATCGCGATGGCATCCTCGACGGTCGGCTCGTTGACGTCGATCTTCTGGAAGCGCCGCACCAACGCACGGTCCTTCTCGAAGTGCTGGCGATATTCCTTGTAGGTCGTCGAGCCCATGCAGCGAATACTGCCCGAAGCCAGCGCCGGCTTGAGCAGATTGGATGCATCCATCGCGCCGCCCGACGTTGCACCGGCGCCGATCACCGTATGGATCTCGTCGATGAACAGGATAGCATTGGGATGCGCCTCGAGTTCCTTGAGGACCTGTTTCAGCCGTTCTTCGAAGTCTCCGCGATAGCGCGTGCCGGCGAGCAGCGTGCCCATGTCGAGCGAGAACACGGTGGCTGCGGACAGCACCTCCGGAACTTCGCTGTCGACGATACGCTTGGCCAGGCCTTCCGCGATGGCGGTCTTGCCGACGCCGGCCTCGCCCACGAACAGCGGGTTGTTCTTCTGGCGACGGCACAGCACCTGGATCGCCCGGTTGATCTCGGCATTGCGGCCGATCACCGGATCGATCTTGCCGTCGCGCGCCTTCTTGTTGAGGTTGACGCAATAGGTCTCCAGCGCCTCGCCCTTCTTCTTGGCATCGTCGCCGGCCTTGGCCTCTGCTTCCTCGTCCACGCCGCGCACCGGCCGCGCCTCGGAGACGCCGGGTCGCTTGGCGATGCCGTGGCTGATGTAGTTCACCGCGTCGTAGCGCGTCATATCCTGCTCCTGCAGGAAATACGCGGCATGACTCTCGCGCTCGGCGAAGATCGCGATCAGCACGTTGGCGCCGGTCACTTCCTCCCGCCCCGACGACTGGACGTGAATCACCGCGCGCTGGATCACACGCTGGAATCCGGCTGTCGGCTTGGCGTCGTCGGAGCCGTCGGTCACCAGATTCTCGAACTCGGTTTCGAGATAGTTGACGAGACTGGTGCGCAACTTGTCGAGATCGACGCTGCACGCCCGCATGACCGCCGCGGCGTCCGAATCATCCACCAGCGACAGCAGCAGATGTTCGAGCGTCGCATATTGGTGGTGCCGCTCGTTGGCGATCGCGAGCGCCCGGTGCAGGGATTGTTCAAGGCTCTGGGAAAAAGTTGGCATTCGCGTCCTCTATGGCCCCCGGCCATCATGATGGTCGCTGCCCGATCAGGCAACAACAACCTTTTAGAATATATAGGCAGGCGGCTTGCCAGCGGAAGACCGGTTCCCTCACACAGTCATGTCCGGGCGACACGCGGGATCCAGGGAATCGATCTGGAGGTCGCGTCAAAAGCCCCGCGACAAACACGCCCGACCGTAACGAGCGTCGACAATATCGAAAAGCTCATCGGCTCATCCGCGAGCCGATCGGAGCGCAGCACGGCCGGCAAACAGGGCCGATGGACGAGACCAATAAAGCGGCGGCCAAGCCTATTTCTTCTCCATCACGCATTGCAGCGGATGTTGATGCTTGCGTGCGAAGTCCATCACCTGGGTGACTTTCGTTTCCGCGATCTCGTAAGTGAACACGCCGCATTCGCCGATGCCGTGATGGTGGACATGCAGCATGATCTTGGTTGCCGCCTCGGCATCCTTCTGGAAGAAGCGCTCCAGAACGTGAACAACGAACTCCATCGGCGTGTAGTCGTCGTTGAGAATCAGAACGCGATAAAGATTCGGCCGCTTGGCCTTCGGCTTGACCTTGGTGATAACAGATGTGGTCGGGCCGCCGGCCCGCCCCTGATCGCCATTGCCCTTGTCGTCGCTCATGTGCGGCGCAACGGCTTTGCCGCCGACGGACGCCGCGGAAATCTCAAAGTGTGAAAACAAATTCGACATGGTCCGGTTAGATGATTGTCTCGATCGTTACGCCCGCGGTCCTGCAGAAACGGGCAACACCGCGATCCCCTCGGTCAGCAGCACCACCCGGCACCTCACCGCCAGGATCGCCCTGCTGGATCAGCCGGCGCAGCCGGTCGCCCGTGCCAATATGGGTCGAGGTCGGTACCGCCGCAAGCCACCGATGGTCGCGCCTCGTGCCCACGTTTCAGGCACCCCGCCCCGTGAAGGTTAATCCAATTTGACCGATTCGTCCGAATTCCGGCCTGTCGCATTCATCGGCTGTTGACGCTGAAACCAGCCGGCCGGTCATTCCCCGGCATTTGTCCGGCTATTTACCTGATTTCTCAGGACGGCTTTACCACCTGTTTAGCCGCCCGCGCGGAAATGGCGCCACAACCCATACCTTGGTGATCGCCATGTTCGGTAAATCGTTGTTGAGTTCATTTAAGCGCACCGCCGCCGATTTGGTCAGGACGGACCGCGGCAATGTCGCGGCCATGTTCGCCATCGCGCTGGTTCCCATGATCGGCATCATCGGCACGGCGATCGACTACAGCCGCGCCGTCGCCGCCCGCTCCGCGATGCAGGCCGCCCTCGACACGGTTGCGCTGATGGTGTCGAAAGACGCCCAGGCCAATCCGTCGATGACGGCAGCGCAGGCAACCGCCGCCGCGCAGAAATATTTCAACGCACTCTACAAGGAGGGCGGGACCAGCGACGTCGTTGTCACCGCGACCTATACGCCGAACACGGGTCAGGGCTCTTCCGTCAAAGTCGATGGCCAGGCATCGGTAGCCACCGATTTTGCCCGCTACGCCGGCTACGCCAACATGGCCATCGACACCAGTTCGACGACCAAGTGGGGCAGCACCCGGATGCGCGTCGCCATGGTGCTGGATAACACCGGGTCGATGGCTTCCAACAGCAAGATGGTCAAGATGCAGAGCGCCGCCAAGAACATGGTGGACTCGCTCTCGGCACTCAACAAGGTGAGCGGCGACGTCTACATCTCGCTGGTTCCGTTCGCCAAAAACGTCAACCTCGGCACCAGCTTCGACAAGAGTTACATCAAGTGGAGCAGCCCCGCCGGAACGGCAAATCCCGATACCTGGGATGAAAACAATGGAACGTGCAGCGGCGGCTCGTCGTATACGACGCAATCCGACTGCACCTCGGTTTACGTATGCTCGACTTCCAAGTACACCACGCAATGGCAGTGCCAGGCCAACGGCAAGGTCTGGAGGAACGCGAACTACGTTTGGACTCCGTACAGCCACACCAAGTGGAACGGCTGCGTGATGGATCGCGACCAGGACTACGACATCAAGAACACTGCGCCCTCGCCCGGCGACACCAATGCGGTATCGACCCTGTTTCCTGCTCAGGAATACACCCAGGGCTCGACCAATTATTGCAAGTCAGGAGCTTCGGCGTATCTCCAGCCGATCGTGCCAATGAGCAACAATTGGACCGCGCTCAAGCAGGCCATCGACAACATGGACCCCACGGGTGGTACCAATCAGGTGATCGGGACCGTGTGGGGCTGGCAATCGCTCAGCACGACCAATGGACCGATCAAGGCCCCCGCGAAAGATGCAAACTACATCTATCAGGATTACATGGTCATCCTGTCCGACGGTCTGAATACCCAGAACCGCTGGCCTTCCTACGGCAACGGCTCCTCGCAATACACCTGCAACGGCCAGCCCTGTATCGATGCGCGGCAAAAGAAGCTGTGCGACGCGATCAAGGCGGACGGCGTCACGATCTTTACCATCCAGGTGAACATCAACAATGCCGATCCGACCTCAACGATCCTGCAGGACTGCGCATCCAATGGAAACTTCCAGATGATCACGTCATCGGATCAGACTGCCGGCGCCTTCAGCAATATTCTCTCGCAGATCGCAAAACTGCGCATCTCGCAATAGATCCGATCGAACCCGCCAAGAAAAAAGCCCGGTCGCGAGACCGGGCTTTTTGAGTTCCGAAACAGGAATAACGCTTAGCGGATCGACACCGGCGCGAGCTTGCCGACGAAGCCTTCGAACGGCTTGAACGACTGCTTCGCGAGTTCGACGTAGAGGCCGCCGATCTTCTGCGACTCGGCCACAAAGGTCTCGTAGCTGGTCTTGGCGTACTCGGTCTGGACTTCGAGCGCCTTGTCGAGCGACTTGGAGGCAACCAGCTTTTCGAAGAAGGCGCTGCCGTCTTCGAACGACTTCTTCGAATAGTCGCCGAACGCGGCGACGATCGCCTGGAGCGTCTGCTGGTAGTCATTGGCGGCCGAAACCGCGGTTTCGAATTGCTCTTTGCCGTAGTTCTGCAGTTCTTCAACCTTAACCATTGGGAACATCCTTCATCGGCTGCGGGGGTAAGACCTCAGGGCGTGGTCAGCCGAAGCCGAACAACGCCGCCATAATCATCACACTATCGCATTGCACAAATATGTCAATGAAATTGATGCATCGCACAATAACACGACGAATCCGGTGCGATTCGGCAAGGGTTCTTTAACCTTTTCGAAACTCCGCCCCCTTACGCTGTTTCGGTATTCGTTGCGGTCTGGCGTGAAGCTCGAAAAGCTGCGCAAACGCAGGCTCTTAGCCAATCAGTGGATTTGACCTGGATTGGCTCGGGGCCGGTGGCGCGTCGGCCGTCCAGCGAGGTCCGTTTTTGGCCATCAGGCATAATTTGGCCTCACGGATCGGTGATAGAGATGACAATCTGACGGGGACGTCCATGCTTCGCACCTCAGCCTCTTCACGTACCCTGCGGGTTTGCGTTCTCGGATTGGCCACCCTTACCGCCGCCGTCATCTTCACCACCGATACGGCCGATGCGCGACGACGCCACCGACATCACCGTCACCACCATCACACCGCCCAGCAAAGCTACAATCCGGCCTTCGCCTCGATCATCGTGGATGCCAACAGCGGTGCGACGCTCACCGCGACCAATGCCGACGGCCTGCGCTTCCCCGCCTCGCTTACCAAGATCATGACGCTGTATCTCCTTTTTGAGCGTCTCGAATCCGGCAAGGTCAGCCTCAACAGCGAAATGCCGGTCTCCGCGCACGCCGCCTCGCAAGCGCCGACCAAACTCGGGCTGCGGCCGGGTCAGACGATTCGCGTCGAGGACGCAATCAAAGGTCTCGTCACCCGCTCCGCCAACGACGCGGCGGTGGTGATCGCCGAATTCCTCGGCGGCGACGAAGACGACTTCGCCAAGATGATGACGCGCAAGGCGCGCTCGCTCGGGATGACGCGCACCGTTTATCGCAACGCCTCGGGCCTGCCCAACGAAGACCAGGTCACCACAGCGCGCGATCAATCCACGCTCGGCCGCGCCATTCAAGAGCGCTTTCCGCGCTACTATCGTTACTTCGCGACGGCGTCGTTCAACTATCGCGGACGCAACATCCGCAATCATAACCATCTGCTCGGCAAGGTCGACGGCGTCGACGGCATCAAGACCGGCTACACCCGCGCGTCCGGCTTCAATCTCGTGACCAACCTGCGCCGCGGCAATCGCCATCTGGTCGGCGTGGTGATGGGTGGTCGCAGCGGCGGTTCGCGCGACGCCATCATGCGCAAGTTGCTGGCCGAAAATCTGGATAAGGCCTCGGGACGTCGAACGGTCGCCGCCATCGTCGAGCGCAATTCGTCCGAGGCCAATGCCGCCGTCGCCGAGGAAGCCGCGCGCTCGCGGCCCACCGCGCAGGTCCAGGTCCAGGGCGCCATTCAGGTAGCCGCCGAGGCCCCGCCCGCGCCGCTGCCGTCGCCGCGACCGACCATCGCGTCGGCTCCCGCCGCGAAAGGCGCTCCGGCCGAACCCGCCCCCCTCACCAACGGAGTCATCCAGAGCAGGGCGATCGCCGCGATCCCGGGTTCAACCGAACCGATGAAGCCCGTGCGCGTGAAGACCGTGCAGGTCCGCTCGGGTGCGATCAAGGTTGCCTCCGCCGGCCCGACGCCTCTTGTTACCGTTCCGAACGACACGGATATTTCCGGTTCGGTCGGCACCCGCGAATTGCCGGTGCAGCCGCCGAACCACGGCACCGGCCAGGGTCTCCTCGGTGTGTTGCCGGCCTCCAGCGTCGCGGCACCGGCCGAGCGTCAGGTCCAGCAAGCGGCCATCGATACCTCGTCCCACTCCGCGCCTCAGGCGGTGCAGAACCATGGCGCAATCAAGCCGGTCGCCGCGCATACCGGCTGGATCGTGCAGGTCGGCGCGCTGGAGAGCGAACGGCAGGCACGCGAGCGTCTGGAAGCCGCGCGCGATCACGCCAAGGGGATGCTGGGCAAGGCCGATCCGTTCACAGAGCCGGTGGTGACGCGCGGCGACAAGAAGCTCTATCGCGCCCGTTTTGCCGGCCTCGAACGCGATCAGGCGGAAGCGGTCTGCAAGCGGCTCAAGCGCTCCGACATTTCCTGCATCACGATCCGCAACTGAGATTTTTCCGCGAGAGCGGATGCCAAAGAGCCTCGCTTCCGACGACACCGGAAGCGAGGCTCTTTGTTTCAGGGCAACTTGATTTGGAGCGACGGCCTTCTCCACTCCGAGTGCTCCTCGCAATGACGGATGAAATGAGCCGCCAATCGGTTCCGCTGAAAACCTCCCGTCAAGAATTTGCGGATACATTTACCATATAAGCGGACCACGCCGGGCAACGGCGGGCGGCGAGGCATCGAACGGACGGCAGGATGACGCACGGTTTGTGGCGTTGATTTGCGTTGCCGGAGTTAGTTGCGATGCGTGCGAAGCAGAGTGTCCTTGGCCTCATTGACCCGAGCCGCCAGGTACGTCGACCCCCCCTGGTCGGGATGCAGTTTCTTCATCAGGGTGCGATGGGCACGCCCGATATCGTCACGAGTCGCACCCGCTTGCAGGCCAAGGATCTGATAGGCCTCCTCGTCCGTCATTTTGCCGCTCGACGCCGCGCGGCGCTCCCCCGCAGCCGTGTCGCCCTGCGCGTGCTGACGCCAGGCGGGAAACCGGCGGTCAAGATAACTTTCAAGTAGCGCGCAGCTCTCGGTATCGAACCGCGACATCATCGCGGCCAGCGCCGGCAGGTCGAAATCGTCGAGCGAATGCCCGGCGTCGGGTCCGGCGATGATGTTGCCGCTCATCGCACCGCTGTCGTGATCGAGCATCATCTCAAGGAAATGAGAGCGCACGCGCGAACGCTGGCCGCCGCGCGGCTTGCCCGCGCCGCCGAACACGCCGCCAAAGTTCGGAAAGCTGCCGGCGCCGAACGGCGACCATCCCAGCAGCCCGGCGCCGAATACGCCGAGCGGAATCGCCACCGCCAGTTCACCCTTGAGGCCGACGAAGGCCGCGACCGCGAGCGAAACGATGCCGCCGACGATCTTGATCGCACGCGCCAGCATCGCGGGATTGGCCGAGCGGAACATCTGCAACAGCGTGTAGAGAACGAAGACGGCAACCGCGCCGGCGATCAGTGTGGCCATTCGGATTCTTTCCGCCGAACAAACGGCTTCGCCACGACCAACGCAGCATGACGACGATGCCGCGTCATCGCATCTGTCCGAGCAGTCGCGCCGCGCCGCTCGCGGTCTGCGACAGCCGCTGCAACGCTTCGCGTCCGCCTGCCGCATAGGCCGCAGCTGCCCGCAGCAATTCGCGTAACTGCGCCGCCGCGCCAGGATCGAAACGACACCACGCGCCGCCGGTCAGGCGCGCGATCTCGCGAAACGTCTGCTCGGCGACGGGATCGTCGCCTTCCTGAAACAGAAACACCGGCACCTTCAGCAAACCGAGTTCACCGGCCTTGCCGCAAAGTTCGTCGACGCTCTCTTCCATGGCATCACCGACAAAGACCACGGCACGGACGCCGGACGCCACCGCCTGACCGCGCACGTCGCCGAGGACCCGGCCGATCTGGGTATGGCCGCCCCGGCAGTCGATCTTGCGCATCAAAGCGGCGAGTTTGGCGGCATCGGAAATCCACGGACTGGCGCGGCACTCGGATGCGCCACGGTAATAGACCAGCCGGATATCGAGATTGCCGACCTTTGCGGCCTCGCTGAACATATCGGCTTGCAGATCGCAGGCCATGTCCCAGGTCGGCTGTCGACTCATGGTGGCGTCGAGCGCGAATACAAGGCGCGCCCGCGCACCCGGCGCCAGTGGCGAAACCGCGCGAGCCCTAGCGACGAAAGCCGCAATATCGGCCGACGTCGATACGGTCCGTGGCGCCGATGCGTTGTCGGGCATTGCCGCGACACCGGAGCTTTTCGATCTCGTGCGTTCGTCCGTCATCGTGTCCCACAATCGATTGCGGAACTATGTAGACTCGATCCGAACGAGGTCAATGCTACGGCGTGGCGGGCGGCACGGGGATCGGCGTGATCTGCGCCACCGGACCGGGATTGGAGATCTTCGGCTTCCTGGTGTCGACCGGCGACAGCACGCTGTCATTGTCGAGATACTTGTCCAGCATCCCTTCGATCTTCTGCTTCACCGAATCCGGACCGCGATCGCTCATCTCGGTATGCTGAGCATCGGTATTGATGACGGTGATGCCAGCCTCGTCGCAGATCTCGCCGTTCGGAATGACACCCGGATCGGTCTTGAACACCGGATCGTGCGAACGGAACGACAGGATCTTGAACTTGCCATCGGTCATGAAGGGCACGCGCAGATTGTCGAGCGTCACCACCTTGCGGACCTGATCAGGATGCAGCTTGGCGAAGTACATCGCGATGTCGCCGCCATTGGAGTGGCCGACCATGGTGAGGTGATCGTAATCCGCGTTGGGATACATCACCTTCAGCTTGTTGATGGCGAACAGAATGTTCTGCACGCCGCGCTCGTAGACCGGCAACCGGCCCACATAGGGCTCGCCCACCTTGGTCACCAGCGGCGGATCGCTCACCAGATCGTGCTGGATGCTCACGACCATATAGCCGCGCGCGGCGAACACGTTCGCGAGAAAGGAATATTCGGTGAACTTGACGGTGTTGCCGTGATTAAGGATCGCGACCGGCAACTTGATCAAACCGGCGCGCGCCTGCATGGCCTTGTCGCGCCGCACCGCAATATCCACATCGATCGGACGATCGCGCGTCTGATCGAAGAACGCCACCGTCTCATGCCGAATCAGCCACTTGCTGCCGCTCAGATAAGCGGCGGCAACCAAGACCAGCAGTGACGTAACGACGATAACTGCGCGTTTCATGATCTTCCCTGCGAACGCGGTGGCGCCCGGTTGTTTTGTTCTCCAGCATTCTGATGTGCGCTGGTATCAACAATATATGTCACAACCGTACGACAAAAAGGGCAAATTCTCCGTATTCTCCATGCAATAGCGGTGCCACGGTATATGCTTTCGCCACATCAAGTCGCATCACATTGATATTGTTATAGAATTCACAGTGATTTAACTCGCCGGCTGGCGGATGGTTCCGATGGCTCCTTTTCCATCGGGTTCCGTGCCCAATTCGCTGCCACCGGCGCCCGAAAGTGGCATTCCAGGAGGCGTTCCCGCCTGCTCGATGGACTCGACCGCCGTCTTGGTGAATAACCCGCGCCGTCGGTGACAACTGACCTAGCCGGCGTCTCCGAAGCCAATATCGAGCGTGTTCCAATGTCCCGCGATCCCATCGTTGCCCGCAGCCTGCCCGCGCTGCACGACGCGCTGAATGCTTTTCGCGCCGCGAATGAAACCATCGCCCTGGTACCGACCATGGGAGCCCTGCACGAAGGACATCTCGGCCTCGTGCGGGAAGCGCGCCGCCGTTGCTCGCGGGTCGCGGTCTCGATTTTCGTCAATCCGACGCAGTTCGCGCCGCATGAGGATTTCGCTTCCTATCCGCGCACTTGGGACACCGACCTCGCCAAGCTTGCCGCGGAGAACGTCGATCTGGTCTGGAACCCCGACGTCAAAACCATGTACCCGGACGGCTTCGCGTCGCGAATCGTCACCGAGGGGCCGGCTGTCGTCGATCTCGAGGATCGCTTTCGTCCGCACTTCTTCGGCGGAGTCGCCACCGTGGTCGGCAAGCTTTTCATCCAGTGCCGGCCGGACGTCGCGGTGTTCGGCGAGAAGGACTATCAGCAGCTTCGCGTGGTGACGCGAATGGCGCGCGACCTCGACCTCGGCGTCGATGTCGTCGGCCTCGCCACCGTGCGCGAGAGCGACGGGCTCGCGATGTCGTCGCGCAACGTCTATCTGTCGCGAGAGGAGCGCGCGATCGCGCCGATCCTCCACCGCACGATGCAGGATACCGCGACGCAACTGCGTGCGGGCGGCGATGTCGCCGAGACGCTGGCGACCGGTGCCGCCCGCATCGGCGCGGCCGGTTTCGCGCTCGACTATTTCGAGGCGCGGCACGCCGAAACGCTGCGACCGATCGCGTCGCTGAAGGACGGACCGGTGCGGCTTCTGCTTGCAGCGAAACTCGGCACCACGCGCCTGATCGACAACATCGGCGTCTGATCGATATATTCAGAGCAAACCGAGTTCACGTAACTCGCGGCGCAGTTCTTCGGGCATCTCGACGAGCCCGGTTCCCGCGCGAGTGAGATCGGGCGGCGCATCATTCGCCGGCAGATAACGCCAGCCCTGAAATGCGCGCATCGGCCGCGGCACCACGGCGATGACTTTTGGCTGCATCACCAGCCGGCAACGGCCGATGCCGTCCTTGTCGCGGAACGGCTCGATGCCGATCAGTTTCTCGCGTGCGGCAATCTCGCCGCGAATGACCCAGTAGAGCGATCCGCCGGCGAGAAGCTCCTCGTCGCGTTTCGGCGTCATCCGTGTGATGTGCAGGTGCTGCGGCGTCTGCCCCTGTTTCTTGGCGTGTTGCACACGCTCGGCGACCCGCGCCTTGAGATCCTTCACAGACTCGCAGCCGACGGCAAGTTTGACAAGATGAAGCGGCATGAAGGCCCGAGGTCCGACGCAATGACGACAAGCATTTCTTAGATAAAAGCCCGGGCGCGTTCAACGCCGCGGCCTGCATTGCCGCCCCTCGCCGCACAGGATCGGGAACCGTCGCGCGCGAGGCGCCTTCAATCGCCGGGCGCCTCGGCAATACGACGAAGCTTTGCCATCTCGCGAATGGTCAGGTGCTGGTCGCGTGTCCTGAGCCAGCCGGCCTTCTCCCATGGCGTCAGGATGCGGCTCGCGGAATGCAGCGTGGTGCCGCAGATGTCGGCGATATCCTTGCGCCGCAACGGCAGCTCAATGGTCGTGCCATCGGCGGTGGCGCGTCCCGCGCGGCGCGACAGCCGCAACAGCGTCTGAGCGATGCGTTGCTCGACGCGCTGGGTGGCAAGCTCGCGCATTCGCTCCTGGGCCTCCTGCAAGCGCCGGCCGATGATGCGGATGAAATTGATCGCCACCGCCGAATGCCGGCTCATCAGCGTGGCGAGCGACGCTTCGCTCCAGCTCACCTCCACGCTGTCCGACAAGGTCTCCGCGTCCGCCGGATAGCGATGGTCCGTGAACAGCGCCACGGTGCCGAACATTTCGCCGCCGGTGATGAAACGCACCACGACCTGCGCACCATCACTGCCCGACTGGCTGATGCGAATGCTGCCCTGCAACAGCGCGTGCGCCCGCACGTCGGTATCGCCCTGATTGAAAACACGCATGTTGCGCGGAAGCTGGCGGATTCGCGCGGCTGCCCGCGCCTCCTCGAATGCTTCCGGTGACAGCCCCTGCAGCAGTTCGAGGCTGGTCAAATCGTGGCAAGGATCCGTCGTGACGATGCTCATGCCGCAATCCTATCCGCTCCGAAGAAATAACCCGAATGCTTTGTGCTGGCGCAACATGAGACAAACGTACGCGGCGTAGCGTTCGCGCATGGGGCGGACGTTTCCGTGCCGCTGATCGCAACGCCTGGCAGCCCTCCATCATGAACGACGTCATTCTCGCCCGCGCCCTGCATGTGCTCGGTGTCGTCATCTGGATCGGCGGCGTCGCGATGGCGACGATGGTGGTGCTGCCGGCGGTTCGGCGCGGCGATCTCGGCGCCGACCGGATGCGAAGCTTCGAGGCGATCGAACATCGCTTCGTCTGGATCGCGCGCGCTGCGGTCCTCATCGTGGGTCTCAGCGGGCTGTACATGATCGCCCGCCTCGACATCTGGGATCGATTTCAAACGGCGACGTTCTGGTGGATGCACGCGATGGTCATCACGTGGCTGGTGTTCGCCTTCGTGCTGTTCATCGGCGAGCCCTTGATCCTCCACCGCTTCTTTCCGCGATGGGCTCGCGCACAGCCGGACGCCGCCTTCACGCTGCTGCATCGGGTGCATTGGGCGCTGCTGGGGCTCAGCGTTATCACTATCCTCGGCGCCGTCGCCGGCGCCCATGGCTGGAGCCCCTTCTAAGCACGGCCCGCCGCCGAAGCACCGCGACGATCATCGAGCGCCGCTCGATGGCGGTGCCAGTTGCACCGGCGGTGGCGGCGCGGGATTGGCCGGACGCCGCGCCGCGCCTGACGAATGATGGGACGACGCTGCCGCCCTTGGCGCCGCCTTGGCTTTGGGTGCAGCGGCCGGTCGCGGAACCGGTGCGGGGGTCGCGGCCGCGCTCGGCGCAGCGGACGATGCGGCGGCAGCGGCCGAGGGCTCGGAGGTCATGATGCTGACGGGCGGAATCGAAGCCGATGACGGAAAATCCGCGTCGGTAGGCTTGCCGGTCGGGACCGAGGACTGATCGCCGCCCAGTGCCGTCGCGGGGTTCATCGAACCGGAATCGGAGGCGGCCGCCGAAGCGCCGCTCCAGGTCGGGGTGTAGCGCGTGACCAGTCCGTCGTAGGTCTTGCCTTCGATATTGGCGACGATCTGACGCTGATCCGTCAGCGATCGAAACGCCGGGCACATCGCGGCCGTGCAGCCGTCGCGCGCGACCAGAACGTGAGCGACGAGACCGTAGCGGTCATGCTCAATTGCGCGGCGCAGCGCCTGCAATTCCGGCGTCATCACCCTGCCCGCGGCGCTGGCGTCTCCAAACGCCGTCAACCGATCGAGCTTTGCCGCTGCATAGGACACAGCCGCAGCAATGTGGTCCGGCGCGCCGAACAACATCTTCTCGCACGCAGCCTCAACACTGTCGCCGGCGAGATCGTCGACACAGGACAACGCCGGCAGTGAAGCCGTCCCACCGATCGACGCCCGCGCGGCCGCCGATCCCTGCTCCTCGCCTGCGAGGCCACGCACCGTTGCAGCCGCCGCAACCGCGATCGCCAACAGCGTCACCACCGTCAGCGCCCCATTGGCAACCGAACGGTCGGCGCGCAGCACGATGACCAGAAACACGATGGCGAAGAACGCGGCCGCTGCCAGCGTCAGCCACATCGGAAAGGTCGGCGCGCGCCAGAATTGATCGAAGGCGTTTGTCCAGGCCGAGTCCATGCGCGTGTTTCCCCAAGGACAATTTCAAGGACGATATCGGAGACTATTTTCGGCGAAAATTTTCGGCAATGGAATCCGATTGCGCGTCAACCGCCAATATCGCGCCCCAAAACCGCGCCACCTGAGCGGCTGTGCTGTTGTCGGAATTGTCCGGCAGCGATGAGCAAGAGAACGGTTGGCACATTCCTGCGCCAACCCCCGAAAATTCCATGCCGCCGCTGTCATGAGCCTACGAAATTTGCCTGTTGGGCGGTGAGCAGCGGGACCGCGGATCGGATCAGGAAATGTCGAGCTGGCTTTCCTTGGCGACCCGCTCGAACGCTTCGGTCGAACTCTTGATGCGATACTGGCAATCATCGCCCTCGGTCGGCAGCAGGCGGATCACTTCGTAGGTGCCGCTGGCGGCCGGTCGCGCCACGTTGCTTGCGGTAAAATACACAGTTTCTCCAACAGCATACTTATGCTTCAACGCCATCTCCATTACGCAAGAGAACGTCGGCCGATCCCCGTGGTCCCCGGATTCCAAGCCGACTAGAATGTTGCCGATCTATAGCACGCCGGGCCACGATTTGGCCAGCCGGAAAGCCCCTCGGAAAAGAGCTATTTTCCGCAGCATTTTCAATTGGATACAACGTAAATTCAGCAGGTCGAGACAACTGGCGGGCGGAACCCGAGATTCATTCGTATACAAACGATGCAAATTCCGCCGGTTCCGATATCAGTCGGCTTCCAGGCGCTCAATGACGATGTTTTCGGCCACGCCCGTCGCGGTCCACTCGGCAAAAGCCGGATGCGCCATCATCGCCGCCATGTAGTCCCGCACTACGGGCGGGACGTCGATCGCGTAGGTGCGGAAGCGGTGCACCACCGGCGCATACATCGCATCGACCGCGCTGAAGGCGCCGAACAGATACGGTCCGTGCGCGCCGTAGCGCGTCCGGCAATCGATCCATATCTGTTGCACCCGCGCGATGTCGGCGCGCGCCGCTTCCGAGAGCGGCTTGACCATCACCGGCCGATGCAGATTCATGCCGCATTCGTTACGTAGCGCGGCAAATCCGGAATGCATCTCGGCCGAGATCGATCGCGCGTGCGCCCGTGCCGCACGCGCCGCCGGCCAAAGCCCCGCTTCGGGAAAACGCTCGGCGAGATATTCGACGATCGCGAGCGAATCCCACACCGTCACCTCGCCGTCGATCAAGGCCGGCACCTTGCCTGCGGGGCTGACGTCGAGGATGCGCTGCTTGTCGGCGGGGCCGGTATAGAGCGGAATGAAAATCTCTTCGAAAGCAATGCCGCAGGCTTTCATCGCCACCCATGGCCGCATCGACCACGACGAATAGTTCTTGTTGCCGATCACCAGCTTCAACGTCATCGTGCGATCTTTTCCTCATGACATCCACGATGTGTTAGCACGGCTTGCGTGCAGGTCGCCAATGCGCAATGCAAGGCGCATGTCATCTCCCGATTCGCTCCCATCCGCCCCGACGCTGGAAGACGCCTTGCTCGACGTTCTGACGCGCGCCAACGGCAAGACGCTGAGCGCACCTGAGATCGCGCACGCCATCGCCGCCGAGAACGACTGGCACGCACTGCTGATGCCGATCCGTCGCGCGGCTGTCGGTCTGGCCCTGGCCGGGCGGCTTATCATCTACCGCAAAGGCAAGATCGCCGATCCGAACGATCTTCGCGGCGTCTACCGATTGGGCCTGCCGCGTCAGGATTGATCGCGGGTCACCGGGCGCGGCCCCGGAAACAATTCGTCGATCCGCCCGCTCCACCAGTAGCCGATCAGGCCGGCCCATTCATGCATCGCCGCATCGGACCGCGCCAATCCCATTGATAGCCGCGGAAAGAACCTGAACGCGTCGCGCCAGCCGCGCGTCCGCCAGTCGACCGGATAAGCCTCGACGTCGAATCCGACCGTCCTGAACACGCCAATGGATCGCGGCATGTGCCAGGCCGATGTCACCAGCAGCCAGCGGTGGCCGGGCTGCGGCTGCACCAGATCGCGCACCCTCGTCGCATTCTCGAACGTAGTGCGCGATGCGCTCTCGATCACGATGCGGCCGCGTGCGATGCCGAACTCCTCCAACAACCGCTCCACGAATGGCGCTTCGGCGATGTATGGCGGAAGCAGATTGGCGCTGCCGCCGCTGTAGACGATGCGCGCCTTTGGAAACCGGCGCGCCAGTTGCAGCATGGCGAGTACCCGCTCGCCGGCCGAATTCAGTTCGATGTCGTCGCGCGCTTCGGACGCCCCGGCCTCGATCGCGCCGCCCAGCACAATGATGCCGTCGGGGTCGCTCCCTTGCGCGTGCCATGCTGGAAACCGTTCAGACAGTCCAAGCAGGAGCAGGTTGCCGGCCGGCGTGTAGCCGAACACAAGCAGCGCCAGCACGCCACCGATCGTCAGCGCGCGGCCGAAGCGTCGCCATCCGACGAGCCATAGCAGCACGCCCGAGGCGCACAGCACCGCGACCCCGTTCGACGGGTAAACCAGCCATCCCAATACTTTGGAAATTTCGAAGAACATCGGCGGCCAATACGACGGTCTTGAGCGACGGCAAGCGGACGAAGACTTTTTCCCCGCCTGCCGGCGTCAGGCGCGTCGGCCGTCCAGCGCCGCGAAAGCGGCTTCCGGTGCGTGTGCGATCACCGCGAGCAACGCACGGGCCGGACCGCGCGGCAGACGCTTGCCCTGCTCCCAGTTTCGAATGGTATCGACGGGAACGCCAAGGCGAGCCGCAAACTCGATCTGCGTCAGTTGGGCGCGGCGGCGCAGATCGCGGACGCCCGGAACGACGTCGTGCTCCGTGTTCGGAGCCTCGGGAGCCATCGCCGGCGCCAGCGGGATTTCGCGGCCGTCGCGCAACTCGACGATGCGTCCATCCGCCTTCAACCGCAGCCGTTGCATGGGCCCCTCGCTCCTCGTCGTGTCTTTCGCGATGGTCGCCGATGCGCGTTAAGGCCCGATGAACGATACCTCTCCGTCATGTGTTCGATTTTTTTGATCATGGCTATTCCGGCCCCAGACCCGAGGCGCTATTGACCATGCGGGCTTCGGGCGGCGGATGCCGCATCCTTCCGGTGATCGACAATGATCCTCCAACGACGCACGCAACCTGCCCCCATGGGAACGCCCCGGCTGGCGCTCCTCTGCACGGTCCTTGCCACGCTGCTGGCACTCGGCGCGACGGCGCGGGCGGCGGACTGCCCGCGCCCGGGGACGCTCGGCACCTCGCGCATCCTCACCGTCGATCCCGCGCAGTATCCCCGCGTCGGCACCAAGAGTTTTCCGCAAACCCTGCCGCTCAACGACAAGGAGATCGTGCTGACGTTCGACGACGGCCCGGCCGCGACGACGGCCGCCGTGCTGAAGGCGCTGCGCGACGAGTGTGTCCATGCCACCTTCTTCATGGTCGGCAAGGGCGCACAGGAAATGCCGGCGATGGTCAGGCGGGTCGCCGCCGAGGGACACACGCTCGGCCATCACACCTGGTCGCATCGCTATCTGGCGCGGATCGGTTTCGCCGCCGCCAAGGAGGAAATCGACCGCGGCATCGCCGCCGACAATGCCGCGCTCGCCGGCGTTCCCAGCCGCACCCCGACCGCGCCGTTCTTCCGCTTCCCCTACTTCGAATCCACCCCCGAACTGCTCGACTACGTCCAGTCCAAGCACTACGCGGTGTTCGGCGCCGACTTCTGGGCCAGCGATTGGGAACCGATGACGCCGGAGGTCCAGCTCAAACTGCTGATCGGGCGGCTGGAAGCCATTCGCAAGGGCATCCTTCTGCTGCACGATCCACGCGCCCAGACCGCCGCAATGTTGCCCGCCTTCCTGCGCTATCTGCGCGAGCACGGCTACCATGTGGTGCATATCGTGCCGGCGAAGTCCTCTCCCGGCGCGGCCAACGGCGCGCCGATCAAACAGGGCAGCAATTAAGCCGCTGTTCACGCGCCGGAACTAATTTGTTTTCGAAAGCGATTTTGATGCTGCCCAGCCCCATGGCCGCGAGGCCCAGCCTGTCCGGTGACTGTCCCGCGAGCCGCGCATGTCGCGCGGCCGTGCTCGGCCTCGGCTTGCTGGCGGGCACGGGCTTCGTTCCCGCTCATGCTGCGACCGACTGCCCCGGCAATCCGAACGCGCTCGGCACCTCGCGCACGCTTGTGGTGGATCCCATGGAGCATCCGCGGATCGGCACCATGCAGTATCGCGAGACCCTGCCGCTGAAGTACCACGAGGTGGTGCTGACCTTCGACGACGGTCCATTGCCGCCGCACAGCACGCAGGTGCTCCAGATTCTCGCTTCCGAATGCGTTAAGGCGACGTTCTTCATCATCGGGCGGATGGCGCATCAGTTTCCCGAAGGCGTGCGCAGGGTGCGCGCCGCCGGGCATACAATCGGCACGCACAGCGAGAACCATCCGCTGCATTTCGAAAGGATGTCACCGGAGCGGATCCGCCAGGAAATCGACGACGGCATCAAGCACACCGCCGAAGCGCTCGGCGATCCCTCGGCGGTCGCGCCGTTCTTCCGGGTGCCGGGTCTGCGCCGCGGCACGGTGATGGAAGACTATCTGGTGTCGAAAGGCATCCAGTCGTGGAGCGCGGATTTTCCCGCCGACGACTGGCTGCACATCTCCTCCGATCAGGTCTACAGCCGCGCGATCTCGCGGATCGAGGCCAAGGGGCGCGGCATCCTGCTGTTGCACGACATTCAGGCACGCACCGTCGCCGCGCTGCCCCGCATCCTGCAAACCCTCAAGGCGCGCGGCTATCGCATCGTCCACGTCGTGCCCGCCACGCCCAATCGGCCCAAGACGCCGACCGAGCCGCGCGAATGGTACATCCATCCGCCGGCGGCGAGCGTCGCCATGGCGCACTGGCCGCGCGTACCGAAATTCCTGTTCGTCAGCACGGACACGCTGCCGGTCCCCGCGCTGTCGGCTTCAGACCTGCACGGCGGCAGTCTGCGCGATCTCGATCTTCCGGCCATCATCCGTCCGTCGGATAGAGCGCCCAGCGCGACGGTGCGGCGGCTGCAGACGGCGGAGCCGTTTCACGCTGCCCTCAATACCGCCAACAATCATCTCGTGCTGCCGGTGCCAGCGCAAAGCATCTTCGCACGGCCGGAGAAGGCCGTCGCGTTGAGCTACGGCGTTTCCCCCGTGATCGTACCGGTCTCGCATCACGCCGTTCAGGGCCGCCCGCGCATTCACAGCGCGACGCGAACCAATCGGGCCGACAACGGTCCGCGGCTGATCCCCGGAAGCCAGCCGATCACCCAGCCCAATCTGGCGCCATCAGCCGTTCTGCGCTGATAGTCCCGTTTCCCGCCATCCGATCGCCCGGAAATGGTCACGAGGCGATGCGGAACAGCTCGCCGCCGCCGCGCGTTTTCGCTGAACCATCGCGGCCCCGGCAACGGGCGTCGTGATGCGTCAAAAATCCTTCGAACGCGTCTGGAGAACGATCATGCGAATCACTCTGCTGCCCGCCGTCGCTTTGGCCATGATCGGCCTCGCCGTTCCCGCATCGGCCGCCGATATCGCCTATGTTCGGCCGCCGGTAACCGAGGTCTACTCGCCAGCCGGACCGATACCGCTTCAGGCGGCTGTGGATATCGCCAACGGGATCGGGCTTGTTTCGGTGTCCAACACCAACAAGTGGGGCAACGAATGGCAGATCGAAGGCTATGACGTCGCCGGCAGCTACATGGAGGTGGACGTCGATGCACGCACCGGTGCCATCGTCGACGTCGACCGGTAGCGCCAAAAGCGAACGGCCGTAGGGAAGTCCCCTGCGGCCGTATCCGTATCGAGACCGGGATTTTCCGAGGATGGTGCGCTCGAGAGGACTCGAACCTCCACGATGTTACTCACTGCCACCTCAAGGCAGCGCGTCTACCAATTCCGCCACGAGCGCTTTTCGAGGGCCGGAGGCTTGCCCCGACCGTCTCGACGGCGCTCCTGTAACAAATCAAAGTTGACGGGACAAGGGCCGTGCGCGCCTTACCTGCGATCAGGTGCGCGGGGCAGCATCTGTTTGACTTCGACGGCGATGCGGTTGCGGTCCACCGTCACCACGCCGCTTGCGATGGGCAGGTTGTTGGCCAATATCTTGACCTCATCCTGCTCGGTGGCGTCCAGTTCGATGATCGCGCCGCGGCTCAGCCGCATCACCTGATGGATCGGCATTGACGTCGTCCCCAGAACGACCATCAGATCGACGCTGACTTTTTCGAGAGTTGGCACCGGAACCCACGCCCACCACATGCAGAAAGACTGCTCCCATCCCACCATTTTATGGTTAGCCAATGGTTAACAGCCGCGACGACTTCGATCTGATGCCTTTTTTTGCATTCGACGATACGTCGGCGGTGGAATGGCGAATCGCGCCTGCACCGGTGGCCTATCCCGACGCCGTCGCCGCGATGGAAGCGCGCGCGGCCGCGATCGCCGCCGGCGAAGCCCAGGAACTGGTCTGGCTGCTGGAACATCCGCCGCTCTACACCGCTGGAACCAGCGGCCACGAGACCGATTTGCTGGACGCCCGATTCCCGCTGTTCCAGACCGGGCGCGGCGGGCAACTGACGTATCATGGGCCGGGCCAGCGGGTGGCCTACCTGATGCTGGACCTCAAGCGCCGGCGGCCTGACGTGCGGGCCTATGTGGCGACCCTTGAGGCTCTGATCATCCGGACACTGGCGGCCTTCAACGTAAAAGGCGAACGCCGCGAGGATCGCGTCGGGGTCTGGGTCGCGCGGCCGGACAAGGGTCCCGGATTCGAGGACAAGATCGCCGCGATCGGCGTTCGGCTCAAACGCTGGGTGTCGCTGCACGGCATCGCGATCAACGTCGAACCCGACCTCAGTCATTTCGACGCCATCGTGCCGTGTGGGATCGTCGACCGCCGCTACGGCGTCACCAGCCTGGTCGATCTCGGACACTTGCTAACAATGGAAGACGTCGACGTCGCGCTGCGGCAGGCGTTCGAGCAATTGTTCGGACCGACCACCACCCGTGCGGCCGATCTCGCGAGATAACTTCGCGCGATCAGGAACTTGAACCGCGAACTTCAGATGGTTGCGAGCATCGAGAAGGCTTCGCCCCCGCGGCGTAAACCCAGCATGTCGTCGCCCGCCGGGCTTTCATCCACCGCGTCCACCCGTGCCAATGAGGGGCCACGCCGGCACGCGGCAAGCATGTCCGCGACCGCCTCCTGCGGTCCGACGAACAGCGCTTCAACAGAGCCGTCGCGCCGGTTGCGGACCCAGCCCGCGAGACCGCGGCGCCGCGCCCCGTCCGCCGTCCAGGCCCGGTAACCGACGCCCTGCACCCGTCCACGAATCGAAACGTGGGTCAGCACGGCCATATCGCTTCAACCTGATGTCACTTCAATCCGAGAAAATCCGTCGTCCGTTGGGAGAAGGTTTTGCTGCGGCTGACGTTCCCCATCAGGTCAGACGATGCGATGTTTTTCAACTGCTTGGGCGGTGTCCCCTGATGGATCGCCTGAAGCGTCTCATGGATCGCCTGAACGGCGGCGGCGATCGGCGCATGGCCCTGCACCGCGATCCGCACCCGCCGGCTGCCGAGATAATCGCCGTCGCTGATTTCATCGCCAGGACTACCCAGCACGATCGGCAGCCGAGTCGCGGCCACGATAGCTTCGAGATCGGCGCGGACCTTGATGCCGGTGAAGAACAGCGCATCGACGCCCGCAGCCTCGTAAGCTTGCGCACGGGCCACCGCGTCCGGGACCGAGGTGATTCCGGCGGCGCCGGTGCGGCCGATCACGACCAGCGACGGATCGCGACGGGCCTCGAGCGCCGCTTTCATCTTGCCGACGCCTTCTTCCAACGAGATCAGTTGCGGCTTCGCCTGCCCGAAAGCCTGCGGCAGCAGCGTGTCCTCGATGGTCAACCCGGCCGCGCCAGCGGCGTCCAGTTCCTCGACGGTGCGCCGCACGTTGAGGGCGTTGCCGTAGCCGTGGTCGGCATCGACCAGCACCGGCAGCGAGGCGGCACGCGACATCCGCCGTACCTGCTCGGCCAGTTCGGTCAGCGTGATCAGGGTCAGGTCGGGATCGCCCAGCACGGCGAGCGACGCGACCGAGCCGCCCAGCATCCCGACTTCGAAGCCGATATCCTCGGCGATCCGGCTCGACAGCGCGTCATGCACCGATGCCGGGCGCACACAGCGGTCCCCCGACAGGATCGCCCGCAGGGCCTCGCGCCGGGTTCGCCACGCCATCACAGCCTCAGGCGAATTCGAGGATCAGGGCATCCACCGCCAGCGTCGCGCCGGGCTCGGTGTGGATTTTCTTCACGGTTCCGTCGCGCTCGGCGCGCAGCACGTTCTGCATCTTCATAGCCTCGACCACGGCCAGCGCCTCGCCGGCCTTGACCTCCTGCCCCTCGGTCACGGCGATCGAGACCACGAGACCCGGCATCGGGCACAGCAGCTTCTTGCCGGTGTCCGCGGCAGTGTTGATCGGCATCAGCCGCGCGGCCGTGGCCTCCGTCTCGGTATAGACGTTGGCGGTGATCTCGATACCCTGATGCGCGAGCCGGATACCGTTGGCCATCGGCCGCACCTGCACCACCAGCGGAACGCCGTCGAGGGTGCCCTGCCACACCGGCGTGCCCGGCGTCCAGGACGACACCAGTTCGTGCGGCTGGCCCAGCGCGCCATCGGCATCAACGAAGCGGACCACAACGGCACCCGCGTCGTTGCGGGCAACCTCAAGCCCGATCTCCTCGCGATCCAGCCACACCGCGCGGCGCTGCTCGCGCTTCACCGGACGGCCAATCATCTGGCCGGAAATCTGCCGCTTACGTTCGCCGAACACATGATCGACGGCAGCCGCGACCGCAGCGATGCGGCGCGCCGTCTCGCCTTCCGGCACCCGGCCGGAGAAGCCATTGGGAAACTCCTCGGCGATGAAGCCGGTGGAGAGATTGCCCTCTCGCCAGCGCGGGTGATTCATCAGCGCCGAGAGGAATGGAATGTTGTGGCGGATGCCGTCGACATAGAACGCATCGAGCGCCTGCGACTGGGCCTCGATAGCGGCAGCGCGCGACGGCGCGTGAGTGACGAGCTTGGCGATCATTGGATCGTAATAGATCGAGATCTCGCCGCCCTCGTAGACGCCGGTGTCGTTGCGCACGGTGATGCCGTCGGCGTTGCTTTCTTCCGGCGGGCGGTACTTCACCAGACGGCCGATCGACGGCAGGAAGTTGCGGAACGGGTCTTCGGCGTAGACGCGCGATTCCACTGCCCAGCCGGTCAGCGTGATATCCTTCTGCGTCAGCGCCAGTTTCTCGCCGGCCGCGACGCGGATCATCTGCTCGACCAGATCGATGCCGGTGATCAGTTCAGTCACCGGATGCTCGACCTGCAAGCGGGTGTTCATTTCGAGGAAATAGAAGCTCTTGTCCTGCCCCGCGACGAATTCCACCGTGCCGGCGGAATCGTAGTTCACAGCCTTGGCCAATGCCACCGCCTGCTCGCCCATCGCGCGGCGGGTGGCCTCATCGAGCAGCGGCGACGGCGCCTCCTCGATGACCTTCTGGTTGCGGCGCTGGATCGAGCATTCGCGCTCGCCGAGATAGATGACGTTGCCGTGCTTGTCGCCCAGCACCTGAATTTCGATGTGGCGCGGATTGACGATGAACTTTTCGATGAAGACGCGATCGTCACCGAACGAGGCCTTGGCCTCCGCCTTGGCTAGGTTGAAGCCTTCCGCGACCTCGGCCTTGGAATGCGCGATGCGCATGCCCTTGCCGCCGCCGCCGGCCGACGCCTTGATCATCACCGGATAGCCGATCTCATCGGCGATCTTGACCGCGTGCTTGTCGTCCTTGATGACGCCGAGAAAGCCCGGCACCGTCGAGACCTTGGCCTTGGCCGCCGCCTTCTTGGATTCGATCTTGTCGCCCATCGCGGCGATGGCGCCGGGATTCGGGCCGATGAAGACGATGCCGGCATCCGCCAAGGCCTTCGGAAAGGCTTCGCGCTCCGACAGGAAGCCGTAACCGGGATGCACCGCCTCCGCGCCGGTCTTGCGGCAGGCCTCGACGATCTTGTCGATCAGCAGATAGCTTTCGGCAGCGGCCGGCGGGCCGATCAACACCGCCTCGTCGGCCATCTCGACATGCAGCGCATTGCGATCCGCCTCGGAATAGACCGCGACGGTCTCGATACCCATGCGGCGGGCGGTTTTGATGATCCGGCAGGCGATCTCGCCGCGGTTGGCGATCAGGATACGTTTGAACATGCGCTGTTATTGCAACCTGGAAAGTGAATTTGCAACCTGGAGGACACATCTCCGGCCGAGAGCCAATCTGGCACGCCAGCGCCCCTGTAACAATTCTGTTGCAGCGGGAATTTACACCGTGGCCATCGCCCACGTTCATGAGGGATTCCGATGCGCCCCGCAACCCTGCTGCTGACCGCCAGCCTGACCGCACTCTCGGCCATGGCGGCCGGCGCCCAGACCACTCCCAACACCGCTCCCGAGGCCACCGCCAAGTCCGTCGCCAAGGCCGACCGCCCCCACAATCTCATCCTGTTCATCCCCGACGGGATGCGCGCGCTAAAGGTTTCGCCGGAAACCGCGCCGGCGATGGCGGCGGTTCGCGACAAGGGCGTCAACTTCAAGAACCCGCACTCGCTGTTTCCCACTTTCACCATGGCCAACAGTTCGGCGATGGCGACAGGGCATTATCTCGGCGACACCTCGACGTTCAGCAACACGATTTTCACCGGCTACACCGTCGATCCGGCCGGTCACACCGTGACGCCGTTCATCGAAAACGATCTGGTGATCGGCGATATCGATGAGCATTTCGGCGGCAACTACCTCAACGAGGAGGTGCTGCTGCAACTCGCCCGCGCCAAGGGCTACAGCACCGCCGCCATCGGCAAGGTCGGCCCGACGCTGATCTTCGATCACACGGACCGCGCCACCGCGAATGGCCGGCACTCCATCGTCATCGACGACGCCACCGGCGGGCCGAAGGGCGTCCCGCTCTCAGACGAGGCCAAGGCTGCTCTCACCAAGGCCGGCCTTCCCCTCGCGACGCCATCGCGCGGCGACAACGGCAAGGCCGGGTCAGCGACGACGCCCGGCACCACCGTCGCCAACGTGACGCAGCAGGCCTATTTTGCCGATGTCGCGACCAAAGCGGTGCTGCCGCTGTTCAAGGAGCGCGACAAGCCGTTCGTGCTGGTGTTCTGGTCGCGCGATCCCGACGGCAGTCAGCACAACACCGGCGACAGCCTCAACAAGATTGTTCCCGGCATCAACGGACCGACCTCGCTCGCCGGCATCAGGAACGCCGACGACAATCTCGCGCAACTGCGCAAGGCGCTCGACGATCTCGGGCTCGCGGCGACCACCAACATCATGATAGCGGCCGATCATGGCTTTTCGACCATCTCGAAGGAAAGCAAGACCAGTCCGTCGACGAAGGGAAGCTATCCCGATACGCCGGCCGGCTTCCTGCCGATGGGCTTTCTGGCCATCGACCTGTCGAAAGCGCTGAAGCTGCCGCTGCACGACCCCAACAACAAGAACGCCATGGTCGGCGACAACGCCTATCCCAAGGCGGGCAACGGCGTGATCGGCAAAAATCCGGAGAAGCTCGACGTGGTGGTCGCTACCAACGGCGGCTCCGACCTGATCTACATTCCGAGCAAGGAACGCAAATTGACGCGGCAGGTGATCGCCGCGCTGATGGCGCAGGACTACGTCAGCGGCCTGTTCGTCGACGACGATCTCGGCAATTTCCCCGGCACGCTGCCGATGTCGACCATCGCGCTGAAAGGCTCGTCGAAGCTTCCGCGCCCGACCATCGTGGTCAACTTCCGCTCCTACGCGGCGGGCTGCGGCGAGCCGACGGTGTGTTCGGTGGAAGTCGCCGATACCGTGTTGCGTCAGGGCCAGGGAATGCACGGCAGTTTCAGCCGCGGCGACACCATGAATTTCATGGCGGCGATCGGCCCGGACTTCAAAGCCGGCTTCGTCAATCCCCTGCCGGTCAGCAATGCAGATATCGGCATGACGGCGGCGAAGCTGCTCGGCCTCTCGGCGCAGCACAAGGGACGTCTGATGGGCCGGGTGATGACCGAAGCGATGCCGAACGGCGCAACACCGCAAGCCCATAGCGGTCACATCAGTTCGAAGCCCTATGCCAATGGATTGAGAACCGTGCTGCAATTCCAGCGCGTCGGCGCGCAACGCTATTTCGACGCGGCCGGATTCCCGGGACGCACCGTGGGGCTGGACGGAGGACAACAAAAAACGGCGGGGCGCTGACCCCGCCGCAACGGCGCCCGGCGCTCGACTACATTCCGAGATCGAGCATTCCCGGCAGTTGCTGCACCATCGGCAAGGTCGCGGCGCCCACCAGCATCGCGGCCAGCGTCATCAGTGCGCGATTGTAGCGGCGCTTGCCGCGCATCTGGCTGGAGATCCACTCGAGCACTTCGATGTTGACCCCCACCGCCTGCGTCGGCGCCCAGCTTTCGATGGCTGTGTCCGGCGAGAGCGCGACGGCACGCGGCGGCACCGGAAGGCCGGACGCGGACGCGGCATGGTGAACCACCGCCTTGGCAAGCAGATCGTCGAACGATCCTTCGTCGAGCCGGTCGGCGCTGGCATCGTTGATCTCGAACAGCGCTTCCGCTTCCGCGCGGCTCACCGGCACCTCGTCGACCGCGGTCGCCGTGAGGATGCGGACGCACCAGTCGACGTCCTGCATATCGAGCGCGCGGGAGAAATGCACCCGGCCCCGCGTGGTCGGCCCCTCGCCGGTGATCACACCATCCCGCACCCTGGCGAGCGCCGAAACGGCACTTTCGCGGCTGACGATAGCAGAGATATCGATGGGATCGGCGGCGTTGACTGCGGCAGCGATGGCGGACGACATGGCGTTTCTCGTTTCTAATACAGACCAGCAATTTCACGCGGGCGTGAATCGTTCGTTAAAAGTTCGACAATCCGTCTTGGTGCTTTTGAATTTAGCTAATCGATGGTTTGTCGCTGTGATCCGGATCACGGTTCAAAGCCTTCGCAGGAGGTTCCGGCGCGCGTGGGGCGCGGTCGCGGCATTATCGGGGCAAGCTGCGGCAGATCGCCGTAGGTGTTAATTCGACACCGGTTCGGACCTCGAAAACGAAGCTGCTGTCCGCCTGCCCATTGCGAGAAGGATATTGTCCTTTTCCCCGACTGGTTCCGTTCGTGCGGGACGAGGCGTATATGACCGACATCAATTCGCTGTAGAACTGACGAGGTTTGAAACCATGACACTGTCGATTGGCGCAACCGCTCCAGATTTCGAAGCCGATACCACCGAAGGCCACATCAGCTTCCACAAATGGCTCGGCGATAGCTGGGGCCTTTTCTTCTCCCACCCGAAGGACTTTACGCCGGTCTGCACCACCGAACTCGGCGCTGTCGCCCGGCTCAAGCCGGAGTTCGACAAACGCGGCGTCAAGCCGATCGGGATCAGCGTCGATCCGATCGACCGCCATTCGCTGTGGGCCAGGGATATCGAGGAAACCCAGGGTCATGCCCCCAACTTCCCGATGATCGGCGATCCCGACCTGAAGATCGCCAAGCTCTACGGAATGCTGCCCGCGGAAGCCTCGGGCGATGCCGCCTCGCGCACGCCGAACGACAACGCGACCGTGCGCAACGTCTTCATCATCGGCCCCGACAAGAAGATCAAGCTGGTGCTGGTTTATCCGATGTCGACCGGCCGCAACTTCCAGGAAATTCTGCGCGTCATCGACTCGCTGCAACTCGGCGCCAAGCACCGCGTCTCCACGCCGGCGGACTGGCAGCAGGGCGAAGACGTCATCCTTGGCGGCGCGATCAGCGACGACGAAGCGAAACAGCTCTATCCACAGGGCTGGAAGGCGCCGAAGCCCTACATTCGGATCGTGCCCCAGCCGAAATAAGCCGGTCCAAGATTCACGCTGAGCAAAGGGGATGCCTCGGCATCCCCTGTCGCATTTGGGGGCGCGCGCCGATACGGGGGGCGGTAGCCATCAACCGCCACGGCACGAAGCCATCCACAGACCCGCCAACCGGGATGAACCGGATCGCGATCCGGGTGTTAAGATAACCCGATGGCTGCTTCATCCCGCCCCTGCATTGTCTGGTTTCGCGACGACCTTCGTCTTTCCGATCATCCGGCGCTGCATTTCGTCGCCACGCGCGGCGCGCCGATCGTCTGCGTTTACGTCCTCGACGAAGAGAGTGATGCCCTTCATGCCCCAGCATGGCGCCCACTCGGCGGCGCGGCGCGCTGGTGGCTCGCGCGGTCGCTGCGCGCCTTGCAATCCGAACTCGCCAAACGTGGTGTAACGCTGCTGCTGCGAAAGGGGCCGGCGGCGAAAGCGATCTCCCGGCTCGCGGAGGATATCGGCGCGGATACCGTTGCCTGGAACGATATCGCGATGGCGCCGCATCGACGGATCAGCGACGATCTGGTCGCCGCGCTCGATCATCTCGGTATTCCGTCGCGGATTTTTCCCGGCGATCTGCTCGTCGCGCCGGAGCAGGTCCGCAACAAGGACGGTCGGGGCTTGCGTGTATTCACGCCGTTCTGGAAACGCGTGCTGGCGACGAAACCCGACAAGCCCCTGCCCGCTCCCGACACCCTGCCGGCAAGCGAGGTTCCCGATGGAGACAGGCTGGACGACTGGCTCCTCGAGCCGACACATCCTGACTGGGCCGGCGGCTTGCGGGGAAACTGGACGCCCGGCGAAGTGTCGGCGCAGGCCACGCTGGCCGACTTTCTCGACGGTCGCATTCAAGGCTACGCCGACAAACGTGATCGCCCCGACACCGACGGCACCTCCCGCCTGTCACCGCATCTGCGGTTCGGCGAAATCAGTCCGCGACAGGTCTGGCATGCCGCGCGCTTCGCCGCCGACAACAATCCGGCGCTTGCCGGCGACGTCGAGAAATTCTTGAGCGAACTCGGCTGGCGCGAGTTCTGCCGTCATCTCCTTTACGACGTCCCCGATCTCGCGACCCGCAATCTCCAGCCCGCCTTCGATGCGTTCCCGTGGCGTAGCGATGAAGAGTCTTTGCGGGCCTGGCAGCTTGGCCAGACCGGCTATCCCATCGTCGATGCGGGAATGCGCCAGCTTTGGCACACCGGCACCATGCACAACAGGGTGCGCATGGTTGTCGCCTCCTTCCTCGTCAAGCATCTGTTGCTGGACTGGCGCGAGGGCGAAGCGTGGTTCTGGGATACGCTGGTGGATGCCGACGCCGGCAGCAATCCAGCCAACTGGCAGTGGGTCGCCGGCTCGGGCGCCGATGCCGCTCCCTATTTCCGGATTTTCAACCCGATCCTGCAGGGCGAGAAGTTCGATCCCGACGGCAGCTACGTTCGCCGATGGGTTCCGGAGCTGGTACATCTGCCGGCGAAATTCATTCACAAGCCTTGGACCGCAACCCCCGTCGAACTGGCGAGCGCGGGCGTGAGGCTCGACCAAACCTATCCCGCGCCGATCGTCGATCACGGTCAGGCGCGAAAGCGCGCGCTGGCGGCCTACGCCAGGACCCGGGCGTGACGGCGCATCGCGGAATCACGTCCTGCGCACCACCAGTCCGACCGCCGCAGCGCAGATCGCCATGCCGAGGATCGCCAGCATATCCAGCCGTTCGCCGAACAGTACGTACGCCATCAGCGCGGTCACTGCCGGCACCAGATAAAACAGACTCGCGACCTGCGTCGCGCCCTGACGCTTGATCAGCCAATACAGCACCGCGATCGATCCGATCGACAGCACCACCGCGAGCCAGAACAGCGACAGCACGAATTCCTGCGTCCAGCGCACCTCGCCGGTTTCAAAACACCACGAGCCGAGCGCGAAGAACGCGGCGACCGCAATGTATTGAACGAGGTTTCCAGTCCGCCAGTCGATGTCGTGGCAGAAGCGTTTCTGATACAGCGCGCCCAGCGTGATGCTGACCAGCGATACGCCCGATGCCAGCCAGCCCCAACCCACTTCGCCGCTCATCGGGCGTCCGTGCAATATCAGCACGACGCCGACGAGCCCGAGCAGTAATCCGATCCATTGCAGCCATGTGACACGCTCGCCGAGCCAGCGATTGGCGATGGTCGACATCAGAATCGGCTGCAAACCGGGAATCAGCGCCGACAGCCCCACCGGCACCGCATGCGCGATGGCGATGGCGGTGCCGGCGAGATAAAATCCGTGCACCAGAATGCCAGCGACGGCATTGTGACCGACACCCTTCCAGCTCGGCCAGCGCGGCCGCCAGATCGTGACGATGATCGCCATCAGCGCCACGACAAGGATCATCCGCCACATCAGGTAAGTCAGCGGTTCAGCACCCGCGAGCGCGTATTTGGTCGCGACGAAACCGGTGCTCCACAGCACCACGAAGACGGCCGGCGCGGCCTGGGCCGCCATGGAAACAGGCGTGGGAGCGTCGTCACGATTCATTTGCCGCATTGAGTGCCCGAACTTATGCTAGGCGACAACGCAAGTTTGCGCGGGACGCACGCGCAATTTCACATAACACGCCAGAAAGAACGGGATTTCATCATGGATGTTCGCGCCGCCGTCGCTATTGCCGCAGGAAAGCCGCTGGAGATCACCACGGTCCAGCTAGACGGCCCGCGCGAGGGCGAAGTCATGGTCGAGATCAAGGCCACCGGCGTCTGCCACACCGACGAGTTCACCCTCTCCGGCGCCGATCCGGAAGGTTTGTTTCCGGCGATCCTCGGTCATGAGGGCGCGGGCATCGTGGTCGATGTCGGACCCGGCGTCACCAGCGTGAAGAAAGGCGACCACGTCATTCCGCTCTACACGCCGGAATGCCGGCAGTGTCCGTCGTGCCTGTCGCGCAAGACCAATCTCTGCACCGCGATCCGCGCCACGCAAGGCCAGGGCCTGATGCCTGACGGCACCTCGCGGTTTTCCATCGGTGGCAAGCCGATCCATCACTACATGGGCACCTCGACGTTCGCGAACTACACCGTGCTGCCGGAGATCGCGGTAGCGAAGATCCGTGAGGACGCGCCGTTCGACAAGGTCTGCTACATCGGCTGCGGCGTCACCACCGGTATCGGCGCGGTGATCAACACCGCGAAGGTGGAGCCCGGCGCCAAGGCCATCGTGTTCGGCCTCGGCGGCATCGGGCTGAACGTCTTGCAGGGCCTCCGCCTCGCCGGCGCCGACATGATCATCGGCGTTGATCTCAACAACGACCGCAAGGCGTGGGGCGAACGCTTCGGCATGACGCACTTCGTCAATCCGAAGGAGATCGGCAAGGACCTGGTGCCTTATCTCGTCGACATGACGAAGTCGGGTGCCGATCAGATCGGAGGCGCGGATTACACCTTCGACTGCACCGGCAACGTCACCGTGATGCGGCAGGCGCTGGAAGCCTGCCATCGCGGCTGGGGCCAGTCGGTCGTGATCGGCGTCGCGCCAGCCGGCGCGGAAATCGCGACGCGACCGTTCCAGCTCGTGACCGGCCGCACCTGGAAAGGCACCGCGTTCGGCGGCGCGCGCGGCCGCACCGACGTGCCGAAGATCGTCGACTGGTACATGCAGGGCAAGATTCAGATCGACCCGATGATCACCCATGTGATGCCGCTCGACGACATCAACAAGGCGTTCGATCTCATGCACAAGGGCGAATCGATCCGGAGCGTGGTGACGTTCTAATGCGCAGAGCTGTCGGGCTTTATTTTCGTCATGGCCGGGCTTGTCCCGGCCATCCACGTTTTCTTTGCTGAAACGTCTTCAAGACGTGGGCGGCTGGAATAAGTCCGGCCATGACGATCATCGCATTTGTCAAAGAAAGGAGCTGACGTTCAAAAATCTTCCGGGCACGGATCGACGATCTTCCACAGGTCCGGCCCGTTCTTGATCTTCTTCATTTGCGGCGTCAGGCCACCGTTGCGGCGAATCCAGTCCTTCACGCTCGATGGATAGTAGGACATCAGGTCCGACGTTCCTTCCGAACTGATGACTTTGATGCCGAAGGTAAAGGCCTTGTCGTAGTAGGCCTGATGAAAACCCAGGCTGGCACGCGGCGTCACGCAGATCTTGTTCATCGGCACGATGCCGAACACCATGGTGCAGGCTGAGTTGCATATGCCGTCGATGATGACGCGCTCATGCCGCGCGCGGATGCGCTCGTACTTCGCCTTGTATTCGGTCACATAACCACCATGGTCGCGCGTGATGCGCAGATCGGCGCGCGCCGGCGTCGCTGGCAAAGCGGCGATCAGGCAAAGCATCGATCCAGCGACACGCATCAGATAACCGCCGATCCGATTGAAGCTCCCCGACATTGGCGAGCCGCTCCAGGCCGGTGTCCGTCGCAGCCGCGATCCCCGTCTTCGAAATTGCAGCCCGTCGATGCCGCGCATGTCGATCCAAAGCCACAGACCATTCATCGCCAAATGCAAACAGCATTCGCTCCCGCATTGAGGGGAGCCGGCAGACATGGAACTTTTCCATCGTGTGCCCCGGAAATCTGGCGCAACTGTGTTGGAAATTCGTTAAGCATGAGCGACTCCGCATCGAGATGCCTGAACGGATGTTCACCAGCATTAAATCTCGCGTGCTGCATTCATTCGCTCCGAAACTGATTGAATGCTGGTGCGTTTCCGATGTGCAACAGGAGACTCACCATGAGACTGAAATCAGCCCTCATCGGCCTGGCGGTGCTGGGTGCCGCAGCGGCGACAGCAGGAACCGCTTCGGCCATGCCCAACGGATTGCCGACGCAGAACCAGGCCTCCAATGTCGATCAGGTTCGCTATGTTTGTAACGCCTGGGGTCGATGCTGGTGGCGGCCCAACTACTATCGCAGTTACGGCTTCTACGGCCCGCGCCCCTATTACGGCCCGCGCTTCTACGGCGGCTGGCATCGCGGATGGCACGGCCATCGCCATGGCTGGGGACACCGTCACCGCTGGTGACCGTCAGCCGGCAGACAGCAGAAATGCGAGGGGGCTTCGGCCCTCTCGACGCTTGTGACGACTTTCCAGAATTGCGCTTGAGATTGCGTGGCGCAGCGGTTCGAACGACATTCGAACCCATTCTAGTCAAGGGCGGCCAATCGCAACGGGGAATGGCGCGCTCGGAGAGATTCGAACTCCCGACCCTCGGAATCGAAATCCGATGCTCTATCCAGCTGAGCTACGAGCGCATCAGGCCACGGCTCCGAATATAGCGTTTTCAACCGAAGTGGAAGCCGGTCGGTTCAAGAAAACGCATAAGAAAACAAATCTGGAAAGCCGACGGATTGAAGACGGCGGGCGTCTGCAGCGGCGCAAGGCCGTATCTTCCCGCGTTTATTTCTCGCCGCCACGTCGTATATGCGTATCGCCATGGCCGGACGTCGGCCGCCGCTTCGCCTGAACGACTGCCTCGCGAAAGTCCTCGCTGTCGAACCAGTCGAGCGCCTCCAGCGCGGCGATGACCTCCTGATCGTCGATGCGAGCGAGTTCGACATCATGCCGGCCGAAACGCTTTTGGTCGACAGCCTGAATACCGTAACCGGTCACGGCCCACTGCCGACCAAGCCAGTAGATATCGCGATGCAAACTCATCAGCGGATTTTACCGTGATTCTACAACGACAGGACCAATACCCGACCGAAACTCACGCCAAATCCGCATTCGCAGATCGCACCGGCGACCTCATTCGACGGTGCGTTGCGGACATGTACGGAGCCTGTTTTCCCGCACGACCGAATTTCGGTCGACACCATCGAACCCTTTATCTTTTTCGGTGTCTCAAATATCGTGAAGCGGCAACCGTGCCGATAACAACCGGCAAAAGGAGGACCAATGCGCCAGTGGATTTACGCAGCGGCGACAACTCTATCTCTCGCGACGTTCGGTGCTCTCGCGCCGGCACAAGCGCTTCCCGTGCAGCCGGGGATCGCGGCACCAACCGACGTGCAGCAGACCCAGTTCATCTTCGGCGGGCGTAACTACTGCTTCTATCCGAATGGCTGGAACGGTCCCGGATTCTACTGGTGCGGCTATGCCTGGCGCCGCGGCTTCGGCTGGGGTGGCGGTCGCGGCTGGCATGGCTGGGATCATCGGCGGCCGCATATGCATGGCGGTCCCGGCCCCCGCCCGCATATGGGCGGACGCCCTGGCGGACCGCGCCCCTCGATGGGCGGAAGACCGGGCGGCGGTCGGTACCCAAGCGCTTACGGCAGCGGACGTGGTGGTGGCGGCGGACGCGGAGGTGGACACGGCGGACACCACCGCTAAGAGCGGTCGCAAGCCGACATCTTCTGAACTCAACAAGGAGCCCGGATCATTCCGGGCTCCTTGCCAATTGGGTAGACAGTTCAAGACGATCGATGCCCCCGCACGTGCTCCGCAACGCGTTCGCAGAAATGTCGCGTTGACGGCCCCGGACAGCGTTTGGCATAACCAATGCGGGATGGCGCAACCGCAACTGGGGCACGATGAGGAACGGACTATATTCGGTCCACGTCGACTTGCTCGACGGCAGGACTGGCAAAGGCAGTGGTGTAGTGGTCTTCCGCGACGGGAAAATCCTGGGCGGTGACGCTTACCTGTTTTATGTCGGCAGCTACACCGTCGACGGATCGGTCTTCAAGGGCGAGTTGCAAGTGAAGCAGCATACCCGCAGCGTCGATGTGAATCCGCTGTTCGGCGGACAAAACCAACCCGTGGGCATTGGCGTTTCCGGCACCTTCACCGAAACCGGCGGCACCATGACCGGAACCGCCCTAGTCGGCAAGGCCAGCCAGATCTTTACCGCGACCTTGCGCAAGCTCGCCGACGCCGATTAGCGCCCTCGCAGTTTCGACGCAACGCCGCCAACAAACGTCGTTCCGTGGATCGATCGGCCAACAGCCGCCCCGAAGATATGATGGATGCGCGTATCGGGTTCGCGCATGACGAGCGACGGATGATGTTAGCCGCGAAATCCTCAGAGTCTGTTTCAACGGCGTCGAATCAGACTGATCATTTATCGTTTTGTTTGGGCACGATCATTGCCGAAAGCCGGCTTCCACTTTTCGGGATCATGCTCTAGGACGCCGCGAACTCGTTCGGCGCATTGCGCGGCAGGATCATTTGTACGCGGGTCCCCTTGTCGGGCTCCGACTCCAGATGAATCTGGCCACCAAGCCGATTGGTGACGATGCTGTAGACGATATGCAGTCCCAGTCTGGTGCCACCTTCGTCGCGCCGCGTGGTGAAAAACGGATCGAACGCGCGACGCCGAATGTCGGGCGTCATGCCGCAACCGTTGTCGGAATACAGCACCTCGACGTGATTGCCACCGGATGC